>Ga0207426_1000110_pt1 | contig 235630 bp, 202 predicted proteins | sample AraplaMF_Cvi_mMS_FD_184265 | JGI IMG/M metagenome (GOLD analysis project Ga0207426, IMG submission 184265) | Arabidopsis root microbial communities from the University of North Carolina, USA - plate scrape MF_Cvi_mMS (SPAdes) (version 2) | ecosystem: Host-associated > Plants > Roots >...
ATGCTTGAACCCTGCAGATGCTGGCTGGCAATCGTCAGCCGCTCTTCAGGCTGGAGTTGTTGGTATCGTTTTTCCATAGCAACACCTTATATGAGGCGGGGTGTTGCACTTCAAACTTGAGAACTCGCCGCTTAAAGTGAGACGCCGGTAGTCTCTAGCCAATTGGCGGCGGCACCCTTACGGGGCCGACCTGAAGATTCGGAGCGCTGTTTTCCCAGCTACGTCTCGCAGCGGAAAATACGAGAAATGCGTATCGGAGTCGACTGCCACGACATGTGCATTCGAACCGATAAAGCCATCACCGATTTTGGACACCGTGTCGTGCCAGATGCGATACATGGACACGACGCCCGCCTCGCCGGCAACATATAAGAGGCCGCGACCGTCTTCGTAAGCCAAGACATCGGGGTCCTTTCCTGTCCTGAACATGACTTTCACCAGCCTCGTTTGAAGGTCGAGTACGACAAGCCGGTCGTTGTCTTCGCAAGCGATGAAGGCCAGATTCCGTGCCGCGTCAATGAGTAACCCGTGGTTTCCCTTCGCACCCGGCAACGGAATTCGGGCTATTACTCTGTCTCTCTCAGGGTCGACTTCTACCAATTCCGAATGCGTCTGCTCGTTGACGAAAATGTGCTTTGAACCTGAGTCATATTGCACGTTACCAACTTCTCCCCCAAGAGGAATTGATGCAACGGGCCGATTTGAACTGACGTCAATGACCGTAGCGGTGCGACCGTTTTTGTCCGAGACATAGAGCTTGCGCGCTTCAGGTGCGTAAGCCATTCCATCAGGGTATGCGCCAGTCGGAACGCGCGCTGTCACCTGCAGCGTATCAATGTCGATTGCGACTACTTCGTTCGCGCCCGTGGCTGTCGCATACACGCGCCCTAATTGGGGAACCGCAAGCACACCATGAACAGATGCGATGTTCGGGATGCGACCAACAACGCGGGAGGTGATGGTATTGAAAACAATTACCTCGCTGTCACCAAGGTGCGTAATAAACAGCAAATGTCGGCCGGCATCCAAGCTCGCGTAGTCAAAGCGTGTGGGGCGACCGCCCAGCGGAATGTCAGCTACCTTTTGCAAAGGCAGACTTGATACCGATGGAGAAGCCCCTGGAGCCGAAAGGGAATCGGCGCTCGCACCCAGAATTAGCGCTGTCAAGGCAACCCGACCGAGAACTCGCCAGTTCGTGACTAGCGTCAAGTACGTTGCTCTGGCGTTTGGCATGGCAAGACTTATCCCGCAGGCTGCCAACTATGCACTTCGCTCTGACAGTCGCGACACCAGGCGTAGAGCGCGTCATACATCACCATGCCGTGTGAAAGCATCTCCTGGTCGTCGGGAAAGATTCGTGAAAGGCCAAGCGACAACGCCAATAGCCCCGCCGCCTGAGGAGCGAGGCCAAGCCTTGCGGTATCTGCGCCTCGCACAATGATTGCAAGCCTGGCCAACGCTGGGTCCGACAATTGATACTCTTTCAAGAAAGTATCGAAACTGCAAAGGTCGCCATCATGCGAGAGCTTCACCCCCGGTACATCGAACGGCAAAGCGCCATCGCGCTCGGCGACTGCCAAAACTTGGTCCGCAGGTACAAACAGAAACTCCGGCGAGGAATCCAGAAACCGGCGGACGAGCCAGGGACACGCGATGCGGTCGATTTTCGGGCGTTCTCGGGTGACCCATTTCATGTCATCCTCCGCGTCGACTGTACGGCGCTGAACCGTTGCCCGGCATTCTCCCAGTTCAACAACGTGAATAGCTGGGTCAGATAGTCGTTGCGTTTGTTCTGGTATCTCAGGTAGTACGCGTGCTCGAAGACATCGAGGACGAGAATGGGCTGAACGCCCCACGCAGTCAGCTTCTGATGATTTTCACACTGCAACACCATAAGTTTGCCGGTCGCAGGATGGTATCCGACAACACCCCAGCCTGAGGCCTCCACGTTCATCGAAGCGGCGAATAGTTGCGCCTTGAACTTGGCGTATGAACCGAAATTCTTATCGATTGCTTTGGCGAGTTCGCCGCTTGGTTCCGCACCTTTACCAGAGATGCTAGTCCAGTAAATCGTATGCAGGATGTGGCTTGAGAGTTGGAAGGCCAACTCTTTCTCATAGAATTTCACAAGCGCAAAATCGTTCGAATCCCGAGCCTTCGTCAACGCCTCCTCTGCCTTGTTTGCCGCAACTACAGCCGGCTTGTGATGGAAGTTGTAGTGCACCTCGACGGTACGAGAATCAATAATCGGTTCCAGGGCATCGTATGCAAAGGGCAGCGGCGCAGCCGAGTATTTGCCGTCGGCATCTACGAGCTTGTCACTGTAACCGGTCACCTCAGCCGCCTGCAGTACGCTGCCGGTCGAAGCCAAAACAAGGCCCGCCCCCACCGTTGTCGCTTTGGTCAGAAACTCTCTTCGTGCTGTCACATGCACCTCCCGTTTTTCGCCGGGCAGCGAAACGCGCCCATTTGAAGCGCACTAGGCCTCCCGCATTTGCAATTCGAAACAGCCTGCGACGGATGGTAGGCACAAAAGACATGCAGGGCAAAAATTATTTGTAACGGGCGTAACAGTGGAGTAGTGTACGTAACATGAACGATTTGACCCAATGGCTGCTTCTCGTGCTCACTCTGCCGACCGACAATGCCACCGCGCGTATGCGTTATTGGCGTGCGCTGAAAACGAAAGGCTGCGCTGTACTGCGCGATGGGGTGTACCTACTCCCGGACGAAGATAGCGCGGGCGTCGAGATGACAGAGATGTGCGAAGGCATTAGCCAGGCAGGCGGGACGTCTTATTTATTGCGGTTCGGCAGTCGCGACGGCGCCCAAGATTCGGAGTTCCAGTTGCTGTTCGACCGGAGTGACGACTATGGAACGCTGCGGCGGTCACTCGATGAGACCCGCAAAACGCTGACGAGCCTCGCACCTGCCGAAATCACCAAACTCCTGCGCAAGACGCGGAAAGAGTTTGAAGCGATTGCGGGGATTGATTTCTTTCCGAACGAGGCATCTGTTCGTGCGCAGTCTGCCTGGCAAGATTTTGTGGCGGCCGCCGATGCCGTGTTGTCCCCCGGTGAGCCGCATCAGGCGGACGGCGCGATAAAGCTTGTAAAGCGAGCGGACTACCAGGGCCGGGTCTGGGCGACCCGAAGAAGGCTTTGGGTGGACCGCGTCGCCAGCGCGTGGCTCGTCCGGCGATTCATCGACGGCGAAGCACGGTTCCTGTGGCTCGCATCCCCAGACGATTGTCCAGCAGACGCAGTGGGCTTCGATTTCGACGGCGCGACTTTTTCACACATCAACGACCGCGTTACGTTCGAGGTGTTGGCCGCAAGCTTCGGCATCGAAGATGAGCCAGGCATGGCTGGACTCTCTAGCATGGTTCATTCGCTCGACGTGGGTGGCGTCACAGTCCCCGAAGCTGCTGGGTTCGAAGCTGTGATGACGGGAGCGAAGCAGCGAGGCCTGAGCGACGACGAGCTGCTGATTGAAATGAGCCAGACTCTCGACTCACTCCTCGCTCATTTTGCCGCGCAGGAGAAAGCAGCTACCAAGCGGCGGCGATGAGAGCGCCCGCGTACGTTCTGATACTGGGTTGTGGGTCGAGATGCCTAGTCCATTCGCCACTGCGATTCGACGACGAGGCATGGCGTGCGACGTGCGCTGGCTTGATTGTGGCGAGCTTGCCCGGGCGTGGCCACTTGCTGACCATCCATTACTACTGCGTGTGGAGTATCAAGTGCAACAGACTCAGATGGCGCACGACAACGAAATGAGCAACGAGCGAATCAATGCTGTCGAGGCCGTGAGCTTTGGTCAAGCGCTGTGGTATTGGCTCAAGCTCGGCTTTATCAGCTTCGGTGGGCCAGCGGGTCAGATTGCCATCATGCATCAGGACTTGGTCGAGCGGAAACGCTGGATTTCCGAGAAGCGATTCCTGCACGCATTGAACTATTGCATGGTGCTACCAGGACCCGAGGCGCAGCAGCTCGCTACCTACATCGGTTGGCTAATGCATAGGACTTGGGGAGGTGTAATCGCAGGCGGCTTCTTTGTACTGCCGTCGCTTTTCATACTGATAGGGCTGTCTTGGGTCTACATGGCGTTCGGCAGTGTTCCGGCCGTCGCAGGCGTGCTTTACGGCATTAAGCCGGCGGTTACGGCCATTGTCCTCTTCGCGGCGTACAGAATTGGCTCTCGCGCATTGAAGAACGCGTGGCTGTCGTCAATTGCAGCGGCGGCATTCCTCGCTATCTTCGTAGCCAATGTCCCGTTCCCTCTCATCGTCCTGGTAGCCGGCGTCATCGGGCACTTTGGGGGTAAATACGCTCCGTCCCGATTCGTGGTCGGAGGCGGACACAAGTCGGGCGACAAGGGTTTTGGTCCCGCACTCATTGACGACGACACGCCCACCCCGCGGCATGCGCTCTTCACATGGAAGCGGTTCACGGTTGTGCTTGCGGTCTTTATGCTGATTTGGCTCGCGGCCATCACGGTGCTTTCGCTTGTGTACGGCTGGACGGGAACGCTTACGCAAATGGGTTGGTTTTTCACGAAAGCCGCTTTGCTCACTTTCGGGGGCGCGTATGCGGTGTTGCCGTATGTGTACCAAGGCGCGGTCGATAACTACCACTGGCTTACCGGGTTGCAAATGATAGATGGCCTGGCGCTCGGAGAGACGACCCCCGGCCCACTCATCATGGTCGTTTCCTTCGTCGGGTTTGTGGGTGGCTGGACCAAGGCGGTGTTCGGACCGGACGCAATTCTCGCCTCCGCTGTCGCCGCATCCGTCTTCGCGACGTTCTTTACGTTCCTGCCGTCTTTCCTGTTCATTCTGCTCGGCGGCCCCTTTATCGAAACGACCCACGGCAATCTCAAATTTACTGCGCCATTGACAGCCATCACTTCCGCCGTGGTCGGCGTCATCGTGAACCTCGCCGTATTCTTCGCGCTTCACGTGTTGTGGCCACATGGCATGCAAGGCGGATTCGAGTGGCCCTCATTGCTAATCGGCATGGTCGCTGGTGTTGCGCTGTTCCGGTTCAAGGTCGGGGTGATACCGGTCGTGCTTGCAGCCGGCGTAGTTGGACTCGCGATTAAACTGTTTGTCTCCTGAGGTACTTCTCACCTGAATCAGTGACCGATGATGCCTGAGTGTGACACGTCAGGCGTCATCGTCCGTTCCTGTGTCCGGCGCGTCAGTGGATAAGCCAATGGTGAAATCAGGGAAATGTGCGTGCGCACGGGTAAGCAGCACATGCCAAACCAGTGGTCAAAAGCGGCAACGCAAGCATGGCACGGTGGTTTCTGGATTGGAGCGTGTGGGTATGGTTCAAATCAGGTTCCTGCTATTTGAAAGCTAAAGGCGTCGCTGTTGCACGAACGCACGTGTGGCGCACAGTTTCTGGTTTGCGTCGCCGGAGAGCCATCCGACGGGTCGAAGCAGGCTCGGTGCGTCGCTTGCTGCATCGTTCTTTCCAACCAGTTAAAGGGGATAGACGATGGCAGGCGACAGTTCATACAAGCCGGGCGAGATAGTAAAGGCTTCGGGTATCTATTCAGTGGTACATGATGACGGGAAGGACACGTTCGAGGTCACATGCGTCGAGGGCGAACACTTTCCGCCGACGCGTAGCGGCAAAGGTGCGCACTTCGAACTGAAGTACGCAGCAAGCTTAAGAGCGGCGCACACTGGACCGTGCGTAAGCGTGTCTCTGAGGCCGACTTGACTGGCAGTCGAGTCGCGAACGTACCACGCGCCCTGCATTGACAATCCATCGGGATGGGTAAAATGGAGACTCTTGAAGGGAGGCATGAGCGTGGGCGACGAACAGATTCAAGAGGAGCGTTACGAGATCGTTGTGTCTGGCAACGGCGATACACTCTGGATCAATGGAAACGATGGCTTATGCTGGGCGCGATTCAGCAAGCGGTTCGGCATCGATGTGCACCGGAATGCGTCGATACAAGACGCTGCAGGCGAGTGTCTGTATTGCACTCACAGTCGAGCTGGCGTCGACGATTGGGCAATTTTCCGCGCCGAAGTGCTACGGCATCACGGCGCCGTTGTTCCAGCAGATGCGCTTATGTTTGAGTGAGAAGTTCACTGCATTACCACTCGCCACGGCAACAATTCTTCGACACGGTTGATCGCATGGTCAGCGATGCGTGCTAGCACGTAGCGCAGATAGGCCTCAGGATCGATGCCGTTGAGTTTTGCGGTGCCAACCAGGCTGTAAATTGCGGCGGCACGTTCGCCGCCGGAGTCGGCACCAGCAAACAGATAGTTACGCCGACCGATGGCTACCCCGCGTAGCGCGCGCTCGACTGGCAGATTGTCGATTTCGAGCTGGCCGTCATCGCAATAGCGGGTGAGCGCTTCCCACCGGTTCAACGCATAGAGGATCGCCTGACTCGTATCCGATTTGCGCGAGAGCGTTTCCAGCGTCGTGGTGAGCCACGCATGGAAGCGATCGAGCAGCGGCCTCGCATGTTCCTGGCGATGCGCACGGCGGTCATCGGGAGGTTTGCCCTGGATCGTTTCTTCAATCCTGTATAGCACGCCAATACGCTCGAGCGCTTCGGTGTTCAACGCATTGGGGCGCGCTGCGTGTAATTCATAGAACTGTCGTCGGGCGTGCGCCCAGCAAGCCGCCTCCGTGACCCGCCCGGTTTCGTAAATGGCCCGATAGCCGCCGTACGCGTCGGCTTGCAGCGTACCGTTGAACGACTCGAGGTGCTGCTGCGGATGGATGCCCTTGCGATCCGGCGTATAGGCAAACCACACCGCTGGCGGCGTCTTGTCGGCCGATGCACGATCATCGCGCAAGTACACCCATAAGCGACCGGTCTTCGTCTTGCCGTTGCCCGGTGCAAGCACTGGAACCGGCGTGTCGTCGGCGTGCAGCTTCGTCGCCGACATCACGTGACGACGTAGTGTTTCAACGAGCGGCTGCAGCAGCGTCGCCGCATGACCGACCCACTTCGCAAGCAGCGAGCGATCAAGCTCGACGCCTTCTCGCGCGTACATGACTGACTGCCGGTAAAGCGGTATGTGGTCTGCGAACTTCGAGATCAGCACGTGTGCCAGCAGCCCTGGGCCGGCGAGACCATGTTCGATGGGACGGCTCGGTGCAGGCGCCTGAGAGATGTGGTCGCAACACACGCAGGCAAACTTTGGGCGCATATGACGGATGACCCGGAAGCTTGCCGGTACGTATTCAAGTTGTTCGGCGACGTCTTCGCCCAGTGTCTTCATCTCGCCACCGCACTGCATGCACTTCCCGGCAGAGTCGGGCAGGTACGTTCGGATCTCGCGCGGCAGATGTTCCGGCAGTGGCTTGCGTGGTGCCCGTTCTACGGCCGTGCGTGGCGTCTTCGAGATTTCGACGGGCGCCGCGCCTTCGTCGGCCTCAAGCTCGTCGAGGCGCAGTTCGAGTTGCTCGATCTGGCGGTCCAGCTTCTCCGACTTGCGACCGAACTGCATGCGGCGCAGCTTGGCAATAAGCAGCTTGAGGTGTTCGACTTCCGTTGCGCGCGAAGCCAGCGCGGCTTGTTGCGAGTCGACCGTTTCCTGCAGTTTGAGCACTTGCGCGTCGCGCTCGCGCAGAGCCGCTTCCTGGCTGAGCAGCATGGCCTTCAGCGTTTCGACATCGTCGGGAAGTGAGTTCGCGCGCGTCATGCAGGCAGTTTACGCGCCAGCAACGACGTTTACAACGCCGACGTCGGTCGTGCCGTTCGCGTCGGTTGCCGCCAGTCGATGCCTTCCAGCAACATTGATAGTTGCGCCGGGCTCAGGCAAATGACGCCACCGTCGGCTTGAGGCCAGACGAAGCGCCCTTTCTCAAGTCGCTTCAGCAGCAGGCACATGCCATCGCCGCTCCGCCACAGCACTTTGAGCAGATCGCCGCGTTTGCCACGAAACACGAAGACGTGCCCGCAGAACGGATCCCGTTCAAGCACGGTCTGCACCTTGGCGGCGAGACTGTTGAATCCGGCTCGCATGTCGGTCACGCCGGCAGCCAGCCACACACGCGTACCGACAGGAAGACCGATCACGTCTCAGCCTCCGCAGCGGCACGCAACGTACGCAACACAATACGCAGCGTGGCCGCGTCGGGCGTACCCTCGATGCGCACGCGTGCGATGCCAATGCTAATTTCAATCACCCCCGTGACGACCAGCTGGGCCTTGCTCTGAGACTGAACGGGCAACGCAGCCACGTTCTCAATCGTGCGTTCCTCATGCGCCACTTCTACCGGCAGGAGTGTCGGCGGCTCATACTGTCCGGCCTGATAGGCACGGCGCCATTTGAACAACAGATTCGTATTGAGCCCGTGCTCCAGAGCCAGCCGAGCGACCGAGACACCCGGTTCACATGCGAGCTTTGCGAGTTCTCGCCGGAACTCGATGGGATGGTTGGGGGTACCCTTACGCGTCCGTCTCGCTGCCGTGGCCATCTCAGGTGACAAAGTAGTCTCCACCACTTGTTTGGTGGGGCCTACTTTGTCCACTTTGGCGCGATCGGTCTAGACGGTACTCGGGCAACGCTTACGCTTTCTTTGGTCTAGGCCACAGTTACAGCATCTTGTATATGTCCATGACGTTCTTCGTGGGGCTGGTACTGGGATCCGTATTTGCAATTGAGGACGCGAGAGCTGGGCACCCGTTTTTAGCGACTTTTGCAGTCCACGCCCTGCGAAACTGGGCTACAGCAGGGCTCACGATGTTCGTCCTCTGAGGGCGGGCCATAGAAGGCCCGATGACGGTGAGCGAACGTGCTTTTTAGAGTCGCGTGCTCCACAGGTTCTCCCGATATATTCCGGTCTTTGTTGCGAACGAACGCGATCGCGAATGTCTCGTTCCGAGAACGCCGAACGGCAGTTGCGGGTCGCCTGTCGTCGATCAGAACCAACGGACGGGAAGCCGACGATGCGTTTTGCATGAGACAGTGCGCGGCCACAAAGGGACGCTCGACATCCTGAGCTAAATTGCTGACAATCCGCACAAATACGATTAGCAAAGGTGCACTCAATGACCCAGTTAAAACTGCTTTCATCTGAGATCGCTCAGTAATCGATCTCGCAGAGGGAGATAGTCTTGTCGCTCAACGCGGCCATTGAAGCGGTCGACTACTGTGCTCTCAATCAGATTCATATTCTGGGGTGGGAGGGATGGGTCCAGACCCAAGACGGGCGGGTCGGTCACGGCAATGCACCGCAGGGTACTGTCGGCCTAGAGGGCCTCTCGATAACGGATGCCGCAGAATTCTGCCGCAACACAATCCGAGCCGCCGCACAGGAGTGGTCAGCAAATCACCCGGAGACTACAGATCGTTTGCACTTCTGTATCACCATTAACTCGAACGGTATACCCACATGAGTTACGACTATGCGCGGCTTGTTGAGAAAATTATAGAAGTCGCCGCCGCCGATGGCACTATTACTCAGCGCATGCTTGAGGTATCGGAAGAATGTGCGCGGCAAAAGCCGCACCTCGATTGGGCATTGTTTTCGAAAATCGATTTTGAGGCTGACTTGATTCGTATTGAGCGGTGGCTTTCGACAGCGTTCGGTGCCCAACGCACGCACAATGTTGTGCGTGGATTATGGTTCGGACTCTCCAACTTGGGCAATGACACGAGTGCAACAGTTGACGTGTATGTGGGAGGCAGCCCAAGCTTTGATGCTGATGGTATTGCATGGGCATCCGAGGTTTTCCCAGTCGACGAGCGCAATTATCTAGGCTCCGAGGTGCTGCATGAAATATACAAGCAAGCATATCGGGAAGTGGAAGGTTCGCTAGGAAACCATGCTGAGTATCCTCTGGCGTTGGCGTATGGCGCAATTGTTGCAATTCAAGCCCTGAAGGGGAAAGGCGCACTTCCGTTATCTCTTACGTCTGTAGTGGGTGCAGCCACAGGCTTCGATAGCGGGGATTTCCTTTTCTTGGGTACTTTGCAGCAGGGGCACTTTCACAAGTCCATCCGAGTCGGCTGAATACGATCGGTCACGACTGTCCGCTAATGGAAAAACTGAGGGACCGCTCCGGGTCGCGATGGGGCATCCAGCAACGCCAGCAACAGTCATTCGCAGCCGTCGACGTCACCTCTTTGACGCGCTGAGCATGGTTTGTCGGCAGGCGGCCGACCCGCAACGGCATGCATACAGTAGCCTCATCTCATCGGTGGGTTCGCCGTCGACGACGAGCGCATAGTCAATAAACAGTTCGCAGCCGGGCGCGATGTCGGCGAGCGCGTGGATGAAGACACGATCACCCGATTCGATGGCCTCGCAGTTCGGTGCGCATGCGTGATTCAGGAAGCGGGCGCTGTTGCCACCTCGACTGCCATCAATTACCCGTCCGTCTGAGAATCCGAACACGAAGGTGTGGCCAGCGTCGGCGCGCTGCCGGGCTGCCGCGCGCCGCCAGGTGGTCAGTTCACCTCTGTACTCGATAAGCCGCTCGCCAGCCGCGATGGGCCGCAGTGCGAAGAGTCCCTTGCCATGTACCGTGGAGCGTCGTGCGGTTATGCGTCGCTGTTGCATGCGTAAAGTCCGGCTGGGTGTCTGTCTAATCATCGCGGTTCAAAAATCAGTCGCGAAGCATATCGCTACTTCCTCTGCAAACTCAACACTTGCATACGGGCATTGCGCAACTAACTGTCTGGTGCGCAAACATACGGACCAGCTCCGCCAAAAGACCTGCCAACAGGAAAGGGGGGCTTCGCCGCGAGGCGGTGCCTCCTCAGCGAACTCGCGGGTTGCCGGACGGACGCACCTGCGGTAGGGTGCGTCCGTCCCGTTGCATCGGGGACGTTATTGCTCAAAGGGAGACTTCGGATGAACAAACACGAACTGATTGATGCTGTTGCATCTAACACAGGCGAAAGCAAGGCCAGCACGGGCGAAGCCATTGATGCCATTCTCGAGGCCGTGACGGCGGCGGTCACGCGCGGAGAAACAGTGCAACTGATCGGATTCGGCTCGTTTTCGACGGGTGCGCGCGCCGAACGTACCGGTCGCAATCCTGCTACTGGCGAGACAATCACGATTCCAGCCGCGAAAACCGTCAAGTTCACCGCAGGTAAGGGGTTCAAGGACGCAGTGAATGCTGCGTGAGATGATCTGAGTGAAGCCAGTCGTGGGGTGTGGCGCAGGCTGGGGCTAAATGAAATGCAGGCCTGTCTGGTTACCCCTTACACGGATTGCCAGATCACAGGGGGCAATGTAAATTTCGACGCACCAGAAGTGGCAGGTTATGCCTGACTTCGGTGCGTGTTCATGCCCACCGACCGTACCGGCGGTGGGCGTTTTTTTGGTGACCAAAACGAATACCGGGTTCCGAAACAGGTCTATCCGCGCTGCAGCCTCGCAGCGCATTGATCGTGGATTTGCCCGACGAGTGGCACGCGATAATCCAGTCGCCCGCCGTCGGTGAAGAGGGATGCCACTGCTTTCTCAGTCCTGAGTCCGAACATCACAAGGACCTCGGGCGCGAGGTCGACCGCCATGCGGACGATGCTGATGCGGTCCCGCCATTCAGGCTGTGCCCCGTTGGCGCGCATCCAGAGCAGAGAGAGTTCGACCAGATGATCCGTCCTGAGCCAGTCGCCGGTACGTGCCATGGCCACGAGTTCACCGACCACCAGGTAACACAGCATTTCCGCGCGTGCTTCGTCATCGAAAATAAATGACATGGCGACACGCTCACGGGCGCGCAAAATCGGCGGCCGTCAGTTTCAGATGGGTCGCTGGATGAGCGAGCACCTTGCGCTCGGCGATTGCCCGGATACGGCTATAGCCATGCCGGAAGGCGCGCAGGATCCGGATGTCATCGGCGTTGGGCTCAAGCCAGAAATACTCCTGCAGTGCCTTGATCGTGATGACACATTCGACAGTGCCTTTCGGACAAGCAAGACTGAACGATACACCGCGGCGACCGGCAAGCACCTGAGGTTCGAATTCAAGGGTATCCATGGCAGCCTGCAAGCGATACGAAAAAATGCGTGAACGATTGTTGAACAGGCTATACGGCTTGGTTATTGAGGTTCCAACGTTTCAGACGTCAGCATTGCCCGCATTTACCCGTTTTCGTTGAGCAGCCACACCGGAATATCCCGCACGCCATTGATCACGCGCCAGATTTCGACGAAATCGTCGCGCTCCACATAAAAGACAAGATGTGGGTAGCGTTTGAGTGGCCATGACCGCAGGCCGGGCAGATCGAGTTCGTAGGCATAGCGTGGTGATCCCATCGCGGGATTTTTCCCCAGGCGCTGGAATGCCTCTTCGACAGCAGCGATAAACCCCAGCGCAGCGGTCTCCGAACCTTCCTCGAACAGGTAATAGTCAATCCCGGTTTCCAGATCCTGCTGCGCCTGTCGGGTCGGGACGACAGGTTTCGACTTCATTTCCGCGCGCGACGCACGCGAGCGCGCAGTGATTCGAAATACTGTGCATCAACAGGCTCTGTTGGGCCCGATGCAGCGCCTTCCACGAGAAGAGCACGCAAATGCTGCCGCTGCTGGTCGCGGCGGATCAGTTCGCGGACATATTCGCTGCTGGTGCCGTAGCCCCGTTCGCTGACCTGTTCGTCGACGAAGCTTTTCAGCGCGTCCGGTAAGGAAATGTTCATCGTCGTCATACGATCAGCATAGCAGTTTTGCCAAATTTTGCCAAAATCGCGCCGTCGTTAGGGGCGGGGGCTGGCGCTACGGTTTTCGCCAGCGTCGCATCGGTGATCAGAGCGCAAACGCGAAACCGAAATGACGCATCCGTCGGAGCAGCGGCTGCTACGCAGTCCCGTTGCCCCGTCATCCGTCTCCCGGGCCGCCGGCACTGGCGTCACCAGTCAATCCGGTGTTTCTCGTCGGTTTCCTGGTGCCGGCGATCCTCGTCCACGTGCAGGTAGATGCTCGTCGTCGTCAGCGAGGCATGCCCGAAGTTGTCCCGCACGTGCCGCAGATCGACGTGATGGTCGGCCATGTGCGAGCCGGCCGTGTGCCGCAGCCAGTGCGCCGACGCTTTTTCCAGCAGGTCGGCGCGCGCCGCCTGTTCATCCCCCTGTTCACGTAACCGTTCAGCCGCGCGGGCGAAGACATCCTTGACGATCGTATGCACGGCGGCGCGCGTGAGCGGCCGGCTTGCGGGGGCGAACGTTGTGTCCCGCGTCGAACCGTTTGCGCGTCCTGCCGTTTTTGCGGCAGTCCCATGCGCTGTGCTACCCGCGGTACTGCCCGCAGTGCTACCGATTGGCAGGACGAGTGGCGTGGCCTCGTTGGGTGAGGGCAGGGCTGTCATGCCGAGGGACTGCCGGTAGCGCGACAGTTCCGTCATCAGCTCGCGCGTCGCCGGCACCAGCCGCTCCCTGTCGCCCTTACCCTGTACCGTCAGCCACCAACGCATCGTGCCGTCGCGATCGCGTCGCACGAAAAACTGCCCCATCGTGTTGCCCCCGACCTCGGCGATGCGCAGCCCGCCCAGATAGAGCAGTGTAAAGAGCCATCGCACGCGGTAATAGTGCGCGCGATCCCGGGCGGTCTCCTGCGGCATCGACGCGATGAAGTTCTTGACCTCCTGCCACAGGCCAGGTTCCAGATAGCGGGTGATGCGCGGGGCGGCTTTCGGGGTGCGCTGGCGCGAGAGCGCGAGCGGGTTGCCGGCGAGATACCCGGCCTGCACCAGCCACGAAAACAGCACATTGAGGATCACCATCGCCTGGCGGATGCTGGCGGCCGACAGCGGGCCGTGAAAGGGCCGCCAGCGGGCGTCGCCACGCGGATGCTTGCGACCGCCTCCCGCGCCGGCGTTGGCGATCCATGTGGCGGCCGGCTGCGGATCGGCCAGGAAGCGCTGGTAGCGCAGGCAGTCCTCGTGGGTGAGTGACGAGAGCGGCTTCCCCAGTTGCACGAGCGACCACAGCAGCAGCCGTTCGGCCTCTTTCCGGTAGCTGTCGAACGTCGTCTGTTTGTCGGTGAACCGTGCAAGCCACGCGCGGATCGCATCGAGATCGTTCGCGGCGGCGAGCTGCGCGACGCCGCCCGTGGCGCGGTTGCTCCCGGCATGGCCGTCGAGTGCAGCCGGAATTACGAGCCTTTCCAGCGGGGCGGGGTGCACCAGGACGAGGGCGGCTGACGGTGGCGCGGACATGGAGGGTGAGCTTTTCCGGGAAAGGTGAGCGTTTGCGGGAGCCAGTCGGGTATTGATATGCCCCTATATAAATAGTGCAACAGGCTGCTGCACGATTATCTCTATATTTTCGACATTATGGGGTTAATGTCAAATTACCGCTTTCTGATCGTTAGATATTTATCGTATTACGTTGTATTATTGACGTATCAATCTGCCTGTCCGCACCATGAACGACGTTCTCCCCGATGACACCCGCCTCGCCGCCGAGATCGACCGGCTGAAGGCCGAGTTTCCGAACACGCGCGCGCTGTACCGCGAGGTCTGCGTGCTGCTGTTCTTCCGCTTCGGCCAGACGCCAACCGCGAACCGCCTCTATCAGCTGGTGAAGCGCGGCAGCATGGGCACGCCCGCGGCGGTGCTGGGCGAGTTCTGGGCCGAACTGCGAGAGAAAAGCCGCGTGCGCATCGAGCACCCGGACCTGCCGGCTGATCTCGGTGCTGCGGCTGGCGAGCTTGTCGCGACGCTGTGGACGCGGGCGACGGCGTCCGCGCAGGCGGAGCTGGAGGCACTGCGGGCGGAGGTGGAAGCACGGCGCACCGAGTCCGACCAGCGCGTCACGGCCGCGCGCGCCGAACTGGAACGCACGGAAACCGCGCTCGAGCAGCGCACCGCGGCACTGCTGGCCGCGCAGGTCGAGGTCCGCGAGCTGGAAAAAGCGCAGGCGGAGGGGCACGCCGCGCGGCAGGCGCTCGACGGCGAGATCAGCCGGCTGAAGGCCGAAGCGGCGGCGCGCGAACGGGAACTTGAGAAGGTCCGGGAGGGGTTTTCGCGGGATATCGAGAGGCTGCGCGAGAGCGGGGAGCGTGCCGAGGAGCGTCTGCGCGCCACGGAAAAGCGCGCGCTGCTCGAGATCGACCGTGAACGTGGCGCCGCCGTGAAGCTGCAGAAGGAAGTCGACGAGGCCACAAAGCGGGCCGACCGGCGCGAGTCCGAACTTCGCCGCGCGGCCGAGGCACTGCAGGTGCAGCTCGGTGACGTTCGCCATCGCGCGGGGATGCTGGAGGGGCGGCTCGAAGCCGCTGAGACGACGAACGCAACGCTACAGCAACAGTTGGCGGCACGGCGCGAGGTCGATACCCGTGAGGTGCGACCCGTTCGCGCCGAGTCGCCCACAGCGAGGCCGCCTTCGCTCCGTGCAATACGAAAACCAGCGCCGTCGCGCAAGATAGCAGCCGCCACCGCGCCATCCAGCACTTCTGCGGCACGACGCAAAAAACGGGGCTAGACATAATAGAAGATGGCGGGCGCGCCCCCGCAGAGGATGGATCGGGCGAGCACGAGTGGGTATTGAGATTGTCTCCGCAGCGCGGAGACAATCGAGGCCGACCGCCAGTCGAACTCATGCCTAGCTAATATAGTGGGAGACGCGAGGGGATTGCCTAACTGGAGCGGGATTGCCATCCCTGACGCCGTCGTGTTTAATGCTGTGCGACTCGGCACTGAGAGACGGGCGATCAACAACAAGATGAACGAACTGAAAAAGGCACTCCAGGATCATTTTCGTGACGGTTTGGTCACGATCGTCGGGTCTGGGCTCTCCTGTGCCGAAGGTCTCCCCGGTATGGGTGAACTGGGCGACCACCTGCGAGCGCAGATCGGCCCGGAGTTGCAGGGCAGCGACCCTTCGCTGTGGCAGCTCATCTGCGACGAGATGGGCAAGATCGGTCTCGAATCGGCGCTGCTGAAGCATCCGCCGACCCCATCTCTGGAAGCTGCCATCGTTGCAATCACGGCAAGTCTAATCGCGGATCGGGAGCGGGATGCAATAAGGGAAGTTTTTGACGGGAAGCGGGTTCTTCGGCTGACCAGACTGCTTCCCCATATTCTCAAGCCCGCAGGCGGGTTGCCGATCATTACCCCCAACTACGACCGGCTAGTCGAAGTCGCTTCGGAAGAGGCAGAGTTGGGCGTGGATACCATGTTTCTTGGCCGCTTTGCCGGCCGCCTGGACCCGGTTGGCAGTCGACACGGCTTCTGCAAAGGCGTCGTTGTACGCGCCAGGCGGCCGATGCTCGAATATCGCCCGAGGGTAAATGTTCTCAAGCCACACGGAAGCCTTGATTGGTTTCTCCGTGCGGGTAAGCCTGTGGCGTACGGCGGTGAACTGCCCGGTGCAACGAGGCTCATCATCACCCCCGGGCAGAACAAATTTCGAAATGGCTACGACAGCCCGTTTGACGTCCACCGGGAGCGCGCGAACGCTGCGATTGACCATGCAGCGCGCTTCCTGATCATCGGCTATGGATTTGCTGACGGGCATTTGGAAACGCATCTTGAGCCTGCCATTCGCGCTGGACGCCCAACGCTGATGCTGACCCATGGCCTGTCAGCCAAAGCGCTTGAGTTCGCCAGGCAGTTCAAGAACGTTGTCGCGATTGACTGCACGACGAAACCCGATATCGGGTCGCGTGTCATTCGAGATGGCGAAGAATCGATCGTGCCGATCGAAAACCTTTGGGACTTGCACACGTTTATCGACGAGGTACTCGAGCCATGACCGCCAACAAGAATTCGGCATTGCAGTTCGATCAAGCAGACCACATCGGCCGGGTGGCATCAGTAGATACGAGCCGAGTCGCAGTGGACGTGACGAATTCCCCACTACTCACGCGCATCGCAATCGGTGGGATCATTGCCATCCGTGGAAGTACCGAGCAGGACTATCTCATTGGCATCACCGAGCGCGTGACTCGAAGCGCTCGAGACTCGCTCACGCCGACCGAAGGAAGCGACGGCGAACTTCTTCTTGAGGCTGCACCCACAGACTTGTTACAGGCCGTTCTGATCGGAACTTTTCGAACCGTCGATGGGGAGAAGTCGAACACCTTCAAACGCGGCGCGGACAGCTTCCCACAAATCGATCGCGACTGCTTCGTGATCGAGGGTGCCAACCTGCAGCGGTTCATGGGGATCCTTGGTTCGGACTTCGATGAAGAGGAGCGTCTTCGACTAGGCAGCTTCGTAGCGGATCGAAGTGCTTCGGCAATTGCTAGCGGCGACCGGTTCTTCCAACGCCATGCTGCCATCCTGGGGAGTACAGGAAGCGGAAAGAGCTACGCGGTGGCCCTGATTCTGGAGAGGGCTGCGAAGCTCAAGTATCCCAACATCGTCGTATTCGACATGCATGGCGAGTACGCACCGCTTGCTGATAAAAGCAAAGGTGGTTTCGCAACGCGCTATCGAATTGCAGGTCCCGCAGACTTGGAGGCACCTTCTGACGATGTCATATTTCTCCCGTACTGGCTTCTCAACCGGGACGAGATGCTGTCGATGATCGTTGATCGGAGCGACAACAACGCTCCCAATCAGGCATCACGTTTCACCTCCCACGTCCGCGATCTCAAGCTGGTAACGTTGAATCGTGAAGGTCGCATTGACGTTGCGAAAACGTTCACTGTTGATTCCCCAATTCCCTACGATCTAAAAGAGTTGTTAAGGCTTTTGGAAAAGGACAACACAGACAAGGGAATCAGCAAAGCGACTGGAAAAGAAGTAAAAGGCGATTGGGAGGGTTTGCTCACCCGCTTCATCCTTCGTCTACAAGCGAAGCTCGCCGATCGGCGATACGGGTTCATGTTTGCCCCGCCTGCTGCGGCCGATACGTATCTGTGGCTGTCAAAGCAGCTCAAGCAACTGATGACGTCGGACGGCGGCTCTGGTATCAAGGTTATCGACTTCTCAGAGGTCCCTGCGGACGTCTTACCCGTCGTGACGGGAACACTAGCCAGATTGCTGTATGACGTTCAGTTTTGGATGGGGCAACAGGACCGTACGCCGATCGCATTGCTGTGCGACGAGGCTCACCTCTATCTTCCTGTACGGGAAGACGCCGACGCGGTGCAGAAACAAGCGCTCGGGTCATTCGAGCGTATCGCCAAAGAAGGGCGAAAGTATGGCTTTTCGCTGCTGGTCGTTAGCCAAAGGCCGTCTGATGTTAGCAAGACGATTTTGAGTCAATGCAACAACTTCCTGTCTCTGCGGCTGACAAATGAGACCGATCAGGCAGTCATTCGACGCTTGATGCCAGATTCGTTGTCGGGCCTCACGAGCATTTTGCCGCTACTGGATACTGGCGAAGCCCTCTTGCTGGGTGACGCCGTGCTTTTGCCGTCCCGGATCAAGCTAGATGAGCCAAAAGTTAAACCTGATAGCGCGACGCGAGACTTCTGGCGGGAATGGGGAAGCCGGAAGCCAGCGGATGTTGCCATTGAGTTGGCTGTAGAGAGCCTGCGTGGACAGACTCGACTGCCAGCGAAGAAGTAGTGAAGGCATCCGCAATTGCGATCGCATCATGAAGTGATTGTTTGTCGCCACGCTGCCGACAGACATTGTCCGTGCTGACAACAGCGAAGATGATCGTTCGCCTTGCGCGATCGCAGTAATTTGAGCGGGATGAGCAGGAACACGGAAAAGGCGACGAGGCAAATGACGAGATAACCAAACGCGCCAATCGATTGGACCAAAATTGACGTCACAATCGATGGGATTGAGGTCACCGGTTCATATAGTATTGATAGCACGGACTGGATGACAGTGAGGGGGGTTCGTCCTTTTCGTGCATTTTATGGCGGTAACGCCATGAGAAGCCGTTGTTAGCAGGGCTGACCGGCCTCACACGCGTTTGCAACTTGACTGACTTCCAACTCGTGGATCTAAAAGCGTTCTCTTCTGCGAACCGCCAGAAAATGCACAAAAAGGACGAACACCCCTATTGCCGCTGTTTGACGTTGTTCATTCAGGATCTAATACACGTTGGATTTGCGAGCCTGAACAGGGATGTTCGACGGCCATCAATCCTGAATTCGGCCATTGCTACGCTGTCCGGATCGTGCGCTTGTGAAACGTGCAAAAGGTTGTTTCCGATCGCTTCCGATACAGCGTATGACTTCAAAAGTTCAGGGGACAAAGGACAAACAAGTTGTACGCTCCGTACATAGACGACTTGTTCGGTCGCCGCTCCAATGGCAAGAGCCGCTGCGCCGGAAGATACCGAAGAGAACTCGATGTCGGCATATCCCCTCATGGTCTTCGGAGTGGATGAGTCTAGAGAGACCAACTCAACTTGAAATCGTAACGGAGCAGCAATAAACTGGTTCGCAATATTCTTCGAACTAACAAATGATAAACAAGCGTCCCGATCGCACTTTGGTGAAACGACGATCGCGATGCTTGGTTTATCGTGAACCGCCACAGCGTTTGCAAAGGTCATTTCAAGGGATACTACCGTGACTGCCCACATCACTCCCGCCACTACGGGACGGAAATGAGATTTGTGCAGCTTCAGGATCTGTGCACGTTCTATGTAGGCGGCAAGAAGCGTGAGAGCAATGACCACTATAATGAACATTGCATAGATTGTGTTTTCGTTCCTTCTGAATGCCAACTCAAAAAATGGACGACATGCCATCGTTATCAACGAAAGAGCCAACCAACAGCTGGAGAATTTGATCAGAGTGCTCGAAAGTACGAATGCAAGCTGCACTTCTAAGACAGTTAACTTCTTCCGCCCGCGAAGGAGTCGGGCAATCGATCGAATTCCGATAACGCATATGCAGAGGGATATGCAGAAGATGATCCCCGCATCTCCAAGGGATAGCGTTTCGAACTGATTCCAGACCATACGACCAGTATCATTCAGGTCCGAAATCACCCCGGCAATGTCATAAGCCTTAGGCGAGTAGATAGCGAGAGGATTGATACGAAAAGCCGCTATCGTTCCACCGATCGTGACTGCGACTGTGTACAAAGATGTAGCTAAGGCGTATGACCACCAGGTCAAACGGGTTTCGCTTGCAATTTTCGCTGGCCTCGTCGGAGAAAGTGAGATCGACCAGACGTACGTCGACCACAGACGTCGAATAAAATTGACCGCGTTGGCGATCATTACCTCAATTCCGCTGGATTTCATTTCGTTGTGACTCGAATTGTAACTGCAAAATTACCGGCGAACGCGAAATAAAATTTCTTCGATTCATGGCATCCGTTGCAACGGCAACAGTGCTGTGATTTATTAGCATCGCGCTATACAGATGTGGCGCGGGTATTTTCAGAGCCCTCGCGCCCCATCGTTCCAGCAGCGAACAATCGGAGACTAGTGTTTGGTCTTTTGAAGCTGGTGATTGCGCCATTTCAAGATGCTTGCACTGTCAAGGCGTTCGCCGTCGAACTCGATCTGCGTGACTTTCTTTCCTTGGGCGCGCCTTTCGCGAAGATAGTCCCGAATTTCCATCCAGCGAATTTCTCCGTTCGAACTTCTTACTACGAGCATTACAGGGGCAATCGCATCGGCCCAGTAATCGACGTGTCTTTCTTTTTTTATCGAAAAGATTTCCTTGCCGTTGGCTCGTGTCCTGAGGTAAGAATCGCCCGATTTCAACTGCAAGAAAATCATCTGCCCAGTAGCCTCACGCTTGTCGTTCTTGAACTCGATCTCCATATCAATTCCGTGGTCGCTAACGTTTTTTTCACGAGAGATCTGGCCGGCGAGCGCGACAAGCGATATCACGTCACCAACCAACGCACGTTCCTTACTTTCGTTATCGAGCTCTTCATCAGCGCGATCCTCTAGGCGCCGCACCCTTCGTTGGTATTCAGCGGACGAGTACTGTTCTTCCAGATCGTCAATCAACCGTACACGCGCGTCGCACATCGGGCATCCGATATCATCTTTCCCGTTCATCCTCCGTTTCTCCGCAGCTTCCAAGTCAGCGATCGGGTTGGAACATTTGCATACGTAGTGTCTTCGACGGATGACGCCGGATGCTCGGTGGAGCAAATGGTCATGTACATACTTGACGAATACAATCTTATCGCCGAGGAGGGTGTGAGGATCGCAGTAAACTTCGATCGCCGCAGCGCTATCAGCGACATGCCGAGTCAGTTTTATGCCGATCTTCATACCACCGGTTGTCGTAAATTCGGCAGCATCCTGCCAAAGCTTTTCGCGCCTGAAGGCGTGCGTATGATTCAATCGAACGACAAGAGTGGAATAAATCTCGTCAACCACTCCGTCGAACCGGTAGCTTACGAGTACTGCCGGGTGACCTACAAGCTCTGGGCGATTGCGTTTGTAGTAGCTCGGAAATACTAGTTGTACGTCTTTTTCAGTCAACTCGCGCGCGCAAAGGCCGCGCTGCAGCAGCTTTCGATGCATTGCCAACAGGACAAATCGTTCATCTTCTGGCGCGATTCTTTGAAAGCTGCCATATTTCAGGTCGCCGTCAAGTACTCTCTGTTCGCTGACGCATCCAAGTTCACTCGGATCGTCTCGCATGGTCGCAATGACCGCTTGGCCATAAGCATTGATCAGCTCTGGCTGGAAAAGTATCCATGCTCCGAATTCAAGTTCTAGAAGCACACCTGGGCCAGATAACAGACTAAGAACCGCTTTGAGCTCTGGATCTGTGAAATTGATTTCTTGAGCGGGCAGTCTAATCTTAAGGGCGTCGCGCAGTTCATTGAACCTCATTAGTATGCGACCTTCGTCTTTGAGTCGCACAATTTCCTGTTTTAGACGCTTAAACAAAACGGGGGATGACCGCCACGGAATTCCGTTCCAGTCAATATTGTCAATAATCGCAGCGCGGAGCTCGCTGCAGCCATGATTGGTGAGGGCGCTTGTTTCAAAATAACCCGAGAAATTGTTGTCTTGGACATACTCTTGGATGTCCTGTCGGCTTACGCGAATCGGGCTTGCATCTATTCTCCCCGCCACCAAGAGTCTCGTCAGGTGTTCGTCTTTAGACCGTGTGAGGTCTCGGTTCCATTGAGTAAGGGATTCAAAGATGTTGGTCTTCTGCGCATCGAACACGAGGACGGCAAGCGCCGTTTCGTCCATGTACAGTTGATGGATGAGCCGCTGATCGGCTTGGCCTCCGAAATCCCACAGCCAGATTTCGCGGTCGCCGTTCTCTCCGGCGTTTGCTGGCAACGACCATTGAGTCGCCCATGCTCCGACGGTTGATGCAGCACTTGGCTCCCACTCGTCCGACGCGAGACGTTTTGAAAGCCCCGTCTTGCCCGCTCCACTATCGCCAACCAACAAGACTTTCGCGTTGGTGTATTGGATCTGCTTGCCCGCCGCTCCGGAAATTGCATTCGCTTGGCTGGTCGGCGCAGGGATGAGAGAGGGTTTCAAATCCCATTGCAAAACTTCTTGAGAATCGCATGAAAGGATATGGTTTTTTTCGAAAGTCACTTTTAGAACGTCGAGTTCGTGACCATCCAAGACAGCGAGCAGCTTTCCCGTTTCGATATTCCACAGTCGCAAGCCTCTGTCTCCGCCGCCCGACACAAACGCATGACCTGCAGCGTTCCAAGCTATAGTCCGGATCGTGTCAGTGTGCGCATCGAAGGTGTTGATACACACCCCCGAATTGATGTCCCAAAGTCTGACAGTGCGATCATCCGAGCCGCTTAGCAAGCGGTCACCGTCACTACTCAAGGCGAGACTATGTACTGCCCCGACATGGCCTTCGAGCACTCGCAGGCATTGTCCGGTACGCATGCTCCAAAGTCGTATCGTCCGATCACTGCTCGCCGACAGTAAAATATCGCCTGACACTTCCATCGCGTGAATGGCGCCGCTGTGTCCGCGGAAGACTTTCGGGGACACGGCCTCGACGGTGCTCCAGACGCAGATGTCATCGCCCATAGACGCTACGATGGCATCGCACGCGAACTTGACCGTTGTTAATCCCTCAGTGCTGGCAAATGTCCTCACGCACTTGCTGTTTTGCAAATCCCAGAGTTTTACCGTTCGATCTAGAGAGCCAGATAAGAGTAGTAGTTTGGACTTGTGGAGATCAATGCTGGTGACGGGTGCGGAATGAGCGTCAATGACTAGCAGGGTCGTCGCTGGCTGATCTGGATCGCTACAGCAAATCTCGCCTTTTCTTGTTCCAAAAAAGATACGCCGGTGTCCCATGTCAAACACCGCACTCTTGATCTGCGGGGATGTATTCGAGCGTTGACGCTTCCTGGAAGCGAAGCGAGGCACGTCCAAGCCGCGGGACGTAGGTTTTTGCGGCGGTGGTTTACAGACAGCAACAAGTCTAGAGAGGATAGCTTCACCGTCTTCTGTCCGCCAATCGATGCATTCAACTTGATGTAAAGTGGCCGGGAGAGGAACGTGATCGAGCCGAACCGGGATGAAGCGCCGATCTTGGTTTCCAGGGTCACGAAATCTGAGCGTTTGCTCCTCAAATCGAGCCCATTCGTCTCCCATCGAGTTCTCGGATGCGAAAAGCAGAAGAACGCGTGACTGGGCGAGGCCCACGCCGACCTTGTACTCGACGACGTCTCCTGAACGGATCATCCATTCATCGAACCACACTCGGAGGCCGCTTTTTCGCATGCTTTCAGCGACGCTACGAACGATTGAAATGTCGGCGCCGCTGTAGCTCAAATAAACATCGAAACTAAACTGATCGTCTATCAACTTTTTATCCCCCGTATGCACGGCCGCTCTATTGCCATTTTTTGATCATTTACGGTGTAACCGTTTTTACTGTCTCGGTATATTAACGGTCCGGGAGTATCTGGTCGATTCATTCTCAAACTCAACCATCGAGGGCATAACCGTCACTGGGCAATTGGGCATCTCGCCAGAATCCAGAGAGTGTCCCGGGTGGCCCCTATCGACGAGATGCATTACTGCCCGATGTGGCAGGGGCAGGTGACAGAGGACGATATCCGCACCGTTCGATGGTTTCGGTCCAACGCGTGTACGGCGGTGCACCCCTCGGCGAGCGAAGTCCTCACCAATGGCAGCAGGACGAGTCCGCTCAGGTCAATGCTTGGCTGCGCGCTCCGGGTATACGCAATTAGGGCGAATGCGTGGAAGTTGTGCATCCCCGGTGACAGTGCCGACTGCAGCGGCTCTGCAAACAGGAAAGCCCGGTCAGTTCGATTTTACTGATATTTCACATGATTAGAGTCGTCAGTAATTTGACATAAGAGCCGTCGACAACTGCAGCGAGTTCACGTCCATGACATCGGACGATTTCTCATTTGTCGGACTGCGCGACCAACGACCGCGCTTTCCGGTTGTCGTCGAGCGTCGTGAATGCCCATGCGAGATCGAAGGGTGCCACTTTGCCCAGCTGCGTAACCCGACCGAGGGCATGCACGGTATAGCGCGTACCGGTGCGAAGCGGCTCATAAGGCGTGCAGATTGCGGTGTTACGCGCAGCGTCTGCCGCCGTCAGCGGGGCAATCTTGCAAGCCACTTTTTTGCCCCGCTGATCACGCAGTTCGACACTGCGTAACTCGATGTGGGCGTTAGGTCCGCCAGACAGCGTGATCGGAAAACCGAGCACCTGCCCGCGATAGCGCGCATCGGTGCCCATCGGATCGGGTTGCTCGTTGTTGACCCATGCGGTGGGCACCCCGCGCTGGCCATCGTATGGCCACGCCACGAGTTCCGTTTCAGAAAGTGTGGGCGCGATGTCTGCAAAATCGACGACGGTCACGGAACTGGATCCTACTTTCGACGCTTCGCCGGCGCGTGCCCAGTCAAACAGGATTGCGCCGCGATGATAGGGCGACGCAAAAATATCCTCGATCGGTGTGTCGACGGGACGTGGGCCGCCAAACACCGCGAGGACTTCGCTCGCGCCATACGCTGGCGTATGCAGCCTCACACGCGTGATCACGTCCACGCCGGTGAAACCGGGTCTACCTTCGATTTCATCATGCGTGCCGACCCGGTTAATGTCGAGGTAGCGGGCATGATCTGCCGCGGCCTCGGCGAGCTTGTCGTCGACTGCGATGAGCGGCAACCCGGCTTCTTCGCGACGGGCATTCACGTAATCGAGCGCTGTGGGTTCACCAACCCGGATGGTATTCGAGGGGCCGGGCGCATACCGTAACCGCACGATGGGTCCTTGATAGGGCGGCTCCGGTTTTTCGACCTGGGCCACCTTGGTTGCGCATCCCGCGAGCGCGGTGACCACAACGAAGTATGCGGCGGTTATTGTTCTCTGCATCTGGTTCTGCCAATAGTTCAGGTACCAATCCCATTTATCGACGACTCATCGCGAAAGTTGAGACCACTCTAAAGTTAGCCGACCGGATGCCGTAATCGATAGAAGTGAGCCTGTCCCATTGAATTGGACAGGCGGATCAAAAAATCAGCGCCCATGCAGGCGCGACGAAAAACCGAACCTCCGAGGGGTTTCCATTGAGAGAATTGCGCAAGGCAAGGCCAATATGGCTTGCCGCGATTACCATTTTTGCCGTTACCGGGTGCGCAAATCCTGGCGGTGTCCAGCAAGCAGACGGGACCCGAAGCGCTTCGACTGATCAGGGCGATCTCAATATCTTCGAAAGCACGTTCGCCAACCCCGATCCTTGCGCAAACAGTAACCGGAACATTGGCATCGCCGTGGGTGTCGGCGTCGGGGCGATTCTGGGCGCGGTGATCGCCAACAAGAACAAGGCGGCGGCAGCGGCAATCGGCGGCGCCGCAGGGGCGCTTGCGGGAGGGATGATTGGTCACGCCGTCGACAGCCGGCGTTGCGCGTTATCGAAGATCGCCGCAAAGCACGATCTGACGTACACGTCGGCGCCGCTCGAAGTCAAGACGGCAGACACGGGAAAGACCGAGCAGGTCGGAAGCTCGTTCACCGTTGTCGATACGGCGCGCCATACCCAGTTTGCGACGGGCTCGGCTGAGCTCACGCCCGAAGCGAAGATCTACTTCGCCGAGATCGCTGAACAGTACCGGACATCGACCCGTGTCGCGGAGGCTTCCTCGGATGCGGAGAAGGCGGCCGCGGCACAGACGAAGATCCTGCTGATCGGCCATACCGACGATACAGGCAACTCCGAACTCAATGCCGATCTGTCGGAGCGACGCGCCCGCGCAGTGGCACGGCTGTTTGCGGACCACGGTATTGCGGCGGAAAACGTCTTCTATCAGGGTGCCGGCGAGACGTTGCCAATAGCCGACAACCGGACGGAAGAGGGCCGCGCGAAGAATCGCCGGGTCGAAATCGTCGACCTCACGGGTATGCGGCCGGACATTCTCCAAAGCTACGTAGGCAGCCGCGTTCCGAAATACCAATACTACCGGGCCGCGTCATCGCAACCGGATGAGCAGCCGACGCGAACGGCGAGCACAAAGGTAGTGCAGAAACAGGCAAAGGCACGTGGAGTAGATTCGCAGCGCGTGAATAACCATGTTTCTACAACGGCGTCTGCAGGCTCGGCCCCAACGAAAGCGCCTGCCGCAGCACAAGCATCACCGCCGCCGACGGTTACAACCCGTGGCACGTCCGACAGCATCGATTTCGGCTGGCGCGAGGCTGCGCCTGCGGGGATCGGACTTCAGTTCGCGGCCGCTCCCGCGCAGTCGTCGTCATTCTCGTTCCTGTCCACAGCGGTCGCCGACGAGGCGCCTGTCTCGAAGAGTTGCGTGAATGATCGGCCACGCGTGTCGCACGCGATGAAGTCGGTGGCAGACGACCGCGCTGTGCCTGTGCGTGATCATGTGCAGAACCTGTATGGAAGCAGCTGGGGCGCGACGCTCAATGGCCAGTATCTTGCGCTGAAGGATGTCTCCGTCCTTCGCAATGGCTCAACGGCAGGTACGAAGCCAACCCTGCTGGTGTGGAAAGACTACGAACACAACGGCGGGCTGGGCGGTCCTGCGCGGGTCAGACTGTCACCGGACGTCAATGCCTATGCCGTGAAGGGCGGTGTGCTGTACCGGGTGTTCGTCAACAATGCCGGCGTATTCGACTGCGCCGACATCATCTTTGCGAACGGCAAGGCGACCGCCGGCGAACTCGTACGCCGCAAGAGCAATCAGTATTTCACCGTTGATTACGTGCCCGTCATCGCACGAACATAAGAACAGGAAAGACGATCATGATGGACTTCATTCAGGCCAATCTCAGCACGATCATCTGGTGGGTGGTAGCCGCACTCCTCGCGGTTGGTGCTTTTTCGTATCGGTCGACGCTCGAATTCTGGCTGAACCACTGGAAATATACCTTCCCCGTGCTCGGCAAAACTGCGCGTCTATCCCGTCACGGCATTCACGGTCAAGGCGGATGGACCGACTCCGAACGCACGCTCTGCGGCGACCGTTTTGTAGTCGAACACCGGCAGTGGCTCGTTCCTTTACCAGAACAATGCCTGATTGACGTCGCCGGAGATGTCAGTTGCGGCGCGGATCACCCTGAGCGCTTCCCGCAGGAAGCGTTGGACGCTCTCCGAGGCCGGTTGCCGGCTGAACCGCCACCGCCGCCACAACCCGCCAGCATGATGGCGGCAACCGCGATGAAAATTCCCGTGTATTTCGTGTTCGTTCTTAGTCTTCCGTCGATATTGTGGTTTGCTGCGCATCTTCATATGCAGGTTCCTCGGCGCACGCAACACCTATCACCGAATATCCTGTAAGAAATTTAGAGGCAGTCCGATTTGATGCGTTTTTGGTTCGGAGCAGGATGATTCGTTACGCTATAGGAAAAAGGAAAAATATCTCCCTCGGGTCGGCGCTGCGGGAGGGCGCAAAGGAATGGTGTTTTAGATGTCGCCTTGTTCTCTCTGAGTCACCTTCATGCTTTGCGAAGCGAACCTAAGATGCGACATTCGAGAAGGCTTCATGCGCGCCGCGCGTTCACACGCTTCCGATCGGTGCAGCCAACTGCATCGTGTAATGGTCGACCGTCAATCACGGTTTTAGGGCCTCCGGGATTTATTTCGGTAACCTTTCTATATGACGCCAATAAATTGCGTTAGATTTAACAATTTGCGCAATTACGACCGTTTAACAATTGACGATTCGTTTCCAAATTACCGTTAAAAGAAATATTCCTAAAGTTTTAGTAAGCGCTGCCGACAACGGTCCCATGAATACGAGCAGGTTGCCATGCGACCTGCATAAATTAAAGACCAAACGGGGAACTGGCCAGCTGAGAGCGGCCAGGCAGCGGTATGTCGAGGCAATCTGTCAACGGTGGCGTCGGCGGCACAGTCCGCCGGATCATGCAGTTCTGTTTGTTTTCCCTGACGCTGATGTTGGTGCATGCGCACGCAGCAGGCGTCGTTGCGGACGGCGGTACGGCCACTTCCGTATCGACGGCTGCGAACGGTCATCAGACCGTGAACATTGCGCCATCCGTCGGTGGCGTATCGCACAACACGTATAGCCACTTCAACGTGGGCAGTGCGGGCGTCGATCTCAACAACGTCGGCATCAACGCACGAACCATCGTCAATCAGGTAACGAGCACGGACCCGAGCGTGATCTCGGGCCAGCTCGCCGTGCTCGGATCACGCGCGAATGTGGTGCTGGCGAATCCGAACGGCATCACGATCAACGGTGGATCGTTCGTCAATACGGGCCATGTCGCGCTCTCGACCGGACAGGTCAGCTTCAACGATGTGCTGACCGGGTCGGTGCTGCAGCGTAACGTCGTGCTCGACACGAAGACGGGAACGATTATCGTCGGACCGCAAGGCTTGTCGAGCGCGCTCGTTGCATTGGACCTCATCGCGAAGAACATCCTTGTCAACGGGCCGCTGACCAACACGTTCACATCGCCGACAGCCACCGTCAGACTGCTTGGCGGCACCAGCAACGTAACGCTGAACACGGGCGTGTCGCCCAATGACAATGCCAACGACTGGCTCTCGGTCAACGCATCGGCGACGCACGACACGGCCAGTTCTTTCGCCGTCGACATCACGGCAGCGGGCTCGCTCACGAGCGGCCGCGTGCAGCTGATCGTCACCGACAAGGGGCCGGGCGTGCGCAGTGCAGGCCCGATGAACGCGACACTCGGTGATTTCACGCTTGCATCCAATGGCGCCGTCGAGTTCTCGAACACGACGCTCACTGCAAACGGCAACGTGAACATGCAGGTGCAGGACACACTGACTGCGACTTCAATGCAGATGCAGGCCGGCAGCGCTGCGTCGATTGCATCGACGGGTCTGCTTGGATTGAACAGCACGTCGCTCCTGGCAAGCGGCGGCATCCATCTCAGTGGCGGCGGCGTGAAGCTGTACAACGACAGTGGCACGCAGACGGTGATCGCGTCGTCGAATGCGGGCGTTGTTGTCAAGAGCAGCCAGGACATCGTGAACGTCGGTTCGCTGGTGCAAGGACAAACGCAAACCACCGGCGACAGCGACTCCAAAGGCGCGGTCACGTTGAACGCCTCAGACAACGTGCTGAACCAGTCGACCACGACCTCGAAGCTCGGCGTGCTGTTCGGCGTGAAAGGGGACGTCGTGATCAACGCCGGCGGCACCATCACCAACGAAGACGCGCGCATCCTGTCGAACAGCAACATCACGCTCACGGCGGGCGGCGACGTCGACAACATCATCGACCATTCGAGCGGCGTGAACGGGGGCAACGCCGTCGGCTACTCGAACCGAAGCTGGCGGCTGATATTCGTGGAGCACCACGAGAACGGCTTCACCGTCGACTACGGCGCGCTGAACGATCCCGACAAGCTCGCCTACATCACAGCTGACAGCGGCAATGTGACGATCAACGCGCGGAACGTCAACAATGTCGGCGGCTCGATTCTGTCGAACGACGGCAGTATCTTCGTGTCGGCCGCGCAGAACCTGCTGACGCAAGGCGTGTTCGTCGGACAGGCTTCGTATCATCAGTCGTGCTTCATCTTCTGCAGCGCGAGCGCGTCGAGCACGGTGCAGGCGTTCGGCGGCGTCATGGAGGCGGGCAAGGACATCACGCTCAAGGCGGGCACGCAGATCACCAACACGGGCGGCACGGTGATCGCCATCGGCAACCTGAAGCTCGATGCCCCGAAGACGCTCGCACAAGGCGTGCTCGGCTATACGGTCATCAACCGCCGCAACGATCTGAAGACGTGGTTCGGCAACACCTGGGCGGCCATCTACGCAGCCGATACGGGCGGCGTCTTCACAGGCGGAAACGGGCAGGTCGAACTGACGGGCGAAGCGGACATCGACGGCGGATCGTTCAACGCGCCGGGCGGCATTCACGCGGCAGGCGGCTTGAACACGATGCGCGTGCCGTACCGCGCACCCGTGACGATCGGCACGCACAATCACCTCGGCCTCGTTTCGTGGTTCGGTCTATGAAGCGGCGTCCCCTGGTCTTGCGCAGTTGTCTTGCCGTGCTCGCCATCGGCGCGCACGCGGCCGCGAGCGCGCAGGCGCTTGCGCCATTGCCGCCGGGCGGGTTCAATGCGCTGCCTGGCCGCGCGGAGCAGGACCCGGGCCAACGGCTGTTACAGGAACAGCAGGACAGGCAGCGGCGCAACGAAATCCAGCAGGCGCCCGCGCAGATTGCCGCGCCTGAAGTGCCCGCCTTGCCGAACCTGCCCGAAGGCGCGGACGTCGATACGCTGCCCGATGTCGAACCGATGTTCGAGATCAGCCGCATTGAATTTATCGGCGATCGCGTGTTGGGACAGACAGAACTGGACCATATCGCCGCGCCGTTCGTCGGCAAGCGGCTGGGGCGCAACCGCATCAATCTGCTGCTGCGACGCGTGACGGAAGCGTTCATCGAACGCGGCTACATCACGACGCGCGCTTATCTCGGTGCACAGAACCTTGCGTCGGGCACGCTAAAGGTCAACGTCGTCGCGGGCAAGGTCGCGGGCTTCACGCTCAACGGCAAGCCGATGCGCCCGCGCGATCCGAACGAGCCGTGGTACGACACGCACGGCGGTGGCCTCCTCACCGATGCCGGCACGGCGTGGGCATTCGGCGATAGCGTCGGCGACGTGCTGCGCCTGCCGGATCTGGAACAGGGCGTCGACCAGATCAACCGGCTGCGGCGCAATCAGGCCGAAATCCAGATCATGCCGGGCGAAGCACCGGGCGACTCGATCGTCGCGATCTCGAACCGTTACGGCGACCGCACGTTCTACAACCTCGGCATCGACAACTACGGCAGTTCACAAACGGGCACGCTGCGCTATCGCGGCGGCGTTGAGGCAGACAACGTCATCGGCTTGCAGGAATCGCTGTCGCTGAATTACGTCGGCACGGAAGACAGCAATGCACTTGTGTTTTCCGCCGCCGTGCCGTTCGGGTATCAGACGTTCAGCTATACGACTTCGTACTCCGAGTATCAGCAGACCATCGGCGATACGGCGTTGCTGCAAGGACGCACGTTCAGCCAGATTCTCGGCTGGAACGATGTGCTCACGCGTTCGAAGTCCGGGCGGATGAGCGTCGACGTCACGCTGAACAAGATGCGCACCGAGCGTAGCGTGAACGGCATCGACCTGTCGCCGCAAGACCTGACCGTGGCGCGTGTCGCGCTGAACGGCCTGCGCCGCTTCGTGGCGAACGATCAGGGCGCGGCCGCGACGTGGGACTTCGGCATCTCACAGGGGTTGCCGTGGCTTGCAGCAAGTCACGACGATGGCGATATCGGCAAGTCGGACGCGCACAGCCAGTTCACGAAGCTCGACGGCACAGCGACCTTGCAGATGACGCTCGGCTCACTGCTCGGTACGCAATGGGCGTATCGCGGCACGCTGCGCGGACAGTTCAGCCGCGTGGCGCTGTTCGGCACACAGCAGATCTATCTCGGCGGCATGGACTCAGTGCGCGGCTTCACGGAAGGCGGCATCGCGGGCGATAGCGGCGCGTATATGCGCAACGAAGCGGCCTGGCAGAACGTGCCCGCGTGGCATGACGCGCGTGTCGAACCCTACGTGTTTCTCGACGGCGGCAAATCGCATCTCGTTGCACAAGGCGGCTGGCCGACGCTGGTCGGCACCGGTATCGGCGCGCGTGCCGAATGGCGGCACAACGCGCAAACCGTCACGGGCGAAGTCCTGCTCGGACAGGCATTGATTCAGCCCGCAGCGCTTGGTCACAAGGCCACGGTGCTGCTGGCCACTCTCAACTGGTCGGAATGAAGGAGTTCAACATGAAGCGGCATCTCATTCACATCACGTTCACGCGCCTGACGGCAACGCTTGCGCTGGCTGTCGGGCTGTCCGGTGTTGCGGCGCCTTCGATGGCGGCAAACAAGCCGTCCTCGTCGCATGCGAAGGCGGCGGCTCCTGCAGCCGCGAGCGGCGCGGCGTCGGGGCCGCTGCCCGCCAATGCCGTCGCGCGCGTGAACAACGTGCTCATCACGCAGGAGCAGGTCGATGCGATGCTGAAAGCGACCAATACACCGGATACGCCGCAAACGCGCACGGCCATCAAGAACCAGTTGATCGCGCGCGAGCTCTTCCGGCAGGCCGCCGAAAAGCAGCATTACGACACGCGCGCGCAGGTGCTCGAAGCGGTCGAACAGGCGAAGTCGCTGGCGATGACGCAGGCGTATCTACGCGATCAGGTGAAGCCCACGCCCGTCACCGACGCTGATGTAAAGGCGCGCTACGACGCCATCGTCGCGACGCTCGGCGACAAGGAGTACAAGCCGAGCGTGATCGCGGTGAAGGACGAAGCGACCGCGAAGGACGTGCTCGCGCAACTGAAGAAGGGCACCGATTTCGCGCAGCTGGCGAAGCAGGTCAGCCAGGGACCGGCCGCCGCGCAAGGCGGCGCGATGAATTGGGTGTCGTTCAAGACGCCGATCCAGCCGGGCGCGACACAAGGCTGGCCGCAGCCCGTCGCCGAAGCGATGGTGAAGCTGCCGCAAGGCGGCGTGACCACGACGCCGGTTCAGGTGGGCGACGCCTTCTGGATCGTGAAGATGGACCAGTCGCGCGCGACGCAGATTCCGGACTTCGACACCACCAAGGCAGCGCTGCGCCAGCAGCTCGAACAGGTCGCGCTGCAGAAGGCGACGGCGCAAGTGGTGGTCGATCTGATGAAGAACGCGTCGATCCAGCAATGAAGGGCGCGTGACCGGCACCTGTGCCGCACAGCGCCGGTGAGCGTTTCGACCTGGAAAACCATAAAGAAGGAATCGGGGAAATGAAGTCAAACATGAAGAGAATGGTACTTGCTGTCACAGTTGTGGCAGCGACGGCAGTCCTGACAGGTTGTGCCACGCCGTATCAGTCGGAGGGTTTGACTGGCGGATATAAGGACAGGCAGATCGATGACCAGACGTTGCATGTTCAGTTCTGGGGCAATGGGTACTCGACACAACCGACGGTGCACAAGTACTTCCTGTTCCGTTGCGCTGAGCTAACCCAACAGCACGGCTTCAAATACTTCATGGTTGTTCCGCCTGCAATGTCGGGCGCGCTCGAACCGACCGGCAATCTCGTCCGCAGTGCGGGGTTCGACCACAACATGATGCGAAAGACCGCCTACTACGTGCCAATCATCATCCCCAGCGGCGGTGGCGGGACTAACCGGCATGAGGAATCTGCAGATATCCGCATGTTTAACGACGACGCCGTGTTGACCATGAAGGTTGCCGGATGGGATGCGGCCGAGGTGCTCGATCAGCTTGGACCGTTCGTCCATAGCAGCGGGCAGACGGCGGCGGACATTCCGAAGGCATGGGTCTTCGAGCCAGGCAAGCCCAAGGTGCGCGCACAGGACCTGTTGCCAACTGCGCCAAAGAAGGACGTGGCTGCGGGCACCTGACTCGAGGAATGGGCGGCCGCTCTCACGAACAGAGGGCGGCAAAGCTACGCGTGACAGATATATCTGGATCGCGGAGCGCAGCAGACGGGGAAAACTCTGCTGCAAGCGCAAGGCGGACCGGCCAGCCCGCCTTGCGACCAACAAGAAAAGACGAAGAACGAGAACATCATGAGAGTTTCGACGCGCCATGCCTTGCGGCAACTTGACCACGTCCGGACCATTCGGGATGAACTGCGCGCGCGCCTGCGCGACACGTCCGGCTATATCTGGACGGTTGCCTCGAACGCAAAAACGTACAGCTGGTGGCAACGCGGCGTATCCGCCGTGGTGGCCGCGACGCTGTTCGTCGGGCCCTTGACGGTCACGTTCGAGCAGAGCCAGTCGGCGGCCGGCGTGCTCGCGGCGGGCAGCAGGCGCCTCGACGATGACGCGTGGCGACAGATACGCGACCTGGCCGGGTTGCGTGTGCGCTTCATGATGCAGCAGGCCATGGCGACGCCAATCGTCGATCCGAATGCGCCCATCAGCTTCCAGCCGAAGATCACGCAGAGCACGGGCGCAAACGGCGGCGTGCCCGTCGTCAACATTACCGCGCCGAACGCGGCCGGGATATCGCTCAACCAGTACCAGACCTTCAATATCGATCCCGTCGGGCTGATTCTGAACAACAGCCTGATGTCGGGCACGTCGCTGACGGGTGGCAATGTTGCCGCGAATCCGAATCTTGCGGGACGCACGGCGAGCGTGATCGTCAATCAGGTCACGTCGACGGGGGCGGCGTATGCGAGTTTGCTCAATGGTCCGCTCGAGGTGTTCGGCGCGCCGGCCACCGTCGTCATCGCCAACCCGAACGGCATTACGACGCGCGGAACGGGCTTCACGAACACGATCGGCGTCACGCTTTCGACCGGCACGCCGCAGTTTCTCAGCGACCTGAACGGCACGCGCACCGACTTCAGTCACGCGACGGCCGTCGGTTACAACGTCACGGGCGGCCACATCCAGATCGAAGGCAATGCGGGGGCGAACGGTCCGGGTGCGGGTATCGAAGGCACGGTTGGCACGATCGACCTGATTGCCGAGACCATCGGCGTCAATGCGCCGCTCTATGCCGGCAATCGTATCAATGCGATTGCCGGGCGTCAGTTCGTGTTGCCGAATGCCGTGTCGGATGCGGGTACGACGTACGGTACTTCAGCGAATGGCAGCGTGAACACTTCGGCTGCCATCAATGGCGCAAACGGCAACGCGAACAATGGTCTTGCTATCGACGCGACCGCGTTCGGTGCGATGACGGCCGGCCAGATTCAGGTGATCAGCACGGCAGCGGGCATGGGCGTGCGCAGTGACGCACAGTTGGCCGCCAATGCGGGCGATCTGTTGCTGTCCGCGAATGGCGATGTGTCGGTTGCCGGTACGGCCGCGCAGAAGCAGGCGACGGTTCAGTCGGCTGGCAATGTATCGATGACGGGCGCACATATCGGCGTCGGCGGTTACTCGATCAGCGCGAACGGCGATGTCACCTCGACGGGCACGCTGCAGTCCGGCGCGAAACTCGACGTGACTGCGGGCGGCAATCTCAATCTTGCGAACACGCAGGCGAATGGCGATATCGCCTTGTCGGCGGGTTCGAACGCGACACTGGGCGATGTGCAGGGCGGCGGCGCGTTGAGCGTAACGGCGGCAGGCAACGATGGCGCGGGCGACGTCAATCTCAACGGCACGTCTGTCGTCAGCGGCGCGACGACGTTGCAGGCCGCGCGCGACATCAACATTGCCGGGCAGACGAACAGCGGTACCTTGCAGGTGACAGCGCAGCGCAATGTCAATGTGGCGGCAGCGGTGCAAACCGCCAGCGACGCGACGGTGACGGCGACACAAGGCAATATCAACGCGAATGCGAATATCGCGAGTGGTGGGAATCTGGCGCTCTCGTCGGGCCAGGATACCCTCGTTGCGGCTCAGACAACCGCGCAAGACGCGGTGACGGCAGCCGCAGGCCGCGATCTGTCAGTGAGCGGTTCGCTCGCGAGCGGCACGACGTTCAATGCGACATCGGGACGCGATACGTCGATTTCAGGCTCATTGCTCGTCGGCACTGATGCACAGGTTTCGACAGGACGGAATCTCGATGTGTCGGGCGTGTCGATCGTCCAGCACAACGGCGCGTTCGATGCGCAGAACGACGTGACGGGTAGCGGATCGCTCGCATTCGGCCAAAGCGGAACGCTGAACGCAGCACACGATGTCGCGCTGACGGGCAAACTGCTCGCCAACGATCTGACCGTCATGGGCGCAAACGACGTCAGCCTTGCCGCCGTGCAGGCGGGCGGCGCATTCGCCGTGACGGCGAACGGCAACGCGGGCGGCGGCGACGTCGCGTTCAACGGCAACGCGGCGAGCGTCGGCGCGACGAGCGTGCAGGCGGCACGCGATATCGCCGTGAACGGAACGTTGGCAGGTGGCGCGCAAACGGCGTTGACAGCGCAGCGCGACGTGACTATCGCGAGCGCTGCCACGGTGCAGTCCGTCGGGGACCTGTCGGTCACGGCGACGACGGGCAGCGTGACGTCGACGGGCATGGTCAACGGCGCGGGCGCGCTCGCGGTGAACGCGGCGCAGGACATATCACTGACGGGCGACACGAGCGCGGTCAACAACGTCACCCTCGATGCCGGTCGCGATCTGACGATTGGCGGCTCGCTGGCCGGACAGGCGAAAGGGGCGCTGACGGCGGGACGTGACATGGTCGCGGGCGGTAACAGCGGCTTCGCGGGCGATGTGACAGCCACGGCGGGCAACAACCTGTCGGTGACGGGCACGCTTCAGGGCAACGCGGTCAACTTCACGGCGGCGAACTCGGTCTCGCTGAACAACGTCGTGTCGAACGCGGCGTTGCAGGTCACGACGAATGCGGGCGATATTGCGATCGGCGGGACAGTCACGTCGCTGTCGACGGCGACGCTCAATGCCACGCGCGACGTCAGCGTGAGCTCGAGCGGCACGCTGCAAAGCGCGAACGCGTTGAATGTGACGAGCGGCCGCGATACGACCAGCGCGGGCACCGTGCAGTCGAATGGCGACGTCACGCTAACGAATGCATCGGGCAATCTGACTAGCACGGGCAACATCCAGTCCGGCGGCAATCTCAACATCAGTGCCGCGCAATCGGTCGATCTCGGCGCACAGGGCACGTCGTCGCTCGGCGATATCAACGTGACAGCCGGCCAGAACCTGACGATGAACGGCTCCGTCGTCGCGCAGGGCAACGGGACGCTCAACGCGGGTAACGCGATCAACGGCAGCGCAGCGATCGCACTCGGCCTGAACGCGAACGTGGCATCGGGCGGCGATACGAACCTCACGGGCTCGCTGCGTGCAGGCACTGTACAGACGAGCGCAGGCGGCTCGGCGTCGCTGCACGATGTGCAGGCAGCCTCGGCGCTCTCGCTCGACGCAACGAACGATCTCGACATCACGGGGGCGGTGGTCGGTGGTTCGACCGTCGTGCTCGATGCTGGCCAGAACATCGGCGTCACCGGTTCGATCCAGTCGTCCAGCGACATGTTGCTGAACGCGACGGCAGGCAGCATCGGCTCGACGGGTGTCATCAACAGCAACGGCGCGTTCACCGCGCTCGCAGGCACCGACATCAATCTGGGCGGTACAACGACGGCTGCGTCGGATGCGACGCTCAACGCCGCGCGCGACGTGAATGTCAGCGGCATGCTCGCGGGTCTGGGGCAAGGCGTCGTCACTGCGGGCCGCGATATCGCGGGTGCAGGCACGCTGACCTTCGCGCAGACCGCAACGCTCGCGGCGGGCCGCGACATCGTGCAAGGCGGGCTCGTGCAGGGACAGTCGGTCGATATCACGGCGGCGGGCAATGCGACCGTCAACAACATCGAATCCGCCAGCACGATCGCCGTGCGCGCAAACGGCACGAACAGCACAAATGGTGCAGGCAACGTCACGGTAACGGGCGCCGCAGCAGCGGCGGGCGCGGTCACGGTCGATGCGAACAACGACGTCGCGGTAACGTCGAGCGGAAAAATCGCGAGCGGCACGACGGCGTCTGTTACGGCGCAACGCAATATCAGTGTCGAAGGCGCGGTCGAATCGGTCGGCGACGCGACGCTCAATGCGCAGACAGGCAGCCTGCTCGCGACGGGCGGCATCAACAGCGGCGGCAAGCTCGATATCACGACGGGGCTCGATCTGTCGCTCGGCACCAGCACGAGTGCCGTCAGCGACATCACGTTGACGGCAGGCCGGGATGCCGTGCTGAACGGCACGATGGTCGGCGGATCGAATGCGACTTTCACAGCGGCTCGCGATATCACGGGCGGCGGCACGCAGATGATCACGGAGACGGCGAGCTACGCCGCGCAGCACGACATCGCGCTGACGGGCGGCGTGCAGGCGAACGTCGTGACGGCCGTGGGCCAGAACAATGCGGCGCTGCATGATGTGGTGTCGGCGACGACGCTCGATGTCACGGCCAATGGCAACGCGGGCGCAGGCGACGCGGCGATCACAGGCACGGCGACGGCGCCAGGCGCAATCAATCTGACGGGTGCCCGCGATGCGCTGGTGAGCGGATCGCTCGCGAGCGGCAACGCGTTGACGCTGACGGGTCAACGCAATGTGACGGTGACGGGCGGCGTCGAATCGACAAATGACCTCAATGCGACGGCCGTGACTGGCAGCGCATCGTTCACGGGAACGGCGGCGACAGCGGGCGCGTTCAATGTCGCATCGGCGCTCGATACGCATCTTGGCGGACAGATCGCAGCCGCGAAGCAAATCAATGTGCAGGCTGGGCGCGATATTGCATTGACGGGCACTGTCGCGGGACAGATGGACGGCGTGCTCAGCGCGGGCCACGACATCGATGGTGCGGGTTCGGCGGCGTTCGCGCAGGCCGCGACGCTGACGGCTTCGCATGATCTTGCGCTGACGGGCGCGCTGCAGGGCTCAACCGTGTCGGTCACGGGTGGCAACAACGCGGGCCTCGGCAGCGTCCAGGCGGTAACGGGCGATCTGACGGTGACGGCTAATGGCAATGCGGGCGGCGGTGACGTCACGTTTGCAGGAAGCGCGACGGCTTTGGGCACGATGCTGCTCACCGCGTCGCGCGACGTCACGGCGGCAGGTGCAATCAACACGGGCGGCACGACCACCGTCCACGCGGCACGCAACTTCGCGCTGGCTGACGTGAATTCGGCGGGAGATCTCACGCTCACGGCGACGAGCGGTAATGGCTCGGCGGGCAATGTCACCACGCCAGGGCAGCTCAATGCGAACACCGCGCAGGCGCTGAACTTTTCGGGCGTGACTACCGTAGGCGGCGATGCGCATCTGACGTCCGGCGGCGACATGACGCTGACGGGCGGCATCGGCGCGCAGAACACGGGCACGCTGACGGCAGGCGGAAACATCAACGCAGGTTCGGTCGTGTTCGGCCAGCAGGCGACGGTGAGCGCGGGCGGCAGCATCAATGTGACGGGCGTAGTCGGTACGAACGGCGACCTAGCGGTGACGGCGGGTAACGACATGTCGCTCGGCTCGGCGCAGGCTGGCGGCACACTTCAATTGCTGGCGCAGGGCCATAACGGCGCAGGCGATGTATCGGTGACGGGTGACGTCGCCTCGGGTTCGACAACATCCATTTCAGCTGCACGCGATGCAGTGATCGGCGGATCGGTTTCGTCGGCGGGCGCGCTGACCGTCTCGGCCAACCGCAATCTGCTGGTCGGCGGCGCGGCGGGTTCGAACGGCAACGTGACGTTGACCGCGATGACGGGAGCGCTCGGTGTCGGCGGTGCAATCACGACTCAGGGCAATCTTTCCGCCAGCGCGGGTGGCAATCTCGCGCTGCTGTCCGGCGGCCTGATCAACGGCGACACGAACGTGACGTCGGGCGGCACGATGACGCTCGGCGGAGGGTTGTTCGGGCTGGGTCTGGCGAACATCAACGCCGCTGGCTCGGTCAACGGCGGCGGTTCGCTGAGCTTCGGCAAGGACATTGCCGTCAATGCGGGCGGTGGCGTGGCGCTCGGCGACGTCCAGGGCGCGGGCAAGTTCACGGCGACGTCGAACGGCGACATGTCGTTCGGCGCGGCAACGGTGGTGGGCGATGTCGTTGCGACGTCGCATGCCGGCAGCGTTGCATTCAACGGACAGGTGCAAACGGGCGGCAACGCGACGATCAGCGCGGCGAATAACGCATCGGCAACGGGCGGCATTTCTTCGATGGGCACCGTCAACGTGACGGGCACCAATGGCAACGTGACGGTGGGCGGCGTGTCGTCGAACGGCGATGCGAATCTGCATGCGGGACAGACGTTGACGCTATCGGGCAATACCGTCGTCGCGGGTGAACTCGCGCTTTCCGGCGGCAATGTGACGATGAGCGGCACGGCGAGTGGATCGAAGGATATCTCGGTCAACGCGACGGGGACCGTTGACGCAGGGCAGTCGTCGATCGTTTCGTCGAAGAACCTGCAGGTTGCAGGTACGAATGTGACGCTTGGCAATGCGATCGTCGGCGGCACGCTCGATGCGCGCGCGTCGAACCAGTTGGCGCTGGCAGGCAGCAATGTTGATGTGGTCGGCGCGACGACGCTGGTCTCGCAAAACGCTTTCTACAACGCGAGCAATGTACTTTCGGGCGGCACGTTGACCGTCACCGCGCCCAATCTGACGAATGCTGCTGCGGGTTCGCTCGCGTCGACGGGCACGACGAACATCACCGCGACGAACTTCACGAGTGCAGGGCTGGTGAACGGCGCGACGACGAATATCAACGTCACCGGCGCACTGAGCAACGTGGGCGGCTCCCTGATGGCCGTCAACAGCCTGAATATCAATACGGGGACGCTGAACAACCAGAACGGCCTTATCTTTGCTGGTAATCCGAACACGCCGGGCGGACCGGTGACGGGCGACGTGTCGCTCACAGTCAATGGCGGTGGCGGCGCATTCTATAACGTCGGCGGACAGTTGCTCGCGCAGCGGAACATGGGCGTCAGCGCGGTCAATGCGACCATCGATCCCTCACAGGGGACCATCAGCTACGGCGGACAGCTTTCGCTGACGGCAGGCCTCATCAATGTTGGCGGAACGTGGAATTTCGGTGGGCAGGGCGCGACGGTTGTTGCTTTGAGTGGCATCAACAACTTCGGGCTGGTCACGGGGTCTGCTCCCCTGACTCTTACGACCTATGGCACTTTCAATAACTTCGGCCAGCTGTCGGGAAATGACATCACCTTCAACGGCGCGTTGAGCAATGCCGCGAATGCCGTCGTGCACAGCGGCAGTTCAATCACGCTGAACGGTAGCGTGACGAATCGCGGCACGATCGAAAGCGCGAACAATCTGACGTTCAACGGCGGTGGCAACTACGATAACCAGTACGGTACGACACAGGCGAATGGCAGTATCAGCATCAACACCGGCGCGACCGTGTACAACACGGTCGGGACGATTCTTGCCGGCGGCAACATCAATATCAATGCCGGCGCGGTGGTCAATGATGCGTTGCAGGGCGCAACGCAAACGTCCACACAGCTCGTCGGTGCTTCAGCGAACCCAGATCTGTTGAGTCAGATCGTGATCGGGATGTTGTCCGGCTGGTATTGCCAGAACAGCCAGGGCGACTGTTACCTTTATCAGTTTTCGCAGACGGCTACGATCGCGACCCTGTTACCGGACATGGGCGGCGGGTATATCGATGTCCGAAGCGGCGGCAGCACTTGCTACGGCGATTCCAGCGCGTGTGCGTATCTGCAGGTCGGTAACTCGCAAGCGGGAGACCATCAGTACATCGCGTTGCCTGGAATCGATCGCGCGATCACTGCGCCCGGTTCGGTCTCACCTGGTGTGATCGCTGCGGGAGGCAGCGTAAATATTACGGCAGGGACGTTGTCCAACGCGGGCAGCACGATTTCAGCGGGACTAGATGTCAACCTGAACCTGCAGTCACTCAACAACGCGCCGGTGGGCAATGCCGTTGCGACGATCGTCGATACCGTAGACAAGGCGCAACTTGATGCGTTCATGGCGCAGATGAATGCGCTGGGCTCCGTCGGAATTTACGGAAGCGGCGGTCTGGGCATCTCAGGAACAGTCGTGCCGCAGTCGACTGTTTCGTTCAATCCGAGCGCCAACGTACCGTCCAGCTCCACCAGTACGACTACGACGTTCGGGGCACAAGGGCAGATCATCGCCGGACGTAACATGAATCTGTCCGGCGGCAATCTGGTGAACGGCGGATTGCTCTATGCCGGCAACAATTTCAACGCCAGCGCTGCGCAGTCGTTCTCCAACCAGGGGCAATACAACTCGGCGACTTCGACTCAACCAGGTTGCGCTTCGGGCGTAAGCGGCGCGGAGTGCGGTGGCGCGGGCGGTATGCGTGGCGGTAATCCCAATTCGACCACGTTCTCCTACGCCCAGCAGAACGCCACGGTATTCGCAGGCAACGATCTCGTCATTGCCGCAGGGCAGGTCAACAATACGTATGGCAATCTGCTTGCCGGTCACGATATCGTCATTGGCGGCGTCGGGACGACGGCGACATCGACAACGCCGGCTCAGAGCCTGAATAACACGTCGGGCAATATCGTCGCGGGCAATAACATCACGCTCAATGTATCGGGTGCGATCACCAACAGCCTGCCTCCGCCTGTCCCCGTTCACGAGGACTATGGTTCGAAGGAGCAGTACTCGGGCTGTATGACAGTAGGTGGTTACAAGGAGAGCTATTGCGAAGGTTATGTCGACCAGCAGACCGGCAACTCATCGGTTATCAGCGCCGGCAATAACCTGCAACTCAACGCAGGCAGTCTAACGAACATTGGGAGCCTGATCGCGGCTGGCAACAGCGCGACGATTTCTGTCGCGGGCCCGGTCGTCAACGAAGCGCAAACGCTGAACGCGTACTGGCACTCGCATTGGGTGCAGGAGACAGGGGACTTCAGCCCCGACAAGCGGCACGACATCTGGGCATGTGGTTCGCCTGAACAATGTACGGCGCTTTACGGCGATGCCTACACGAAAGCGGGCGGCGCGATCGATCCGCCGACGCCGGTCGGCAATATCGCCGCGACGATCCAGGCACCGAATCTGTCCATCACGTCGGGTGGCGAGATTCAGAACGTCGGTAATGTGATCGGCACGTCGGTGACGCTGACGGGGCAAAAGCTCATCAACGGTATTACAACGGCGAACACGTACACGCCTCGCGTGAATGGACCGTCGCAGGTGATTTCGCTGAGCGGCGTGAATCTGCCTGGTCTGAATCTCACGACGCCGCGTTCGGTCGGCGCACCGTTGCCTACGCCGGTAGCGGGCCAGGCTTCGTATGTGTCGGGTTCGCTGGGTGGGTCGGCGCTCGACCCCCTTGGTCCACAGGCATTGCTCGATAACCTGCCGGCGAACCTTCAGCCGGGTTCGACGCTGTTCTATTACAACCCGCAGGCTGAAGATCTGATGCTTCAGCAGGCGGCATTGCAGCAGACGGGTAAAGCGAGCTTCATCGATGGACTGACCTACGACAGCGAGCACAATCTCTCGGTCACTGCGCAGGAAAAGGAGATCCTGTACCAGAACGCAATCGACTATGCGAAGGCCAACAATCTGCAGCTTGGAGATGCGTTGACGCAGACACAGTTGAGCACATTGAGCGCGCCGATGCTCTGGTATGTGGAGCAGTCGGTGCCCGACCCACGTTGTGTGTCGACCGGGCCGGTGACGTGCCCGACCGTAACGGCGCTGATGCCGGAGGTTTATCTGCCGCAGAACTGGAGCGCGATGTCGGCGGACGGGACGATCACCGGCAAGGACGTCACGCTCAATTTCAATCAGGATGGCAACGGAAGCATCCTCAATACGGGCGACATCACGGCGTCAAATACGCTCACGGTCAATACCGGGACGCTGACCAACCAGGCGAATCAGGTCAACGTAGGCCAGATCTGGAGTTACATCAACGAGGTCGGGTACTCCGAGACGACGGGTACGACAGTCCAGCCGGGCGGCTTCATGAGCGCCGCGAACATGGACCTGAACGTCCAGACGCTCAATCAGATTGGCGGTGCGCTGCAGCAGCTCAATGCCGATGGCACGGTTGATCAGTCCGGCACCCAGCAGATGCTGGCGCAGTTGCAGCAGCAACTCGGGACCAGCTTTACGCAGACTTCCGTTAGCGACAATCTGCACAACGATTTCGTAGCTCAAGGCGGGTTTGGTGCATCTCAGATTGTCGGGCTCGCCTTTGCGGTGGTCGTGGCCATCATGACGGCCGGAGCGGCGAGCGCCGCGATCGGTGCGGTGGCTGCGGAAGGGAGCACGTTTGCTGCGGCAACTGCTGCGACGACCACGGCCGAGGGTGTCGCAATGCCGGCGATGACTGCTGGGTTGGGGAACATCGCACTATCGGCTGCGGCTGCTGGTTTCACGTCCAGCATAGCCTCACAGTTGACCATGACGGGGCAGTTGAACTGGGGCAGTGCGTTTGAGGCCGCTGGTGTAGCCGGCCTTACGGCGGGACTTACAAACGGAATTACATATAACGCTGACTCGGGGCTTGGTTTTACAACTCAGCCGCTGGCTGTCGGAGGGGCCACCAACTCCATTGCGGACCTAGCCGGAGTCAGTCAGGTTGCTGGAACTGGCGTCGATCAGGCGACAACGACAACTGCAACGCTGACGCAGCGAGGTCTCGCGATGCTTGCAGAAGCGGGCATTAGTGCTGGCGTTGGCACCGCTGTTGAAGGAGGAAGCCTTGCAACAGCATTTGAACACGCGCTGACGGGGGAATTGGCGGCATCAGGCGCTTTCATCATCGGAGATCAGACAGATCCGCTTTCTCTACAGAATATCCTTGCGCATGCCGCGCTAGGATGTACGGCATCGGCAGCCGAAGGAACCGGATGTGCTGGCGGTGCAATTGGCGGTGCGCTGTCTGCCGGGCTTAACCCGATCATCGACTCCGACGGCAGTATCCCGGCTGCAGCGTTGGCTGGCATCGAGACTCTGGTAAGCGGAGGTATTGCAGGTGCGCTTGGGTTCAATGTTCAGGGCGCCGTGATGGCCGCTCAGAACGAGACGCTGAATAACTGGCTCAAGCATGTGACACTGCTGCCGGGACAAAAGTCTGAAGCGCAACAACTCGCCGAAGCCAAAGCTGCGTGCGGACCAAACAACCAAGCAGCCTGCGACACTGTTACGCAACTCGAAAACACGTCGGCAGTGCGAGATGCGACGCTCGCGAAGGCTTGTCAGGATCCGTCTTCTGCAGCATGCCTCTCGCAGAAGTTCTTCGCTTATATCAACGGAAACAACATCTCGAATGATAATGGCGTTACTACTGCGACTGCGGCGCCGCAAGCAGGGTCCGCCCAGTCTTACGTCGGCGCCGCGACCTTGGATGGAATGGTCTCCAGCCCGCTGGCTGGAGCCTTGGGAGGGCTTGCCTACATGCTTGGGGGCAGTGCCAAAGACGCGTTTTATGCGTCACAACTTGGCGTATCGATTGATGGCATTCTGGCAAGCGGCTCTGGATTCACACTGCCCGGGTCGCCATCGTTGGTCAGCGCTCGATCAGCTGCCGATATACTGGCAGAGAATCAGTTAAATTCGAGATTGGCTGAACAGGAAGCGCAGAACTTCTTTGCACAGCAGAATGTCGGTGTTCAGTCCCAAGTGACACTGACCAACGGAAACAGCAGATGCATAGCAGACTGCGCCTTATACGGCATACCCAACGGACTTGTGACCATACCGCCTGGGTTTGTCGCAGAAGACTTGAGCGGTAACATCATGGTTGATTCAGTCGGAAAGCCTATTACTTCCTTTACTTTAAACGCGGAAGGGAAAGCAGTGATTGAAATCAAGACGGGAAATGCGCAGTTGACCTCAAATCAGAGCTCGGTCTACCCGGACGTTCAGAATGGAAACGCGCAAGGCACGGGTGCGGGTACAAACGCCAGCAAGGCGGGTATGAGCGGAGCGTTGCCGGCCACTCCGGTTATTGTCCTGCGAAAGAAAGGTTGAGAGAGTTGAAATGAGCACATTTAAAAGCGATGTTTTCGCGATTTGTAGCAAAGTTGCTGTTGAATTTCCTGGCTGGGCGTTCAATGCCGGTCAATTCGTTAACAAAGAGCTAAAGCATTCCACACTTGCGGTCCATCTAGGGTTCGGTTTTAAGCAGGGCACGACAACAGTGGTGCCGAGCATATCGATTGATAACAAACGTGCCAACAAACTGACGAAGCAACTGCTTGGAGTCGGGCGTGAAACTTCGTTGGTAAACATGATGTCAATTTCGCATTTACTGATGCATCGTCCAAAAGATCTGCCATTGGTACCAATGGTGGTAGACGACAAGGACGCGTTTGTAAATTTCGCGAAAAGGACTGGTGCCGATGCGAGTGGAGTGCTGAGTTTGGCAGAGTCCTATGAACTTTTCCGATGCATTCTGAGGGATGCCGTTTGGTTCATCGAGTCTCACTACGACTTGAGTAGCGAGGAGGCACTGCTGTCAGCGCTTCCACCTAAATATACGACACGTCATGAAAATTCTCCTTATGACCAACTTGAAAGTCAGAAGGGGGTCGAATACTGCATCATCCGAATTCTTCTAGGTGACTTTGAATTTCCATTGAAATATCAAAGCGATGACTTCAAGACAATTTTTCCTAAACGTACTGATGAACTGGAAAAAATTGTCGTGGCTCTGCCGGAATTGAAGGCGCGCTATTCTCGAACGGGAAAAGTAATGTAGGGGATTTTTGGTGGCGTCAACGTGCTCGGTTTGAGTCTGACGACGCCGCATCCAGTTGGAGTACCGCTGTCGATGCCCGCAGCGGACCAAGCATGGTATGTATGTGTCGGATTCGCCGGGTGGGTCGGCGCTCGACCCGCTTGGTCCACAGGCATTGCTCGATAACCTGCCGGCGAACCTTCAGCCGGGTTCGACGCTGTTCTATTACAACCCGCAGGCTGAAGATCTGATGCTTCAGCAGGCAGCATTGCAGCAGACGGGCAAGGCCAGCTTTATCGACGGTCTCACATACGACAGCGAACACAACCTGTCCGTCACCGCGCAGGAAAAGGAAATCCTGTATCAGAATGCCATCGATTACGCGAAGGCCAACAATCTGCAGCTTGGTGACGCATTGACCCAGGCGCAGCTCAATACACTGAGCGCCCCGATGCTCTGGTACGTGGAGCAGTCGGTGCCGGACCCGGGTTGCGTGTCGACGGGGCCGGTGGGATGTCCGACTGTTACGGCGCTGATGCCGCAGGTGTATCTGCCGCAGAACTGGAGCGCGATGTCAGCGGACGGGACGATCACCGGCAAGGATGTCACGCTCAATTTCAATCAGGATGGCAACGGCAGCATCCTCAATACGGGCGACATCACGGCGTCAAATACGCTCACGGTCAATACCGGGACGCTGACCAACCAGGCGAATCAGGTCAACGTAGGCCAGATCTGGAGTTACATCAACGAGGCCGGGTACTCCAAGACGACGGGTACAGCAGTCCAGCCGGGCGGCTTCATGAGCGCGGCGAACATGAATTTGAACGTTCAGACGCTCAACCAGATTGGCGGCGCGCTGCAGCAGCTCAATGCCGACGGCACGATTGATCAGTCTGGCACCCAGCAAATGCTCGCGCAGTTGCAGCAGCAGCTAGGGACCAGCTTTACGCAGACTACTGTAAGCGACAACCTGCACACCGATTTTGTGGCGCAAGGCGGGTTTGGTGCGTCTCAGATTGTCGGGCTCGCCTTTGCGGTGGTCGTGGCCATTATGACGGCTGGAGCGGCGAGCGCCGCGATCGGTGCGGTGGCTGCGGAAGGGAGCACTTTTGCTGCGGCAACTGCTGCGACGACCACCGCAGAAGGCGTGGCAATGCCAGCGATGACAGCTGGGCTGGGAAACATTGCGCTATCGGCTGCAGCTGCTGGATTCACATCGAGCATTGCGTCGCAGCTCACGATGACGGGGCAGTTGAGCTGGGCGAGCGCGTTCGAGGCAGCCGGTATCGCGGGGATTACGGCGGGGCTGACGAACGGGATCACGTACAACAGTAACTCGGGGCTTGATTTTACGACCCAGCCATTGGCCGTCGGCGGCGCTACTAACTCTATCGCGGGTCTGGCGGGTGTAAATCCGGTCGCAGGGACAAATGTAAGCAAGGCAACTACGACCACTGCTTCGCTGACAGAGCGAGGTCTTGCGATGCTTGCAGAAGCAGGTATCAGTGCAGGCGTTGGTACCGCTGTCGAAGGAGGAAGCTTTGCAACCGCGTTTGAACATGCGCTGACGGGAGAACTCGCCGCATCGGGTGCTTTCACCATTGGCGATGCGACAGATCCGCTATCTCTCCAGAATATCTTTGCACACGCTGCACTAGGCTGCGCCGCGTCGGCGGTGGAGGGAACCGGGTGCGCAGGTGGGGCGATTGGTGGCGCGGCCAGTGCTGCGATCAACCCAATTATCGATGCGAACGGGAATATTCCGCCTGCGATGCTGGCGGGTATCGAAACGCTGGTGAGTGGCAGCGTTGCGGGTGCCCTCGGGTTTAATGTTCAGGGTGCGGTGACGGCGGCTCAGAATGAGACGTTCAACAATTGGCTGAACCATGTCCGGACCAACACGATGTTCCTGTCGGAGCAGGAACGGTATGACAATGCTGTTGCTTCTGGAGACCGTTCGACGGTAGACAGCCTAAATGCTCAATCGCAGCAACGTGATGCTGCTCTGGCGAGCGCGTGCGCTGGAGGGCTGGGTAGTCCAGATTGCCAGGCACAGGTAAAGGCTGCACTCGCCGGCGGCAATGACGTGCAGGTCGTCAACGGCAGGGTGTATGCGTTCGATCCGGGTGCGCCCGGGATCAAAGTCGTTGGTGATTCGTATCAAAGCATTTACGCAGGCTCATTCGACGGACAGGTGGCGGTGAGCACGCTGGACGGCCTGCAAATGGCTCCGATCCCGTTGCCGGTCTTGGGACTGCTTGGTAAGTTCGGAAATTTGCTCGGCCTCGGAACCGCAGATGCGAGCCGTTTTGCGCCGCCTTTGACCACGTCGCTAGATGTATCTGAAGGAGCCGCAAATAGGGGAGCTACTGGGAGCGTTTGGGACTCGATTACTGCGACGCAGCCCAACTATCCGGGGTCGGTCATCCCGCAATCGTTTGAAATGTCGCTGCCGAACGGACAGAGTGTCTGGGTACACGGTAATGCGACGGAACACATGGCTGAATACGCTCAGATGGTCGCGAACAATAGTCCTCCCGGTATGGTTCAGCTAACGACGCAGCAACAACTTTCGAGCTTGCAAAACGCGTTGAATACTGCGACTCAAGGTGGCGTGCCGTACAATCAATTAATCAACGTAGGGGGCTGGGAACTAAAATTTGCGCCACCACGTCAGCCTGGGCAACTTCCCGCTCTCATTCATGCTTTAGCTACCGGTAAGTAATAACAGAACATGGAAATCAAGATTGACAAGCCGCTTCGTTTGCAACTTGATGTGGTTGAGACGGATGAACATGTACCTTCGATGCGAATGAAGATCATGATCGCCTTGCGGCAGTACGGGCACACCTTGGACTATCAGGGGTACGCATGGTTTGACTGCTCTGTCTGGGACAGGTTTGTTACCGATATGAACGATATTGGTGCCGAAGAGGCGAAACTAGTCGATATGGGGGGGTACTTCACTTTGTCTCTTGGGGTGGACTCTGGAAAGTCGACGATTTTCTGGGAAATGAAGAAGGTCGACACGTCGGGGGCCGTTGCCACCGCTGCCTTTCACTCGCCAATTGACGAAGATACCCTGGCACATGTGAAAAACCAGTTTGCGCAGTTTGATCGCTGGTGGTAGCTCGACCAGGTTAAAGCTGACTTTGCTACCCGTTGGGTATTGCGTGATGTAGTCATGTGACTGCTGGATGCAGCGCCTGATGCCGAGCGCCACGCGACGGGATCGTGCTTTGCGTTGCCCACGCCGGTAGCGGGCTAGGCATCGTATGTGTCGGGTTCGCTGGGTGGGTCGGCGCTCGATCCGCTTGGTCCCTAAGCATTGCTCGATAACCTGCCGACGAATCTTCAGCCGGGTTCGACGCTGTTCTACTACAACCCGCAAGCTGAAGATCTGATGCTTCAGCAGGCGGCGTTGCAGCAAACGGGCAAAGCCAGCTTTATCGACGGACTGACGTACGACAGTGAGCACAATCTGTTCGTCACTGCGCAGGAAAAGGAAATCCTGTATCAGAACGCCGTCGATTACGCGAAGGCCAACAATCTGCAGCTTGGCGATGCATTGACCCAGGCGCAGCTCAATACATTGAGCGCCCCGATGCTCTGGTACGTGGAGCAGTCGGTGCCCGACCCGGGTTGCGTGTCGACGGGGCCGGTGGGATGTCCGACTGTTACGGCACTGATGCCACAGGTGTATCTGCCGCAGAACTGGAGTGCGATGTCAGCGGACGGGACCATCACGGGCAAGGACGTCACGCTCAACTTTCATCAGGATGGCAACGGAAGCATCCTCAATACGGGCGACATCACCGTATCCAATACGCTAGCGGTCAATACTGGGACGCTGACCAACCACGCCAATCAGGTCAACGTAGGTCAGATCTGGAGCTATATCAACGAGGTCGGCTACTCCGAGACGACAGGCACGGCTGTTCAGCCCGGCGGCTTCATGAGCGCGGCGAACATGGACCTGAACGTCCAGACGCTCAACCAGATTGGCGGCGCGCTGCAGCAACTCAATGCCGATGGCACGGTTGATCAGTCTGGTACGCAGCAGATGCTCGCGCAGTTGCAGCAGCAACTGGGCACGAGCTTTACGCAGACGACCGTTAGCGACAACCTGCATACGGATTTTGTGGGCGCAAGGCGGGTTTGGGGCGTCTCAGATTGTCGGTTTGGCCTTCGCGGTTGTCGTGTCGATCATGACAGCCGGGGCGGCGAGTGCAGCCATCGGTGCCACGCTGGGAGCGACTGCCGGCAGCACGTTTGCAGCGGGCACGGCCACCATGACGGCGGGGCTCGGCAACATTGCCTTGTCGGCTGCAGCCGCAGGGTTCACATCGAGCATCGCCTCACAGCTGACCATGACGGGACAGTTGAGTTGGGCAAACGCGTTTGAGGCTGCTGCCGTTGCAGGGATCACAGCGGGCCTGACGAATGGGATTACCTACAACGCTGACTCGGGACTCGGCGTCACGACTCAGCCTCTCCCCATTGGAGGTGCTACAACTTCTATCGCGAGTCTTGCAGGCGTTAACCCCGCGATTGGGACCAGTGCGAACCAGGCGAGTGTTTCTACGGCCTCGTCGCTGGCGGAGCGAGGGCTCGCGATGCTTGCCCAAGCCGGGATCACAGCCGGCGTGGGAACCACGATCGAAGGGGGAAGCTTCGTCAATTCTTTCGAAAGTGCGTTGACGGGAGAACTGGCTGCGTCCAGCGCATTCGCCATTGGCGATACGACCGATCCGCTCTCTCTCCAGAATATCCTCGAGCACGCTGTGCTGGGGTGCGCGGCGTCGTCGATAGACGGAACAGGATGCGCCGGAGGAGCGATCGGAGCGGCAACAAGTGCCGTTGTGTCCCGTGGTCTACCTATGCCTTCTCGCAGACGGATGGTTCATTGTCGTTGCAAAGCGCATTAGTCGCAGCGATCGCCACGCTGAGCGGCGGTTTGGCTGCTGGGCTAGCAGGAGTAAACGCGGAGGCGGGTGCCACCTGGGCGCAAAACGAGGCACTGAACAATACGTTGCAGCATCGCGACCTTGTACTAACTGCTATTCAGAAGACGCTCTCTGCTAACCCTGCATTGGCCGCGAAATACAGTGCGGATACGCTTATGAAGGCTGCCGAGAACGTATAGGGCGGCAATGGCGGTATGGGCGTCTGGACTAACCAAGCCGATGCTCAGGCCGGCACCGCGCAGAACGGTACGACCTACTACCGGAACGCGCAGGGGCTATATGTCGAGCAGTGGAACGTGCCGCCAGGAGCGGAATCTGTTGCTCAAAACATCGTTGATAACGCGTTTTATGAATACGGGCCGCAGTTCGCCGCAGTAACGCGGGACAACCAGAGCCAACTGATGTCGACGTACATCGCCAAGTTTGGTGCTGATACATCGAATTTCCAGGGAATCGGAGAAGGCGCCGCTGGGTTGGGGCTGGCTGGCACACTAGTCAAGAAAGACACTGCGGGTGGCTTCTCAATCATTGACTGGAATGGTTACCCCGAGGGTGTTCCCGTGCCGAGTGGACCATTCCAGCTGATTGATGGGGCCGAGTATGATGCTGCACGGAAGGCTGCAAACGCAGCAAACAGCTCGATCCGCCAACAACAAGGGCTCGTTGGCCAACCGGTAGACATCCACGAGGTTCAGCCTGTCAAGTTCGGCGGAAGCCCGACCGATCCAGAGAACAAGGTCATCCTTCCCCAAGACATACATCGGCAGCAAGTTACGCCGTGGTGGAATAAACTGCTGAAAGATCTAAAATGAGAGCTTGCGGAGGCTTGCACATGGAAAGCGAACATTTTTCAGGTTGGCATTTGAACGATGGAGCATCGGATCAGGCTATCGAGAAATTGAAGGAACAACTAAGTTTTAGTCTTCCTACTGACTATCTCTCTTTTCTACGAGAACACGATGGTGGAGAGGGGTTTCTTGGCCAGAACTACCTCATGCTTTGGAAAGCAGAGGAGCTCGTCACTTTCAACAGAGAATATGAGGTTTCGGAATATGCGCCGGGGTTGTTTCTTTTCGGATCGGATGGGGGAGGGGAGGCATACGCCTTCGATACTCGTTCCAGTTCGATGAACGTTGTCCGGGTTCCATTCATCGGAATGGACTTGGCATACGCCACGCCGATCGCGAATGGTTTTTCCCAGTTTCTTTCGGTATTGACGTTATGAAAACTGTGAGTCAGATTTCTCGTAGGACTGGTATGGAGCTGTTCGATGTAAAGCCAGTGGTCCTCGGCGGAAATCCGAATGATCCAGCGAATAAAGTATGGCTGACCAGGGAACAACACTTTGTAGCGGTGCGTTACTGGAATAAGATTGTGCGCCAATTTCGATCGACATAGCGAGGCCTGCATAGAAAAACCCGACAGACGAGCGGTCTTTGAAGGAGCAGCGCAGGTCGTTGCAAACAAAGATCGGCTGAGGGGATTGCAGGCCGTAACCCCGATTTATGTCTCTTGATCCAGTTTTCGAGCAGTCGCGCACGCTCGTTGGGCGACTTTCTTGCCTTCCAGAACTAGAAGGATTCGCGTAGACGGCGACGACGGATCGTCGCATGATCAGCACGTACCCTTGGTACGACGTGTGCCGCCGGCACGGCAGCATCGGTTGTTGCTCACCTATGGGACTTTAAAACCTGCATGTGCTACATCATCAGCGGCTAGAGTTGCGGTCAACGCACGGATCTCGCGCCATCGGGCAGGGTTGGCCCGAAGGGCATCTGGTGCTCCTGGCGTACAATCGCGTTCGCGGTACACGGGGTGCCGTACCGTTTCTGGCCGGGGCGGTAACGGCGGCTGACTAACGTACTCTGCAAGTCTACTGCTCGCGGGGCCGACCATTTAACGCCAGGCAGCGCTGTGAAGAAGGGGAGCGACATGCCCGCTCACATAACGCCCAATCAACTCGTCCAGCTGATCATTCCAGGTATTACGACCGTCTTTTCACTCGGTTTTGCCTGTGCATGGGTCTATGACAAACGGCTGCGCTATCTACGCTTTCTCGCCGCTTCATTTGGTGCTTTTGCACTCGGCTCAGCAGTGCAGATCTGTCACCTGCCGGATGAATGGAAACTGAACGCGCTCGTATCGGCAACGTTTTATGCGCTCAGCATTCAACTGCTGGCGGAAGGCGTCTTGCGAAGGGCAGGGCTTCACTTCCGGCTCGCGACGCATACGACGATGTTCACGCTCGTACTGGGCGGCATGTATTACTCCCCTTCGTGGCGTCGAATTTGCTGGTGCGCATCTACATTCTTAATCTCAGTGCCGGGCTGTTGATGTTATTCACCGCCGCCCGTTTCCGGAACCGCTGCAACGGCCGCACCATTAATCACGTTCTGCTCTGGGTGCTGCTGATCTTCGGTGCCAGCTTTCTCGTCAGGACGCCGCTCACGGTCATCCAGCCACTACCTCATAAAACCGTCCCGTTTGCACAGACCATTTTCTGGGTGTTACTCCAGATATCGCTCGCGTTGATGGGCTCTGTGCTGGGGCTTGTTCTGCTGGCCGCCGCGATGTCAGACGTGGTAGACCGGCTCGTTCTCGAACGGGATCTGGACTCGCTCACGGAAACCCTGAACCGCCGCGCATTTGAACGCCTTGCGGGCCGCAGCATTGCGGATAAGAAAAGCTATCCGCTCGCTCTCATCGCTTTCGATATCGACAACTTCAAATCCATCAACGATCGCTACGGGCATGCGGCTGGCGATGCGGTGCTCCGCCAGTTCGGCGCGATCCTGCGCGCCGCGGTGCGCGAGAACGACGTAGTGGGACGGATCGGCGGCGAGGAGTTTGTGCTTTTGTTGCCGGCCACCGACGGAAAATTTGCGTACGAGATCGCAGAGCGATGTCGCATCGTGCTTGAGTCCTCGCGCTTCGATGAGATCGATGCCACGCTGCGCGTCACAACGAGCGCTGGCATAGCTGCGTATCGACCCGGCGAAGGGGTCGCGGCGTTGCTGGCACGCGCCGATCATCTGCTGTACGCGGCAAAGCACGCCGGACGAAACAAGGTGCTCACGGAGTCGTTAGATACTGTGCGGGAGATCCCGGAGCTTGATATTCCATGATCGGCCCAAAAGCCGGGACGCACCCGAACAACACCGATGTGTGACATAACCAACGATGTGGCCTGTTATCGCATCGATGGACGCCATTGCCTGACGCGCCTGTCGCCTGCCTAGTCGAACGGAGAAGCTGTCTTGCCGCTCATGATGAAATGAGTCAGCCGCTGCTCTGCCTTGATCAGATCTCCTGCACGGGCGCTCGCAAGCTGCGAATCGTGAACCTGGAGAACTACTTCCAGCGTCGCCACCGCCGATGGATCGAGTTGCCACGCCCCTTTTTCGTTGCCGCGCCGGATCCCAGCTTCGAGACCCGCCTCCGCCATGCGGTACAGATCAGGCGCGACGGGCATGTAGCCCATTTCGCCAAGATAGAAGCTCAGGTAGGTCGCGCGGGTCAACTCGTTAAAAAGATCAGAGCTGCCGTGGACCCCGCCACACGCTGCGAGTGCGAGATGGTATCCCAATGAAATTTCGGTGATCCTGGCTTGTGGGAGCGGGAGGAGGGCATTCTTCGAGGGGATAACCCGGCGCTTGCCAGAACGTCCACTGTGTTTGGAGCGAGGCATCCTGAAAACCTTGTGGTATGAAAACGCGAGATCGCAGGTAGCTGTTCGGGCATATTGCCTTACGCCGACACCGGCACGTTAGGTGAGAATGTCCGGGATGGCAATCCCGAATATTCTCGGTCGGCACTGCGGGCGGGGAAGGTTTTCCCGCGACACTGCACGACCGGGAAACTCTCGCGGGAGCCTAGCCCGGCGACACTGCCACGATAGAACGGCACCATCCTCCCGCTGCTAGCCGTCGGGGCCGCCGAAGCCGGAGTTCAACAACAGACGTAGGGGTCACCATTGATGAGAAAAGAGTTCAACATGGGCAACAGCCAGGCATATTCGCGGCCGGCACGTCTGCTGAAAATCGCTTCCTGGATCATCGCGATCGCCTTCGCGATCTTCCTGAACATGTTGGGCTCGCTCGTGATCCGCGATCTGATGTACGCCCCGCGTGGCGGGCCGCCGGAAGCCGCACAGTTCAGCGATGCAGCGACCTCGCAGCTCGATGGGCAGATGCGTGATTTGCAACTTCAGCGGGACGCACTGAACGACAGGATCGAGAACACTCGCATTGCTCACGACCGCGCAGGCAAGCTGTACGTGGAGGCGCGTGAGAGTTTCAGGAACTGGATCGCGACCAGGCAGGCCACAGGGGATAGCCGCAATGACCCGGAATTGCTTGCACGGACGCAGAAGCTCGACGAACTTCAGGCGAGTGTCGCGGGCTGGCAACGCCAGCAGAATGCGCTCGCCGATGAGGCCCGGCCGATCGACGCGCACCTGAAGCAGTTGCACCTCGAGATCGCGGCTGCCAGGCAGGCAGCCGACACGCGCTACGAGGCGGCGAGCCGTCGTTACGAGCTCATCGTATTCGGGTGGCGCCTTGCGTTGACGCTCCCGCTTCTCCTCGTTGGCGTATGGCTGTTCATTCGCTTTCGCAAAAGCCGATACTGGTCGTTCGTGTACGGCTTTGGCCTCTTCGCGCTGACGGCGTTCTTCGTCGAGCTTGTACCGTACCTGCCCAGTTTCGGGGGATATGTACGCGTGCTGGTGGGTATCGCGCTCGTCGTGTTCGCCGGGATCTACATGCTTCGTGCGTTCCAGAAGTACGTCGAGCGAAAGCGCGCCGACCTGGAACAGAGTCGGACCGAACGCGCACGCGGCGTCGATTACGAAAAGGCACTCAGTACGTTCCAGAAGAAGCTGTGCCCGTCCTGCGACAAGCCGTGGCATCTTGGCGGCGAGCAGGCCTCGTACTGCATCCATTGCGGGCTGAATCTTTTCAAAGTCTGCGCCTGCGGCGGCCGTAACTTCGCCTTTTTTCCTTTCTGCAACCAGTGCGGCGAGCCTGTTGCGGAGACGGTGGAACGCCGTTCTGCAGAACCCGGTAAGCGGCCGCCAGCAAGTAACTGACAGAATCCGCTTTCTGGATGCGCTGCCCAACGAAAAGCGCCTTGGTCACACCGGCCGGTGAGCACATGGTCAGTTGAGTCAGAACGGATAGATGAGATGCTTCGGGAGCCAGACGTAGCGAACATGTAGAGCTGCCGCCGTGCGTGGTGAGGGATACGAGGGCGGAAATGAACACGGGCGCCGACATCGGCGCCCGCACAGGTTGCCGCCTGTGCAGCGGCAGGCCAACGCCATCGCGTTTATGCAGCCGCGTCCTTGAGTTTCTTCAAAGCGCGCGCCTTGATGCGAACCGTTGCCGGTTTCGCGTCGAACCAGCGTTCTTCGCCCGTGAACGGATCCTTGCCGAAGCGCTTCTTCTTCGCGGGCACTTGCTGAACCGTGATCTTCAGAAGACCCGACAGCGTGAATTCGCCAGCACCCTTCTTGTGAACCGAGCCGAGGATGGTGTCTTCCAGCGCGGCGAGAATCGCCTTCGCGGCCTTTGGTTCAACATTAGCCGATTGTGCAACGTGATTGGCGAGGGAAGCCTTTGTGAACGTCTCTTTCACAGGTGCGCCAGCGACCAGCTTTTTCGCCGTCCCGTTTGCAGCCTTTGCCGGTGCAGCCTTGGTAGCCGGTTTGGCAGCTTTCGGAGCAGCCTTCGTTGCGGTCTTGGTTGCCGTCTTCGTTGCAGTCTTTGCCATAGTCGTGGATGACTCACTTTCGAATTAGGAGGTGCTCGCCACAGTTCATGCAGTAAGCACAGGCATTCTATGACGTCAGGTGCCCTATATGTCAAGAAAAAGCCTTAAAACAGGCACTGAAATGAAATTCCCGCAACACAGTTCCGCTCGATGGACCCAAAAGTGGGGGATGCCCCCCCCTTGTAGACGACGGATAGCTACCGGCGAAAGGTGAGTGTTTTCAGGATGCCTGGGATTGCTTCGGACTCTGGACTCAGTCTTGGGCTGCCGTCAGAGAGGCGAGGGCAGCACGATCTGCTCCACCTCAGCGTAATCCGGTGCTCCCGCCGCCTCGGGCACGCCTGGACGTGCCGTCCGAGCCGGATGAAACCTTAGACGGTAGCCGGCCGGAGCCATGTAGTGGCTAAGTTGTAATGTCCGCTTTTAGCCAAGTTCAGATGTCCGCTTTTCGGACCATCGTAAGCTGACCGGTCGCCGGCTACCCGGCACTGGGAGCTTCGATGGCTGCGACAGAACGGATAACCATGACGATGCGCGAGCTGGACAGGTACAAGGTGATTCAGGACGTGGCGGACGGCATGCTCAAGTCGTGGCGTGCCGCTGAGCGGCTGGGGCTGACGACGCGACAGATCCGGCGGCTGGTTGGCCGGTTGCGTGAGCATGGCCCGGCTGGTCTGGTCTCTGGCCGTCGCTCGAAGCCGAGCAACAACCGGCTGGATGCGGCGACGGCCGATCGGGCGCTGGCGATCATTCGTGAGCGCTACGTCGATTTCGGACCGACGCTCGCGTGCGAGAAGCTGTACGGGTGCCACGGCATCCGCCTCGCGAAGGAAACGGTGCGACGGCTGATGACGGATGCCGGGCTGTGGATGCCGCGCCGGCAGCGTCCACCGAAGGTGTACCAGCCGCGTGCGCGGCGCGCGTGCCTGGGCGAACTGATCCAGATCGACGGCAGCGAGCATGCGTGGTTCGAGCAGCGCGCACCGCAATGCACGCTGCTGGTGTACGTCGACGACGCGACGAGCCGGCTGATGCATCTGCACTTCACGGTGAGCGAATCGACGTTCAGCTACTTTGAGGCGACGCGCGCGTACATCGAGCTTCACGGCAAACCGGGCGCGTTCTACAGCGACAAGGCCAGTGTGTTTCGCAGCACGTCGGCCGGCAAGACGGGCAACAGTGTGACGCACTTTGGCCGGGCGATGTACGAGCTGAACATCGACACGTTCTGCGCGAACTCAAGTTCCGCGAAGGGACGCGTGGAGCGCGCGCACCTGACGCTGCAGGACCGGCTCGTCAAGGAGTTGCGTCTGAAGGGTATCAGCACGGTCGCCGACGCCAACGCGTACGCGCCCTGCTACATCGCGGCCTATAACGCGCGCTTTGCGAAGCCGCCGAGAAGCACGTTCGACGCGCACCGTCCGTTGCGTGACGATGAGGATCTGGATCTGCTGCTGACGTGGCGCGAACTGCGGCGCGTGACGAAGTCGCTGACGGTGCAGTACGACCGTGTGCTGTACCTGCTCGACGACACGCCGGCGAACCGCAAACTCATCCACCGGTATATCGACGTCTGGGAGTACCCGGACGGGCGCATCGAGATCCGGGCGGATGGCCAGACATTGCCCTGCCGGCAGTATGACCGGCTCGCGGAAATCGATCAGGGCGCGGTGGTCGAGCACAAGCGCCTGGCTCACGCGCTACAGGTCGCGCAGGCGCTGCAGGCGCAGCGTGACAACCGGCGCATCTCGGGCTCGCCATCGCGCACGAACCAGGGCATCGAAGTGCGCAAGCCTGGGCGTCCACCCGGTACAAAGAAACAGCGCGAGTTCACGCAGGCCGATGTCGAGCACGTAGTCGTGGAACTCTCGCAACGCAAGACCGCGCCACCGCGCAAACCTGGCCGGCGGTCCGCAAGCGACAGTGGAACAGGCGTAAGCGCCCTGCCCGTTCAGGCGCCATCCTTCGACACTGCGTGAGTTGAAACCCCGAGATAGAGATTTCTAACCCCGCAAAAGCGGACATCTGAACTTGGCTGGACAGCGGACATTTGGATCTGGCTTTGACACCCCGTATCGTCGAGATTGGCACGCTCTGCGGCAACGTCAGACAGACAGGATGCCGCCGGTAGTTGTGGAATCATTCCTATCGTTTCCCGCGCTAGCAGAATGAACGAACCCATTAGCGCTTCTGTGAACACGATTAGCGGAATTAACGAACTTCAACACATGCCTCCATGACGACAGTGCAGTTCGCGTAGGTGGCGAAGAATTCGATCAGTTGCTTGCGCCCGAACTTCCTCCGGAACACAGCCTTGCCCTTGCTGTCCTGACCGTAAACGTGAAAGCTGTGCTTGCCAAGGTCGATACCAACTAGCGTCGCATGATCCATGATCGTCTCTCGTTACGAGTGGGCGCCCCTAGCGTAACCCGTCTGGTGAGGCGGGGCGGGCCATGTCATTAGTTGTAACTACATGCGCGCGTTGTCGTCGTGTGCGTGCTTTTGCTGCATATGGTCAGAGTTGGCCATCCGGCTTGCACGCCATGATCACGGCGCCTTTTCCGGTGTGCCTGAGCGGGAAAATCCGCGACGTTCCGCGATAGTCAACTTACTTTTGTGAGCGAGGTCCGCTACATCAAGGCGGGCGCGCCGGCGTGGACCATCCTCGGCATTGCTGCATTGGCCAGGCAGTCACTTCTGGTCGAAATCAAGGTAGTGGCAGCGACACGCGTTACGTAACGGCCAGGACCGCGGCACCGCATTCCGCCCGAGCGTCTCCTCGTGCGTCCCGGTCCGCGCTGGCAGACAGGGCTCTGCTCCGGCGCTGAAGGTTGGCATAGGCAAGTGCGATGACGAAGAGCGACACGCAATCGGCCCGTCACAACGACCACGCAAAAAGCCGTCGCACCGACTCTCTTCATGCGAGCCACCCATATCACGTTTTACGATTTCGATTTGCCAATCGCTTCGTAGACCGTCTTTTCAGGCGCCCCTATCATAAGCCGACCTCAATTGGAGAGAGGCGATGATGCATCCTGCGACCCATTCTGTTTCCCACTGTCGGCGCTGAGCCAGCGCGACAGTCGTCCGCAAGCGGTACCCAGCGGCGCACAAAGTCTCCCCGAGCATGACAAGCCCAGCAGGCGTGAATCGACACGCCCGCGTCGGCGCGCGCTCCCCAACCCGACCATCCCATCGTGAGAATCCGAGCATAAGCCAGTTCCTGTCCGCTATCCGGCGCATTTGCCACGCGCGCACCCGGGCGGCCCTCCGCATCATCCTGCTGGCGTTCGCCGTGAACGCCACTTCGGCCTTCGCAGCCGACACCGAGACACTCAAGGTCGGCACGGCAACCAGCCCGCAGATCGACGCATTGAAAATTGCGGCCCAGGAAGCGAAGCAGCAGGGGCTGGACGTCAAGATCATCGAATTCACCGACTGGAACACGCCGAACGCCGCACTCGCCAACAAGGCCATCGACGTCAATTACTTCCAGCACATTCCTTTCCTCGAAAACGCGAAGAAGCAGGGCCGCTACAACTTCGTGGCAATTGCGCCCGGCACGATCATGAAAATCGGTTTGTATTCGAAAAAGGTCAAACGCTTTGAAGACTTGAAAGACGGCGCGACTGTCGCGATTGCGAACGACCCCGTCAACGGCGGACGGGGACTGTTGCTGCTGCAACGCGCGGGCCTCATCAAGCTGAAGCCGGGCGTCGATTACCGCGCGACCACGCTGGATATCGTCGACAACCCGAAGCATCTGAAGATCGTTGCGCTCGAAGCGTCGCAACTGGCGCGCTCGCTCGACGACGTCGATCTCGCTCAGGGCTATCCGAGCTTCATCAAGCTCGCAGGCACGGCAGACCCCAATAGCGCACTGCTGTTCGACGGCCTCGAAAACAAGAACTTCGCGATTCAATGGGTAGTGCGCCCGGAAAGCGTCAACGACCCGCGTATCCGCAAGTTCATTTCGATCTACCAGCGTTCGCCCGCCGTGCGCGCGGCGCTCGACAAGGCGCCCGGCAACCTGTACGCGGTTGCTTGGTGAAGGCTGTGATGGCGTGAACGGACCGCCTGACAAGGAATCGACGACATGACCCATTTGCTCGACGCAGCGCATTTCATCGAGGAGGCCACCGCGCTCGCCGTCCGACCGGCGCCAGCGGAAGACACTGCGCCCGCTGTCGTGTTCGACGATGCCGGCAAGGTCTTCACCGGCGCACGCGGCGAGTCGGCCGTGGCGCTCGCGAACGTGCGATTGAATGTGCGCCGGGGCGAGATCTTCGGCATCATCGGACGCAGCGGCGCGGGCAAGTCGACCTTCCTGCGCCTTGTCAACGGACTCGAAAAGCCGACTTCGGGCGCGGTGCGCGTGAACGGCGTCAGCGTCGGCGAACTCGATGAACGCGGCCTGGTCACGTTGCGCCGGCGTATCGGCATGGTGTTCCAGCATTTCAATCTGTTGTCCGCGAAGACGGTGCACGACAACATCGCGCTGCCGCTGAAAATCGCGGGCGTGCCAAAGGCTGCAATCGAGAAGAAGGTGGCGGCGCTGCTCGAACTGGTCGGGCTGTCGGCCAAGCGCAATGCGTATCCGGCGAGTCTGTCGGGCGGGCAGAAGCAGCGCGTCGGCATTGCGCGCGCGCTGGTGCACGATCCCGACATTCCGCTGTGCGACGTAGCGACCTCCGCGCTCGATCCTGAAACGACGCAGTCCATTCTTGCGCTGCTGCGCGACATCAACCGGCGCCTCGGCCTCACGATCGTGCTCATCACGCACGAGATGGAAGTGATACGCGAAGTGTGCGATACCGTCGCCTTGATCGAGCAGGGTGCCGTGGTCGAAACCGGGCCTGTGCGGCGCGTATTCGGTGTGCCCCAGCACGATGCGACCCGCGCGCTGTTGCGTACGCTGGTGCTCGATCATCCGGACGATCTTGCCGCACGACTGAAACCCGCGCGCGACGATGCCTTGCCGCATGGCGCGACCAATGTTTCTGCTCGATGTCCGCTACACGGGCGCCGATGGGCACGATCCCGACCTCGCCACGCTGAGCTCGGCGCTGGCCCTCGATGGCGGCCGCGTGAGCTTCGTGCACGGCGGCATCGACCGGATTCAGGGGCACGCGCAAGGCCGTCTGGTGGTGGCCGTGCAACTGTTGAACAGCGCGCGCGAGCCAGGTGCACTGGCCAGCCGTGTTGCCGTATTGATCGAGCGCGCGCGGCGGCACGCGGATCACGTGGAGGTACTCGGCTATGTCTGAACTCTGGCTCTGGGAACTGACTGGCGCGATTCGCGACACCGTGCTGATGGTCGGCATTTCGGCGATCGTCGCATTGATCGTCGGCATTCCGCTTGCCCTCGTGCTCGTTACCACGACGCGCGGTGGCATCTACGAACGGCGTGCCGTGAACTCGACGCTCGGCGCGCTGGTCAACGCGTTTCGGTCAACGCCCTTCATCATTCTGCTCGTTGCGCTATTGCCGCTCACACGTTTGCTGGTCGGCACGACGATCGGCGTGTGGGCTGCCATCGTGCCGCTTTCCATTGCGGCGATTCCGTTCTTCGCGCGCGTTGCGGAAGTGAGTCTGCGCGAGGTGGATCGCGGCCTGATCGAAGCCGCGCAGGCGATGGGTGCGCAACGCCGTCACATCATCTGGCATGTGCCGTTGCCGGAAGCGTTGCCGGGCATTCTGGGCGGCTTCACGATCACGGTGGTGGCGATGATCGGCTCATCGGCGATGGCGGGCGCCGTCGGCGCAGGCGGCCTCGGCGATCTGGCCATACGTTACGGCTATCAGCGTTTCGACACGACCGTGATGGTGACGGTCATCATCTTGCTGATCGCGATCGTGACAGCCGTGCAGTTTGCGGGCGACCGGCTGGTTCGCCGGCTCTTGCAGCGCGCGTGACTTTGCTTTGATGCATCGAATCAGGATCGCGGCTATTTGCGAGCCTCGGCTATCTGCGCGTTAGCAAACATCGAGCGTTTTGACGGGCGCTCATCTCCAACTACCGAACGAATGACCCGCACCATCAGATGCCATCTCTGATGGTGCTTTCGCGCGTGCGACCCCCGAACAGATGAAATGCCGACAAGCAGGCCGACGCGTGTCGCACGTATCCATCGTTCACGAGCCAACTCACCACTATAGGAAATCCTGCGCGTCATCGTAAATGAGCTTTTCGACGAAGCTACGCACGCCGACACAGGACAGCGTGTGCAAATTCGTTCGTTGTCTGCAGTGAACCATTGATGCTCTCATGGCCGTCACTCGACAACCGACAACCGACAACGGAGAATGTTATGAGCACGGTACTGGACCATCCGCAATCCCAGGCTGACGCGCATCAGGATCTGCACGTTCGCCGCTACAAGCCGCTGATCGGCGCAGTGATCGACAACGTGGATCTGTCGCAACCGTTGAGCGAGGCGAACCGGCAAACGCTGCGTCAGGCGCTGGTCGATCACGGCGTAATCTTTTTTCGTGAACAGACGCTCACGCCCGAACAGCATGTGGCGCTGGCGCGTATCTTCGGCAATCCTATCCGCAAGAACATCTATCTGCCTGCCGTGGCGGGGTTTCCCGAGATCGAAGTCATCGCTCATAGCGACAAGACGCGCTCGGGCGGCACGGACAACTGGCACGTCGACGTGTCGTGGCAACCTCAGCCGCCCAAGGCGACCGTCCTCCACGCCCAGGAAATTCCCGAAGGGGGCGGCGGCGATACGATCTGGTCCTCGTCGGCGGCAGTCTACGACTTGCTGGATCCCGATCTGGCACGCTACTTCGAGAAGCTCACAGCCGTGAACACCTTCATCGCGTCGCCGAAAAAGGACGCGTTGTCGGAACTGCTGAGCGGTTATGACGTACCGGCCGGCACGCAGGAAGACAGCGTTGAAGCAGGTCTTGCGCGCGTGCGCGATGCGTCACAGAAGTATCCGCCTATCGAAGTGCCCGTCATCAAGACCCATCCCGAGAACGGCCGCAAGCTGGTGTTCGTCAACGAAGGCCATACGAGTCATCTGCTCGGCGTATCGAAGACGGCGAGCCAGAGTCTGCTCAACTATCTGTACGACCTGATCAAGACGCCTGAAGTGCAGGCGCGTTTCGAATGGCGCAAGGGCGATGTCGCGATCTGGGACAACCGCCAGGTGCAGCACTATGCGGCACGCGACTACGGCTCGGCGAACCGGCGCATCCATCGCATCACGCTGGAGCACGACGGCGTGTTCTGAAGCCGTCAGATCGCTTGAACCATCGTCTCGCACTTTCATCACGGAACCTGTTCAATGAAGCGTCGTGTCTTTGATGCCGGACGCCGCCTGGCGGCGCTCGTCGCTGCCAGCGTGATCGCAGTTGTCGCGTCCGCAGTTGTTGTGTCCATGCGCGCGCGTGCGCAGACGCCCGAAAAGCCGGAATTGCGCTATCAGGGCTGGGCCAGCAAAGTGCTATATCCAGAGCTGGCCGAAGATCTCGGTTACCTCGCGCCGATCAAGCTGAAGTGGGTTGGCAACACGATCAGCGGCCCGCAGGACATTCAGGCCGCTGTCACGGGCGATGTCGATTTCGGTGGCGCATTCAATGGCTCGATCGTGAAGCTCGTGGCCGCGCATGCACCCGTGAAGGCGGTGATCTCCTACGTCGGAACGGACAAGGAAACCAACGGTGGCCTGTTCGTCTTGCAGGACAGTCCCATCAAAGGCGCGCGTGATCTGATCGGGCGCAAGATCGGCGTGAATACGCCGGGTGCGTACGAGCAGTATCTGGTGACGGCCTATCTGCAGAAATCGGGCCTGTCCAAAGAGGACATCGAGAAAGTCGTATTCGTCGCGGCGCCGCCTGTGAATCTTGCGCAGTTGCTCAAGCAGAAGCAACTCGATGCCGTGTTCCTCGAAGACATCATCAAGGACAAGCTGCTTGCCGACGGCGGCGCAAGGCTGCTCACTACCGACTATCAGTTGCTCGGCTCTTTCGGCTACGCGAGCTACCTGTTCACCGACAAGTTCATCGCGCAGAACCCAAACACGGTGCGTAAATTTGTCGACGGCACGGCGCGGGCGATCGAGTGGGCGCGTAATACGCCGCGCGCCGAGGTCGTCGCGAGACTGAAAAAGATCGTCGAGGCGCGTCATCGCAACGAGGACAGCTCGATCGTCAGCTACTGGAAGTCGGCAGGCGTGGGCGGCAAGGGCGGTCTGATCACAGCCGAAGACTTCACCACCTACATCGACTGGTACGTCAACAATGGTGTGCTCAAACCGGGGCAGGTGAAGCCAGGCGCCGTGTATTCGAACGAATTCAATCCGTTCAATCAGTCGGTGGCGAGCAAGTGAGCCATTGGCGTATCAACGGGAGGCAGTATGAGTGCGTCGATTAGCGTGCGTAACGTCGGCAAGAGTTTTCATCTAAACCGGCGCGGCCATTTCGTGGTGCTGGAAGATGTGTCCTTCGATGTCGCGCCAGGCGAATTCGTCGCGCTGGTCGGACCGAGCGGATGCGGAAAGACGACCTTGCTCGATCTGATCGGCGGACTGAGCACGCCCGACCGTGGACAGATCCTGGTGGGCGGGCGCGAGATCGACGGGCCGGGTCTCGATCGTGGCATCGTGTTCCAGCAATACGCGCTCTTTCCGTGGAAGACGGCGCTCGGCAACATCGAGTTCGGACTGGAAGCGAAGGGCGTCGATAAGCGCGAGCGCCGCGCAACGGCGCAGCGCTTTCTCGATCTCGTCGGCCTCGGCGCGTTCGCCGGTCATTACCCGCATCAGTTGTCGGGCGGCATGAAACAGCGTGTGGCGATCGCCCGCGCGCTGTCGTATGAGCCGGACGTGCTGCTGATGGATGAACCGTTCGCTGCGCTCGACGCGCAAACGCGCGAAGCCTTGCAGGACGAGTTGCTGCGCATCTGGCAACGCACGGGCACGACGGTGGTGTTCATCACCCATTCCATCGACGAAGCCATCTATCTTGGCCAGCGGGTGCTCGTCATGGCGGCAGCGCCAGGGCGCATCGCGCACGCGCTGCCGGTGAATGTGCCTCGCGACGATCTCTCGGGTCGAGTCGACCCAACCGGCGCGCGGCAACACTTCCCACAGCGCCACGGACCGGAGTACATGCGGCTGATGCGCAAGCACGTCAAGCAGGCGGGCGTGCGCATTCTCGATCACAGTCCGGCGCTCGAACTGCTCGTCGACGAGCAGGGCGTCGTCGCGGGCGCGGCGGGCGTGCACCGGCAATCGGACGAGACATGGATCGTGAAGGCGGGCAGCGTGGTCATCGCGACGGGCGGCTGTGCGTTCCTGAGCAATGCGCTTGGCTGCAACGTGCTGACGGGCGATGGCCAGTTGATGGCTGCGGAAGCGGGCGCGTCACTTTCAGGCATGGAATTCTCGAATGCCTACGGCCTTGGGCCCGCGTTCGCTTCGGTGACGAAATCGTTGTTTTACAACTGGGCCACGTTCTATGACCGTGAAGGCTCGGTGATCGAAGGGGCGGGCTCGTCGCGCGGCCGTGGTGTGATCGCGAAGACGCTGGAGACGCAACCCGTCTATGCGTGCCTCGACCGCGCCGACGAAGCGATTCGCACATGGATGCGCAGCGCGCAGCCGAACTTCTTTCTGCCGTTCGACCGGCGCGGCATCGATCCCTTCACGCAGCACTTTCCCGTCACGCTGCGGCTGGAGGGGACGGTGCGCGGCACGGGCGGTTTGCATCTGGTCGACGAGACGTGTGCGACTTCGGTGGAAGGCCTGTACGCAGCCGGCGATGCGGCGACCCGCGAACTGATCTGCGGCGGCTTCACGGGCGGCGGCAGCCACAATGCGGCGTGGGCGATGTCGTCGGGGTTCTGGGCGGGCGCGGGTGCCGCAGATCATGCGCGTTCGTCGCGACGCACGCGAAGCGCGCGCACGCTGCTGCACGCGGGCCGTGCCGCATTGCACGATGGCGGGGGCGTAGCGCCCGTCGATAGCGAGGCTGTCATTCGCGCAGTACAGCAGGAAGTATTTCCGACCCAACGCAACTGGACGCGCAGCAGTGATCTGCTCGACGATTCGCTGAGCCGTCTCGACGCGCTCTGGCTGCGTTTGCGTCACGCGGGCGCACCGCGCGATGTACGGCAGGGCGTGCGCGCCCGCGAAGCGGCCGCGATGCTCGCCACATCGCGCTGGATGTACCGCAGCGCATTGCAGCGCAATGAAACGCGCGGCATGCATCGGCGGCACGAATATGCTGCGACCGATCCTGGTCAGCGTCACCGGCTGTTGAGCGGCGGCCTCGAGGAAGTGTGGGTCGAACGTGTCAAGGTGAAAGGAGACGTGGCACAGGTCGAGGGGGTGGCGGCATGATCGAGATCGTCGATACGTCCCGCTGCACCGGCTGCAACATCTGCGTGCGCGTCTGTCCCATCAATGTGTTCGATGCCGTGCCTGAAGGCGTGCCAACGATCGCGCGGCAGGAAGACTGTCAAACCTGCTTCATGTGCGAACTCTATTGTCCGGAAGATGCACTGTTCGTCGCGCCCGAGACTGCACAAAGCCTCGACCTCGCTGTCGATGCCGCGTTGATGGGCAGCTATCGCCGGGCAGTTGGCTGGGGACGCGACAGGCGTTCGACCGCGAGCGACGACGCCAGCTTCGAACTGCTCAGCCGCGCGCATTGATAACTTCGTAGCCGCGATTCTTTTTTGTCGCTCTCAAACGCAAACGCCGCGCACATCTCATCGATGTGCGCGGCGTTCTTATGCTGACGCTTCACAGCGCCAGCGAATCCACTCAATCGTGCATTAGAAATCGAAGCCGGGACCACCCGCGCCCGGACCGCCCGGGGCAGCAGCAGGCGCTGCATCCTTGGGTGCTTCATGCACGGTGGCGTCCGTCGTCAGCAACAGGCTGGCCACGGATGCCGCGTTTTGCAGCGCGGTACGCGTGACCTTGGTCGGATCGACGACACCCGTTTCGACGAGATCGCCGTACTGACCCGTGGCGGCGTTGTAGCCATAGTTGCCCGAACCTTCCGCGACCTTGGCGACGATCACGCTCGCTTCCTCGCCCGCATTCGCGACGATCTGGCGCAGCGGCTCTTCGAGCGCACGGCGCACGATGTTGATGCCGGCGTTCTGATCGGCATTCGCGCCCTTCAGTTCGGCGATCGCCTGCTTGACGCGGATCAGCGCCACGCCGCCGCCCGGCACGATGCCTTCTTCGACGGCCGCACGCGTTGCGTGCAGCGCATCGTCGACGCGGTCCTTCTTCTCTTTCACTTCGATCTCGGTCGCACCGCCTACCTTGATGACGGCCACACCGCCAGCGAGTTTCGCCACGCGTTCCTGCAGCTTCTCGCGATCGTAGTCCGACGTTGCCTCGGCGATCTGCGCGCGAATCTGCTTCACGCGTGCCTCAATGTTGACCTTCTCGCCCGCGCCGTCGATAACCGTGGTGTTCTCCTTGCCGACCTCGATGCGCTTGGCCTGGCCGAGTTCCGCGAGCGTCGCCTTTTCGAGCGTCAAGCCGGTTTCTTCGGCGATCACCTGGCCGCCCGTCAGAATGGCGATGTCTTCGAGCAGTGCCTTGCGACGGTCGCCGAAGCCGGGCGCCTTCACGGCCACTGTCTTCAGGATGCCGCGAATATTGTTCACGACCAGCGTCGCGAGCGCTTCGCCTTCCACGTCTTCCGCGATGATCAGCAGCGGGCGTCCCGACTTTGCCACCTGTTCGAGCACGGGCAGCAGATCGCGGATGTTCGAGACCTTCTTGTCGTGCAGCAGGATGAACGGCTCTTCGAGCACGGCGAGCTGGCGATCCTGATTGTTGATGAAGTACGGCGACAGATAACCGCGATCGAATTGCAGGCCTTCGACCACGTCGAGTTCATCGGCCAGCGACTTGCCGTCTTCGACGGTAATCACGCCTTCCTTGCCGACGCGGTCGATGGCCTCCGCAATACGTTGACCGATCGACTCTTCACCGTTGGCCGAGATGGTTGCAACCTGTGCAATCTCCTTGCTGGTGGTGGTCGGCTTGCTGATCTTCGCGAGTTCTTCGACGGCGGCGATCACCGCCTTGTCGATGCCGCGCTTCAGATCGAGCGGATTGAGACCCGCCGCGACGTATTTCTGGCCTTCGCGCACGATGGCCTGTGCGAGCACAGTGGCCGTCGTCGTGCCGTCACCGGCGGCATCGCTGGTTTTCGACGCGACTTCCTTGACGAGTTGCGCGCCGATGTTCTGCAGCTTGTCCGCAAGCTCGATTTCCTTCGCCACCGACACACCGTCCTTCGTGACGATGGGACTGCCGAAACTCCGTTCGAGCACGACATTACGGCCTTTCGGGCCGAGCGTGACCTTCACCGCGTTGGCGAGCAGGTTGACGCCTTCTACCAGTTTCGAGCGCGCGTTATCGCTGAATGCGACTTCTTTGGCTGCCATGATTGCATTCTCCTCAGGATTGAACGACCGCGACGATATCTTCTTCGCGCAGCACCAGCAGTTCGTTGCCGTCGACCTTTACCGACTGGCCCGAGTACTTGCCGAACAGCACGCGCTCGCCGACCTTCAGGTCGGGTTCGATACGCTTGCCGTCGTCGCCGCGACGGCCCGGCCCGACGGCGACGATTTCGCCCTGATCCGGCTTTTCGGCGGCACTGTCGGGAATCACGATGCCCGATGCAGTACGGGTTTCCTGATCGAGACGCTTCACGATCACGCGATCATGTAACGGACGCAAACTCATCTGTTTCTTCCTTCAAGGCATAAAGAAATGGGAATCTCGCTGGCACTCTCATGCGGCGAGTGCTGACTGAGAGCCGAGTATAAAAAGCGCTCTGTGCGCGCTCCAATAATCGTTTTGCAGAAACTTAACCGGACGCACGAGATTAGCAATGCACGTAGCGGCCTAAAGACGTCGAGCCGCGCTACACGGTTTGGCGCATATCGTTATCGGCTTTTGTTGGTTGCAGCGCCGTGTTGGCGGCGCTTAGTCTGGAGGGCTGTTAACCTGTCCGGAGACTGTCGATGAGTACGATTCCCGCCGCCCCGCACGACGCCGCCAGCGGCGCCGACGACGCGGAACTCGACGCGCGCTTTGCGCCCGTATTCGAGCGGATTGCCGCCGGTAGTATCGAGCGCGAGCAGAATCGGGAACTCGCCTACGATGCCGTGCGCTGGCTGAAAGAAGCGGGATTTACCGCGTTGCGCGTGCCGAAGCGTTACGGCGGCAGCGGCGTGAGCCTGCCGCAGTTCTTTCGCCTGTTGACGCGTCTGGGTGAAGCCGATTCGAATCTGCCGCAGATCTTGCGACTGAATTCGGGCTTTATCGAAAGCCGGCTCGAAAGCGATGACGAAGCACTGCGCGAGCGCTGGCTGCCGAAGATCGCCGCGGGCGAAACCGTCGGTGCGGCGATCTCCGAGCGTACGGGCAGCACGCACAACACCGTGACACTGGTAGCCGACACAGGCGGCAACGGCTGGTGGCTGAACGGCGAAAAGTACTACAGCACGGGCACGCTCTACGCGGACTGGATCGACGTTGCCGCGCATGACGGCACCGACGACGTGCGCGTGGTGGTGCGCGCGGACGCACCGGGTGTCGTGCGCATCGACGATTGGGACGGCTTTGGCCAGCGTCTGACGGCGAGCGGCACGACGCGCTTCGAGTCCGTGCATGTGACAGACGATCAACTGCTGGTGCGATACAAGGCGTCGGAGCCGCGCCGCAATACTTCATTGACGGCGTTCTATCAGACCGTCCATCTCGCGACGCTGACCGGCATTGCGCGCGCCGTACTGCGTGATGGCGTGGCCTTCGCGCAGGCGCACACGCGCACGTTCGGTGTGCCTGGCCGCTCCAGTCCACGTGACAATCCGCTCGTGCATCGTGTCATCGGGCGCCTCGCCAGTCTCGCGTATTCGGCGGAGAGCATCACGGCATCCGTCGCACGTTCGCTGGAAAGCGCGTATCAGGCGCGACTCGCGGGCCGCGCGACGAAGGAAACCTATATCGCCCTCGACATCGAAGCGTACCAGGCGCAACAGATCGTGATCGAGCAGGTGCTGGAAGCGGCAACGCTGGTGTTCGAAGTGGGCGGCGCGTCAGCAACCAGTGAGACACGACGGCTCGACCGTCACTGGCGCAATGCGCGCGTGCTGGCTTCGCATAATCCTGCGATCCAGCGTGAAGCGGCCGTGGGCAATTACCATCTGAACGGCACGCCTTCCAATGAACGCTTCAGCCTCGCACATTCGCGCAGTGAACTGGAGCGCGCAGAAACCGGTCAAGCGGTTGCTGTCAACGGATAATGCGGATTGAACCGTGAGAAGGCGCATCTCGTCGAGATGCGCCTTGCCGCACAGATGACGGCGCTTAGAACGTGAACTGTCCTTCAGCAGCAAACGCCGCCAGCGGATTGCGCGGACTCGGCGACTCGCGCTTCTGCAACCCGTCAGGCAACGACGACTTGTCGCCCGCACGGCCGATGGCGATGGCGGCTTCGACGGCGTAATCATCGGGGATGGCGAGTTCCGCGCGGATGTGCTCGCGCTCGATGCCCGCAAGACCGTGCGCCTTCCAGCCGGACAAGCTCGCCTGCAGCGCGAAATAGCCCCATGCAGCGCCCGTATCGAACGAATGCGTGGCCAGCGCGACCGGGTCGGCTGCCCCTGGCGGCGTGAACGAGCGCTTCGACAGCACGATCAGAATGGCGGCTGCATGTTGCGCCCAGCCGCGATTGAATTCGTTGAGAAAGCCCAGAAAGCGGTCCCAGTGGGCCGGGCCGCGACGCGCATAGACAAAGCGCCACGGCTGCGAGTTGTACGAAGAAGGCGCCCAGCGCGCTGCTTCGAGGAAGGTCAGCAGCGAGGCTTCCGGGATCTCGTCCGGCGCGAAAGCGCGCGGCGACCAGCGCTCGAGAAACTGCCGGTCGATGGGATGTTCGGCGGTGCGTGAATTCGATGTGGTCATGGTCGTAAGCATGAAGGGTAATCCGACCCACGACGTTAAGTGGCGACAGGCACGAATCCAAACAATGTTTGTGCATATCCTAAGCAGCGTCGCGCATATTTGCGCAGCCGGGCCGCGCAGCTTCGACCGGCCGGCTCATACAACGTCCACGCGTTGCAAAGCATTGCACAAATGCTTGTTTGTGCAATGCCACCTCACTGACTAGATTCAACTGATATTGCCACTAGCAGGAGGGCGCATCATGTCGATGAGCCTCGCATCGTTTTACCGTCTGGCCGTGCTTCATCCGTTCGAGTTCGTGCGTCAGCGCGCGCAGGCGCGGCCTGTGCCGTCTGTGCCGGAGCACACGTGCAACGACGATCCGGAGCGCCTCGAACGCATCGCCCGCTACGCGCGCGCCGGCTACTTCAACATCACAGTCACATCGGATTCGTGTCAGATCATCGGCGAAATAGCGCCGGACTGAATTCGTTCACGCGCAGGCATGGAGCGTAAGCAATGAGCGATGTCGTCATTGAACAGCCGGCCGTCGTCGAAGCCGCCTTGAACTATCTCGTCCCGACGGGAGAAAAGCCCGCTACGTACGCTTATGAGCCGCCTGCCGGCGTGCCGCAGCGCAGTGGCGTGTATCGGACCCAGCGCGTGAATATCGTCAATGCACGCGTTTCGCCGCCGCCAGGCGGCTTATCGCTGGACCGCAACGGTTTCGAGTTGCGGCAGCACGCGAGCGCGCTCAGCGATTTCTCGGACCCTGCCGCGATAGAACGCATCTACTATCCGGAGTCGGAAGCGCTGCTCAGACGCTGGACGGGCGCGAAGCGCGCCGTCATCTTCGATCACACGTTGCGCGACGGCCATGCGGCGCGTCCCGGCAACGTGCGCGAGCCGGTCAAGTTCATTCATAACGACCAGACCTTCGTGTCGGGCCCGCGCCGCGTACGCGATCATTTGCCGCCGCACGAAGCGGAGGAACTGCTCAAGGGCAGGGTGGCAATCGTCAATCTGTGGCGTCCCATCGGATGGACGGTCGAATCGTCGCCGCTGGCGTTGTGCGATGCGCGCAGTATCGCGCCGACCGATCTCGTGCCGTCGGATCTGATCTATCAGGACAAGGTCGGCGAGACCTATGCGTTCGTGTACAACCCGAAGCATCACTGGTATTACTTCCCGCTGATGACGCCGGAAGAAGTGCTGCTGCTGAAAATCTACGATTCCGCCGGCGACGACATCGCGCGGCTGACGGCGCATACGGCATTCGATGATCCGTCGTCACCGCCGGATGCCAGGCCGCGGCGGAGTATCGAGCTGCGCACGCTATTGTTTTTCTGATGTTTTCCTGAGCGTGCACGGGCATCTGCCGCCCGTGCCGCCAAACGAGAACAGCAGCGCATCCGCCGGGACGGACCGGTTCACCTCGTGTCAACAACGCGTCGGCGCGATACAGGGATCTACTGATCCCGCACCGCCACGTCACTCGACAGGCGCGCGGCAATGGCGCGCGCCGCGAGATCCAGCAGAAACCCGAGCACGCCGATCACGAGGATGACGGCTGTCAGCTCCGAATACGCGAGCCGGTCGCGGGTATCGAGAATCAGATAGCCGAGTCCCGCGCTCACGCCGAGCATTTCTGCAGGCACCAGCACGATCCACAAGATGCCGATGGCGAGTCTCACGCCAGTGAGCACATGCGCAGCGACGCCCGGCACATAGATATGCCAGAGCATTTCCGCACGCGTGGCGGCGAGGCTTTCGCCAAGCTGGATCCAGCGCCGGTCCAGATGTGCGACGCCCGACGCCGTGCTCATCACGAGCGGCCAGACAGCGGCGAACGCGAGCAGAAAATACACAGCACGATCGCCGACGCCGAGCGACATCACGGCCAGCGGCATCCACGAAAGCGGCGAGATCATGCGCAGAAACTGCAACGTGGGCGAGAGTGTCTGTTCGAGCCAGCGCAAACGGCCGATGGCGAAACCCAGTGGCACGCCGACCACGAGCGCCCATGCCAGTCCGACGGCAATACGCTTGAGACTGGTGGCCACGTGCACGAGCAACTGATCGCTGGTGACGAGGGCAGGCAGGGCTTCGAGCGCGCGCTGCGGCGCGAACTGTGCGGCCATCGCGTTGTGGCCCGCGAGCAGCGTGACGGCGAGCCACCAGAGCGCCAACGTGGCGGCCAGCCCCGCGACGCCGAGCGCGACACTGCGCCAATGCGCGGACGCCGGTGCCCGGCGCCGCGCGGGCGACGAAGCCTTACGGACCAGCACGCTAGACAAGGATCGTCTCCTTGCGCGTATAGCCCGCTTCCTGACCGAACGCCGACAGGCCACCCGATGCTTCGATGCTTTTCTTCACGAAGCGGTCGTCGACGAGATCGCGTGCGACCTGTTTCGGATCGAGCGACGCGAGGAATTGGCTCGCGCCTTCCACCTGGGTCGCTTTCAGCCGGCGCACGAGTTCTTCCGTGTAGCTCGGATACGGATACGGCTGGAAATCGATGCGCTTCGAGCCCCAGTCCGCGTGCTGGATGGCATGGTCGCCCAGATAGCGCCCCTGATCGGCAGCCTGCGGCGCCAGCACGCGCGCCAGCAGTTGCGACGCGTGCGGCGTGTAGTGATTCGGGCCTTCCCTGGACAGCAGCTTTGCCGCCTCCTGCGGATTCGCACGCGTCCACAGTTGCGCCTTGACGATCGCATCGACCACCTTTTGCGACCACGCCGGGCGCTGCGTCAGGTCCTGCTCATGCATGAAGATCACGCAGCACGCGTGGTTGCGCCACACATCGCCCGTAAAGCGCAGAATCTTGCCGACGTTCAACTGCTCGGCGGCCGCATTGAACGGCTCGGCGACGATATACCCCGCAATCTGCTTCGAGGCCAGCGCGGGCGGCATATCGGACGGTGCCATCGCGATCAGGTTGACTTCCTTCGGCCCTGGCGTACCCGAATGCTTGAGCACGGGCGTGAGGCCCTGCGCGCGCAGCATGTCCTGCAGCACGACGTTATGAACCGAATACCAGAACGGCACGGCAACCGTCTTGCCGCCGAGGTCGGCCACGGTGTTCACGTCGTGCGAAACCGTCAATGCGGATCCGTTCACGTGGTTCCACGCGACAACTTTCGCGGGCGCCTTGCTGCCGTAACGCGCCCACACCGTCATTGGCGAGAGCAGATGCACCACGTTGACCTGTCCCGACAGGAACGCCTCGACCAGCTGCGCCCAGCTTCGCAACAGCGTCGGTTTTTCCGCCTGGATGCCCGCCGCGTCGAAATAGCCGTTGTTGTGGGCGACCAGCAGCGGCGTCGCATCGGTGATGGGCAGGTAGCCGATGCGCACGGGCGCATCCGGATCGACGGCAGCGCGCGCGTCCAGCGAGTTCAGCAGCGGCGCCGCGCCTGCGACGGTAAAGAGCGACGCGAGCTTGAGCCATTCGCGTCGTGACATCGGTACGTTGCACATGAAGATTCCCCGCTTGTTTGTGCCGGATTCGTCTGCCGGATTCAGGCTGCCTCTGATATCGAGTTTTGCAGCGCCTGAAGGATGGATATGCGCAACTCGCCGAGCGAGCGCACCTGGGTGTGGCGCGGCGGCGGCAGTTCGACTGCCCAGCGTCCCACGAGCGTGCCTCGATTGCCGAGCAGCACGATCTGATCGGCGACGAGCAGCGCTTCGTCGATATCGTGCGTGACGAACAGCGCAGATGCGCCGGTGTTGCGCACGGCGGCGATCAAAAGCTGCTGCATGTCGGCGCGCGTCACTTCGTCGAGCGCGCCGAACGGTTCATCGAGCAGCAATGCACGCGGTTCGCGCGCGAGGCAGCGTGCCAGCGCGACGCGTTGCGCCATGCCGCCGGAGAGTTGCGACGGCAGCCAGTGACGTGCATGTTCCAGCCCGACAGCGGCCAGCGCATTCGTCACGCGTTCCTTGCGGACTGTGCGCGTGAGTTGCGGCTGACGCGCGAACGTCAGCCCAAAAGCCACGTTGCGCTCAACCGTGTGCCACGGCAGCAGACATGGATCCTGAAACGCGAGCGCGATTTCGGGGCGCGGTCCATCGACTGTTTCGCCATCGACGCGAATCGCGCCGGACGTGGTTCGCGTCAGTCCCGCGATGGCCCGCAACAGCGACGACTTGCCGCAACCGCTTGGTCCAAGCAACGCAACGAGTTCTCCCGGCGCGACCGCCAGATCCACGCCATTCAGCACGCCGCGCGTGGCATAGCGCAGCGTGACGCCGCTCGCGACAATATGCGCGCCTTGCATCATGCCTCTACCGCCCGTCGATGCCGCGCGAGTTGCGACTTCAGCTGCACGAGGCTCGGCGTGACGATGGGAATGAACGATGCCTCGCGCACACGCCGCGCGCCGCCGCTCTGGCCACGCAGATAACCGCGCCCACCCGTCGCCTGCACTTCGAGCGAGACGGCTTGCGTGACGGTATCGACGAGTGCGATGCGCAGTTCGAACATCGTTGCGGGCGAGTTGAAGAAGGTGCCGTCGAGCACGCCCTGCTTCAGTTGCGACGACTGATTGGCGAGCGTCGCTTCGAGTTCGCGAATTTCGTCGCGGATCGATCCGCGCGACGCTTCGCTCGCTTCCAGCGTGGCGAGCAACGCACGTCGGGCGAGTCCGACCGACATCCCGCATTGCAGGCCGAGAAATGCCGGGCGCACGCGGGCGAGCCACACGGGTGCATTGCCGGCGAGCCGATACGTGTCGTCGAGCACGGTGCCGTTGACATGCAGCGCAGCCGTATTGCTTGCACGCAGGGCGATCAGGTCGAGATCGTCGCTACGCTCGACGCCCGCTGCATCGTGCGGGATTGCGAAGATGGAGGGCGGAGAGCCGTCGTCGTGATCGAAGGCTGCGGCGGCGATGAAGCCTTCACGCCGCAGGTTCGTGATCCACGGCAGGCTGCCGTTCAGTGCGAACGCGTTGCCGCTGCGTGCCGCGTGCATCTGCAGGGGCTCGATGTCGGACAGATACTTCATGGCATTCGACAGCCCTGTAGCGCCCGCGATCTCGCCCGCGAGAAGCGGCGCCAGCCAGCGGGCGCGCAGCGCTTCGTTCTCGCTTTGCAACACGTATTCGATGAAGGTGCGATGCCCCCACAGCACGAACGCCGCCGTCAGCGAACGTTGAGCAACGGCGGCGACCGTATCGATTGCGTCCGCGATGCTGCCGCCCGTGCCGCCCAGCGCTTCGGGCACGCCCGCCGCAACGGCACGCGAGCGCACCAGTTGCGGCAGAACCTCTGACGCACGGGATGCGTCGACGTCGAGTGCCTCGGCGTTCGCGTGGAGCCACGCGTCGAGCGCCTCGAAGCTCACGGGCGCGTTCATGCCGCCTGCGCCTTCGGCTCCCAGCGATACGCTTCGAGCTGCGGATTCAACTCGTTGCGCGCCAGGTTGTTCGCGAAGTTGCACAGCGTTGCGAGACTCACGCCGAGAATCACTTCGAGTGCGTTGGCGTCGCTGTAACCAGCGGATTTGAACGCAGCGAATGCTTCGTCGGACACGGCGCCGCGGGTGGCGATCACTTCACGCGCGAACGCGGCGACGGCATTCAAACGCCCATCGGACACAGTGCCTTGCGCACGGATTTCATCGACAACCGCTTCAGGCAATTGCGCCTTTTTCAGCGCGACAGCCGTATGACCGGCAACGCAGAAACCGCAGCCGTGAATCGCGGCGGCCGTGATCTGCACGACTTCGCGTTCGGCCAGCGTAAGACCGCTGCGCGAATTGATTTCGCCGACGGTCAGATACGTTTCGAGCGCGGTGGGTGCGTTGGCGAGTGCGGCGACCAGATTCGGCAGAAAGCCGTTCGCGGCTTGCGACTTCTGGAGAAACGGGCGGCTGGCTTCGGGCGCGCTTTCGATGGTTTGGAGAGGCAGACGGCTCATGGCATCCTCGATCGGAAAGCCTCATTGTTGACGCCGCCAGTCGAGCCGGCAATGCGCCGCCGTCTCGCTTTCATGCGCATTCGTCTCAAGTCAGTGGACGGGCGTCTGCGCGATGTCTGCAGGCTCGCGGCGGCATGTACCCGGCGGCAGACCCGTGACGCGTTTGAAGGCCTGTGCGAAGGCGGATTCCGATTGATAGCCAACGTGCTCCGCGGTGCTGAGCGTCGATGCCCCGTGCCGCAACATTTCCGCTGCCACTTTCATGCGCAGCAGTGCGAGAAATTGCGCGGGTGGTTGTCCGCACGCTTGAGCAAACTGCTTGCAGAAACGCGCGCGGGACATGTGGCAAAACGCCGCCATCGTGTGCGTGGTCCAGTCGTCGCCGGGCTTCTCGATGATCGCGCTGACGAGCGGCGTAAATTCAGAGCGCCGCATCACCGACCACAGGCCCGGCGCAAAATCGTCGGCACTGGCGACGGCGCGCAGCGCATAAAAGAACAGCGCATCCGTCAGACGATTGATGAGCGGCGAGGGCGCGTCCTGCGCACGGGCGGCTTCCACGCGGATCAGATCGAACAGCGTGCGCGTGCCGTGCAGCTTCGCGTCGTCGTGGCGCGCGAGGATGTGATCGGGCAGCAGGCCCGCGATCGCTTCGCCGAGATCGGAACGGAATTCGAAGAAGCCGCATGCCAGCGCGATGCCATCGTGGGAACCGTCGAGTGCATCGAGCGGCGTCATGGCACCGATACGCACGGCGTATTCGTCAGCCGATGGCGCGTTGGCGTCGGGCGTGAGGCAATGCGCCATGTCGTGCATCAGGAACACCGCATCGCCCGCGACGAGCCGCGTGCTTCGTGCGGCGCGGCCGTTTCTGGCGGGGAGATGAAGCCAGCACGCGCCTTCCAGCACCAGATGAAAACTCGCGCGCTGATGGCCTGCCGTCGACGCGCGATACGCCCCGCAGTAGCGACCCACGTGAAACAGGGTGCTGCGCAGTTCGAGTCCGGAGAGCAGCCAGTCGGCGGCCTGTTCGGCGGAGGTCGGCATGATGGGCGTAGGCGGTGAAGCCATGGGAAGTCGATGGCGGATTCCGAGCTTAGCTTCGTGCGCTTACGCCGTAAAACAAGCGATCGTGGAATGCATATGCGTTTGCGGCATAAGCTTTGCACCGTGGTGAGCGGCGGGCGGTCTTCGGCTGGCTGATGCGCGCGTTTGCGGGACTTACGTTACGCCAAGCTCGAACAGACGATGTGTTTCATCGCGCTCCGTGCCCCCTGCGCGTGCCCGTTTCCAGCCGAGTGAACGGCCATAGGCGCCAAGCGCACCGTCGTGCACGAGTTGCCCTTCGTCGACAGCCACGTGCTCGTTCGCGAACGGGTGCACGTACAGCGCGTCGGCGGGGCAATACAGCTCGCACATGAAGCAGGTCTGGCACGCGTCGGGGCGGGCGATGACGGGAATACTGCCCTTCACGGCATCGAACACGTTGGTCGGGCAGACGTCGACGCAACGGTCACAGGCAGTGCAGCGCGATTCGCTGATTAGTTCGATCAAAACGGGGTGTCCTGTCAGGCGATGGCGGGGGCGGCAATGTCCTGCCAGCGCAGCGCGGGTTCATCCCCCACGCCGCCGATCAGCAGCCGCGACGCAAGACCGTCTTGCAGCGGAAGGTCGTCACGCCGATGCATCCCGCGCGTTTCGCGCCGCGCGAGCGCACTCGTGTACGACAGTTTCGCGACGTACATCAGCGCGTGGGCGCTGCGGCTGGCAGCGAGTGACGCTTCAGCGGGTGCGCGGGTTGCGAGCGCGGCTTCGATCGTGCGCAGCGCAGCCGTGAGCCGCGATTCACGGCGGAACAGATGGACCTCGGGCGGCCGGACATCGCGTTCGAGCGTTTCAGCGGCGGCGTGCGGATCGCTGGTGGCAAGCTGCGCACGGAGCGCGTCGACGTCGACCGCTTGCAGGCCGCTGTGCGCTTTCGCGAAGCGGCTTGCCGCCGCGCCCGCCCAGCTTCCGGTGGCGATGGCCCATGCGGCATTCGGCGAGCCGCCTCCTGTGCGCGCACCGACGATCACTTCACGCGAGGCCGCGTCGCCCGCCGCATAGAGGCCCGGCACGTCGGTACTGCCGTCGGTATCGGCAAGGCGGATGCCGCCCGTGCCGCGCACCGTGCCTTCGTGGCGCAGGCCGACGGGGAAGCGCGTACGGAACGGGTCGATACCCATGCGGTCGTAGGGCAGGAAGGCATTGGCCTGACCCGAGCGTAGCCATCGTTCGATCTCGGGCGTTGCGCGATCGAAGACGGCAAACACGGGCTCGTGGATGAGCGTTCTGGCCACGGGGATAAACGCATCGTCCTCGTCGACAGGAAGCGGCCTGCCGTCTTGCGTCGAATAACTGGCCCAGATGAACGGCAAACCCTTGGTGACCGACGAGAACGCCGCCGCGAGGCCGTACTGGCTGGAAAACTCCATCCCGGAGAACAGCGCGCCTGCTTCGGCCGCCGCCAGATGTCCGTCGCCCGTGCAGACGTTGGTGCCGAGCGCGCCGCCCAGAAACGCGCAGCCGCCCGTGGCGATCACGCAGGCGTTCGCGCTCACCTGCCAGCGCGAGCCGTCGCGGCGCTCGCCGAATGCGCCTGTGACGCGGCCCTCGCGTTGGTCGCGCACGAGGCCAAGCAGCGGCGCATGATCGAGTATCGTCACGCCCGCGCGTCGAATCTGCTGACGCATGAAGCGCATGTAGTCGGGGCCGCGCAGCGTGGCGCGATTCGGCGTGCCGTCATCCTTGTGCGGAAATGGATAGCCGAGCGTCTCGAGCAGTTGCAATTGACGCGCTGAAGCGCCGAGCACGCTCGACGTCCATGACAGTTCGCTGAGTTCGCCGCCGCTGCGATAACGCTCTACGAAATGACGCGCGTAATCGTCTGGGTCCGGCACGTACCAGACATTGTTGTTCGAGGCGGCGGCAGCGCCCGACGTGCCGCAGTAGCTCTTGTCGGCGAGCACGACGCTCGCGCCGCTGCGTGCCGCCATCAGCGCGGCCCATGTGCCCGCCGGGCCGCCGCCTGCCACGAACACGTCCGCCTGCAACGCAACGTCGTGCTGGTCGTGTGACGCGCTCATGCGTGCCCGTCCCACGGCACCAGCGCCTTTTGCACGCGCCGCAGGCCCCATTCGATCGTGGCGGCGATCAGCGCGATCACGATGATGCCCATGATGACCACATCGGTTTCCAGGAACTGCCCGGCGGACTGGATCATGAAGCCGAGCCCACGCGTGGCCGCGATCAGTTCCGCTGCAACCAGTACCGACCAGCCGACGCCCAGGCCGATGCGAATGCCCGTCAGCACGTCCGGCGCGGCGGAAGGTATCACCACGTAGCGCACGATTTGCCAGCTGGACGCACCGAGCGCGCGTGCACCACGCACACGTCCCGGCTTCACGCGCTTCACGCCTTGCTGCGTGGCAATTGCAAGAGGCGCGAAGATGGCGAGCCAGATAAGCAGCACCTTGGACGGCTCGCCGATCCCGCACCAGATCACGATGAGCGGCAGATAAGCGAGCGGCGGAATCGGGCGATAAAACTCGATCAGCGGATCGACGATGGCCTGTGCGACGCGGTTCATGCCTGTCAAAATGCCGGCGGGAATGGCGGTGACGATGGCCAGCAATAGCGCGGCGAGCATCCGATGCAGACTGGCGAGCGTGTGTTCGAGCAGCGTGGCATTGCTGGAGCCATCCGTGGCGACGGTGACGAATTTCTGCGCGACGGCAGCAGGCGAGGGCAGGAACACCGGGCTGACCAGTTGAAGATGCGCCGCAACGGCCCATGCGACGATCAGCACAACCACAGTCACTGCGCTGATCTGGCGCGAACTGAGCCATGCGGCACGCGGCGTACCTGCTGCATGCTGCGAGCCGGAATCTGCGGCCGCGTCCGGTGAACCAGCCGCCGCACGCACGGATTGATCGGCTGCACTCATATTTTTTCTCCCTCGTCGGCGAAGAAGGTCGTTTCGAGTTCGTCACGCAGTCGCGCGAACGCTGGGTCATTGCGGATCGCGCGGGCGCTTTCGCCTGCTGCGAAACGCCGCCCGAAGTCCAGCGCGCGCACAGTCTCGATACGGCCAGGGTCGCCTCGCATCAGCACGAGATCGGTGGCCATGAAGAGTGCTTCCGTGATGTCGTGCGTGATCATCAGCATGCCCTTGTCGTAGCGCGTCCAGAGTTGCAGCAGGTATTCCTGCATGCGTTGACGCGTGAACGCGTCGAGTGCGCCGAGCGGTTCGTCGAGCAGCAGAAAACGCGGATCGACGGCAAGCGAGCGTGCAAGATTCACGCGCTGACGCATGCCGCCCGAAATCTTCCACAACGGATAGTCGGCGTACTCGCTCAGACCTGTCAGCGCCAGCAGCGAGTCGACCTTGTCGCGCAACGCGTCGCGTGGCAAGCCGTGCAGCTTCAGCCCGAAGCCGATGTTCTGCGCGACGTTCTGCCACGGCAGCAAGGCATCGTCCTGCGAGACGACGCCGCGTTCCACGCCCGGCCCCGTCACGGCCACGCCATCCAGCGTGACCTTGCCGGCCGTGGGCGCGATGAATCCCGCGATCACGTTCAGCAGCGTGGTCTTGCCGCAACCCGAAGGACCGAGCACTACCGTGAAACTGCCGTCGCGCAGATCGAGATCGATATTCGACAGCACGGTACGGCGCCTTGCGCCCGTTTCGAAGTCGACGCTGACGGATTCGACGCGAATCATCGGCTGGCCTGTCGCGTCGGCTTACTGCTTGATCGCCTGCTGCACATAGGCGGCAGTGACGGTCGGACGATAGTCGGGCAGCAGCGTGTCGAGGCGCTTCTGCTCCTTGAGGAACTTCGATGTATCCGCCAGCGCGGTGGCCGTGCCGCCGCCCAGCAGCGTGCTGCCCGGCTGCTCGTTGAGCAGCGGATAGGTCGTGCCGTGAAGCAGCGGCGGCACATCGGCCGGGTCGGAGCCGCTGACGCGCGCGATGGCCTCGACTTCAGGCGAACTCGCCGTCCAGCTCGCGCCGTTCTTCCGGTAGTCCTCGTTCACCTGGCCCGTCACCTTCGCGAAACTCACCAGAAAGTCCGGATGCGATTGCGCAAAGTCTTTGCGCACGACCCACGCGAGGAAGGTCGGCGAACCCCATTTGCGGACCTCGGCCGACGTCGTGAAGATCTTGCCGGTCTTCTGGATCTTGCCGAGCGCGGGCTCCCATACATACGCGCCATCGATGTCGCCGCGCTGCCATGCGGCGGCGATTTCGGGCGGCGCGAGATTGAGGATCGTCACGCGATCGGCGGGGACGTTCCAGTGCTTGAGCGCGGCCAGCAAGCTGTAGTGCGTGGTGGACACGAAGGGCACGGCGATCTTCTTGCCGATCAGGTCTTGCGGCGTATTGATGTTGCTGCCGTTGCGCACGACGAAGGCTTCCGCCGAACCGATTTCCGCCGCAACAAAAAATGTCTCGATAGGCAGACCGCGCGTGACGCCCGCAGCCAGCGGGCTGCTGCCCGTGAAGCCGACCTGCACGTCGCCCGATGCCATCGCGGCGATCACGTCGGCACCCGTGTTGAACTTGCGCCAGTTGATCTGGTAACCGCTGTCCTTTTCATACCGACCTTTGGCCTGCGCTATCTTGGAAGGCTCGATGTCGGTCTGATAGCCGATAGTCACGGTCTTGTCGGCCGCATGCGCGAGTGAAGTGCCGAGGATCGCGCTCGCGAACAGCGGGGCAAGCAGCCGGATAAAAAATCGTGTGTTCATTGCATGGACCCTGAATGGATAAAACAGGCAGATGAAGGCGCCGGATGGCGCTTAACGTGCGGAATACAACACCACGTCGATTTCCACGCGGGCGTTGCGACCCAGTTGCGCGACGCCGATCGTGGTGCGCGCGGGAAGCCGCGCCGTATCGTCGAAGTAACGGTCGTAGATGCGGTTGAAGCCCGTGTAGTCGGTGTCGAATTCGCGCAGATAGATGCGTACGAAAACCGTATCCGACAACGCAAAGCCCGCGTGCCCGACGATCCGTTCGATATTGCGGAAACACAGCTGCGCCTGCGCTTCGATGCCTTCTGGCAAGGGCTGATCCGGCGCATCGGGATCGATGGGGAGTTGCCCTGTGACATGCAGCCAGCCGCCTGCTTCGACCGCGTGGCTATAACGCGCCGATGGCGGCGGCGGAGCGGCATCGGGCGCCCGGTGATACACGATGGAAGACATGACGGCAGCACTCTCCGGGCGCGATGTTCAAGCATTTGACCGCTTCGTCGTTGTTATAACAACGACACTGTGAAGCGAGTATAGGTTTATGCTGTTCGCGTTCAAAGCGATCATTTCTGACATGCTTATGTCGGCGTTCGATTTGCGCGTCGTGCACAATCACGCACCGGCAACGCCTTGCCGCACTTGGGGTTCAACTATCGATGGGAAAAGCCAGACAATCAGCCGCGCCGCTCTATGACCGTGTCCGTGACGCCTTGCATGCGCGCATCCTCGACGGCACGTATCCGCCGGGTTCGCGCCTGCCGACCGAGCACGAACTGTGCGAGTCGCACGGCGTCAGCCGGATCACGATCCGACAGGCGCTGGAGCGATTGCGTCAGGAAGGATGGGTCGAGAAGATTCACGGCCAGGGCACCTTCGTGCAACGATCGCGCGCCGTGCAGAACATCAGCGCGCTGCAGAGCTTTTCGGAGGCAATGACGCCGCTCGGGCATCGCGTGTCGAACCGGGTGGAGAGCTTGCGTGTCGTGGATGCCAACAGCCAGTTGTCGAGCCGCCTGCGACTGAATGTGCAAGCGCGAGTAACGGAGATCCAGCGCGTGCGGATGCTGGACGGCGTGGCCGTATCGTTCGAAGTGACCTACGCGGCGCATGAGATAGGCGAGCAACTGCTCACCGCCGATCTGGCGAACCGCGACATCTTCCATGTCATCGAGCAGGATTGCGGCGTGCGCATCGGTCATGCCGACCTCTCCATCCGTTCGATGCCCGCGAGCGAGGCGGTGGCAGCCGCACTGGAAGTCGAGCCGGGCAGCTCGTTGCTCGGTATCGAGCGAGTCGTGTATAGCCGCGACGGCGCGCCCGTGCTGTTCGAAGCGCTGAACTATCGCGGCGACGCGTTCCAGTATCAGTTGAGAATCGAGCGGTCGAAGCGGTAGGGCGATAACACGGTCGATATCCGCTTCCAGTCATATCGAATGTCGAAATGATGATTTGCCATGACGCGGCACGCACATAAGATGCCGTTCTTTACGCTCGATTCCTGCCATGCCTCGCCAGATCCGTTTCAACGCTTTCATGATGAATTGCGCCGTGCATCTCGCGCCGGGGCAGTGGGCCGCGCCGCAAGATCAATCGGTTGGTTATCTGGACACGGCGTATTGGGTCGAACTGGCGAAGCTGCTCGAAGAAGGGTTGTTCGACGGCCTGTTCCTCGGCGACGTGATCGGCATCTATGACGTGTTCGCCGGGAATGCCCGCGCCGCAGTGCGCACCGCCGCGCAGGTGCCGATGAACGACCCGGCCGTGCTCGTCCCGCTGATGGCACACGCGACGAAGCATCTGGGTTTCGGCGTGACGGTATCGGTTGCGTATGAAGCGCCGTATCTGCTGGCACGCCGGTTCAACACGCTCGATCATCTCAGCGGCGGACGGGTGGCGTGGAATATCGTCACGTCGTATCTGCAGAGCGGCGCGCGCAGCCTCGGCGATACGGCGCTGCGGGCGCATGACGAACGTTACGATCGCGCCGATGAGTTTCTCGACGTCTGCTACAAGTTGTGGGAAGGCAGTTGGGAAGAGGGCGCGGTGGTGCGTGATCGGGTCAACGGCATCTACGCCGATCCCGATCGTGTTCATGCCGTCACGCATCGAGGGCGCTACTTCGAGACGGACGGCATCTTCCAGTGTGAGCCGTCGCCGCAACGCACGCCACTGCTGTTTCAGGCAGGCGGTTCAGAACGCGGCACACGTTTCGCGGCTCAGCACGCCGAGTGCATTTTTCTCGGCGCACCGACGCGTAACGGCCTGCGCAAAGCCGCGCAGAGCGTGCGCACTGCGCTCGCCGAAGCGGGCCGCGCGCCGGACAGTGCGCGGCTCTTTGCGATGTTGACCGTGATCGTCGATGAAACGGCGCAGCAGGCGCAGGCCCGTTACGCTGAATATCGTGAGCGCGCGAGCTACGAAGGTGCGCTCGCGCTGCTGTCGGGCTGGACGGGCATCGACCTGTCGCGCTACCAGCCGGATGATACGCTCGCCTATGTCGATACCGACGCGGGCCAGTCGGCGCTCGCCTCGTTCAGCAAACTCGATCCCGATAAGGTGTGGACGGTGCGCGATGCTGTCGAATTCGTGTCGATCGGCGGGCGCGGCGCAGTGGTGGTGGGCGATGCATCGCAGGTCGCGGATGAACTGCAGGCGATTGTCGAGGAAACGGGTATCGATGGTTTCAACCTGACCTGGGTCGAGTCGCCGCGCACGTTCCGCGACATCGTGCGCTATCTCGTGCCTGAATTGCAGCGCCGTGGCGCGTATAAAACTCACTACCAAGAAGGCACGTTGCGCGAGAAATTGCTGGGCGGTGACCGCTATCTGAGCGCGCCGCATATCGGCGCGAGCTATCGGCGTTGATCTCACTGAGCGTTTGCCGCGCTCGCGCAACGTGTGTCGTCAGATCAGGCGTCGGTGAACGCGTTGGCGACGTGCAGCGTATGTGAATACACCGCGCCGGCGCGCAGAACAACCACGATTGCGTACGCTTCGTCCAGCGCTTCGACGTGTTCATCGGCGTCGAGTGCCCGCTGGTGAAAGAGCTGTCGGCGAGCTTCGTTTGCTTGCGTATAGGCGACTGCCGCCGCAACGATGGAGACAAAGCCGGCTTTGAGCGTATCGGTGTCGAAGACGGCTCGCAGAAAATCCGCTCGTGCGGACGCGACAGGCTTGCCAGCAAGATGCGCTTCGTTGTCGAGCGTGAAGCCCTCCTTGCCGAAGGAGAGCGCCGCATCGCCAAGCGATTCCAGCGCTGCCGCGATATAGCTCACGGCGAACGCCTCCTGCTCCGATGCGCCGAATTTGCGCGCCAGTTCCGCATGATGTTCGATACAGAACGCGCAGCGCGTCACCTGTGCCACTGCAACGGCCACGAGATGCTTGTCCTTTTCGGACAGATGCCCGTCGCGCCATACAGGCGCGGACAGCGCCCGAAAGGCCTTCGGGCCTGCATGCTTACGTTCGAGTGCGCCGAGCAGGCGCGCTGCGTCGGCATGGGTACGGTCTTGACTCATTGATTCCTTTTCCTCTTCCTTTTACCAGTCGGCGTTAGCCGGCAACGCTCGTCTGCTCGGCGTGACTCGATGCAGCCTGGCTCGCCGAGCGGCGCACGGGATCGGCCGCAGCGAGCACGGCAATCAGGCTCAGCAGGCCGAGCGCGGAGATATACGCGCAGATCAGCCACGGCGCGCCGTTGCCCGCTGCCAGCAGGGCCGCCGCGACGAACGGCGTCAGCCCGCCCGACAGCAGCGTGCCGATCTGGTAGCCCAGCGAGATGCCGCTATAACGCACTTCCACGGGAAACTGTTCGGCGAACCATGCCGCACCGGGCGCGTAGATGGCCGCATCGAAGATAGCGAGTTCAATCGCGTATACGAGCGGCAGATAGGCCAGATTGCCGTGATCGAGGAACCAGAAGAACGGCCACACCAGCAAACTGATACCGACCACGGCCCAGATCGCCGGACGACGCCGGCCGATGCGATCGGACAGCGCAGCCCAGAGCGGCGTCGCAATCACCGCGAAGATCGAGCCGATAATCACGGCGCTCAATGCCGCCGACGCGCCGCCGCGTTTCATGTTCAGATAGCTGATCGCGTAGGTGGTCACGATTGCGTACATCGCGGGCTGCAGCAGGCGCAGGCCGATCGTCACGAACAGCGCGCGCCGATGATGACGCAGCACCTCCGCGACAGGCAGACGGCGGATACGCCCTTCGGCTTTCACGGCGATGAAGGGCGCCGGTTCGTCGATGCGTGTGCGCACGAACACGCCGACTGCGACGAGGATCACGCTGAACAGGAACGGCAGGCGCCAGCCCCACGCGGAGAAGGCATCGGCGGAAAGCGACGAGCGCACGATCAAAAACGTCGCTGACGCGAGCAGCATTCCCGCTGCGGAACCCGCCTGTGTGAACGAGCCGAGCAGCCCGCGCGAACGTGGCCGCGCGTGCTCGACGGCCAGCAGCGAAGCGCCGCCCCATTCCGCGCCTGTCGCCACGCCCTGCAGCAGGCGCAGCAGCACGAGCAGTGCAGTGGCGAGCAGACCCGCCGTCGCATAGCTGGGCAACAGCCCGGTCAGCACGGTTGCAATACCCATCAGGACGAGCGAGAACACCAGCACCTGCTTGCGTCCCAGGCGGTCGCCGAAGTGTCCCGCGAAGACGGCCCCGAGCGGCCGCGCGAAAAAGCCCACGCCATATGCAGCGAATGCACCGAGGATGCCCGTCAATGGATTGGTCGAAGGCGGAAAAAACGTGTGACTGAAGATGAGTGCCGAAGCCGTACTGTAGATGTAGAAGTCGTACCACTCGATGGTCGTGCCGATGAAGGCGGCGAATCCGACTTTCTTCGAGTTGGTGTGTGCGGTTGGGGTGGCGGGTTGAGCGTTCGACATAAAGACTATAAGCAGAATGCAAGCAGGTTAAGCGAACGTCAGTTGTACACTGATTATCCAAAACTCTTAACGATGATCGATGCTTTGCTATCGAGAAAAGATGCTAAGCGAGTTGCCACATGCGTGAAAAGGAGAGCATCGCATGGCTTTACAGTGCAATGTTGTCTGAACTGGACGCTATAGCGCGCATGCTCGCGTTCACTGCATGCGCGGCACATATCGTTAGCAAGATTGATTCGTTGGAGAAGGGGAAAGTCTTTACTTAGGCTGCGGGATTGCTCTCCACACTCTTTCCCGATGATTCACGACGTCTCCCGCCGCACACGCGCAATTCATTCGAAAAACACCTCTTTCGCACTCCTCGGCGCACTGGCTGTCGGCGCATCCTTGCTGCTGACCGGCTGCAGCAAATCGGACGCCGATACGCATGCGCAACGCGCGCAAGCATTGAAGCCCGTTTCAGGCGGCTCGCTGACCTGGGGTGTGACGACCGAGCCTGCCTGCTTCGATCCGCATCGCTCGTCGCAGCAGAACGCGTTCTGGGTGATCCGCAATTACATCGATTCGCTGATCAGCAAGAAGACAGACGGCACCTACGCGCCGTGGCTCGCCAGATCCTGGACGGTCGCTGACGACGGCAAGAGCTACACCTTCAATCTGCGCGACGACGTGCACTTCACCGATGGCACGCCGTTCGATGCGAACGCCGTCAAGGCCAACTTCGACTACATCCTGAAGAACGTCAGTACGACCTCGGCATCGGCCCCGTTGCTGGTGCATTTCGATCACGCCGAAGTGGTGTCGCCGTATGTCGTGCGGCTCGTGATGAAACAGCCGGATTCCACCACGCTCGAATCGCTGTCGAGCGTGAAACTCGGCTTCATCTCGCCGAAAGCGCTCGCCGACAACAAGGATCTGTGCGGCGGCGGGCCGGGCATCGTTGGCACCGGGCCGTTCGTGTTCAGTTCGTATCAGCGCGGCCAGTCAGCGACGTTCACGCGTAACCCTGCGTACAAGTGGGCGCCGGACAATGCACAACACCAGGGCGCCGCGTACCTCGAACATGTGATATACCGCTTTCTGCCCGAGGCCGCCGTACGCACGGGCGCGCTCAGTTCGGGGCAGGTGGACCTGATCGAAGGCGTACAGCCCACCGACGTCAGCGTGTTCGACAAGGTGGACGGCTTCCAGTATCTGACCGGCCCATCGGCGACGACATCGTTCACGTTGAACATCAACTACACGGTCGCACCCGCAAACGACGTCCGCGTGCGGCGCGCGCTGCGCGACGGCTTCGATCTCGATGCGATCGTCAAGAGCGTGTATCTCGGCACAGTTCAGCGGGCCTGGTCGAACATCGGGCCGGATAATCCCGACTACAACGCGCAACTCAAGCAGTCGTGGGGCAACGACGTCAAGGAGGCCAACCGCCTGCTCGACGAAGCAGGTTGGACCACACGCGACAGCGAAGGCTTCCGTACCAGGGACGGCAAGCGCCTGTCGATCGAAGTCGGCTACCCGCAGCCCTACGTGCGCGACAGCCGCGACGTGCTGATCCGCGCGATCCAGTCGGCGTTGCGCCAGAACATCGGTCTCGATCTCGGGCTGCGCATCACGACGGCAGGCGATTTCGCGAACCAGAAGGCCACGGGCAACTGGACCATCTACCCGAACACCGACAATCCGTCCGACGTGGCGATGGAGCTGTGGGACATGCTGGGCGACCAGGGCTTCCTGTACAACGCGATCAAAACGCCGGATCAGACCATCGTCGATACGATCAACCGGGCGCGGCTGCAGCCGGTCGGCGACGAGCGCCGCAAGCTGCTTGCCTTCGTGCAGAAGCGCGCAGTCGATGAGGCGTTCATCGTGCCGCTCTTTGCACCTGCGTATCACCTTGCCGCGAAATCGACGGTGCATGGCGTAGGCTTCGAGCCGCAACTCGACGGCCCGGCGAGTTCGTACGACATCTGGGTCGAGAAGCAGGGAGGCTGACGTGATCAGGCAGATTGTCATGCGTGTGCTGACGGGCATGCAGGTGATGTGGCTCGCGGCGACCACGGCCTTTCTCGCGATTCACGCACTGCCGGGCCGTATCGAGGACGTGCTGGCGGGCGACCTCGCGTATCCCGGCTTGCGCGAAGCCATTGCCGCACAGTGGGGCCTCGATCACAGCCTGCTCTGGCAGTACGGACAGTTCCTGCTGCGTCTCGCGCGTGGCGATCTCGGCACGTCCTTCGTGATGCAGCAGCCGGTGCTGGCCGAGCTCGGCAGCCAGTTGTGGCCGACCATCCAGCTCGCCTGTGCGGCGGGCGCGCTGGCCATCGTGCTCGCCTTGCTCGTTGCGACCTCGACGGCGGGGCAGGCAGCGGGCCGCCATGCGTGGGCGAGCCGCATCGCATCCGCGCTCGAATTGCAGTTCACGTCGTCGCCCGTGTTCTGGCTCGGGCTGTTGCTGCTGATCGTGTTCTCGTTTCACTGGCGGCTGTTTCCGGTGTCGGGCGCGGCGGGCTGGCGCGCACTGGTGCTGCCCGCCGTGACGCTGGCGCTGCCGACAGCGGGCGTGCTGTCGCAGGTCATGCGTGAAGCGCTGGAGGCCGTGTTCGAACGGCCTTTCGTGACGACGGTGAGGGCGCGCGGTGTGTCCGAATTTGCGCTGCGCACCCGGCATGTGCTGCGTCATGCGTTGTTGCCCGTCGTCACGTTGGGCGGCTGGCTGATCGGCGGCCTGCTGGGCGGCGCGGTGATCACCGAGAAGATGTTCGGCCGGCCCGGCATTGGCAGCGTGACGCTGACGGCGGTGACGTCGCAGGACGTGCCCGTCGTGCTGGCCGTGGTGCTGCTGGCCGCGTTCGTGCACGTGGCGATCTCGACGCTGCTCGACGTGCTGTATCTGTTCATCGATCCGAGGCTGCGCGCATCATGAGTGATCTCTCTACGGCTGGCGTTGCACAGTCGCGTCGCCTGACGCTTGTCAGCCGTCTGCCCGCAGCGGTGTGGGTATCGGCCGCATTTCTTCTGGCGCTGGCTTTTGCGCTGGCCTTTCCGCAAGTTGTGACGTCCTACGATCCCCTCGTCAGCGACGTCGCCCACGCGATGCAAGCGCCTGACGCCACACACTGGTTCGGCACGGACCGCATTGGCCGCGACGTGTTTGCGCGCGTCGTGTATGGCGCGCGCTATTCGCTGCTGATCGGGCTTGCCAGCATGATTGTCAGTTTGCTGATCGGTCTCGTGATCGGCATGACGGCGGGGTTGGGACGTCGTGCCGTCGATGAAAGCGCGTCGCGCGTGTTCGACGTGCTGTCGGCCTTTCCGCCTATTCTTCTATCGCTGTTCGTCGTGACGTTTCTCGGTCAGGGCATCGTCAATATTGCCGTGGCAGTCGGCATCGCGGGGATTCCGAAGTTCGGCCGTGTGCTGCGCGCGCAGACGCTGGTGGTGCGCCGCGCCGACTATGTGACGCATGCGGTGGTGTGGGGGCAGACGCGCCGCGAGGTGTTTCTGCGTCACATCCTGCCGAACGTGCTGGCCGCGATACCCGTGATCGCCACCATCGATATCGGCAGCGCGATCATCGCGGTGTCCGCTCTGAGTTTTCTGGGTCTCGGCCCGCAGCCGCCGACGCCCGAATGGGGCGTGATGCTCGCCGAAGGCCGCGACGTACTGCGAGTGGCCTGGTGGCCGAGCGTGTTTCCCGGCATGGCGATTACGTTGACGGTGATTGCGTTCTCCGTGATCGGCAAGTATCTGTCACGCGTCTACGGAGTCAAAGCGCGATGAAAAACGATTTCTCCACGGCGCGCACGCTGGTCGATGTGCGTGGACTCGAGATCCGCTTTCCCGATGCAAACGATGGCGAACCGCTGGTGCGAGGCGTCGATCTGACGATACGCGCAGGCGAATGTGTTGCGCTCGTTGGCGAGTCGGGTTCCGGAAAGAGCCTGACGGCGCGCAGCCTGATCGGCCTGGCGGGCCACGGTGCGCGGATTTCGGCGCAACGCTTCGAGATCGACGGAAGGAGCGCGCTGCAATTTCGCGAGCGCGACTGGCGCGGCGTGCGCGGCGGATTCGCGGGACTGGTGATGCAGGACGCGCTGGTATCGCTCGATCCGTTGCGCACGATTGGCGCCGAGATTGAAGAGACGCTCGCGCTGCATGTGCGCTCTGGCTCGCGTGCGGCGCGCCGCGCGCGCGTGCTGGAGACGATGCGCGATGTCGGCATGCCTGAGCCCGAGCAACGCGCGCAGCAGTATGCGCACGAGTTGTCGGGCGGTTTGCGGCAGCGGGCGCTGATCGCGTCGGCGATCGTCGCGGGCCCGGCGCTCGTGATCGCCGACGAGCCGACTACCGCGCTCGACGTGACGGTGCAGGCGCAGATTCTCGATGTGCTGGCTGCGCGCCTGCGTGAAGGCGTCGGTGTGCTGCTGGTGTCGCACGATCTCGCCGTGGTGGCGGAGGTGGCCGACCGCGTGCTGGTGATGCATCGCGGCGAAGTGGTGGAAAGCGGCGTGACCCGTGAGGTGTTGACGCGTCCGGCGCATGCCTACACGCGGCGGCTGATCGCTGCGCAGCCGTCTGCTGGCTCGCGGGGGCAGCGGCTGACGTCGGCGCGTCTCGATGATGATGCGCCTTCCGGACATGCGTCGCTGATCGGGCGTGATCCGTTGCCGCCTCGCCAGCGGGTGTCGGATGAAGCGTTGTTGCAGGTCGAAGCGGTCGGCAAGCGATATCAGCGGCGAGGCGCAAGCAAGCGCGCCACCGACACAGGCGAGTTCATCGCGCTCGACGACGTATCGTTTGATGTGCGGCAAGGTGAAGTAGTTGGTATTGTCGGCGAATCGGGTTCGGGCAAGAGCACATGCGCAAAGCTCGTGCTCGGACTCGCGGCGCCGTCGGCGGGCCAGGTGCGCTTTCTCGGCACGCAATGGAATGGCGCAGGCGTGCATGAGGCGGCGCGCCGTGCGTTGCGCCCAAAACTGCAGTACATTCCGCAGGATCCGCTCAGTTCGTTCGATCCGCGTTATACCGTGCGGCAATTGCTCGCTGAAGCGTTGACCACGTCGGCGCTCGATCCGCAGCAGATACGCAATCGTAGTGTCGAATTGCTCGAACATGTCGGACTCGATGCGTGCCATCTCGAGCGGCGGCCGCTGTCGTTATCGGGCGGTCAGCGGCAGCGCGTGGCGATTGCGCGTGCGATTGCACCACAGCCTGAGCTGATCGTCTGCGACGAGCCTGTTTCGGCGCTCGATGTCTATGTGCAGGCACAGGTGCTCGATCTGCTCGGCACCTTGCAGGCCGAACTGGGTTTGTCGCTGCTGTTCATTTCGCACGATCTCGATGTGATCCGGCATGTCAGCGACCGTGTGCTGGTTTTCAAGGATGGGCGCGTTGTCGAAGCAGGCGATGCGCAACGGCTGTTCGACGCGCCACAGCATGCGTATACCCGCTTGCTGATGTCGTCGGCGCCGTCGCTGCGGCGCGCGAAGAAGGAAGCGGGCAGCGATGCGCACACGCGTGAAGTCGAGTTGCATGCCGGTTAAGCGTGAGCCCGCGAACGCCAGATAGTGGAGAGGCGCGCACATCTCGGCCGGTGCCAGAGATATCGCGTCCACCTCACAGAAATGAACGCTGACGCTTTAGCTTTTCCAGCGCGCATCCGCAACAGTCAGCTTGCCGGGAATGAGCTTGAGCGCACTGAACGCATCGGCAATCTGCTGCTGATAGGCGAGGGTCGCGTCGGTGATCGGTTGAACGCCGTAGCCGGTGCGCTTGAGCGCGACTTCGAGTATCGACGCATCCAGTCCCACGAGCGGCGACAGCTGCGCGGCCACTTGTGCGACGTTGTCGCGCGCCCACGTGTCGACTTCGTTGACTTCGTCGAGCAGCGCGTGAAGCGCCTGCGGCTGGGCCGACGCGAACTTGCGGGCCGCGACGTAGTACTGCGTATTGCGCACCAGGCCGTCGCCGTTGGCAAGCGTGCGCGCATTGGCCTGACGTTCGATCGCGGCGAGGTACGGGTCCCAGATCACCCATGCATCGACGCTGCCTTGCACGAAGGCGGCGCGCGCATCGGCCGGCGTCAGATAGACAGGCTGGATGTCCGTATAGGCCAACCCGGCCTGCTGAAGCGCTTTCACCAGCAGAAAATGGACATTCGAACCCTTGTTGAGCGCCACCTTTTTGCCGCGCAGTTGCGCAACGGTGCGGATCGGCGAGTCCTGTGCGACGACGATCGCTTCGCCGCGCGGCGCGGGCGGTTCGTTGCCGATGTAGACGAAATCCACGCCACCCGCCTGCGCAAAAATGGGCGGCGTTTCGCCGACGCTGCCCACATCGACGGCGCCCGCATTCAAGCCTTCGAGCAGTTGCGGACCAGCGGGAAATTCCAGCCATTGCACGCTGACGCCCTGGCTCGCGAGCCGCTTTTCCAGCGTGCCGCGCGCCTTGAGCACGACAAAGTTGCCGTACTTCTGGAAGCCGATTCTCAGCCGGTTGTTCGTGCCTTGTGCGTGAGCGGCGCTTGTCGCGAATGGCGCAAGCGGCGTGAGCAGCCCGCCGAGCGCAGCGCCTGCCACGCCGGCACCCGCGCGCCGCAGCAGTTGACGCCGATCGGGATCGGCGGGAGAAGGGGCGATTGATGTGTCGCGTTTGCTCATCGGCTTTGCGTGTCGGTATCGGAGAATAGATTGCTGACGTTAATTCGCGAGGCGCACGAATTCAAACAACGTTTGCGCATATCGAAAGCAGGGAAACCGCTATGGACGCAACGCTCAACGCGCATTGACCGACCCGCCGAATCTCCCTGCATGCTCGACATCATTCAGGAAACACAGGCTCGCCGAGCGTCAGCATCAGGCGGTTCGCCCACGCGAAGATTGCAATCGCATGGCTCAGGTCGAGGATTTCAGCTTGAGTCAGGCCGTTTTCCTTGAGTGCTGCAATCGATGCCGCATCGATCGTGTCGGGATGCAAGGTCAGATCGATCGCGTAACGGACGATGGCCCGTTCTCGCGCAGTGGTGCCTGCCGTTTGCGGATCGGCGAACACCTGCTGAATGACGTCGTCGCGTTTCGCGAGTTGCTGGAAGCGCTGCGCATGCACGGAAGCGCAATAGACGCAGCCGTTCACGCGTGAGACAACTGTGCTGGCGAGTTCACGTTCCGCGCGCGACAAACCGCCCGGTGCATACATGATGCTGTTGAATGCGCCCGAGCGTTGCCGCAAGATTTCCGGCTCATGCACGAGCAGCAGGTAGTAGTCGGAAGTCTTTGCCTGCGGATGGCTCTCTTCCAGAACGGCTGTCTGTTCGGGCGTGGCATCGCCGAGCGCCACCTTGTCGAGCCATGCCGACCAGCCGAGTTGCTGCGATGTGAAGCCGTGTGACGTGCTCATGCTGAAGCCTCCAGTGCGCGCAGTGCGGCAACGACCCGGACCTGATACGTGACGAATGCGACGAGCTGCGAAAGCGCGACGATCTCAGGCGTGGACAGAGCGGCTTGTTTTACGCGCAGCAGTGCGGATTGCGCAGGAGTTGGGGTGAGGGTCGTAAGCGCGTGGGTGTGCTTGAGAATCGCAGCGAGCCGAGCATCAATGTCAGGCGCGTTTGTGTGCGTTACGCCCTCGGCGATGAAGCCTTCCAGCGCCGCAATCGCACTCTCCGCCGATGAACCCAACGCAAGCAGGCGCTCGCGATAGGCAAACGCCGCCTCGGGTGCGGCCGACAACGCGGCTGCGTAGCTGGCGGCCGCGAGACGCTCGTCGAGCGAAAGCCCGGTGGTGCTCGGGTCGAACAGGGCGTCGAAGCTGCCCTGCGTATAGCGTGTGGCATCGGCGCGAGCGGCGCGCAGCGCGGCGACAGACCCCGTCGATGCGATTCCGGCCAGACGCGCGGTGTCGTCGTGTGCTGGCGTTGGCTTCACTTCTGTTGTCATGCAAGATCCTCAGGATAAAGTGTTCACGATTCGTCGATGACGGTCGGCGCGTCCGCGTCGGTCCATTCGTCGCCGGCAAGCTCGGCCTTGTCGAATGCCTGGAGCGCGGCGTAATGGCTGTCGCGGTCGGCGTCGAACAGCATCGACGCGATCGCGCGCGCAAGCCGCTGCGCGCCGTCGCTGATAGCGGGAATGTCGCCGGCCACCTTGCCGTGCGAGAGGCTCGCCGCATGATTGAAGCAGTGAATGCGGGCAAGCGCGGGACAGGTGCCCGGCACGCGCTCCTGAAACGCAAAGCGGCTATCGAGATCGGGCGATGTTGCCAGCTCTTCGTTGTCGAGTTCCGCCCCCGGATCGAAACGATCGCGCCAACGCCTCACATGTGGAGCAATGGCGGCGAATTCATCGCGCGTGTCGATCTCCGAATGGAAGCCGGTGGCGAAAATCAGATAGTCGAGTGCATAACGCCCTTTGGGTGTATCGATCACGAGTTCGTCGGCATGAGCATCAGCATGCGTGATCGGGCTGCCCAGATGCAGATACGCGTTGTCGTGACGCGTGACGCGCAGCACGCTGTCGCGCGGCGGCGGTGTCTGGCTTTGCGCCGAATAGTGCAGAAAGCGCCACTTCCATGCGTCGGGCAGATGCATGAAGCCATGCACCAGCCCCGGACTGCCGATCCCCGTCAGCTTGTTGATGCGCGGCAGTTCGCTGCGGCGGATAAACATATCGACGCGTGCGGCACCTGCTTCGAGTGCACATGCCGCGTTGTCGAATGCCGATGCACTCGCGCCGACGACGCCCACACGCCGACCACGCAACGCGTCGAAGTCGATGGCATCCGACGAGTGCGCATGGCGATGCGCAGGCAGATGCCGCGCAGCGGGCGGCACATAGGCGCCGCCAAGACCTTCGCGGCCGGTTGCGAGCACGACGTGGCGCGCAAGCACGGTATGCGTCTGCGCGTCATCCGATGTGCGCAGTTCGAGCGCGAGCAGGCCGTCCTCGCGTGGCTGAAGCTGCACGATGTGCGTGTCGTTGATAACCGGCAGCGCCAGCACCTTTCGATACCAGCGCAAATAATCCATCCATTGCGTGCGCGGGATCTTGTTCAACACCTCCCATTGATCGCGCCCGAACTGCGCTTCGTACCAGGCGCGAAAAGTCAGCGCAGGAAAACGCAGCGCCGGCCCGGTCAATTGCTTGGGCGAGCGCAAGGTATTCATCCGCGCGTAAGTCACCCACGGACCTTCGTGTTCTGCAGTCGCCTGATCGAACAGCTGGATGTGCTCGATACCGAGCATGCGCAGTTCTGCTGCCGCAGTGAGACCCGCCATGCCCGCACCGATGATCGCAACGTCGAGCACCCGTTCGTTTTCCGCGAAGCGCGGCGGCACCCATGCAGGCGCGGGCAATTCGAGCCACGCGAGGTCTTCGCGCAGGCGTGCTTCGAGTGCGGCGAGTCCGCCACCGTGAGCGGGAGAGGTCGTCTGGCTCATGCCGTGGCTCCCGTGGTTTTGCGGATGGTGCGTTTGCTGTTCGCTGCATCGCGTTGAGTGGGGGACGACAGTAGCGCATCATGCTGCGCCGCCTGATGACGCACCGCGCCTGGCAGCAGTTCTCGCGAGACGAGGTCGATTGCTGTGATCAACGCGTCGATTGCTGGTGTGACGGCGTTGCCCGAAGCCGTGACCACGCCATAGTAGAAAGGAATGTTCACGTCGACTGGCCGCACGACGACGCCCTGAACGGGCGTGCCGAAGGCCGTTGCAGGATCGACCACCGCCACCGCGAGCTTCGCCTGCGCGGCCATCACGGCGTTGAGCGAGGCATTACTTTCGAATGCCACGGTCGAAGCGAGGCCGGCTGCGTCGAATGCCGCGTCGATCCGTCGTCGCAGCCGGTAGCGGTTGGCGACTGTCGCAATCTTGCGCGCGGCCAGATCGCGCAGAGAGATCACAGGCGCGTCGGCCAGCGGATCGTCTTCACTGACGACAGCCACACAAGGCGCTTCGATCAGATAGTGCAGATCGAGCGCGGCATGATCCAGCGGCAGCGTAGCGATGCCGACATCCACCGCACGCGACAGCAGCGCCTGCACCACCTGCTCGGCGGACGCGCTGCGCAACTGCGTTTCGCGCGGCGCCACGTCCTGCCCGATTCGCGCAATGGCACGAGGCACCAGCGCGGCCGCGAGCGCAGGCGTGGCGGCGATTCTCAGCGGCGGCGTTTCGTCTCGCCCGATAGCGAGCGCACTGGCGCGAATCCGTTCGAGTCCGACGAGCATGCGTTCCACTTCCGCATAGAGCAGAAACGCGCGCTCCGTCGGTGTGACACGTGGGCCTTTGCGATCGAAGAGCGGGTAGTCGATCTCCTGTTCGAGATCCTGGATCATGCGCGAGACGCCGGGCTGCGATCGTCCGAGCAACCGGGCGGCGCCCGTCACGCTGCCTGCCGACATCACGGCCGAAAATGCTTCGAGCTGATGCAACTCCATACGACATTCCATTCATGTGGTGGATGCATTGTAGGAGCGCTTGCATGCGCGATTCTTATAATAAATTCGGCTATCGAAAGAACGGTATTGCAACAGGCAAAACTCGTTGACGACGCATCATATGAGCGAGCAGATGCTGTCAGGAGTTGCAAAGCCTTGTCGGGTGGAGCCTCGCGGAACATACCGGCGATCAATCATGCGTCACGCAAATGCTTCGCGCGGGACACGATAAGCATTCCACTGAAAAGCACATAACGATTGACGCTTATGTTGTTTGGTTCGCTTCTTTCCGACATGGTTACATCGCATCAACATCATCTGATAGCGTGAGATCGACATGTCGAAAGAGCAGAACAGGGGAAAGCGCCGCGTGACATTGCGGCGTATCGCGGGTGTGATGGCGCTGGGCGCTGCATGCGTATTGCCATTGATGCAAGCCAGCGTGGCCCACGCCGCAGGCGATCCCTACTGGGTCGGCGTAACGGGGCCGTTGAGCGGTCAGGATGCGCAGTACGGCGAGCAATGGAAGCGCGGCTTCGATCTCGCACTCGAACAGATCAATGCGAACGGCGGCATCAACGGCCATCCGCTCAATTACGACTTCGAGGATAGCCGCAGCGACCCGCGCCAGGCCGTGGCGATCGCACAGAAGTTCGTCGACGACAAGCGCATCCTGCTCGAACTCGGCGATCTGTCGAGCGGCGCATCAATGGCTGCGTCGCCGATCTATCAGCGCGCCGGTCTCGTGCAATTCGGCTTCACGAATTCGCACCCTGACTTCACGAATGGCGGCGACTATATGTGGAGCACGGCGATCAGCCAGGCGGAAGAACAGCCGCTGCTGGCCAACTACGTCACCAAGGGTCTCGGCTTCAAGAAGATCGCCGTGCTCTATCTGAATACCGACTGGGGCCGCACGAGCAAGGACATCTTCGCCAGGGCAGCGGTGGAAAACGGCGCGCAGGTCGTGGCAGCGGAAGGCTATCAGCCGAACGAAAAGGACTTTCGCGCCACGCTGACGCGTGTGAAGAGTGCATCGCCGGATTCGCTGGTGCTGATCTCGTACTACTCGGACGGCGCGCAGATCGTGCGCCAGGCGCGCGCGTCCGGGGTGCACGAACCGATCGCCGCGGTGGGCTCGGTGTATTCACCGAAGTTTCTCGATCTGGGCGGTGATGCCGTGAACGGCGTCTACACGGAGTCGAACTTCTTCCCTGGCGATCCGCGTCCGGAAGTGCAGAGCTTCGTGCAGCGCTATCGCGCGAAATACAACGCCGAGCCCGATACGTTCGCAGCCCGTGCCTATGACGCCATGACCTTGGCCGCCGAGGTGATTCGCCGCTACGGCCCGACGCGCGGTGCCGTGCACGACGGCTTCGCGAAGATCGACAACGTGCCGAGCGTAATCTTCGGCAAGTTCCGTTTCGATCCGCAGACGCGCCGCGTGGCGGGCGCGAAGAATCTCGATCTCGTCGTCAAGGACGGCAAGTTCGCGCTGTGGGACGGCAAGGGCGCGCCGCGTGCGCAGTAACCACGATATCGCACAGGACTGAAGCTATGGCGGCGTGGTTCGATTACACGATCAACGGGCTGATCGTCGGAAACATCTATGCGTTGCTCGCGGTCGGGCTGGCGCTGATTTTTGGCGTGTCGCATCTGATCAATTTTGCGCACGGTTCGGTGTACATGGTGGGCGGGTTCATCGGCTGGCTGTGCCTGACGCGGCTCGGCCTGCCGCTGCCCATCGCGCTGGTTGCGACTATCGGCGGCTGCGCGCTGCTCGGCGTCGTGATCGAGCGGATTGGCTTGCGGCCATTGCAGGGAGCGGCGCGCATCGCGCCGCTGCTCGCGACCATCGGTATCAGCTTCGTGCTCGATCAGCTTGCGCAGATCGTGTTCGGGCCGGACCCGCGTCCCGTGCCGGGTTCGCTGCCGCAATGGACGGTGGCGATTGGCGGCGCGACGCTCAGTTCGCTCGACGTGCTGATTGCCGCCATCGGCATCGGCGCGGCCGCTGTGCTGTACGCGTTTCTGCGCTTCACGCGGCTTGGCTGGGCCGTGCGCGCCACCGCGCAGGACCGCGACGCCGCGCAGCAGATGGGCGTGAACGTGCACGCCGTGAACCGCGCGGTGTTCGCGATTGCGTGTGGGCTGGGCGGACTCAGCGGTTTGCTGGTCGGTATGTACTACAACAGCATCGATCCGGCGATGGGCTTTCAGGCCACGCTCAAGGGCGTGGTGGCGCTGCTGATCGGCGGTCTGGGCAACGTGCCCGGCGCGATCGCGGGCAGCCTGCTGCTCGGGCTGGTGGAAAGCTATGGTGTCGCGCTGTTCGGCACGAGTTACCGCGATCTGTTTGCATTCGTGCTGTTGCTGCTGATCCTCGTGTGGCGTCCCAATGGACTGTTCAGTTCGAACCGCCGACTGCCGCCTGAACCGCTGACGGGCACGTTTCTGTCGAACAGCAAGGCCGTGCGCATTTCACCGCGTGTGATCGGCATTCTGCTGGTGGCCGCGTTCGCGCTGCCGCTCGTTGCGCCGTTTCCGTATCTGCTGCAAACGCTCACGAACGGCTGGATCTTCGGCCTGCTTGCGCTGAGTCTGACGCTGGTGGCGGGCACGGTTGGGCAGATATCGCTGGGGCATGCCGCGTTGCTGTTGATCGGCGCGTATGCGTCCGCGTTGCTTTGCGTCGATCTCGGCTGGTCGCCCGCACTGACGATCCTGCTCGCGGGCGCGATCACGGCTGTGATCGGCACGCTGCTGATCTATCCATCGTTCCGGCTGCGCGGCCACTATGTGTCGATTGCGACGCTGGGTATCGGCGAGATCGTCGGGCTGGTGATTCTCAACTGGGACAGCCTGACGCGCGGACCGATCGGCGTAACAGGCATTGCGCCGCTGTCACTGTTCGGCTGGGAACTGTCGGGCGCACGCGGGGTGTACTGGTTCACGCTGGCGGTGCTGGTCGTGCTTGCCGCGCTTCAACTGCGGCTGCTGCGCTCGCATCTGGGCCGCACGTGGCGCGCCATCCGCGAAGACGATGTGGCGGCGCGCGCATACGGCGTGCGGCCGAACCGCTACAAGGCCATTGCGTTCGCCTGCGGTGGATTTGTAGCGGGTATCGGCGGCGGGATTGCAGCGCATCTCTATAGCTACATCAATTACCAGACCTTCGATTCGCAAGTGTCGATTCTCGGCCTGACGATGGTGATACTCGGCGGCCTCGGCAACGTGCCGGGCGCGATCATGGGCGCCGTCGCGCTGGTCGGTCTGCCGGAACTGTTCCGGTTCGCTGCCGACTATCGGATGCTCGTCTATGGCGTGGTGTTGCTGCTGCTCGTGCGTTTCCGTCCACAAGGCCTGTTCGGCGCCGTTTGAGGAGATGACGATGACCATCCAGAACAGCCACGCATCGCCTGGCATCCTGTTCGACGTGCGTCACGTGACGCGGCGCTTCGACGGCCTGACAGCGGTAGATCAGGTGAGCCTGTCCGTCGCCGAGGGCGAATGCGTGAGCGTGATCGGGCCGAACGGTGCGGGCAAGTCGACGCTCTTCAATCTGCTCGCGGGTACCGACAAGCCTGACGACGGCATCGTGCGCGTCGACGGTGAGGACGTCACGGGCTTTGCACCCGAAGCATTGGCGCAACGCCGCGTCGCGCGAACCTTCCAGCATGGCCGCGTATTCGGCAATCTGAGCGTGCTCGACAACGTGCTGATTGGCGCGCATTCGCGGCTGCCGATGACGCGGCGCGGCTGGCCGCTGATCGGCGCAATCGCGGAGGTGTATCGCGCGCTCGCACCGGGCACGCGGCTGCGTGACGAAGACGAACAGTTACGTGACGAAGCGAAGGCCGTGCTGGCGCGCTTCGGAACACGGCTTACGCCGCGCATCGACACACCCGCGCACAGCCTTTCCTATGCAAACCGCCGGCGCGTCGAAATTGCGCGCGCGCTGATGCTGCGTCCGCGCATCCTGTTGCTCGACGAACCGACAGCCGGGATGAACGAATCCGAAACCGCGGAGATGCTCGAACTGATCCTGCAACTCAAGCAGGAGGGTCTCACGATCCTGTTGATCGAGCACAAGCTGGAGCTCGTGATGCGGCTGTCGGACCGCGTGATCGTGCTGGACGACGGCAAAAAAATTGCCTCGGGCCTGCCCGACGAAGTGCGCAACAACCCGCGCGTGATCGAGGCTTATCTCGGACATCGGCATGTCGGACAGCAGACGGGCCACGTTGTGCCCGCGGCTGCGTGAGGTTTCTCATGCGATACAAGAACTGCAATACGCGAGTTGAGTAATGACGGATATTCTGCTGAAGCTGGACAGCCTCGACACTTTCTACGGTCAAAGCCAGGTGCATTTCGGCGTGGATATCGCCGTGCCGCGTGGCGAGATCGTCGGCCTGCTGGGCGGTAATGCAAGCGGCAAATCGACCACGATGAAGGTCATACTTGGTCTGCACAAGCCTCGCTCGGGAGACGTGCTGTTCGACGGCGCGTCCATCAAGGGGCTGCCGACAGCGCAGATCATCCGGCGCGGTATTGCGTCAGTGCCGGAAGCGCGTCGCTTGTTCGGCGATATGACGGTGCGCGAAAACCTGCTGATGGGCGCGTTCTCGCGGCATGACCGCGATGGCATCGCGGCAGACTATGAGCGCATGCTGGAACTCTTTCCGCGCGTCAAGGAGCGGCTCGCGCAGCGCGCGGGCACGCTGTCGGGCGGCGAGCAACAGATGCTGGCGATGGCGCGGGCGTTGATGAGCCGTCCGTCGCTCGTCTGCATGGACGAGCCGACCATGGGTCTTTCACCGCTCTATGTCGACAAGGTGCTCGAACTGATCCGCACGATCAATCAGCAGGGCGTGACGTTTTTCATGGTCGAGCAGAATGCCAGCCTCGCGCTGCAAATAGCGCATCGCGGGTATGTGTTGCAGACGGGGCGTGTGGTGCTCTCGGGCGAAGCGCAGACCTTGCTCGGCGATCAGCGTATCCGCGATGCGTATCTCGGCGGTGCGCTGGCCGCCGAGACGGCGTCGTGACGAAAGGCGGGCCGTCGATACGCTGCGCCCTGTAGCGCCAGCGCGCTCAGGTAGCTCACGCGTGCACGAGTTCCAACTGTGCGCCATGCGTGACTTCAAGCGGCAGTGCACGCGTCTGAACGGCATCCGTCACGCGTAGTGCTGCGCCGATTACCCCTTCACCGCGAGTCGCGAGCTGCGTACGCAGTTGATCGGCGAGAGCCGTTGCGCCTGCTCCATTGACAGGCGACAGCAACGTCACTGTTGTCGCGCGGAGCGGCAGCGTCGCGAGCTGAACCGCCTGGCCGACGAGCGTGCTTCTGTGCACCGCTACGTCGCCGAGCAGAATGCGATACCGGTCGATGCTCTTGTCCAGATCCGCCACCGCGACATTGATGGTAGCGAGACCCGTCGTACCATTGCGATGCTTACGCACCTCGCCTTCGGCCACGCGCAGGAAGCGTGGCGTCAGGTCGCCGCACAGGAACGGCAGATCGCGCGTGGAAGGCCGGCCGATCTGCCACTCGAGCCGCGTGCCGTCGGGACGGACACGGCCGCCAGGAATCGGGCCTTCATAGTAGAGGCCGCGTGCATAAGCGGCTTCGACGCTGTGAACGACGGACTCGGGCAACAGTGCGAAATCCACGAACCCTTCACCGACGCGTTGCCCTGCATCCCACCAGCGGTGTTCTCTCGCTTCTTTCAGGAATGCGATCAGTTCGATATAACTGCCGTCGTCGAAACCGATCAGCGCATTGTGCGTCGATCCATCGGCATGTGTGCCGCCGCGCTGGACGGTAAAGCCCAGTTCGGTGAAGTCTGCAATGGTCTGCTTGAGGTTATGCACACGGATCACAAGATGATCTGGCAGCAAAGGCATCCATTCACTCCTTTGATTAACGATAAGACAGTATCGGCGGGTACGTTTGACGACGCCAGCAACAATATGTCGATACCAATCCACGTCGTGCGCTAAAGAAGCCGCGGCCCGTGTGAATCTTCATACAAGCATCCATTTGTGCAGCAGTCACTGAAGATCACGCCAATCCACGCCCCGGTCTTTAGAAATGAAATTTGATTGGTTCTGTTCCAGGGCCTGGATGCAACATCATCTCCTTTGATGGCTATAGACGGTTCGCCGCGCTGTTGCGGCGCTTTCCATCAGCAAGGAGGCGAAATGGCAGCAGTACTCGAAGAACGACCGACCGAAGCAGTGCTCGAGACGGCACGCGAACAGGCGGCAACCGCAGGTCTGACTTATCCGGGCGGCGTCTCTCCACGTGATGCGTGGGCGCTGTTTTCCAGCGGTAACGCGGTGCTGGTCGACGTTCGCACAGGCGAGGAGCGCAAGTTCGTCGGCTATGTACCCGACTCGGTACACGTGGCTTGGGCAACGGGTACGAGCCTGACGCGCAATCCGCGTTTCGTCAGGGAACTCGAAGCGAAGACCGGCAAGGATGCTGTGATCCTGCTGCTGTGCCGCAGCGGCAACCGCTCGGCGCTGGCCGCCGAAGCCGCGGCCAAGGCAGGCTTCACGCAGGTGTTCAACGTACTGGAAGGATTCGAAGGGGACCTCAACGACGGGCAACATCGCGGCACACTGAATGGCTGGCGCTATCTCGGCCTGCCGTGGGTGCAGGACTAAGGTGTTGGCCCGGCTCATTGCGAATGCGTGATCGCTGCGCGTAACGCGTAGCGTGACACGCTGCTCGCCGTATTCGAAGCATAAGGAGCATGGGCAGTGGCGGCATTCGATATCGACAGCATCGCGGGATCGCTGCAGGCGGTCCGGCAACAATGGCGTGACGGCCAACGGCGCGCGCTGGAGCCGGGCGGCCGGGATCTGCCTTCGCGCGACGCGCTCGCGGCAGCGATCGATGCACTGAAAGGCGCGCTCTTTCCGATGCGCCTCGGACCGCCTGACTTGCGTCAGGAAAGCGAAAACTTTTACGTCGCGCACGCGCTGGACGCGGCCTTGCATGGTTTGCTCGCTCAGGCGCGACTGGAATTGCACTACGTCGCACGGCGTGAGCGAAACGATGGTGAAGGCATCGAGACGCGCGCGTTGGCCGCAATCCGCACGTTCGCGGAGCGTTTGCCCGAAATTCGCTCGTTACTCGACAGCGACGTCATCGCCGCTTATTACGGCGATCCGGCCGCAGGCAGCGTCGACGAAGTGCTGCTGTGCTATCCCGGCATACTCGCGATGATTCATCATCGTCTTGCTCACGAACTTTATAGACTAGGTTTGCCGTTGCTTGCGCGGATCGTTGCGGAACTCGCACACGCGCAAACGGGTATCGACATTCATCCGGGCGCGCGCGTCGGCTCGGGCTTTTTCATCGATCACGGCACGGGTGTCGTGATCGGCGAGACCTCGGTGATCGGCGAGCGCGTGCGGGTGTATCAGGCAGTCACGCTCGGCGCAAAGCGCTTTCCGCTTAACGAGGATGGCCATCTTGAGAAGGGCCTTGCGCGGCATCCCATCGTCGAGGACGACGTGGTCATCTATGCAGGCGCGACGATTCTCGGCAGGGTGACGATCGGGCGCGGCGCGACGATCGGCGGCAACGTGTGGATTACGCATGACGTGGCGGCAGGGTCGCATGTCAGCCAGGCGGTGTTGCGTAGCGAGGCGGGAAGGGCTGCGTCTGTCGCCAGCGGTGTATCGGCGGGAGCACTCCAATGACAGGACTCGTTCGCGACTTCGGTGCGACCGTGCGCGCGCTGCGTGAAGCACATGGATGGTCGCAGGAGCAACTCGCTGAGTACGCGGGACTGAACCGTTCGTATGTCGGCGAGATCGAGCGCGGCAGTGCGATTGCGTCGATCGTCACGGCAGACAAGCTCGCGCGCGCCTTCAACGTGCCCATCGCAAACCTTCTGTGCGCGTCGTCGCCAGTTGATCCGCCGCCGCAGGAACGCGGCGCGTCACCTCCTCAGCTTACCGCCTGACCCGATCACGCTCGCTTTTCGCGAGCTGAACGCACGCACGTGTCCCTGATGCGCGGCGGCGTAACACGTGCGGCCTTTTCTTGCCGCCGCGATGCAGCACATTGATGGCTATAGCATGTTGAGCCCTGTTTTCGGGCTTCCGATAATTCCACGCCGTCATAAGCATTCCCGCTTTTCTTCTAACGACCTGGAGCCTTTGTATGTCGACGTTAGCGAGCGGCCAGACCGCGCTCGGCGATAACGCAGCACGGCAACTAGCCAATGCCACAAAAACCGTCCCCCAGCTTTCGACCATCACGCCACGCTGGCTCACCCATCTGCTGCAGTGGGTGCCTGTCGAGGCGGGCATCTACCGGCTCAATCGCGTGAAAGACCCGGAAGCCGTGCAGGCACTTTGCACGGCGCGCGAAGACGAAAGCACGCTTCCCACCACGTACGTTCCGTACGAAGAGCATCCGCGCGAGTACTTTCTGAATGCCGTCAGCACGGTGCTCGACGTGCATACGCGGATCTCCGATCTCTATAGCAGCCCGCACGATCAGATCAAGGAACAGCTGCGCCTGACGATCGAGACGATCAAGGAAGTGCAGGAAAGCCAGCTCATCAACAATCCCGACTACGGCCTGCTGGCGAACGTCGACGAAGAGCAGCGCGTGTTGCCGCTGACGGGCGCGCCGACACCCGACGATTTCGATGAACTGCTCACCAAGGTGTGGAAAGAGCCTGCCTTTTTCCTGACCCATCCGCTCGCGATTGCCGCGTTCGGACGCGAGTGCACGCGCCGTGGTGTGCCGCCGCCGACCGTCAGCCTGTTCGGCTCGCAGTTCATCACGTGGCGCGGCATTCCGCTGATTCCGTCGGACAAGGTGCCCGTTGCCGACGGCAAGACGAAGGTTCTGCTGCTGCGTGTCGGCGACAAGCGCCAGGGCGTGGTGGGTCTCTACCAGCCTGGCGTCGCGGGCGAGCAGGGACCGGGGTTGTCGGTGCGGTTCATGGGCATCAACAACCAGGCGATTGCCTCGTATCTGATCTCGCTGTATTGCTCGCTCGCGGTTCATTCGCCCGATGCGCTCGCAGTCCTCGACGACGTTGAGATCGGCAAATACCATGACTATGCAGACACCTACCGCTAGTCCAGTGGGCGCAAGCCCGTTGCCCGACGTGCCGGTGCCCGTGTTGCCCGCAGGGCTATCCGACCCGGCACAGCTTGCGCGGCTCGCGACGGCGTTCTTCAGCGCGTTGCCGGGCGGCGCTGCGGTGCCGGATGTGTCGGCAGGCAGCGGCGCAGTAGGCGGCGTGCCTTCAGCGTTGCCGGCTGCCGCACCCATCCTGTCATCCGTCAGCAACCCCGCGCCGGCTGGCTCGCCGCTCGCTGGACCGGGTGGCACCGGGACGGGTGTGCCGGGACTTTCGGTGCCGCAGGGCAAGGCACCGGGCGCCAATCTGTTGCCGGGTTCGCCGACGCATATCCTTTCGCTCGGCAACCGTGCGCCTGCGCTTGCACCGCATGCCGCGGCGCAGAACGGCCTGCCCGACAATCTCGCGACGATTGCACCGGCACTCGAGCCGCGCGCAGGTGGGGCGGCGCTAGGCGTGCCACCTGTGCAGAGCGGTGCGCCTTTATCGGCGGGCAGCGGGACACGTGCAGCGGCGGCTTCGTCGCTGGCGGCGCCGCCTTCGGCAGGCGCTGCGCCCGCTTCGCCGTTCTATTTCATGGATACACCCGGCCGTGGCTGGTCACGTCCCGCTGAAGACTTCACCTTGCCGCAGCATGGCGTGGCCGCGCCTACGTCTTTCGGGTTGCCGGGTGATGACGAACTGCGTGAACTGCTGTCGATCCATCGCTTCGCACCCGCTGCCGATCCCTATGAACTTCCGCGCGGCGGCACGCCGTACTATGCCGAAGGCGCGCAGGCACGCAGTGGTGCGCACGCGAGCACAAGCGCGGTTCCGGCAGGCCACCCTCCGTTCGACGTCAACGCCATTCGCCGTGACTTTCCGATCCTGCAGGAGCGAGTCAACGGCAGGCAGCTGATCTGGTTCGACAACGCGGCGACCACGCAAAAGCCGCGTCCGGTGATCGACCGCCTGTCGTATTTCTACGAGCACGAGAACTCGAACATTCATCGTGCGGCCCACACGCTCGCGGGCCGCGCCACGGATGCCTATGAACATGCACGCGAAACCGTGCAGCGTTTCATCGGTGCTTCTTCGCCGGAAGAGATCGTGTTCGTGCGCGGCACGACCGAGGCGATCAACCTGATCGCGAAATCGTGGGGCGAACAGAACGTAGGCGAGGGCGATGAGATCGTCGTGTCGCATCTGGAGCACCACGCGAACATCGTGCCGTGGCAGCAGCTCGCGTCGAAAAAGGGCGCGAAACTGCGCGTGATTCCCGTCGATGACTCAGGTCAGGTGCTGCTCGACGAGTACCGCAAACTGCTCAACGACCGCACCAGGATCGTCTCCGTCACGCAGGTATCGAATGCTCTCGGCACCGTGGTGCCCGTCGCGGAGATCGTCGACATGGCACATCGCGTCGGCGCGAAGGCACTGGTGGACGGCGCGCAGTCGGTGTCGCACATGCGTGTCGACGTGGAATCGCTCGATGCCGACTTTTTCGTTTTCTCGGGGCACAAGATTTTTGGCCCGACGGGTATCGGCGTCGTATACGGCAAGCGGGCGCTGCTCGAGGACATGCCGCCGTGGCAGGGCGGCGGCAACATGATCTCGGACGTGACGTTCGAACGCACGTTGTTTCAGCCGCCTGCTTCGCGCTTCGAGGCAGGCACCGGCAATATCGCGGACGCAGTGGGTCTCGCGGCAGCGCTCGAATACGTGGCGCGCATTGGCATCGAAAATATCGCGCGTTATGAGCACGATCTGCTCGCGTATGCGACGAGTGTGCTGGCGCCCGTGCCGGGCGTGCGCCTGATCGGCACGGCGCAGGACAAGGCGAGCGTGCTGTCGTTCGTGCTGAAGGGCTATACGACAGAAGAGGTCGGCCAGGCGTTGAGCCAGGAAGGTATCGCCGTGCGCGCCGGGCATCATTGCGCACAGCCTATCTTGCGCCGCTTCGGGCTGGAGGCTACCGTGCGTCCATCGCTGGCGTTCTACAACACCTGCGATGAGGTCGATACGATGGTGTCCGTGGTTCGTCGTCTTGCCTCTCGGCGGACCTGACGCGGCGCTTCCGCGATGCGTTGACCGTTATTACCGACAGCAAGCAGACAGTCATGGCGCCTTACGGCGCCATGACCTTTTATGCATCGCGAAGAGACGCGTCAGGCACAAGCCGGGTCTGTGAAGATACCCGCGTTTCCTCTTCAGTACCCGCCAGTTCCGCTTCGATCTCGCGCAAACGATGCGGCGCGAACACGCGCAGCGCGACGAACCATCCGAGTCCAGCCAGCAGCAGCGCAGCGAACACATAAGGCAGGATCGCATACGCGCCCGGCGCAGCCGGATAGACGCTGCCGACAAACGGAATTCCGATCAGCACGACGGCAATCACGGTGATCGCAATATGCAGCGGTTTCAGTTCACCGCGTTTGCGCATGAACAGCGGCGCCGCGATTGCCACGACTACGTAGGTCAGCAGAAATCCGAACGTGGCAATTGTGCTGAGATAGCCGTATGAATCGAAGAGCGACGTGCCTGCGAACTGAGACGCAAGACCCGTGACCAGCGAAAACAGCGCTATGAGCGTAACGGCGACGTGAGGTGTCGCGTTGCCTGCGTGGGCACGGCCCGTCGCAGCATGCAACAGACCTTGACGTGCAAACGTATAAAGCAGGCGTGCGGCAGCATTGATCGACGAAAAGAACGCCGCGAAGAAGCTCAACGCGACGCCTACATCGATAAGAATACCCACCGCGCCGAAGCCGATGCCGTGCGCGACCGACGACAGCGGTGCGCTGACCTGATCGAGCGGTGTCGCATCGCCATGAAACAGCGCGACGAGACCATACGACGTCACGAGAAACAGCGCAGCTGGCCCGAGAATACTGACGATGACGGCACGCGGAATCAGCCGGAACGGCTCTTTCGCTTCGAGTCCAAGCGCTGTCACGCTTTCGAAACCCGTGAAGCTGAAAAACGCCAGCACCATGCCGAGGCGCAACTGATCGGGCTTCACGCCGTCGAGCGTCAACTGGCTGCTGTCCGCCCAGCGATGCTTCACAAACAATGCCACGACGATCACGAGCAGAATCAGTGCGACTGTCATCAGTTCGATCCACAGCGTGGTGCGCGTGGACAGGCGGATGTCGCGATACGCGATGAACCACGCCGCCAGCGCGATGATCGCCGTGAGCGCCACCGAAACGGGCAGCCATGCGCCCGTGGTTCCCAGCGCCCCGACGTCTTTCAGCAGGACCACTGTCTCGTTGACGGTGCCTTGCAGAATGCCCGCCGCGCCGATCGAGTAGGCGATCAGCAGCGACCAGCCTGCCACGACGCCCCAGATCGGGCCGATGCCGCGTGCGGCATAGGTGTACAGCGCGCCCGGCGAAGCGGTACGTCTGGCGAATTGCGTGATGCTCCATGACGCGAACAGCAGGCCCACGGTCGCGAACAGATAGGCCAGCCATGTGCCGTTGCCGGCCGTGGCGAAGACGGCGGGCACGAGCAGGCCGGCGCCGCCCGCTGCGCCGACCAGACCGATCGATTGCGCGATCAGTTCCGACAAGGACAGATAGCCGCGGCGCAGAGTGCCGCCGCCGTGCGTATCGACGGTAATGTGACTCATCTGTAGAGGTGCTCCAGGAATATGACAGCGACATGAATGAATGGCGGGGAAGCGCTTATCTCACCGTTTCGGCCTCGACATGGGCAACGTTGGGTGCGGCGGGCTACGCCTGTTGCGACTCGCGCTTGACCCGCTCGATATCGCGAAAGCGATTAGCAGGATGCGTCTCGGGCAGGCGCGCGCCGCCGCCAAACAGCTTCTCGCGCAGCGTGCCGGGCGTGTAGGCAGTCGGATAGACGCCGCGCCGCTGCAACTCGGGCACGAGGTAATGCACGACGTCTTCGAACGTTTCGTGCGCGATGGCATACGCAAGGTTGAATCCATCGACGCCCGTTGCTTCGACCCATTGCTGCAGGATGTCCGCCACCGTCGACGCTGAGCCGACAAACACAGGACCCATGCCGCCGACGCCGCCCCAGATCGCGAGTTCTTCGATGGTCCATGCCTTGTCGCCGCCCGCCAGATGCTCGACGGCCGAGACGATGGCGTTGGTTTCGACGCGTCTCACGAGATCGGTGGGCGCATACTGGCCGAAGTCGATCCCCGTCCATCCCGACATGAACACGAGCGAGCCGTCATACGACACATAGCGCTTGTATTCTTCAAACTTCGCCTGCGCCTTCGCGTCGGTTTCATCGACGATCACGGTGACGAGGTTGTAGATCAGCAGCTTGTCCGCATCGCGTCCCGCTTCCGCGGCCTGGCGGCGCACATCGCTCACGTAGTTTTTCAGTATGGTCGGAGTCGGCGCGGCGACGAACACGCATTCGGCGTGCTGCGCAGCGAATGCCTTGCCCGGACCCGACGCGCCCGCCTGGAAGAGCACCGGCGTGCGCTGCGGCGAAGGCTCGCAGAGGTGATAGCCGGGCACTTCGAAGTACTTGCCCTTGTGGCCGATTTCGTGGACCTTCTCCGGATGCGTGAACACGCGCTTCTCGCGGTCGCGCACGACGGCGCCGTCTTCCCAGCTTCCTTCCAGCAGCTTGTACAGGACTTCGACGTATTCCGTCGCGACTTCATAGCGGTTGCTGTGATCGCGCAATCCGCCTTCGCTGATGTTCTTCGCGCCGCTCTCCAGATACGACGTGACGATATTCCACGCGAGCCGTCCCTTGGTGTGATGATCGGCGGTCGAGAGGCGGCGTGCGAAGGTATACGGATGCTCGAAACTCGTCGATGCCGTAATGCCGATGCCAAGGTGTTCGGTGACCATCGCAATCGGCGCGGCGAGTTGCAAAGGATCGTTGACGGGAATCTGCGCGGCCTGATGCAGCGCGTGATAGTTGTTGCCTTGATAGACGTCGTAATAGCCAATTACGTCGGCGATGAAGATGCCGTCGAAAATGCCTTTCTCCAGTACCTTCGCGAGGTCGGTCCAGTATTCGAGATCCTTGTATTGCCACGAGCGGTCGCGCGGATGCGCCCACAAACCCGGCGACTGATGACCGACGCAATTCATCTCGAATGCATTGAAGCGAATGGGTTTGGTCATGACGCTCACTTGCTCCCTCGGCCGGGGCCGTTGCCGATGCTCCAGATAAACGGCGGCTCCTTTCCGTTGATCACCCAGTCGCCGACGATGCGCGCCTTGTAGACGAGCGGGTTGTGCGACGACACGGTGCGCGCGTTGCGCCAGTGACGATCGAGCGCCTGCGTGGTGCTGGTCGCCGATGCACCGAGCGCATCGAACAGATGCGTCGCCGCACGCAACACGAGGTCCGACACGACAAGCTGGCTCTGCGCCGATTCGATTTCGGCATCGACGTTGGCGCGATACTCCGCTTCGGCGTCGTCGGAAAAGCGGGCTTCGTACACGCGTTGCAAAGGCTGAGCCGCCTGCGCGGTCAGCGCCTGTGCTGCATAAGCCCACGAAGCGATTTCGCCCGCCACCTGCTGGATCTGCGCATCTTCGCTCACGTGCGGCGCGTTGCCGTGGCTGTAGATACGCTTGCGCTTCCGCACCAGCGTGCCGACGTCGCGCGTGATGGCCGCGCCGATGCCCGCCAGTGTCGCGACATGCACCAGCTGATAGAACGCGGTCTGATACCTGAAGCGCCGCTCGAACGCGATGATGTTGTGCGCATCGACGGCGGCATTGTCGAATACCGTTGTGCCGCTTCCCGTGGTTGTCTGGCCGAAGCCGTCCCAGTCGTCCTTGCGTGTCACGCCGGGCTGGTTCGTGCTGACGGCGGCGATCACGTCGGCGCCGTCTTCCTCGCGTTTCGCGAGCACGTCGATCCATTCCGCGAAGATGCTGCCCGTGCTGTAGTACTTCGAGCCATTCACCACGAACTGGCCATCGCGTCTGGATACTTTCGTCGCGAGCGTGCCGACGGCGACGTCGCCCACTTCGGACCACGCGCTGCCCACCAGTTGTCCGCTCACGAAGCGGTCGAACCATGTATTGCGTTCATTCCCCGGCGGCACATTCAGCCAGTCTTCGACGAAAGCGAAGTGTGCGCGCAACGCCTGCGGCAGGTTCGAATCGGCCGCGGCGAGTTCGATCAGAAGACGAAACAGTTGCGGCAGCGATGCACCGGCACCGCCATGCGCAACAGGTATCCGCACCGCGCCGAAGCCCGCGTCCTTGAGCCAGCCAATCGCTTCATGCGGCAATTCGCGTGAACGGTCGCGCTGTGCAGCACCTTCGGCGATGCGCGCGAAGATGGGACGAAAGCGATTGGCGAGTGATCCGTAGTCGGTTCCGATGGAGAGTTCGGCGGCGTGCGATGAGGTCATGCAGATCCTTTGCAATAGCGGTAACGAAGCCCACGGCGCGCATTGGGCGCTGGACTCAGATGAGTATAAAAATCACCGCTTGCCGCCCGTAAATAACGGATTGGCAGATCGTTATCCGTATGGCGACTTATGTCGATGATAGCGGCGGTATGAATGCCAGGACAGAAGCCGCGATCAATCGATTCAGAATACTAAGCATATGAAGAGCGATTCGTTTGCGGCATGGATGAGTTTGTCTAGCATGAAAGGTCATGCATCGAAAAGCGATCCACTCTGCAATGAATCAGCCTGTCCTGAAGGCCGTCTCCATCACGAAGCGATTCGGCGCGACGACTGCGCTGACCCATCTCGATCTCGACATTCGTGCGGGAGAAGTGGTGGCGTTGATGGGCGCAAACGGCGCGGGCAAATCGACGCTCGTCAAGATAATCAGCGGTGTCTACGGAGCGGATAGCGGCGCGCTGTCATTGCGCGGCGAGCCCTTCGCGCCTTCGTCGCCGCAGCACGCCAAACGGCTTGGCGTTGCGACCGTGCATCAAAGCATCGCCGATGCCGTCGTGCCGACCTTATCCATTGCGGATAACCTGCTGCTGGACAAACTTTGCGACGGCGCGTCCGCGTGGCGTATGACGCCGGCGGCACGCGTCGATGCCGCGCGGCCACTTGCGCAGCGCGTTGGTCTGGATGCGGACCTGTCTGCGCCGTTGCATACGCTTTCGCTGGCAGCGCAGCAACTTGTGACGCTGGCGCGTGCCTTGGCGGGCAATCCGTCGCTGCTGATTCTCGATGAACCTACCGCGAGTCTTTCAGCGCCCGAAGCAGAGCGGCTTTTCGCGTTGATCGAGCGTTTGCGCGCCGATGGCGCGGCGATCTTGCTGGTGTCGCACCGGCTGGGCGACTTGCGCCGCATCGCGGACCGCGTGACCGTCATGCGCGATGGCCGCATCGTGGCAGACCTGCGTCCGCCCATCGATTTCGACGCCGCGGTAGAAACGATGATCGGTCATGCACTGCCGGCCGATCGCGCTGCGTCGCGTGAAAGCGGCACATCCGGCAACGTGTTGTTCAGCGTGCGTGATCTCAGGCTGACGCCTGCCTCGATACCTTTCGATCTCGACCTGGAAGAAGGGGAGATCGTGGCAATTGCGGGCCCCGTCGGTGGCGGCAAATCGCGTCTCGCGCGCGTCATCTTTGGCGAAACGCGCGCCGTGCAAGGTGACATGCAGTTGCTCGGCAAGTCGTGGCGTCCACGCTCGCCTGCCGACTCGATTCGCGCGGGTGTCTACCTCGCGGGCGAAGACCGCTGGCGTTCGTCGCTGTTTCCCGACAGCGTGCCGTTCGCGTCGATTGCGGGCACGCTCAGTTTTCCGTTTCTGTCGCGCTGGCATAGAGGTGGCTTTGTACACCGCGAGACGGAGCGTTCGGCGGCTCGCGACGCGATTGCTGCATTCGGCGTGCGCTGCACAGGACCGGATGACCGGCTGTCGCGTCTGTCGGGCGGCAATCAGCAAAAGGTCGTGCTCGCGCGCTGGCACACGGAACCGTCGAAGCTGTTGCTGCTCGACGAACCGTTTCAGGGTGTCGATGCGGGCGCGCGCGCCGACATCGTCGCGCTGCTGCGCAAGCGTGCGGCAGGGCGCGCCACGCTGGTGTTTGTCAGCGATCTCGAAGAGGCATTCGAAATCGCCGATCGCGTCGTGCATTTCGATCGCGGCACGACACTCGAACGCGCGGCACCCGCCGATTCTTTTTCATCAGCTGCTCTCACTCATTCATGAAATCGACCACCCCGCCTGTGACGACAAACGTCCCTACCCAATCGACAGCGCGCTCGCGCTCGAACAGTCTGCGCGAGCACCTGGAACGCACGGGCATCCTGCTGGTGCTGGCGGTGCTGATCGTCGTGTTCGCGGTGCGCGAGCCAGCCTTTCTGAACGTCGACAACCTGCTGAGCATTCTGCAGGCCGTTTCGATCGTTGCGCTGCTGGGCATCGGCGTGACGATCACGCTGGCGGCAGGCGGCTTCGATCTTTCGGTAGGCAGCGTCGCGGCAACGGCGCAGATGGCGGCGAGCTATGTGCTGATCGTATGGCATGGCGGAGCGTGGAGCGCCGTGCTGGCCTGTCTGGCACTCGGCGTGGTCGCGGGCCTGTTCAATGGTTTGCTGATCACACGTCTGCGCGTGCCCGACCAGCTTGCCACACTCGGCACGCTATTCCTGCTGGCGGGTCTGCAACTGATTCCGACAGGCGGGCGTTCGCTTGCAACGGGCACTGTGCTGCCCGACGGCACGGAAGCGACGGGCAGCTTTCCTGATCTGTTTCTCGCACTGGGGCGCTCGCGTCTGTTCGACATCGTGCCGTTGCCCGTTCTGCTGGTGGTGGCGTTGACGGCAGTGGCGTGCTTCGTGATGGAAGCGACGCGCTGGGGGCGGGTGATCTATGCGATCGGCGGCAACGAAACGGCCGCGCGCCTCGCCGGTGCGCCGACGGCCCGCTATCGCATCGCCGCCTATGTCGCGTCATCGACGATTGCTGCGTTGGGCGGCGTGCAGATCGCGGCACGCGTTGGCCGCGGCGATGTGAGTGCGGGGCATTCGTTGCTGCTCGACGCCGTTGCGGCGGCGCTGGTGGGTTACGCCGTGTGGGGCGCGAAGCGGCCCAACGTGCTCGGCACGGTGGTGGGCGCCGTGTTCGTCGGCGTGCTGCTCAACGGCCTGACGATGCTGAACGCGCCTTACTACATGCAGGACTTCATCAAGGGCGTGCTGCTCGTGTTCGCACTGGCTTTCACGTTCAGCGTCGGGTCGCGTTCGGGCGCACGCGCGTGAGACGAGAAAACCATCTGCAGTACGACGTCATATCCATTTTCAAATCGTTCAGTTTGTGTTTGTGACGAGCGTTGCTAGATTGTGCCGATAGTCATCAAAGGGAGACATTCATGGCCGACACGGACGTAGCAGATCAACAGCAGGTGGACGCGAGTGCGCGCGCGGTGCGCGTGATCGCCGACGATGCACAAGCCATCGCCGTCGCGCATGAACTGGCGCGGCGCGTCGCTGTGGGCGCGTCCGAACGCGATCGCGAACGCCGTCTGCCGCGTGAAGAAATCGAGTGGTTCTCGCAGTCGGGCCTGTGGGCCATCACGGTGCCGAAAGCATATGGCGGCGCGGGTGTGTCGTTCGTCACGCTGACTGAGGTCATCAAGATCGTCTCTGCTGCCGATCCTTCGCTTGGCCAGTTGCCGCAGAATCATTTCGGCCTGGTCGATGTGATCGCGTTGACGGGCACCGAAGAACAAAAGCGGTATTTCTTTGCGGAAATTCTGGCGGGCAAGCGCTTCGGCAATGGCTTCTCCGAGAAAGGCACGAAGAACGTGCTCGATCTCAGGACCACGGTGCGGCGCGATGGTGACGACTATGTGATCGATGGCACGAAGTTCTATTCGACAGGCGCACTGTTCGCGCACTTCGTGCCCGTGCTCGGCCTCGATGAAGCACGCAAGGCATGGCTCGCGTATATCCCGAAGGGCACAGCGGGTCTCGAAGTCATCGACGACTGGTCCGGCTTCGGCCAGCGCACGACGGCCAGCGGTACGGTCACGCTGGAAGACGTACGCGTGCCGGCTTCGCACGTGCTGCCCGCGCAGCGCGTATCGGACGAGCCGACGCTCAACGGCCCAGTGTCGCAGATCATTCAGGCCGCCATCGATGCCGGCATCGCGAAAGGCGCGATTGCCGATACGCTGGAATTCGTGCGCACGCGCACGCGCCCTTGGGTAGACAGCGGTGTCGACAAGGCTAGCGAAGACCCGCTCACGCTGCGCGAAATCGGCCGCCTGCATATCCAGTTGCATGCCGCCGAAGCGCTGCTCGAACGCGCGGCACGCGTGATCGACGAACTCTCGGCCAGGGGCGCCACTACGGAAGACGATGTCGCGCGCGCCTCGGTGGCCGTCGGCGAGGCAAAAGTATTGACGACCGAAATCGCGCTGCTGGCAGGCGAAAAGCTTTTCGAACTCGCCGGGACCCAGTCGACATTGAGCGAACACAATTTCGACCGTCACTGGCGCAACGCGCGCACGCATACGCTGCACGATCCCGTCCGATGGAAGTATCACCTCGTCGGCAACTACTATCTGAACGGCGTGAAGCCGGCACGTCACGCATGGAACTGACGCTGCCGGTTATCAGGCATCACACAAGGGGACTTTCGATGAAATCGCTGTTTCAAAGCCGCTCGGTCTGGGTGCGTGCGCTCGGCGCGCTGACGTTGTGCTCGGCTGCCGTGCTCTCCGCCGTCTCCGCGCAGGCCGAGCCGCTCAAAGGCGCACCGGCGCCGTTCGACAAGGGCGGTGTGCGGATTGCGCTCGTCAACTATCTATCGACGGGCGACTTTTTCCAGGCCTACGAAGCAGGCGCGCAAAAGCAGGCCAAGGCGCTGGGCGTCGACCTGCGCATCTACGAGGGCCGTCAGGATGCGTCGGAGCAGCGCGAGCAGATCCAGCAGGCCATCAGCCTGGGCGTGTCGGCCATCATCGTCAATCACGGCTTGCCGGAGTCGCTCAAGGACGTCGTGCAGCGCGCGCTGGACAAGGGGATCAAGGTTGTCGCGTTCGACGTCGATCTGGCCAATCCCAAGGTGCCGCAAATCGAGCAGAGCGATCACGATCTCGCGTCGCTGCTGCTCGACCAGGCTGTGAAGGATAACGGCGATACGTTCGCGGCCGGTTACGTGTATGTCGCGGGCTTTGCGCCGCTCGACCGGCGTGACGCCGTGTGGCGCGACTTCAAGCGCGCCCATCCGAACGTGCAGGAGAAAGCGCGTTGGGGCACCGTCGATAACCCGATCGCGCAGTCGGTGGCGAATCAGGCGTCGGCGGCATATCGCGCGCATCCAGAGATTCGCGTCGTGTTCGCGCCGTACGACGAGTTCGCGCGCGGCGCCAAGCTGGCCGCCGACGAAGCGAAGCTGTCGTCGAAGCTGCGCATCTACAGCGCGGACATTTCGACCGCCGATATCGAAGCGATCCGCGCGCCCGGCAGCGCGTGGGTGGCGACAGCGGCGACCAATGCTGCCGTGGTCGGCGCCGTATCGGTGCGCGCGGCGGCCTTGCTGGTGGCAGGGCAGGACCCGGGACATCACATCGTGGTAAAGCCGACGCTGATCACGCGCGACGATCTGGTGAAGAACGACATCAAGACGATTGCGGATCTCGGCGCGAAATTCCCCGCGTTCCGTTCGAGCGATGCAGCCACGGCAGCGTGGATTCCTGCTGCGCAGTAAGCCGCGAGGAGCGTGACACAGGCTGGCATTTGTCGAAGCGTCACTTCGAACCGCTGCAAACGAAGGCGGCGCGCAACCCGGGAGAGATCATGCTGTTTTATCACCGTGGGAAAGCCGTCCAGACGTCGGCGGCGAAACGAGGCCGGCTGTTCGTGTCACGCGTGTCTATTCTCGAGGAAGATGGCGAAGCCACTTCGCTGGGCGATCTGGGCTACTTCGCCAACCGTCAATCGGCGCTGGCGTTTGCGATGCGTTGCGCCACCGCCTTTGCCGATGACGAGCCGATGCCGAAGCCGCCATGCGAAATCGTGCATGTTACTGTCGCGGCGCAGGTGAGCCTCAGCGAGGACGCTGAGCATGCGGCGCCAGACGAGCACGCAGTGAGCGTCGTGGCGTCGTAGCGGGCACGCATTGGCACAGCAGGGCCGCTGCATCTCATGCGGCGGCCCTGCCGCCATGCTTCTTCGTCAACGTGTCCACGATCCATTGCGCCAGTCGTTGCGCCCCATCCGGCAGCTCGGTGCCTGCCCGCACGCAAAGATAGTAGTGCCGCCCATCGTCGAGTTCGTGCTCGAACAGCCTCACCAACTGGCCTGACGCCAGCTCGCGTTCAATCAGCGGTGCCCGCAGCAGCGCGGCGCCGAGATCGGCGAGCGCCGCATTCAAGGTCAACTGTCCATCCTCGAACAGCGGGCCTTCCGTCCGCGCAACATGCTTCACCCCCGCGCTTTGCAGCCAGTGAGCCCACGTGCTGCGGTCTTCGTCGTGGACGAGCGGGACGCTGGCCAGATCCGCAGGGCGTTTGAATGGACCGTGACGCCGGAGGAAGCGCGGCGTGCACACGGGCACGACCGCACCCGACAGCAGGCGCGTGCTCCCATAGCTCGTCCAGTCGCCCGTGCCGAAGCGGATCGAGAGATCCGCGGCATCGCTGTGATAGTAGCGATGGTTCGCATACAGCACCGTGACGTCCACGTCGTCGTTCCCTTCCAGAAAGTCGTGCAGGCGCGGAATGAACCATCCCATCCCAAACAGCGGAATCAGACTCACGGTGATCTGCCGGCGCGTCGAGCGTTCGCGCACGAAACCCGTCGCGCTGCGCAACACGGCAAAAGCAGTACTGATGGAGCGGTAGTAGTCGCGGCCTTCGTCGGTCAACGAGAGTGCACGGCCGTCGCGCACCGTCAGCGCCGTGGTTACGAACGTCTCGAGCAACTGCAACTGGTGACTGATTGCCGAAGGTGTGACGCCGAGCTCGCGGGCGGCGTCGGCCACCGAGCCGAGGCGTGCAAACGCCTCGAAGGTGCGCACCGCACGCAAAGGTGGATCACTCGCCAAATGCTGAATTTTTTTCATGTATCAAATTATAGGCGTATGTGGAGATATGGGTGGAAATTAAGAAACGTGCTTAAAAACAAGGAGATAAGTGCCAAATGCCGTGTGGAAATATCCATCTGCATTTTGCTGCTTTGCGGCCCGATGGCGCTTCTCTTTAATGTTTCTCATCTTATGACTCGCGGTGACTCACTGCCGAAGTGACGGCCGCGCCCACACAACTACGGTCCTCGATCATGAACAGACACAAGCCTCTGCATTGCGCCCTCGTGGCAATTTCCGCGTTACTGGCCGGGATGGGCTACGCTCACGCGCAGACTCCGCAAACCGTGCTGATCGGCGTAGCCGGTCCGCTGACCGGGCCGTCGGCGCGCATCGGCAAGGATCTGGAAAACGGTGCGCGGCTCGCCGTCGATGACGCCAACAGCACGCACCCCACCATCGACGGCAAGCCGGTCGTGTTCAAGCTCGTATCCGTGGATGACCAGTCGGACCCGCGTACGGCCGTCAGCGTCGCGCAGCAACTCGTCGACCAGCATGTAGCAGGCGTCGTGGGGCATTGGAATACAGGCTGCAGCGTGCCCGCATCGCGTGTCTACCACGATGCAGGCATTCCGCAAATCGCGCCCGCGTCCACCGGTCACGCGTACACACAGCAGGGCTTCGACACGGCGTTCCGGATCATGGGGCACGACGACGGCAGCGGCGCGTACACGGGTGCGTACGCGGTGAAAACGCTGAAGGCGAAACGCATTGCCGTGATCGACGATCAGACGTCCTTCGGCGCCGGACTCGCGAACCAGTTCATCAAAGGCGTGGAGAGCAACGGCGGCACCATCGTCACGCACCAGTACGTGACCGACAAGACGGTCGACCACAGTGCAGTGCTCACGGCGATCAAGGCGCAGCACACGGACCTCGTCTTTCTTGGCGGTATCGACAGCGAGGCGGCACCCATCGTCCGACGCATGCGGCAGTTGCAAATACAGGCGACCCTGCTGGGCGGCGGCGGTTTCGTCAGCCAGACCTTCCTGAAGCTCGCGGGCTCGCAAGGCGAGGGCGTTACCGCGCTGGAACCGGGACGCCCGCTCGAACGCATGCCCGGCGGAAAACAGTTCGATACGCAATACCGCGCGCGTTATCACGCGCCCATCGAACTGCATGCGCCGTTCGCATATGACGCTGCCGCCACGCTGATCGCGGCGATCGAACAAACCGGCTCGACCGATCCGAAGCGGCTGGTCGCGGCACTGCATGCCATCCAGCGTCCGGGCATTACGGGGACAATTGCTTTCGATGCCGAGGGCAATCTCAAGGATCCCGCCTACACGATCTACAAGGTCAAGGGCGGAAGCTGGGATGTGGTGGACGTGCTGGGCGGTTCGAACCATGCGTCAGCCAATGCGTCGGCCACGCAGACTGCAAAGGAGTAAACGGCAATGAGTACACGCACGCCTGAACACGATGCGATCGACAACCTCGGCATATTGGCGCGGCGGCGCATCGAGGCGGAAATTATCAAGCCGATCTACGCCATCCTGAAGCGCGACTTCGGTATCGAGCGTGCTCAGGCTGTGATCGCGGAAGCCGTCAGCGGCGCCGCTGTGCAGGCGGGCGAGCAGTTCGCGCAGCGCGAGCCGGAAGGCACCAGCATCGCATCGTTCATCGCGCTGCAGACGTTGTGGGAAAAGGACGATGCGCTGCAGGTCGAGGTGCTGCGCGCCGACGACGCGCACTACGACTACGACGTAAAGCGCTGCCGCTATGCCGAGATGTATCACGCGATGGGTCTGGGCGAGATCGGCCATCTGCTGAGCTGTGCGCGCGACAGCCTGTTTATCGAGGGCTACGATGCGCGCGTCAAGCTCGAGCGGACGACCACGATCATGCAAGGCGGCAAACGTTGCGATTTTCGTTATCGGTTGGCAGGCGAGGCATCCGGGCCTTCGCATGTGGACCAGCAAGGCAAGGACACATCGCAATGACAGCTGATCTCCGCGTCAATGCGGCTCGCCTGTGGGACTCGCTGGAGCGCATGGCCCAGATTGGCGCAACGGAAAAAGGCGGTGTGCGGCGGCTTGCGCTGACGCAGCTCGACCGCGAATCGCGCGATCTGTTCGTGCGGTGGGCGCAAGAAGCGGGCTGCACCGTGCGTGTCGACCGGATGGGCAACATCTTTGCCCGTCGCGCCGGGCGCAATCCTTCGCTCGCGCCTGTCCTGAGCGGCTCACACGCCGACACGCAGCCGAATGGCGGCCGCTACGACGGCATCTATGGCGTGCTCGGCGCGCTCGAAGTGGTACGTACGCTGGAAGACGCAGGTGTCGTAACCGAGCGTTCGATCGATGTCGTGCTCTGGACCAACGAGGAGGGCTCTCGCTTCGCGCCGGCCATGATCGCCTCGGGTGTGTTCGCGGGCGTGTATCCGCTCGACTATGGTCTGTCGCGCACCGACGCGGCAGGCGTGACCATCGGCGAAGCCCTCACGGAAATTGGCTACGACGGCGCGGAACCGGTTGGCGGCTTCGACGTGCATGCACTGTACGAATTGCACATCGAGCAGGGCGCGATCCTCGAGCGTGCGGGCAAAACCATCGGCGTGGTGTCGGGAGGTCAGGGACAGCGCTGGTATGAAATCACGCTGCGCGGCGCCGATGCGCATGCCGGCACCACGCCCATGGACCTGCGCCGCGACGCGCTGGTCGGTGCGGCCCGGCTGATCGATTTCGTCGATGGGCTGGGGCGCCGCCACGCGCCGGATGGCCGCGCCACCGTCGGCATGATCGAATCGCGTCCCAACTCGCGCAACACGGTGCCGGGCGAATGTTTCCTGACGGTCGAGTTCCGGCATCCCGATGCGCAGGTGCTCGAGCAGATGGACGCCGCGCTTCGCAAGCAGACGGCAGACGTTGCGCACGGACGTGGCCTCACTTACACGCTCGACCAGATATTCGACTGCGCACCTGTGCCGTTTGCGCCGGCGTGTATCGAGACCGTGCGCAGCGCCGCGAACCATCTGCGCCTGTCGCATCTGGACATGATCTCAGGCGCCGGACACGACGCAATCTATGCTGCACGCGTTGCGCCGACGGGCATGATCTTCATTCCCTGCATTGGCGGCGTGAGTCACAACGAAACCGAGGCGATTATGCAGGAATGGGCCGAGGCGGGTGCGAACGTGCTGCTGCATGCCATGTTGCATTCCGCCGGCGGACGCGACAGCGACCGAACCGCTACCCATTCCCCAACCGCCTCTCCAGCCAACGCGTAAGGAGCGAAATCGGATAGCAGTAAGCGAAGAAAATTACCAGCGTCGCCAGATAGCTCAGCACGGTAAAGCTCGATCGCGCTACCGTGCTGCTCGCGACCTGCGCCGTGTCGATCAGATCGTGAATGCCGACCAGCGACGACAACGCGGTGCCCATCGTGATGATCGCGTAGACGTTCATCCACGGCGGCAGCATGCGCCGGATGCACTGCGGCAAGACGATATGCAACAGGATCTGCGCGCGCGAGAATGCGAGTGAACCGGCCGCTTCCCATTGGGTAGTCGGAATCGACGCCACCGCGCCGCGAAAGACCTCGGCAATGTTGGCGCTGGCGGGAAGCGCGAGCGCAAGGGTCACCTTCAGCCAGTCCGGAAACGGAAACGTTGTGCCGAACAGTGTGAACTCGAACGGAAACACATACGTCGTGAAATAGACCAGCACCAGCCACGGTGCATTGCGGAAGGCCTGCACCCAGAGCCTGGCGATGCGTCCCGGCAGCGAATGCGCGAGTGCCAGCGCGCCGATCGCGAGGCCGAGGACCGAGCCAATCGCAATCGCGCCGATGCTGATCAACACGTTCAATGCAAAACCATGCGCCAGTGCGGGCGCCCACTCGACAAAGCGCGCCAGCGTTTCGCCCCGTGCGCCGGAGTCGGGCGCGAAGGTCCATAGCAGTGCACCCGCAACCAGCACACCGAGCGCCGCAGCGACGCCAGGCGCGGGACCGCGTACGCGCTTTGCGGGGCGGCTTTCTGCAACAGGAAAAGACGATGCAGCCGATCTAGGCGCCATAACCGGGAATCCATAAACGTCGTTCGAGCCAGCGTCCCGCGCGGCTCACCAGCCACGTGAGCACGCCGAAGAAAAGCAGAATGACGACCATCAATGCGAGCACGTTGTCGCGCTGCGTCCAGATCATGATCGACTGATAGGTGATATCGCCGACGGCAATCGCCGATGCGAGCGCCGTCGCTTTCACCAGTTCGACGAAGTTATTGACCAGCGCGGGTAACGCCGTGCGAAACGCGAGCGGCAATTCGATGCGCCAGAAGCGCGTGGCGCGGTCGAAACCCAGCGACGCAGCCCCTTCGAGCGTTTGCGCCGGCAATGCATCGAATCCGGCGCGCAATGCCTCCGCATGAAACGCACCCTTATGCAGCGACAGCACCAGCACGACCCAGAAAAATGGCTTGAACGGGTTGTCGATATGACTCTCGCGCAGCCACTGGGTGATCAGCATGTTCAGCACCAGAAACGCGCAATAGAGTTGCACCAGTGTTGGCGTGTTCCGCGTGAGTTCGACGTAGGCGCGCGCAGATGCGGCGATCCACACGTTCCGGTGGCGCAACGCGATGAGCAGCAGCAAGCCCGCGAGCGCGCTGCCGACCATCGTCGCGACGACCAGTTCGATGCTCACCACGATGCCCTGTATGAAGGGCACGCGGTCGTAAGCGTCGAACAGAAAACGATAGTCGAAGCCCGCATGCGCCGCCGCATCGACCAGCGAGTGTAAAGAGAACGCCATGTTTATTGCACGGAGGGCAACTGTTTGTGCCATTCGGCGAGCGCGGGCGACGCGGGCGTCAAGCCGTTCTTCGCTTCATCTTCGATGAGCCAGCCCGTGCGATGCCAGTCGCGCACGATGGCATCGAGCTTCGCAGCCGTGTCCTTTTCGCCTTGCCGTACCCAGATCACGGACGGCGCCGGTTCGAGTTCCGGTTGCAGCGTGCGGTAATCACGCCATTCGGGATCATGCTGCTGTAACGGATAAAGCAACGGTGCGGCGTCGTGCACGGCTGCGACACAGCTTCCGCCGCGCAGCGCGAGCAGCGATTGCGACGCGCCGGGGAATGCGCGCGGTATCGCGCCGTATTTCTCGACCACGGGGCGGATATAGCTGCTGCCTTGCGAAATGCAAACCGGTTTGCCGCGCAGATCTTCCCACCTGGTGATACCGCTCGAATTCGGCGTGATCGCCGTGCCGCCCACGCGATAGTACGGCGTCGGCACGTGATCGAGAATTTCGCCGCGTTGCGCGTTGTATTCCATGTTCGCGATCAGGATATCGACCTTGCCTTGCTGCAGGAACTGAACGCGTGTCGAGGGCAGCACAGAGACGAGCTGAACCTTCGCACCGAGGCGCTTGCCAATGTCATTCGCGAGGTCGACATTCATGCCGCGTGGCTGCTGGGTCTGCGGATCGAGCGAGCCGAACGGACTGCCCGTAATCATCACGCCAACGGCGATTTCATGGCGTGAATTGATTTTGTCGAGAGTCTGGTCTGCATGAGCGCGCGGCGTGCACAGCGTTGCGGCGAGCGTGGCAAGCAGCGCAAAGCGCAGCGGGAAACCGAGGGATCTTTTGTTATGAGCCGCTTTACTGATGGTCATGAGCGATCGGATAAATGAAAGGACTGAGGCGTTCAGGCGAACCACGATGAATACGCCAAGGCTGGACGGCATACCCTATGCCAATCCCGATGCGTGGCCAACGAAATGAATCTGCTAAGCAAAGCACACAGACGTTAAAGCGTGTCTGTACATGCCGTCGCGCTGTTCTCGTGCATATAGCAGATCGCCGCATAAGGTTTTGCGGATTCGTTGGTTCGTGAATGACTTTTGCGTTCCTAGAATGATCGGCTGCTGCGTGCGCAACTGAACTGATGTGACGCGCGGCATCGCGCCATCGAAACCGGCCCGCATACCTACCGTGGAGGCGGCATGAACCGCATTGCTATCGACGAACACGCTGCCCTCGCCAACGCCCACGCTGCCGGTCATGCGTTGCTGTCGTTGCGCGATGTGCATCTGCAATACGGCCATACGTCTGTGCTCAATGGCATCGATCTGTCGGTGCAGCGCGGCCAGGCCGTGTCGATCATCGGCCCGTCAGGGTCGGGCAAGTCGACCATCCTGCGTTGCATCAATGGCCTCGTGTCGCCGCAACGCGGCGAGATTCATGTCGATGGCATCGATGTGCGCGCGCAAACGACCGACGCCCAACGCATCGCATTGCGCAAGCGGATCGGCTTTGTGTTTCAGCAGTACAACCTTTTTCCGCATCTGAGCGTGCTGGAGAATCTGACCATCGCACCGATGCGCGTACTCGGCCGCAGCCGCACGGAAGCCGAGAGCGACGCGCATGCACTGCTTGCCAAGGTGCGGCTCGGCAACAAGGCACAGGCCTATCCCGGTGCGTTGTCGGGTGGCCAGCAGCAACGCGTGGCGATTGCCCGCACGCTCGCTATGCGGCCTGACCTGATCCTGTTCGACGAAGTGACATCGGCACTCGATCCCGAGACGGTTGGCGAAGTGCTGAACGTGATCGGCGAACTGGCCGACGAAGGACAGACCTGTGTACTGGTCACACACGAAATGCGCTTCGCCGAGGACATCAGCGACGAAGTGTTTTTTACGGAAGGCGGCGTGATGGTCGAGCACGGCAGCGCGCGGCAGATCTTCCACGATCCCGTTCACGAACGAACCAGGCTCTTTTTGCAGCGTGCCCGGGGCGAAGACCGCGCGGGCCGCGCGCGACGGCGTGATCAACGTGACACGCCGAGCACACACGACACCTCAATCTGACGATCATGAGCACAACCACGAACGAAGCCGTCACGGACGTGGCAGCGCAACGCAAGGCCGCTGTGCAGACCTTGCTTGCCGATGCACGCACAATCATCGATGAAAAAGGCGTGACGCGCGAAGCGCTCGCCGCAATCAGCGCGCGTCTGCTCGAACTCGCGACGCATCGCGCGCTGTTCGACTCCGCCGATTTTCCGCCGCCGCAACGCGATAGCGGCGATACGTCGACGCGTTATCGCCTCAATCCCGGCGAAGACGGTTTCGCGCTGTATCTGAACTCACTGCTGCCCGGCAAGACGACGATCCCGCACAACCACGACACGTGGGCGGTGATCGCCGCGATCGATGGTGCCGAACTGAATCGAATCTATCGCCGCACCGACGATGGTCGCGACCCGGACCACGCGAAGATCGAACTGTCGCAGGAAATCGTCGTGCGGCCTGGCGTGCCCATCGCCTTCTTTCCCGACGATATACACAGCATTCACGTCGGCGGCGCGGAACCAACGCTGCATTTCCATCTTTATGGCCGCCCGCTCGAAACGCTGACGGGGCGGCTCGGCTTCGAGACCGACACGGGGCTGATCGTGCGTTATAACGCGACCCATATGCAACGCGCGACGCAGGCAGTCGGCTGATGACAGCACCCGACGATCATCTTCTGACCCGCGTCGTGCACGCGGGCTCGCCGCCATTCGACCAAGGCGCGGCGCCCGTCAACGTGCCTGTTGTGCGCACGAGCACCGTGCGCTTCGCAAGCGACGCCGACCGCGCGGAGCTCAATCATCGACGTGAAGCCGGCGACCCTGTCAGCACTTACGGGCGGCACGGCATGGCGACGCACCGTGCGCTGGAGGCCGCCATTGCCGAACTCGAAGGCGCAGATGAAGTGCTGCTTGCGCCTTCCGGCCTGTCGGCGGTGTCGCTGGTCTTTATCGCGCTGCTGTCGCCGGGCGACCATGTGCTGGTGCAGGACAGTGTTTATGGGCCGGTGCGCGAACGCGTGGAGCCGTTGCTCACGCGGTTGGGTGTATCCGTCAGTTATTTCAGTGCGAGCGACGGCGTGCCCACGGCAAGCGTCAGGCCGAATACGAGGCTCATCTATGTTGAGTCGCCGTCGTCGTTCCTGTACGAAGTGATCGATCTGCCCGCGCTTGCGGCATTCGCGCGCGAGCATCGCATCCTGCTGGCTGCCGACAATACGTGGGGTGCCGGGCTGCTGTATCGGCCGCTCGCGCTCGGCGCGGACATCTCCGTGCAGGCAGTCACGAAATATCTGGGCGGCCATTCCGATCTGATGCAAGGCGCGGTATCGACTGCGAATCCCGCGCTTGCCAGCAAACTTCGCGATGCACACGACGCGCTCGGCCTGAGCGTGAGCGCGGACGACGCCTATCTGGCGCTGCGCGGCATCCGTACGCTCGCCGTGCGGCTCGCCCAGCATGGCCGCAACGCGCTGGAGGTCGCGCAATACCTGCAAACCGAGCGCAATGCGATCTCGCGCGTGTTCCATCCCGCGTTGCCCGACGATCCGGGCCACGCGCTATGGCGGCGCGATTTCACGGGCGCCAATGGACTCGTTTCATTCGCGTTGCGCAACCCGGATCAGGTCAAGGCCCGCGCATTCGTCGATGCATTGCGTCTGTTCGGCATCGGTGCGTCGTGGGGCGGCTACGAGAGTCTCGCGCTGATCGCGCCGCCGTCGCGCGTGCGCGAACACAGTTATTGGTGCGGCGATGACCCCGTGGTGCGGCTCCACATCGGCCTCGAAGATCCCGCCGATCTGATCGCCGATCTCAGACAGGCGTTTCGTCGCGTCCTTCAGTAGGCAGCGCACCTTCTCCATTTCATTGCTGATCAAATCCGAATGACAGACAGTTTTCCGCTGATTCCCGCGACGACGGTGCGCGAATGGTTGAACGACAAACAGGAACTCGCGCTATTCGACGTGCGCGAAGCCGGCGAATTTGGTGAAGGCCATCCGTTCTTTGCGATTCCGTTGCCGTATAGCCGGCTCGAGCTCGATGTCGGCCGGCTTGCACCGCGTCGCAGCGTGCGCATTGTCCTTACCGACGATGGCGCAGATAACGATGCGATTGCCAGACGCGCCGCAACACGCCTGCATGCGCTGGGCTATACGCGCGTGTCGATTCTGCAGGGCGGAGCGCGCGGGTGGGCTGAGGCGGGCTACACGCTTTTCAAAGGCGTCAACGTGCCGTCGAAAACCTTCGGTGAACTGGTCGAGCATGCGTTTGGTACGCCGCACCTGTCGGCAGATGAACTCGCGCGTTGGCAAGCCAGCGGCGAGCCGCTTGTGCTGCTCGATGGACGTACTGTCAAAGAGCACAAGAAGATGACCATTCCCGGCGCGATCAGTTGCCCGAATGGCGAATTGCCGTACCGGATCGGCGCGCTCGCTGCCGATCCTGAGATGCCCATCGTGATTCATTGCGCGGGCCGCACGCGCAGCATCATCGGCGCGCAGCTGCTGCGCAGTCTCGGCGTACCCAATCGCATCATTGCGCTGGAAAACGGCACGCAAGGCTGGGCGCTGGCCGGACTCGAACTCGAACACGGCAGCACGCGGCGCTATCCGGATGCGGTCGACGAGCACGCCATCGCCGATGCGCGCAAGCGTGCGGCCGAACTGACACAACGTTTCGAGTTGGCGTCGCTCGATGCGCGTACGGGGCAGGCCTGGCTCGATGCGCCCGATCGCACCACCTATCTGCTCGACGTGCGCAGCGGCGCGGAGTTCGCCCGCGATGGCGTGCCCGGCGCGTTGCATGCACCCGGCGGTCAACTGCTGCAGGCAACCGATCAGACTATCGGCGTGCGCGGTGCGCGCGTGTTGCTGGTCGATCACGATCAGGTGCGTGCGCCTGTGATCGCGACGTGGCTCGTGCAGCTCGGTTTCGAGGTGGCGCTCATTGCGGAACATCACGCGCGCGCCTTGCGTCTGACCGAAGGCGACGCTGCCACTGCACCGCGCGGCACCGACGTGGATCGCATCGGCGTGGACGGACTGCACGCATTGCGTGGCGCGGAAGGCGTGCATCTGATCGATTTGCGCGCTAGCGCGGCCTATCGAAACGGTCATCCTCAGGGCGCGCGCTGGTCGATCCGGCCGAGACTGCCTGATGCGTTTGCTGGTGTCGATCAATCTGCGCGGATCGTGCTGTACGCGGATGCTTCGGAACTCGCCGTGCTCGCCGCGCTTGATCTGCGCGATGCGGGGTTCGTGAATGTGTCGGTTGTGGAAGGCGGTATCGAGACCTTCAAACAGGCAGGTTTCGCGCTGGAAGCCACGCCTCAGACTCCGCCCGATAGTGAGCGCATCGACTATCTGTTCTTCGTGCACGATCGCCATGAAGGCAATCTCGATGCCGCGCGCGCCTATCTCTCATGGGAAACGGGTTTGATCGCCCAGTGTGCAGCCGACGAACTCCAACATTTCAAAATCGCTACGCAGCCCGCTCTTACTGACACGCTTTCGGAATCGACCCATTCATGATGTTCAGTTTGTCGAAGCGCGCGTTGCGCGCCAGTCTGTTTTTATCCGCTGTCGTGACCTATGCCGCAGCAGCAGGCACCGCACATGCCGATGCCACGCTCGATCGCATCAAGGAACGCGGCACGCTGGTGGTCGGCGTGGTGCTGGATGGCACCTATGGCACGCTCGATCCCGCAACCCGCCAGCCGATTGGCTACAACGTCGAGCTTGGCGAAAGCCTTGCGCGTCATCTGGGCGTGAAATTCGAAGCGATCGAAGTGACGCCGCCGAACCGCGTGCAGTTCCTGCAGCAGGGCAAGGTCGATGCGCTGATCGCCAGCATGCAGTACACGAAAGAGCGTGACGAGATACTCAGCTACGTGCCGACGCCGTTCGAGGAAATTGGCGGCAGCGCGATGGTGCACAAGGGTTCCGGCATTCATGACTGGGCCGATCTGCGCGACAAGCCGGTGTGCGTCTCACAAGGCAGCAACTACACGAAGCCGCTGATCGAGCAGTACGGCGCGCAGGTCAAGGCCTTCAAGGGTATGCCCGAGGCGTTGCTGGCGCTGCGTGGCGGCACGTGTGTCGCATCGGTGCATGTGACGCCCGGCATTCAGGCGCGTCTGGCGAATCCGTCGGGCGAATGGAAAGACTATGAATCGCCGATGCGCAGCCAGCTTATTCCGTCGCCGTCCGTGATCTGGGTTCGCAAGGGGCAGACGGACACGGTTGTCGCGTTCGACAAGATCGTCAAGGACTGGCATCGCACGGGCTTTCTGCTCGAAGAAGGCAACAAATGGCACATGCCGCCTTCGCAACAGTTGCAGCAGTGGCATCAGCAATACGCGTCCAACAAGGAAAACTGAACCATGACACAGACTGTGGATGTAGATCACGATGCCCGCCGTACGCTCGACCTGCTCGGGCCGGCGCCCGATAACTGGGTGCCCGACCATCCTGGCATCGATCACAACGTGTTGATCGTCGGTGGAGGGCAGACAGGTTGTGCGTTTGCGTTCGCGCTGGGACGCGCGGGCATCGGGCGTGTCAGCGTGATCGATGCGGCCGCCGATGCGTCGAAAGCGGGCGTGTGGCTCAACCGTGCGCGCATGAACAAGCTGCGTACGCCGAAGACGCTGGTCGGGCCGGAAGGCGGCTTGCCGGGGTTGAGCTTTCGCGCGTGGTACGAAGCGCGTTTCGGTGCGGCATCGTATCAGGATATCGACCGTATTCCGCGCGAGCGATGGGCCGAGTATCTCGCGTGGTATCGCAAGTTTCTCGACGTGCCGATTCGCTACGGCACGCGCCTCGTGAGAATCGAGCCTGAGGACACGCATTTCGCGCTGCATCTGGAAACGGACGGCAGCACGCATGTCGAAACCACGCGCAAGATTCTGTTGTGTAACGGCGTGGCAGGCAACGGCGGGGCGTTCGTGCCGGCGGTTCTGCAGTCGTTGCCTTCGCAGCTTGTTGCGCATACGTCCGATGCGATCGATTTCGCCGCGCTGCGCGGCAAGTCGGTCGCCGTGCTGGGCGGTGCCGCTTCCGCATTCGATGCAGCGGCCACTGCGCTCGAAGCTGGCGCGGGCGAGGTCCATCTGTTCGCGCGCCGCACCACGCTCGCGGCCACGCCTGTCTCGCGCGCGCGTGCGTATCCGGGCGCCTACGACAACTACTTCGATCTCCCGGACGCATTGCGCTGGGCACAGGCGCTGCGCTTCAAGCGTTCGGGATCGACGGCGCCGCCGGACTCGATCGAACGCGTCACGCGCTTCGAGAATTTCCATTTGCATCTCGGCGCGCAATGGGCATCCGCAAGCGAAGCGGCGGGGCAGATCGAAGCCGAAGTGGCGGGCGAATCGTTCCGTTTTGACTTGGCGATTGCAGGAACGGGTTACTTCGTGAATCCGGCTGCGCGTCCCGAACTGGCAGACTTCGCTTCGCACATTCTGCTGTGGCGCGATCAGTACACGCCGTCGAAAGAGGATGCAGACGATGGACTCGGTGCGCATCCCTATCTCGGCCAGGCGCTCGAATACCGCGAAAAGGTCGCGGGCGACGCGCCGTATCTGAAGCATATTCACGTCTACAATCCGGCGGGATTCGTCAGCGCAGGTGTGCCCGTGGGTGACGTGCCGAGCATGAAGCGCGATATCCCGGCCGTGGTTCGCCGCATCAGCCGCGATCTGTTTCTGGCCGATATCGACCTGCACGCAAAGCGGCTCGCTGCTGACGTGGCGCCGGAATTCGATGAGTCGGCGTATGCGTCGAGCGTGTGGCGCAATGAGACGTCGAGTGCCTGAGCGAGATTGAATGCGGAAATGAAAACGGGCGTCGACGACGCCCGTTTTTTTAAGGCTGTTCCTGCGCACCCGCTAACGTGCCGCTCTCCACGCGCTCCTGTCTTGAGGCGCGGATCGTGCCGCGCAACCAGAAGGTGAGTTGCAACGCCACCAGCAGCGCACAGGCGCTGAGCACGCTCGCCGCAATCGGGCTGTCGAACAGCGAGAGCAGATCGCCGCGTGCAAGCAGCATCGAACGGCGGAAGTTTTCTTCGACCATCGGGCCGAGCACATAGCCGAGCAGAATCGGCGCAACGGGAAAGTCGAGCGCCAGCAGCACGGCGCCCGCCACGCCGAATGCCAGCACTTCTCCGACCTCGAACAGATTGTTGTTCGTGCTGTACACGCCGACCGCAATGAAAAACAGCGCGGACGGATACAGAAAGCGGTACGGCACCCGCAACAGTTTGACCCACACGCCGATGAGCGGCACGTTCAACACGACCAGCAGCACGTTGCCGACCCAGAAGCTCGCTATCAAGCCCCAGAACAGATCGGCGTGATCGGCGACGAGATGCGGCCCGGGCTGGATGCCCTGAATCACCAGCGCGCCGAGGATCAGTGCCATCACGGCATCGCCAGGAATGCCGAGACTCATGGTGGGGATAAAGTCGACCTGGGTTTTCGAATGCGAAGCGGCTTCGGGTGCGGCAACGCCTTCCAGCGCGCCGCGTCCGAAACGCTCCGGGCGGCGCGCGAGTTTCTGTTCGAGCGCATACGCGACGAATGTCGTCACCGTCGGCCCCGTGCCTGGCATCGCGCCAAACAGCGTGCCGACCAACGTGCCACGAAGCATCGGCGCGAACGACTGGCGAAGTTCGGCACGGCTCGGGCGCATGTCTTTCATGCTCAGCTTGAGCGTACTGCCCACCGTGGCCGTCTGGTTCACGCCACGCAGAAATTCCGCGACGCCGAACAGACCCAGCGCGAGCGCGACGAGTTCGACCTTGTCCGACAACGACTCGAAGCCGAACGTGAAACGCATGATGCCCGTATTGACGTCCGTGCCCACCATGCCGATCAGCAGACCGACCACGGTCATCGCAATGCCCTTGAGCGACGAGCCTTTAGTCAGCGTCGCGCCGCACAGCAACCCTAGCAGCATGATCGAAAAGATCTCCGCGGGCCCGAAGCGGAATGCGATCCGCACGAGCAGGGGCGAAGCGAAGATCATCACGATGATGCCAAACGATGCCGCGAAAAACGACGCAATCATCGTAATGCCGAGCGCAGCGCCGCCTTTGCCCTGACGCGTCATCGGATAGCCGTCCAGACAGGTCACGGCGTGCGGAGGATGGCAGGGCAGATTGAGCAGGATCGCGCCGATGGCCCCGCCATACTGCGAGCCATAGAAGATACCGGCGAGCATCAGCACGGCGGGAATAGGCTGCATCGTGTACGTGATGGGCAGCAGCATCGAAATGGCCGACAGCGCACCCGTGCCCGGCAACACGCCGATCAGGTTGCCGACCAGTACGCCGAACAGCGACCACATCAGATTGTGCGGCTCGAGTGCGACGCCGAAACCTTGCCAGAGATCGAGCAGCGATTGAGCGATCATCGGTCAGCCCCAGCGGAACAGCGGCATCTGCAGTTGCAGCGCCCACCAGAACACGATGATGCCGATCGCGACCATCGCGGTGGAAAGCAGCAGGGCCACGCGCAGCGAGTTGCTGCGGTCGCCGAGTGCGGACAGCAAAACGGCGGCGAAGGTCGCTGGAACGAGGCCGCCGTATCGCCCGAGCACGATGAACGCAACGGTGCCCGCGCAGATGCACAGCCAGCCGCGCCAGTCCACGACCCGTGCTAATGCATGGCCGGCTGTGCGTTGACGGCTTGCGCCAACCAGCATCGCGGCGCCGATCAGCGCGAGCAGAACGCCCAGCGTGACGGGGAAAAATCCCGAACCCATGTGGCTCAATGTGCCGACGCCATACGAACGTCCCCGGTACGCCGCACCGACGCCGACAAGCAGCATCAACGCACCGCCGTAGTAGTCCTTGTTGAGGGAAACGAGGCGGGGCGCGGGCAGCGGTTTGATCGCGATGGCTTCCGGCATGGTCTTGTACCTTGATTCGATGAAGCGTGAGAGAGCGCTGTGATGACGTTGACGAGGTTCAGGCGGCAGCGCTTCGCAGACGGGCATCGCGGCTCGCCGCGCCTTCGCGCAGCAGGGGGATCAGTTCCCTGCCGTATTCGTCGGCATCCGTGCGCGGATCGAAGCCGCGGAACAGGAAGCCGGAGACACCGATGTCGTAGTAGTCGAGCAAGGCATCCGCAACCTGCGCCGGCGTGCCGACAATCGCCGTGGTGTTGCCGGGCGCGTTCGTCGCGCGTGCGACACCCATGAAGAGGCGCTTGTCGAGCACTTCGCCTTTCTCGACCAGGTCGAGCAGACGCCGCGAACCTTCGTTTTCGGCCGAGGCGGGTGGACGATGGCCGCCGAATACCTTGGACTTCGAACTCCACAGACCGACTTGCTCGGTTTCGCTGACGATCTGATGCGCGCGTTCCCAGGCTTCGTCTTCCGTCGCGCCGAGAATGACGCGGATCGAGATGCTGAAGTCGGGCTTTTTGCCGTATTGCTGCGCTTCGGCCAGCACGCGTTGCGTGAGTTCGCGCGTGCCGTCGAGCGTCTCGCCCCACAATGCGAAGATGTCGGCATGGCGGGCGGCGACCTGAATCGCGGCATCCGATGCGCCGCCGAACGAGATCGGCACGTGCGGCGTTTGCAGCGGCTCGAGTTCGGAAAACGCCTGTTCGAAGCGATAGTGTTCGCCTGCGTGGTCGATGGGTTGATCGCTCGTCCAGATGCGCCGCACGATGTCGAGGAATTCATCCGTTCGCGTGTAGCGCGCGTCGTGTTCGAGAAAGTCGCCGTCGCGGCGCTGCTCCGCGTTGCGCCCGCCCGTGATGATGTGCACCTGCAAGCGGCCGTTGGTGAAGTGATCGAGTGTCGCGAGCTTGCGGGCAGCCAGTGTTGGCGAAATGAAGCCGGGGCGATGGGCAAGCAGGAAATTCAGTTTCTGCGTGACGCCAGCGGCGCGCGCCGCAGTCAGAAAGTTGTCGGCCCATCCGGCGTTGTGCGGCAGCAGCACGCCGTCGAAGCCGGCGTTTTCGTGGGCCCGCGCCGTGCGCTCGATATGTTCGTTGTCGAACGCCGGGCCTGTTGCAGGAATCGTCTCCGAAAAGAGCCGCGGGTAGAGCGTGCCATACAGTTTGATGCTCATGGTGCGTGTTCTCCGTATCAGGCGCCGGCTTTCGCCGTGGGAATGTGAGCCGCGGCGATGACGCGGTCGTTGACCGCGATCTCGGATTTGAGCAGCGCGACTGTCTGGTTGCGATCGAGCGGCCTGATCTCGACGCCGAGCGGCTTCAGGCCCGCGACCACGCCCGGATCGGCGGCGAGCTTCAGAAATGCCGCACTCAGATCGCTGACCACGGCAGCGGGTGTCGCGGCAGGGACGACAGCTAGATAGAAATTGGTGACCTCCCAGTGCGGCACGCCCGCTGCATCGATCGACGGCACCCCGGGCAGGTCGGGCGCTGCCGTCGCGCCGGAAAAGGCGAGGCCGCGCAAGTCACCCGAGCGCACGTATTGCGTCGCGAGCGGATCGATGACGAGTTGCACGTGGCCTGCCACGGCATCCGTCAGCGCGGGAGCGGAGCCGCGATACGGCACATGCACGATATCGATGCCCGTGCGCAGCTTCAGGTATTCGCCCGCCAGATGCCCGGCCGTGCCGACACCCGCCGTGCCGTAATTGATCTTGCCGGGATGCGCCTTCGCGTAGTCGATCAGATCTTTCAGGCTCTTCACATTCAGCGAAGGATGCGACGCGAACACGAAGCGGATATCGCCGAGAAAGCCCACCGGGACGAAATCCGTGAGCGGATGATAGGACGCGCCAATCACCTGTGGCGCGGACGTGAGGTTCCCGCTCGACGCGTTCAGCACGGTATAGCCGTCGGCATTGGCCTGCGCGGCGTAGCTCGTGCCGATGGTGCCGCCCGCGCCGCCGCGGTTCTCGACAATCACGGACGTGCCGAGCAAACCCGCAAGCCGCTTGCTGACGATGCGCGCGACGAGATCGTTGGTGCCGCCCGGCGGATACGGCGAAACGTAGTGAACGGGGCGTTGCGGATAATCCGCTGCCAGCGCCCGGCTGAAGGGGCTCGCCGAAAGCGCGGCGAACAGCGCGGTCTTTAGCAGATCGCGGCGTGTCGGCTGGACGATCATGCTACGGCTGGGAGTGCGCTTCATGGTTGCGCTCCGCTGTCGAGGGTCGTCAACCGCTCGCGGCTGCGCGCGCTCGTCTTCGTGTCGAAGTCCAGCGGCGCAATCGCCGCGATACCGTCGCGATCCACCTGTTCGACCAGTTGCAGTTCCCACGCAAGGTACGCGTTCATCTGCGCGGCGACCTGATCGGGTGCGGCGTGATAGGGGCTGTACCAGGCATCGTCGTCGCCCGTCAGATTGCCTGTGTCGCCCGTTTCGACGGGCAGCTTGAGCGAGCGCCAGCGCCGCGTGCCACCGAGCAGCGCGGCGATATCCGGCACGCGATGCGCAAGCCGCGCCGCGACCAGGCCCGCCAGCGTGCCGTCTTCCGAGGTCAGCACGATCGGGCCTTTGTCGATCAGCTGTTCGAGGTGATCGTCGAGCGCGCTGGCGGCGATGAAGCGCGCGCCCGCAATATGGCCCGCGCGGAAGGCGAGGCTGTAATCGATATCGATCACCTGAACCTTGCCTGCTGCGACATCGTCGGGTTCGACCCAGCGCGTGCGGCCCTGCGCGGCAGGCAACGGGCGCGGTTCGGGGCCGGCTTCGAGCGAGTGCGCGGCGAGTTCGTTGCTGGCGGCATCGTCGAGTACGTACACGTCGAGATAGCCGAGTTGCACCAGCCACGAAGCCGTCATGCGGGCGCGCACGCCGTCGTCGTCGCGCAGCACGACGGTTGCATGCAAGGTGCCGATGTATTCGTCAGTGGCTTGCACCAGTTGTCCGCCGGGTGCCGAGCGCCAGTTCGCCGGATGACCTGCTTCGTATTCGAGCGGATGACGCACGTCAAAGCGATACAGCGTGCGCGTCGCCGTTTCGCGTTCGAGCGCGGCGAGACCTTCGGCATCGATGATTCGCACGTTGGCCCGCTTCGCGACCGTGGCGGCGAGTTCGCGTGCGGCCGCGAGCGTGTCGCCGGAGGGGCGCGGCGCCGTGCGCGTTTGCCCATGTTCGAGCGTATAGCCCGACAGCAGCCAGGCCATCGAGCCGCCCGTCAGCGCGGCCACCGGGTTCGGAATGCCCGCGTTGATGAGCGACTGCGCGCCCAGAATGCTGCGCGTGCGGCCCGCGCAATTGACGACGATCAGCGTGTCCGGCGAAGGCGCCGCGGCCAGCGCGCGATAGACGAGTTCCGCGCCCGCGCATTCGATGCCGCCGGGAATGTTCATCGTGTGATATTCGCCAAAGGGGCGGCTGTCGAGCACGATCAGATCGTCGCCTGTATCCTGGCGCGCCTTGAGCGTCACCGCGTCGATATTCGGTGTATGCAGCCGGGCTTCGATGATTTCGCCGAAGGCCTTGCCGGGCACATTGGTGCCGCTGAAGACTTCGTAACCCGCGCGCGCCCATCCTTCCACGCCGCCTTCGAGTATGGACACGTCCGTATAGCCGAACTCACCGAGCAGCGCGGCGGCGCGCGACGTGTATTCACCGTGACCATCCACCAACGCGATGGGAGCGTCGAATCTGGGTACGAGGCGGCGGACCACGTAACCCAGCCGGCCAACAGGCGCGACTGACGAATAAAACAGACGGCGGCGTGCAGACACGCCTTCTTCGCGCACGTCTAGCACGGCGACTTCGCTGCGCGTGGCGAGCAGGTTTCTCAGGGCCTCAGGGGTGAGTGTGCGGACTGGTTTGGCGGACATGCGGGTCGATTCCTCGATGCGGTCGCGGGACGGGCCTTGCGGCACGTCGGTTGGAATTCAGGAAAATGGGAAATTTCTTCCATTTTTTGAATTATGCGAGCGCTGAGGCGGCAGACTAACCAACAAATCTGCCTGAGCTTCCGACGAATACGGGATAGCGCGGACCGCCTTGTGAACCGAGCTTGTGAACCGTGCTTCCGCTACGTTCAGTGCATCGTCACAGGTTCAGAAAACGTCCGACCGCGCGAACCGCAAGCGACGTGTTCGACAGGATGTTGGTCGCTTCGAGCAGATCGCGGCGCATCGCCGTGACGCGGGGCGGGGTGAAGTACTTGCTGGGCCCCGTCAGCACGATCACGCCGATCGCGCGCGCATCGGGCAGGCCGAGCCGTGCGCCGACGGCGGAAATGCCGAGAATGTTCTCGTTGAAGTTGGTGGCGATGCCGCTGGTGGCAACCTGGTCGAGATCGCGCATGAGCGGCGTGCGGGTAATGATGGTTTGCGGCGTACGGGAAGCATACGGTTCGGCGCCGAGCAGCGCGTCACGTTCCGCGACGGAAAGCTGGCTCAGCAGCAGCTTGCCCGACACGGTGCAGTGGAACGGCGTCAGGTGTTGCGTCTCGTAGTAGGGCGCGACGTTGTCGCGTCCCAGCACGATATCGACGTAAAGCCGCATCGTGCCCATGAAAACGATAAGGCCGGCGGAAGCGCCGTATTCATGCTGGAGCGACTTGAGGGTCTCGGCTGTGTCCCGGCGCAACAGGTTGAGCGGGTGATCGATGGTCAGCGGGCATACCGCGCGCGGTGTCGGGTAATAGCGGTTGCCGGCATCGCGGTAGACATAGCCCGCCTGGATCAGCGTTTGCAGCAGGCGGTGGCATGTGCTCGACGACAGGCCGACGGTCTCGCCGACTTCGATCAGCGTGAGCGGGCGCGCAGCGGCGATGATGGCTGAAAGAACGGTCAGGCCGCGGGTCAGCGCGCCGCTGTCGGCGGATTTGCCGGTGCTGTCGTTGTCGGCTGCGGCGATCTCTGGTGCAGGTGGTTGAGCGACGTCTGCTCGTCGGCTTTTGCGAGGTTGTCTGGCTTGCATGAATAAACGGGCGAGTACGCGATCATGACATCACTGAGTCATCGCATCATACTCGCGGCCATGGCGCGCGCCACTTCACATCACTAATAGCCCAGGCGAATATCCACCCGATCTTCCAGCGCGGTACCTGCGGAAAACGCCCTGAAATTGCGCACGAACTTGTGTGCCAGTTCCACCGTATTGTGCGGACCGATGGCCGATGTGTGCGGCGAAAGCCGGACGCGAGGATGCGTATAAAAGCGATGGCCTGCGGGCAAAGGTTCGGGTTCGGTGACGTCCAGCGACGCGCCGCCGATCACGCCATTGTCGAGCGCTTCGAGCAGCGCTGCGTCGTCGATGAGCGAGCCGCGCGCGATATTGATCAGGTGAAGTCCAGGCTTGGCGACCTGCAGCGAAGCCCGATTGACGATATGACGCGTTGATTCCGTAGCAGGTGCCGCGAGTACGAGATGATCCGATTGCTGCAACAGTTCGCCGATGTTCCCTACAAAGGTCACGCCGGGTACGGCTGCCTGATCCGCCGTGCGACGCCTGACGGCGAGAACCTGCGCACCTAGTGCAAGCGCTTTCTGCGCAACCGCTTCACCGATCGAACCGAAACCGAAGATGCCGACGGTACTGCCCGCCACTGTCGCGAGCGGTGACATCTGCCATTGCTGCGCATCGTGAATCCAGATGTCCTGCAGGCGTTTCGCGTGCGCGAAGATCGACGCCAGCACGAATTCCGCAATCGCCTGCGAGGCTGTGCCGCGCGCGGTGGTGACGGGCGGGCCGTCGAAGAACCAGCGCGGATAGAAGTCGATGCCGGACGAACCCAGTTGTACCCAGCGCAGTCCGAACGGCCAGCCTTCGGGCGCATGCTCGGGTGCCGTCGCGCCCCTCACGATGATCGGCGCGGCGACAAGGATCGACGCGTCATCCGGCAATCCCGCCGGCACACCGCGCGGAATGCCGATCACCTGCGTATCGGGCAGGAGGGCGCGCACGGCGTCGTTGAAGGGTTCGGGAAGCTGACTCGCGATCGTGACCATGAATGTGCTTGAGATAGTCGCCAGGGAGGCGTGTGCGACAGGCGGCATCGACGGGATGACGGAAACACGCATTGCGCACCGGATGCACGAGGCTACGGGCTGAGCGCGCAGGCGACAACGAACGATTGCTGCAAACCATATGAAGCGCGGCACGCGCGCAGCGGTTGAAGGGCAGTCAGCCGTATTCGCTTCCGGAAGAAACCAAAGATTGATTTGTTGGTTTGGCGCGGGCTGACGTTTTTGTAAGCTCGCATGCCTACAACCGATAAACCGTCGCCGGACCCGATCCACGGGCGTCACGGCGCAGAGGAGAACCCGATGAAAGTGTTTCGCCGTGTCTGGTCGCCCTTGACCGCTATCGCGCTTGGCGCATTGATCGCGGTCAGCGTGACCGCGCATGCCGCCGATCCCGACAAGAAGGAAATCCGTTTCGGCGCAACGGCCGGACCGTATTCCGATCAGATCCGCTACGGCATCAAGCCTCAGCTGGAGAAAGAAGGCTACAAGGTGACAATCGTCGAGTTCAGCGATTATGTTCAGCCGAACCTCGCACTCGCCGACGGCGCGCTCGACGCCAACGCGTTCCAGCACGAGGTGTATCTGAAGAAGTTTTCGGCGGATCACAAGCTCGCGCTGTCGGAACTGGTGAAGGTGCCCACCGCGCCCATCGGGCTATACAGCCACAAGCACAAGCGTCTCGACGAACTGAAGGACGGCGCCACCGTGTCGCTGCCGAACGACGTCACCAATCAGGCGCGCGCGATCATCCTGCTGCAGCAGCTTGGCTGGGTGACGCTCAAGCCCGGCATCGATCCCGTGAAGTCGTCGGAACGCGATATCGACGCCAATCCGCACAAGATCAAACTGGTGCCGCTGGAAGCCGCCCAGTTGCCGCGTTCGCTCGACGACGTCGATTACGCCTTCGTGAACGGCAACTTCGCGCTGGCCTCTGGCTTGAAGCTCACGGATGCGCTGCTGCTCGAGAAAATCCCGCCGTACTATCTGAACCTCGTCGCAGTGCGAACGGCCGATCTGAACAAGCCGTACGTGAAAGACATTGCGAACGCGTACATATCGGCAGAATTCAGGCGCGTGATCGATGAGCGTTTTGCAGGTTTCTCGAAGCCGTCCGAATGAGGTAAGCAGGTGATGCGCTGCGCCTTCATGGCCGCAGCGCTTCGACTACCTCCTGACGTGACGCCGCGTCGACACGGCGGTTTCTCGACAGGCGCGGATTGAAGGTGGCGTGCAGCGCATCGCTCAACAGATTGAGCGCGAGAACCGTCAGCGCGATCGCCGAGCCGGGCACCGCGATCATGTACCACGCCGTGCGCAGCGCTTCGCGTCCTGTGCCAACCATCGAACCCCAGCTCACCACGTTCGGATCCCCAAGCCCGAGAAACGAGAGCGCCGCTTCGGACAAAATCGCATTCGCCACGAGCAGTGCGGTGGAAACGAGGATCGGTGTGAGCGCGTTGGGCAAAATCTCGACGAAGATCAGACGCGCATCGCTGGCGCCGAGCGCCACGCTGGCGCTGACGAACTCGCGCTCGCGCAGCACGATGAACTCGCCGCGCGTGAGCCGCGCAATGCTCGGCCACGCGGTGATGCCGAGCGCGAACACGATGGTCGACAGCGAAGGCGTGAGGATCGCGACAAGAATGATGGCGAGCAGAAACGGCGGCACGGTCTGAAAGAACTCGGTGATCGCCATCAGCGTTTGATCGATGACGCCGCCGAAATAACCCGCCACGCCGCCGATCAGCACGCCCAGCACGAGCGCGATCAGCGCAACGGTGATCCCCACATACAGCGAAACGCGCGCGCCGTGGAACAGCCCAGCGAGCAGGTCGCGGCCCATCAGGTCGGTGCCGAGCGGATAGGCATGATCGGCGCCCGGCCATTGATACGGCGCGGCGACCATGTCGAGCGGATCGCCGGGAAAGAGCCAGTTGGCCGACAGCGCGGCAAACAGCGCGAGTGCGAGCAGGATTACGCCAGCGAGGGCGGACGGCTGGCGCAGGAAATGGAACAGTTTCATCGGCGCGACCTCGTGCGCGGATCGATCAGTCCGTAGAGCAGATCGACGATCAGATTGAGCAGGACCACCAGAAACGCGGAGAGCAGCAGCACGCCAACCAGCAGATTGACGTCGCGGCTCTTGATGGCCTCGAACGACAGCTGCCCGAGCCCAGGCCAGCCGAACACCGTTTCGACCACCACGGACCCGCCGATCAGCGCGCTGCCCTGCAAGCCGAGCATGGTCAGCACGGGCAGCACGGCGTGACGCAACGCGTGATGCGTCGTCACGTACCACGGCCGTCCGCCTTTCGCGCGCGCGGTGCGGATGAAGTCTTCCTGCAAGGTCTCGATCATCGAGGCCCGCGCGAGGCGCGCAAAGATGGCCACGTAGTACAGCACGAGCGTCGCCGCAGGCAGCACGAGATGGCGCAGATGATCGAGCAGCAGCGCGAAGCCGTGATGCGCGACGTTGGTATCGGCCACGCCGCCGATCGGCAGCCATTCGAGATGCACGCCGAACACCACGATCAGCATCAGCGCGGTCCAGAACATCGGTGCGGAATAGCCGAGCGTGGCCAGCGTGGACACGAGCGTATCGACGAAGCCATGCGGACGGCGTGCGGCCAGCACGCCGAGCAGCAGCCCAAGGCTCACGGAGACCAGCAGGGCCGTGCCGATCAGCGCAAGCGTGGCGGGCAGGCGGCCGAAGATCAGCGTCGCCACGGGTTCGCCGAAGCGGAACGAAAAGCCCAGATCGAGCCGCAGCGCATGCTCGACATAGTGCAGCAGCTGCCACACCACGCCCTGATTCAGACCATAGGCTTCGCGCAACTGCGCCACGTATTGCGGCGACACATTGCCGCTCTCGCTGGCGATCACGTCGACGAGATCGCCGGGCATCAGCTTGAGCAGCGCGAAGTTGAGCACCGTGGTGCCGAACAGGACCAGCACGAGCTGAATCAGCCTGCGCCCTATCTTGCGCGAAGCTGGCGTGGAAGTGAGTTGCATGATGCTCAAGCCTTGTCGAACCAGACGCGCGCGAAGTTGGCGCGCGAATGGCTGGCCGTATCGGTGACGTTGCGCAGGTTCTTCGCCCACACGCCGAACCAGCGGAACTCGAACAGATTGATCAGCGACAGGTCGCGCTGCGCGATCTTCTGCAACTGCACGTACAGGTCGCGCCGTTTGGCGGGATCGGTTTCCGTCTGCGCGGCTTCGATCACGCGGTCCATTTCGGGGCTCGCGTAGCCGGACGCGTTGAACCACGGCGTGCCGTTGGAGGCCGCTTTCGACCAGTAATGCTGCTCGATGCCGATCTGCGGATCGAGGCCGTCCGTGCCCCAGCTGCTGATCAGCTGGAAGTTGTTGTCGGTGAAGACGTTCTTGATCCAGGTGGGCAGATCCTGGCCGCGCAGATTGACGTCGATGCCGACCCGCCGCAGCGACTGACGCACGAATTCGCCCGTGCGGCGATAGTCGTCGCCATACGGGATGAAATCGTGATCGAGCTTGAAGCGCCAGCCATCCGCTTTCTTCGGGAAACCGGCCTTGTCGAGCAGTTCTTCCGCGCGCTTGGGATCGTACGGATATTGCTGCGTATCGGGCGAGTAGAACGCCTTCACCAGCGACGACTCCGGCCCCGTCGCGGGTACCGCATAGCCGCCCCAGACGGTCTTGACCAGCACGTCGCGATTGATCGCGTGCGAAATGGCCTGACGCACTTCGAGCTTGCCGAGGATGGGGTCGCGCAGATTGGGTTCGAGCCACAGCCACGCCGCGTAGCCGTTATAGCCTTCACGCGAGACCACGAGGTTGGGCAGCTTCGCGAGGCGGTCGGCATCGGCGAACGTCACCGGGTTGCGCTCGCCATATTGTGCGGCGCCCGTTTCGAGCGCGGTCGCGCGGCCCGAGACGTCCGGCGTGATCTTCCACGTAATGCGGTCCAGATAAGGCTGACCGGGCGACCAGTACTTGTCGTTGCGGTCGAGGACGATGCGGTCGCCGCGCGCCCATTCCGTGAACTTGAACGGCCCCGTGCCGATCGGCTTGTTGTTGTACGGATTGTTGCGGATGTCGGTGTTTTCGTAGAGATGCTTCGGCAGGATCGGCGTGCCCAGCGAATCGAGAATGCCGAAGGTCGCAGGCGTCGATTTCGACAGATGCAGCACCTCGGTATGCGCATCCGGCGTGTCGATCTTCGTCAGGTATTGCAGCACGCGCCGCGAGGCCGGGCTGATCTTGAGCCACACTTCTTCGGCGGAGAACTTCACGTCGGCGGCGGTGAAGGGCTGGCCATCATGCCACTGCACGTTCTGGCGCAGCTTGAAGGTCCACGTCAAACCGTCCGGCGAGACAATCCAGCTTTCGGCAAGCTGCGCGCGCGGCTTCAGGTCGGGACCGTACTCGATCAGGCCGTCGAAAATCTTGCTCGCCACCGCGCCGATCATGGTCGCGGAGTTGACGAAGAAGGCGAGCGTCGGCGGCTCGGGGTGAAGGACCGCGGTGAGCGTGCCGCCGCGCTTCGCGCCGTTCAGCGTGATGGGTGTGGTCTCTGTCGTGGCCCAGGCTGCGCCTGTGAACGTGAAGGGCGTTGCCGCGCCCGCGAGCAGTGCGCCAGCGCCTTTGAGCAGCTTGCGCCGCTTCAGGTCGGCAACCGCGGCGCCCAACGGATCATCGCGGAACAGGAGCGTCGAAGTGGAAGTGGGCTGACGCTTGCTCTTGAAAGTCACGATCAATTTTCCTTGTATCGGATGTAAATGAAGCCTGCGATGACGGCACGGCGTCGATCAGCGTGCGCGTGTAAGCGTGTTGGGGTGAAGTCCAGATGGAAGCCTGATCGCCGCGTTCGACGATGCGCCCCGCCTGCATCACGAGGACGCGATCGGCGATGTAGCGGACCACCGAGAGGTCATGCGAGATGAACAGCAGCGCGAGTCCAAGTTCGTGTTTGAGATAGACCAGCAGGTCGAGCACCTGCGCCTGGATGGAGACATCGAGCGCGGAAACGGGCTCGTCGCAGATGACGAGTTGCGGCTCCAGCACCAGCGCGCGCGCAATGCCGATGCGTTGCCGCTGTCCGCCGGAAAACTCGTGCGGATAGCGCTTCAGCGCCGATGCGGGCAAACCGACTGCATCGACGATGCGGCGGATCTTCGCATCGCGTTCGCGCTGGCTGGCCACGCCGTGAATGGCCAGCGCATAGCCGAGCGTGCGCTCGACGGTGTGGCGAGGATTCAGCGAGCCATACGGGTCCTGGAAGATCATCTGCACGCGCCGCCGGTACGGCCGCAACGCGCGGCGCGTGCGATGCGTGATGTCCTCGCCGTCGAATACAATACTGCCGCCCGAAGGTTCGACCAGCCGCGTCAGCGCGCGCGACAGCGAAGACTTTCCGCAGCCCGATTCGCCCACCAGACCCACGGTTTCGCCGGACTGAATGTCGAAGCTGACGCCATCGACGGCACGCACGCCGTGATAATCGACGTGGATATCGCGCGCCTCCAGCAAGGTGCGGGCAGGCTTGCTGTCCACACGTCGAGGCGCTGCAACGGGCGCATCCGTGAGCCGCGCGTCGCGATAATGCAGACCTGCGCCGAAATGCAGCGAAGCGCCGAGCAGCGCACGCGTATAGGGTTGCGAGGGCTGCGCGAACAGCGTCTTGCTCGTTGCCTCTTCGACCTTCGCGCCGTCCTTCATCACCACCACGCGATCCGCCCAGCGCCCGACCACGCCGAGATCGTGCGTGATGAGCAGCACGGCCATCGAGAGCTCACGGCGCAAGCGGTCGATCAGTTCGAGAATCTGTGCCTGTATCGTCACGTCGAGCGCAGTGGTCGGCTCGTCGGCGATCAGCAGGCCCGGACGGCAGGCGACGGCAATCGCGATCATCACGCGCTGCCGCTGTCCGCCCGACAGTTGATGCGGATACTGTCCGAAGCGCCGCTGCGGGTCGGGCAGGCGCACCAGGTCGAGCAGCCCGAGTGCTTCCTTGCGTGCGGCCTGCGCCGACATCGGCCGATGCAGCGTCAAGGCTTCCGCCACCTGCTTGCCGATCGGCTGCAGCGGGGCTGTGCATGCGCGTCGTAATGTTCGCGATGCAGCACGTTGGGTTCCGCGTATATATGCCCTCATTGTTCGGCCGCGATGGGGCAGTGGTTGACGCTGAAGAAGGGGCAGCGGTGCTGCAACGCCTCTGCATTAGTGCCGAGTTCAGCGCTATGCAATCCGGGCGCTCAAGCAAGGTGACGCACTGGGTACGCGCGTTGGCTAGACACGCGCACGCAGAATGCGGCGGCCCGGGCGTTGGTGCGGTCGGCATGTGCTTCACGGGAAATTTCGCCTTGACGATGATGCTTGACTCAGCGCTGATTGCGCCCGTGTTGGCGCAGCCGGCCTTGCCGCTCAACGACCCAGGTGGTTTGGAAATTTCGCCTGAAGAATTGAGCCAGGTGCGTTCCAGACTGGATCGGGAAGGCCTCAAAGTAGTTGGGCTGCGCTTCCGTGATGACCCGCTGTGTACTGCTGCCAGGTTTACTGCCTACCAGAACGCATTGGGCGAGCATTTTGAAGGCATCGTGTTGCCGGACGAGGTGGCGAATAAGGATGTCGCGCCATTCGTGGCCAAGTATGTGCCATCGCCTCATAGCGTACTCACGCAGAATTTGATTGACAAAGAAGGCGAGCCGACCCTCAAAGTCCGCGATCAGGTGCTTGAGTTTTTGAAACAGCGCCTTCAGGCGTGACCCCATATGTGGGCAATGCGCACAGTGCGCTTGCCGAGCATATGGCGCGCGGGATTTCGCAGGTCAACGGGGATTTGGCCGGTCAACCGCTGATCGACGCAGAAATCGTCGGTCGTTCGGCGGCGTAAATGGCGAACTTGCCTCTTGACGCGAATGCGCTTTTTCACACCGTCACGGCGACGAAATACCGTTTGTCGGGAGGGTGATGAGGCATCGCCTCAAGTGATTTCGGATGTAGACGCAATCATGATCGGGAGTTCGGGACGACCGATGGGTCAGTTCTCGCTGCAGTCGGACGAGTACCTGCGGCCAGTTGCGGCCGTGCGCCCATCACACAAAGCTGTCACTCAAACGGCAGGTCTACGTCCGAAACCTGCCCGATATCCGGGACGGACATCCCGGCCTTTGGCGACAAAGGGGCAGTCTGTGTTCTATGTCAGCCCCGCGCTCTGCGGCGAACTGTCAGCATCCTTTTTCAGCTCTGCGCCCCGTGGCAGTGATACTGAAAAGGTCGTCTCCGTTTCGCTGGACCGCGTTTCGATAGCCCCGCGATGGGCCTTGGCGATCTCGCTTGCGATATACAACCCCAGTCCGAGATTACCGATCCGCTCATCTTCACCCTGACGATCCGGTCCGCGCGTCAGGGGATTGAAGATGCTGGCCAGCGTCGTGGTTCCGATCCCCGCCCCGCGATTGCTGACATTAATGTGGACATGCGTGAGGTCGCCAGTCACCGTTACCCGCACAGGCGCGTCCTGTGCACCATATTTGATCGCATTGAGAACGAGATTGCCGAGCAATTGCTGCAGACGCGGACCATCCCAATCTCCCTGCGAGTCGCCACTGATCTCCAGGTCAATCTGCCTGTCGGGATGAATGGCGCGTAACTCATCCACCTCATCAGCAAGCACAGCCGCCAGATCGATATTCGTCGGCACGACGTTGATGCCAAGGCCCAGTCGGGTCCGGTTAAATTCGGTGAGGTCGTTGAGTAACGACTGCATCCGGGCTCCGCTACGTATCAGGCGGCCTGCGGCCTTTGATCTCGCGGCTGACAGCATCAGTAAGCTGTCCGACGCTGATTTCCCTGCCTGGTTGGGCTGGCAAAAGGTGGAAGAGTCGGACGGCGTGTTCGCCGACGACGGTGTCTGCGATATACCAAGCCTGCGCACTTTGCCTGGCTCCGCAGTCAAGGCCGACGACACCGGTGACGCAGCGAAGCAGGACTTCGCGGCTTTCGTCGCAGCGCCCGAGAATGCATCACTGCGCGAACGGTTGCAACATCTTGTATGCCGCTTCCCTACGGAATCGGACGGTGCTAACAACGAACAACGCTAAGCGCCTGAAGCAGAAGGACGGGCTTGGCCCCGGCGTCGATGGACCGTTCTATGGCAAGGATGACGATTGCAACCGTCAACTCGCGTTTTTCCGTCAACTTCAATTCTTATCGCAAACTTCCGATTGGGCCAGCACCGGACAGCGGCGGCTTTTACTGGGTGTCGAAGTCTCACGATCACGCATATGACATTAACAGCGTCTGCGATTGCGGCATCACGGATGCAAACCATTGGGCGCGTATCGGTGCTCGTCAACGGCGGCGGATTCGGCTTCTTCGAGCGCCAGGGCTATGCACGCTACATCGCACGTTTTCTGGGCGACGTTTGACGCCTCGTTTGAGGCAGCATTAACAGCAAAATCGGCGAGCCCAGAAGGCCTCGCCGTTTTTCGCTGTGAGGAGTTGTACGACACGCATCGATCACGTGACCCATCGCGGAAAGCACTACACGTCGATCAACTCCCGCAATCTGTCACCCGCCAGCGGCATGTCGCGCAATCGCTTGCCAGTTGCGTCGAACAACGCGTTGGCGAGCGCGCCAGCCGTCGGTCCCATCGACGCTTCTGCCGCGCCAAGGAATGGCGCACCCGGCCGGTCGATCAAATGCACGTTGATGCTGCGCGGCGCCGCTGAGTATCGCAGGATCGGATAAGTGCCCCAGTCGAAGCTGCGAATTCGTGATGTGTCGAACTTGAGTTCCTCATAGAGCGTCCAGCTGGCCGCCTGCACTACGCCGCCTTCGATCTGATTGCGAATCCCGTTCGGATTGACGATCTGCCCAGAATCCACCGCGACTTCCGCGTGCTCAAGCACCACCTGGCCGGTCTCGGGCACGACGGATATCTCGATGGCCATGGCCACATACGCCATCAGATTCTTGTACTTGCCGAACGCAAATCCGACGCCGCGATTGCGCTTGCGCGCCTGTCCCGGCCAGCCGAATTTTCGCGCGGCTAGCTGGATGACATCACGCGCACGCGGGTCCTGCATATGCTTGAGCCGGAACGCAACCGGGTCGGCACCCGCGGCCGCTGCCAGTTCATCCATGATGGCCTCGATCGAGAACACGTTCATATGCGCGCCGAGAGAGCGCATTGCCGAGGTATGCAATGGCATCGTCGGCGAAAAATTGTTCATGATGTGCATGTTCGGAATCGAGTACAGCGGAATCGCGTTGCGGTCACCGCCGCCTTCCGGCTGCACCATCGGTACCGAGGGCGCGGGCACGAACGGCTTCTCCAGCATCCGGGCAGGAATCAGCCGCCCGGCGTTGACAATCCGCTCGTTGTGCGAACTGCTCCACAGCGCGTAGTTCCAGTCCACGATCGTGCCACTTGCGTCGAGCGAAGCACTGACTTCCGTGACCATCGCTGGCGTGTAGTGATCCCACGTATGCTCTGTCTCGCGCATCCATTGCACACGCACGGGCGCGCCTTCCATTTCGTGGGCGATCAGCGTGGCATGGGCGGCAACGTCGTCCGCGCCGTTGTGGCCGTAGCAGCCGGAGCCTTCGACGTGAATGCAGCGGATCTTGTCCTTAGGCATCGACATCATTTCGGCGAGCCCGTCGCGCAGCGGATACACGCCTTGCGAATGCGTCCAGACGGTCATTTCACCGTCCTTGTACAGCGCGACGGCGGCGGATGGGCCGATCGAGCCATGCATCATGTAGCGCTTCGTGTATTTCGCGCTCAACGTCTTCACCGCCGCACCAGCGGGGTGATGCGTGTTCGATATCTCGATGTGCTGGGTGGATATCTGCTTGAGGTCGCGGTGTACGGTGGCGGGATCGGGCAGTGCGCGGCCAGCCGTCCACTTGCAGCCCGCCGACAACGCCCGATGCGCCTGCACCGCCTGCCATTCACCCTTGGCGACCACGGCAAGCACGCTGCCGTTGCGGACCACCTTGACCACACCCGGCATTTTCAGCACGTCGGCCGCATTGGTGTCGAGCAGCCTCGCCTCGTAGACGGGTGGCATCACGACACGCGCGTGCAGCATGCCCGGCATCATCATGTCCTGAACATAGCTCGCGCCGCCCGTCACCTTGGCGGGAATATCGACGCGCGGCAACGAGGTGCCGATCATGTCGAAGCTTGCTGGGTTTTTCAGCGGAGAAGTCGGCGTGGCGACGCGATGCAGATCGACGAGCCCGACTGCTTCGCCATATGTCATGCTGCGGCCGTCCGGCGCCTTGATGACCGCGTCGTGCGCGACCAACTGCTTGCTGTCGATACCGAAGTGCTTCGCGGCCGCGTCGACCAGCAGGCCGCGCACCTGGGCGGCTGCATTGAGCAGCGCGCTGCCGCTATCGGCCATCGTGTGGCTGCCGGCCGTGAGCCCTTCATCGGGCGACGCGCCGGTGTCGGCCATCAGGAATGTGATGAGCGAAGGCGCCATGTCCAGTTCTTCCGCCGCGACTTGCAGCAGCGCGGTACGCACACCCGTGCCGAGTTCGACCTTGCCCGTGTAGACGGTCACTTTGCCCGCCGCATCGATCTTGATCCAGGCGTCGAGATACGGATTGGTTTTCAGGCTGCCCGCGAGCGCTTGAGTTGCCTTGCCGATGTGGACGGCGGCGCCTTCATCCGCGATCACTTCCTGCGCCATCGCGCTGACGCCGGGGAACATGCTGAAGCTCACGACCAGCGCGCCGGACAGCATGAAGCGGCGGCGTCCTTCGTTGATGTTGTCGTCCGCGTCACTCATTGCGCGCCTCCGAGGCTCGCCATCTCCATGGGTTCATTCGAGAGGGTGTCGCCAGCCGGCAGGTGCGCGACTTCACGAATCGCGGCGAGAATGCGCAGATGAGTGCCGCAACGGCAGAGGTTCGGTTCCATATGTTCGAGTACTTCGCGCTCCGTCGGCCGCGGGTTGCGGTCGAGCAGAGCCTGGGCGCGCATGATCATGCCGGCGATGCAGTAACCACACTGCGCCGCCTGGTGATCGATAAACGACTTCTGCAACGGGCTGGGATGCTCGACCGTGCCGAGGCCTTCGACCGTGCGCACCGCGCGTTTGCCGATCGACGACACGGGAATCAGGCACGAGAAGACGGCCTTGTCGCCCACGATCACCGTGCAGGCGCCGCATTGTCCGAGTCCACAGCCGAACTTCGCGCCATGTAGATGCAGGTCGTTACGCAGCGCATACAGCAGGGGAGTCGACGGATCGATATCGAGGTCGTGCTGCACGCCGTTGACGGTAAGAGTGATCATCGCGCGTCGTTCTCCTTTCTGACTGTTGCGACCGACTGCTCGACGTCTTTCCACGGAGCGCGCTGCGAATAAGCTGCGCGAATGTAAGACGTCAGATCGGCGATTTGCTGGTCGCTATAAATCTGGCTGAAGGCCGGCATGTAGTTAATCGAATCTTCGCCATGCCAGCTGATCCCGTTCAGAATCATCTGGATCGCGTTGCGCGGCGTCGCTGCGTTGACAGCTGTGCTGAACGCAAGCGTCGGGCGTTCACCAACCGCTTGCATGGGCGAGTGGGGACCATGGCATTGCGCGCATGAAGCGGCGAACAGCTCCGCTCCGCGCTTCGCCTCGGGCGGCAGCGCAGCGGTTGGCGCGGGCGCGTCTGCTGTCGGGGTAGACTGAGGCTTCTGGATCGACAGCATGTACGTGGCGATCGCCTGCACGTCCGCTTCCGGCACGGTGGCGAGATCGCGTGTAACGGGCAGCATCGGGCCCGCTGCGGCGCCGTGCTCGCTGGCGCGGCCGGTGCGCAGATAGGTGACGAGCTGCGCCTGAGTCCAGGGTTTGGGTGCGGCGTCGAGCGCATTGAGCGCGGGTGCTTCCCAGCCGTCCACGACACCGCCGTCGAACGCATGCCCGAGCTTTTCACCGCCGATCAGGTTGAGCGGCGAGTGACACGACGCGCAATGACCGAGGCCGTCGACCAGTAGCTTGCCGCGATTCCACTGCACGTCTTTTGAGGCGTCCGCGACCTCTGCGCCGGGATGCAGGAACAACACGTTCCAGAAGGCGAGCAAGGGTCTGAAATTCAGCGGAAAGATCAGTTCGTTCGCAGGCGCAGTTGCTTTGACGGGCTCCCGTGTCATCAGGTACGCGTAAGCCGCCGAGATCTCATTGTCCGACATGCGGGTGAAGTGGATATACGGAAACGCGGGATAGAGCAGGTGGCCATCGCGCGCCACGCCGTAACGTATCGCGCGTGTAAAGGCCTCGAGCGACCATTTGCCGATACCCGTGTCGACATCGGGCGTGATATTGGTCGCATAGATGGTGCCGAAGGGCGTGGCAAGCGGAAGACCTCCGGCGAAGGGCTGGCCGCCTTTGGCAGTGTGGCAGACAACGCAGTCGCCAAGCGCCACGACACGCGCGCCCGCGAGCCGAGTCTGCGCGTCGAACGACGACGCTGGCGGTGAACTGACCGGCGCGATGGCGGGCTTCCACATGAGCGCCACAGCGGCAACCAGCGCGACCACGACGAGCAGGCCTCCTCCCCATAGCAATCTGGGCTTGAGAGTCATTCACGCACCTTTCATCACACGTCTCGATTGATAATGTCGCGCGCGTACGCCGCGCGCGATGTTGTGCTCGCCATTACGCGGCGCGGGCATCGAACGGATAGTCGATATACCCGGCGCCGTCGCCGCCGTACCAGCCCGCTGCGTTTGGCGTCGCAAGCGGTGCCCCATTAGCGATCCGGTCGACCAGGTCGGGATTTGCGATATACGCGCGGCCAAACGCAACGAGATCGGCGTCGCCAGCGCGAAGCAATGCGTCGGCGTGGTCGACGGAAATGCCGCCGTTGACCATGAGCGTGCCGCCGAACACCTTGCGCATTCGTTCGATGATGCGCGGCAGATCCGGTGCGCCGCTCCAACCGTTTGTGTCGGCCGCATGGACGTACGCCACACCGAACTCGCCGAGCATCGCGCCGACGTAGTCATAGGTGCCGTCCGGGTCGGCGTCGCGGACGTTGTTGTAGTGCGCGTAAGGCGAGATGCGTACACCGACCTTGCCGAGCGGCACCGACGAGCCGATGGACGTCAGGATTTCGCGCAAAAAATTCGCACGGTTGGCAACCGATCCGCCGTAGTTGTCGTCGCGCGTGTTCGTGGTCGACGAGAGGAATTGGTGCGGCAGGTAACCATTGGCGGCGTGGACTTCGACGCCATCGAAGCCTGCGGCCATTGCGTTGATCGCGCCTTGCCTGAACGCATGAATGGTGAGCTTCACTTCATCGAGTGTCATGGCACGCGACGGTGTAGCGTGAATGCGCGTGTAGTTGCCATTCTGCAACTGCGCCCACACCTGCAACTTCTCGAGGTCGTCATTCACGCCGGATGGCGAGAGCGGGGCTTCGCCGCCAAGCAGCGTGAAAGAGCTGACACGTCCGCTATGCCAGAGCTGCATGAAGATCCGGCCACCGGCAGCGTGAACCCGGTCGGTGATGTGGCGCCAGCCGTCGATCTGTTCGGTCGTCATGATGCCAGGCGTCAGCTCGAAGGCCGCCGATGCCGGGCTCACATTCGTCGCCTCGGTGATGATCAGCCCGGCGGAAGAACGTTGTTCGTAGTACTGGGCCATCATCTCTGTCGGGCGGCCGCGCACGGGCGCGCGCGAGCGCGTCATCGGCGCCATCACGACGCGATTCGGCAGAACGAGGCCGTGCAGGTCGTACCCGCTGAGGAGGGGCGAAAGGGAGGACATATCTATTTCCTTAGGCAAGCGATCGAGCGCTGCTCAGGTCTGGGGACTGTGCTGGCCAGCCTATCGTCAGCGCCACTTAAATTCCTGAATCCACGCTAAAACTTTATTAAACCGGGCAGCATCGCTGTCCGGATGTCAGGGTCGACAGAGCGTGTCAGGCGTTACGCGCAGCGTGAGGACGGCCAATTGCCAGGTAGTGCAGCAGCGCGACAAGAGGGAAGACGGTAGCCACCGCCGCCACCAGCGGCCAGCCGCCGTGCTGATACAGCGGACTGGCAAGTGCCGAGCCAAAGGCGCCGCCAACGAAGATGCTCGTCATGTACAGCGCGTTCAGACGGTTTCTGCTCGCCGCGTGCAGCGCGTAGATTTCGCGTTGCCCGAGCACCATGTTCATCTGCACAGCGAAGTCGAGCACGATGCCCGTCACCACGAGGCCATATATGCCCCACGCCGGATGAATCAATGCAGGCGCGTAGGCGAGCGCGCCCACTACCAGCGCTATCAGCGTCGCGCGCACCGTATGCCCCGCGTCGGCGAGACGTCCTGCAACGGGTGCGGACGTTGCACCGATCGCCCCGACCAGCGCGAAGATGCCGATCGCCGTTTGCGACAGGCCGAACTGCCGCGTCAACTCGACGGGAATCGCCGTCCAGAACAGGCTGAACGACGCAAACATCAAGCCCTGATACAACGACCGGTGACGCAGGACGGGCATTGTCCGAAGCAGATGGCCGAGCGAGCCGATCAACTCGAAGTACGTGGCCTTGTGCTCTGGCTGCCGGCGCGGAATGGTCAACGCGAGCACCGTGGTCACGATTGCCATCAGCACGGCCGCGGAACCGAATACAGCGCGCCAGCCGAAGTGACCGGCCACCACGCTGGAGATAGGACGCGACAGCAGAATGCCGAGCAGCAGCCCGCTCATGATGGTGCCGACCACCTTGCCGCGCGACTCGTCCGGCGCGAGATGCGCGGCGAGAGGAATGAGGATCTGAACGGCAACCGAGCTGAAGCCCACCAACAGCGAGATTCCAAGGAACAGGCCGGGATGATGAACAAAGGCTGCGGCGGCAAGACTCACGATCGATACCAGAGCGGTCGTGATCATCAGCTTGCGGTTTTCGAGCAGGTCGCCGAGCGGCACGAGAAAAAACAGACCGAACGCGTAGCCGATCTGCGTGAGCGAGACGATCAGGCTGGCCGTGTCCGGGGACATGTGAATGTCCGGCGCAATCAACTCGGTGATGGGTTGCGCGTAATACAGGTTGGCGACGATTGCGCCGCAGCAGAAGGCAAATAGCGCGATCAGACTTCGCGTGAGTTTGACGGCGCTGCTGGTGCCCGTCGTCACTGATGCAGGGGTAGACATAACAACTCCTTGAACCATGAAACAGAAATTCGTGCCTCTAGCGAGCGATCTTCATTAGCCGGTTGCCGAGCGAGATGCCGAGTTCGGTCATGAGCTTGCCGCGTTGCAACTGCTGGCTTTCCCAATGCTTCAGCGCTGAATCGATTGGCTCGCCATTGCGTTGTGCCGACAGAAGTGCCAGCGCCAGCGCGTGAGCATTGGATGCGGCCTTTGCGGTACTGCCGGCTGTGTGCGGGCGCGGTACCGAAGCAGCGTCGCCGAGCAGCACGGCCCGGCCGAACACCATTTTCGGCGCGCGCAGATCGACGATAGGCTGCATGAATGGATCGTCGGTTGCATCGGCCAGTGCGCGGAAGGTCGGCCCCATCATGAGCTTCGCATCGGCGCGAAGCTGCGCGATGTCGGCGCTTTTGGTCGAACCCGGCGGCAGCGAGAACTGGCGCGCTACGCCGTTGCGGTCGATCAGCAACTGCGCGAGTTGCTCGCGGCTGTACTTGCGATACCACACCCAGTTCCAGCGCCGCTTGCCGACTTCCGTCGAATCATCGTCGCCTGGGATCATGTAGGAGAGGGCTGAATGGCCGTCCCCTTCCTGAAATGAAAAGCGCTCTCGCAACGTGTTCGCGGCATGCAATGGCAGATCGAGTTCTTGTACGAGTCCTCGCCACGCCACGTAACCTGCGTAGGCGGGCATCACCTCGGGTAGCAGCCGGCTGCGCAACGTCGAGCGGATGCCATCTGCGCCGATGAGAAGATCGGCTTCTTCGTTACGGCCGTTCTCGAATAGCGCGACGACCTTGTCGCCCTCTGCGCGAAAACCGACGAAGGTTTCGCCCGAATGCAGATGCTGCGCCGGCAAGGCGTCTTTCATGGCGCGGTACAACAGGCCCCAGGAGGTCTGCATCTGCGGCATGTACAGTTGCTCGACACGGTTATCCCCGCGGTCAAGATAGATGCGCTCGCCCGAAGGCACGCCCGGCGGATTTGGCAGCTTCACGCCAGCGAACTGCAGCGCATCGAGTACGTCAGGCTGAAGCACTACGCCGCCACCGCGGCTATCGAGTTGGCCCGGCGACGTCTCGAACACGTCGACGTCCCAGCCCGCCGCGCGCAATGTAGAGGCCGTCAGCAGGCCACCAAGCGATCCGCCGATCACAACCGCCCGGCGTTTCCCGATCGAACTCATGCTGCGCTCCTGAGTGCCGCCGAGCGCAGCGCTTGCGTGAAGACGTCGGGCGGTTGAGCGCCGCTGATAATCTCCCCGTCGATCACAATAGTGGGCACGGCACGAACGCCGAGACTGTCCGCATGCTGGCGGGCGGCATCGATCTGGTCGTTACCTGCATTCGAAACCAGATAGGCCCGCACCGCATTCTCGTCGAAGCCCTGCGCGACTGCGATCGCCACAAGCGTCTCCAGGGCGCCGATGTCGAGGCCGTCGGAGAAATACGCCGCGTAAATGGATTCATACAGCGCCGCTGTCTTTTGCGGTTCGTTGCGCTCTTGAGCGAATTGCATGAGGCGATGCGCAAGATGCGTGTTCGGCGTGCGTTGCACGATGTTGTAGTTGAACCGCGCGCCAACGGCCAGGCCGGAGGCTGCGACCTGCCCGTCCATTATTTGCGAACGCGCCCAACTGCCGAATTTCTGCGTGCGATACACCCGCCGATCCATTCCGTCGATAGGCATTGACGGGTTCAACTCGAACGGCACATAACGAATTGACAGGGCTCCGCCTGCGCTACCTTGCGCTAGCGCCACGGAAAAATTGCGTTGCCCGATCCAGCACCACGGACAAATGAAGTCGTAATTGACCTCGACCTGAATGGTTTGCATGTTGCACCTTTAACCAGATAGTGCCTAGAGGATATAGCTAGCGTAACCGCCGCAGAATCCCGCCAAAACGCAATCTGGCGTTGCGTTGAACGCAACGTTCGATGGATCTAACGTGCAAAACTATTCGCTGCGACTGAATGCAGTGTAGAAACGGATCGGGCGCAAGTTTCCGCATAAAATATGAAAGGTTCTCTTTGGAAATAGATCGTCTGATAAACAGAATAAATACCCTGTCGCAGCATTCATTTTTTTCCGTTCAATCTTCGTGGTCGTGAAGCGTTCGCCCGGTATGTGTGAGACTACTTCTCGAACGTCCGTTCATGCGAACGTTACCGTTTGTTGATGCGGAATATATGCAATACGCGGCCAATCAGGTTGCCCGTTAAGAACGATTAACGGCTTTTCAGCTTCATACAGAGGACCCGCAACGAGGGTCCCCGCAGTACATGGAAACTTATTTATGTTTGCGAAAGCGTCTGCCGAAGTCGATGGAATCGCGTCAAACCTTTAGTAGCCTCGCTGCATTGCCAGCTAGCACCAGATGCTTCTGGTCGTGCGAGAGCGCAAGGCGATCGAGGAACGCAACAGGCTGCTCGTAGCCCATGTCGAAACAGTAGTCGCTACCTAGTACGAGCCTGTCGATGCCGACGTTCTGAATGAGAAAGTCCAGCACCGGGCCCGAATGAGAAACCGTGTCGTAGTTAAAGCGGCGCAGATAGCTGCTCGGCTTTTGCGCGAGGCGGCGCGTTTCCGGTCGCACGGTCCAACCCGCGTCGATGCGTCCCATCAGGATCGGCAGCGCGCCGCCCGCGTGAGGCAAGGTCACGCTGAGCGCCGGGTGACGATCCATCACCCCGCCCAAAATCAGATGCGAGCCCGCAATCGCGGTATCGAATGGATTGCCCAACAGGTTGCTGAGATAGAAGTCATTCAGCCTCGCGCCGCCAACCGTCTGCTGCGGATGGAGGAACACGGGCAAACCCAGCTGTTCGATACGTGCAAAGGTCGGTTCGAACAGCGGGTCGTCCAGATCGCGATTGTTGATATTCGTGCCCATGTAGACACCGCGCACGCCCGGCAATTCCGCCGCGCGCTCCAGTTCGTCGATCGCGTCGTGCGGGTTGAGCATCGGAAGCGTCGCCAGAACCACAAAGCGCGACGGGTGTTGCACGTGTACTCTGGATGCGGCTGTATTCCACGTCGTGGCCAGTTTTGCGTTGAACGCTCGATCGGCCCAATAGGCCATCGGCACGCTTAGCGAGAGTGCCTGCATATCGACGCCGGATGCATCCATGTCGGCGATTCGCTCATCGATATTGATAAATTTCAGCGGCAATGGCCCGAGGCCGCCCGCCGGTGTCTGAAAGCTGAAGCTGCTGGCGTCGCAGGTGAACTTGCCTCCGAACTTCTGGCCTTCGCCGCCTACCAGATCGCAATAGCTCTCGGAGTAATAGTGAGCGTGAATGTCGATCGAGCGGGCTTTACCCGCGATGCCGCCGGCCACGGCAGGCGTAGCAGCCGCAGCCGTGCCAGAATTCACCGACGCTCGCGACGCCGCCGACGCGAAACCACCGGCCAGCGCCGCCATCGTACCGAGCAGGCGGCGACGTTTAGGTGAAACACAACAGGTGCAATCCATGAGTCTGTCTCCGTAGTTATTTTTGGAATAGGGTGCTTATCCCTGCTTGACCATGCCGAGTTCGCAATCCACGAGCTGGTTGCCGTATAGCGCGCGTTCTCGCATGCCTCGTTTGGAGGTATCGGTAATCGAGAAGAAGTACACCCCTGCAAATGCCACGATCATCGAAAACAAGGCCGGATATTCATACGCATAGATAGCGTGTTGATGGCCCAGCACCTGGACCCAGACTGTCGGGCTCAGAATGGTCAAACCCACCGCCGTAATCAGGCCGAGCGAACCGCCGACCACTGCGCCACGCGTCGTGAGGCCGCGCCAGTAAATGGACAGCAGCAGTACCGGGAAGTTGGAACTGGCCGCGATCGAAAAGGTCAGGCTCACAATGAAAGCGATGTTCTGCTTTTCAAAGGCGATCCCCAGCAGGATCGCAAGCACGCCGAGCACGAGCGTGGTGATACGCGAGACCTGCATTTCCTCGCGGTCGGTGGCTGCACCGCGGCGTATCACGTTCGCATAGAGATCATGCGAGACGGCCGACGAACCCGCGAGCGTCAATCCCGCCACGACTGCGAGAATGGTCGAGAAGGCGACCGCGCAGATGAAGCCGAGGAACACGTTGCCGCCCACGGCGTGCGCCAGATGAATCGCAACCATGTTGACGCCGCCGATCACAGCGCCCGAAGCATCGTGATACTGCGGGTCCGTCGCGACCAGTGCGATCGTGCCGAAACCGATGCTGATGATCAGCGCGTACCCGATACCCACGATCCCGGTGGCATACAAGATGCTCTTTCTCGCTGCCTTTGCATCGCGCACGGTAAAGAATCGCATCAGAATGTGCGGCAGTCCGGCAGTGCCGAAAATCAGCGCGAGACCGAGCGACACGGCGGAAACGGGATCCGACACAAGGCCGCCCGGACGCATGATGGCTTCATGCCTGGGATGCGCGACGATGGCCTGTTCGAACAGCGTGTTCAGACTGAAACCGAAACGGCTGAGCACCATGAAGGCCATGAACGCGGCACCTGCGAGCAGCAAAGCCGCCTTGATGATCTGAATCCACGTAGTGGCCAGCATGCCGCCGAAAAACACATAGACCACCATCAGCACGCCGACCAGCACGACCGCGACGGTGTAGTTGAAGCCGAATAGCAATTCGACCAGCTTGCCGGCGCCGACCATCTGCGAAACGAGGTAGAGCAGCACGATCACGATCGAGCTGGATGCGGCAAAACCGCGAATCGGCCTTTGCTGGAGGCGGTAAGACACGACGTCCGCCAGGGTGTAACGACCGAGATTACGCAGCGGCTCTGCAATCAGGAAGAGGATGATCGGCCAGCTGGCAAGAAAGCCGATCGAGTAGATCAGGCCGTCGTATCCGCTCGTGAAGACCAACGCCGAGATGCCCAGCAGCGACGCGGCGGACATGTAGTCGCCGGCGATCGCCCAGCCGTTCTGGAAAGCGGTGATCTTGCCGCCCGCCGCGTAGTGATCCGAGACGCTATGGTTCTTTCTGGCCGCCCAGCGCGTAATGAACAGCGTCGACGCGACGAACAGCAGGAACATGCCGATCGCGATCGGGTTATGCGCGTGCGCGGGTACGGCGGTCTGCGCCGCCGCGGCTGGCAAGGACGAGAGCATGCTGCACAGAAAGACGCTAGAAAGCGGACCGCAAAGCCGGGAGATGGATTTCATTGCTGGACTCCTTGCCGGATGCTGTTGGCGGCGCGGTCGAAGGTGGTATTGGCTCGCACGACATAGACGGCAACCAGCGCGAACGTGAAGACGAACATGCCGAAGCCGACCGGGATGCCCCAGGTGGCCGGGTGACCCGCCACCATCGGTTTGGCGAGCAGTGCGGGCGCGAACGCGAGCGTGAGAATAAACGCGAAGTACACGGTCAGCATGAGGACCGCGAGAGTCCACGAGAATCTGCGCCGGGCCCGCACGAGCGCAAGAAACTGCGGATCCTCGCGCAGAGGATGCGCCGCGGGCAGCCGCGGTTCGGCGGCGACATATTGATCGCTCATCAGATAAGTTGGGGCGCCATGTTCCACTTCGTCTCCTTTCTAACCGGCTTCACGTCGGTCCTGTACTTTGAACACTGCTGACAAACCCGCGCATGCGCGGGCTTCTGCTAGAAGCGCGCGGGCACGGCGGTTTCGCGCATCACGGCATCGGGCGTGCGATAGCGTTCAGCCATTTCCCGGTCGACTTCATTCTTCAGCTGCGCCTGCATATAGGCGCCGAGGTGGCGGGCATGCTGAACGATCGCCGCGCCGACCTGCGTGCGCACCTGGCTATAGGCTGCCAGCGCTTGCTGAACGTCATTGTTCGCGTTGAGCGCCTTCACCAGTTCCATGGCGTCGCTTGCCGCTTTGGTGACGCCCATGCCGCAGTGCGGACGCGCGACGAATGCGGCGTCGCCCAGCAAGGCGACGCGGCCGAAGGCCATCTGCGGGACTTCGAGATCGAAGATCGGCTGGAACAGCGGCTGGGTTGCCTTGGTCACGACTTCACCGAATTGCGGTGCGAGCAGGGTGAGGGCAGCGCCTTCCATATCTGCCAGCACGTCATCGCGAATCAGTGTCGGCGGAATGCCGCCGACCCAGCGCTTTCCGGATGCGTCGGTCAGCAGATCCGGCAACTGGATGTCTTCGCTGGTGGCGCGATACCAGACGAAGTTGTAGCGGCGCTCGCCGGGCGCCGTGCTGTTGCCCTGACCCGCAACGGGGTAGCCGAGAATCTGCTCGCGCGGTGGCAGGCAAAACGCAAATTTTTCGAAGAGCGCTTCGCGCGTTTGCAGCGACAGCGACGCTTCGTCGACGAGACCTCGCCACGCGACATAGCCTGCATATTGCAGCTTGACGTTGGGAAGAAACTGTTCGCGAATCGCCGATTTAAAGCCATCCGCCGCGATGACGAGATCGGCATGGACGACAGTGCCGTCGCTGAGGGAAACCATGGCGCGATCGGGGACGTCCTGCACGGAGACGACCGTGCCACCGGCGTGATAGTGGACTTCGGGCAGTGCGGCGCGCAACACGTGGTACATCTTTCCCCATGCAGTGAGCGTTTGCGGCAGTTCGCGCTCCGAGAGGACGCCGCCGTCCTGCGCAAAGGTCACGCGTGATTGCACCTTGACGCCGATTGAAGCGTCGAATGCGATTCCGGCTGCCGCCATTGCCTCGAACAGTTCGGGATGGGTGACGATGCCGGCGCCGCGCCCAGCCAGTTCGTCGGGAACGCGCTCGAATACCTCGACATCCCAGCCGTTACGGACCAGCAGATTGGCCGCGAACAGACCACCCAGGGAGCCGCCGACGACGACCGCTTTCGAACGTGCAGATGTTTTCGTCATGGCTACTCTCCTGTGCCAACGGTTGTTGCAACCTGAGCCGGTTGCACGGCACCTAACTGCAAGACTTCTTCCGCAGGGAAATTCAGTTCGATCGTCACGCCCGACGGATCTTCGATAAACATCTGATGCAAGCCAACGCTCGGCACCGTGCGATCGCGGTACTCAATACCTGCGGCGCGCAGCGTCTGCCACATCGCTTCGACGCCGGTTGCGAGAAATGCAATGTGGTCAACGATGCCCGTTCCCGTCGCAGGCAAGGCCTTGTCGCCGAGATAGGCGGCGAGTCCGTCCGGGTTGTCGGGATCGACGCCGATGATGTGGACGGTGCCGAAGTCAGCCTCGTCGCCGCCCCTGTAGAGCCAGGCGCCGGGGAAGTTGAAGGGAGGCCGGTAGCCGCGCCTGAAACCGAGGATCTGCTCGTAGAAACGACAGGATTTCTCGAGATCGGTGGTGCGGATCGAGTAATGGGCAAGTTTCGAAATGGGCATCTGTCACTCCTGCTACACTATTTATCGATCGATTAGTGATCGTTTGATAAATTGTAGGTCAGGCACGATGGCAGAGAAAGCGGCAAGGCGCCGGTGTTTACCCTGGAAGACTCAGGAGGATTGGGGCGGAATGAAAAGGCGAAGCGGGGGAGCCGGACGTGCGGCTCGCGTTCGTCAAGCTATCGATTTCGTGCGGCTTTTGGCCTTGGGGCCATCTTTGACCGCATGCTTCAGCGCTGTGGGCACGCCGTTCAGGAAGGCATCGATCTGACGCGCGATGTGGTCCTCGACGTCGTCGCTGACGGGCAGCCCGTAGATCCACTTGCGCACGCCCAGATAAAAAATGCTCGCGTGCAGGCTCCAGATCAGTTCAAGGTCCGTTTCGCGCTGCTTCGAGCTGGTCGCTGCCGGCAGATCGTAGGCGGAGCGGATTTCAGCCATGACAGGCAAGAACACGCGTTCGCGTAGGCGTGCCAGATACTTGGAATTGATGCCTTCGCGCGTGAGTCCCGCAAAGATGAAAATGCGGATCCATTCGCGCCGCAGAATCACGTCCGCGTACGCCGAATAGAAGCGCACCATGCGTTCCTGAATCGGAATGGAGCGGTCCTTGATCAGGCTTTCCCAACTCGTATCCCATTGATAAACTTCTTCATATACGCGGTCTATCAGGGCCTCTTTGCTGGGGAAGTAGCGGTAGAGAAGCGGTTGCGTTACGCGTAGTTGGCGGGCGAGTTCGCGCGTGCTGCCGGAGAAACCATGGGTAGCGAAATGTTCGATTGCTTTGGTGAGGATCTGACGTTCGCGCACTTCCGGCGCAAGGCGGCGAGTGGTGCCGTCCGGCGTGTCGCGCGCGTCGACGTGCGTCGCCTTTTCGCTAGTCCTTGCTTTTCTTGGCATGGCTTGTTGGATACCCAGTGTGTTGGGACGCATCATACAAAGATTAACCTGGTCTGGCTAGGCGAGTGCCCGGCTACCGCGGACGGTGCGGCACGATCGGAATGATAGTGACTTTTCACGCGTATTTCGTTGGTTTTCCCGCTCAGGCCCGGCCCGCCGGCGGCCCGAAAAATGACTCGACCGGCACGGGAGCGGTAGTGTGAACAGCAGAATGGAGACCAGAGTGTAGAGCGACTGCAAGCCGCCGTTTTGAAGACTGAGGTAGAGCTTGACAGGAATACCCAAACGCGGAAATTGCGAGAACACGGAGACGATCCCACACTCGCGTGATGACGCGTACCCACGTCACAGCGGCACCCAACGTAAGAACGAGGCGAAGTGATCGTCCAGCGAGTATGGGCAGCTACCCAACGGGCCAGCACCAGCCGAACGCAAAAGTCGTCATTGCGACGTTGCCACCGCATACGACTGCGCACTCCTGAAACTCTCGAGATAGCGGAGATTGCGCGCGCTTCCCGTCATCGTTTCGAGCGCAGATACAGCGACATCAGCACGTTGCGCGCATTCGTCCATCAACCCACGTCGGAAGAGGGTAGGGATCATTACGGCGGCCAGTTCGATTCCGATTTCACGTTCGCCGGAAGGCGAAAAGGCCCACTCGAAAGCGACACGCGTATCGTCGAGCAGATCGTCGCACGATGTTTTTGCGAGCAACGCACCGACATACTCCGCATGGCGTCTCGCGACGTCGGGCGCTCCGCCAAGCGATTCCAGTTGTTTCAACGCGTAAGCGCGCGCGGATTCTGACAAGCGGTACTTCGCTATCACGCCGTCGAAGCTCACATCGAAAACCGACTTCTCGACGAGCTGTGCGATGCATTCCAATGCCATCGCGTGGTCGATGGTGTCGTCGCACGCTACGGCAAATACGGCGTCGACGGTAAAGCTGCAGCGGAAGCGGGCAACCCGAAGATAGACGGCCTGCTCACAGGGGCTGAGGCGCTGAAAGCCCCAGTCGAATGCGGCGCGCAGTGTCCGATGCCTTGGCTGTGCGGTGCGATAACCGTCCGCCAGAAACAGGAACCGTTCTTCAAGACGTTGGCGAACGCCTTCGAGACCAAAGACCGACGTCCTGCTGGCCGCCAGTTCGATCGCCAGAGGGAGTCCATCAAGGCGGCGGCAAATTTCGGCGACGAGTTGGACTTCGTCGCGATGGATGCACACGCCGCATAGACTCGCGCGCTCCATGAACAGGTTCACTGCGGGAGAACGCACCAGCAGTTCGCAGCACTCGCTGGCCTGTGGCACGGTAAGCGGCTCGATGCGAAACACTGTTTCAGTCGCGATGCGCAGGCGCTCCCGGCTCGTTACCAGCACCTGCACGCATGCGTGCGCACCTATCAGGTGGTCGACGACGCCCGCCACTTCATCCACCAGATGCTCCGCATTGTCGAGCACGATCAGCATGCGAACACGCGGCGAAAGAGGAGAGGCTTGCGCTGGATGACGCCTCGCCTTGTCGAGGTGCGCCGCCACCATATCGTCAAGTTCCTGTGCGAGGGCGGACGCCGATTCGAGTAGCGCGAGGTCGACGAATGCCACGTCGAAAGACTGGTCCGTGGCCTTACGATGCGCGAATTCGATCGCGAGGCAAGTCTTGCCGACGCCGCCTGGCCCTGTCAGCGTGACCACGCGAGTCAGCGCGAAGCGGTTGTCGATTTCTTCAAGCACCGGTTCGCGCCCGGTGAGCGGCCGGCGGCGCGGCAACAGATGCCTCGACGCGGCGAAAGCGGCCGGATCGGGCGCGATTGTGCGCCTCGGGATTTGATCCGTTGCGCGCGATTGGGGCGCGTCGCTCTCCCGCCTGGTGAGACGGTAGCCGCGGCCGGGCACCGTATCGATCATTTGGCGGTGATCGCCGAGTGCCTTCCGGACCGCGCTGAGGTGAACGTGGATATTGCCTTCCTCTACGAACAGGCCCGGCCAGACAGTCTCCATCAGTTCGTCTTTCGTCACGATCCGGCCGCCCGCCTGAACGATTATCGACAGGATGTCGAAGGCGCGCGAGCCCAGCGGCACTTCATGGCCGTCTTTGCACAATGCGCGAGCTCCGAGGTCGAGCTCGAATTGTCCGAGCGGAACGACAGAGTTTCCAGACGCGCTTCGCTTCGATTGCATAGCTGGCGCTTCCATGACGGGGTCCATAAGCGTGATCTTGCGGGTGACGATGAGGCCGTGCGTGGCCATATCGGAGCGTCGTGCACGGGTTTCACTTTGTCATCTTAGGAAGGACCGGCTATGCGCAGCGTTGCGATACCGTTAACGTTAGTTAATGAGCCAGCCGGGATTCGCTGGGTGCCCGCTGGCAAGCGCTTCTGCGGACCGCTGCCCGCATTACGTTAAAAAAAATTAATATGCGGCCGTCGCTACGTGTGTCGGGTCGGCGCGATAATCGAAGGTCAGCGCGACGGTGCACTATTTCGCCCGATTTGCACATGTCATCGGCCTTTTGTCAGGGCGCGCATGGCGCGTGACGAGCGGGCTAAGTGATTGAAATGAAAATTCTCCTGGTCGAAGACAATCAGCAGGTGGGCGGATTCCTGAAAAAAGGCCTGCTCGAAACCGGCCATGTCGTGGATTGGGCCGACAACGGCCGCGACGGCATGGCGCTCGCCATCGGGGAAACCTACGACGCAATCGTGCTCGACCGCATGCTGCCCGGCGGAATCGACGGCTTGAGCATCGTCGCGGCGCTGCGGGCGTCGGGCAACAAGGTGCCCGTGCTGATCTTGAGCGCGCTCGACGAAGTCGATGAGCGCATTCGCGGGCTAAAGGCGGGCGGCGACGACTACGTGGTCAAGCCGTTTTCTTTCGGCGAAGTGGTCGCGCGGCTCGAGGCGCTTGCGCGGCGCTCGCAGGACAATCACTTCGAGACCACGCTCAAGGTCAGCGATCTGTGTATCGATCTGCTGTCTCGCAAGGTGACGCGCGGCGGCAAGGCGATCACCCTGAAGCCGCGGGAATTCAAGCTGCTCGAATACCTGATGCGCCACGCGGAACAGGTCGTCACGCGCACGATGCTGCTCGAAAACATCTGGGAATACCATTTCGATCCGCAAACGAACGTGATCGACGTGCACGTCAGCAAGCTGCGGCAGAAGATCGATACGGGCTACGAGCGGTCTTTGCTGCGCACCATCCGCAACGCGGGCTACATGCTCACTGCCGGCGCCTGAGCCGGCCTTCAGCGCGAGGGCGGCACCATGAGGTTGACGGGCTACGACAGAACGACATTGAGTGACGACGGGCAATTCGTGCTGTCGCGCCTGACGAGCCATGCCGAGGCCCAAAGCTGGTTGTCGGTCACATTCTCCGCGTTGCAGCCGCCGGCGGAAAGCCACGAACGGCTTGAACACGCGTACCAGTTGCGCGGTGCGCTCGACGGCGTCCATGTCGCGCGGCCTCATGCGCTGTTACGCGACGACGGCCGCGCGACGCTGATTCTTGAGGACCCGGGCGGCGAGTCGCTGCGTGTCGCACAGAGCGGGCCGCTGCCCATCGGCCGGTTTCTCAGCGTGGCGACAAATCTTGCATCGGCGCTCCGCTCGCTGCACAGCCGTGGTTTCACGCACAACGATATCCGGCCCGGCAACATCCTGTTCGACGAAGACACTCAGACGGTCGCGCTCACGGGCTTGGGCCTCGTGTCGAGCGCGCCGCGCGAGCGTCCGTTGTCCGGTTTGCCCAATATGGCCGTCGAGGCGCTCGCCTATCTTTCGCCCGAGCGCACGGGCCTGATGAACCGATGGTCCGATTCGCGCGCCGACCTCTATTCGCTAGGCGTCGTGCTGTACGAGTTGCTCACGGGGCAGTTGCCGTATCGCGCGAACTCGGCTGCCGAATGGCTGCATTGCCATACCGCGAAGCTGCCCATGCCCGTCGCCGAGTGCACGCGCGGCGCGCCGGAGCAACTTGCCGCGATCATTGCCCGCCTGTTGTCCAAAGACGCGGCGCAGCGCTATCAGACGGCGGAAGGACTCGAGCATGACCTGCGGCGCTGCCTCGACGCGTGGCGGATATCGGGCAGCGTCGAGCCGTTCGTGCCGGGCGCCGCTGATTCTCCCGCTCAACTGCAACAGCCTTCCCGCCTCTATGGACGCGAGAAACAGGCGGAAACGCTCGAAGCCGCGTTGCATCGCGTCGTCCAGAACGGCAAGATCGGCGTGGCGCTCGTGTCGGGCTATTCGGGCATCGGCAAATCGGCGTTGGTCAACAGTTTGCGCATGACGCCCGCCGCGTCGCGGGGCTGGTTCGCTTCGGGAAAATTCGAGCGCTATAAGCGGGACATTCCGTACGCGACGCTCGCTCAGGCATTCCAGACGCTGATCCGTCAACTGATTGATGACGGAGCGAGCGCGCCCGACGATCTGCGCCAGCGTCTACACGACGCGCTGGGCGCGAACGGGCGTCTGATCGTTAATCTGATTCCGGAACTGGAACTCATCGTCGGGCCGCAGGCTGCTGTGCCCGAGCTTGCGCCGCAAGAAGCGCGTACGCGCTTCCTGGCCGTCTTCACGCGGTTTATCGCCGCGTTTCCGTGCGACAGCCAGCCGCTCGTGCTGTTTCTCGACGATCTGCAATGGAGCGATGCCGGCACGCTGAGCCTGCTAGAAACGCTATGCGAACCGAACGTGCATAACGTGCTGGTGGTCGGCGCGTATCGCGACAATGAGGTGGGCCTCACGCATCCGCTCAGACGAACGATCGATACGATCAGGCGGACAGGCACCCGTATCGACGAAATCATGCTGGAGCCTTTGCAGTTCCGCGACGTGTCAAGTCTGATCGGCGACGGGCTGAAGACCACGCCTCGCGAAGTGGACGATCTTGCCCGTCTGGTGTTCGAGAGAACGGGCGGCAACCCGTTTTATGTCGTGCAGTTCCTGCGGGCGCTGACGGACGAGCACTTGCTCGCATTCGACGTCGAACGCCGTGTCTGGACGTGGGACAACCGGCGTCTGCGTGAGGCGCGCTTTGCGCAGAGCATGGTCGATCTCGTCGTCGGGAAGATCGAGCGTTTGCCGCAGCCGACGCAGGCGTTGCTTGCGCAGTTCGCGTGCCTCGGCGGCCGTGCGACGTCGACGCTGTTGGCGTGCATCAGCGTCAGCATGAGCCAACCGGCCGACGAACGGGAGCGCGAACGCGATGTGGAAACCACACTCGCCGATGGTGTCGAAGCGGGCTTGCTTTACCGCAGCCGCGACGGCTTCGCTTTCGTGCACGACCGTGTGCACGAGGCAACCTACGATCTGATTCCCGAGGAACGACGCGCCGAGGCGCATCTGCGGATCGGCCGGATACTCGCGTCGCTCGCGCCGGCGAGCGAAGAGCGCAGCGTCTTCGAAATCGTCAACCAGTACAACCGCGTGATTCATCTGCTCGTTGACGAGCAGGAGCGCGCGCGGGTCGTCGACTTCAATCTCGAAGCGGGGCAGCGCGCGCGAGCGTCGTCGGCCTATGGTTCGGCGCTGACCTATCTGTCGCTCGGCAGCGAGTTGCTCGGCGAAGCTGGATGGGATACGGACTATGCGAAGAAATTTCAGCTGGAGAGCCAGCGCGCCGAGTGCGAGTTCCTGACGGGTGACTCGGAAGGCAGCAAGCGGCGTCTCGCGATGCTGGACGGGCGCGCGCGCACGCTGACCGATCGTGCGGCCATCACGTTTCTGCGCATCACGCTCTACACCGCGCTCGATCAGATCAGTCTCGCCGTCCAGACCTGTCTCGACTATTTGCGGCATGTGGGCATCGACTGGTCGCCGCATCCGGGGCGGCAAGCGGCGCGCGAAGAATACGACCGGCTGCTGCAGGGTATCGGCAACGGGCCGATCGAAACGCTCGCAAACTTGCCCTTGCTCGAAGACGCCGAACTCACGGCGACGATGAACGTGCTGACAGCAGTGTTGCCGCCGGCTTTTTTCAGCGACGAAAACCTGGTCTGCCTCGTGCTGTGCCGGATGGCGAATCTGAGTCTCGTGCATGGCAACAGCGACGCATCTTCGCTCGGATATGCCTACCTTGGCATGGTCACCGGCCCGATTTTCAACGATTACGCAGCGGGCTACCGTTTCGGTCAGCTAGGGCTGGCGCTGGTCGATCGGCGTGGTCTCGACCGGTTCAAGGCCCGCGTCTACATGTGCTTCGCGTATCACGTCACGCCCTGGACCAAACCGATCCGGACCGGCTTGCCGCTGTTGCGTCGCGCCTTCGAGGTCGCGACCGAAAGCGGGGATCTGACTTACATCGGTTTTAGCAGCTGCTGCACCGTCACGACGCTGATCGCTGCAGGCGAGCCGCTCGTGGAAGTGGAGCAGGAGGCGCAGCGGCGTCTGCAGATCGTGCAGGCCGCGAGGTTCGGATTGATCGTCGACATCATCACGGCGCAGCTCGGGCTGATCCGCTCATTGCGCGGCACGGCTGCCGGACACGCCGAGTTCGTCAATCCATTCGATGACCTCGCGTTCGAGCAGCGGCTGGATGGCGATTCGAGTCTCGCAATCGCGGCTTGCTGGTACTGGATACGCAAACAACAGGCGTGCTATCTGGCAGGCGACATCGCTGGCGCGATGCAGGCGCAGCGCAAGGCGTCGCCGCTGCTCTGGACGTCCTCCGGGCACTTTGAAATCGCCGAATATCAGTTCTTTGCCGGGCTTACGCGCGCAAGCTGGCATGACGGCGCGCCACCAGACGAAAGGGCGGAGAACCTGGAAAAGCTCGGCGAACATCATCGTCAACTCGAAGTCTGGGCGCAGCACTGTCCGGCCAATTTCGGCAGCCGCGCCGCCCTGGTGCGCGGTGAGATTGCGCGGATAGCAGGCCGCGACTTCGAAGCAATGAGCTGTTACGAGGAAGCCATCCGCCTCGCGCACGATAACGATTTCGTCCACGACGAAGCGCTGGCGCACGATATTGCGGCGCGGTTCTATCTGAAGCGAGGCTTTGCGACGACGGCGAGCGCATATCTTCGCAATGCGCGGCGCGCGTGGCTGCGATGGGGTGCCGTCGAACGGGTCAAGGCATTGGATCAGCGCTACGGCGAACTAATCCGGGAACCCGTCGGGCACGCACCGGCACACGGCGTCGGCGCGGAACTGATCGATGTCGAAACAGTGATGAAGGCGTCACAGGCGATTTCAGGCGAACTGGTTCCCGCGCGCCTGATGCACACGCTGATGACGATCATGCTCGAACACGCTGGCGCGCGTCGCGCGTTGCTCGTGCTGCCGCGCGCCGACGCGTTGCAGATTGAGGCAGTCGCAGTAACGGCGCGCGACGGCGTGGAGGTGCAAATCGAAAGCCTGCCGGTGACGTCGGCCCATCTGGCGCGTACCGTGCTGCACGAAAGCATACGCACGCAGCGCCCCGTTCTGCTCGATGACGCTTCGTCCGACGCGACATTTTTTGCCGACGAGTACTTCGCAGCGAACCCTGCGCGCTCGGTACTGTCGCTGCCACTCGTCAAGCAGTCGAAGCTGATCGGCGTGCTGTTTCTGGAGAACGACCTGGCGCCCGGCGTCTTCACGCCGGCGAGGCTCGCCGTCCTGCGGCTGCTTGCGTCGCAGGCGGCCGTGTCGCTGGAAAATGCGACGCTCGAAGAAAAGCAGACGCTGCTCGCAGAAAAAGACGCGCTGTTGCATGAAGTGCATCACCGCGTAAAAAACAATTTGCAGCTGATCAGCAGCCTGTTGAATCTGCAAGCCGAGCGCGTGACGGATAAAGCTGTGGCTGAACTGTTCGCCGACAGCCGCAACCGGGTGCGCTCGATGGCGATGGTGCACGAGAATCTGTATCGTGCCGGCAACTTCGCGCGCATTTCAATGACGACCCATGTGACGACCTTGTGCGGCCATCTGGCGCGCGTCTATGACATGGGGCGGCTGAGCGTCGACATGCAGATTGCCGTGGACGACATCCAGCTGGACATGAATCGCGCGGTATCGTGCGGCCTGATCATCAACGAGCTGGTGTCGAATGCGCTCAAGCATGCGTTCCCGGATGGACGCGGCGGCGCGTTGAGAATCGAACTCAAGGCGCTCGACAAGCAGCGCTGCGAACTGCGTGTCGCGGACGACGGCGTTGGCCTCGCGCCCGGGTTTGCATTCGAACGCGATGAAACACTTGGGTTGCGGCTCGTGCACGATCTCGTGTTGCAGTTGCGCGGCAGCGTCGACATCGCTAAGCAGCATGGCACGATATTCACCATTCATTTCAATGCAGCGGAACCTTGAACGGACCATGCGATGACTTCGGCCCGTATCCTGATCGTCGAGGATGACCGTATCGTTGCGCGAGACATCGCGCAGCAGATGAAACGCGCCGGCCATAGCGTGCTCGGCACCACCGCGAGCGGCGAGGAAGCGCTCGCGCTCGTCGAGCAATGGCAATGGCGCTCGGAGCCTGGGCCGGACCTGGTGTTGATGGACGTACGCCTCGAAGGCGAACTGGACGGCATCGATACGGCGCGGCGCATTCGCTCGATGCGCGATATCCCCGTCGTATTCCTCACCGCCTATGCGGACGAGGAAACCATTCAGCGCGCGACCACGGCGGAGCCCTTCGGCTACGTCCTCAAGCCCTTCGACGATACGCAACTGCGTACCGTCGTCGAGATGGCGCTGTACAAGAGCGGCGCGGAGCGGCGCCTGCGCGAAAGCGAGCAACGTTATGCGGTCACATTGTCGAGCATCGGTGACGGCGTCGTCGCAACCGACGCCGACGGTCTCGTGACGTTCGTCAATCCCGCGGGCGAGATGCTGACGGGGTGGGCGCGCGACGAAGCGGCAGGGCTGCGGCTGCACGACATGTTCCGTATCCACGACGAAATCACGCGCGCGCCAATCGCGGATCCCACTGCTGCCGTGCTGCAAGGTGCAGGCGAGGGCGGCCTGCCGACGCGTGCGATTTTGCGGGTACGCGGCGGCAGCGAGATTCCCGTCGAATGCACGGCGACGCCCATGACCAACGAACGCGGCGCGCAGCTTGGCATCGTGATCGTGTTCCGCGACGTGACGCAGAAGCGCCGCGCGCAGGAGGCCGAGATTCTGCGCGAGACCAATGCGCGGCTCGAAATGGCGATGTACGGCTCGAATGTCGGCGTGTGGGAAATCGACATGCCGGAGGGCGATTACAAGCGGGGCTTTGCGCGCTACTCGAACATCTACGAATGGCTCGGCTTCGATACGCCTCAGGCACGCCTCGACTACGAAGCGTATATGAGCGTGCTGCATCCCGACCATCGCGCGAGCACCGATGTCGCGGTCGCGTCGTTCCTCAAAGACGGCAACGGCGTGTTCGAACTGGAAAACCGGCTGCGGCATCGCGACGGCAGCGACCGCTGGGTGCTGGTGCGCGGCACCGCGCGTCGCGACGCGACGGGCAGGCCGGTACGCTTCGTCGGCAGTCTGGTCGATATCACGCAGTTGAAGCTCACCGAGCAGGCGCTGCGAGCAAGCGAAGAACGCTTTCGCGGCACATTCGAAAACGCCGCGGTGGGTGTTGCGCATTGCGGCCTCGACGGCCGCTTCCTGCGCGTGAACCGGCGCTCGAGCGAAATCGTCGGTTTGGAGCGCGATGCACTTCAGCAAAAGCGCTTGCATGGACTGATCGATCGGGATTTCGTGACTGCGAGTCTGGATCGCTTCCGTTTGCTGACGGAAGAGAAGCTCGCACATTATTCGGAAGAAGTGCCGCTCGTGAAGTTCGACGGTTCACGGGTGTGGGTCGGTCTTTCCGTCGCGCTTCAGCACGACGGCGCGGGGAATACCAGCCATGTGATCGTCATCATTCAGGACATTTCCGCGCGCAAGGCGCTGGAAGACACCGTGCGTATCGCAAAAGATGCGGCGGTCGCAGCCAATCGCGCGAAGGACCAGTTTCTTGCAAACATCAGTCACGAATTGCGCACGCCCCTCAATGGCATTCTTGGGTACGCGCAGATGTTGCAACGAGACGCGCGGCTCGACGCGCGTCAGCAGGCCGGCGTCAGTGTGATCGAACAGAGTGGTCAGCATCTGCTGACGCTCATCAACGATATCCTCGACTTTGCACGGCTCGGCGCTGGCAAGCTGGAACTTCAGGTCGGCGAAGTGTCGCTGCGTGCGTTTCTGGCGACGATCGCCGAGATTGTCGGCGTGCGCGCGCAACAGAAAGGCCTCGTGCTGAACTATGTGGCGGCGGCGGACCTTCCTGCTGTCGTTCGCGTCGACGAACGCCGGCTGCGCCAGGTACTGCTCAATCTCCTCGCCAACGCCGTCAAGTTCACCGACCACGGCGAAGTCAGCCTGTCCGTCAGCCGTGGCGCGATGGCGCGCGTTCGCTTCGAAGTGCGCGATACGGGTATCGGCGTGAGTCCCGACCGGCTCGAAGCGATCTTTCAGCCATTCGAACAGGCCGGCGATCACACGCGGCGCAGCGGCGGCGCGGGGTTGGGTCTCGCCATCAGCCGGCAGCTGGTACGCATGATGGGCGGCGATATCTACGTCGACAGTGCGGCGGGCGCGGGCAGTGTGTTCTGGTTCGAACTGGAAGCACCTGCGTCGGCGGCGGATACGGGAGCGTGCTCGCCACGGCTGCAGGCAGGCAGTCTCGATGGAGCAGGCCGGCCGATTCTCGTGGTCGACGACGTACCCGCGAATCGGACGTTGCTTGTCGAAGTGCTGGGTCGGGCGGGATTTCATGTGATAGAGAGCAGCGACGGACGTGACGCGCTCGCGAAAGCGGCGGCGCATACCCCCGATCTGATCATTCTGGATACCGTGATGCCGCTGATGGGCGGCATTGAAATGCTGGCGCATCTGCGCCGTTCCGAGGCGTTCGCGGCAACGCCTGTGATCGTCGTTTCGGCTGACGCGTCCGAACGAAATGCGCGCGCGAATATCGCCGCGGGTGCCGACGTTTTTCTCGAAAAGCCGCTCGACCTCGACCGGCTGATGCAGTCTGTCGTGACGTTGCTCGGCCTCAGCCAGAGCCCGACAACTTCGCCGACGTGCGAAGCAGCTCAGCAACTGGTCGTGCCACCACGAGAAGAAATGACCATACTGCACCGGTATGCATTGCTCGGTTCGATGCGTGACATCAACCGGCACGCCGATCGACTTGTGAAACTGCATGAAAAGTACGAACCGTTTGCCGCGCGCTTACGGCAACTCGCGACGACCTACGAATCGCAGGCGCTGCTTTCGCTGATCGAACACCATCTGAATAACGAAGGAAAATGACAATGGGAGAGCCGAAAAACCATGACGCTCCCGTGGTGCTCGTCGTGGACGACACGGCGGCGAATCTGGGGCTTGTCGTCGATACGCTCGAGGCCGAGGGTTTGCGCGTCGCGGTGGCGCGTGATGGACATGAAGCGCTGCGGCGCGCCGAGCTTGTCGAGCCCGACCTGATCCTGCTCGACGTAATGATGCCCGGTCTCGACGGATTTCAGACTTGCCGGGCGCTGAAGGACAACCCTGTTACGCGCGATATCCCGGTGATCTTCATGACATCGTTGACGCAGACGGAAGACAAGATCATGGGCTTCCGGCTGGGCGCGATGGACTTCGTGACCAAGCCACTGCAAATGGAAGAAGTCGCCGTTCGTGTGCAGACGCATCTGAAGCTGCGCGCGCTGCAACGTTTGCAGCAGGAACAGAATGCGCGGCTCGAAGAAGAGGTTAAGACGCGCATTCAGGCACAGGACGCGCTAATCGAAGTGCTGAACGGCGTGCGCAACGTGTCGAATGCGATTGCCCACGATCTGCGCACGCCACTCACCGAGTTGCGCTCGCGGCTCGAAGTGTTGATTCTCGGACTGCGCAAACGCGGTGATGAAGACACACTAGGGCAACTTGAAGTCGCTATGGCCGATGTTGATCGCGTGATCGGCATTTTCAATGCGCTGTTGCGCCTCGCCGAGATCGATGCGGGTATGCGGCGTTCGGGGTTTATCGAAAGCGACGTGGTGGCGATCTTGTCCGATGCTGTCGAGTTCTATCAGCCGGTCGCGGAGTTGCGCGGAATTTCGCTGACGCTGTTGCTTTGCTCCGAAACTGAAGTACCCGCGATTGTCGATCCGCTTTTGCTCGCGCAAGCCATCGGCAATCTGATCGATAACGCGCTCAAGTACGCGCAGGAGAATGGCGAAGTTGGTGTGTCGCTGTGCGAGCGCGAGGACCGCGTCGATATCACCGTTTCGGACGATGGCCCGGGCATTCCTGCCGCTGAGCGGACCAAAGTCACGGAGCGCTTCTATCGCGGTGACCGAAGCCGTGGCACGCCGGGCGTTGGCCTGGGACTCGCACTGGTTAAGGCGGTAGCGACGTTGCATCAGGGCTCGCTCGATTTTTCCCACAACGCGCCGGGGCTGGCGGCGACCATGACTATCCGGCGCACGACGTGATGCTGGGGTGGCGTCCGAAGGTGTAGGCGCGACATGAGAGAGGAACGCCGACGGGATCGATGAGCAAGCCCGACACCACCGATCTGGCGAAGAGAGCCGCAATTGAAGGAAAACCGGTCGCGGTAAGTGGTGTGTTCTACAGTCAAGTTGATACGGCGCTCGCCAGCGAGCGTGCCACAGGTCAAGCAAGAAAAGTCCAGACCTTCTCAGACGAGCATCCGCAAAGTTGACGTGCCATCACTGCGCCGCATTGCTCGCAACGGTAGTGTTCAATGGCCGTCACGCCTTCGCATTGACCAATGCCGATCAATCTTAAATCGTCCGTGCGCATCGTGTCGGCGGGAGATCCCCGCAGGCCAGCGCATATCGTGCAGTCGTCCAATTCTATTGCCCCCTGGTAGCAACGCACCGTCAAAAACGCACGAAAAGGACGCCCCTGGTGCGGGCGAAAGTGGAGCGCCCACGAGGAGACAAGGCGGGCGCCTTTAGTGTCGCGCGACAATTTCCCGTGTGCAGCAGTTGTCGAAATTCATTCGTGCAATAACTTCAGTCGCGTCCAAATGACGTCTGATCGTGCAAGTTTGTACTCATCGCATGTGAATTTCGAGGGGTTCGTTCGCGAATATCGGACGGCCGGACGGATTCGAAGGAGTATTGGCATCGTCACGAGGTAGACGAACTCAAAACGATTGATAGATCGGCCTGCCTGGCCCTCTCTCGGGTTGTATTGCGCTACGCGCAACCTCGGATTGCGCAGGCGCGCTATTTTGCGAACGCCATTCGCCCTCACGTGTGCAAGACATTCAGACTGGGCTTCGCAAAAACATGAAAGTTGGAAAATTTCAAATAGAGATCGGCACGCGCCGTTTGATGCTTGGAAGCGAAGACATGAATCTTGGCGCTCGAGCGTTCGATATCCTTGTCCTTATCGTTGCCGCGGGCGGCCAGATTGTTACCCGGGATGAGTTATTGACGGCGGTATGGAGAGGGGCGATCGTTGAAGATAACAATATCGACGTTCATGTCTGTGCTATCCGTAAGAAACTGGGCTCCGACCGGAACCTCGTTATCACAGTGCCGCGTCGAGGCTACCGTTTTGCCGTGGCTGAAAATGGAACTGAGCGAGTCCGGACCATGCCGAGGAAAAATGAGGCACGCGTAGGCGCGCAGGGGGCTCATGCTCAATGGGAGGTGGCGATTGACCTGTTGAGTCAAATCATGAGCAGCCCAGGTTTGAAATCGCATTATGCGATGCGCACAGGCCGTGCACGATCCAGGGCCGCGCGAGTGGTCTCTGCCGCAGCGTCGGTGGCCAGCCGTCTTCGTCGCGCACGTTCAAACTTGAGTCGTTGGCGGCGTCGATTTTAATACCAGACTTGCTGGATTGCCCCGGAGCTGGTCGGCGGCCCGTGGTCCGCTGCGAAAGACGGTTGATGCGGACAAACTCGCGCGTCTTGTCCCTGAAGCTTCCGTTTAGCGCTTGCTCGATCCGGCTCTCCTGGCAGCGGTCATCGAGAGTTCAGGGCCGACTCCCGATTTGATCGATAAATCGCGAATCGTGTGAGGCCGTTGCCGTGATAACCCGCGCCTTATCACGGCAATCCTCCTAGGTCAGCCGCCGCGGGTGCTAGGGAATGGCGTAATCCGCCGGCTGATCGGCCATAGCCGACGTTCGCTCATCCGCCATCGAGAGGCAGCTGAGAGTTGCGCTCAAGACGTTCGCTCGTCGGTAGATGCCACGAAGTCAAGGCGCGATCGCAGGCGGCGAAATCTGCTAGGTCTCTCGACTCGGCGCAGTTTGCGGTAAGCGGCAATCGATCGATGGAAATAAAGAGTGGCCCTTCATAGTTACTGCCGGGCCTTTGTCGGGTGACCGTTTTGAAGCGCCCACCAAGATAGATTTGTCCCAACGGCCGCTAAGGCCGACGGCGCGAGGCCGGCTCTCGCGATCGAACGACCGCCTTCCGATTTTTAATCTGCCATCGGAGAGTCTCGGCAACGCATCAAACGAAGGTCCCTTCGTGGCCGGACCCAGCCCTTTCACAAACGGCGCAAATTGAACGAGCCGTTGGCAATACCAGCCGATTGAGGCGCGCTCGTTTCTTCAGCTCCACCCGGCGGAAAGCGATGCACGCGGAGCCTTTTGCTCTGCCGTCCGATGTCTCAGTAGTTAAACCGCCGAATAAGGGCATTGTCTTCCCGATTTAGCGATTTTTCACGGCGTGTAAGCTCGCGAACTGCGCAAGCAAATGTGCGAGCAGGCAGGGAGGTGCGTAATCAAAGGCGGAGGGATTCAGGACGTTCGAGTTCAACGATAGGATCCAGCGTTGATCGAAATGCGGCTGTAGGGATTGCGCAAGCGTCAATCGCCAGCATCCGTCTCCGAGTCGGAGTATTGCCGCGCGTCGCGGCAGCTTCAGCACGCGGAGCACGAGACACGTCGTAAGGAACTAAACGAATGGCGCGCGCCTCGTGCATGAGGGCAGTATTTATTTGATGCTGACGCGAAATAGTGAGCGCGCCTGCTATACCAGCGGCTTGAGCCTCAGAGAGGTCTTCAACGCGGCCAACTTGCCTGGTCCCGCGGAAGTTGGCCATCCGGGTCGTTGACCTCGATCGAATTGCCATCGCCGAGGCGGTCGGTAAACACCACGACGTTTGTACCGCTCTCGTGGGTCTGGCTGGGAAACACAATGCCGGTAAAGCCCTGCTCCCGAACCATGTCGCTGAGAACCCAGGTCGGGGGCTCGATGTGCAGCTCGAATTTCAGGTGCCGCCAATCCTCGCGCCAGTCGTGCCAAAGGTCGTCCCAAATAGGGCCGCGGTGGAGTTGCCGCAGGTCGACCAGATTACGCAGCGCGACGGTGTAGGAGCAGACCGTGCAGGGTGGCAGGAAGGGCGAGGTCTGCTGGTACTCGCGCAGCGCTGTCAGTTCTTCCAGCGACAAATACAGTGCCTCGATACCTTCGCGGTTGAAGCGCCCGCCCTTGGCTGCGGCGCCCGCTCCACTGGCCGGCCGGCTGGCCCAGCGGGGTGCATGTGCGCGGTAAAGCATAGTGCCCGCCGGCAGGTGCGTCAGGATCATCCAACAAATCCTGCGCTGATCGACTCCAGATAGTCGATCGCATCCTCGGTCCGCCCGTCCTGGAGCAGTTGCAGGATAGTCTTATGGCGAAACGTGGGGATGGGCTGGTTCTTGACCAGAAACAGCGCTCGCTCGAAGTCCGGCTGTACCGCCACAGCTGCCGACAGCACGCGCATGAGGTCGCGCAAGGTGGACTGGAGTTTTGGCGACTCAGGATGGGTGCGCAGCGTGTTGCGATGAACACCCGCCAAGGTTGCCAGGTCTTGCTGCTGCAAGCCCAAGACGTTGGCGAGGTTGGCGGCGGATAGACGGGACGTTCCCGCTTCACGCGCGGACTCAAGCACGTCGGCAAAGGCAATGGCGCTCATGGTCGTTCCAGGTGGCGAACTGTACAAGCACATTATACGCACAGTTGGTGCATAGCTCAACACGCCAATCCCGGCCAACTGCAGGGTCCACGGTCCGGTCCCGCCTTGCCTAGAGTGATGCTGGCATCAAGAGGCTGTTGGCTTTTGCAGATCCACGACGGCTTACGCTCGTGTGGATCATCAAGGCCAATGGCTCAGATCGACCCAACGCGGCCGGCTGAAAGGCTTGCTTTGGCATGGCCGCTTCCAATGTAGAACAGCCGCACAGTTTTCAGTTCTGGAGCAACGAACCTGCACGCGTAGGCTGCACCAGAGCTGCGTTTTCCAGGACCACCGACGCCACGTCCTTTGCCAGCAGGAACGCCGAGGTTTCGCCCGAAGCGTGCGAAAGCGCCAACGCCCCCTGAAGCAACAGGTTGAGTTGTTTCGCGAGACGCTGAGGTTTGGCAAAGCCCGCCCGCTTGCACAGTTCGAGGAACTTCACTTCACCGCGTGAACTGGCCGCTATGCCAAGTTCGACAATACGCTCGTGTTTCCCTGCATATTCCTGTGCTGCCTTCGCTCCCAGACAGCCGCGCGTGAGCATCCGGCCGGTAACTTTGCGTACGTCGAAGAACTCGAGGATCTGATCGCGCGGGTCGCTGATGTGTGCGACCGGACCGAACAGTTCATGCACGACGCCCTCGCTATAGAGCTGCAATACGGCCTCGATCAGATCCTCTTTCGACGGGAAATACTTGTAAAGCGTGCGCTTGGATATGCCGCTGCCGGCCAGGGCGGCTTCCATCCCCGTCGCATGGAAGCCGGCATCGTAAAAGCGATCGAACGCATATTTCACGATCTCGAGCTTCTTGCCTTCGATTTCCGTGCCCGGCCCCATCTCGTCGCCCTCGTAAAGTCCACCTCGCATTTATAGCAAATCCCTTTGACAAAGTAAACGATGTCGTTTACATATACGAGAAGGTAAACGATGTCGTTTACATTTGCGATGCAGGAGTTCGGCCGGGGCGCGCCCGGCAACGCCGTTCTTGCTCAACTTCTAGGATCAATACCCAATGACTGACCTTCTGGAAAAGGTGCTCCACGCACATGGCGGACTGGGCAATTGGCGCCGCCTGAACACGATCGACTTCCGTCTGACGTTTCGCGGCGCCGCCCTTGCGCTCAAACAGCAGCCGCATGGCCTGCGGGATGTGCTGGTCAAGATCGATGCACGGCGTCCGCGAACCCCGATCACGTCTTATCCGGCACCCGGTAGCCGGGGCGTGGTCGACAACGGGAGCGTCAGGATCGAAACCGATGCGGGTGTGAAGACCTCCGTGCTTGATGAGCCACGGAAGACTTTCGAGGGGCATGAGCGGCAATCGCCGTGGAGCGAGAGCCAGCTTCTCTACTTCGTCGGGTATGCGCTGCAGAACTACATGACCATGCCGTTCCTGCTTGCGAACGATGGTGTGCGTTGCGAAGAGGTCGCGCCTCATGAGGAGCACGGCGAAAGCTGGCGCGTGCTGAAAGTCAACTTCCCGTCCGGCATCCATGTGCACTGCTCGGAGCAGAAGTTTTATTTCAATGAGGCAGGGTATCTCGTCCGCAACGACTACACCCCCGACGTCAGCCGTGGCACGGCCTCGCACTACACCTTCGATCACCAGAATTTCGACGGTTTCATCTTCCCGACTCACCGGCGGGTGGTCCAGCGCGAGCCGAACGGTCGGACGCTTCTTACGGCGCCCTCGATTTTCAGGCTCGATATCGAATCGGTTGTCCTGTCGTAAATCTTCGGCTCACGGCGAATGACTTTCCATATCCCGGCAACGGGTAATCAAACACTCTGGAGAAGATCATGACTCTCTCAAACAAGGTCGTACTGGTGAGCGGCGCCAATCGCGGCATCGGCGCGGCCATCGTGAAGGAATTGCTGAAGCTCGATGTGGCGAAAATCTATGCCATGGCGCGCGATCCGAAGACGCTGCCGTCGTTCGGGGGCTCGCGGGTCGTTCCGCTGCAGATGGATATCACGAGCGAGGTATCCGTCGGCGCGGCCGCCGCTACAGCGCAGGATGTGGACGTGCTCGTCAACAACGCCGGCAGGCTGGCCTTCGGCAGTTATCTCGACAGCAGCTGGGAAACCTTCGAAGACGACATGCGGACGAATTACTTCGGCACCCTCCGCGTTCTTCGGGCATTTACCCCGCAGTTCGTGGCCCGTCAGTCCGGCACCATCGCGAACATATGCAGTGTTGTCGGCCTGTCGGCCGTTCCCTTGATGGCCGGTTATTCGGCTTCCAAGGCTGCGCTGCATTCTCTTACCCAGTCTCTGCGCGGGACGCTGGAAAAAGACAACGTCACGGTGATCGGCATCTATCCTGGACCGATCGAGACGGTTCTGGCGGAGGAAGTGCCTTATCCGGACAAGGCGACGCCCGAATATGCCGCCGTCAATATCGTGAAAGGCATCGCAGAAGGGCATCCCTACATTTTCCCCGATCCGCTGGCGCAGCAAGTAGAGCAATTGTGGTCGACCGACAACCGGAAGCTGGAACACGTCTCGCTGCACCTCGGCGCCTGAATACCGTAGCGATCGGGCAGCCGGATTGATATCGACATCCGCCGCTTGGATCGGTGGACGTCGATTCGCCCCAGACGTCGTCACCAGGATTTGCCGCAACAACGGATGGTTCTGTTTAACCCTCGCAGTTAACTCTCGCAGGACAAACCCTTCATGATTACGCGCCGTTCCTTTACAACGAGTTTTCTCGCTGGTGCTGCAGCCATGGTCGTAACCAGCACAACGTCGGCCAAAACTCAGTCCGCCAACCAGGATGGAAAACCGTCGCTTGCTGACGATCCGGCTTTTCCGACCCGCTACCGCACGGTGGATATCGACGGAGCTTCAATCTTTTACCGTGAAGCGGGTACACCTGGTGCACCGGTCGTGCTGCTGCTGCCCGGCTGGCCGTCGTCATCCGCGATGTTTCGTGATCTCATCCGCGAGCTGTCGGCGAACTACCATGTTTTCGCCCCCGATTATCCCGGCTTCGGTAACAGCGATATCCCCGATCGCTCGCACGCTCCCTATACCTTCGACGCGCTCGGCGAGGCAATCGGCAAGTTCGTCGACAAGGTCGGCATCAATCAATACGTAATGTACGCGACGGATTTCGGAGGCCTCGTCGGATATCGCGTGATGCTGAAAACACCTCAACGGATGAAGGCGTTGGTCGCGCAAAACAATCCGCTGTTCCTGGGGGCAAGCCCATGGTTCGGGCCGCTTGTGCCGTATTGGAAGGACGGTACGACCGAGAGCCGCGAGAAGGTCAGACAACACTATCTAACCCTCGACGTGATCCGCGATCTGTACCTTGTGGGTGTTCGCGATACATCCCTGATCGATCCGGAGCAGTGGCAACTCGACTATGCCTCATTGCAGCGCCCCGGAGCTGCGGATATTTCGCTCGATCTGCTCTACGATATCCGTACCAACGGCCCCGCACTCAAAAGTGCCCAGGACTACCTCCGTGCGCAAAAGCCGCCGACGCTGGTCGTTAGCGGGAAAAACGACATCCTGTTTCCGGCCGAGAGTCAGTTGCGGTATCGCGAAGTCGTGCCCAACGCCGAGACCCATCTGACAGACAGTGGTCATTGCGCCCTAGCCGACAAGAGCGGGGAGATCGCCAGGCGGATGCACGATTTCCTCGGTCGAGTGCTCTAGCCAGATCAGGCACATCGTGCGCTGCCATTCTTCACGCCTATGTGGGGGCGGGGTAGCGACTAAATCCTGTTGGTTGCCAGTTGATTTCCGACTGGCACCAACCTGGATATGCGCTCCGACGTGGCACGAACTTGCAATGCGTGAGCGGCCGATCCACTGCGAAGAGCGCATCGCAGAACTTAGCAGACCGTTATCGAGTGCGGCGCAGCCGTTTGAGCGTCCGCTTGACTACTCCGTCGACTGTCGCAATCTGGCCGTTAATTGCCAATCGGTGTGCAATCAACGAAATCATTCCGCGAACGGCAACACACGACCCACTACGGTCAGACGAACCCCTCCAAAGCGGTCAGTCAGTCGAATCACGGTTTTGCGAACTGGAGCACCTTGAAGCAGCCGTTGGCGACCTCACCCAATCGGCCAAAAGCAGCCTTTCCCTCTTCATTTTCGAATGACCGCCCAACTACCGCCTTCGGTCAGTCGTCGCTCGCTAAATGCATGGCGTGCATTATCGTGGCCGTACGCTATGCCAGACCTCGTTGAGACCATCCCCGGCGCGATCACCCGGCTTTTTGTCCATCAGACCACGATGCAGGGGCTTTCCTCTGAAGGCCCATTGCGATCCGCCGTTCGGCGCCGGCTTCAACGTCAGATTGCCTGAAGGTTTGTCGCCTGGCGCGGCGAGCGCTGGCGGGAAGTTTCTGTCGCAATCGCCTTCGCAGGCTTTCGTATCTGGCGTTCCCTTTCCGTCGAATACATACAAGGTCATGCCGTGCTCGTCGACCAGCATCCCGTCGCTTGTGTGAGGCGCGGCAGCGAGCGCTGATGTTGCCGCGAAAAGTCCAATGAGCATCGTGAGCGCTTTCATATCTAACCTCCCCCTATGACTGGCTTTCCCCGGCGATGTCGAAACTCATCGCCGCGCCATGATACGAAGCACCGGACGTCCGTCGACGTTCTTCAACGGGAAATAGACGCGATGCGTCGATGGATCGACGCCAACCACATGCGCGTTCGGACCGATGCTGCCTTCACCGGTTTTCGACACGGCTGACGAGCCAACGGCGAACATCGAGACGACGCCCGCTTCACCTGCAACATAGAGCGTGCCCATGGCGGGATCGAATGCGAGTACGTCAGGATCGTCACCCACGTCGAACGCCTGAACCACCTGTTTCGTGAGCAGGTTCAACGCCAGCAGCTTCGCGTTGTCTTCACAGGCGATGAATGCCAGATGAAGTTGCGGAACGATATAGAGACCGTGATTGCCCTTCGCGCCCGGCAGATCAATTTGCGAGATGATCGCGTCGTTTGTGGGATCGATCTCGACGAGTTTTCGTTGGGACTGCGCGTTGACGAAGATGTGACGGGACGCGGCATCGTACTGCGTATTGCCGATGGTGCCGCCCAGCTTGATCGTGTTGGTGCGACGGTTAGTCTGGGTGTCGATCACCGTTTCAGTGCCACCCGTCTCGTCTGATACGTAAAGCTTTCGCGTGTCGGGTGCGTAGGCCATTCCATCCGGACAGACGCCGCCCGGTATGCGCGCGGTGATCTTCAGCGTAGTCTCGTCAATCGCAACGACTTCATTCGAACCCGTCGCCGACGCATAGACCCGCGAAAGTCCGGGCACAACGAGTATCCCATGCACTTTGGAGATGTCGCCAATCCGCGCGACGACGCGCGAAGTCTGCGTGTCGAAGACGATGACCTCGCTATCGCCCAGGTGCGCGATAAACAGCAGATGCCGATCCGGATCGAAGCTCTCATAGTCGAGCCGTGACGCACGGCCTGGTAGCGGTATGTCGGCGACGTGATTTAGCGGCAGGCCGGCCGCGGACGTGCCGGCAGCGTTCGAGTGGCGATGGACAACGAGTGCTGCAACGACGACGAGCACAACGAAGACAAACGACATCGCAGCGCGTCGCTGGCTGATGCCTATCTGAGTGTTCATGACGAACCTCCGTCGGGCTTAACGTGACGGAATGCGGCGAGTAGCGAGAGGTCGTACGCGATCTTCAGCGCGCCGCACGCCACAAGAGGCGCGCCGAGCCACCCCAGCCCAAGCAGTGCCCCTGAGAGCGTCGGCGCGAGCGCGGCTGCGAGGCTTCGTGGCACGGCTGTAAAGCTCGCTGCGGCAGGACGTTCGCCGGGCGTGACGACCGACATCACGTAGGCGCTGCGAGTCGGTACATCCATTTGCGACAGCGCGCTGCGCACGAGAAGCAGCGCGAGGGTCAACCCAAGGGACGGCGAAAACGCGGCGGCGATCAGGCATACGCTCGACGGGATGTGCGTAAACACCATGGTGTTGAGCAAACCGATGCGGCGCGACAGTGGTGGTGCAGCAAGCTGCGAACCCGCGCTGAGCAGTCCGGCCCAGAAAAAGAACTGGCCGGCAGCACCCAGTGACAGGTCAAATCGCTGGATCAGCCACAAGGTCAACAGCGAATTGACGAGCAGGCCGCCCGCGAAGGCATCGACGCTGAAAAGCAGCGCAAGGCGGATAACGATTCCACGTGAGGGGCCGAGAGGTGCGCGCGGCGCCTCAGTTGTCGAATGGCGTGCCGGGAGGCGACGGTAAAAAAACCAGAGAATGATTCCGGTTGTCGAGTAGACGATAAACATGCCGCGCATCGCCGTGAGCGATGAAACAGCCGAGTGGGCAGCGATCCAGTCAGGCAGTCCGGCCGCGAGTGCGCCGAGTGCTGCTGACAGCGCACCGACGAGGCTGTAGCGCGCAAACAGCGCCGTCCGTGCATCGCCCGTCGCCGATTCGGCGAGCTTCGCGTGTTCGAGCGGAAGGAACAGGCTGACATCGCCAGAACTTGGGTTTAGCGTGCCGACAAATGCAACGATAAGCAATGGCCACATCGACGACAGTCCGGCGAACGCCAAACCGGTGGCCATCATCAGCGCTGCTGCGAACCGCAACAGGCTGCGCGACGCGAAGCGAATTCCCGCGAGACCGACCAGTATGGTCGCGAAAGCGGACCCGAACAGCGTGGTCGTGCTGATCAGGCCGACGGCCAGTTGTCCAAACCCGAGCGCCAGCAGATAGCCGGGCAGTAACACTGCAATGAAGCCATCGCAGATACCGCGCAGCCCGCGAGCGACAAGCAGGATCAGCGCGTCATGACCAACGCCAGAGTGCCAGTTCAATCATCATCCTCATCATCGCCAGAGCGCTCGGCCACCAGCTTTCCGTCTTCGCCAATCGTCAGTTCCCGTTCTCGGCCATTCAGCGAGACAGGAACCTCGTACAGCGTTTTGCCGTTCGTGGTCCACTTTTCGATCGCGCTCACGCTGCCGCCATGCGATTGCTGGTCGATCGTTCTCTTGACCGCCTGCGGAACCTCATAGATCGCGACCGTTTGTGCGACACGCTGTTCGGATGAGATTCGTTCGCAACCGGTCAATCCGATGCACAGCGCGACGAAAAATGTGGCCGGGAGCAGTCCAGATACACGACGCATGGGAGGTCATGCCTGTCTATGCATGGGCATCGCGGCCTGAAGTCTCGAGGCCGCGTTGTCCCAGTTGATGATGCTGAAAAGCTGGTTCACGTACTCGTTGCGACGGTTCTGGTACTTCAGGTAGTAGGCGTGTTCGAACACGTCGAGAATCAGGACGGGCTGGATGCCCCAGGCCGTGAGCTTCTGATGGTTCTCGCACTGCAGGATCATCAGCTTGCAGGTCGCGGGGTGATAACCAACGACACCCCATCCTGACGCCTCGACGGCGACGGTCGTGGCGATCAGCTGTGCCTTGAACTTCGCATAGGAACCGAAGTTCCGGTCGATGGCCCTCGAGAGATCGCCCTTCGGCTCTCCACCTTTGCCGGAAATGCTCGTCCAGTAGACGGTGTGCAGGATGTGGCTCGAAAGCTGGTAGGCGAGCTCTTTCTCGTGGAATTTCACGAGCGCAAAGTCATTCGAATCCCGCGCTTTCGCAAGTGCCTCTTCCGCCTTGTTGGCGGCGGCCACGGCAGGCTTGTGATGAAAGTTGTAGTGCAGTTCGACGGTGCGGGCATCGATCGCGGGTTCGAGCGCATCGTAGGCAAAAGGCAGCGGAGCGGCCACATATTTGCCGTCCGCATCGGTCAGCCTGTCAACGTAGCCAGACTCGTCAGCAGCGTGCGCGTTGTGCGCCTGTGCGAGCAGGACGCAGGCGCCGACGGCGGCAGTGTTGTGCAGGAATGTACGACGGGTTGCCATTAGTGTTGTCCTCGCAGGTATGCGCGCGCGACACAATCAGAAGGCGTGCGAGTGGATGAGCGGATACACGACAAGACCGATGAGTGCAGCGGCAATGACGATGACGGGCTCCTGCAGCTTTTTGAAACGCCACAGCAGCAGTGCGGTCGCGACTGCCAGCAGAACAGTCGGCCAGTCGATGATCGAGCGGCGTGCGATGACGATTACCGAGCCGGTGATCGCGCCAACGGCGGCGGCCGTGATGCCGTCGACGAACGCCTTGACGGCGGGCAATTTGGCGTATTTCTTGAAGTACGGCGCAGGCAGCACTGTGAACAGATAGCAAGGGAGGAAGGTGCCGAGCGCTGCCACGCAGGCGCCTGTGAAACCTACGACCAGATAGCCGATAAAGCCCACGGTGATCACGACGGGGCCTGGCGTAATCATCGCGACGGCGACGGCATCGACAAACTGTCTGTCGTTGAGCCAGTGATGTTCGGTGACGACACCGCCGTAAAGGAACGGCACGATCGCGAGCCCTGAGCCGAACACGAATGCGCCGGCTTTCGCGAAGAACAGCCCGATCTGGCCGAGTAGCGGCCAGTCGAAGCCGCTGAGCACGCCACTCGCGAGCGGTAACTGCGCTGCTGCCGCTGCATTCAGTCCGCCCTTGCTTAGCCACTTTGGCGGAGCCACGACGAACCAGTTAATCAGTCCGCCCGCAATGAAGAGCCGGGCGATTTCGGATTCGGTGATGACGGTTGTCGCGGCGAGCGTCAGATAGATCGCCCACAGAAGGCGGTCCCTTCCGAGTGTCCTCGTCGTGAGCTTGTATGCGCTCATCGCGATGATCCCCACCACGGCTGCACCCACGCCATAGAAGGCCGCCTGCATCCACGACAGCCCGCCGAAGTGGGCATAAGCCCAGCCGAGGCCCACCACCATCAAGAACGACGGAAACACGAACGCGATACCGGCAAGCGTCGCGCCGATGAGGTGATAGTGCACATGGCCCATATAGATGCCGAGCTGTGCCGCGAGCGGGCCTGGCATCATCTGCGCGAGTGCCAGCCCCTCGCGATAGTCTGATTCGCTGATCCAGCCGCGCTGCTCGACCAGATCGCGATGCATGTAGCCGACGAGTGCAACAGGGCCGCCGAATCCGAACGTGCCCAGCCGCAGCATGTACAGGACGAGCTGGCCAAGCGTGTAGCCGGGCGCCGTCATGGTCGTCGTGCTCACGAGCGTCCCCCCGCGTCCCGGCTTTTTGCAGCCGACACGAAGTGCGTGTAGAGCGAGTCGAGCACACGCCCCATTTCGTCGAGCAGTTGATCGTCGTCAGTTGCGCGTTCCCTTGCACCGGCCATCACTGCTTCGAAGCCGATCGCCTCTGGCACAGGAGCGCCGCCGACATCGAGCGCGTGGACCATTTCGCCCAGTCGAAGCAACGCGGGATCCTTGTCAAGGCCGAAGCTCGCGACCAGCACCTCGAACGTCACGCGTTCGCCGACGTGCGTGAAGGCCGCACCGTCAAAATCGAAGCCGAGCGCGTTCGCCGGGCACGCGCCGGGTGATGTGAGCCAGATGAAGCGCGCATCGCGATCGATGAAGCGCCGGATCAGCCAGGCGCTCGCGACACGATCGACCCACATGTGCTTGCGGGTCGCCCACGTGCGCCCTTGATAGTCACCGACCGACAGGCTGCGGATGGGCCGTTCAGCGGAATGAGGCTCGCCCGGTGACAGGACCGTGTCGACCAGCCCGATGAAGTCCTGCCATGCGGCCTCGGCGCGCGTCGCGGCGTCGCCCGGAAAGTAGTCGATCGCAACGACGCTCTCATAGTCCTTGCGCAGCTTCCTGAGAAGCTTTGTCAGTTCGGCGGCCGACTGGCCCGACACCGTCTTTCGCGCCTCCTTCAACGTGCGCATGAACTCCGCGTGATCGTCGCTGCGGTCGAAAAGCGTCCGGAATTCCTCGTCCTGCGCGGCGTCGATGCTCGGCGCACGAAGCAGATGTGCGGTGCCGCCGCTGTCCGCGATTGCGCCCGCCAGTTCGCGCAGCATCTGCTCGCGTTCTTCGGTGTGGGGTAGCAGGTAGATGCCGTCGCGGAGGACGGCGCATCCCTTCGCTTTCAGCGTTCGCCAGAAGCGCATGCGCGCGGTCGCATTTTCGGTCGGCAAAGTCAGCACAAGCAGCGACCAGATCGTTAGCGTGTTCATGTAGCGTAAACTACACCAATGTAGCTGAATCTACAATTCGTGATTTGGTTTTGCGGTTCGGCGGTAGTTTGAAGGAGGCGTGGTAGGATACCCCCCCACCCTATAGCGGAGTTTCCCGTGAGCCATACCATTCGCGACAAGCAGAAGCTGCTCAATCGCGTGCGCCGCATCAAGGGGCAGGTCGAAGCCATCGAGCGCGCACTTGTGGACGAGCGCGGCTGCAATGACGTGCTGCAACTCATCACGAGTTGCCGCGGCGCGATGAATGGCTTGCTGGCCGTCGTGCTGGAAGACCATATACGCACGCATCTGGTCGATGCCGAACACGAGCATGCTCACGATGAATGGAGTGCGACCGAGCAACTGATCGAAGTAGTCCACAGCTACTTCAAGTGATACCGAATCTGTAAAGCGGAAGTTGAAATGAGTGACTGGAAAGATGTCGTGTTTGGCGCGGAGCATGAACACGTGTTCCTCGGCTCCGAACACGAACAGAACGAACGCAAAACGTGGGCAGTAATCGTACTGTGCGGCGTGATGATGGTGGCTGAGATTGTCGGCGGCAGCCTCTATGGCTCGCTTGCCCTTGTGGCCGACGGACTGCACATGTCGACGCACGCGGGTGCGATGCTGATTGCGGCGCTCGCCTACACCTATGCCCGAAAACATGCGAGAGATTCGCGCTTTGTGTTCGGCACCGGTAAGCTGGGCGACCTTGCGGGCTTCACCAGCGCCATCGTGCTGGTCATGATTGCACTGTTGATCGGTTACGAGGCCGTATCGCGATTCCTCGCGCCTGTGCCCATCGACTTTGGTCAGGCGATTCCTGTCGCCGTGCTTGGACTGGTGGCCAATCTCGCGAGTGCCTGGCTGTTGAGCGGCAATCACCACGGCCACAGTCATGGTCACGGACATAGCCATGGTGATGATCACGGTCATGAAGACGAACACGGTCACGAGGACGAGGTGCATCGCATCTCTGACCGCGCTGGCGAATTTGCCCTGTCAGTCTTCGAGGACGGTGTTCCGCCGGTCTTCCGCATCACACCCGAAACGGCTTACTCGAAAGTGGATGCCGATGCTGTTTCGATCACGACAGTTCGCTCCGACGGCACGCGCCAGATCTTCAGGTTTGCCGATCGTGATGACTATCTGGAGTCGGTGGACGAGATACCCGAGCCGCACGCATTCGTTGCAGTAGTCCGCCTGCCCAACGGAGAACATCAGATCGAATTCGAGGAACACAATCACGACCACGCGAATGCAAAATCTGCCGCAACTCGTGACCACAACATCCGCTCGGCCTACGTTCACATCATTGCCGACGCCGCGGTTTCTGTTTTGGCGATTATCGGCCTCCTGCTGGCTCGCGCGTTTGGCTGGGTCTGGATGGACCCGCTCGCAGGGGTAATCGGCGCACTGGTGATTGCGAACTGCTCGTGGAGATTAATGCGCGATACAGGCGGCATTCTGCTCGACATGAATCTCGATAAGCGCATGGTCGAAAACGTCCGTCATGTCATCGAAGACAACGGCGACACCGTGCTCGACCTCCATGTCTGGCGTGTCGGTCCCGGGCACATGAGCGCGATCGTATCAGTGGCTACCCGTGAAACGCGACGCGACTCGCGCTTCTACCACGCGGCTTTCAAGCGTTTCAAGGATCTGTCACATGTGACGGTCGAAGTGAACCCGGCGCCATCCGGAGCTTGACCGATGACAGTCAAATCGCCTTGTATTGATGTGTGTGCGATCGATGGCAAGACCGGATTCTGCACCGGCTGCTTTCGGACGCGAGAGGAAATCCGGGACTGGAAGAAAATGACCGACCATCGGCGTCATGAGATTCTCAACGAGAAGTCCCGGCGACAGGCTAAAGTAAAACGCGAGCCGCAGATTGCAAAGTTGAAAAGCTGAAGAAGTAGGCCCGTTGTCCGCCGCCGCGCCGGACGTCGGACGTACAGCATATTGCAGCCGTTCACCCGGGGACGGCGAAAGGCAGCAATGGGTCGAGCTTGTGTGAAAACACGCTGATCACCTAAACTGGATTAACTCATTCAGCATGGGTGACCGGATGAAGCGATTCATAGAAGGTGAAGATCGCAAGCAGGTGACATTGCTTCCGGAGTGCCTGGATGACTTCGTCGCAGAGGACAACCCGGTCAGAATCATCGAGGCATTTGTTGAAGAGCTTGAACTTGCATCACTAGGATTCGATGGCGCGAAGCCGTCGACTACAGGTCGCCCGTCCTATCATCCGGGCGTACTGCTGAAGATCTATATCTACGGCTACCTGAATCGGGTCCAGTCGAGCCGCCGCCTGGAACGTGAATGCCAGCGCAACGTTGAATTGATGTGGCTCACGGGACGGTTGGCGCCGGATTTCAAGACCATAGCTGACTTTCGGCGTGACAACGGCATTGGCATTCGTAACGTGTGTCGCCGTTTCGTGATGCTGTGCCGTGAGCTGAAGCTGTTCTCGCAAGCACTGGTCGCCATTGACGGCAGCAAGTTCAAGGCAGTCAATACACGCGATCGCAATTTCACCGAAGGGAAGGTTGAAAAGCGCCAGAAGCAGATCGAGGAGAGCATCCAGCGGTATCTGAATGCGCTGGAGACCGCAGATCGCACGCAACCCGCAGAGCTGGAAGCAAAGACGACCCGTCTGAAGGACAAGATCGAGCGCTTGCGCGAACAGATGCGAAACCTCGAGCAGATCAAGGAGCAACTCAAAACTGAGCCGGACGGTCAGCTCTCGATGACCGATCCTGATGCACGCTCCATGGCGACTAGCGGCAAAGGCTCAGGAATGGTGGGCTACAACGTACAGGTAGCAGTAGACGCAAAACACCACCTTATTGTCGCTCACGAGGTCACAAACTCTGGCAGCGACCGGGCGCAGCTTAGCCCCATGGCAAGAGCTGCGCGCGACGCGATGGGCAAGACCAGACTGCGGGCAGTCGCCGATCGCGGCTACTACAGTGGGCTTCAGATCAAGGAGTGCGCCGATGCGGGGATTGCGGTCATGCTACCGAAGCCGACAACATCAGGTGCGAAGCACCATGGCCGATTCGACAAGGCAGACTTCATCTACATTGCGCGGGACGACGAATACCAATGCCCAGCTGGAGAACGGGCAATTTACCGTTACACCAGCGAGGAACACGGATTACAGCTACATCGTTACTGGAGTAGCGCCTGTTCGCAATGCGCGATGAAGCCAAAGTGCACTCCGAGCGACCAGCGACGGATAAGTCGATGGGAGCATGAGTCAGTGCTGGAAGCAGTTCAACGCCGGCTGGACAAGACACCTGACGCGATGACAGTGCGCAGGCGAACCGTCGAACATGTCTTCGGAACGTTCAAGCATTGGATGGGCTATACGCACTTCCTGATGCGCAGGTTGCCCAACGTAGGTACCGAGATGAGTTTGAACGTACTCGCCTACAATCTCGCTCGAGTGCTAAGAATCCTGGGCTTCAAGAAGACGATGAAGGCAATGCGGCAGGTAGGTGTTTGAGCAACCCGTAGTTCCTGAAACAAAGCGCTAAAGCTCGTCCAAAAGACATCTCAGAGGCTCACTTCCTCGTCGTCGCCGTGATGACCGCAAAGGCAGCCAAATGCGCCGCTGGGGGGCAGCAGTCATGCATCGCATTGGAATTCCATCAGGTTTCCACACAGCCTGGGTCGCATGCTGCCCGTCGCGGTTGATGCAATCTCACTAATTCGCTAAATCCAGTCTCACGAAGAGCGCCCCAGTCTCAGCGTTTCCGTTCCCTGCAGCAAAAGGGGCAGAATGTTGGCCGCTTGTGGTCTCTACTGTATAAATATACAGTGTGGTAATGGACAGCGCGAAAGCAAGGGAGATTGAGGCGATTCATCCGTCACTGTGGCGGGGGACCCAGCTTGCCCGCTATGCCGGACGCACGGTCGATACGGGCTACGACGAGTTGTCAGCAGAGCTTCCGGGCAATGGCTGGCCGACCGGCTGCCTGATTGAATGTCTTGGGCAGAAGACGGGTATTGGCGAACTACGGACTTTCGCACCCGCTCTCACCAAGCTAGGGGGGCGGCCGATCATGTTCGTGGCACCGACCGCGCAGCCTTCGATCGCGGGGCTGGCACACATCGGCTTGCCCGTTGACTGGCTCATGTTGCTCACACCGAAGTCGAGCACAGATGCGCTGTGGTCGGCCGAGCAGATACTGCGATCGGGCACATGCGGCGCAATGCTGTTTTGGCAATCGCATATTCGGCAGGAATCGCTCCGTCGATTGCAGCTCGCTGCGAAGAGCGGCGACACTTTATTCGTCGTGTTTCGGCCCCTCGCGACTGCAGTGGATCCATCTCCCGCCGAACTGCGCATAGCCTTGCGGCCCGCCGATGTCGGGGCGGAGGTGGAAATCGTCAAGAGGAAGGGGCCGGCATGCGACAGACGAATACGGATTGCTTTGCGACCGTCTGCCGTCCTCCTGAGTCCGCATGGGCGCAGCCGCCGCTCCGTCACAACGACGGTCACCGCAGGCGACGAACCGGCTTTCGTATGAATACCTCCGTCGCAGGTTAGCTAGCACTGAGCTTGCGGCCAAAGCCCAGTGCTGCGCGATGATTTTTGCCTGAGCGAAACTTGCGAGGGAACATCCGAAGGAGGACCGTCGAGCGCTTCGCGCGTCGCACAACCAACTTCACAGGAATGGCCACCGCGGCCGCCGCCCCTTCGCCTGCCGAAATGCGCCTGGCGCTGCGGCCGGCCGATGCTGGGGTAGTCAAGCGGAAAGTGCGTTTATGCAATGATCGCTCTGCGACCGACAGTTGGGCTGTCGAGCCCGCATTTTTCCGGGTCGATGGGCTCACAAACCCAACTATGACGACAATAGAGTGTCGTCAATGATCCGCTGGGCGACACTGTATGGGGACATAAGAGCGTCACTTTTAGTCGGGAACGGATTCGAATGCTCCGCCGTGAGACGTAATTGCGAAACCAGAGTTCGGGACGTGCTCGTAACTGAGCTATCGGCAACCGCAAGGAAACCCGCGGGCAGTCGCAATGTGAGGCTGGCGCAGGAGTCCCACACGGCTTCGAATTCTACAGAAACCTCAAAGCCCTTGTATTTATAGATTCGCTTCATTGGCGCACCCATGCGGAGCAGCGAGGCCGGTCAGACGCTTCATGAAATGCGACGATCCCGCGGGGACCGGTGCAAGCGCACGTCATCCGATCGGGAGCGAGCGGATTTGAACGGACAATTGTATCAACCCGTCCATTCGGTCGCGGCTTCGGTGACCGCGGCGGAGACGGCGACTGGCAGAACTGCGGTCCGGTGCCATGTAGCGCCGTATTCGGAAGTGTCGGAGCGGGAGGGGCGGCAAGCCGTGGCAGATATCAGCAAGTGACACGCCACATACAATGTAATAACATTGTGTTGACTGCCTTGCTTGATAGGTATAACATTGTTATTACGGTGACTCTATGAGAACGACGATTCGCAGAATGGGAAATTCGCAAGGTGTGCTGATACCGAAACCTGTCCTTGCGCAACTAGGGCTGGAGAACGAAGTGGAAATGGAAGTCGAAAACGACGCGATTGTCCTGCGCCGTCCGAGGCACAAGGCCCGGGAGGGTTGGGCGGAAGCAAGCAAGGCTGTTGCTGAAAGTGGCGACGATGCGCTGGTCATGGGAGAGTTCTCGAACACCGATGACGCGGAGCTTGCATGGTGATGCGTGGGGAAGTCTGGCTTGTCGCGCTCGATCCTACGCTGGGCAGTGAGATTCAAAAAACGCGCCCCTGTGTCGTCGTTTCACCACCAGAAATGCACGACCACTTGCGGACCGTTATCGTCGCACCGATGACTTCCAAGGGGCGTCCCGCGCCGTTTCGGATTCCGCTTACGTTCAAGCGCAAAGAAGGCTTGATCCTTCTCGACCAGATTCGGACGGTAGACAAGGTGCGGCTAGTCAAGAAAGAGGGCAGTGTGGCCGATAGAACGTTGTTGGACACCCTGCGGACTTTGCAGGAAGTTTTTGCCGAATAGGAAAACGTGAATCATCTGTCATAGACGCTTTCAAATGCAATTGATGTAACCAACAAGTCGGGGTCGACCAATCCGAGCCGAACACGGGCGACAAGCGGATGCAGATGACGAAGCAGGTAGCAGCGGGCGATGAATGGGCTTCCTTCAGCGACGGAGCCGCCGAATTTGTCAAGAATTAGGCAAAGCGGCGCCGCGCGCCATGCACGCGGTGCCGTAGCAAAAGATCGGAAAACTTATCGGGGCTGAATATGCAGTGGGCGATACCAGAAAATAGTCGAGAGCGCGTGAACGCCGCAGGGCGTACGCTCGTGGCGGGTACTGGCGGCACCGCAGATAGCATGGATCGTTATCTAGAAGCGTACGCGGTAATGTCGAATTGGCGCGCTTCTCATCAGTTCCCGCTAAACACCTTCAAGATAAATTTGCGGGAGCGCGCGAGAAGCATTGACGAGCATGCTTTTGTAGCACAACGCTTGAAGCGTGCGCCGTCGATCATCGCCAAGCTGAGTCGCTTTCCCGCCATGCGCCTCACTCAGATGCAGGACATTGGCGGTTGCCGCGCTGTCGTTTCCACGCTTGCCGATGTGCAGGCGCTGCGCGACGCGCTCAAAAGCAGCAGGATCAAACACCGGTTAGTCAACGAGAAGGTCTGGCTCGATTTTTTTTCACTGGTTTCTGCCGCGTTCGCGATACGCGAGGGCGTCGATGGTCCCCACGACCTCCGGGACGTTCAGAAGGTTCTGCGTGTAATGGAGCGTGACTTACACGTGATTGACAGGCTTACTGCGTTCCAGCGCGTAATGAAAGCAGCAGTCGCAGATCCTGAGCGACGACTGGCAGCATACTTCTTGATGGTACTGGATGCGCCCAACGAAGAGGTCACCGTCCTGTCTTACGCTGCTAACGAGTTCGATAAGGCAACTGCGGAATACAAACGCGTGGAAGAAGCAGCAAAGCCGGGCGTCGATGCTGTACTGGTTGTCGCCGATTCGGCACACGCGCTAAGAGTCGCTTATCCGAACTATTTCGGTGATACCTCGCTCTTCATTGCCGAGCTTCAGAATATCATTGCGCCCATTGAGCAGCACGCGTAGGAAAACCCGAGACTCTACATTATGACCACGCTTGCATTAGCCGGGCCTCGCTGCTTTCTCCGACGCCGACAGGGTCGTTGCAGTCACTTTTGAAAAAGACCCCTGCCGCCGTCCTGAGCGCATCCGCAGGTGTATTGCTGGCTTGCTTTGCTTGCGAGAAATGCGGCCTAAATGTGGCCAACACGAGCGACGCGTTGTCGCGGACTTGGAACCAGTGTGAAGCGCTGGATCAACGATATAGGCCATGGGCTTGACGCAACAAAAAACGGGAAAAGCACGATGGGCAAGGGTTTCCGGGGCAAGACTTGCGTGTATTGTGGCATCGATCATGTCTCTAGCACGGCTGATCACGTTATTGCCCGCGAATTCCTCTTCGAATCGCACAGAGTCGCTCTGCCAAAGGTACCAGCCTGCGTGGGCTGCAACAACGCCAAGTCCCAGCTCGAGCACTACGTTCTGACGGTGCTACCGTTCGGAGGAGCTAACACCGGGGCATCGGGCTACCTCGATGGACCGGTTAAGCGACGACTGCTGAAGAATCGCCGTTTGCATCACACTCTGGCTGCCGGTATGCGCACGAAGATGGTGAAGACAGGATCTGGGCCGTGGGAGGAGGCAGGAACGCTGCCGTTTGAAACCGCCAAACTGACGCAACTCGGCGTTTATATCGTCCGTGGACTCGCATGGCATCACTGGAAGACGATCTTCCCGCCGTCAATCATAGTGAAAGCGGATCTGTTCAACGCACAGGGGCGCGAATTCTTCCAGCGGGTGTGGAAACATCCTGACTGGGAGCAGCGTGTAGAGAAGCATTGGGGAGGTGACGTCGTCTCCTACAGAGGGGCATGCGCGACGGGGCGGCCGCATGTAAGCGTCTGGGAAATCTCATTCTTCGGAGGCGTCGAACTCGGCGGCGATCCCGGCAACCAGGCGAGGTCGGCCGGGCTCTTTACTGCGCTACGTTCGATCCTGCGGGTCGGTAGTCAATGAATCGGAAAACAGCGCGGGCCGCAAGCGCGGCCCGCTTATTACGCCCATGACTACAATTTGAATGAGCCCAAGCCTCGGGCATCGCCAGTATGGGTTACTTGGGGCGTATGGGTGAATTTGCCGATTTTCACGGCGGCAACTACGAGGCGGGGCCGAGCACCATCTTAAGCACGGGACCTCCTTTTCGGACGAAAGCCCGAGCGAAGATGATAGCAGATCATGCGGAAGACTCGACTGGGCTCGGAAAACACCCGGCGCGTGAACGCCCCGAATGCCGGCCGGTCGCTGGCAACGCCAAGGAGGTAAGAAGATGGCGACTCATATACTCTCTCAGTTCCCGCAGGACGAGCAGGACGATTTCGCCGCAGTATGCCAAAAATACGGTCGCGCTGACGGGGAATTCGAAGTGGTAGACGACGACCAATATCCGAGCGGCGGCCGAGTCGGGCCGGTTGGCCGGCAAGTCACGGTAGCACTGCGCGGTAGATCAGCGGTGGCTCTATACGATGGCGGGCACGGCAGTGCTTGGGTCGCTGACTTCGAAAATGACGTTAAGGCGGGATCGTTCGATTGAGGCGACGCAACGGAAAGGCGCGCGCCGATTTCGCGTGCGCGAAACAGGCGAGCCTGATACGTGGCGATCGGCTCGTGGTTCATTTTTGCGAAAACAGTAGTTATACTAACTATATTTTACATAATAACAATTAGCGTCCTTTTTGTTATCCATTAGGAAACTATACGTATTAAGTGCGTGAAATTCTTTTGAAATGGACAGTTGTTGTGGTTTGCAAAATCAGCGATTTCGGCGTCGGTGGCCTAAGTTGATAACTGCCGTCCATGGCCTCCGTGAGAGCCAATAAGACTGAAAACAGGAACACTTGCTTTGCGATGGATGGTGTATGGTCGCGCTCGCTATCTGGAGCGACTACCTCGAGTCGCTGCCCACGACGGTCCGCCTATTCGTGAGTGACAAAGCGAGCGACAGACGTCTCCCAAAGGGACCGCTCACGTCGACGTTCTGGTCGTTCGCGCAGGCGCATCGTCCTCAGCGCCGAATTCCCCATCGTTATCGGTCGCATCGGGAAGCCGGTATTCCATGAGGCGGTTGTAGAGCGTCTTAAGACTGATACCCAGCACCTCTGCGGCACGAACCTTGACTCCTCCGCACTGTTCCAGGGTCGCCAGTATCAGTTGTCGGTCAGCCTCATCGAGTGACATGCCAAACGGAATCGTGATGGTCGAACTGGCTGCCGGCGTCGACAGCGAAATCTGCAGAGGCACAACGGCGGTAGTGTCGGACTCCAGTCCCGACATGATGTGCGCGCGTTGCACGTAATTCCTGAGCTCGCGCACGTTTCCCGGCCAGCAGTACGACAGCATCATGTCGCTGACGGCGGGGGGGAAGTGCTTCCGTGTGTCAAAGCGTGCGTTCAGTTCGTCGAGAAACGACTGCGCGAGAAGTGCGATATCGTCGCCTCGCTCACGCAGTGGCGGCAGATTGATCGGAAAGACGTTCAGGCGATGGTACAGGTCAAGGCGAAGTTTGCCTTCTTGCACGGCCTGCTCAGGATCACGGTTGGTGGCGGCGATCAGGCGGACGTCGGTGACCATTTCCTTGGTCGTGCCAACGCGCATGAAGATACCCGTTTCGAGCACGCGTAGCAGCTTTACCTGCAGTTTGACTGGCATCTCGGTGATCTCGTCGAGAAAGAGGGTGCCGCCGTTGGCACGTTCGAAATAGCCTTTATGCTCCCGATCAGCGCCCGTGAACGCACCGCGCTCATGCCCAAACATTTCCGATTCAATCAAGTTCGGCGAGATAGCGCCGCAATTGACGGCTATGAAATCGCGTTTGTGACGCGCGCTCATCTGATGAATAGTCTGCGCAGCGACTTCCTTGCCCGTGCCGGACTTTCCCACGAGCATCACCGACAGCGCGGTCGGCGCCACCCGGCCGATCTGGTCGTACACCCGTTGCATGGCGGGTGAACTGCCAACCATCGACCCGAATCTGCCCATGCGGCGAAGTTCGCCGCGCAGGGCGCCGATTTCGGCTTTCAGGTCGCCAGCGCGTGGCAGGCGGCCCACGATCGCGTTCACACGTTGAAAGTTGACTGGCTTGACCAGGTAGTCGGCGGCGCCTGCTTTTAATGCATCGACCGCGGATTCGACTGTTGCATGCCCGGTGATTACGACAAACACCACGTCTGAACGTGGATCCAGATCGCTGAAAAGGTCGGTGCCCAAACCATCCGGAAGCTGGAGGTCGACGAACGCTACGTCGGGGGTGTGTTGCAGGATCTGGTCGCGGGCTTCCTGCAGGTTACCCGCTACGGATACGGTGAATCCTTCATCCCCGATGATCGTTGCGAGCGCTTCGCGGGTGGAGGCGTCGTCGTCGACTATAAGTGCATGTGCCATGGGAGCGGAGCGGATTTCGTGCGTGAACCGCGACGTAGAAATGGCGAGGAGTAACAGGCGATGCGCGAGACATCGCACTGAATTCCCGCTATCCATTCTGCCGAACGATGCCCCAAAGAAAAAGAGTGGCAGCGAAGTGTCGTAAACGTTGGCGGGTATTGCAGTCCAGAATGGAAATGCCAACGGCTCAATTACGCGGTGAGGGGGACGCTGCAATACGTAGCTGTTGTCGAACGGGTGACGTCTCTGACTGCGCGCTTCCGGGTGGAAAAAGGTGCGTACTGGACTTGCCGTCCGCGCTCGATGCGACTGAAAGGCACTTAGCACGCTGCATGCCTAGCGGTCGGGGAGCGAACGAGCCACTCAATCCAGCGCCGCCAGCGTATCGCCGAATCCTCCGCGTGCCCTGGCCGTTACGCGAGCGCTGGTAATGACGCGTGGAGCAGCACTCCACGCGATGTCGGTACCCGTCGCTATCAGCATGTCGACCAGCGCCACGTCCTCGCTACATGGGATCGGCGGAACTCCACCGGCGCGAAGGTATGCTCGGGCGGAGACCCCCAGATTCGCGCCATGCACGTGACGATGCCCATCTGAATCGACGTAGGACCTATAGAAGGCCTCACGGGTAGCGGCACTATGCTCGCTCCAGTCGTCGACCGTGACAGGACCGCATACCGCCTCAGCTCTCAACGCCAGTTGGGCAACCAGCCAGTCCGGTGCAACGCGGCTGTCCGCATCCGTGAAGGCAAGCCAGCGCGCGCCTCTGTCCAGCATGACTGAGGCACCTGCAGCGCGCGTGATCCCCACGTTGCGTGCGTCGATGCAGACCGTGTGTGCGCCGTACATAATGGCAATCTGCTCCGATCCGTCCGTGCAGCTGTCTAGGGCGACCACGATCGATACTGGCTCGCCGTTTAGCGCGGGATGCTGCGCGGCCAGTCTGCTAGCCTGGAGACAGGCGGGGAGAAGCTTTTCTTCGTTGTGGGCCGGTATTACAATGGCAAGCATGTCATGCCCCAAGGCTAGTTGTCGGATGGCACGCCACGGCATGCTGGCGTGCGCGTTTCGTCTGCCCTGCTACTCCCGGATCATTCCGACGTGGTTCCCTGACCGGTGCCAAGGTCGGCGCCCGTCGTCGGATCGATCTCGGTGTTTGACGCGGTACGCGACGCCATGGCTTTCAACGTCTCAAGATCGGATTTCGGCACATTCACCTGCGCGGTGCCGTCACCGCCATCGACCGCGGGCTTCGGATTGCCGTCAAACGTCCATTCGGGTCCTTCATTCCATGGACCGCGCACATCGTCGCCCTTGGAAAGATCGAAATAGACGTTGGTAAATTTCGGATCACCCGGGAGCTTGCCCTGCGGGAAGTTGGGCTGAATGGAGTGCAACGCTTTTTCGAACGACTTCTGGTGCGCGATTTCCCGCGTCATCAGGAAGCCCAGCGCGTCCTTGATGCCCGCGTCGTCGGTGACGTTTATCAGCCGTTCGTAGATGATCTTGGCGCGTGCCTCGGCGGCAATGTTCGATCTGAGATCGGCCGTCGGCTCGCCAATCGTGTCGATATAGGCCGCACTCCATGGAACGCCGGCCGAGTTTGTCAGGGCAGGGCCGCCGCCATAGAGGAGGGCGGTTGTGTGTGAATCATTTCCGCCTGCGGTGAGCGAGCGATAAAGTTCAGCTTCTTCCTCGACGGCCTCCGCGAGTTGGCCCTTGGCCCCCTTATTCAGCATGGCGACGATCGAGCCGATCACCTCGAGATGGCTGAGTTCCTCAGTGGCGATATCGAAGAGCAAGTCCTTGCGGCCGGGATCATCCTCGGCGACCGCCTGTGTGAAGTAGCGGCAAGCTGCGGCCAGCTCGCCCTGAGGACCACCAAACTGCTCCAGCAGCAGATTAGCCAGACCGGGGTTGGGTGCGGCGACGCGGACGGTGTATTGCAGGCGTTTGTTGTGCGCAAACATGAGTCATTCCTTTTTCGAAGACAAAACCATCCCTTTTGGCGCGGTGGAAGGCGCCAGCAGGGTCAACGGAGATTCCCCGAACAGCAGATCGACTGACCGACCGACCAGGTACGCGGGTGCGCGCGTTCGGGTCTCGGGACGAGAGTCCCGGCCAAGGCTGCGGTGCGAGTGTCCCGCTCTACATGAAGGCTCGCTCGTGTCCCATCAGCATGAGGTGTGCCTTGGACCCGGGGCCGAGGTGTGTCTGCCCGGCTGATAAGAGAGCAGTCGAGGGTTGACGAGCGTTGCAACCATTGGCCGACGCAATTGCGGCCTTGTCATCTTGAGCCTGGTCGGCGGGGATGCCGGATTACCGTCACTGACGGTGAGATCTGCTGGCCGACAGAAGGTCGTCTGGCTATGCTGCAAACAAGTCGCGCTCTTCCGTGAATGCGTCGAGAGAAAATTCCCTCTGTGCGTCTGGCGCATTAATTGACGTTTCCCTCAACTCCCATCGGCTGATTCTCCAACGGAAATTCGCGGCGCCCGAGCAGGCGCTGCGGCGCCTTTTGCGCCGAGACATAGCCGAAAAAGCGAGGCGGGTAAGACCGACTCACCCATCAATGATCGTCTCCCCCGGCGTGACGACGCTGCCGGCCTGCTGGCTGGCGAAACGCGGTCGCGAGACGGGACGTAACAATACCCGCCGACGGGCCGGAGTTCTGTGCACTTACGTTCGATGCGGACGCAATGACACGGCCTCAGGCGCTGCAGGACATGAAGCCGAAACTGCTGGCGTTGAAAATCCCAGATCTTTTCGACACCCCACGTGGCGGCTCGGGTCTGGTTCATGCTCCGACGAATCCAAACGATCCCTGGGGCAGCAAGATGGGAAGTCAACATTCCGCCCGAAGGGCGTCAGACCGTGACACGGAAGGGCAGGTCACGCTGCTCACCCTGCTGGTGGCCTTGCATCTGCTTGTTTTCGCCGAGTCCCGGGTATGGCTGTCGCCAGCCCAGGCGGTTGATGCCATGCGACGATGGTACCTGGCCGACGCAACCGTGATCGACGTCATTCGTCGCGTGACGATTTCAAGTCGTGCGTTACCCATCGCCATTCGCCTCGCTGAATGTCACGGCTGCCTCCTCGACCCCGACGGGATGCACACCGTCTTTGACAGCTGTACTTCCATTGATGCCGAGTCCGTGCAATACCGTCTGATCCGGCGCGCGTGCGATGCCGCATTGCGGGCGGGTTCGTCCTGAGAGCAGAGAGGGGCCGCTCGCGCGTCTGTTGGCGCGGCGCCAACCTCGATGTGACAGCAGAACCCTGTGCCCGAGGATGAGCAAAAAGGTGTCGGCGCGACCCGAGCGACTCGCGCCGACATAGGCAGTTGGCGCACTTCACGGGGGGGGTTCAATGCCTCAGAATCGGCTCAACTCCGCATGCATCGTTTAGCCCTCCGCCCTCTACGCAAGTGCGCGCAGTTCTTCCGCCAGGTGCGATCCGTGTGGCGTCTGGGACTATTCGGTCGTACGGCGCCACTGAGGATTTGTAGTTCAAGCGCGGGATCAAGGAGTGCAGGCAGTGCGTTTGCCCAGATAGACGCGCCGCTCATTCGAGACTGCAAGCAGCACGCACAAGAACCGTGATATGGCTTCGAACCGCGATCCCGGCGTCCCACCTCTCTCCCGCTACCGCCGGAAGCGGAATTTTCTGGTCACGCCTGAACCGGCTGCATCGGCATCGGGCAAATCTCCAGAGGAGAATCTGCGCTTCGTCGTCCAGAAACACTGGGCCAGCCGGTTGCATTATGACTTCCGGCTGGAACACGAAGGTGTACTGATGTCGTGGGCCGTCCCGAAGGGTCCGTGCTACGACCCGAAGGAAAAGCGGATGGCTATCCACGTGGAGGACCATCCCGTAGAGTATTCGGATTTCGAAGGAACGATTCCGAAGAAGCAGTATGGCGCAGGGACGGTGATCGTCTGGGACCGCGGCACATGGGAGCCTGTGGCTGACCCCCGACAGGGCATGCACGCAGGCAAGCTGGTATTCCAGCTACACGGCGAAAAGCTAGCGGGATTGTGGGAACTGGTGCGCATCTCAAAGCCCGGCGACCGGCAGGATCAGTGGATGTTGTTCAAGAAGCGCGACGAATGGGCACGGCCGCTCGCTGAGTTCGACGTCATCAAGGCGCTTCCAGACAGCGTGACGACCCACCCGCTGGGACTCATCGAAGAACGCGAGCCGAAGGCGGGGCGCGCGAGGAGCATGGCGAAGGAAGAATTAGACCTCTCAGCCGCGATTGCGGCACCTTTGCCTGCGAAGCTCGAGCCGCAACGCGCGACGCTGGCGGCATCACTGCCCTCGGTTGGCGACTGGATAACCGAGGCGAAGCTGGATGGCTACCGGATGCTCGCGCGCGTCGACAATGGACACGTGCGGCTGTTCACGAGCGGCGGGCACGACTGGACGAAGAAACTTGCGAGTCTGGCCGCGGAGGTCGGAAGCCTTCCCGTGTCGAGTGGCTGGCTGGATGGCGAAATCGTTGTGTTCAAGGATGGCCTGCCGGATTTCGGTGCGCTGCAGGATGCGATTGACGGCGTCGCAAACCAGGACATCGTCTTTTTCCTGTTCGACCTGCCGTATCTCGACGGGAGGGATCTGCGGAACGTCCCGCTGTGGACACGGCGCGCGCTGCTCGCCGGAGTAATCGACGGCGACAGGGAGCGCATCCGGTTCAGTCAGGATTTCGAGGCGCCGCCGGCCCAGGTATTCGAAGCGGCCGCAGGGCTAGGTCTGGAAGGCCTGATGCTCAAATGCCGCGACGCGCGATATGAGTCGGGCCGGACGCAGACGTGGCTAAAGGCCAAATGCCGGCTTCGGCAGGAACTGGTCATCTGTGGCTTTACTGCGCGCGGTGGCAAGGAGGGTGAAGTGGGCAGCCTGCTCCTTGGTTACTACGAGGGCAGCGGGCTGGGCAAAAGAGAGGGCAGCAGGCTTCACGACGCAGGCAGTGTGGGTACAGGCTGGGATGCACGAACCGGCCGCGACCTGTGGAAGCGCCTTGTCCCGATTGAAACCGGTTGTGCGCCATTCGACGTTGCCATCGCGAAATCCCGGCGCTGGTCCAGGCGCGCGGCGGGTAGCGAGCGCTGGGTGCGCCCCGAACTGGTCGCGGAGGTTGAGTTCGCCGAATGGACGGCAGACGGCGTCGTGCGACAGGCGTCGTTCAAGGGGTTGCGAGCTGATAAGCCGGCGCACCGGGTCGTCCGGGAAGGTGGGCAGATACTCACGCATGCACTGGCCGTACCCCAGATCAAGGTCACACACCCGGACCGGATCATCGACCCGTCAAGCGGCCTGACGAAGCTCGATCTCGCACGGTTCTACGAAAGCGTCGCCGCGTGGATGCTGCCGCACCTGACCGACCGGCCCGTGGCAATGGTGCGCGCGCCAGATGGCATCGAAGGTGAACAGTTCTTCCAGAAACACGTGGAACGTACGGGCATGCCAGGCATCAAGACGCACGACCGAAAGCTCTGGCCGAACCATCCACCGCTGCTGACCATCGACACTGTCGACGCACTGATGTCGGCCGCCCAGATGAACGCCGTCGAGTTTCACACGTGGAATTCCACCGTTCGCCGGCTTGGCAAACCCGACAGGGTCATCTTCGACCTGGACCCGGGCGAAGGGGTGAAGTGGGGCCACGTTCAGGAAGCGGCGCTGCTCGTCCAGACACTGCTGACCGAACTGGGACTGCAGGCCTGGCTGAAAACGAGCGGCGGCAAGGGACTGCACGTCGTTGTCCCGCTGACGCCAAGGCTCGACTATGACGTAGTGAAGGCGTTCTCGAAAGCATTCGTGCGGCATCTGGCAAAGACGATTCCGGAGCGCTTTTCGGCAACATCGGGCGCATCGAACCGCATCGGCAAGGTCTACGTCGATTACCTGCGCAACGGGATGGCGCAGACCACGGCCGCCGCCTTTTCGGCGCGGGCGCGCCGCGGGATGGGTGTTTCGGTGCCGGTGTCATGGGAGCAGCTGAGCGAACTCAAGAGCGGCGCCCAGTGGACAGTCCAGACTGCGCGCGAGTATCTCAGCTTTCAGTCCCAAGACCCCTGGGCGGCCTACTGGACCACCGCGCAGTCGCTTGCGTCGGCGATCAGGCGCCTACAATGATGTGAGCGCCCCAGCCTGCCCACCATCGACCGCGCGGTGGCACGTGCATTGCACTAGACAGGCTCTGAACGCGCTATCTGTCAGGAGCCATCCATGGCCGCCCGCTCTATTGCCTCCTTGTCTCTCTCCTTCGGGCTGGTTTCGATCCCGGTGAAGCTCTTTGCGGCGACTGAGAGTTCGTCTGACGTGCGCTTCAATCTGCTGGCGCCCGACGGCTCACGCGTCAAACAGCAGTACGTGTCGGAGAAAACCGGGTCCGTCGTCGAACGATCCAGTATGAACAAGGGCTACGAGTTCGAACGGGACAGGTTCGTCGTGTTCACTGCTGACGAACTGAAAGCGCTGGAGGATGGCGCGAGCCACGTCGTCGAGATCATAGCGTTCATCCCGGAGAAGGCCGTCAACCCGGTCTTCTACGACAAGGCGTACTACATCGCGCCCGACAAGCGCGGGGGCAAACCGTACAGTCTGCTGCAACAGGCGCTTGCCGAAAGCGGCCGCTGCGCACTGGCGAAATGGGCGTTCCGGGGCAGGACACGGATTGTGCAGGTACGACCTGAAGAGGGCGGGCTGGTTTTCCAGCAGCTGCTCTACGCGGATGAAGTCCGTTCGCTGAGTGACCTGCACATCGAACAGGTGCAGGTATCCGATAGTGAGCTGAAGCTCGCCTTGCAGATCATCGAGCAGGGCACAGAAGACAACTACGATCCGACGGCCTATGTGGACGAGGAGAAGCAGCGCATTCTCGCCGCGATCGACGAGAAAATCGAAGGCAAGCAGATCGTCGCGAATGAGCCGGCAGAGGCGACGGGCAGCGGAGGGCAGGTGATTAACCTGATGGATGCATTGCGCGCAAGCCTAAAGGGCGGAAAGCCCAAGGCAGGCGCCGCGGCCGCACCGAAGCGCAAGAGCACAGAGCCTGTCACCGAGCTTCCCGTGGCGCCGCGCACGCGCAAACCGGCAACGCGCGCGGCGAAAGTGCCGGCTGAAGCACCGACGAAGGTACGGGCGCGGAAGTGACATTGGACGTAACGGCAGAAGTGGCTTCAGGCGTCCCGACACGCGAACTGTCAATGCGAGAGCTGCAAGGCATGCTCGGTGTGTCGCGTAGCGTGCTCTCAGGTCTGGTCGCAGCGGGTTTCGTGACGCCAACGCGCGGACCACGCAACGCATGGCGCTTCACGTTCCAGGATGCCGTTCTGCTTCGCACGGCCCTGCAGCTTCGGGCTGCGCGAATACCGCCACGCAAGATCATTGTGGCGCTTTCACGGCTCAGAGAGGCGCTACCGGACGAGCTGCCGCTCACGGGCATTCGTGTATCGGCAGTGGGCAACGACGTAGCGGTGCGGATGGGCCCGTCGAAATGGGACGCCGTCACGGGCCAGCTTTTGCTGGACTTCGAGGTCGCCGAGATCAAGGGTGACGTCGTTTTCCTCGACAATGGACCTCCGCGGCGCAATGCGGAAACGCAGGCAGAGGAATGGTACAACCTTGGAGAACAGCTGCGGGTGTCCGACGCCAATGGCGCCGAGCAGGCTTACCGGAAAGCTATTTCGCTATCCCCGCGACCGTACTATGCGGCATATGTTGATCTTGGCGTCCTCCTATGCGAACTCGAAGCGCGTTGCAAGGACGCGCTAAACGTATTCGACGCAGCGCTGACCCACTTTCCAGACGATGCCATGCTGCACTTCAACCGTGCGATCGCACTGGAGGATTTAGGTCGTTTTGAAGATGCAGAGCGAAGCTATCAACGCAGTCTGGAGATCGACCCGACGCACGCAGATGCACATCACAATCTGGCCATCCTGCTCGAAAAACGCGGCGATCCTCAGGGCCTTCTTCGACATCTGAATGCCTATCGACGGTTGACTACCCCATAACCGTACGCGTTCCCCGCACGCAGCGCGAGCAAAGGGGCTAGTCTCGTGCCACAACAACTGGTGGACGTCCGCTGTCGCGCCGGCGCTTTTGCGCCGCCCGCATGCCCTGAAGCGTGTACCGAAACGACTGGGCGCCCCGCAATCTACTGATCGGCCGATTTCACTACGGCTGGCCGGAAATTGGAAACCAAACGGGGGAGAAGCGCAATGGCGAGCCACACATTCTCTGAGTTCCCGCGGGACGAGCAAACCGGTTAAGCCGCCGTTTGCACAAGATACGGGCGTGCGGTCGGCGAATTCGAACTGGTAGATGAGGACCAACATCCCAGCGGAGGCTGGACCGGGCCGGATGGCAGGCGAGACTCCGTGGACGCTCAACCGTGGCTCTATATGACGGCGGACATAACAGCGATTGGATCGCCGACTTCGAAGCCGACCTGAGGGCAGGGTCCTTCGAATGAGGGATGGTCACAGCGGGGTATTCGCCTCCGCGAGACGCTTGAAAACACTCACCTCACTCATCAACAAGTATTCCTAAAGGCTGCCTATTACAAACTGACATGACGACTGCAAATAGTTTGATGACGACTTTTCTATTGCCCGCGCTCTACTCGGTATTAGGCCATCCAGTATCTATTCTGAGGAGAAGTGAATCTTATCTGGCGTACGCACGACTCGCGAATCGAATGAGGCTATTGATCGCCGTAATCGTGGGGGCAGTCCAGTGGATCAGAATTCGGTGGAAATCAACAGTTCACTGACGGTGGCATGCGGTTCGGTGGCTTAGCCGGGTTGCTGGGTGATTGTATTCTTCGGGCGGGTATGGGCAGCGGCGTTGGCTGGTCCAGCCGGCATGGTTGACGCCCGTCTTGGAGCTCTGTTGGTCCGCGATACATCCACTGAATATTCGACATGCGTGTTGGATACTCAGGAACCCGCATGGCTACCGGATAGAGATCACGGCGTGCGTTCCGCAGACAGCCACGGGATGGCGCGACTGCTTGTTTCCGGCGGCCAAAGACTTTATGCCAACAGCGGGGACTCGGCATTGGTTTCCTTAACCGCGCGACTCGTTCTTTTGCCGTGCAGCGCGTCCTGGACGAATCGGGACCGCCCCTTGCTAATGAGCAGGCAGCCATGGAGGTGGATCATGTGCTTTGGAAATCCCGATCAGATGTTGACCGAAGCGCGAAAACGGTTCCGCTCGCGCGGAGCCGCCTGGGACACACGTTGGACGTTTTCGAGCCCTTCTTCGCCTATACGCGACTCGGTTGTGCATATCGGCCCCGACGCCCTCGCCCGGGCGAACCTCGCTTTCGTCAGCGCACGTGATTAAAGCTGCCGACCTGATGCACGCGACGCGGCAAACGCGTCCGTTCTCGAGCCGCGATTGGGTGTTCGAACGGAAGGTCGACGGCTTCCGATGTCTTGTCAGGAAGGATGGCGAACAGGTTGATCTGATCAGTCGTGAGGGCAAGTTATTTAACGTCTCGTTTCCGGAGATCGTCAAAGCAGTAGCCGCCGTGTCCGGCGACTTTGTCTGGGACGCGGAGTTAGCCATCGGTAGCGGTCGCGGCGCAGTCGAGTTTGCCAGCCTCCAGCAACGTGCCCGCACAATATCACCCAGGAAGATTCCGGCCGCCGCGAGAAAGTGCCCGGCACGGCTCTATGTGTTCGATATGCTTGCGTCAGGGAAGAGTGACCTGCGAGACAGACCGCTTTTCGAGCGCAAAGAACAGCTTCGCGACAGCTTTGACGACACATCACGCATGGTCTATATGACGCATGTTGAGGGCGTTGGGGAGCTCGTGTTCGAACAGGTGAAGCTCGACGATTTCGAGGGAATGCTGGCAAAGCGAACATGGTCCGTCTATATGCGCGGCCGCTCGCTGAACTGGATCAAGATGCACAACGCTGGCTATAGCAGGCCGGCTGCTTTGGGGTCGTGGAAAACATGAAGGAGATAAACATGCTGAAATATCCGGCCCGGTTCGAACCGGTCGAGGAAGGCGGATTCGTCGTAACGTTCCGGGATGTACCAGAGGCGATCAGCCGGGCATACACGATCGAGGAAGCCCTATTTACGGCCGCCGGTGCGTTGGCCGCGGTGATGGAGACGTACTTTGAGGATCGGCGACCCGTACCAACCCCTTCGATGATCGAGGAAGGGGAGGAACTGGTCGCACTATCGGAAAGCATGTCTGACAAAGTGCTGGCGTTTAACGAGATGCTTGCAAAGGCATGAGCCCAGACGGAAGCAGGAATGCGCGCATACCGTGCTCATTCCGATTCCTCTTCGGCCAGATTAGAGGCACCTCGAAGGAGTATTGCACCGACGGCAACGCGCCCACCGATGCAAATCGCGGCCACTGGATGGATCAACCGCCAGCTGACCGACGCGATCCGGCAGAATGACAGGCTGCCCGCTCGACGAGCGGGACTCGCTGGGCAAGCCGCGTTCGTCGTGCGCCTTCGCAGGCGGCTGGCGCCGATCCGCACGCTGAGGGTCACCCCCTCGGCGAAGTTGCGCGGAGAATCGAACCAACTTGCAGTCCCAGCCAAAAGGCAAAACGCCTGAAGGCGAAAATCGGGCTGCGAGTGGCTCGTCAGTCATTTTCAGTCTGGGAATGCCGCATGCTGGAATCAGGCACGTTCGGGCGTGGCAAGGCACTGGCGCCGCGGGCTGCAGGATCCCGATACAGAACGGCGCTAGATTTGACTTTGTCGCCCGCGTGCTAGCCCGATGTCGGTTGCAATGGAGTCGCCCAATGCGTATCGCACAGATCGCGCCTCTAGACGAGGCGGTCCCCCCTGCGCTTTATGGAGGAACAGAACGGGTAGTCTCGTATCTGACAGAAGCCCTGATCGACCTTGGCCATGATGTCACGTTGTTCGCGAGTGGCGACTCGCACACTCGGGCACACCTCGAGGTAGCTTGGCCGCAGTCACTGCGCTCCGATCCGTCGGTTTGCGATCCTCTTGCTCCGCACGTCCTGATGCTTGAACAGGTTCGTCGCAAAGCTCCGGACTTTGACATACTGCATTTCCATCTCAGCTACTTGCCGTTCCCGGTCTTCTCGCAGCTTGGTACACCCTTCCTGACCACATTGCACGGCCGTCTCGATTTGCCGGAACTGCGGCCAGTGTTCGATGTATTTTCCGAGGCACCGGTAGTGTCAATCTCCGGGTCGCAGCGGGCGCCGCTTCCCGGCGCAAACTGGCTTGATACGATCCCCCACGGGGTGCCAGCGTCGCTGCTGACGCCGCTGCCGCACGTGCAGCCAACGTATCTGGCCTTCCTGGGCCGGATCAGTCCGGAAAAGCGCGCTGATCTGGCTATCGAAATTGCTGCCCGGGCCGGTATGCTTCTCAAGATTGCCGCGAAAGTGGACAAGGCTGACGAAGCCTATTTCCGCAGCGTGATCGAGCCGCTGCTGGCGCAGCCTCACGTCGACTTCCTCGGCGAGATAAATGAGGCCGAGAAACCCACGTTCCTGTCGGGCGCCCGTGCGCTGTTGTTTCCCATTGACTGGCCCGAACCCTTCGGTCTGGCGATGATAGAGGCGATGGCGTGTGGCACGCCCGTTATCGCGTTCAATCGCGGTTCGGCACCGGAAGTGGTTGAGCACGGTGTGACCGGATACATTGTGGGCGATGTGGCCGAAGCAGTGCGCGCAGTGGCGCAACTCGATGGTCTTTCGCGTAACAGAGTGCGGGATCAATTCGAAATTCGCTTCACGTCTAGGGCGATGGCGCTGCACTACCTCGATGTCTACACGCGTTTGACCATGGCCCATCACTCGCCGCTGCTTCAGGCCATTGCAGGAGTCGGACACGACGGAGTCCCGGGCCACGAGCCTTTTGGAGATAAAGCGATTCATTGAACCCGCGCAGCATTTGGCCTAAGAGGCCGATGATTTCGCTGCTAGGCATCGTGGTCCTGACCGAAGTCTGTTTCCGCGAGGCGTCGAGATGCGGCCTCCCTTGGAGGCGGCGGTGAGCGTTGGGCGTTTGAACGTTACAGGCAACGGCCACACCCCGCGTCAGGCGGGGCTGTCTGCGTCCAATTGATAGCGGTCCATGTTTTCCGCAAATTCGGGGTTCGTGGGGCCGGTCATGGCGTACGCTCAGGACCGGATCGGCCAGCCAGTCGGCGAGCCAGTCCTTCCATTCAGGCCACGTGCCGGCGTCAAGAGCGCACGCGCCAGTTAGCGTGCCTGTGCCGTCCGCGTCAACGGTCGCGTAGACCAGTCGCTGCCCGTTCCAGTATGCGATGGCCGCGTCGGTCAGTTCCGCCACGGTCTCGGGACCTGCGGACCGGAGTAGCACATGCAGCTGGGTTTCGAAGTCTTCGAATTGCATGATGGGCGTCCTATCGAGTGAGGGTCGAGCCGCAAGGCTGATCGAGACGGGCACATCGGCCAGTGATCAAGGTGGCCCGTCTCAGATGTGCAGATCGCAGAAACGGCCGTTGATCGGAACCGTCCGCCCGGTGCGACTGCACGTATGGCAGACGGTGACGCATTGAAGGTATTCGAAGAGGCTGACCCGGCCGCGCTGCGACGCTTATCACGCTCGTCAGTTGTTTCGAGTGACGAATCTTGCTCCGCCCGTCAGTCCCTGTAGCTCTGCTCAGTTGCTATTGAGCCAGTTAGCGAGGGTTAGGGAAAGCATATCATTCGATCTTGTCGCAGAGGCACATCGCTCTCGCTCTGTTCGCCGGGTCAGCCGAAGGGTAGGAGCAATCACCATGCCTGGTATGGCGACGCTGCTTCGATCGACGAGGTGGAACAGCGGAATGTTTTCCTCCGCGAAACGGTCAATAAGGGCTGACCGATAAATATGTAATCCTGCATTTTACATAACGTTTTTTATCACCGTTTTGGGGTCTGATCATATTGACTTTATTGGATAGTCTCCGTCTACCGGGAGCGCCTGTGGCCCGAGCCTCCAAGCCGGAAGCATGGCGCTAGACATTTACAGTCAGACTGTATGATGCTATGATTGATGCGAATTGGCATCAATTGGAGAATCAGTATGCGCACCACGGTTACGATCGACGATAACCTTTACGAGCGTGCGCTCGAGCTTGCTGATCCAGAGATGGATAAAGCCGATCTGTTTCGGGTCGCGATGCAGACATTCGTTCGGGTTCAGGCGGGAAAGCGTCTGGCAGCCCTCGGAGGCACCGTGCCCGATATGCCCGACATCCCGCGGCGCCGCTCTGAGCCTTCTACTCAATGAGCGTCCTCATCGATACATCGGTGTGGGTCGATCATTTCCGTCGGGTCAATTCGAGACTTGTTCAACTGGTCACAAACGACGAGGCACTTACTCATCCAGTCGTGCTTGTTGAACTCGCCTGTGGCACACCGCCCGCTCCCCGGGCGCGGACACTTCACGACATCGGGCTGCTGCAACATGCGAAGCACCCGACATGGGCCGAGGTCATGGAGTTGATCGATGCCAGACAGCTTTACGGTCGAGGCTGCGGTAGCAGCGACTTGACGCTGCTGGCGTCGACATTAATGACTCCCGGGGCGTTACTCTGGACATTAGACAAGAGACTAAGCCAGCTCGCTGGTGAACTTGAAGTCGCGTATATGCATGACGTTCACTAAGCATCATTTCGTGAACTATCTTAGATATGAAATCCAGTGGCAGCCTCTACGATTTAGTTAGATAAACTATTTATATTTTCAGATTCGATCTTTGCCCGGTCCCCCTCAACAATCTTGAAGATTGACTAAATCAATTTACTGTTTTGGGGCCAGATAAATCGACGCCCGCAAACCGTGTTCGGCCCAGTTCAGAAAAGCCTGCACCGTCAATCGCACATCTTCCGTCCGGAAGGATCGTCAACCGCCGTTAGGTCATGATGATGACCGTCCAGGCCTATCTCGTCGCCACGAGCTGCTCCAGCAATCGCTTCGTGTTCACCATGAAATGGATCTGAATTCGTCGACCACGGGAATCTCCATGTCGAGCGATCTGCGCCACATCTCCAAGTTCCCGGCGATCGGATCGCGCTGCTTCGAAACGTCTTCCATGGTTTTCTTCACCGGTTGGGGTGCGGCACGTCGGGACTGTTTGCTGACTTCCCGCCCCGACGTTCGCGGCGCCCGGTCGCGCGCCGCTGTCCGACGTCATCCCGTTGGCATGCGCCACCGCGGTCGGTCAACGACGAGCAACGGCCGTTCGGACAGACATCGCTTTCGGGCCACCATGCTGGCCCATAACTGGTTGAGCGAGCAAATGCCGGTAGCGGCATCGTGCAACTTCAGGCGCCGTTTCCAATGCGTGACCATCATGACCCGGCCTCGGATAAACGCGTGTGCGTCGGCTTCTCCGCTCGCGTACTGGAAGTACACGCGGCTGCCGGTTAACATTTTCTGACTTCTATTTTCTGTCGCCTTGCAGTGCCGCTTCACATGCACGCCGGATGATCCGGTATTGGACTGCATCGAAATCGATGGGTTGCTGACTGTCGAAGACGGCCCGCATGCCATCGGCGTCGAGCAGGCAGCCATGGCATTCCGCGAGGCGCACAGCGATGGGTAAGGCACGACTCGAAATGGTTACACGCCGCAGGACGTCAAGCACAGTCGTGTCGGCCGGATACCATTGACGCATGGTATGCACTGCCTGCGCCTTCGACATCCAGATGCGCGCCTCGGAAAACACGAGCAGGTGCAAAGCTACAAGCAGGGTGAGCAGCGTCACCTGTCCTTGAACTTCATTGTCCATTTTCCGTCGGGTTGGATTTCGGCTTTCCATCTTGATACCCCCCGGAAAAGAAAGTGTCTGAGTTTCGTCAGAGCACGAAGCAGACCCACGGTGACGTCCGGTCATTGCAAAGGAGACGATCAGAAACCTCAAGCGCCCTGGCTATTCTCCGGATGCCCTGCTCAACGAAGGCGATCATCGACCAGAGTCTGTGCAGCAGAGCTGCTTCGCCCGGGCAAGAGGTGCGCCGCGACCGTGTCGATCACGCATTGAGGCACACCTCATGCTGTATGGGCGGAGCGAGCCTTCACAGTGAAGCGGAACACTCGCACCGCATCCCTGGCCGGGACTTTGGTCCCGAGACCCGAGCGCCCGACTCCGGGTGCCGGTCGGTCAGCTGACCGATCTGCTGCTTGGGCAATCTCCGTTGATTACCTGCTGGCGCTTTTCTTCGCGCCGCGGGGATCTTTTTGTCTTCGAAAAAGGAGTGACTCATGTTTGCGCACAACAAACGCCTGCAATACACCGTCCGCGTCGCTGCCCCCAACCCAGGTCTTGCCAACCTGCTGCTCGAACAGTTTGGCGGTCCACAGGGCGAACTCGCTGCCGCCTGCCGATACTTCACGCAGGCCGTCGCTGAAGACGACCCCGGTCGCAAGGACATGCTGTTCGACATCGCCACCGAGGAACTCAGTCATCTGGAGGTGATCGGCTCGATCGTCGCCATGCTGAACAAGGGTGCCAAGGGGCAAATAGCGGAAGCCGTCGAGAAGGAAGCTGACCTGTACCGCTCGCTTACGGGCGGCGGCAACGATTCGCACACCACCGCCCTGCTCTATGGCGGAGGCCCTGCCCTTACCAACTCGGCGGGCGTCCCCTGGAGTGCGGCCTACATCGATACCATCGGCGAACCGACCGCCGATCTGCGGTCGAACATCGCCGCCGAGGCGCGCGCCAAGATTATCTACGAACGGCTGATCAACGTCACCGACGACGCGGGCATCAAGGACGCGCTCGGTTTCCTGATGACTCGCGAAATCGCACACCAGAAGTCATTTGAAAAAGCACTGCATTCGATCCAGCCCAACTTTCCGCAGGGCAAGCTCCCCGGTGATCCGAAATTTACCAGCGTCTATTTCGATCTTTCCAAGGGCGACGATGTACGCGGCCCGTGGAACGAAGGACCCGAATGGCAGTTTGACGGCGATCCGAAGCCTGCCGTCGATGGCGGTGACGGCACGGCGCAGGTGAATGTACCGAAGTCGGATCTCGCGACACTGAAGGCCATGGCCGCCCGAACCGCTTCAAACACCGAAGTTGATCCCACGACGGGTGCCGATCTGGGCACCGGTCAGGAAATCGCGACGAAGTAAATGGCGGAATCGAAGGGAAGGTCCGGTCGCCGAGTCGTATGTTTTATGAATCTGGCTGACCGGTCCATGTGAATACATTCTGTTTGCTTAGAGGCACGGTATGCTCGGCATTGTGATCCCCGCACATAACGAAGAACGATTTCTCCCTGCCTGCCTTCGGGCGATCAGACGGGCTGCCCGGCACCCGGGACTCAACGGCGAGGAGGTCGCGGTCATGGTCGTGCTAGACGCATGCACCGATCGATCCGCGCGGATTGCGGCGCGATCCGGCGTTGGAACGCTTTCCGTCGACGCGCGCAATGTTGGTGTGGCGCGCGCACTCGGAGCATCGGCCATGCTCGAGAACGGCGCACGCTGGCTTGCCTTTACCGACGCTGACAGTCGCGTGGCGCCGGACTGGCTGGTCGCGCAACTGGCGTTAAGGGCTGAAGCGGTCTGCGGCGTGATAGTAGTCGATGACTGGCGAGAGCAAGACGCCGCCACGCGCGCGGCGTTTTACCGGTCGTATGTGGACGCCGACGGGCACCGTCACGTGCACGGTGCGAATCTGGGTGTGTCGGCCCGGGCATATCGGCGGGCGGGCGGAATTCCGCCGATCGCGTGTAGCGAGGATGTCGCGCTTGTGGACATGTTGATTGCGACGGGGACAACAATCGCCTGGAGCGCCGCGCCACGAGTCGTTACAAGTGCACGGCGCGCGTCGAAAGCCCGGGGCGGATTCGGCGATACGCTTGCCATGCTTGGCGAATGATGAAACCACTGGTCTTTTTCCTTTAGGGCGCCGTGCGGCACAATGGATCAAGGCGACCTGCGGTGCGCGACTGGTCAGTTGCCATGCCGTCAATGCCTGTAATCTCGCCACGACTACACTCGGATTTACAATTGGATTCGCCTCGCTCCCATGGCACATGCACTGATCGTTGACGACGACGCCGCTACCCGCGAAGCGCTCGCGACAATCGTCGCGGAAGAAGGACTGACTGTATCCGTGGCGGGTAACCTGTACGAAGCCTGCGACCAGATCGTGCGGCAAACGCCCGATATCGTGTTTGTTGATCTCCAGCTTCCGGACGGTTCGGGATTTGAGCTTTTCGGCAATCTCGATCCACGTTCCGGCGTAGTGTTTGTCGTGATCACGGGGCATGCGACGGTCGAATCTGCTGTTGATGCGTTAAAAGCAGGTGCCACTGACTATCTGGTCAAGCCAGTCGACCTTCAGCGCGTGACCGCGATTCTGGGCCGGCTGCCACGCACTGGCGACCTCATGGCCGAAATCGGCGCGCTGCGCGGCGAACTACGTCGCATAGGCAGATTCGGGTCGATGGTTGGCAGTTCGCAGGCGATGCAGGTGGTGTACGACCAGATCAGGCGGGTGGCGCCGACCTCGCTGTCGGTGATGCTCGTGGGCAAGTCCGGCACCGGCAAGGAAGTCGCTGCGCAAACTATCCACCAGATGAGCGCGCGTCACAAACGGGAATTCATAGCACTCAACTGCGGTGCGATGTCGCCGAAGCTGATCGAGTCGGAAATGTTCGGACATGAGCGCGGCGCGTTCACGGGGGCCGACCGGCAGCACATAGGTTATTTCGAACGCGCCAACGGCGGCACGCTCTTTCTCGATGAGATTACCGAGATGCCGATCGAGCTTCAGGTCAAGCTGCTGCGGGTGCTCGAAACAGGCCTCTTCATGCGCGTTGGAACGACGAAGGAAATCGCCACCGACGTGCGCCTGATCGCCGCTACCAACCGCGATCCGGAGCAGGCTGTGGAGGCAGGAAAGCTGCGCCTCGACCTGTATCATCGGCTAAACGTCTTCCCGATTAATCTGCCGCCACTGGCCGACCGCGGCGATGATATCGAACTACTCGCGCAGTCACTCCTTGACGAACTCAATGAGCGGCATGGCACACAAAAGCGTTTTCCGCCTGCCGTGCAAGATCTCCTGCGTTCGTATGAGTGGCCCGGTAACGTGCGCGAACTCAGAAACTACGTGCAACGCGCCCACATCATGTCCACACGGGAGTCAGGCAGCACCGCTGTGGTGCCCGTTCAGATTTCACTGGCGACACCCGCCACCAGTTCGACAGTCAACATCCCGTTCGGCATGTCGCTTGAAGAAGCCGATCGTCAGTTGATACTTGCGACGCTCGAGCAGTGTGGTGGTGTAAAGGTGCGTGCGGCGGACGTATTGGGCATCAGTCTCAAGACCCTATACAACCGGCTTGTGGAATATCGGGTTACCGGGGACGAGAATGGCAGCAGCGACTCGGAACCAGACACCACCGATGTTTCGTGAGCCAGGATGCGAATGCGCTCGCGCCGGCTGTGAACGCAACACCGCGCGCTCGTCATCGCCCCCTGCTGTATCGGCCAGCGCGATAACTAGCCGGTATTCTAGGGCCAGCAGTCGGCGATGATGGCAGGCCAGCGCGAGGCGGCCCGCTGCGCACAACGGAGCGACGCTTCGACCGATACACGCTTCACACCCGTGAGCCGCGGCGCGACATGCGCATCGATCAGGCCCGACAGAGTCCCGAAACCGGCTGGCTTGCGCAGAAAGTATGTCCATGCTCGCGGCGCGGACACGGGCTCAGGCGCCGCCGACAGCATCACGATGGGCAGCGACGAATGAGCGCCCCACGCGCGCACCGTGCGGCACAGCTGCGCACCGTCCACGATTGGCATCTCGTAATCCGTGATCATGAAATGGACAGGCTCGCGTCGCAAAAGGTCCAAAGCACGTCCAGCATCTTCAACCACCATTACCCGGTGCCCGTTGGCTTCCAGCGCGAGTTGGAGTGCCCACAGACTTTCCAGATCGTCGTCGACCAACAGGATATTTGCCATCATCGCGGATCGCTTCAGTGACGCGTGCGCGGCGCCGCCGCGACCGACGGCACCCCGGCCTTTTTATTGAGCCGCCGAGGCGGCGGCATCCTGCGCGCCCTTGTCCTGCGAACCTTTTGTGCCTGACTTCGACGACTTGCGTTTCATGGCGGTTTTGCCTTTATTACTGGAGGCCGCTCCCGTGACGTCGCTCGCGTTTGGCGTGCCCATGCCCGTTCCACCCTGTCCCGCGCTGCCACCACCGGCTCCCCCGCCACCGTTGCCGCCGCCTGCGCCTTGCGCGAAAACGCTACCCGTCAAAACGAAACAGACAGTCGAGATAACCAGATGCATTTTCAGCGATTTCATGTTGCCTCCTTTTCCTTCTCTTGAGTCGTTCATCTTGCTGCCGCCAGCGTGGATCACTTACCCGGCGGTCGCGTTTCATCATGTAACTCGATGCGCGTTGTTCCACCCATCGCCGGCGCATCGCTTGCGGGAAACGTGTCTTCGACGGCTTTATCGACAGCGTCTTGTGTACGGTCATCCGGTGCCCGTTGTTCCTGCGGTCGATTACCCATAGCTAATTCTCTAAAAAGATTGAAGTGCTCAAAGTTCCGCAATCGACGTGCCGAACGGCCCCAATCTCCGGCTGGATATTCGCTGACTTTAGCGAGCAGGCGCATGGAATTTCCAAAGTTTCAAAACCAGCGCGCAGCGCGCGTCGTGAGGCATGACCTTGCCCGACGACCGCGGAATCAAACGGGGCGGGAGATGGTGCTCACGCGCGCCGCCGTCGGCTGCGACGACATCCCTGCTCTGCTCTGTTCTGTCATGGCCGCGCATTCATCCGGCCAGAGCGATCATCGGCACGCCCATCGTTTCCTTGTCTTCGCCGGGTCAGTGCGGCTGTCCAGAGCTTTGCGGATTCGCGTCTTGTTATCGACATCGCCGCGCGTCGACCCATCACCGCATTGGCGACCCTGAGCCACATGCGTAATAGCCAGCACTTCTTCAACCATGGGCTTTTCAAGCTTCACTCCGCATCGCTTCTATCGCGGGTAGAGCGGAAGCCGTTCTCGCACTTCCCGAATGCAACGACTCGCCCCGACTTGATGTGTGGCAGCGCAAACGGTCGTGGAAAAAATGGCGATACCGTTGCCTGACCGGACATCGGCAAGCGGCACAGGGATTGCGCAGCAAAGCGCAACTTCCGGCAGGAATGACAAAGGAGGCCGACCGTGAATCGAACCAGAATCGCATCGGAGTACGCGCAACCCCTAGACGACACAGCATCAATCGTACGCACGCTCGAACCTGCCATTTCGTGGAGTGCGATATTTGCCGGTGGCATCGGCGCCGCCGCGTTTGCCCTCATCCTGCTGACACTGGGAACAGGCCTTGGACTCACGTCTCTCTCGCCATGGTCGCCACCTTCGTCAAATGCGAAGGCATTCGGCTTTGCCGCCATCGTATGGGTTTGCGTCACGTCTGCTCTCACGTCGGGACTGGGCGGATATCTCGCGGGCCGCCTGCGAAACCGCTGGACCGCCGCTGACGTCGACGAGATCCACTTCCGCGACACAGCGCACGGTTTCCTGAGTTGGGCGGTGGCGACGCTGGTGACAGCAGCCGTCCTCACGTCGGCGGCCTCTGGCATCGTCAAGGCCGGCGCGCAGGCGGTCGACGCCGCCGTGACAAACGGCGCTACCGTTTCGGTCACGGCTCAACGGGGCAACGCGCAAGCAGCCGGCAATGTCTGGCCGCTCGGTTATTTGATGGATTCGCTATTCCGCCTGCCCAGCGGTTCGTCGTCTGCCGCGGTATCGCCTGCCAGCAACGAGACGCGTGCCGAAGCCACACGGATTTTCCTCAACAGTGCGGCGACTGGCGACCAGCTGTCCACGAACGACACCCTGTATCTCAGCCAGCTTGTCGCGCGTCACACCGGCCTCTCGCAGCAGGCGGCACAGGCTCGCGTGCTGACCACCTACGAGACGCTGGTGCAGAAGAACGCCGCGCTAGAGTCGGCCGTTAAAAGTGCAACCGAAAAGGCTCGCAGGGTCGCGATCGGCGCGTCCCTGTGGCTTTTCGTGTCATTGCTGATGGGTGCGTTCTCGGCCAGCCTGATGGCGACATACGGCGGCCGCACGCGCCAGCTCTGACACAACCGACATTCCAGCAATCACAGGAGGTGTGCGATGCGCTCTATTCTTCTTTACATGCTCGGCGTCCCCATTCCCATCATTATCCTGATCGCGCTGTTCTGGCATTGACGTCCGAAAGCCTCGACGCAATAGGCTTGTCGCTGGAGGTAGCATGACGGCGATTCTCGGACTATGCGCGGCGCTAGGCTGGGGCCTTACGGACTTCCTCGCAGGGCCGACCGCACGCCGTGCCGGCATCGGCTCGACCATGCTGTTCACCAGTCTGGCAGGTCTCGCGGCACTGGTGATCTGGATCAGTGCGAGGTCTGAGGCGACCATCGGTCGCGTTCTTCACGCAACGGCAGACCTGTCGTTCTGCTGGACGCTCGTCGCCGGCCTGCTGTCGGCGCTCGCCTCACTGCTGCTCACCTGCGGCCTTGCCGACGGGAAGAGTGCGATCGTGGCGCCGATCGCGATGTCCTATGGCGCCGTCGCCACCACATTGTCGTTGATCGCAGGCGAAGTGTTTCGTCCGGCCGCGCTTGCGGGGCTTGTGATGTGTGTCATCGGCGCACCGCTCACCGCACTGGATCGACATCATGAAGGCCCGCATGGAGGTCCGGTGAGAACCGGCGTTCTGTTTGCAACGGGCGCAGCGTTCTGCTACGGCACGGGATTCTGGATGCAGGGGCGCTTTTCGGTTCCGCAACTCGGGACCGCCGGCGCACTGCTGATCAACTACATGTGCGGCGTGCTTGTAGCGCTCGTCGTGTTCGTGCGCGGGCAAAACAGAGGGCGGGCACTGCTCGGGTCGCCACGCGTCTTCGCGCAGGCGGCCGCAAGTATCACGGCGCTCGCCTGTCTGGCTGCAGGCACGGGCGGCAGCAATACAGCGGTGGTCACTGTCCTGAGTTCATTATCGGGTGGCGTGGCGGCTTTGCTGGCTCGGGTCTTCCGGAAAGAGCAACTCTCCGGGGTGCAGGTACTTGGGGTGGTCGGATCGACGGTCGGCGCCACAGTCCTTTCGATGTAGCTGGCTTCCCCTTCCGGTGCATGCCTCTGGGCTCCCCGGGTGCCGCTGCGCACGATCCTCGTGCTGGCGCCTTCTTTCCCGGAGTCGTCCTTTCGAAATACGGGCACTTAACGGTGTGCCTCCAGATAAATGGCCATGCACATGTCCTTCGGGTCATAGCGCGGATCTTTTGAGCACCGCCCACAACAACAAGACGCTGTACTGCTCTAACCGGAAGTCATAATTGCAGTCGACCGGCCCAGTGCCTGTGGATAACGAAGCGCAAGTCCCCGCGTCCAATCAGGCGCGACGACGACAGGCCGGTTTGGGCGGGACTAAAAATAGCGGACAGCGTCGGCGACTCTGGATCGCGGATGGCCAAGGGACGACTGTTCCTCTTGGCAAAAAGCAGGCTTGGCGCGGGGCTTTACAGCGCTATTTGCCGACTTCCGCCCTATGGCAACCAATCTGTCCCGCATGAGGTCTGGGGCCGGAGGTCGCGTCGAGATACATTCCGGGAAATCGGCGAACGTCGAAGGTTATACTGGCTTGCGCCGACGGGTGCGCCCTGGCTGCGGAAGTCGGCGTGGCGGCAGCAGGCGCTTCTCTCAAGCCTCCGTGGTGTTTGCAGGCGGCGCATTGGCGCTCGCGGTCTGGCGCGGCGCTGACGCCTGCTGAATTTGCTCATCCACGTGCCGGCGGACCCCGTCGTGTCGCTGCTTTTTTCGCCTACTTCCTTGAAGGCGCGCAGTTGAACGTGAGCGCCGTCGTCGCCAGTACTACGGGCGAGTAACGTGTGATCGGTTGCATTGCCGGAACTCCCTTTTGCTGAAGGGGCTGACGGCTGGCGGCCGCATTGTCGCCTCGTCCGCTCGAAGCCGATGAGGCGTTGCCGTGACTCACTCGGCGCGAATTCCGCTTCTTTCGACGACTTTCCTTGCTCATCAGGCCGCCGCGACCTATGGTGTGTTAGACCCCGACTCGGGAGGTGACCATGAGTGGCGCTGCGGTGGACGTGCACTTCGACGGCGCACACATGTTTCCCGACCTGTCCGACGGCCAGACCGTTCCATATCCACTGGCCTGGTTTCCGGTCCTTCAGGCTGCGACAGATGCGGAGCGCGAACACTTTGCCGTCGATGGACCGCCAGCAATTGTACTGGCCGGGAATCGATGAGGATGTGAATGTGACCGCGCTGCTTTCATTCCAGCCCGAGAATGCCGGTCACCGGGATGTTTGGCCGGATGACGACATGGAGGCTCGGCCTGCCGGTTGACCCGTCGCGACGAAATCGTCGATACCACTGCAACGGCTGTTACGTCCGCGCCAGCGAATCGCGCCGAGGCTAGAAAATCCTAACGTCGCAAGTCAGGAATCGGAAGCAGCACCGCGGCAGTGGTTGGCGTGGACTACCATCCCTGCCGTGCCGAACACGCATTTAGTGCAAAGACGCCAAACGTCAATAACAAATAGCGCATACCGACAGAAGTCGGTATTCCGTTCTCAATGAACCGGCGCGGAATCATCCGATATTTCACTGTATCGGATGCACCGCGCCCAGTTTCTCCGCCAGCATTCGTTCGTACACACCGAAGTGCAGGTCGACGTCCTCCTGTGTGACGGCGTGGACAAAAATGTTGACCTGCTCCGGCAACAAGCCCATCACCGTGGCAATAGCGCTTTCGAGCTGCGCCGCGCAAATCCGGTCTTCCGCCAGGGTCGTTCCGACTGTGATGTCGTACGCCTTCTCGTGCCGATATACGATTTCGACAATGCGCGCCCGGGCACTCATGTTGTTGTCGACGGCGAGTCGCGTCACTTCCGCGACCTGCAGCATCAGTTCGGTCGGAAAGCCCTTGGTGGAGCGCAGCTTGATGCGGTGCTTGCCAAGCGTTCTCCAGTCAGTATCGAATTCCACAGTCGTCTCCCAAGTGAACATTGGTGCGGGGACTGTATGGGCGGTAGCGTCGATCTTCAAGGTCAAAAAATCTGCTGCACCGCCTCTTGAAATTCACTGCAGACGTTCTATCTTAAGCATCGCTCACCAGTCGTTCGTGAACAACCGTTTGCGGGCGCTGCGTGTTTCAACCTTGATTGTCCGCGGCACGGGACAACCGGACTGAAGCGCGTATGCCGGTTTGTCTCCTCGCCGCAGAGGAGAAAGCGACCATGAGTGATCTTCACTTTGGGACCGACCTCTTCAGTGAACTGGACCGGCTGCAACGCCAGATGTCCAGCCTGTTCGGCGGCTTCCCGTCCAGCCTTCGTTCAAGCCAGTTCGGCACATTTCCTCATATCAACGTCGGCACGACCGACGACACGGTAGAAATCGTCGCGTTTGCGCCCGGCGTCGAGCCCGGGAAACTCGATATCTCCATCGATAAAGGTTTGCTCTCGATTGCCGGCGAGCGGACGACCCGCGAAGCACAGTTGCCTGAGGGCACGCGGCAGTACGCGCAGGAGCGCTTCAACGGCTCGTTTCGACGGGTCATCGAACTGCCCCAGCAGGCCGACCCTGACAAGGTGCAGGCGCACTACGTCGACGGCTGCCTGCTGATTTCTGTGGGCAAGCGCGAAGCGTCCAAACCCCGCGCCATTACCGTCCAGTGACGAGGTGACATCATGAGCGACAATACGCAAATCGCCCAACGCGACCGAGACGCGGTGACGCGCGCGGAATCGAGCGACGTACGTCGTCGCGCCTCGCTGACGCCGGCGGTCGATATCTTCGAAGACGCTCACGCGGTCACGCTTCTGGCCGACCTGCCGGGCGTATCGAAAGAGAAGCTGGACATCAATGTCCACGACGGCAGTCTGACCATCGAGGCGGAATCCATGGTGCCCGTGCCGCCGAACCTCGCGCTCTCGCATGCCGAAGTGCGGGCGCCCTACTTCTTGCGCCGCTTCGCCGTCAGTGAAGACTTCGATACCTCACGGATTGAGGCGTCCCTGAAGGATGGCGTCCTGAAGCTGACGATACCGCGTCGCGACGAGGCGAAGCCAAGACGCATCGAGGTGCGTACAGGCTGACGCCAACTACCCGATGCATACGGTTGGACGGCGGGAAGGTATCCGCCGTTCCGCATTCGACTGCGTCGTCGACGAACTTTCGAAGGCATGCACACGCGGATTAAGGCGACCAAGGGCACGGCGATGCAGTCCACGAACAACGACACGTGCGGCAGAAAGTGGCTAACACCGCCGACTTTGCAGGTCGTTCGTGAAAGCCTTGGACGTTTGCGCTGGGAGTGTAAACATGAACTTGGAGGTAAATATTTCTCCTGACGACACGGGCATTCGTACGGCGCACCGGGAGGCGCTGATTACCGCCGAACTCGCGACGCGGGCAAGCCGGCGCCCCAACCATGGAGCGGAGGCCAAAGTCCTGAGACGGCTCGCCCATGCACTTGCTACCTCGGATGCAGCCATGCTTGACATGCTGACATTGGAGGCTGCCCGGCTATGCAGGGCGGGCAGCGCAGGCATCAGCGTGCTCGAGTCGCCGCCGGACAAGCCGGCGAGTTTCCGGTGGGCGTCCCTCGCAGGCCACTGTGCACCACTTCTGAACACCTACCGTCCCTTTGATGACAGCGTATGCGGCGTGACGTTGGCAATGGGCAAACCGGAGCTGTTCAAGACACCGCAACGCTACTTCCCGTCAATAGAAGCCGTCTCGCCGCCAGTCGTCGAAGCCCTGCTCGTGCCTATTCCGGTTGGCGACGGGCCCTGGGGCGCCATCTGGGTAATGTCTCACAACGAAAACGCGCGCTTCGACGCAGAAGACCTGCGTTTGCTGACAAGCCTCGCCGACTTCACCGGTGCCGCGTTGCAGGTCACGCGCATGCAGGCGCTGGCGGAGAAACGGGCGACTGAAGCAGAGGAAGCCCAGGAAGCGCTCCGCCGGGCCGAAGAGCGCACCTTCGAGTTCATCGCCACGCTCAGCCACGAGCTCCGAAGCCCAATTGCGCCCGTGGTTTCGTCGCTGGAAATTCTTGGTCGCCCAGGGAGCAGTGGTTCAGCGACAGCGCGCGCGCTCGAGATAGCGCAACGGCAGATAGGCCGGCTTCAACGACTGATTGACGACCTTCTGGACGCGTCGCGAATCCGGCACGGCAAGGTGGAAGTCAAGGTGGGAACATGCCAACTGGCTGATATTGTGTGGGATGCCGTCCACGCCGTGCAGCCAGCGATGGAGGCGCGCAAGCATCGACTGACTGTCCAGTGTCCGTCCGAACCGGTCGCATTGCACGCCGACGCGGCCCGCCTTAAGCAGGTTCTGGTGAACCTGCTCAGTAATTCCGCCCGGTATTCGCCCGACAGCAGTCATATCGAACTCGCCGCTGTTGTCGAACCGGCTTCCGACGACAACGGGACGATCGCGCGAGGTACTGTCAAATTTACCGTGACGGACGAGGGATACGGTATCCCTGCGGACAAACTTCCTCACGTATTCGGGATGTTCACGCAACTCGGTTCGCGGGTATCGACAGCGGACTCAGGTCTCGGAATCGGACTTGCTCTGGTCAAGTATCTGGTTGAGTGTCACGGCGGTCGCGTCTCCATTGCGAGCGGCGATGGCCGTACAGGGACCACGGTGACGGTGGTGCTCCCGGTTCTCGAGCGGCTTCAGGTTGTCCCTCACTGGCAGCAAAGCATGAATGACCCACTGTCTTCGGCATGAATCGCCGACTTCGAGAGTTTGCATTGTCCAAATGATGCTAGTCCGCAACTGTTTTGATGCCAGGCCTCGATGTCGGCTGAGCTGTTGGCAAGGAACCGCGACCGATTTTGAACCGACCGCAAACCCGACTCCTTCGTGGGCCTCGTGACAATTGGAAGCGCGGAGCTGTTCCGTCGAAACGCTTGACCTTCTCCAGGCCGGTGACGACCGGCGATACTGGAGTCGATGGCGCTGCCGTCAATGGTATGGTAGGGACCAGGGACGTGAGTCGACCGCCCGAACACTTGGTGTGAGTTCTTGTATGTGCGTTCTCGTATGTGGGCCGCCGATTGCAACCGACAGGACGAGATCTCGCACACATTCGCGGGACTACGCCTTACTGCCAGCCGGCTTACCTTCTGGTCAAAGACCTGTCGTCGTTGTCCACGGCTGAGTTCCGGCTGACCATGGAAAACAGCCGACGACGAATTCAGGAGCCTGTCGGCGGTCAGTCCGCGACCGCGGGCGGAAGAGCAAAGCAGCCCTTGGACTCGCCGGCTATAGGGGCCCGCCAGCTGACATGACTCTTGCGCTACGATTGTTTGCAGTCCAGATTTCTTGCTTGTAGGTGACAGATCGCCATTCCAACGCTGCGAGATGCATCGCCTTTCCGGGCACAATGATTGCATCTCGGGGAACACGCAGCGCGCTGTTCGCAAAGCGTTTTTCGCCTCCGGTTGTTGGCCGCATAGAGTGCCCGGCTACGCTATCCACGTTGCGACCACCAACGCGGCGCCGCAAAGTTTCGTCGGGAAGCTCACTGTCGTACGCAAGTCGAAGGTTATGTCTCTTCGAAGGCGCTCCATTGATCGGTCCGTTTAACCATTTAATTCCACTCAGAAAGCCAAGGAAGCCGAACAGGCCCTTGGCGCCAGTGTTGTTGAAGGAGATCTAAAAACTCCAGACATGAAAACACCCAAAATCGGTTGAGCGGCCGCGCCGGATATAACAGGGAATGCGCTCCTCCGAAAGCCGACAAAAATCCGAATGGAGGGAACATGAAAACGGTAGCCATCAAGAACCTTCGCCCGACTCAACTGACGCACGGTGTACGAGAGATACGCCAAAAAGAACAGTTGTACAAGTCACTGTCTGGCAGCGACCTGGAAATGGCAATCGCCGAAAAGCCGGTACCCATTGTCCTCGGGCCACATCAGGCGCCTTTCGCCATTGACCACCATCACGTGGCAAGCGCGCTGTGGCGCTCCGGAATAAAAACGATGCCCGCGGTCCTAGTCGCTGATTTATCGTGGCTCTCATATCAGGAATTTTGGCTGTCGATGGACGACCACCGCTGGACCTATCCGTACGACGCCAAGGGGCAGCGCAAGAGCTTTGCCTCTATGCCCGAACATATGTGGGAGCTGGAAGACGATCCGTATCGCAGCCTGGCGGCGTCAGTGCGAGATGCGGGCGGCTATGAGAAAACCACGGTTCCACTCGAAGAGTTCAGATGGGCTGACCTCTTCCGTACTTATCTGCCCTATCCAGAGACCGAGGAGCAATTCGTCGCCGTAGAGCGACAGGCGGTCAAGCTCGCGAAGAGCAAGGTGGCAGCAGGGTTGCCGGGGTTCGTCGGCAAAGCGCCGGCTCACTGACCAGGGATAGTAGCGAGCGCATCTCCGGAAGTCTGTTGAAGAACTGGTGGCGTTGGTGGCTCGAAAACGGTTCTTGGCTGCACAAAAGACAAGGAGACGAACATGGATGCACTTACGTTGTTGTTCGGAGAAGGAAGAGACCTCTCATCGCTTCAGATGAGAGCACGCGCGGCCGCCACATTCCTGGCAGTCCTCGTATTTCATTCGGATTTCGGGCCGGCGCTCTTTCGGTCAGCGTTCGCCTTTTGACCTTGTCGTCGCCATTTTGCTCGGAGCAACGATGAGTCGCGCGATAGTCGGCGCGTCGCCTGCGCTAGCCACATTTGTGGCGTCTTTGGTCATTGTTGTCATGCACAGAGCGTTGGCATGGGCGTGCGTAAGGTCGCATGCGTTGGAGGTACTCGTAGGAGGGGTCGAGCGCCGGCTATATCGCGACGGGAATTTTGACAGGCAGCAGATGCTGGCTGCACTGGTTTCGAAAACGGACATCCTCGAAACAGTGCGGAAAGAGCTCGGCACGGAAGCACTCGATAAAGTGCAAGGCGCAATCCTTGAACGCAACGGCGAGATAAGCATAATCCGGAAGTCAACTGCTGGCTGATGACTGCCCCTTATTTCGCCCGAGGCGCCTGGGGGTTCACGTAAGGCTCCTCGAGCTTGCGTGCCCTGATGGCAGTGACGGCACCGGCAACGGCAAGCGCGTCGCGAGCTTGTACGATCCGGTGCCGTCGTTTTGCAGCACGCGCGTCGTGGCCTGTGCAGATGCCGTCACGGTTCCCGCAAGCGGCAGAAACAGGTTGACATCGCCGGAACTTGGGTTCAGCGTACCGACGAATGTGACGATGAGCAGTGGCCATAGCGATGACAGCCCCACAAACGCCAGACCGGTCGCCATCGTTAGCGTTGCAACGAAGCGCAACAGGAAGCCCGGCACAAACCGGTTACCTGCGAGACCGACCAAAACCGTCGCGAAGGCCGATCCGAACAAAGTGGTCGTACTGACCAATCCAACAGCCAGCTGTCCAAAGCCAAGGGCCAGCAGCTAGCCGGGTAGCAGCACGGCGATAAATCCATCGCACATGCCACGCAGTCCGCGAGCAACAAACAGGATCAGGGCGCCCCGTTCGACGCCTTCGGGAATGGGCAGCGTGCTCAGCCATGACCTGCCCGCTCCACCAGCCGTGCCTCTAGGTGTGCGCATCGTGCTCGCACCACGCGTAGCGTCGTCTGCGATCTACGGGAACGATCGAATGATGTCGCGACAGCACCTCATCCCGCCCGGCGGCAGACGACCTCTACATAAGCTAGAGAACCGGTGCACCGCCCGTTACGGCGATCGTTGCCCCCGACACGTAGCTGGCTTCGTCTGTAGCGAGCATCACATAAGCGCAAGCGAGTTCAGCGGGCTGGCCGGGCCGCTCCATTGGCACCTGCTTGCCGAAATTCTCGACTTTTTCCTTTGGCATTGTCGACGGAATCAGCGGCGTCCAGACCGGCCCAGGCGCGACGCAATTGACCCGAATGCCCTGCTTTGCGAGCAACTGAGCCAGACCGGCCGTGAAGTTCTGGATAGCGCCCTTCGTTGTCGCGTACGCGAGAAGACCTGGATTGGGTTTATCCGCATTGATTGATGTCGTGTTGATGATCGAGCCGCCCGGTTTCATATGCCTGACGGCCGAGCGCACGATCCTGAACATAGCACCGATGTTCGTATCGAACGTCGTGTTCCATTCTTCATCAGTAATTTCATCAAGTGAATCGTAGGTCATCTGATAAGCCGCGTTGTTGACGATGATGTCAATCCGGCCGAACTCGCTCATCGCGTGTTCCACTATCCCATTGCAATGCGCGGTGGTTCTGATGTCGCCCGGCACCATAACCGCGCGGCGGCCCGCTTTTTCGACCCAACGCCGGGTCTCCTGTGCATCATCGTGCTCGTTCAGATAGGAGATCAGCACGTCCGCTCCCTCGCGCGCGAATGCGATCGCTACGGCACGTCCGATGCCGCTGTCGCCGCCGGTGATAATCGCAGCCTTGCCCGCGAGCCGACCGTGTCCAACATAACTCTCTTCACCGTGATCGGGCTGTGGGTTCATCGGCGCGGTGAGCCCGGGCACGTTGGCCTGCTGTTGCGGCGGGAATGGCGGTACTGCATGTTTGGTAGCGATCATTGCTTCCTCCAGGAAATCGTCGCGTTCCGATTGAGCGGCTAGTACATCATTTATTTAACAAACGCCCGGCCTGCCAAAGCTTAAAAGTGCCGCGTGGCAATCCTGTTCAATCGTCGAGCATTTCGGTTACGACGACGAACTTGAGCATTACGGACGTGCTACAACTGCCTAACCCGCCGCATGTCGAACCGGCGCGCGAGCCCGTACTCGAAGGCCGGATGATGGATGCCGCGCAAGCATCGCTCCACCGGTTGCCGTGCTGTTTCCTGATGGGACGTTGAGCGCTGCTCGATCGTGGACGTAGACGCGCGTCGGTCGCCGCCAGGACTTGCGCGGCGACTATGTCGGGAACTGGTTGATCCGGATACCAATCGCTTCGAGCCTGGGCTGACGTGCGGATTAGGCGCAAAAGATGGGTGTTGCAGTCGGGCTTCATGTGTACAGTGCGGCGCTGCGGTTGTAGTTTCTCTACCGCGTCACCCGACTATGGTTGCATCGCCGACCGGCCAAGGCGCCGACGATGCCTCCAATAATCAGCCAGACAATGATTCCATGCGAGGCCGACTCACCTTGTTTTTTCTTTTCTGGTGGCTTGAATCCGCGCGTTATCGGGCAGCAAGCATTCCGATGATGAGTCCGCCGATGAGTGCCATAGTGACAGACTTCCAAGGACTCTCATGAACGAAATCGTCGGTCGATTCGGAGACGACGCGGTATTTCGTTTTGACAACCTCCTGTGCAGTCGCAATTTTCTCTTTCAGGTCGGACAACGATCCGGTGCCGGTTCCCGGTCCTGCTTCGCTGCCGTGCGACTTCGCTCCAGGATGGTCGTCCTGGTAAGGTATTCCGGCAGGGCCTGGAATCGTGGATTGAGAAGAGTCGGCCATGTGAACCTCCCTTTGTTGATCGAATGGTCTTAACGTCCAGCAAGTGGTGTTCCTCGCGAGGACGCTGAACGCAAACCGTTTGAGCAGCCGGCGCGGTTACTCTGAGCTCGCAAAGCGTCGACGGCGTTCGATATGCTCGGCCTCTCGGCTGCTGATCCGTTCACGAATGACGGGAAATTCCGCGACCCCGCGGCATCCGAACCGCCGCCACCAATGTTGTCGATCTGCGGCAAGCCAGCGTCATCAGCCACCACGCGCCGGAACATCCCATCGTCTACACGGATCCACCGAGGCTCATTCCACAACACCAAGCAGATGCTCTATCTGATCTTCAATGCGTGCGCGCGCCTCAGCCGCCGCCTGTTCCCGAGTTTGGGCAGCGAGCGGGAACACGAGACCATTGCCCTTGAATATTCCCGCGTAATGTACCCATGCCTCGTAGGCAAATACCCCTGAGTCCCTGCGGGCGAGGTTAACAGTCACGCTGTAGGTGCGTTGCATTCCCTCAGTTCGGGTATAAGGGAACTGGTAGATCTCGGAGTGAACCAATAGTGCCGTCTTCTCCTTTACTCCGACCTTGGCACGAAGTGGACGACTGTCGAAGGGAGGGGTGCCTGTCGTTACGCGACATGCACCACGTGCTTTACGGGGTCTATTTCCCTTTCCCATCGAAGGCACCGGCCATTCTGAACGTTGCGGCGATCGCAATTCGGGGGAATGTCGTGAGGACGTTCCGCCGCGTCCAGCGCTCAATTGCGCGTGCACAGCACGCATCGCCCACAATGCAGTGCCGCAGAACACATCGAATGCATAGCCCGATGCCGGGGATTCTCTGGTAACGCATCCCAGCCGGGGGCGCTCTGACAGGCGGATTCGACTAGCGCACGTCTATGTACATAATCGGTGCCAGGCATTTTCGATCTCGAACAAAGTTCGTCGACCCCTACGCCTGGCGGATCAAGCAGATCGATGGTCAGCGACTCCACATTCAGTTCCCTGTCATCGCGAATCTTCCACGCACCAACGCGCCCCCAAGTTGCATCAGGTTACGCCAGACAGGTATCGCGCGCAGTTCGTCGATCCCAGGCCGCACGATGACACGATGTACATTGATGTCGTGCCCCCAACAGGTTGAGCATGACGGTGTCCATTCTTCACCAAAAAGCAAGACCGAGCGCGGTAGCCTCCAGTGACCTGCCGATCATATGGCTAGTGTAGGCGGCGGGGTCGACGCCACCAAGTCGTAACACGCCCTGTACAGCCGTTTTATTTGTGCTCCTCTTGGGGCGCCGCGTCCCTACTTCCCTCCGGCGCCTTCCCGGAGTCGTAGGTCAGCGACAGTTCTCCGAAAACGTCTTATCTATCCGGCACGTCTTCGTCAGCATCGTCCCGCCATCCGCCGTCGCTTGTGGGCAACGTGCCTTCGACAGCCGCGTCGCAACGCCGTCTTCCTACCCGCAGTCCAAGTGGCTGCGTTGCATGGCCTCCGCGAACCAGTCATTCGTGTGCTCGCCACGGATGGGTGGGTGCACGTCACGCGCTTCAGTGCTTTTTGCGCATAGCCACGTTGGCTTGCGACGTGCTGGTGAAAAGCCGTAACGTTGGTCTCCGGCTGCGCAGCGCGTTCGACGAAGCAGCAATGGCTGGTCGCATGGAACGCAGGATCTGCACGTTATCCCGCACGATCGAAACTTGAGCAGTATTCGCAATTGATCGCCCACGGCACAGAAGGCTGTCACGATACATGCTTCGCCGCGGCGTCCTTTTCCTGGAAGCGAGATAGACAGAGTGTCATGTTGCGTGTCAGAGATTGGGCGTAAATGCCTCGTGCGACTGTCGAGAGACGCGACGCTTGAGTGTTCTCGCTACCGCGTACATCGTGCTCAGGCGTTCCACACCGAGTCGTTGTTGCAAGGTCCCACCGAAGCCGCTTAGAAAGTCGTATGTGGCAGCACCTGAAAATCCGTCGAAATCGAATGTCAGGTTGCGGCCGATCGCCTCCTGGATCGCGGACCAGACCAACAGGCTGATCGCTCCACCAGGCGACGCCTGCGCGCGCGAAGAGAGCAGGTAGTACATGCTGTCACAATCCCAAACGAGGCCGATCACACCGGCTAGCCTGCCGTGCCGATCATATGCGCCCAGCAGACGTC
>Ga0207426_1000113_pt1 | contig 228304 bp, 214 predicted proteins | sample AraplaMF_Cvi_mMS_FD_184265 | JGI IMG/M metagenome (GOLD analysis project Ga0207426, IMG submission 184265) | Arabidopsis root microbial communities from the University of North Carolina, USA - plate scrape MF_Cvi_mMS (SPAdes) (version 2) | ecosystem: Host-associated > Plants > Roots >...
TCGGCGACTGGCTGCGGGAGTTGCAGGCGGAGAACGCGGCGCTGCGCGAGCACGAGCACACGCCGCTGTACGAGATCCAGGGCTGGGCGGGCCAGGGCGGACGATCGCTGTTCGACACGCTGCTGGTGTTCGAGAACTACCCCATCGACCAGGCGCTGCGCGAGCTGGAGGGGAAGGGGCCGCGCTTTGGCCAGATCCAGAACCTCGAGACCACCAACTATGCGCTGACCCTCGGGATCGAGGCGGGGACCGGTCTCGAGATCGACTGGAGCTGGCGGCGCGATGCTTTCGATGCCGCCCGGATCGAGCGGCTGATGCGGCAGTTCGAGGCGCTGCTGCGTCGGATCGCCCAGGCGCCCGCGGCGCGTCTCGGCACCTTCGCCATCGTCACCGAGCCTGAGCGCGCGCAGATCGCCTTGTGGCAGTCCGAGCCGCATCAGGCGGTGCCGCACCGTTTCGTCCAGGACCGGATCACGGCGCAGGCCGCGGCGGATCCGGAACGGACCGCAGTGATCTTCGGCGACCGCGAGGTCAGCCGGGGCGAGTTGGAGCGCCAAGCAAACCATCTGGCGCACCGCCTGGTCGCGGCCGGCGTCGGGCCGGACGGTCAGGTCGGCGTGCTGCTGGACCGGTCGGTGGAGATGTTGGTGACCCTCCTCGCCGTGCTCAAGGCCGGCGGCGCCTTCGTGCCGCTGGCGCCCGACGCGCCGGTGGCGCGGCTGGCGGACATGGTGTCGGGCAGCGGGCTCCGTCTCGTCGTCACCCGCCGGTCGCTGGCGGAGCGCGTGCCGGCCGGGGTGGAGCGCATCGTCATGGAGGACGCGGCCGGTGAGGCCGAGGCCGGCCCGGCGGTGCGGCTTCATCCCGAGACCCTGGCCTATGTGATCTACACCTCGGGCTCCACAGGCAAGCCGAAGGGCGTCGCGGTGGCCCATGGCGCCATCGCAGAGCATTGCCGGCTGACGGCCGAGATCGCCGAGATCGACGGGCAGTCGCGCGAATTCCACTTCCTGTCCTTCATCTTCGACGGCGCGCATGAGCGCTGGCTGACGGCGCTGACCAGCGGCGCCAGCCTGGTACTGCGTGATGACAGCCTCTGGCCCGCGGACCAGGCGCTGGAGACCAAGCGCCGCCTGGGCGTGACCCATGCCGACTACACCCCGGTCTATCTCGCGGAGCTCGCCGCCTGGGCGGAAGCGTCCGGGGAGTTCCCGCCGATGGAGGTTTGTTCCTTCGGCGGCGAGGCCATGCCGCGCGAGGTCTATGACCGGGTGCGACGGGCGCTCCGGCCGCGGATCCTGATCAACGGCTACGGCCCGACCGAGGCTGTGGTGACGCCGCTGATGTGGAAGGTCGGGGCGGAGACGGGCTTCGACGGCGCCTACGCGCCGATCGGCCGGCCCCTTGGGGACCGCCGGGCCTATGTGCTGGACGGCGACCTGAACCCGGTGCCGGAGGGCGTGCCGGGCGAGCTCTATATCGGGGGCACCGGGCTGGCCCGCGGCTATGTCGGCCGTCCGGACCTGACGGCGGAGCGCTTCGTGCCGGACCCGCATGCGCGTCCCGGAGCGCGGATGTATCGCACCGGCGATCTGGTGCGCTGGCGGCCGGACGGGGTGATTGAGTACATCGGTCGCCTCGACCATCAGGTGAAGATTCGCGGCTACCGCATTGAATTGGGTGAGATCGAGGCCCATCTGCTCGACCATCCGCAGGTGCGGTCGGCGGTGGCGTCGGCGATGCCAGGCCCGGGTGGCCCGCGCCTGGTCGCCCATGTGGTTACCGCGGAGGGGCCGCACGCGCTGGAGGCCGAGCTGCAGGCCCATCTGGCGGCGCGCCTGCCGGACTACATGGTGCCGTCGCGGGTGGTCGAGCTTGCGGCGCTGCCGCTGCTGGGCAACGGCAAGCTGGACCGACGGGCGCTGCCCGACCCCGACTGGACCAGCGAGGCCGGAGCGGAGCCCGAAGGCGAAGCCGAGGAGGCCGTGGCCGCGATCTGGCGCGAGGTCCTGGGGCTGCCGCAGGTCTCCAGGACCGATGACTTCTTCAGCCTCGGCGGCCATTCCCTGACCGCCATGCGAGCCCGCGCCCTGCTGCTGGAGCGGCACGGCCTGGCTCTGCCGATCCGCCACTTCTTCGACCACCCGACCCTCGCCGGGCTGGCCGCCAGCCTGTCGGGCGACCTTGTCGCCGACACCGCCGCGGCCGAGCAGCGCCTGAGCGACATGGACCGGTGGATGAGCGAACTCGAGGACCTGACATGACCGTCGACGCCCAGCAGATCGCCCGCCGCTTCGCCGCGCTGGCGCCGGACCGCCGCCGCGCCTTCCTGGAGAAGCTGGCCGAGCATGGCGTCGACTTCGCGTCGCTGCCGATCGTGCCGGTCGAGCGCGGCGGCGACCTGCCGCTGTCCTACGCCCAGCGCGGGCTGTGGCTGACCTGGCAGCGCGACCCGGCCAGCCCGGCCTATACCATGGCCGGCATCCTGTCCCTGTCGGGCGACCTCGACGCCGCGGCGCTGCAGGAGGCGGCAGGTGACCTCGTCGCCCGGCATGAGGCTCTGCGCACCACCTTTGCCATCGACGCCGATGGCCGCCCGGTGCAGCGCCTGCATGCCGAGCTGCCGCCGCCCTTCATCGTCCGGGACCTGCGCGCCTTGGCTGATCGCGAGGCACAGAGCGATGCCTTCGCCGCGGCCGTGGCGCTTCAGCCCTTCGACCTTGAGGCCGGGCCGCTGCTGCGGTTCGAGCTGCATGCGCTGGGCGAGCGCGAGCACCGGTTGGTCCTGGCGTTGCACCACATCGTCGCCGATGGCTGGTCGGTCGGGCTGATCACCGGCGACCTTGCCGCCCTCTATGCGGCCCGGCGCGACGGTACGCCGTCCGGTTTGGCGCCGATGTCATTGCACTATGCGGACTACGCCAGCTGGCAGCGCAGCTGGTTGGAGGCAGGTGAGGAGGTGCGCCAGCTCGACGCCTGGAAGGCGGCGCTCGGCGACAGCCATCCGCCGCTCGACCTGCCCTTCGACCGGCCGCGGCCGGCGGAACGCAGCGATGCCGGGGCGGCGCACCGCTTCCAGCTGTCCCGGCCGGTCAGCCAGGGGCTGCGAACCCTGGCCCGCAGCCGCGGCGCCTCGACCTTCATGGTGGTGCTGGCGCTGTTCAAGCTGCTGCTGGCCCGGAACGGCGCCGGCGACGACATCCGGATCGGCGCGCCCTTGGCCCATCGCGGCCGGGCTGAGACGCATCCGATGATCGGCTACTTCACCAATGTCGCGGTGCTGCGCACGACCATCGACCAGCGCCAGGGCTTCACGGCCCTGCTGGACCAGGTGCGCGAGGGCCTGCTGGCAGCCGAGACCCGGATCGACGTGCCCTTCGACATGGTGGTCGAGGCGCTGGCGCCGCCGCGCCAGGCCGGGGTGAACCCGCTGTTCCAGGTCAAGTGCACCGAGCAGGACGGCACGCCGGGCGATGGCAGCTTCGCGGGGCTGGCCCTGACGCTGCGCGGCCTCGCCGGCGGCGCCGCGCATTTCGACCTCAGCCTCGACTTCACCGACCGGGCGGAGGGGATCGACATCCTCATCGCCTACACCACCGACGTGTTCGACGCGGCGACGATCGAGCGTCTGGCGGCGGATTTTTCGGTCTTGGCTGAGGCCGTGGTTGCGGCGCCGGAGCGGCGCCTGGCCGATCTCGCAAAGGCCCCGGCGCCGGAGACCGCCCTCGGACCAGCCAGCGCCGAGCCGCCGAGGGATCTGGTTGCGGCCTGGCGGGCGCAGGCGGCGGCGCGGCCGGAAGCGGTCGCGATCTGTCATGAAGAAAGGTCCTACACCCGCGCTCAACTCGACCAGGCCTCCGACCGGCTGGCGCGGCGGCTGGTCGCCCGTGGCGTCCTCCCCGAGGACCGGGTGGCGCTGCAGATGGGGCGCACGCCGGAATGGGTGCTCGGCATCCTCGGCGTGCTCAAGGCCGGAGCGGCCTATCTGCCGCTCGACCCCGCGGCGCCGGCCGAACGGCGGGCCGAGCTGGTGGCCGACAGCGGCGCCCGCTGGCTGCTGGTCGATGCCGAGACCTCCGACAGCTTCGATTGCGAGATATTGCGTCTGTCGCTCGATGACGAGACCAATGAAGCCGCGGTCCTGCTGCCCGAACCAACGCCCGACCAGGCCGGCTGCCTGATCTACACCTCGGGGTCGACCGGCAAGCCCAAGGGCGTGGTCGTCACCCGCGGCGGCATCGCCGACTACGCCCGCGGCGTGCTGCAGGTCCTCGACCTGCCGGAGGGCGCTCGGATGGCGATGGTCTCGACCGTCGCGGCCGATCTCGGCAACACAGTGCTGTACGGCGCCGTTTACGGCGGCGGCGAGCTGCACCTGATCGACCCTGCCCGTGCCTTCGACCCCGACCGCTTCGCCGAGTACATGGCGGCGCAGCGTATCGAGGTGCTGAAGATCGTGCCGAGCCATCTGCAGGCGCTGTTGCAGGCGCGCCGGCCGCAGGACGCGCTGCCGGCCCACACGCTGGTGCTGGGCGGCGAGGCGACCGGCTGGCCGCTGCTGCATCGGATCCGCGAGCTCGCACCCGGCTGCCGCGTGGTCAACCATTACGGCCCGACCGAAGCCACCGTCGGCGCGCTGTACCAGCCCGCGGAGCGAGCTTGGCGCGCCGCCGGCACGCTGCCGATCGGCCGCCCGCTGCCGGACGCTGCTGCCCACATTCTGGACGATCACCTGAACCCGGTGCCGGCCGGCGCCGCGGGGCAGCTCTATCTCGGTGGCCCCGGCGTCGCGCGCGGCTATCTCGGCCGGCCGGACCTGACGGCGGAGCGCTTCGTGCCCGATCCCTTCGGCTCGCCCGGCGCCCGGCTGTACCGCACCGGCGACCGGGTGCGGCGGCTCACGGACGGCAGCCTCGAATTCCTCGGCCGCGCCGACGATCAGGTGAAGATCCGCGGCTACCGCGTCGAGCCGGGCGAGGTGGCGACGGCGCTGCGTGGCCTCGACGGCATCGCCGACGCCACCGTGGTGGCGCTGCCGGCGGAGGACGGGCGGCTGCAGCTCGTCGCCTATGTCGCGGCGCCGGCTGCCACGGATCTCGAAAGCGTGAAGGCGAAGCTCACGGCCCGGTTGCCGGACTACATGGTCCCGGTCGCCTGGGTGCGGCTCGACGCCCTGCCGGTCACCGCCAACGGCAAGCTCGACCGCAAGGCGCTGCCGGCGCCCGAGGCGGCAAAGACGGCCGGCGAGCCGCCGCGCGGCGAGACCGAGCAGGCGCTGGCCGCCCTATGGGCCGGCCTGCTGGGCACCGACGCGATCGGCCGCGACGACAATTTCTTCGCCCTCGGCGGGGATTCAATCCTCAGCCTCAAGCTGCTGGCCCGGATCCGCAAGCAGGGACTCGGGCAGGCGCTGACCCTGGCCGATATTCTCAATGCCCGTAGCCTGGCCGAGTTGGCGGCCCGGATCGCGCCGGCTCCGCCGAAGGGGCCGGAGGTGGTGCACCTCCAGCGCGGCGGCGACGGGGTGCCTCTCTACTGCCTGCCGGGCCTGATCGTGAACTCGACCGAGTTCGCCGGGATGGTCGCGGCGCTGGGCGGCGATCGCCCGGTCACCGGCTTCGTCAGCCACGTCTACACACAGCAGCGCTGGCGCGGCTACGACATGGCGGCGCTGGCCGAGGAGTTCGCCGCCCATATCGAGCGCACCGCCGGTGGGCGCTGCGCTCTGCTGGGCTGGTCCTCGGGCGGCGACCTTGCCTTCGAGACCGCGCATCGCCTGAAAGGCCGGGTGAGCACTGAGTTCCTCGGCCTGGTCGACGTCTTCGAGAACGTCGATGTCCGCACCGAGCAGCCGCCGACGACGGAGGAGCGGCAGCGGGTTGCGACCCTGCTGGAGCAGTGGCTCGGCCGCTCGGCTATGGCGCCGCAATGGCGGTCGCTGTTCGCGCTGATGGACGAAGCCGAGAAGACGGCGATGGACGACTACGTCCTGGCCCATGCCGACGGCCTGCCGGCGGACGGGCCCGACCTGACCTCGCGCGAATTCGAGCTGTGGGCGATGCTGGACAAGCGGCTGCGCGCCGCGCGCTACCAGTACCGGCCGCTCGGCCTGCCGGTCCATGTCTGGCAGGCGGAGGATTCGCTGGGCCGGCCGGAGCGGCTGCGCGACTGGAGCCTGCTGGCGCCGGTGGCGGCGCTGGCCCGGGTGCCGGGCGCCACCCATCTCGACATCATCCACGCCCCGGATTTTCAGTCCGGGGTCCGGGAGGCGCTGCGCCGGATCGATGCCATGCCGGCAGTGGCGGCGCAGTAGCGGGGCTGCCCGCCCCGCCGGTCAGTGCGGATAGCTGATCGGCGGGCCGCCGGCAGGGTTGGGCAGGACGCCCATCGGGATACCGTAGATCGCCTGCAGCCGCTCCGGCTGCAGGATCGAGTCCGGCGCGCCGCGGGCGATCAGCCGGCCGGAATGCAGCGCCACGATGTCGTCGCAGAACCGGGCCGCCATGTTGATGTCATGCAGCACGACGACGACGCCCAGCCCCTTGCTGCGACTCAGCCGCTGCACCAGCGCCAGCACATCGACCTGATGGGCGATGTCGAGGGCGGAGATCGGCTCGTCCAGCAGCAGGCAGGCGGCATCCTGCGCCACCAGCATGGCCAGCCAGGCGCGCTGCCGCTCGCCGCCCGACAGGGTCTCGACCAGCCGGTCGGCGAAGGGGGCGATGTCGGTCAGCGCCATCGCCTCCTCGACCTTCTGCCGGTCGGTGGCGCCGAAACGGCCCAGCGCGCCGTGCCAGGGATAGCGCCCGAGAGCCACCAGCTCGCGCACGAGGAGGCCCGAGGCCGGCGGCGTCTGTTGCGGCAGATAGGCGACCCGGCGGGCGAAGGCGCGGTCGGCCCAGTCGCGCAGCGGCCGTCCCTCGAAGCGGACCGTGCCCGCGCTCGGCGGCTGCTGCCGCGCCAGGAGCTTCAGCAGCGTCGACTTGCCGGAGCCGTTATGGCCGATCAGCCCGGTGACCCGGTGCGGCGCCAGTGCGAGATCCAGCGGTTGCAGCAGGGTGCGGTCGGCGACGGCGAAGGCTGCCTGCGACAGCTCGAACATCGCCGGGGCGGCATCGATCTCGGCTGCGGGAGCGGGGGCGGTATGGTTCATGCCGTTTTCGCTTTCACCAGCGGGCAGGTCGAGCAGAGGTCCAGGCTGGGGATCAGGTAGCGGATGCAGCAGACGCGCCGCAGTCGTTTCCGTTCGCCGTCGCGCTCGACATAGCGCACCGGCTCGAACAGCGGGTTGGCGCGGCGGCCGGGCCAGTCGCGGCTGGTCATTAGGGCGCGGGCCTGGGCCGGGCCGGGGCCGCGCGCCATGCCGGACGCCTCGATCTGCCGCAGCAGGTTCTCGAACAGGTTGCCGACATTGCTCCACAGCACCTTCGCGGTGGCGCCGCTCTGCGCCGCCAGCGCCCGGATCAGGGGCTCGATGTGGCCGTCGACCAGCGGACCGAAGCGCTCGAAGCCGTCGGAGGGGGCAGCCCGGCCGCCGCCATGCGGCAGCTTGAACGCCGTCGTCTGCCCGTCCGGCGCGACGATCACCTCGACCTCGTCGAGACCGGTCGGCAGCCCGTGCTCCAGTAGCAGGCTGGCTGCCACCACCGGGGTCAGCAGCATCCAGAAATGCCATTTGGCCCATTGCGAGGCCACCGCCCGCGGCTCGGGCTGGTCATAGCGCCGGGCGAAGCGCTCCAGCATCGGGCCCAGCACGGCGGGGTCGAGCAGGTCCGATCCCGGCACGCCCGGCCGCGGATCGTCGGCCAGCACCAGCCGGTCGGCGAAATCGGCCAGCGGGCCGATGAAGATCGGGGCCAGGGCGTCGATCATGGGTCGCCTGCGGTGATCATGCTGGCCGCCGTCGCTGCATCAGCCAGATGAAATACGTGCCGCCGACGAAGGTCGCAACCAGCCCGGCGGGCACCTGCCAGGGGAAGGCGACGACGCGCCCCAGCCAGTCGGCCAGCACCATCAGCCCGGCGCCGAGCAGCCCGGCCGCCAGGATCTGCGGCGTCGGCCGGCGGATGCCGAGCATGCGGACCATGTGCGGCGCCATCAGCCCGACGAAGCTCAGCGGGCCGACCGTCAGCGTCGCCCCGGCCGTGAGGGCGGCGGTCAGCAGCAGCAGGGCGACGCGGCTGCGGCTCAGCGACACGCCGAGCGCCCGGCCGGTCGCGGCGCCGAGCGGCAGGATGGTGAGCCAGCGCCCGGCCAGCGGCAGGATCAGCGCCGCGGCCAGGGCTAGGCCGCAGGTGATCGCGGCGTCGCGGGCGGAGACGCCGTAGGTCGACCCGGACAGCCAGCCGAGCAGCAGCGCAGTGCGCGGATCGCCGCTGAACAGCAGCGCGATCATGAAGGCGCCGGCAACGGTGGTCAGCGCCGTGCCGGCCAGCAGCATGTGCTCGGACGAGAAGGCCGATCGCCGGCCGAGGGACAGGACCGCCAGCAGCGCCGCCAGGGCGCCGAGCCCGGCCACCCCGGTCAGGGCCAGCCGGTCCAGCCCGGGCAGGACGACGGCGGCGAGGATCAGCGCCAGGGCGGCGCCGGAGGAAACACCGAGCAGCTCCGGGCTGGCCATGGCGTTGCCGGTCAGGCGCTGCAGCACCACGCCGGCGGTGGCCAGCATGAAGCCGGCGCCCAAAGCGGCGGCGACGCGCGGCGCCCGCCAGGGCAGCAGCAGGTCGAGCTCGCCGCCCAGGCTCCAGCGCCAGCCCTCCGGCGTGCGGCCCAGCGCCAGCGCCGCCCAGACGACGAGGCCGAGCAACAGCAGCGCGCCGACGACCCAGGGCCAGGGATGCCGGCGACGATGATCGGCGGACATGGCGGGGCGGTCCGGCCGCGCCTCGCCTGCTGCTGGCCGCAGCCGGCGCAGCAGCCACAGCAGCAGCGGCGCGCCGAGAAGGGCGGTGACGGCGCCGGTCGGCACAGCGCCGCTCGCATCGACGAACTGCACCAGCTGGTCGGTCAGCGCCAGCAGCCCGGCCGAGACCGCAGGCCCCCACACCAGCCGGTCGCGGAAGCGGCGGGCGCCGGCGAGACGGGCGATCGCCGGCCCGGCCAGGCCGATGAAGCCGATCGGCCCGATCAGGGCGGCGACTGAGGCGCTCAGCAGCACCGCCACCGCGATCGCTGCGAGGCGCGCCGCCGCCGGCGACAGGCCGAGGCCCCGCGCCCCGTCCTCGTCGAGGTCGAGCAGCGTCAGCGGCCGCAGCATCAGCGCGCCGGCCAGCGCGGCCAGCGCCAGGCGCGGCACCAGGGCCAGCGCCACATCCCAGCTGTTCTGGTTCAGCGACCCGCCCTGCGACACGAACAGGTCGGTCAGGGCCTGGTGGTTGAACAGCACCAGCATCTTGCTGCCGGCGTCGAGATAGAAGGTGACGACCAGGCCGGCCAGGATCACGGCAATCGGCGCCAGCTTCTGGCGCCAGCTCAGCAGCAGGATCAAGGCTATCGCTGCGGCGCTGCCCAGCAGGGCCACCGCCTCCTGCCCGGCGTCGAGCAGCGCCGGCGCCGACAGGCTGGCGGCAATCAGCGCCAGCCTGGCGCCGGCGAAGACGCCCAGCGTTCCGGCCTCGGCCAGTGGGTTGCGCAGCGCCTGCTGGAACAGCACGCCGGCAAGGCCGAGCGCGGCGCCGCCGAGCAGGCCCACGGCCAGGCGCGGCAGCAGGCTGTACTGCGCCAGCATCTGGCGCATGTCTGCCGGGTCAGGCGCGGTCAAGGCCTGCTGCCACTCCGCCGTCGGCAGCAACGTCCGCAGATGGTGCAGGAACAGGGCGAGTGCGGCCGCGATCAGCAGCGCCGCCAGCAGGGCCGGGCGGCCCGCCATGGCCGGCCGGGACAAGGCGACGTCAGCCATTCTCGCTCCCGTGCGCCGGCAACACCCGGGCGAGCTGCTGGGCAAAGCGGGTGGCGGAGGCCACGCCGCCATTCGGATAGACCACCGGCATCTCGATCACCCGCCCCTGGCGCACCGCGGGCAGCGCAGCCCAGAGCGGGCTGGCGGCGAGCTGCCGCATGGCGCGCTCGGTCTCGGCGCCGCGGTTGAAATGGATCAGCTGGGCCTCGGCGTTGCCGGCCAGCTGCTCGATGCCGATCGAGACGGTGCCCCAGACATTGGTCCGCCCGGTCCAGGCGTTGCGCAGGCCGAGGCGGGACAGCACGTCGCCGATCATGCCGCTGCCGCCGAAGATCGCGGCGTGGCGCCCATCCTCGTTGAAGCGGACGACATAGACCGGCCGCTCGGTCCAGGGCTCGATCACCCGGCGGGCCTCGGCCAGGGCCGCATCGGCGCGATCGGACCAGGCCTTGGCCTCGGCATCGCGGCCGGTCAGCGCCGCCGCCCGCAGCAGCAGGTCCCGAGCATGGTCCAGCGCCGGCTTCCGGGTCGAGAAGGTCGGCAGCCAGGCCACCGGGGCGATGCGTTCGAGATCGGCCTGGCCGACCTCGGCCCAGGACGGGGCCAGGATCAGGTCGGGCCGCAGCTGCTGCAGCAGCTCGAGATTGGGCTCCTGCAGCGGGCCCAGATCCGGCACGCCGTCCGGCAGCGCCGGCTCGGCCACCAGCCGGTCATAGAGCGGGATGTTGCCGACCGCGGCGGGCGTGACGCCGAGCGTCAGCAGCGTCTCGGTCAGCAACAGGTCGAGGCAGGCGACCCGGCGTGCGATGGGTTCGGAATCCTGCGCGCGCGCCACCGCCGGGCCTGCCAGTGCCAGGCTGATCCCGCCGAGGAGCGCGCGCCGGGTGAGCATCAGAGGATCACCACCTGTAGCCCAGCGTGGCCGACACGGTGAGGGGCTCGCCGTAGCGACAGCCGCTGATATCCACGCAGGTGATATAGTCTTGATCGAACAGGTTCTTGGCGTTGAGCTGCAGCGTGGTTCCCGTCAGGCGTTCGTCGAGCGCGCCGAAATCATAGGCGATCATGGCGTCCACCAGCGTGCGGCCCGGCACATCCTCACGGACCTTCCCGCCGCGGTCATTGCCGCTGGTATAGAACCCCGGAATGTTGGTAGAGCTCAGATACTGCAGCCCGGCGCCGATCGTCACGCCCTTGAGGCCGAGGTCGTCGAGCTTGTAGTCGGCCCAGACCGCGGCATTGTGATATGGGACCAGGGCCAGACGCTCGTCCTTCAGTGCGCCTTCGAGGTTGCGGGCATCGGTATAGCTGTAGGCGGCGACGAGGTTGAGGTTGCCGATGCTGGCCCGGGCCTCCAGCTCGATGCCCTGCGACCGCACCTTGCCGGTCTGGATCGAGAACAGGTTGTTCTCCGGATCCGTCATCAGGACGTGGTCCTGATCAATCCGGTAGATGGCGCCGCTGATCAGGAAGTTCTCGCCCGCCGGCTGGTAGCGCAGCCCGACCTCGTACTGGTTGGCCTTGCTCGGCTCGAACTGCGTTCCGTCGGCGCTGACGCCGGCGTTCAGTGCGGTCGGATCGAAGGACTGGCTGAAGCTGAAATAGGGCGCCAGGCCGTTGTCGAAGAGATAGAGCAGGCCGACGCGGCCGGTGAAGGCGCTGTCCGCCCGGTTCTGCTTCCGCTCGATGCCGAGAGCGTCGAGCGTCGCCTGGTTGCGGTAGCTGTTGTTGTAGGCGTCGGCCCAGTCGTAGCGGCCGCCGAGCACCAGGATCAGCTTGTCGTAGATCTTCATCTGATCCTGGAAATAGACGCCGATCTGCGAGCCTGAGTTCTTGAAGCCGGTGTTGTTGCTGTTGACGGTGACGGTCGCGTCATAGATCGGGTCGAAGATATCGTTGAGCGGAGCGACCGAGCCGCCGAGGCGGTTGGTGTCGTAACTGACGCCGTAGGTGTTGATTCCGGCCAGCAGCGTGTGCTCGACCGGCCCGGTCTCGACCTTGGCCTCCATGGAGGTGTCGGTGGTGAACCCGGTCGACAACTCGTCGCGATTGATCACGCCCCGGGTCAAGGAGTTGTCGGGCCTGAGCGTCCCGTAGCTCAGATAGTTCCAGTCCACTTCGGCATGGTAGTAGCGAAGCGAGTTGCGCAGGATCAGGCTGTCATTGAATTTGTGCTCGAGCTGGTACCCGAGCGTGTAGCTCTCGCTATAGTACTTGTCGTAGCCCTTCTGGCCGATGAACAGGTCCTGCGGGATCTTGCCCTCGCGCAGTTCGGTAAAGGGCATCGGTGGCGCAAAGCGGGTGTAGATCTGCTGATAGTCGCTCAGGAAGGTGATCGTGGTGGCGTCCGAGGGCCGGAAGGTGAAGGCCGGGGCGATGTACAGCTTGTCGTCCGGGACGTGATCGACCCAGTTGCCGGAATCGCGCCACAGACCTGTCAGCCGGTAGGACAGCTTGCCGTTGTCGTCGATCGGGCCGCCGGTATCGCCGGAGAACTGGGTCCGGCCATAGCTGCCGTACTCGGCGTTCAGCTCATGGAACGGCGTGTCGGTCGGCCGCTTGCTGATGGCGTTGACCACGCCGCCGGGGGTCAGCTGGCCGTAGAGGACGGAGGAGGGGCCGCGCAGCACCTCGATGCGCTCGAGGCCATAGGGCTCCTGGTTGCCGTCATAGACGTTGGACTGCAGCCGCAGGCCGTCGCGCAGCATGCCGGATCCGCCGGTGGACACGTTGAAGCCGCGGATCATGAAGTCGTCGTTCAGCCGGCTGTAGGCGCCGGACTGGAAGGTGACGCCCGGGGTATAGGCCAGTGCCTGCGACAGGGTCTCGGCATTGGTCGCCGTGATCTGGTCCCTGGGGACCACCGAGATCGACTGCGGCGTCTCGATCAGCGGCGTGTCCGTCTTGGTGGCGCTGAGGCCGGTGTTGGCGACGAATCCCTGCACCGGGCCGGTCGGGTCCTCGCCCTGGCCGGTGACGACGATCGGCGCCAGGACGACGCCGTCCCCCGTCCCCTGCGTCTGCGGCTGTGCCGGCGGCTGAACCTGCGTCTGCGCCATCGCGAACGTTCCGACCGATCCGCCGGCGGCGACGAGAATGGTTGTCGTTAGCAACTTCCGCACGCGATCGCGCGCGCCGTATCCAGCACCCATGCCACCCCATCCTTCTTATTCGGAACCGCGGGCACCGGCGGCCTGCGCCATGCCCGTCTTCGAATGCCGGGTGCTCATTATCAAGAATAATAATGACTCGCAATCTCAATTCGCGGGGATTTTCATCGAACTCCACGGATCGGGCGGGACCACATCGGCCGTCACGCCTTGTTGAGCCGGTCGAGGATGGTCTGGGCCTGGTCCAGGTGGCGCTTGACGATGGGCACCAGTTGGGTCGCGATCGCCTTCAGCGCCGGGTTGGCGCCGAAGCTGCTGTAGTCCTGCTGCAGCTTCAGCGCCGCGGTGTGGGCTTCCACCTGGGTCCGCATGTACAGCCGGTCGAAATCCTGCTCGGTGGCGTTGGCCAGGTCCTGCAGCCGCTGATCGTGCGAGGCGTCCACGCTCGTCGGCAGCGCGATCGCGACATTCTGCCCCTTGGCAGCCTCCGCCAGCTGTTCGCCGGCCTTGGTGTGGTCGTCGATCATCATCCGGGCGAAGCTGCGGACTTCGTCGGAGGACGCCTTCTGCAGCGCCGCCTGGGCGGCCGAGATCTCGAACAGGTCGCCGATCGCGGTCTGCTCGACATAGCCGGCGGCGTCGGTCTGCGCCGGCTGGGCGGCGGCGCTTTGCGCCGATGCGGTCGGGATCGTCGCAAGGCAGGTCAGAGCTGCGAAGGCCGCGACCGCCAGGAGGCGTCTCATGGTGGGCTCCGTGCTGGAGGCAGGCGAGCTTGCCTTGTCAACGAGACGCCCGGATCGCCGGTTCCGACGCCATCGGCACCGCGTCGACGCGGATCTCGGCGATCAGCGGCAGATGGTCCGAGACGTGCCGGCCCTCCGGATCGACCCAGCTGCGCTGCAGGGCGTGGTGCGGCCGGCAATACACCCGATCCAGGGTCAGCACCGGGCAGCGGGCCGGATAGGTGCGCTGCGGCGTCCGGCCCGGCAGCACCTCGGCCAGTGACCGCCGGACGGCGCCGTTCCAGGTCCAGTCGTTGAAATCGCCGAGCATGACCGAGGTCCGCGCCGCACTGTCGGCGATCCGGGCCAGCATCGCCGCCTGGCGACGCCGTTCGGCGAAGGCGAGGCCGAGATGGACCGAGGCGAGGTGAAGCGGTCCCCCCGGTGCCGAGACCATGGTCTCGATGGCGCAGCGCGGCTCCCGGCTGGAATGGGTCAGGTCGTGCAGCTGGATGGCGGACAGGGGCCAGCGGCTGATCAGCAGGTGCCCATAGTGGCCGTCCGGCGCGACGATGGTCCGCGCCGCGGCGGTGTGGTTGCCGAGCGCCGCGGCCAGCCGGGCGAAGGGCGAATCCGGGCCGGTGCCGCGGCCACGCGAATCCACCTCCTGCAGGGCGACGATGTCGGGCTCGTGGCGCTGCACCAGGGCGATCACCCGGTCCAGGTCGTAGCGGCCGTCCGGGCCGAGGCCGGCATGGATGTTCCAGGTCAGCAGGCGAAGCGGCGCGTCGGTCACGACCGGGAACGCCGCCTCCGGCTGACCAGCGCCTGCAGCCCGATCGACAGCGCGATCCAGGCGGCGATGACCGCCAGCAGGATGCCGATCTGCGCCGGCGATGGGTCGTTCAGGATCGACAGCAGTCGGTCGCCCAGCGTCGACAGCACCAGCAGCCCCGGCGCCAGCCCGATGGTCGTGCCCAGGACGAAATCGAGGATCGGGATCCGCGCCGCGCCGGCCACCAGGTTGACCAGGGTGAAGGGTGCGATCGGGACCAGCCGGATGGTGGCAACGGCGACGATGCCGCGGCGGGCGATGCCGTCGCGGATCCGGTGCAGCCGCGGCCCCATCACGGCGCGCAAGGCCTTCTCGCCGGCCAGCAGCCCGACCAGATAGCCGGCGAGCGCGCTGGCCAGCGCGCCGGCCCCGGCATAGGCCAACCCCGGCCAGGCGCCATAGGCGGCGGCGGTGGCGGCGATCAGCACGGTCACCGGGAACATCACCATGCCGCCCAGCACGAAGGCGGCGATGACCAGCGGCGGCCCCCAGCCGGTGCCGGCAAGGCCGTGCAGCGACTGCTGCAGCCGCTCCGGCTGGGCCCAGCCGGCGAGGTCGGTGGTGCCCCAGGCCAGCGCCAGCAGCAAGGCCGCGACGACGATCGGGGCGATGCGCAGCAGGCCGCGCCAGCGCGCCTTGACCGAGGCCAGGGCGCGCTCGACCAGGCCGGTCGCCGGCAGCGGATGGTGGGGATCGGCGAAGGTGGCGAGGCTCCATCCCTGTTCGGTCGTTCCCGGTTCGGCCGTGAGCGGTCGGTCGCCATCCACGCGCAGCAGGCGGCGCTCTTCGCCGCCGGCGTCGTCGATGACGGCGAGCAGCGATCCGGCCTTGCGGATCCGCCGGCCCAGTTCCGCCGGCTCGACCCCGCAATGCTCGCCGAGCAGCCGGGCGCGGACCGTTCGGATGGCCTGGCGCTCCGCCGCGTTCATGGCCTCGATGGTCAGGTCGCATTCGCTGTCGACGCCCATCGACCGGTTGCAGAGATTGGCCGAGCCGACCCGCAGCAGTTGGTCGTCGACGATCATCAGCTTGGAATGGACCATGATGTCGGCAGTCGTGCCGCCCTGGCCGGCCTGGGGATGCAGCAGCCGGACGCGGTCGGCGACGCCGGCGGCGCGCAGGATCTCCAGGAAGCGGATGCGGCCCGCCGCCATGGCGCGGTGCTCGACCCAGCTGTGATGGATCCGCGGGGCGGTGAGCACCGCCTGCAGCGTCGGCACCTGCCGCATCCGGCGGGCCAGGCGTTCGGCGATGCGGGCGCAGGTCAGGAACTGGTTCTCGATATAGATCGTCTCCCGCGCCGCATCGATCATGTCCTCGAACAGGGCCTCGATCTCGCGCACCTCGCCTTCGCCGGGATAGAGCGGCAGGGTGCGCGAGATGCCGACGGCGACGTCGCGGAAATCGGCTTCGAGGTTCTCGGGCCAGGGCACGGACCGGGTGGCGACGGTGGGCAGCGCCTCGCAGCCGGCGCGCTGCCAGCGCCACCGGGCCAGGTCGCCCAGGGCCCGGGCTGCCGGGCCGTCGACCGCCATCTGTACGTCGTGGAAGGGCGGGTAGGGGATACCGGACGGGTCGATGCGGGCGGGCGCTTCCGGCCGGTGCTCGGACGTGTCCCAGCGCCGGACGGTGAGGTCCAGCCCGCCGACGAAGGCGACCGCATCATCGATCACCACGATCTTCTGGTGATGCGAGGAGCCGACCGGGATCTCGTCGTCCAGGCACAGCTCGATCTGCGGCGGCGTGCTCCATTGCAGGGCAAGCAGCGGCAGCGGCTCCCGCTCCAGTGCGTAGAACAGCGAGTAGTTCCACAGCAGCAGCTTGACCGACAGCTCGGGCCGGTCGCGGACCAGGGCGCAGAGGAAATCGCCCAAGTTCGCCGGCAGCCCGTCCGCCGGCTCGCCCTCGGGCCCGACCAGCCGCGTGCGGCTGTCGATGTCCCAGCCGATCACCACGATGCTGTGCTTCGCCTGCCGCATCGCCGAGCGCAGCGCCCCGAAATAGGCGGCGGCGTCGACCAGCACCGCGGCGCGGTGCGCGCGCTCGATCCGCCACACGTTCCGCCGCGGCTGCAGCACGGATGTTCGTTCTGCCTCATCCTCGATAGCGGCACTCCGAATGACCCTCACGATGCGAATCCCTCGCTTCATCTCCTGTCCAGTCAACGCGTGGAGGAGGGAAAATGTCGCCGCCGACGGGCTTGCCGCGGAAACGGCGGCCGTCTAGGAGAAGCGGCATTGCCGCCTGGAGACGAACCGCCATGAGCCTGCTGACCGACGGTGCCGCCGCAACCTGGGGCATCGCCGCGCTGGCCACGGGCGGGGTGATCCTGCGGCCCTGGCGCTTGCCCGAGGCGATCTGGGCGGCGATCGGCGCCGTGGCGCTGGTCGGGTTCGGGCTGCTGCCGGTGCCCGACGCGCTGCTGGCGATCGGCAAGGGCGCCGATGTCTACCTGTTCCTGATCGGCATGATGCTGCTGGCCGAGCTCGCCCGGACCGAGGGGCTGTTCGACTGGGCTGCGACGATCGCGGCGCGCAAGGCCCGTGGATCGGCCAGCCGGCTGTTCGGCCTGACCTATGTCGTCGGCATCGTCGTCACGGTGTTCCTGTCGAACGACGCCACCGCCGTGGTGCTGACGCCCGCGGTCTATGCCGTGGCGCGAGCGGCCGGGGCGGCGCCGCTGCCGTACCTGTTCATCTGCGCCTTCATCGCCAACGCCGCCAGCTTCGTGCTGCCGATCTCGAACCCGGCCAATCTGGTGGTGTTCGGCAGCCAGATGCCGCCGCTGCTGACCTGGCTGTCCTGGTTCGCTCTGCCATCGGCGCTGGCGATCGGCGCCACCTTTGTCGCGCTGCGCCTGACCCAGGCGAAAGCGTTGCAGGCGCCGATCGCGACCGAGGTGACGGTGCCGGCGCTGCCGCCCGGCGGCCACATGGCGGCCTGGGGCCTTGGCGTCACCGCCGTGGTGCTGCTGCTGGCCTCGGCCTTCGGGCTCGATCTCGGCCTGCCGACGGCGCTGGCTGGCCTCCTCACCACCGCGGCCGTGCTGCTGCATCGCCGGGCCGCACCCTGGGGGCTGCTGCGCCGTATCTCCTGGGAGGTGCTGCCGCTGGTCGCCGGGCTGTTCGTGCTGGTCGAGGGGCTGGACCGCACCGGCGTGGTCCATCTCCTCGCCGCGACGCTGCAGGACGCCGCCGCCCGCTCGGTCGACGGCGCCGCCTGGGGCACCGGCGCGATCGTGGCGGTCGCGACCAACCTGATGAACAACCTGCCGGCCGGGCTGATCGTGCAGTCGACATTGGCCCAGGCCCCGATGCCGCCGCAGATCGCCGGCGCGGCGCTGATCGCCATCGATCTCGGCCCGAACCTGTCGGTTACCGGGTCGCTGGCCACCATCCTCTGGCTGGTGGCCCTGCGCCGCGAGGGGATCGAGGTCGGGGCGTTGCAGTTCCTGCGCCTCGGGCTCGTGGTGATGCCGCCGGCGCTGCTGCTGGCGCTGGCCGGGTTCCTGCTGCCCTGGTGAGCGGCGGCACGGCCTAAGCCGTGCGCACCCAGACCAGCATCTCGCCCGGTTCGCGGTTGTCCCAGGCGTAGTAGGGCACCGCCCGGACCCGCACCGGGCGTTCCGCCGGCGCCTCGGTGCGGTACAGCGCGTCGCCCCAATCCGCCGGCGACCCGGCCCGGGCCTCGCCCTCCAGTGTCACCACCCCGCCCAAGAGGCCCGGCTCCTCGCGCGCGGTCAGCTCCGCATCCGCCGGCAGCACCACGCTGTTCAGCGGCACGCCATGGTCGGTGCCCTCCAGGCAATAGACCAGCGGTCCGCGCCGGATCGCCGTCCGGCCGGCATCGTGCCGGATCTCGGGATGGGCGTGGATCCGCTCGACTGCCAGCTCCAGGTCCAGCTTCACCATGTCGCCGGCCGACCAGCGCCGGGTGATCGCGGCATAGCCGTTGCGGGTGATCGCGGCCAGGTCCCGCGGCTCGCCATTGACCGACAGCGTCGCTTTCCGGCACCAGCCGGGGATGCGCAGATGCAGGGTGAAGCTGGCCGGTGTCTCCGGCTCGACCGTCAGCGCGATGGCGCCGTCCCAGGGATAGCGTGTTTCCTGCGCCAGCCGCACCTTGCCGCCGGCGACGTCGAGCGTGGCGGTGCTGTCGCCGTAGAGATGGACGGCGATCCCGTCATCCGATTGCCCATACATGTAGCTGCCGATCGAGGCGGTCAGCCGGGCGATGTTCGGCGGGCAGCAGGGGCAGCGGTGCCAGGTCCAGCGATGGTGCCCGCCGCGGCTCTCCAGCGGGTTCTCGTAGAAGAAGGTGGCGCCGTCCAGCGACAGGCCGGAGGAGGCGCCGTTGTACAGCGCCAGCTCCATCATGTCGGCGTAGCGCGCATTGGGGCCGAGGCCGAGCATCCGGCCGGCCCAGAACACCAGCCCGACCGCGGCGCAGGTCTCGGCATAGGCGCTCTCGTTGGGCAGGTCGTAATCGGCGGTGAAGCCCTCGTTGTCGGCGGAGGGGCCGAGCCCGCCGGTGACGTAGAGGCGCTTGCTCGTCAGGTCGCGCCACAGCCGCTCCAGCGCCAGGCGCAGGCCGTCGTCGCCATACTCCATGGCGATGTCGGCCATGCCGCTGTACAGGTACATGGCCCGGACGGCGTGGCCGACGACCTTGTCCTGCTCGCGCACCGGCAGATGCGACTGGTTGTACTCATAGGTCTTGAAAATATAGTCCTGCGGGTCGCGGCCCTGCTCGCGTGCCTCTGCATCGTAGAAATGCGGCTGCCGGCCGCGCTCGTCGATGAAGTATTTGGCCAGGTCCATGTATTTCTGCTGGCCGGTGACGCGGGCCAGCTTGACCAGCGCCAGCTCGATCTCCTCATGGCCGCAATAGCCCGGCTTCTGGCCGGCGCCGGTGCCGAGCACCGTGGCGACGTGGTCCATGAAGCGGCACATGATGTCCAGCAGCTGGCGCTTGCCGGTGGCCTGGTAGTAGGCGGCGGCGCCCTCGATCAGGTGCCCGGCGCAGTACAGCTCGTGGCAGTCGCGCAGATTGGTCCAGCGCCGCCCCGGCTCGATCCGCTGGTACCAGCTGCTGAGATAGCCGTCCGCCTGCTGCAGCCGGCCGTACAGCTCGATGACGTGGTCGACCTTGCGCTCCAGCTCCGGGTTCGGGGTGCGCTGCAGGCAATAGGCCGCGGTCTCGATTACCTTGCCGAAATCGGAATCCCAGAACATCTGGGCGGTGACCAGCCCGCCATGGAACGGGATCTTCACCCCGGGCGAGGGCGCCTCGGGGTCGATCTGCTGCAGCATCCCGGCCTCCTCGCAGCGCTGGTACAGCGTGTCGGCGGTCCTGGCGCAGACGGCGTCGATGCGGCCGCCCCAGAAGCCGCGGACCTCGACCTGCGGCACGGCGGGCGGGCGGAAGCGCGCGCGGGGCGCAATATCGGGGGCGAGGTCGGCGGTCATCCGGAACTCCATCGATCGGTCGTTCGGTCAGGGAATGCGCGCGCCTACTTCACCGCGCCGGCCGTCAGGCCGCGGATGTAGAAGCGCTGCAGGGCGAGGAACAGGATCAGGCAGGGGACCATCATCACGGTGACGCCGGCCTGCACCGCGCCCCAGTTCACGGCGCCGAAGCGGCCGGAGCGGACGGCGGTCATCAGGATCGGCAGGGTGAACTTGTCCTGGTCGGTCAGCAGGATCAGCGCCGCCAGGAACTCGTTCCAGGCGGCCAGGAAGGCGAACAGCGCCACGGTGACGATGCCGGGGAACACCAGCGGCAGCATCACCCGGGCGAGCAGCTGCAGGCTGCCGGCGCCGTCGATCCGCGCCGCCTCCTCGATCTCGCGCGGCACAGCGTCGAAGGCGTTGCGCATCATGAAGATCGAGAAGGGCAGCTGCAGCGTGACGTAGATCAGCACCAGCCCGGCCAGCGTGTTCTGCAGCCCCAGCTTGGTCAGCAGCAGGAACAGCGGCGTCAGGATCGACTGGAACGGGATCATGATGGTGGCGATGACCAGCACGAACAGCGCGTTCTTCAGCGGGAAGCGGAAGCGCGAGAAGCCGTAGCCGCCGAGCAGGCTGACGATCGAGGTGATGACAGCGGTGGCGATGGCGACGGTCAGGCTGTTGCCGGCGTAGTGGCCGACACCGGCGCCGAAGGCGTCGAGTGCTGTGTAGCTGTCGGTGCTCCAGCCCGCGCTCGGCCAGGGCGGCAGCGGCGGCAGGTTGGCCTCCGACGCCGGCTTGAGGCTGGCCAGCATGGTCCAGGCGATCGGCGCCAGGAACAGCAGCGCCGCGACCAGCGCCGCCGCCTGCAGGAGGAAGCCGGGTGCGGCCCGGCGCATCGGCATGGTGGCGCTCATGACTCGCCCTCCGGATGGCGCAGCAGGCGCAGCTGGATGACGCTCAGGACCAGCAGGATGGCGAGCAGCACCATCGACAGCGCCGCGCCGTAGCCCAGGCGGAACGACACGAAGGACTGGTTGAAGATCCAGTAGACGGCGGTGACGGTCTGGTTGCGCGGGCCGCCGCCGAGGATGATGTAGAACTGGTCGAAGGCCAGCATCGAGCCGGTCACCGACAGGATCAGCGCCAGCGCGATGGTGCGGCGCATCAGCGGCAGGGTGATGCGGCGGAACCGGGCCCAGGGGCCGGCGCCGTCGATCTTCGCCGCCTCGAGATAATCGGCCGGGATGCTTTGCAGCCCGGTCATCAGGATCACCATGGTGAAGCCCGCGACCTTCCACACCACCATGGCGATGATCGACCAGAAGGCCGGGTCGAAATCGGCCAGCAGGTTGACCCGGCCGTCGGTCAGCCCCAGCGCATCCGCAGCCGGGCTGAACAGCCCGGCATCGACGTTCAGCAGCCAGGCCCACAGCAGGCTGGCCGAGGCGAAGCCGACCACCACCGGCAGGAAATAGGCGGTGCGATAGAAGCCGCCGAAGGGCCGCGGCTTCTCCACGAACAGCGCCAGCGGGAAGGCGGCGGCGAAGATCGCGATGGTGACGACGACGGTGTACAGCGCGGTGAAGCGCAGCGCGTTCCAGAACCGGGTGTCGCGGGCGATGGCCAGGTAGTTGTCGAGACCGATGAAGCGCGACGCGCCCATCAGCGGCCAGTTGTGCAGCGACATCCACGCCGTCATCGCCAGCGGCACGACGAAGAACGCCACCACCAGCGCCACCGCCGGCAGCACGAAGAACAGCCCGGCCCATTGGCGTCGGCGGATCGGGCGGCGGCGGGCGAGGGCCCGCGGGATGGCGCCGGCGGCCTGCGTCGTCGACATCACGCCGGTCCTCCGCCCGAGCCCGCTTCATCCTTGTCCCGGGATGCCATCACCGCCCTCAATTCCCCGGGGCGCTGTCGATGATGCCCTGCATCGTCTCCTGGGCGTTGGCGAGGGAGCCGTCGACGTCGTCGCCGAAGAACACCTCGTTCACCATCTGCGCCCAGGGGCTGTTCATGCTGTTGATGATGTCGTTGAAGACCACGGAATAAGGCGTCCGGCCCTTCTCCATCGCCTCGGCCGCGATCTTGTAGCGGGGGTCGAGATCCTTCAGCGCCTCGCCGGAGATGTCGCCGCGCACCGGCAGGCTGCCGTAGCGGGCCAGCAGCGTCTGCCCCTCCAGCGAATAGGAGAAGTCGAGGAAGGCCTTGATCGCCTTCAGCTTGGTGGTGCCCTTGGTGACCACGAAATTGTCGCCGCCGGCGAAGGACGACCAGCCGCCGGTCTTGCCCGGCAGGAAGGTGACGCCGTACTCGATGTCCGGGAACTGCGTGTTCAGGGCGCCGATGGCGAAGGCGCCGGACGGGGCCAGGCCGATATTGCCGCGGGCGAAGGCGGCGAAGAAGTTCGAACCCGTGTCGGTCCGCGCCCCCTCGGGCACCAGCCCCTTCTTGACCATGTCGCGGTAGAAGGCGATGGCGTCGCGCATCTGCGGCGTGTCCAGCGTCGCCTTGCTGCCGTCCTCGGTCAGGATGTCGCCGCCGCTGGCCCAGATCAGCGGCGTGAAGGTGAAGATGTTGCAGCCGCCGCAGGCGCCGGAGAAGTAGAAGCCCTTGGTGTCGCCGCCCAGCGCCGCGACCTTCTCCGCCGCCGCCTCGATCTCGGCCCAGTTGGTCGGGCCCTTGTCGGGGTCGAGGCCGGCCTGGCGGAACAGCTTCTTGTTCCAGATCAGGACCGAGCTGTCGGCCGAGTAGGGCAGGCCATAGATCCGGTCCTTGTAGGTGCCGGTCTTCACATGCGCCGGCGACAGCTTGTCGAAATAGGGCAGGGACTTGGCGAAGTCGGTGATGTCCTCGAGCTGCCCGGCGGCGGCGAAGGACGGGGTATAGATCAGGTCCAGCGACAGCGCGTCCGGCGCCGCCCCGCCGGCCGCAGCGGTGGCGTATTTCTGCACCAGCTCGGCCACCGGCACGATCTGCAGCTCGGCCTTGTCCTCATGGCTCTGGTTGAACGCCTCGACGATGCGCGGCATGAAGTTCGACCCGTCCGACCGCACCCACAGGGTGAAGGTCTCGGCCGAAGCGGCGGAGACGGTGAGGGCCAAGAGGGCGATGCCCCCGGCCAGGCGCTGCATCAGACGCTTCATCTCGTGTCCTCCCTCGGTTCCGGCCGTCCTTCGGGGCGGCCTTGTTGCTCTGTTCGGTCCCCTCAGCCTCCCGGCGGGGCGCCGCAAGAGTTCCGCACCACCAGCCGGCAGGGCAGCTTGCGGATGCCCGGCTCGATCGGCTCGCGGTCGACCAGCTTCAGCAGGGTCAGCCCCGCCTCGCGGCCGAGATCCTTCAGGTTCATGTCGACCGTGGTCAGCGGCGGGCGCGTCGCGGCGGCGACGATCTCCCAGTTGTCGAAGCCGATCACGGCGACGTCGTCCGGCACGCGGCGGCCGCGCTCGCGCAGCGCGTCGACGACGCCGCGGGCGATCTGGTCGTTGCCGCAGAACACCGCGTCGGGCGGGCGGCCGATCCCGTCGAACAAATAGCCGGCGGCCTCATGCCCCCAGGCCTCGGTCCAGTGGCCGGTCAGCACGCCCTGCTCGGGCTCCTCCAGCCCGGCCTCGCGCAGCAATTCGCGATAGGCCTTGGCCCGCTGATGCACGACGCGGAAGCTGGACGGGCCGGTGACATGGGCGATGCGCCGCCGCCCCAGCCGGGCGAGATGCTCGACCGCCAGCCGCGCCCCGGCCTCGTCGTCGGAGACGAAGCCGATCGACTCCGGGTCGGGCTCGGTGAAGGCGTAGATCACCGGGATGCCCAGATTCGACAGGTCGACCGGCAGATGGCGGTCGATGCGCTTGCCCGAGGCGATGATGCCGTCGACCCGCTTCTCCAGCATGGCGTCGACATGGGTCTGGGCCAGCCGCGGGTCGTCCTCGATGTTGCACAGGAAGACCGAGACGCCGTTGTCGACCAGCGCATCGGCGATGCCGGCCATCACCGGCAGGGTGAAGCGGCCATAGGTGTCGTTGGTCAGGAGGCCGACGGTGAAGCTGCGCTGCCGCGACAGGCTCTGCGCCAGCCCGTTTGGGCGGAAGCCCAGGGCCTTGGCCGTCTGGCGGATCCGCTCCCGCGTCTCGTCCGCCATCCGGCCCTGGCCGTTCAGCGCCTTGGAGGCGGTGGCGACGCTGACCCCGGCGGCCCGCGCCACGTCGCGCAGGGTCACCGGCCGGCCGGGCCCGTTCGGAGCGGATCGTGGTGACCTCTGGTCCATGCCGAGCCCGGTCGCGCCTTGCTGAGAAAGTGGTTTCCCTCGTCACTTTCGTGACATTCGTCTTTCTAAATGAGAAACCGTTTTCTCAAACACGGTAAGCGAAGTCGGCAGGCGACGGCAAGCCTGAATCGAGCAAGGCCTTTTCAGGGACGGCGCTCTATCCTTTTGCCGTCATTCCCGCGAAAGCGGGAATCTCTTGCCGGCCGTGGCGCGAGGAGATCTCCGCTTTCGCGGGGATGACGGTTTGGGGGGCTGAAGGAGTCCTGTGGCGTCAGGCGCCGGTCAGGCCGCCCGCACGAAGTGGTTGCCGGCGATCTGGCGCACGCCGCCGGTCGCGCGGGCGGCGTCGCGGGCCTGGGCGACGAGGTCGGATTGCAGCTGCGAGGCCTCGCCGTGGAACGGCCGCTCCGGGTCCGGCACGGCGGAAAGCAGCAGCTGGGTGTAAGGGTGCTGCGGCGAGTCGATCACCGCGCCGGTATCGCCCCATTCGACGATCCGGCCGGCATACATCACCGCGATCTCCTCGGCGACGTAGCGCGCGGTGGCGATGTCGTGGGTGATGTAGAGAAAGGCCATGCCGCGCTCGCGCTTCATCCGCTCCAAGAGGTTGAGCACGCCGAGCCGGATCGAGACGTCGAGCATCGAGGTCGGCTCGTCTGCCAGCACCACCTCGGCGCCGACCGCCAGGGTGCGGGCGATGTTGACCCGCTGCCGCTGCCCGCCGGACAGCTGGTGCGGGTATTTCGGCGCGGTGCTCTCGGCATCCAGCTCCACCGCCGCCAGCAGCTCCATCACCCGGGCTTTGAGCGCCTTGCGGTCGGCCATGCCGGCATGCAGGGAAAGGGGACGGGCGATGTGGTGGAAGATGGTGTGCACCGGGTTCAGCGACCCGAAGGGGTCCTGGAACACCATCTGCACGGCGCGGCGATAGGCCAGCAGCTCGCCCTTGCCGTCCAGCGTGGCGACGTCGCGGCCGCGGAACAGCACCCGGCCGGCGGTCGGCTGGTGCTGCAGCATCAGGATGCGAGCACAGGTGGTCTTGCCGCTGCCCGATTCGCCGACCAGCGCCAGGGCCCTACCGGCATGGAGGTCGATCGAGACGTCGTCCAGCGCCTGCAGCGGGCCGAAGCGCTTGCCGACGCGCTCGAGGGCGAGGAGAGGGGTCATGGCGTCGCCTCCGCGGCATCCTGCAGCGCCGTGCGCCGGGCCCCATGCACCGAGGGGAAGGAGGCCCAGAGCTTGCGCGTGTATTCATGGGCCGGGGCGCGGAAGATCTGCTGCGCCGCCCCGACCTCGACCAGTCTGCCCTTCAGCATCACCCCGATGCGGTCGCAGAACTGCACCATCAGGCTGAGGTCGTGGGTGATGAACAGGATCGAGAACCCCAGCTTCCGCCGCAGCCCGTCGATCTGCTGCAGGATCTCGCGCTGGACCACGACGTCGAGCGCCGTGGTCGGCTCGTCCATCACGATCAGCTTCGGGTTCAGGGCTAGGCAGATGGCGATGACGATGCGCTGGCGCATGCCGCCGGAGAACTGGTGCGGATAGTCGGACAGGCGCTTCGGGTCGATGTCGACCATGCGCATCAGCTCGACCGCGCGGTCATGCGCCTCGGCCCTGCTGCAGCCGGTGTGGGTGACCAGCACGTCGCGGAACTGCGCTTCGACCGTCAGCACCGGGTTCAGCGCGTTCATCGCGCTCTGGAACACCATGCCGACCTCGCGCCAGCGGAACCGGCGCAGCGCCTCGCCGTCCAGGCGCAGCACGTCCTGTCCGTCGAAGCGGATCTCGCCGCCGCTGATCAGCGCCGGCGGCTTATGCAGCCGGGTGATGGCGAAGGCGATGGTGCTCTTGCCGCAGCCGGATTCGCCGGCCAGGCCGAACACCTCGCCGCGGCCGATGTCGAAGCTGACGTCGTCCACGGCCCGGAAATCGCCGCGGTCGCCGACATAGTCGACGGTCAGGCCCTGCAGCGACAGCAGCGGTTCCGGCGTCGCGCTCATGTCCGGGCTCATGGCCGCGCCTCCCGCAGCCGGGCCAGCCGCTTCCAGCGCGCCATCGACCGGCCGATGCGCAGCTGCGGGTTGGCGACCTCGTCGATGGCGAAGTTGGTCAGCGACAGCCCGGCGCCCAGCAGCGCCAGCACGGCGCAGGGCGACAACAGCTCCCACCACGCCCCGACCGCCATGGCCGAAGCGTTCTGGGCGTTGAACAGCATGATGCCCCAGGAGATGGTCTGAGGGTCGCCCAGGCCGAGGAACTCCAGCGTCGCCTCCGTGATCACGGAATAGATCACGCTGCCGATGAAGTTGATGCCGACGATCGACACCAGGTTCGGCAGCAGCTCGAACAGCATGATGCGCCAGCGCGGCTCGCCGATCATCTCCGCAGAGCGCACGAACTCTTTTTCTCGCAGCGCGAAGGTCTGGGCCCGGGTCACCCGCGCGCCCCAGGCCCAGGATGTGGCGCCGATGATCAGCGTGATGACCAGCGGGCTGGCCTGGCCGATGAAGGCGGCCAGCACCAGCAGCAGAGGCAAATTGGGTATGACCAGCACGACATTGGTGGCGAAGTTCAGCGCCTCGTCGACCTTGCCGCCGAGATAGCCGGCGGTGATGCCGACCGCGGTGCCGATCACGGTGATCAGCAGCCCGGCGCCGAAGCCGACCGCCAGCGAGGTGCGGGCGCCGTAGACCAACTGGGCGAAGACGTCGTAGCCGTTGCGGGTGGTGCCGAGCACATGGGTGGCCGAAGGCTCCTCATGCGGTCGGCCGACTCGGCGCGCCGGGTTGTAGTCGGTCAGGAGCGGCGCGATCAGCGCCATCACCACCAGGGCGACGACGATGAACAGGCCGATCGCGGCCTTGCGGTTGGACAGGGCGGCCAGGATCATCCGCATGGTTCAGCTCCTGCGCAGCCGGGGGTCGAGCCGGGCATAGGCGATGTCGGCCAGGAAGTTCGCGGTCAGCATCGCCAGGGTCATGATCAGGAGCTGACCCTGGATCACCGGATAGTCGCGCCCGAGGATCGCCTTGTAGAGGGTGTTGCCGAGGCCGGGATAGTTGAACACCACCTCGGTCACCAGCGACCCGCCCAGGATCTTGCCGATGGCGATTGCCAGATTGGTGACGCCGGGGAGGAGGGCGTTGCGGGCGCCGTACATCAGCATCACCCGCCGGTCGGCCAAGCCCTTGGCCCGGCCCATGGTGATGTAGTCCTCGCCCAGCAGGTTGATCATGTTGTTGCGCATGGTGACCAGGAAGTCCCCGGTCAGCACCACCGACAGCGTCGCGATCGGCAGGATCGCGTGGTACAGCACGCTGAGGATGTATTCGGCGGAAAAGGCCGGGTCGATCGAGGTGTCGGCGGCATAGCCGGTCGGGAACCACTGCAAGGTGAAGCCGAAGACGAACAGCCCGAACAGCGCCACCACCACCGCCGGGGTGGCGGTGGAGACGATGGCGGTGGTCGACACCGTGACGTCGAAGCGGCTGCCGCGGCGCCAAGCGGCGATGATGCCGAGCAGCGTGCCGAGCGCGAAGCTGAGCAGCGTCGCCCCGCCCATCAGCACCAGGGTCCAAACCAGGGCCCGGCCCAGCACGTCGGAGACCGGGATCGGGAAGTACTTCACCGAGACGCCGAGATCGCCGGTGAAGACGCTGCCCAGATAGGTCAGGTACTGCTGCCACAGCGGCCCGTCGACGAAGCCGAAGGTGGCCTTCAGAGCCGCCAGGTTCTCGACCGACAGCCGGGTGCCGGACTGCGAGAACATGATGTCGATCGGGTCGCCGGGCATCAGCCGCGGGATCAGGAAGTTGATGCTCGCGGCCACCAGGAAGGCGACCAGGTAGAAGAACAGTCGTCGGGCGACGAAGGCCATGTGGTCAGGTCATCCGGCTGATGGACGGGCTGTGATGGTACCGCATTCCCCCCGCTGTCATGCCCGGGCTTGACCCGGGCATCCAGAGGCTGTCGACGCTCTCTGGATTGCCGGGTCAAGCCCGGCAATGACAGCAGAGGGGACTGGCCTCGACTACTGCACCGGCTTCAGCGCCAGCAGGTGCAGCAGCCGCTCGTGGTTGGGGTCGTAGTTCTGCGGGCTGACGAAGGGGTTGTCGGCGGTGGCCCAGCCGGTGAACCGCTTCGAGTTGTACTCGTACCAGATCGGGTTGTTGTAGATCACGACCACCGGCAGCTTCTCCGCCAGCAGCAGCTGCGCCTGGTCCAGCAGGTCCTTGCGCTTGGCGTCGTCGGTGGTCTGGGTATAGGCGTCCAGCAGCCCATCCAGCTTCGGGTCGAAGAAGCGCTGGGCCGCGAACCGGGTCTTGCCCTTGTTGCGCGAGTTGAAGGCGTCGTCCAGCTGGTAGTACGGCGTGGCGCCGACGTACCAGGAGTTCAGCGCCATGTCGAAGCTGCCGTCCAGCAGGCTCTGGCGCCAGGCGGCGCCGTCCGGCGTCGCCAGCTTGACGTCGATGCCGATCTGGTTGAGGCCCTCGATCGCGATCTGCGAGGTGCTGATCCAGTCGGTCCAGCCATTCGGCACGATCAGGTCGAAGGACAGCTTCTCGCCGTCCGGCGTGTCGCGGAAGCCGTCGCCGTCCTTGTCCTTGAAGCCGGCCTGGTCCAGCAGCGCCTTGGCCGCCTCCAGGTCGTACTGGGTGTACTTGCCGTATTTCTCCCGCACCTGCGGGTCGGCCCAGCTCTCGAACCGCTTGCCGAAGGTGCCGGGGTCGTCGTTCAGCGTCGGGTAGCCGTAGCCGGCGACGTTGACCATCGCGTCGCGGTCCATCGCCATGCTGACGGCGCGGCGGAAGTCGACATTGTCGAAGGCCTTGCGGTGGACCGGATTCGGGCTTTCCAGGTTCATGATCACCGCGACCAGGCTGCCCGGCGGGAACCAGTAGCCGTGATGGTCCTTGTCGGCGGCGACATAGGTCTTGTCGATGTCCGGCAGGAACGAGGCGAACCAGTCCAGCTCGCCGGCATTGGCCGCGGTCAGCGCCTGGTCGTTGCTGGCGATCTGCGGGAAGCGCAGGCAGTCCACCTTCAGCGTCGCCGTGTCCCAGTAATGCGGGTTGCGGCACTGCTCATAGACCTGCGGAGTGAAGCGGGCGATCTCGGACATCGGCCCGGTGCCGACCGGATTCTCATTCAGGAAGGTCACCGGGTCGGCCACGTCCTTCCAGGCGTGCTGGGCGATGATCGGCATCTCGACGATCTTCTCCGGCCCCAGCGCGGTCGGCGCTTTGAAGGTGAATTTCACCTTGGTCGGGCTCAGCTTCTCGACGCCGTCGATCACCTGCCAGATGCTGTTGAAGTCCAGCGCCGGGAACTTCTTCATCAGCTCGAAGCTGAACACCACGTCATCGGCGGTGAAGGGCTGCCCGTCCGACCATTGCACGTTCTCGCGCAGGTCGAAGGTCACCGCCTTCAGGTCGTCCGCCAGGCTCATCGCCGTGGCCAGGCGGTAATAGGGCTTGTTGTTCTGCGCCTTGCTGAATACGACCAGAGGCTCGTAGATGAAATCCATCGTGCTCTGGCGATACGCGGTGCGGTTGAACGGGTTGAAGTTCCGCACCCAGTTCGTCTCTTCCTCGATATGCATCGTCAGGACGGACTGGGCGAGGGCCGAGGCGCTCGACGCCGCCAGCAGCGCGGCCGCGAGCAGGAACGCCGACTTCTTCTGCCTCATGACATTGGCCTCCATGCGTGTGTTTTGTCGTTGAGCGTGAATGCGCCGGCCCGTGGCTTCGGGCCGGCGGTCTGGATCAGGCCGCGGCCAGCAGGGCCTCGACCTCGGCGTGCAGCGCGGTGACGTCGGCCGGGGCAGCGCCCAGGCGCCGCTCGGCCGCGTCCAGCCGCGCGATTGCGGCATCGTCCAGCGGCCGGGCGCGGGCGGCGGCGCGCTGCATCTCCGGCAGCTCGCCATGGCAGTGCAGGGCGATGTCGCAGCCGCCGTCCAGCACCTGGGCGACGCGGTCATGCACCTCGCCCTGCAGCGAGTTCATGAAGATGCAGTCGGAGATCAGCACGCCTTCGAAGCCGAGGCGGCCGCGGATCACCTCCTGCGTGATCACCGGAGAGACCGAGGCTGGCCGGTCGGAGTCGAAGGCGCTGTAGACGACGTGGCTGACCATGGCCCAGGGCGTGTCGCGCAGCCGGACGAAGGGCAGGAAGTCGGTGGCGTCCAGCGTCGCGGCGTCGGCGGTCACCACCGGCCGGGTCTTGTGGCTGTCCTCGGTGGCGCGGCCATGGCCGGGGATGTGCTTCATCACCGGCATCAGCCCGACCTCGAGGAAGCCGTCGACCACCTCGCGGCCCAGCGCCGCCACCAGCTCCGGGTCGCCGCCGAAGGCGCGCTCGCCGATCACCGCGTCGGCGCCGGGCATGAGCAGGTCCAACACGGGGGAGCAGGCGCTGTTCAGCCCGACCTCGCGCATCATCCGGCCCATGGCGACGGAGGACAGGCGGATGGCGCGCTTCGCCGCCGGCAGGTCGCGCTCGGCCAGCCGGCCAAAGCTTCTGAAGCTGCGGAACAGCGGCCAGGCGCCGGAATCGAGATGCGAGACGCGGCCGCCCTCCTGGTCGGTCAGCACCGGCGCGTCCGGCCGGCCCACCGCCTCGCGGAAGGCGGCGCACAAGGCGCGCAGCTGCTGCGGGTCCTTCATGTTGCGGCGGCCGAGGAACAGGCCGTAGGGGTTGGCCTCGCGGAAGAAGGCCAGCTCATCCGCCGACAAGGTCGGCCGCTGGATGCCGAGAACGAGTGCGAGCGGCCGGCTTCGGGCTGCGGTCACGTCTCTGAACCTCCCATGTCTGCGATGGGGCCGGCCCGCTCTGGTCGGGGCCGCTCCCTCCGGATCACTCCGTCCTGGTCCGTATCATGCCGTGGTATAGACCACTTGTGGAACCCGGAATCTCGATCGCCCCGACGATTTTCTCGTAGAAGGCGACCGGGCCGGCGCCGCCGATGATGGCGTAGCCGTGGCCGAGATGGCGCATCGCCTCCATGGTCTCGCGCAGCAGCGCTTCGCCGATGCCGCGGCCGCGCTGGTCGGGGTCGACGCCGGTGGGGCCGAAGAAGCCGATGGCGGTGGCGTTGTGGCAGGCGAAGCCCAGCAGGGCACCGTCCTGGACCGCGACCAGGCAGCCGACCGGCCGATGGGCGAAGGCGACCTCGACCTCGCTGGCCCAGCCGTCGCCGAAGCGCTCCGCCACCCAGCGGACGACCGCGCGCTGCTCGGGCGCGATGGCAGGGCGGATGGTGATGCCGGCCGCGGCCATTGCGGCGCGCGACTCCGTCGGCGGCTCCAGCGCGTAGAGCTTGACCAGAAGATCGGCCATCCCTGCCTCCTTGTTATTCCGCAATAGCGAAGCATGTAACGTTATTGCGTGCTAACAGCTAAAGCCGGGAAGGGCGCGGCGTCAATACGGAAGCGCGACAGCGCAGCGCCGGGCCCGCGCCCGCGCCGTCATTGCCGGGGAAGAGGGGAGGGGCCGGCCGAAACCGGCCCCCGTCGCTATCGGGCGAGTGGAGCGACCGCCACTCCGCCGGCGGCGGCGCAGGCGGATGTCGATCGCGCCAGGGTCAGGCTGCCGATCCGGCAGATCACGCCGGCATCGCCGACGGCGGGCGCCGGCGCGGCGGCGGCCGGCGCGATCGGCTGGGGCGCTGCGGTCGCCGGAGCGGCCGCCATGCGCACGGGGGGCAACGCGCCAGCGGCCGCCGGGGCCGAGGCCGGGATGACCGGGTTGGACATCAGGCCCTGAGGCCCCTCCAGCACCGCATAGCCGCGCCGGAACAGGCAGTTGCGCACGACATCCTGCATCGTCACCGCACCGCTGGCGCCGCCGGCGACCCCGCCATAGGCGGCGCCCAGGCCGGCGCCATAGGCCGCGCCGGCGCCGGGTTGGTTGTAGGCGTTGCCGACCAGGGCGCCGGAGGCGGCGCCCAGCGCCGCGCCCAGCAGCAGCCCGGCCACCAGCCGGCCGGACGGGTTCACCTGCTCCGCCAACTGCTGGCACTGCTGGACATCGGTCTCGTAGTTGACGCCGCCGGCCACCGAGGTGGCGGGATCGATGATCGGCCGGATGCGATTGGCGCCGCAGCCGGACACCACGATCGCAGCAGCCGCCGATACGGCGACCCAACGCTTGGCGCGCATGGAACCCCCCCCCTTTTTTTATCTGTCAGACGCCTTTGGCGTATTTGCCGAACATGAATTGCGCCTCGAACCCGTCCTGCAGCCGGACCACGCCGCGGCCGTCGGTCATGTTCGAATCCCGGGTGGCCGTCACCAGGCCCTTCCGGCCGTCGCTGCAGGTGGTCGGCATCTGCAGGGTCGGGGAACTGTCGAGGGCGTCATATTCGCCGGAGCAGGTCAGCTTGCCATCGGTGACCGTGAAGCTGCCGCCGCCCAAGGAGCCTGTGGCGGTGCCGCGCATGACGGGACCGCTCTGGGGCACGACGGCGACAGGGACGGTGACGGAACAGGCGGCCAGTGCCAAGCCGGCGAGAGCCGGAAGTGAAATGCGTCGCATTTAAATCAACCCCAAGAGGAATATTGTCATGAACATCGTTGTATTCACGCCGCTCGTCAAGGGGCTATGAAGCGGTCGGCGTTTAAGCCCCGCTGCTCCTGCGCTCCACCAGCGCGAAGGGCAGGGTGACGTCGCCACCGGCGCCGGGCTCGCCGGCGATGCGGCGGCCCAGCAGGGCCATCGCCTCCGCCCCCATGCGGCGGCGCGGCTGGCGGATCGTGGTCAGTGGCGGTTCGTAGGTGCCGGCGAACTGGATATCGTCGAACCCGGCCACCGCCACGTCGCGGGGCACCTCGCGGCCGCTGACGCGCAGCGCCCGGATGGCGCCGATCGCCATCTCGTCATTGCTGCAGAACACCGCCGTCGGCGGGGCGGGGAGGGCCAGCAGCGCCGTCATCGCCGATTCGCCGCTCGGGATGGTGAAGTCGCCATGGCGGATCAGATCCGGCTCCTCCCTGAGACCGGCCGCGCGCAGCCCGGCGCCGTAACCGGCCAGGCGCTGCCGCGTCAGGATGTTGCCCTCCGGTCCGGCGACATGGCCGATGCGGCGATGGCCCAGCCCGGCGAGATGGGCCACCGCCATGGCCGCCGCGCCGGCATTGTCGATGCCGACCACCGGCACCCGGCCGCCGGGAATCGCCTCCGACACCGCCACGATCCGGCCGTCGAAGTCGTGGTCGCGCTGCAGTCGGGGCGGCAGCCGGCCGTTCAGCAGGATCAGCCCGTCGGCCGCGCCGGTCAGCAGCTGGCCGGCATGCTGGTCCTCGCGCGCCGGATCCTTGGCGGTGTTGCCGACCAGCATGCTGAAGCCGCGCGCCGCCGCCTCCTCCTCGATGCCCAGCAGCACCTCGGAGAAGAACGGATTGCCGATGTCCGGCACCAGCACCAGGATCTGCCGCGCCTCCTGCCGGCGCAGGCCGCGCGCCAGCGGGTTCACGGCATAGCCGGTCTGCCGCACCGCCGCCTCGATCCGCTCGCGCGTCTCGGCCGTGACCAGGGGCGAGCCGGTCAGCGCCCGGCTGACCGTCGCCACCGAAACCCCGGCCAGCCGGGCGATGTCGACCATCCTGGTGCGGTTCCGCCCATTCCCGGAAGAAGGCAATATTCGATCCCCGATTCCACGGTTGACGCCCCAATGTAATCGATTGTACGATCCGGTCAAAATACGGAATGCGCTGCAGTTCCAGTGTTCGCTGCCCGTTCTGCGGGCGGTGATGGGTCCGATGAGCCGGTAACCGAATAATTCGAGGGAGGAAACTTATGAATTTTCCCCAACGACTTCTGCTGTCCGCCGCTTTTTGCGGTGCAATATCAGCGGCGGCTGCGGGAACGGCGACGGCGCAGACCGTCGACGTGATCCATTGGTGGACCAGCGGCGGTGAATCCAAGGCGATCAGCGTGTTCGCCGAGGAGTTCAAGAAGCGCGGCGGCACCTGGATCGACAGCGCCGTGGTCGGCGGCACCGCGGCGCGGCAGGCCGCGATGAACCGGATCGCGGGCGGCGATGCGCCGGGCGCCATCCAGTGGAACATCGGGGTCGCCGTCACCAACCTGGCGAAGGAAGGGCTGCTGGCCGATCTCGACGATCTCGCGGCGGCCGGCAAGTGGCAGGAGAAGCTGCCGCCGCTGATCGTCAAGAACGCCTCCTATGACGGCCATTTCTATGCCGTGCCGACCGACATCCACGGCGACAACTGGCTGTGGTACTCGACCAAGATCTTCCAGGAGATGGGCGCCGAGCCGCCGAAGACCTGGGACGAGTTCTTCCCGCTCGCCGACAAGATCAAGGCCAAGGGCTACACCGCGCTCGGCGTCGGCGGCGAGCCGTGGCAGGAGGCGCTGCTGTTCCGCTCGGTGCTAATCGGCGCCGGCGGCAAGGAGACGTACCGCAAGGTCTATGTCGACCATGACGCCGAGGCCGCGGGCGGGCCGGAGATGGTCAAGGCCTTCGAGACCTTCGGCAAGCTGCGCGCCTATGTCGACCAGGGCAGCGCCGGCCGGAAGTGGAACGACACCACCATCATGGTCGCCACCAACAAGGCGGCGATGCAGATCATGGGCGACTGGGCCAAGGGCGAATTCGCCGCCGCCGGCCTGACGCCGGGCAAGGAGTTCGGCTGCGCCCGGCCGCCGGGCAACCAGGACGCCTATGTCCTGACCGTCGATGTCTTCGCCTTCCCGAAGCTGGACGACGCCGAGAAGACCAAGGCCCAGAAGCTGCTGGCCGAAGTGATGATGGACCCGGCCACCCAGGTCGCGTTCAACACGTTCAAGGGCGCCCTGCCGCCGCGGACGGATGCCGATGTCGGCACCCTCGACATCTGCTCGCAGGAAGGCCAGAAGGTGATGTCCAAGGTCGAGAACCAGCTGCCGAACACGGCGCTGGCCTTCAGCAGCGACGTCGAGGGACAGCTGCAGGACCTGATCACCCAGTTCTGGACCAGCCCGGAGATGAAGCCGGAGGACGCGGCCAAGCAGTTCTCCGAGATCGTCGCCAACGCCGACATCTGACCGACCACCTCAACCGGATCGCTCCGCCGTCCTGGCGGAGCGATCCCCGGGAGGGATCATGGCTGCGCTCCGCATCCGATATCTGACGGCCAAGGCTGTGATGGCGCCGACCGTCCTGGTCATGGCCACGTGCTTCTACGGCGCCATCCTCTGGACCATCTATATCTCCTTCACCCGCTCCAGCCTGGTGCCGAATTACGACTTCGCCGGCATCGCCCAGTACGTCCGGCTGTTCAGCACCGCGCGCTGGTACACCGCCTTCGGCAACATGTTCGTGTTCGGCGGGCTGTTCATCGCCCTGGCCCTGGTGCTGGGCACGCTGCTGGCGGTGCTGATCGACCAGAAGGTGAAGGGGGAGGGGGTGTTCCGCACCATCTTCCTGTACCCGCTGTCGATGTCCTTCATCGTCACCGGCCTGGCCTGGCAGTGGTTCCTGAACCCGGCGATGGGGCTGCAGGACTTCGTCCGCGGCCTGGGGTGGGAGGGCTTCACCTTCGACTGGATCATCGACCGCGACCGCGCCATCTACACCCTGGTGCTGGCCGCGGTCTGGCATTCCTCCGGCCTGATCATGGCGATCATGCTGGCCGGGCTGCGCGGCATCGACCACGAGATCTGGCGCGCCGCCAGGGTCGAAGGCATCCCGCGCTGGCGCACCTATCTGTCGATCGTACTGCCGATGCTGCGGCCGCTGGTCGTCACCTGCGTCGTGCTGCTGGCGATCGCGGTGGTGAAGAGCTACGACCTGGTCGTCGCCATGACCCGCGGCGGCCCTGGCAACGCCACCGACATGCCGGCCAAATTCGTGGTCGACCTGACCTTCGAGCGCGCCAATATCGGCCTGGCCTCGGCCGGCGCCGTGGTCATGCTGGTCGCCGTGCTGGCGGCGCTGGCGCCCTATCTCTACATCGAACTGTCGCGGAGGGCGCGATGACCCACACCGCCGTCGCCGGCGCCATCCCGCGCGCCGCCCGCCGCCCGGCCCGCAAGGCCTCGGCAAGCCGGGCTGGACTCTATGCCTTCCTGGTGCTGGCCGCGCTGTTCTTCGCCATCCCGCTGCTGATCGTGCTGTCGACCTCGCTGAAGCCGATGGACGAGATCCGCGAGGGCTCGATCTTCGCCCTGCCGATGGCGCCGACGCTGGAGCCCTGGTCCAAGGCCTGGCTGTCGGCTTGCACCGGCCTGTTCTGCGACGGGCTGCATGTCGGCTTCTGGAACTCGGTCCGCATCCTGGTGCCGAGCGTGATCCTGTCGGTGCTGGCCGGCGCCCTGAACGGCTACGCCCTGGCGCAGTGGCGCTTCCGCCATGCCGACAAGATCCTGACCGCGCTGATGCTGGGCGCCTTCATCCCCTACCAGGTGATCCTGTATCCGCTGGTCAAGATCTTCTCCAGCCTCGGCCTGTACGGCACGCTGCCCGGCATCGTGCTGATCCACGTCATCTTCGGCCTGCCGACGCTGACCCTGATCTTCCGCAACTTCTACGCCGGCCTGCCGGAGGAGCTGGTCAAGGCGGCGCGGGTCGACGGCGCCGGCTTCTTCCGCATCTTCCTCCAGATCATGCTGCCGATGTCGGTCAACATCCTCATGGTCGCCCTGATCCTGCAGGTCACCGGCATCTGGAACGACTATCTGCTGGGCTACATCTTCGCCGGCCGCGACAACCTGCCGATGACGGTCCAGCTCAATAACATCGTCAACACCACCACCGGCACGATCGAGTACAACGTCAACATGGCGGCCACGGTGCTGACCGCGCTGCCGCCGCTGCTCGTGTACTTCCTGTCCGGCCGGTATTTCGTCCGCGGCATCGCCTCGGGCGCCGTGAAAGGATAGGCCCATGTCCTCCGGCATCCAGATTCGCGCCCTGAACAAATCCTACGGCGCGCTGCATGTGCTGCGGCAGATCGATATCGAGGTCGAGCCCGGCGCCTTCACCGTGCTGCTCGGCCCGTCCGGCTGCGGCAAGTCCACCCTCCTCAACGCCATCGCCGGCCTCGACGACGTCGATTCCGGCGAGATCGTGATCGGCGGCGTCGATGTCACCGATGCCGAGCCGAGCGCCCGCGGCCTGGCCATGGTGTTCCAGTCCTACGCGCTGTACCCGACCATGACGGTGCGCAAGAACCTGTCCTTCGGCCTGCGCGTCAGCCGCATGCCGAAGGACGAGGTGGAGAAGCGCGTTGCCTGGGCCGCCGACCTGCTGCAGATCCGTGAGCTCCTGGACCGCAAGCCGGGCCAGCTGTCGGGCGGGCAGCGCCAGCGCGTGGCGATCGGCCGGGCCCTGGTGCGCGAGGCCCAGGTGTTCCTGTTCGACGAGCCGCTGTCCAATCTCGACGCCAAGCTGCGCACCGAGATGCGGGTCGAGATCAAGCGCCTGCACCAGGAGCTGGGCTCGACCATCGTCTACGTCACCCACGACCAGATCGAGGCGATGACGCTGGCGACCCGGATCGCGGTGATGAAGGGCGGCCAAGTCGAGCAGTATGCCGACCCGCAGACCCTCTACGAGAAGCCGGCGACCCTGTTCGTGGCCGGCTTCGTTGGCTCCCCGGCGATGAACTTCCTGCCCGGCACGGTGGTGCCGTCCGACGGCATCGCGGCGCGGATCGACGGCCACGACCTGCCGCTCGCGGCCTATCCTTTCCTGTCCGAGCCGGCCGCCGGGGACGAGATCGTGCTCGGCTTCCGGCCGGAGGATATCGGCCTGGCCGAGGACGGCGCGCCGGGTGTTCCGGTCGAGGCGCCGCTGCTCTTCACCGAGCCGATGGGCGCCGACACGCTGGCCTGGTTCGACCTGGCCGGCAAGCGCGTCTCCGTCCGCCTGCCGCCGGACCGGGCGCGCGCGCTGTCGGGCGGTGCCCGGCTGGCGCTCGACCTGTCCAAGGCCTCCCTGTTCAGCACCCAGACCGAACGCCGGCTGTAAGGCCGGCCACGGACCAGACGCCGGCTCTCGACCGGCTTCAAACCCCAGAGGAAGCGATGTCCACTCCGGATGTGATCTCCATCCAGCTCTACAGCCTCCGCAATTACGGCGACCTCGACAAGCAGCTCGACGCCGTGGCCGCCGCCGGCTACCGCCATGTCGAGACGATCCAGTCGCATTTCGACGATGCCGCCGGCACCCGCCGCAAGCTCGACAGCCGCGGCCTGACCGCGTCCTCCGGCCATATCGGCCTGCCGGCGCTGCGCGAGCGGCTGGACTGGGTGGTCGAGGGCGCCAAGACGGTCGGCCTGACCCAGCTGTTCATGCCGGCCCTGCCGGTGGATGAGCGCAAGGGCGACGGCGCCCGCTGGCACAAGGCGGGGCAGGAGCTCGGCGAGTTCGCCGCCAGGCTCGCCGACAAGGGCATCAAGCTCGGCTACCACAACCATCACTGGGAGCTGGAGGCGATGGCGGACGGCCGGCCGGCGCTGGCCCATTTCTTCGACGGCGCCAACGGCCATCCGCTGACCTGGCAGGTCGACGTCGCCTGGCTGGCGCGCGGCGGGGCCAACCCGTCCGAGTGGCTGGTGAAGGAGAAGGCGCGGGTGGCCTCGGCCCATGTCAAGGACATCGCCCCGGCCGGGCAGAAGACCGACGAGGACGGCTGGACCGATGTCGGCACCGGCACGCTGGACTGGCCGCGGCTGTGGCGCGAATGCCGGGCGGCGGGTGCCGAGTGGATGGTGGTCGAGCACGACAACCCCAAGCACCCCGACGCCTTCGCCAAGGCCAGCTTCGATTTCCTCAAGGGCCTGCCGGCCTGACCTGAAGGGTCCTCGCCGGTACCGTCCCGTCTCTCTTAACTGTCATGCCCGGGCTTGACCCGGGCATCCAGAGGGCCTCGGCAGCTTCTGGATTGCCGGGTCGAGCCCGGCAATGACAGGGTGGGGAAGGAAGAGGTGGCACCGACGGACGACCAAACGACACCCCCGGAGACTCCATCCATGACCCCCGTCACCCTCGGCATCATCGGCTGCGGCAACATCAGCGACGCCTATTTCCGCGGCGCCGCCGGTTCCAGCCTGGTGCGCGTCAAGGCCTGCGCCGACCTGCGGCGCGAGGCTGCCGAAGCCAAGGCCCAGCTGTACGGCGTCCAGGCACTCTCGGTCGACGAGCTGCTGGCCGACCCCGAGATCGAGATCGTCATCAACCTGACCGTGCCGCTGGTCCATGCCGCGGTCGGACTGCAGATCATCGCCGCCGGCAAGCATGTCTATTCCGAGAAGCCGCTGGCGGCGACGCTGGCCGACGCCCGCGCCCTGGCCCAGGCCTCGGCGACAGCCGGGCTGCGCATCGGCTGCGCCCCCGACACCTTCCTCGGCGGCGCCCACCAGGCCTGCCGCCGGGTGATCGACGAGGGTCGCATCGGCCAGGTGGTCGGCGGCGCCGCGGCGGTGATCTCGCGCGGCATGGAGAGCTGGCACCCGAACCCGGAATTCTTCTTCAAGCCGGGCGGCGGGCCGATCCTCGACATCGGGCCGTACTACGTCACCCAGCTGATCAACCTGCTCGGCCCGGTGAAGCGGGTGGCGGCGGTCGCCACCAAGGGCTACCCGACCCGCAAGGTCACCAGCGAGCCGCTCAACGGCCAGATCATCCAGGTCGAGGTGCCGACCACGGTCAACGGCGTGCTGGAGTTCGAGAGCGGCGCCAACATCTCGCTGACCGCCTCCTGGGACGTGTGGAAGAACAAGCGCATCCCGTTCGAGATCTACGGCACCGAGGGCTCGCTGCTGGTGCCCGACCCGAACTTCTTCGGCGGCGCGCCGCAGATCACCGACCAGGGCGGCGACTGGCAGGATGTCGACATCGCGGCCCATCCCTTCGGCGTGCCGAACCGGCCGCTGAAGGACGGCCGCTCGGTCGCCGACTACCGCATCATCGGCGCGCTCGACATGGCGATCGCGATCCGCGAGGGCCGGCCGCACCGCGCCTCCGGCGACCTGGCGCTGCACGCGCTGGAGGTGATGGAGGCGTTCAGCCGGTCCTCGACCGAGGGCCGCCACGTCACCATCGAGAGCGTCTGCCAGCGGCCGGAGCCGGTGCCGCTCGGCACCGACGAGTCGGTCTTCGTCACGGCGCGCAAGGCGGCTTAAGATCGTCGCTTAACCTATTGCTGTCATTGCCGGGCTTGACCCGGCAATCCAGAAGATGTCGAGGGTCTCTGGATGCCCGGGCCAAGCCCGGGCATGACAGTTCGGGGGTTGCGGCTTGCCTGTATTGTCCGCCCCCGCCATTCTCGGCCGTCACCGACCGGGATTGCCATGACCGCCCTCGACGCCGCCTTCCTCGCCCGCCTCGACGCGCTGCTCGGCGCGGGCGGGGTCGCACGGGCGGAAGCCCTGGCCGGGGTCGATCCCGGCTATCACCCCGACAATCTCGCAGCCGGCGTCCAGGCCTCGCCCCGCACGGTGGACGAGGCTTCCGCGGTGCTGGCGCTGTGCCATGAGGCGAGTGTCTCCGTGGTGCCGCATGGCGGCCGCACCGGCCTGGTCGGCGGCGGCGCCTCGCAGCCCGGGCAGATCGTGCTCAGCACCCGGCGGCTCGACCGCATCGTCGAGATCGACACCGCCGCGCGCCTCGCCGTGGTCGAGGCCGGGGTGACGCTGCAGCAGCTCCAGGAGGCGGCGGCCGGGCATGGCCTGACCCCCGGCATCGACCTAGCCGCCCGCGGCTCCGCCACCATCGGCGGGCTGATCGCCACCAATGCCGGCGGCATCGAAGCGTTCCGCCGCGGCACCATGCGGCACCGGGTGTTCGGGCTGGAGTTCCTGGGTGCCGACGGCACCGTGGTCTCCGACCTGGTGCGGGTGCTGAAGAACAACACCGGCTACGACCTGAAAGACCTGATCGCCGGGTCGGAGGGCACGCTCGGCATCGTCACCCGCGCCGTGATCCGGCTGGAGCGGCTCGTGCCGCCGGCGGCGACGGCGCTGATCGCCTGCGCCTCGGCCGAGGCGGCGCTGACAGTGGCAGGGCGGCTGCGCGACCGCTTCCCCGGCCGGCTGCGGGCGCTGGAGATCCTGTGGCACGCCTATGCCGAGACGGTGGCGCAGGAGCATGGCGTGGCCCTGTCCGGCTTCGGCCTCGACCCGGCGCCGGTCTATCTGCTGACCGAGGCCGAGCAGGACCCGGACATCGACATCGCCGCGGCGATGGAGGCCGAGATCGGGGCGCTGTGGGAGGAGGGGCCGGTCACCGGCGCCGCTTTGGCCCAGAACGAGCGGCAGCGCGAGATGTTCTGGAGCATCCGCGACGATTCCGATGCGGTCAGCCGGCCTTGCCCGGACGCCAAGACCTTCGACGTCTCGGTGCCGCTGTCGGCGCTGCCCGGCTATGTCGAGCGGATCCGCTCGGAGCTGGCGGCGACGTTCTCGCCGGCGATGCGGGTCTATGTCTTCGGCCATCTCGCCGACGGCAACCTGCACGTCATGGTCGGCGACCGGCCGGAGGGGTCGGAGGCGCGGATCGAGGCGATCCTCTATGACGGCCTGGCCGATTCCGGCGGCTCCTTCTCCGCCGAGCACGGCATCGGGCTGGAGAAGCAGGCCGCCTTCCGCCGCTACGGCGACCCGGCCCGGCGGGTTGCGATGGCCGCGATCAAGGCGGCGCTGGACCCGAAGGGCATCCTCAACCCGGGGAAAATCCTTTCCTAAGCGAGCGGCCGGGCCTTCAGCCAGAGGAACAGCGGCAGCCGCATCCATTGCTGCAGCCGGTCGTTCCCCTCCGGATGGTCCGGCTGCGGCTCACGGATCGAGGTGATGGCGAGGCCGGCGGCCTCCAGCGCCGCGGCATAGGCCTCCAGCGGCTGCGACCAGCCGGCGAAGTCCATGCGCAGCCCGTCGCGCTCCTCGCTGCCCTCGAAGCGCTCGCGGCCGTAATAGCTGCCCTCGAAGACGAAGGGCGCGTCCGGCTCCGGCCCGGCGAAGCGGCCGCGGTCGCGGAACGGATGGACCAGCGATACCATCAGCGTGCCGCCCGGGCGCAGCACGCGCCGGACCTCGCGCAGGGCGCCCGGCACGTCCTCGACATCCATCAGCATGTTGTAGGCGACCACCAGGTCGAAGCGGCCATCCGCGAAGGGCAGGGCGGAGGCGTCGGCCACGGCGTAGTCCTGGGCGGAGCCGGACTCGGCCGCGATCTCGACCAGCTCGGCCACAGTGTCGGCGGCGGTGACGTGCCAGCCCAGCGCCGTCAGCTCGCGCGACACCCGGCCCTCACCGCAGCCGAGGTCCAGCGCCTCGCCCGAGCCGCGGCCGATATAGCCGACCAGCGCATCGCGATAGGCCCAGAAGGCATCATGGCCCGGCTTCCGCGCCCAGGCCGTCCAGTCCCGCGCGACGCGGGCCCAGTGCTCCCGGTCGATCGACGTATTGGTCATCATCGGTCTCCGGCAAAAGGAAAGGGCGGCCGCAACCGGCCGCCCCCCTCGGTCAGCCTTCGGCTACTTGACCTTGGAGAACGCCGTCGGCTTCAGGATCGTGTTGGTGATGTGCGAGACGATCGGGCCGTCGCGCTCGGTCCCGGCGCGCTTCTCAAGCCACTCCGGATCGGTGGCGAAGGCGGTCCATTTCTGCTCCCGCTCGGCCAGCGATTCCCATTCGAGCAGGTAATACAGGGCCTGGTTGCTCTCGCCGATGTCGACGGTCCAGAAGCCGGCCTGGCGGATGCCGAAGCGCTCCCAGATTTTCAGGGTGATGGTCTCGAAGCGGTTCACCACCGCCGGCAGCTTGCCCGGCACGGCGTAATAGACGCGCAGCTCGTGAATCATTCTGATCTCCTCCCGCAGGGGAGGGGACTCTGGCCCCGCCGCGCTCCGATTGCAATCGTCCGGCAAAAGGCCGGCAACCGGCGCCGCTCAGCCCTTGTCGTGGTAGGGGTTCTTCGGCTGGCGCAGCATCATCCGGATCGGCACGCCGGCCAGGGCGAAGCTGTCGCGCAGCCCGTTCACCAGGTAGCGCAGATAGCTGTCCGGGAACTCCTCGGCCTGGGACACGAACAGCGCGAAGGTCGGCGGCCGGCCCTTGACCTGGGTGATGTAGCGGATCTTCAGGCGGCGGCCGCGCACCAGCGGCGGCGGATGCGCCTCCAGCATCGCCGGCAGCCAGCGGTTGAGCGGGCCGGTGCGGACCCGGCGGTTCCACACCTTGTGGATGTCCAGCACCGCGTCCATCAGCTTGTCCAGCTTCTGGCCGCGCAGGGCGGAGATGGTGACGGTCGGCACGCCGCGCACCTGCGGCATCGAGGTCTGCAGCTTGTCGCTGAGCTGCCGCAGCGCCGCGGCATGGTCCTCGACCGAGTCCCATTTGTTGATCGCGATGACCAAGGCGCGGCCTTCCTCGATCACGTGCCGGGCGATGGTCAGGTCCTGCTTGTCCATGATCGCGCCGGCATCCAGCAGCAGCACGCAGACATGCGCCAGCCGGATCGTCTCCAGCGTGTCGCCGACCGACATGAACTCGACCTTGTCGTCGATCTTGTCGATCCGGGCCTTGCGCCGCAGCCCGGCGGTGTCGACCAGGTGGATCGCCTGGCCGCGCCAGGTCCAGTCGACGCCGATGGCGTCGCGGGTGATGCCGGCTTCCGGCCCGGTCAGCACCCGCTCCTCGTCCAGCAGGGCGTTCATCAGCGTCGACTTGCCGACATTCGGGCGGCCGATGATGGCCAGGCGGATCGGCCGGGCCAGGTCGCGTTCCGGATCGACCGTGTCGCCCTCGCCCTCCTCCTCCGGCATCGGGGCGTCGTCACCGTCGTCGAAGGCCGCGGTGTCCTCGTCCTCGGCCGGCATCAGCGGCCGCAGCGCGTCGACAAGGTCGACCAGCCCCTCGCCATGCGCGGCGGAGACGGCGATCGGCTCGCCCAGGCCCAGCGACCAGGCCTCGTGCAGCCCGGCCTCGGCGGCGCGGCCCTCGCATTTGTTGGCCAGCAGCAGCACCTTGCCACCCTGGCGCCGCAGCCATTGCGCGAAGTGCTTGTCCAGCGGCGTCACCCCGGCGCGGGCGTCGATCAGCATCAGCGCGACATCGGCCTCGCGCAGCGCCGCCTCGGTCTGCTGCCGCATCCGCGCCTCGAGGCTGTCGTCGAACGCCTCCTCCAGGCCTGCGGTGTCGATCACCCGGAAGCTCAGATCGGCCAGCCGGCCCTCGCCGATGCGCCGGTCGCGCGTCACCCCCGGCGTGTCGTCGACCAGGGCCATGCGCTTGCCGACCAGCCGGTTGAACAGCGTCGATTTGCCGACATTCGGCCGGCCGATGATGGCGAGGGTAAAGGGCATCTGTGCTCGGGACTGCTCAGCGATAGGCGGTCAGCGTGCCGCCGGTGCCGACAATATACAGCGTTCCGTCGGCGACCACCGGGGTGATCCGCGTCGCGTCGGTCTCGAAATGACCGGTGACCTCGCCGGTCTTGGGCGAGATCAGCACGCCGTCGCCGGTCGAGCTGGCCAGGATCAGCGTGTCGCCGGCCAGCACCGGGCCGGTCCAGGTGATCGGGCCTTCCTTGTCGTCGGGGTCGGTCCAGCGCTCCAGCTCGCGGGTCCAGCGCACCTTGCCGGTGTTGCGGGCCAGCGCCACCACGATGCCGTCAGTGGAGACCAGATAGACGGTGTCGCCGGCCACCCAGGGCATCTGGGTGCCGCTGATCGGCTGCTCCCAGACCGTGATGCCGGAGCGCATGTCGATGCCGACCGCCTGGTTGCCATGGCTGACCGCGACCACCAGCTCGCCGTCGATCGCCGGCAGGGCGGTGATGTCGGCCAGGCCGGCCAGGGCGCCCGCGGCGCGCGCGGCGCCGCCGCCGACGTTGGCCGACCACACCGGCCGGCCGTTCTCGATGCGCAGGCCGTACAGCTCGCCCGAGGAATAGGGCACCACCACCACGCCGGCATCCACCGCGGCGCTGCCGCCGCCGAGCAGGGCGGAGGCTTCGGTGATGCCGCTGTGGTTCCACACCTCGGTGCCGGTCTTGGCGTCCAGCACCTCGGTCTGGTTGTCGACGGTGATGGTGACGACGCGGCCCTGGGTCACGGTCGGCGCGCCCCGCACCGGCCCGGCCAGCTTGCTGCGCCAGATCAGGCCGCCATTGATCGGGTCGACCGCCACCGCCTCGCCGAAGCCGGTGGTGGCGTAGACCGTGCCGTCGGCATAGGCGGCGCCGCCGCCGATCGGCACGCTGTCCTGCTCCGGATCCGCCACCCGCACCCGCCAGTAGGAGCGGCCGGTGGCGGCATCGAGCGCGTTCAGCCGGCCGGAGGCGTCGGTGATGTAGACCTTGCCGTCGGCGATCACCGGGCCGGTCAGCAGCGCCGTGCTGCTGCTGTCGCCGCTGCCGATGCTGCTGCGCCAGGCCCGCTGGAACGGGATCTTCAGCGCCAGGTTGCCGTTGACGTGGTTCACCGCCCCGCCGGGATTGCGCCAGTCGGGGTTGGTGCGCACCGCCGGCAGCACGGCCGGCTGCCCCGCATCGGCCGCCGGCTCCAGCCCCTCGGTGCGGCTGATCACCGCGATCCGCTCGCCCGGCAGCGGCGTCTTGGCGTCCTTGAACCAGCTGCAGGCGCTGAGGACCCCGGCGAGCGCGAGAATGGAGATCCGGGGCAGCAGGTGGCGTCGCCGCATGGCGTGGTCCCTCAATTGCTCGAAATGCTGAGGAGCTGGTCGGCCCGGCTGCGCACGCCGGGGGGCGAGGCGGGGTCCTTCGACAGCGCCTCGAAGATCTCGCGGGCCTTGGCCGCATCCTTCTGGCGCAGGGCCAGCAGGCCCTGCAGCTCGCGCGCCGAGCTGCGCCAGGGCGCGCCGTCGGCGGCCAGCGGCGCCAGCTCGTCATTCAGCGCCGCGGGGTCGCCGTCGTCGAGACGGGCCATGACCGAATAGAGCCGGGCGAGGTCGCGCACCACCGAATTGACGCCGCTGTCGCCGGCGATCTGCTGGTAGATCTTGCCGGCCTCGTCGCGCTTGCCGGCATCGAGGGCGGCGCGCGCCTCCAGCAGGCGGGCCAGGGCGGCGCGGTCGGCGCTGCTGTCGGCGGCGACGGCGGCGTAGATCGAGGCGGCGTTCTGCGGATCGGCGGCGGCCTGCTGCTGGGCGTCGGCCAGCGCCTTGGTCTGGGACTGCGCCTGGCTCTGGCTGTAGCTGCGCCAGCCGACGAAGGCGGCGGTGCCGAGGACGATCGCGACCGCGCCCGCGATGATCAGCGTGCCGTGGCGGTTCCAGATCGCCTTGACGCGATCCTCGCGCAGGGCTTCGTCGACTTCGCGGAAGATATCGGTCATTCACAGGGTTCCGAACAGGGCGCCGCCTCGGCCGGGCGTCGCGGCCGAGCCGCCTTACCTAGACGATTGGTTCCGGGAAGACAATCCAACGGTGTGGCGGCGATATGGCGATGTGCCGCGGCCGGGCGATCCGGCCGCTCCCGCAATCGCAGCGACTCTGTCTGGACGCGGCGCCGGATTTGTCCAACACTCCCTTCACCGACTCAACGGTGTCGAGGCGTCCCGTCGGCGCATGTCGCAGGTTCTCGATCTCTCCCAGATACGGCGCCGCCGCGGGCGCGTCTATTTCAACCGCGGCGAACTCGGCCAGCTGCTCGGCCTCTATTTCGATCGCGTCGCCGCCGGCGAGTGGCGCGACTACGCGATCGACCATGGCGTCGGCATCGCCGTGTTCAGCGTGTTTCGGCACAGCCACGACCGACCGCTCTACGGCATCTGCAAGGTGCTGGCCGCGCAGGGGACGGAATACTGCGTCTATGAGGGCCGGCATCGGCTCCGCCGCAGCCACACCCTGGCCGAGGCGCTAGAGCTGTTCGAGCGCAAGCTGACGCTGGTCCGCGACTGACCCCCCGAGTCCCTATCCCTTATCCAGGCGGCATCATGACCGACTTCGCCCTCTATCCCAGCCTGCAGGACCGCGCCGTGCTGGTCACCGGCGGCGGCTCCGGCATCGGTGCCGCCCTGGTCGAGCATTTCGTCCGCCAGAACAGCCGGGTGGTGTTCTGCGACATCGACGCGGACTCGTCGCGGGCGCTGGCCGAGCGGCTGGCGGGGGAGGGGCTGGCGGCCCCGGCCTTCCTGCCCTGCGACCTGCGCGACATCGATGCGCTGCGCGCCATGGTGCGGGCGGCGGAGGCGGCGGTCGGGCCGATCCGGGTGCTGGTCAACAATGCCGGCCACGACCAGCGCCACAGCATCGACGAGGTGACGCCGGAGTACTGGGACGACCGGCTGGCGGTGAACCTGAAGCACCAGTTCTTCGCGGTGCAGGCGGTGCGGCCGGCGATGCGCGACGCCGGCGGCGGGTCGGTGATCAATTTCGGCTCGATCTCCTGGCGCGCCGGGATGGGCGGGATGCCGGCCTACACCACGGCCAAGGCGGCGATCGAGGGGCTGACCCGCAGCCTGGCGCGCGACCTCGGGGTCGAAGGCATCCGGGTCAACTGCGTGCTGCCCGGCGCGGTCCGGACCGAACGGCAGGTCAAGCTCTGGTACACGCCGGAATACGTCGAGCGGATCATGGCGTCGCAATGCCTGAAGGGCTTCGTCGAGCCGGAGGACATCGCCCGCATGGTCGCCTTCCTGGCTTCCGACGACGCCCGCATGTGCACCAGCCAGACCTATGTCGTCGACGGCGGCTGGATCTGAATCTGGTACCATCGATCACCCTCATCTGGATCTAACGGCCGCGGCCGAAACCCAGCATGCTGCAATCGACCCGGCATTCGGCCGGACCGTCGCGATGGCCCGGCGCTGCCGGGGAGGGGGGCGCGATGCGCGTGACCTGGCCGCTCGGCTCAGGGGGTCAGCAGCGTGGTTTCGATCCGGGCCGCCGGCGCGATCGCTCGGATGCCGTCGGCCAGCGCCCGACCGACCGCCTCCAGCGCCGCGACCGGCATCGGCTCCAGCCGCTCGATCACGAACCACATCTCGGTGGTCGACAGGTCCAGCCGGGTGCGCGGGCCCTGGCGCCAGTTCCAGCGCCGGCAGGTGACGCCGCGGTCGTCGCGCCAGACCACCTCGCCCGGCTCCGGGTGCTCGGCCGCGGCCTCGCCGTTCGCCAGCGTCTCGAAGGTCTCGTCACCCGTGGCCCGCACCAGCCGCGGCGGCCCCTGATAGGCGGCCAGGTCCTCGCCGCCGATCGGCACCGCCCAGCGCACGCTCAGCGCGTTGTACAGGTCGACCATGCGGTTGATCGGCGGCAGCCCGCCGTCGCGCTGGGCCCGCTTGCGCAGCGCCTCGGCCGAGCAGGGCGTGCGCTGCGGCTTGGCGCCGAAGCCGCGATAGGCCTCGCGCCACGCCTCCAGATGCGCCGCCCCCCAGTCCGGCCCCGCCGCCGCGGCCTCGCAGGCCTCGGCCAGCCGGGCCGTGCTGTCGGCGTCGCTCGGGCCGTTGCGGGCGCCACGCGCCACCAGGCTCAGCGCCACGAAGTCGGGGTGCAGCGCCCGGACGGCAGGATCGACGATGGGTGGGGGCGACAGCATGGGCTCGGTTCGCTAAATTGACCGGATGGATCACTTTGTTGAATAGGCCAAAATGACCGAAAAGGTCAATGTAATGACCGATATCGCACCCGACGGCGCTGAGGCGGAGACCGTGGCAGTGGCGCGCCATGTCGCCGAGCTGCGGCGGGCGCGGCACCTGTCGCTGGACGCGCTCGCCCGGCTGTCCGGCGTCAGCAAGGGCATGCTGGTGCAGATCGAGAACGCCCGCTCGAATCCCTCGATCGCCACGCTGTGCCGGGTGGCCGCGGCGCTCGGCGTCTCGGTGGCGCAGCTGGTGGATCTGGGCGGCGAGGATGTGGTGCGGCTGGTCGGGCCGGAGGAGGCGGCGCGGCTCTGGGCCGGGCCGGAGGGCGGCCGGGCGGTGCTGCTGGTCGGCAGCGAGGGGCCCGACATGCTGGAGCTGTGGAGCTGGGAGCTGAAGCCGAAGGAGCGGCACGTCTCCGACCCGCACCCGCCCGGCACGCGCGAGCTGCTGCATGTCACCGCCGGCACGCTGCTGCTCGAGGTCGAGGGCCGGGCGCACGAGGTGCAGGCCGGCGCCTCGGCCCTGCTGTACGGCGACCGGCCGCACGCGTATGCCTGCAAGGGAACGCGGTCGGTCCGCTTCACCATGGCGGTGATGGAGCCGCATGCCGTAAGGCGATTCTGAAAAAGGCGGGAGAGCCGACACGGCCCTCCCGCGTCGCCTTACGCGGCCATCCCGGCCAGCAGGACGTATTTCAGCTCCACGAACTCCTCGATGCCGTGATGCGAGCCCTCGCGGCCGAGGCCGGATTCCTTGACCCCGCCGAAGGGCGCGACCTCGGTGGCGACGACGCCGGCATTGACCCCGACGATGCCGTAATCCAGCGCCTCCGCCACCCGGAACACCCGGCCCAGGTCGCGGGCATAGAAATAGGCGGCCAGGCCGAAGGGCGTGGCATTGGCCTGGGCCACCACATCCGCCTCGTCGCGGAAGCGGTAGACCGGGGCCAGCGGGCCGAAGGTCTCCTCCTGCGTCACCACCATCTCGGTGGTGGCGCCGGACAACACGGTCGGCTCGAAGAAGGTGCCGCCCAGGGCGTGGCGATGGCCGCCGGTGACGACCGCGGCGCCCTTGGCCGTGGCGTCGGCGATGTGGCGCTCGATCTTCTCCACCGCCTCCATGGTGATCAGCGGGCCCTGGACCACGCCGGCCTCGACGCCGTTGCCGACCTTCATCGCCTTCACCTTGGCGGCGAAGCGGGCGACGAAATCGTCATAGACCGCGTCCTGGACGTAGATCCGGTTGGCGCAGACGCAGGTCTGGCCCATGTTGCGGAACTTCGAGGCCAGGGCGCCCTCGACGGCCGCGTCGATGTCGGCGTCGTCGAACACGATGAAGGGCGCGTTGCCGCCCAGTTCCAGCCCGACCTTCTTCACCGTGTCGGCGGCCTGGCGCATCAAGAGCTTGCCGACCTCGGTCGATCCGGTGAAGCCGACGAACTTCACCGCCGGATGGCCGGTCAGCACCTTGCCGATCTTCGGCGCGTCGCCGGTGATGACGTTCAGCACGCCGGCCGGCACGCCGGCGCGCACCGCCAGCTCGGCCAAAGCGAGGGCGGTCAGCGGCGTCTCCGGCGCCGGCTTGATCACGGCGGTGCAGCCGGCAGCGAGGGCCGGCGAGACCTTGCGGGTGATCATCGCCGCCGGGAAGTTCCAGGGAGTGATCGCCGCGACCACGCCGATCGGCTGGCGCATCACCAGGATGCGGGCATCGGCGCGGTGGCTCGGGATGGTCTCGCCATAGATGCGCTTGGCCTCCTCGGCATAGAACTCGACGAAGGAGGCGGCGTAGTCGACCTCGCCCCGCGCCTCGGCCAGCGGCTTGCCCTGCTCGCTGGTCATGATCAGGGCGATGTCCTCCTTGTTCGCCAGGATCAGGTCGAACCAGCGGCGCAGGATGACGGAGCGCTCCTTGGCGGTCTTCTTCGCCCAGGGGCCGAAGGCGGCCTCGGCGGCCTCGACCGCGTCGGTGGCCTCGGCCTCGCCGAAGCGGGGCACGCGGCCCAGCGTCTCGCCGGTCGCCGGGTTGGTCACCGGGTCGACGGCCTCGCCGATCCAGGAGCCGCCGATCAGGTTCTGGCTCTTCAGCAGGGTCGGGTCGTTCAGGGGCAGGGTGGTCACGGTCGACATTGGGGACCTCACGGGGTCACGGAACGGGGTGCGCCGACGAGGCGCACACTCTCTCGTCATTCCCGCGAAAGCGGGAATCTCTTCGGTCGATGCTTCGCGAGATCCCCGCTTTCGCGGGGATGACGCAGTCGCAGTGGGTCGATCAGGCGGCCGCCAGCGCCGTCTCCAGCACGTCCAGGCCTTCGTCGACGATGGCGTCGCTGGCGGTCAGCGGCACCAGGATGCGGACGACATTGGCGTTGACGCCGCAGGACAGCAGCACCAGGCCGTTCTCATAGGCCTTCTGGGTCACTTTCTTGGTGGCGTCGGCATCAGGCTCGTAGGCGCCGCGCGACTTGACGATCTCGAAGGCGACCATGCCGCCCAGGCCGCGGATGCCGGCGATCGGCAGCAGGTCGTTGCGCCGGGACAGCGTCTCCAGCCGCGCCTTGATCCGGGCGCCGATGGCGTTGGAGCGCTCCAGCAGCTTCTCCTCCTTGAACACCTCCAGCACCGCCAGCGCCGCGGCGCATGCCAGCGGGTTGCCGGCATAGGTGCCGCCCAGCCCGCCCGGGTCGGCCGCGTCCATGATCGGCGCCCGGCCGATCACGCCGGACAGCGGGAAGCCGCCGGCCAGGCTCTTGGCGACGCAGATCAGGTCGGCCTCGACGTCGAAATGCTCCATCGCGAACATCTTGCCGGTGCGGCCGAAGCCGGTCTGCACCTCGTCGGCGATCAGCACGATGCCGTGCTCGTCGCAGACCCGGCGCAGGGCGCGCATCAGCTCGACCGGGACCTCGTAGAAGCCGCCTTCGCCCTGCACCGGCTCGATGATGATGGCGGCGACGCGCGACGGGTCGACATCGGCCTTGAACAGGAAGCTCAGCGCCTTCAGCGAATCCTCGACGGTGACCCCGTGCTGGGCCACCGGGAAGGGCAGGTGCCAGACCTCGGGCAGCACCGGGCCCAGGCCCTTCTTGTAGGGCACCACCTTGCCGGTCATGGCCGAGGCCATCACGGTGCGGCCGTGGAAGGCGCCGGTGAAGGAGATCACGCCGCTGCGGCCGGTGGCGGCGCGGGCGATCTTGACCGCGTTCTCGGTCGCCTCGGCGCCGGTGGTGAAGAACACGGTCTTCAGCGGGCCGCTGATCGGCGCCAGCGCGTTCAGCTTCTCGGCCAGCTCGATATAGGGCTCGTACAGCATCACCTGGAAGCAGGTGTGGGTGAAGTTCGCCATCTGCTCCTGGACCGCGGCGATCACCTTCGGGTGGCAATGGCCGGTGTTGACCACCGCGATGCCGCCGGCGAAGTCGACATAGCGCTTGCCCTCGACATCCCAGATCTCGGCGTTCAGCGCCCGGGCGGCGGAGATCGGCGTCGTGTGCCCGACCCCGCGGATGACGGCGGCGTTGCGGCGCTGGAAAAGCTCGGCATTGGTGGTCATGGCATCCCCTCGGTGTTTGAGCTCCTCGGACAAGAAGGTCGGTGCGGCAGCCTCGTTGCACAATCGCCTAGTTTGAACGTGTCTGGTGCATTCTATGCACCGTTGCCGTTCGGTGTCGCGAACAGATCGCGCAGCCAGTCCCGCAGCGTGGCCAGGCCGGGCTCGTCCCAGCGCGCCGCCTCGGACAGGAAGTAATAGCCGCCGAGGCGGAGGTCGGACGGCACCATCTCGACCAGCCCACCGGAAGCCAGGTCCTCGCCGGCCAGCACGGCGTTGGCCAAGGCGACGCCCTGGCCCAGCCGCGCCGCCTCGATCGCCAGATGGGCATGCCACAGCCGCGGGCCGCGCAGCGGCGGCAGTTCCGCCACCCCGGCCTTGCGCAGCCAGCGCTCCCACTGCTCGGTCGATTCCTCGTGGATCAGCGGCACCCGCAGCAGGTCGGCGGGCGCCGCGACATCGGCATGGCGGGCGCGGAAGGCGGCGCTGGCGACCGGGAAGACGCGCGGGCTGGACAGCAGTTCGGCCCGCACCCCGTCGCGCGGCGCGGCCGCCTCCAGATAGATGATCTCGGCATCCGCCTCGTCGCGCGCGAAATCGGGCCGGGCCAGGGTCGGCAGCAAGGTGATCTCATGCTCCGGCAGCAGCGCCTCCAGCTCCGGCAGCTTCGGCAGCACCCGGCGCGAGGCGACGCCGGGGGCGCACCAGATCGCCAGGGTGCGGCGGCGCGGCGCCGACAGCTCGGCGGTGGCGCGCTCGATCAGGTCCAGCGCCTGGGCCACCTGGGCCAGGTAGCGCCCGCCTTCCGGCGTCAGCGCCAGGCCGCGCCCGGCCGGCCGCAGCAGCCGCGCGCCCAGCCGCTGCTCCAGGTTGCGGACATGGCGCGACACCACGGTGTGGCTGACCGCCAGCTCCTCCCCGGCGGCGCGGACGCTGCCGAGGCGGCCAACGGCCTCGAAGGCGCGGAGCGCGAGCAGCGGGGGCAGGCGGCGGGCCATGGCGGTCTCGGGTCGGGATCGGGCGAGGCGGACGCTAGCACGGTGGCGGCGTCGGGCGCTGCGCCGCCGTTCTGTGAATTTTTTCACGAATGCGCGGAATCCGGATTGCCGAACGATGCCGAGCCAGATTTAAGCTGATGTGGTTTCGCGACAGCCGGAGGCTCGGCCGCGATCCAAATCTGAAAACTGGAGGGGATTTCATGCCGGTGTTTTCGGGCACGGCGGCGGCCGACAGGATTGTCGGCGGCGCCGAGGCAGACAAGCTGTACGGTCTGGACGGCAACGACAGTCTCGACGGCCGCGACGGCGACGACTGGCTGGTGGGTGGGGCCGGCGGCGACCTCATGGCCGGTCGGCTCGGCAACGACTTCTACGACGTGGATTCCTCCGGCGACCGAGTGGTGGAGCACGCGGGCGAGGGCGTCGACCGGGTGCGCGCCTGGATCAGCTACCAACTCACCGCCAATGTGGAGAGCCTGACTCTCGCAGGCACGGCCGATCTGACCGGGACGGGGAATTCGCTGGCCAACACGATCATCGGCAATGCCGGGAACAACGTCCTGAACGGCGGCGCCGGCGATGACGTCCTAGCCGGGGGCGAGGGCCAGGACATTTACGACGTGGACTCGGCCGGCGACAAGGTGATCGAGCATGCGAGTGAGGGCCACGACCGGGTCAACGCGTCGATCAGCTATGCCCTGAGCGCCAATGTGGAGGACCTGACTCTCGTCGGCACCGGCAACCTGACCGGCACCGGCAACTCGCTGGCCAATAGGATTCTCGGCAACGCCGGGAACAATGCCCTGAATGGTGGCGCCGGCGACGATACCCTGGCCGGTGGCCTCGGCAACGAAGTGTACGACGTGAATTCCGCTGGAGACCGTGTGGTGGAGCATGCGGGCGAGGGCTATGATCGGGTGCGGGCGTCGGTCAGCTACACGCTGAGCGCCAATGTTGAAGAGTTGAGCCTGACAGGCACAGGCGCCATCAATGGCACCGGCAACTCTCTCGACAATACCATTTTTGGAAATTCTGGTGACAATGTCCTGGACGGCGGCAAAGGATACGACATCCTTGTTGGCGGAGGCGGGAACGATACATACAATATTTCGTCGCTAGAATATATTGATGACAAGATTATAGAAAAAGATGATGGTGGAGTTGATACCGTAATAAGTTCAATTGATCATTGGAGTTTGGCGAGTAATGTCGAAAATTTAATAATGACTAATGAATTTTATGCCATTGGTATCGGAAATACGTTGAATAATATGATCATTGGTACCGCAGGCGGTGACCAAATTCACGGAAAGTCTGGGAATGATATTCTTTCCGGAAATGGTGGATCAGATCGAATATTCGGTGAAGATGGTGACGATACGATTCGAGTCGGAGACGGAGCTGATCTCATCAATGGTGGGGATGGAAATGATAAAATCTTCACCGGAGCAGGCGATGTGACGGTAGATGGTGGATCCGGCGACGATATTATTGAATCCGGAGCAAGATCAACGATCATGGGTGGTGATGGAAACGATATTATAAGAGGCAGCGATGGACCTAACCAGCTCTGGGGAGGACGCGGCGATGATTACCTGGAGGGAGGATTGGGGACGGATCGGTTTTCGTTTTCCAGCATACAGAATGGAATTGATACGATAGCAGATTTTAGGTCCATGGAGGGCGACGAACTACTCTTTAAAGGGTTATTGCATGGTTCATTCAGCTATCTCGGTTCAGCAGACTTCACGGGGAGTGGCAACAGCGAGGCGCGATTCGCGAACGGGCAGGTCCTGGTGGATACGGACGGCAACGGAACGGCGAACATCACGATCAAGCTGACCGGGATCACCGACACATCCCAGCTTCATGCCTCTGACTTCGCTTTTTAAGTGACGGATAGCGGGGTAGGCGGGGACGTCGCGGTCTCCGCTCCGCATTTCCGAATGCTGCATTGCGGTATTCGTATGACGTTTGGCGCAGGTAAGCACGCGCCTAAGGGTAACGTCCCGTCACCGGATTCGCGCCTCATGCCGCTGCCGCTCCTCGCCCTGGCCTTTGCCGCGTTCGGCATCGGCACCACCGAGGGGCAGGCGGCGGGCCATGGCGGTCTCGGGTCGGGGCCGGGGCGGGCGAGGCGGACCCTAGCGCGACGGCGGCACGGCCGGGCGTTCGGCCGATCTGTGAATTTTTTCACGAATTCGCAGAATCCGCATTGCCGAGCGGGGCGGAGCCGGGATTAAGCTGATCCGGGTGCGAGAAGGCCGGGGAACACCGGCCGCGGCGCGCCGGATTTGATGGGGGAGAGGATTTCATGCCGGTATTTTGGGGAACGGCGGCTGCCGACAGGATCGTCGGCGGCGCCGGGGCGGACCAGCTTTATGGCCAGGCCGGTGACGACACGCTTTATGGCGCGGCTGGCGACGACTGGCTGAACGGGGGGCTGGGCAGCGACCTCATGGTCGGAGGACTCGGCAACGACGTCTACTATGTCGCGGCCGCCGGCGATGGGGTGGTGGAGCGCGCGGGTGAAGGCACTGACTCGGTGCTGGCCTGGATCAGCTACCAGCTCGCCGCCAATGTCGAGCATCTGACGCTGTCCGGGACGGCCGATCTGGCCGGCACCGGCAACGCGCTGAACAACACCATCCTTGGCAATGCCGGAAACAACGTGCTCAACGGCGGCGCCGGGGCCGACACGCTGATCGGGGGCAAGGGCAACGACGTCTACGACGTCGATTCGACCGGCGACCGGGTCCAGGAGTCGGCGAACGAGGGCTATGACCGGGTGCGGGCCTCGGTCAGCTTCACGCTCGGCGCCAATGTCGAGGAACTGAACCTGACCGGCGCGGCTGCCATCAACGGCATCGGCAATGCTCTCGCCAACACCATCGTCGGGAATGCGAGGAACAACCTGCTCAACGGCGCGGCCGGCGACGATATGCTGATCGGAGGCAAGGGCGACGACATCTACTATGTCGGCGCAGCCGGCGATTTGGTGGTGGAGCGGGCGGGCGAGGGCGTCGACCAGGTGCGCGCCTGGGTCAGCCATCAGCTCGCCGCCAATGTCGAGATCCTGATCCTCGACGGGCTCAACAATATCGACGGCTTCGGCAATGCGCTGAACAACACGATCTTCGGCAGCACCGAAGACAATGTCCTGAACGGCGGTGCCGGCGACGACCTGCTGGTCGGCGGCTTGGGCCGCGACGTCTACGACCTCGATTCCTCGGGAGACAGGATCCAGGAAGCGACGAATGAGGGATGGGACCGGGTGCGGGTGGCGTTCAGCTACGCGCTCGGTGCCAATCTCGAAGAGCTCAACCTGACCGGTGTCGCCGATGTCGATGGCTCCGGCAACGCATTGAACAACACGCTCACGGGCAACGGTGGGGCCAACACGCTCAAGGGCAGCTTCGGCGACGACGTCCTGATGGGAGGAGAAGGCGATGACGAACTCCTCGGCGGGGCCGGGAAGGACAAGCTTCTGGGCGGAGGCGGGAACGACCTGCTGATCGTCCAAGACGATCTGGTCGTGGGGGAGATCTATGATGGCGGCGCCGGCACCGACACTCTGACGATTGCGTCCAACGGCGCGGATCTGAGGGGAGCCTATATCGCCGGTATCGAGACATTCGACGTATTCTACGCGACCGTGTCGTCCTCCCAGCTCTCAAGCTTTTCAGTCATCGACGCGGTTTTCAGGATTGATGTCGGAAGCAGCGGAGTGATTGATCTGAGGCATGCATCTCGGGTGAGTGCAGAAATAAATCTGAGTGAGGTCGGCAATACACTCTATCTTCCGGATCTGCCTGACGAGGGAAACTTCGTTTCCATATATGGCGGTGCCAGTTCTGATGTGGTGGTTGGCGGAAGCCGGCGAGAGTTCTTTCATGGACGCGCCGGGAACGACAGGCTCGAAGGCGCCGGCGGCGATGACCAACTCACCGGCGATGCCGGCAAGGATACGCTGCTCGGCGGGGCCGGCGACGACATCCTCGACGGCGCCGACGACGATGATGTCCTGGAGGGTGGTGCCGGTGCGGATCGGCTGACTGGAGGCGCCGGAAACGACCGCCTGGTGGGCGGCGAGGGTGACGATGTCTATGATTTTGGTTTCTACGCCCGCTCCGCGGGCGATGTTGTCGTCGAAGCTGCCGGGGCGGGAATCGACGAGGTCATCGCCAGCGTCGACTATACCCTTGATGCGAACATCGAGAATCTGACTTTGGCGGATACGCTATCTCTGCGTGGAATTGGGAATGCGCTGAACAATACCATGCGAGGCGGAGTCTACCTCGACGGCGGGGGCGGTGACGACACGCTGATCGGGGGAAATTACACCGACACCTATGTCGTGGATTCGGCCGGCGATGTGGTCATTCACCAGGGGAGCGGCAGCTTTCCGGATGGCACCATCAGGGCGTCCGCCAGCTATACCTTACCCGATCATGTCCAGACTCTGATCCTCACCGGGACTGGCAATCTCAACGGCACCGGGAACGGCCTCGCCAACCGGATCCACGGAAATGCGGGTAGCAATGTCCTGGATGGCGGCGGCGGAGATGACACGATCTACATCGACCGGGACGGCGATGTCCTGGCGGGCGAATCCTATCTGGGTGGCGCTGGGTATGATCAATTGTTCACAAGTTTTGATGTGTATGGGACGCAAGATTTTTCCAGAACTACAATATCTGGAATCGAATCACTGAACGCCCAAACAAGTATCATATTGACTCCGGCGCAAATCGAGCAATTTTCCAGCATCTTCGTTTACAGTTTAAGGATCACTGCAGGTGGTGTCATAGATCTATCCAATGCAAAGTCGGTCTCTATTGGCGAGCTGAACCTCTCCGACCATGCGACCACGCTCACTCTACCTAGTGCGCCGGCTATGTTCGGTATCCGCGTCAACGGCGGGGCAGCCGACGATGTGGTCTTGGCCCCGGTCGATCGCGCTGTTCTGTATGGTTATGGGGGCAACGATGTGCTGACCGCGGGAGCGGGAGTGGACTGGCTCGACGGCGGTGCTGGCAACGACCGCATGACGGGTGGGGCAGGTAACGACCACTACGAAGTGAATGCGACAGGCGACCAGATCATCGAACTCGCGGGAGGCGGCCTCGATGAGGTGGTCTCCATCGCTACCTTCACATTGAGCGCCAATGTCGAGAACCTGCAACTGCTTGGCACGGCGGCACTCAACGGGACCGGCAATGATCTGAACAACGGCATATCCGGGAACGACGGCGCCAATACGATTCTCGGCGGCGCAGGAGCCGACATGCTCTACGGCGAAGCAGGGAACGATGTACTCAATGGCGGGAGCGGAAACGACGATCTCGCCGGCGGCCTTGGCAGGGATACGCTGACGGGTGGTCTTGGGGCCGACCGATTCCTTGTAGACACGACTGAAAGCGGCACCATCTCGGATTTCGACAGATCCCAAGGGGACAAGCTCGCCGTCACATCTGTTGGTTCTTTCTCCTATCTGGGAAGTGGCAGCTTCACGGCGAGCGGGCATACGGAGGCACGGTTCGCCAATGGCGAGCTGCTCATCGACACCTATGGGGATGGCACAGCCGATACCATCGTGACGTTGACCGGGGTGACGTCCGCTTCCCAGATCACGGCGGCGGACTTCATCTTCTCCTGGTTCTGATGGTGCTGCCGCCGTCCTGCAGATATATGAATTTTTTCACGAATTCGCAGAATCCGCATTGCCGAGCGGGGCAGCGCCGGGATTAGCTGGTAGGGGCGCGAGAAGGCCGGGGAACACCAGCCGCGGCGCGCTGGATTTGATGGGGGAGAGGATTTCATGCCTGTAATTTGGGGAACGGCGGCCGCCGACGCGATCCTCGGCAGCACCGGGGCGGACCAGATCTACGGTCAGGCCGGCAACGACACGCTCTATGGCTCGGGCGGCGACGACTTGCTGAACGGAGGCCTGGGCAACGACCTGATGGGGGGAGGGCTCGGCAACGACGTCTACTACGTCGCCGCGGCCGGTGATGCGATCGTGGAGCGGGTCGGTGAGGGCACCGACTCGGTGCTGGCCTGGATCAGCTATCAGCTCGCCGCCAATGTCGAGGCACTGATCCTGCAGGGCGCGACCGCCATCAACGGCACCGGCAACGGACTGAACAACACGATCATCGGCAACACTGGGAACAACGTCCTCAACGGCGACGCCGGGAGCGACACGCTGGCCGGGGGCAAGGGGGATGACATCTACGACGTGGACTCGGTCGGCGACCGGGCCCAGGAGGCGGCGAATGAGGGTTATGATCGGGTGCGGGCCTCGGTCAGCTTCACGCTCGGAGCCAATCTCGAGGAACTCAGCCTGACCGGGACGGCCGCCATCAACGGCACCGGCAATGCGCTGGCCAACACCATCACCGGCAATGCCGGGAACAACCTGCTCAACGGCGCCGTCGGTGACGATCTGCTGATCGGCGGGAAGGGCAACGACATCTATTATGTGGCCGCGGCCGGCGACCGGGTGGTGGAGCAGGCGGGCGAGGGCACCGACCAGGTACTCGCCTGGATCAGCCATCAGCTCGCCGCCAACGTCGAGATCCTGGTCCTGCAAGGCACGAGCGCCATCAACGGCACCGGCAACGCGCTGAACAACACAATCATCGGCAATGCCGGCGACAATGTGCTCGACGGTGGGGCCGGGAGCGACACGCTGGCCGGAGGCAAGGGCAACGATATCTACGACGTCGACTCGGCTGGCGACCGAGCCCAGGAGGCAGCGAATGAGGGCTATGACCGGGTGCGGTCGGCGGTCAGCTTCGCGCTCGGCGCCAATATTGAGGAATTGAATCTGACCGGCGTGGCCGCCATAAACGGCATCGGCAACGCACTGAACAACATCATCATCGGCAATGCCGGGAACAACGTCCTCAACGGCGGTACGGGGAACGACACGCTGGTCGGGGGCGATGGTGGAGATATCTACGACGTGGACTCGGCCGGCGATCGGGTTCAGGAAGCGTCGGGCGGGGGCCGTGACCTGGTGCGGTCATCGGTCAGCTTCGCGCTCAGCGCCAATCTCGAGGAGCTGACCCTGACCGGTACCGTCGCCATCAACGGCACCGGCAATGCGCTGGCCAACACCATCACCGGCAACGCCGGAAACAACGTTCTCAACGGCGCCGCCGGCGACGACCTGCTGACGGGGGGCAAGGGCAACGACATCTATTACGTCGCGGCAGGCGGCGACCGGGTGGTGGAGCAGGCGGGCGAGGGCACCGACCAGGTGCTCGCCTGGATCGGCCATCAACTCGCCGCCAATGTCGAGATCCTGGTCTTGCAAGGCACGGCCGCCATCAACGGCATCGGCAACGCACTGGGCAACACTATCGTCGGAAATGCAGCCGAAAATGCACTGGACGGTGGCACAGGGGATGACGTGCTGACGGGGGGCGATGGGAACGATCAGCTTCAAGGCGGAGCGGGCAAGGACAAGTTGATCGGCGGAGATGGCAGCGATCGCTTGGACATTAGGGCGGGCGATCCAGTCTCCGGAGAAACCTATGACGGTGGCGCCGGCATGGACACGCTGTCGCTGACCCCCTATTTGCCCGGCCCGTTGGATTTCTCCCAGATCACCTTGTCTGGCATCGAGAACTTTTCGGGCTCCGTCAACGCCGTATCGATGACGGCTGCGCAGCTCGGCGGATTTCAGAATGTGCACCTATTTCAAGCGACCCTCACCATCGTCGGCGGCGGGGTCGCGGACCTGTCTGACGGCACGAATGTTGACGTGTATCGGTTCCAGCTCTCGGATCAGGGCAACACGCTCATTCTTCCCGGCTCGGCGACGTTCGGAGCCTTCGTCAATGGCGGAGCCGGCAATGATGTGGTCATCGCTCCGGCTGGGTACGCCTCGCTTTATGGCAACGGTGGTGACGATACGCTCACCGGTGGAAAGGAGGCGGATCGGCTCGATGGCGGTAGCGGATCTGACCGGATGATCGGCGGAGCTGGGAATGACCGTTACGAGGTCGACTCGACCGGTGATCAAGCGGTCGAACTCGCCAACGGTGGCACGGACGAGGTGCTTTCGTCGGTGAGCTTCACGCTGGACGCGAATGTCGAAAACCTGATCCTCACCGGGACCCATCCGATCAATGCCACGGGCAATGACCGAAGCAACACTCTGGCCGGCAACAGCGCGGCCAACACGCTCAGTGGCGGCGCTGGAAACGATATCATTCATGGTGGTGCCGGCGCCGACACTCTGTCCGGTGGTGCGGGAGCCGATATCTTCGATTTCCAAGACGGAGGCGGCGACACGGTCCTGGATTTCAGTCGCGCCCAGGGAGACAAGCTCGCCCTCTGGTGGGTGGGTGGCTTCACCTATCTTGGCACTGCCGCGTTCACCGCCACCTGGAGCACTCAGGCCCGTTTTTCCGACGGACATCTGCTGGTCGATGCTGTTGGCGATGGTGTGGCGGATTTCGCGGTCAACTTGAGCGGGATTACTTCCGCAGCGCAGCTTCAAGCCTCGGATTTCATCTTCACTCCGATCTGACCTCGCGAACAGCGAGGGAGCGATCAAGGGGTATGGTCCGCCCCGCATTTCCCGAATGCTGCGTTGCAGCATTCGTATGACGTATCGTGAAGGTAAGCGCGCATCTTAGGGGCGACGTCCCGTCACCGGATTCGCCCCTCATGCCGCTGCCGCTCTTTGCCCTGGCCGTTGCCGCGTTCGGCATCGGCACCACCGAATTCGTGATCATGGGCCTGCTGCCCGATGTGGCGCGGGACCTCGGCGTCACCATCCCGGCGGCCGGCATGCTGGTCTCCGGCTATGCCCTCAGCGTCACCATCGGCGCGCCGATCGTCGCCCTGCTGACGGCCAGGCTGCCACGCAAGACCACGCTGCTGGGACTGATGGGCGTCTTCGTCCTCGGCAACCTGATGTGCGCGCTGGCGCCCGACTACTGGTCGCTGATGGCGGCGCGGGTGCTGACCGCGCTGTGCCACGGCGCCTTCTTCGGCATCGGCGCCGTCGTCGCCGCCGGCCTCGTGCCGCGGCACCAGCGGTCCCGCGCCATCGCGCTGATGTTCTCCGGCCTCACCCTGGCGAATGTGCTGGGCGTGCCCTTCGGCACCGCGCTCGGCCATGTCGCCGGCTGGCGCGCCACTTTCGGCGCCATCGTGCCGATCGGCATCGCCGCGCTCCTCGCGATCGCCTTCGTGCTGCCGCGCGACCGTGAGGCGCCGGCCGGCAACCTGCTGTCCGAATTCTCGGTGCTGCGCAAGCCGCAGGTGCTGCTGGCCATGGCGCTCAGCATCCTGTGCTCGGTCAGCCTGTTCAGCGTCTTCACCTACATCACGCCGATCCTCGAGACCGTCTCCGGCCTGACGCCGCAGGGCGTCACCACCGCGCTGCTGCTGTTCGGCGTCGGCATCACAATCGGCAACCTGTTCGGCGGCCGCCTGGCCGACTGGCGGCTGATGCCGGCGGTGATGGCCAGCTTCGCCGCGCTGGCCCTGGCCTGCGCCGGCTTCGGCCTGGCCGCGCCGATGATGGTGCCGGCCGTCGCGGCGATGGTGCTGTGGGGCGTGGTCCAGTTCAGCCTCGGCGCACCCTTGCAGACTCGCGTGGTCGACCAGGCGCATGAGGCGCCGAATCTGGCCTCGACCCTGAACCAGGGCGCCTTCAACCTCGGCAACGCTGCCGGCGCCTGGCTCGGTGGTGCGGCGATCACCGCCGGCATGCCCTATGGCCAGATCCCCTATCTCGGCGCCGCCATCGCCGTGATCGGCCTCGCAGTCGCCGTCCTGTCCTACACGCTGGAGAAGCGCGCCCCGGCCCTGGCCTGAGCGGGCGCTACGCCCAGCCCGCCAGCGGCCGCTCCGCGGCCTCCGGCCGGAAGGCCCGGCGGTGCTCGGCGGCCCATTCGGCGAAGCCGCGCGCCGGCCGGCCGGTGACCTCGCGGATCGTGGGCCGGACGGTGCGTGCGATCTCGGGCGGGTCCCGGTACCAGCCGGCGAGGACATCGACGACGTCCGGCGGATAGCCCAGCCCGCCCCATTTCGCGCGCGCTTCCACCTCGCTCAATGCCTCGTAGCGGATCGCCAGGCCGGTGGCCTCGGCTAGGATCCGCACCTTGTCCGCCGGGGTCAGCGCCTCGGGGCCGGTCAGCACCAGGGTGTGGCCGGCGGGGCCGTCCTCCGCCAGGGCCCGCGCGGCCACCGCGCCGATGTCGGCCTCATGGATCATGGCGCAGACGGCCGGGCCTAAGCTCCGCACCACACCCTCGGCGCGGATCGATCCCGCCCAGTGCAGGGCGTTGGCCATGAAATCGACCGGCACGAACAGGTCGGTCCAGCCCAGGCCGCTCTCCGCCGCGGCCTGCTCCAGCGCGCCGCGCTCCAGGCCGCGGAAGGTGGTCAGCCGCCGCACTCCGGCCGCCTTGGCCCGAGCCAGGATCTCCCCGGCGGCCGGCAGCGGCCCGGCGCCGTCGGCATTGATCAGGTGCAGCGCCGTGGCGCCGTCCAGCGCCGCGGCCAGGCTGCCGGGCCGGCCGAGATCGCCGGCCACCACCTCCACCCGTGCCGGCAGCGCCGCTCTGGCTGGATCGCGGGTCAGGGCCCGCACCCGCCGGCCCGTCCGGACCAGCTCCGCCACCACCTGCCGGCCCACCGTGCCGGTCGCGCCCGTCACCAGGATCGTCATCGTCCTCTCTCCTTCGGCTCGACTCAGGCTACAAGTTCAAGTCAACTTGAGAGCAAGAGCCGACAGCGATAGGCCAGCCATGGATGGAGTCTTGACGATCAACCAGGTGTCGCGGCGCAGCGGCGTCGCCGCCTCGGCGCTGCGCTATTACGAGGAGCGGGGGCTGATCCGGTCCGAGCGCGCCGGCTCCGGCCATCGCCGCTTCCCCCGCGCGGTGCTGCGGCGGATCGCCTTCATCGTCTTCGCCCAGCGCCTCGGCATGTCGCTGGAGGAGGTGAAGGCCGAGCTCGACACGCTGCCGACCGACCACATCCCGACCGGCGAGGACTGGTCGCGCCTGTCCGGCGGCTGGACCCGGCGGATCGACGAGCGGATCGCGGAGCTGGAGCGGCTGAAATCCGGCCTGGCCGGCTGCATCGGCTGCGGCTGCCTGTCGCTGTCGTCCTGCGGCTTCGTCAACCCGGCCGACCGCGCCGCCCGCCTTGGGCCGGGGCCGAGGGTCTGGATCGGCGACAACAAGCCCCGGTCCGAGAGACCTTAAGCCCGCTTCCAGCGCTGCAGCAGCTCGGTGACGCGGCCGAGGGCGAGGTCGGCCAGCACCGCCAGCGTGCCCACCACCAGCGCGCCCTGGATGACATAGGCCAGGTTGTTGCCGTTCAGCCCGACGATGATCGGCGTGCCCAGCGTCCGGGCGCCGACGGTCGAGGCGATCGCCGCGGTGCCGATGTTGATCGCGACCGAGGTGCGGATGCCGGCCATGATCACCGGCGCCGCCAGCGGCAGCTCGACCGACCACAGCCGCCGGGTTGGCCCCATGCCCATGCCCTCGGCCGCGTCGCGTGCCGCCGGCGGCACCTGTTCCAGCCCGGCGATGGTGTTCTCGACGATCGGCAGCAGGCCGTAGAGCGACAGGGCGATCAGCGCCGGCCAGGCGCCGAAGCCGAGCAGTGGCACGGCGATCGCTAGCACCGCCACCGGCGGGAAGGTCTGGCCCATCGCCGTCACGGTCTCGACCAGGCCGCGGAACTCGGCCCCGGACCGGCGGGTGACGAAGATGCCGGCGGCCATGCCGATCACGAGCGCGATCAGGCTCGACGCCCCGACCAGGAGCACATGGGCCAGCACCAGGGCCGGGAAGCTGTCGGCCTCGTAGAAGGGCCGCTCCAGCTGCGGGAACCAGGCGGCGAACAGGGGCCTGCTCAACGGCAGGCCGAACACCAGCGCGGCGAAGCCGGCGGCCAGCCACAGCAGCGGGTCGCGCCAGGGGCGCCAGCCCGGGCGCGGCGAGGTTGCTGCTGCGGCGACGCTCACGCCCGCACCAGGTCGTCGAGATGCAGGACGCCCAGCGGCTTGCCGTCCGCCGCCGCCACCGGAGCGCTGTCGGCATGGCGCGCCACCAGGATCGACAGGGCGGTGCGCAGCGACGCCTCGGCCGGGATCGGCGCGCCCTCGGCCGGCTCGCCGGGCCGCACCCGATCCGCCGCGGTCTCGGTCGCCAGCAGCTTGAGGCCAAGGTCGTCGCGGCCGATGAAGTCGCGCACGAAGTCGTTGGCCGGGGATGTGAGGATCTCGCGCGGGCTGCCCAGCTGCACCAGCCGGCCATGGTCGAGGATGGCGATCTGGGTGGCCAGGCGCAGCGCCTCGTCCATGTCATGGGTGACGAAGACGACGGTCTTGCCGGTCTCGCGGTGGATCCGCGCCATCTCGCCCTGCAGCGCGTCGCGGGTGATCGGGTCCAGCGCGCCGAAGGGCTCGTCCATCAGCAGCACCTCGGGATCGGCCGCCAGCGCGCGGGCGACGCCGACCCGCTGCTGCTGCCCGCCGGACAGCTGGTGCGGGTATTTTTCCGCGAAGCGCGGGTCGAGCTGCAGCAGCGCCAGCAGCTCGCGCACCCGGTCGTCGATCTTCGGCTGCGGCCAGCCCAGCAGGGCCGGCACCGCGGCGATGTTGCGGGCCACGGTCCAATGCGGGAACAGGCCGATCGACTGGATCGCATAGCCCATGCGCCGGCGCAGCGCCTCGGCCGGAATGGCGGTGACGTCCTCGCCGCCGACCTTGAGCGTCCCGGACGAGTGCGGGATCAGCCGGTTGATCATGCGCAGGCTGGTCGACTTGCCGGAGCCGGAGGAGCCGATCAGGGCGCAGAAGGCGCCCTTGGGGATGCTCAGGGTCAGGTCGTCGACCGCCTTGACGCCGTCGAAGACCTTGCTGACATGCTCGAACTCGATCATGCGGCTGTCCTCAGCGAAGACGGGGGTTGCAGGGCGTCGACCAGGATGCGGAACAGCGCGTCGACCGCCACCGCCATCAGGATGATCGGCAGGGCGCCCAGCAGCACCAGGTCGAGGGCGTTGGCGAACAGGCCCTGGAACATCACGGCGCCCAGGCCGCCGGCGCCGATCAGCGCCGCCACTGCGGCCAGGCCGATCGCCTGGATCAGGGTGATGCGCAGGCCGGACAGGAAGACGGGCAGGGCCAGCGGCACCTCGACCTTGCGGAAGATCTGCCGCCTGGTCATGCCGATGCCGCGGGCGGCGTCGATCACCCCGGCCTCGACCTGGTCCAGCCCGGCGGCGGTGTTGCGGGCGATCGGCAGCAGCGAATATAGGGTCAGCGCGATCACGGCCGGGGTCAGGCCGATGCCGCTGACGCCGAGCCAGGGCAGGGCGGCGGACAGGGCCGAGAGCGGCGCGATCAACAGGCCGAACAGCGCGATCGACGGCACCGTCTGGATGATGCCGAGGATCGAGAAGATCGGCCCGCGCGCGGCGGCGGAGCGGTGCGCGGCGACGCCCAGCGGCACGCCGATCAGCAGCGTCGGCACCAGCGCCAGCCCGACCAGCAGCAGGTGGCGCAGCACCTGCGGGCCGAAGACGCCGTGCTGCTGGGCGTATTCCTTCATCAGCGACAGCTGATCGACCGCGCCGCCGGCGATCAGCGCCGCGACCGGGGCGGCCAGCAACAGGGCCGAGCCCAGCCTGGCGAGAGGGCCGAGCTGCAGCCGGCGGGCGCCGTCGGCCGCGGCCAGCAGCGCCGCCAGCGCCAGCACCCAGAAGCCGGCGCCGAGCGAGGTGCGGGCCGAGGGCCGCGCTCCGGCCGCCAGCAGCTCGGCCTGCATTCCCGCCAGCCAGACCAGTCCGACGGCGATGCCGATGCCGGCCAGAAGCTGCACCGCCAGTGTCGTTCGACGCGACGGCACGAAGGCCCCGGCCAGCAGCAGCACGGCGGCGGCGATCGCCACCGGCCCCCAGGGTGCGGCCAGGTCGAGCGCGCCGATCGGCCGGCCGGACAGCAGCCGGTTCGGCGCGTTGGTCAGGACCGGCAGCGCCAGCACCCCGGCCAGCGCCACCAGCCCCAGCACCAGCAGCACGCGGTTGCGGATGACGGTCATGCCGCGATCAAAGCATCGGCCGGCCCGCCCTGTCGTGCCTTACTTCACGAACCCCTTCGCCTTCAGGTACTCGGCCGCGACGGCCTGCGGGTCCTCGCCATCGACCGCGATCTTGCCGTTCAGCTCCTGCAGGGTCTTGAGGTCGAGCGAGGCGAAGACCGGGTCCAGCGCCTCCTTGATCTTCGGGTATTTGGCCAGGGTGTCGGCGCGCACCGTCGCCGCCGGCTCATAGACGATCTGGGCGCCCTTGCTGTCGTCCAGCACCACCAGCCCGACCGAGGAGATGGCGCCGTCGGTGCCGTAGACCATCGCGGTGTTGACGCCGGAGGTCTGCTCCGCCGCCGCGCGGATGGTGGCGGCGGTGTCGCCGCCGGCCAGGGTGACGATCTGGTCCTGGTTCAGCTTGAAGCCGTAGGTCGACTGGAACGAGGGCAGGGCCGCCGGGCTCTCGACGAACTCGGCCGAGGCCGCCAGCTTGACGTCGCCGCCGTCCTTCACCCATTTGGCGAAATCCTCGAGCGTCTTCAGCTTGTTGCTGTCCGCCACCTCCTGCCGCACCGCCAGCGCCCAGGTGTTGTTGGCCGGGGCCGGGGTCAGCCAGGCGATCTTGTTCTGGGCCTCATCCAGCTGCTTGACCTTGTCGTAGCCTTCCTGTGCGTTCTTCCACACCGGATCGCTGTCGATGTTGAAGAAGAAGGCGCCGTTGCCGGTGTATTCCGGATAGATGTCGATCTCGCCGGCCAGCAGGGCGCTGCGCACGATCTTGGTGGTGCCCAGCTGCAGCTTGTTCTCGGTCGGGATGCCGTTGGCGTTCAGCACCTGCAGGATGATGCTGCCCAGCAGGCTGCCCTCGGTGTCGACCTTGGAGCCGACGCGGACGGCATCGGCGGCCATGGCGGCGGAGGCGGCCAGCAGGCCGGCGCCGAGCGCGGCGGCCGCGAGGATGCGCTTGAACGGGGACGGGGTCATGGCGCTGCCTTCTCTGTTCGAGCCGAGCGGAACGGCGGTGTCCCTTCACCGAATACGTTCGCCGGCTCGCTTGTTCCGGTTGCGGAGAGGCAGCTTAATTGACGACAGGCAAACGTCAATTCGTTAAGAAAAATCTTAAGAAATATGTAGAAAAGGAGGCAGGAACCCTCCCCAAACTGTCATGCCCGGGCTTGACCCGGGCATCCAGAATCTGTCGAGACCCTCTGGATTGCCGGGTCAAGCCCGGCAATGACCGACAGGGAAGGGCCGGAGAGCGGCTGCAGAGACCGTTTGAGAATGCGCTGGCATGAGTCGGCTGATGGTGGTTTCGAGAACCGGTGCGCAGCGGACGTTAAAGTCCGTGAGCACCGGAAGCGCAGAAACCGCCATCAGGCGGCCATGCCAGTAGCATTATCGAACGGTCTCTTAGCTCAGGCCCAGCGTGCCGCGCAGCTGCGACAGGTCCTCGGCCAGGGCGGTGATCGGGCCCTTCAGCGCGTTGCGGTCGGCCTCGGTCAGCTTGTCGTAGGTCTCGTAGCCGCCGTCTGCTGTCTTGTACTTGGCCAGGATGCCATCGACCGTCTTGAAGTTGGCGTCGACCTTGACCAGCAGGGCCTTGTCGCTCTTCTCCAGGATCGGGCGCAGCAGGTCGACGATCTTCTTCGCGCCGTCGACATTGGCCTGGAAGTCCCACAGGTCGGTGTGGCTGTAGCGGTCTTCCTCGCCGGAGATCTTGGTGGCCGCGACCTCCTCGATCAGCGCCGCGGCCCCGCCCACCACCTTGTCCGGCGGGGTGGTCAGGTCCTTGATCCGGCCCTGCAGGTCGATCACGTCGGCCAGGAGCTTGTCGGCGAAGGGCGCCAGCCCTTCGGTCGACTTTTTCTCCCACAGCCCGTATTCGATGCGGTGGAAGCCGGTGAACTCAGGATCCTCCTCGTTCTTGGCATGGTCGTCGGCGCGCGAGTCGATGCTGCCGTCGAGGTCGCTGAACAGCTCGGCGAGGGGCTCGATCCGCTCGTAATAGACCCGGGCCGGGGCATACAGGGCCTGCGCCTTCTTCAGGTCGCCGGCCTTCACCGCCTCGGTGAACTGGCGAGTGTGCTCGACGAACTGGTCGACCTCGCCGATGACCCAGGTCTTGTACTTGGCGATCGGCTCGACCAGCTCGAGCGGCGAGGGCGGAGCGGCCATGGCCCCGGATGCGACCAGCATCGCGGCCGCGCTGAGGCTGAGAGTCAGAATGCGTTTCATAATCAATCCCCTCCTAGGGTGGGGCCGGATGACGATGGCGGTCACCCGGCGTACAGGGCCCCTCCGGCCCTCAGGTCGACACGGATTGCAGCAGCGCCTGGCCGAGATAGCCGTCCTTGTCCGGCACTCCGGGCAGGGCGAAGAAATAGCCGCCGCCATTCGGCTTGATGTATTCCTCCAGCGGCTCGCCGTTCAGCCGCTCCTGCACGGCGACGAAGCCGGCCTCGAGGCTGGCCTGGAAGCAGATGAACAGCAGGCCCATGTCGAGCTGCCCCGACTTGCTGACCCCGCGGGAATAGTTGAACGGGCGGCGCAGGATCAGGCTGTTCGCAGTCTGATGGGTGCGCGGGTTGGCCAGCCGGATATGGGCGTCGAGCGGCATGGTCTTGCCCTCGGGGTCGCCCGAATAGTCCGGCAGGTCGAACTCGTCCTTCAGGCCGAGGGCGGCACCGGACGCCTTCTCGCGGCCGATGATGGTCTGCTGCTCCTGCAGCGGGGTGCGATCCCAGCGCTCGACGAAGTTGCGGATGATGCGCACCACCTGGTAGGTGCCGCCAACCGTCCAGGCCGGCTCATCGGAGCCCGGCTTGATCCAGACGATCTGGTCCATCAGCGGGGTGTCGGCCGGGTTCGGGTTGGCGGTACCGTCCTTGAAGCCCAGCAGGTTGCGCGCCGTCTCCTTGCGCTCGGCCTTGGTGGGGGCGGCGGGCAGGAACCCGGCCAGCTGCCAGCGCAGGCTCAGCAGGTCAGGCGTCGCCTTCACCACCGCGCGCAGGGCGTGGATGTTGGCCTCGGGCGTGTTGGACGAGAACTGCAGCAGCAGGTCGCCATGGCAGTAGTCCGGCTCCAGGGCGTCGTTCGGGAAGCTGGGCATCGCCACCAGCTCCCGCGGCTTCACCGCGGCCAGGCCGAAGCGCTGGTCGAACAGCGAGGCGCCGACCGCGGCGGTGACGGTCAGGTTGTCCGGCACGATCTCCGGCCCCAGCACGCCGGAATCGGCTGGCGGGAATTTCGGGTCGAGCTCCGGCGGAGTGCCGCCGCCCATCAGGAAGGCGATGCGGTCGGTCAGGGTGCGGAACAGCCGCTCCAGGTCCGGCTTCGAGCTCGCCAGCACGTCGAAGGAGGCGACGAGGCCGGCGGCGGGCGAGGGGGTGACGATTCCGGCCTGGTGCACGCCGTAGAAGGGCTGCACCTGCTGCGCGGCCTCGGCGTCGCGGCCGGGCGGCTGCTTCACCGACTGGGCGATGGCCGGTGCCGCGGCCAGCGCGCCGAGGGCCGCGCCGCCGCCGGCCAGGCCGCGCAGGACGCTGCGCCGGCTGGGCGCGTCGGTGGCGGGAGTGGAGGTGCTGCCCTGTTCGTCGATGGTGGTCATGGCGGTTTGTCCGGTCAGTCCAGCCCCAAGGCGGTGCGCAGCTTCGGCAGGTCGTCGGCCAGGGCCGTCACCGGGGGCTGCAGCCCGGTGCGGTCGTCTCGGGTCAGCGCCAGCCCGGCCGCGGTCAGGTTGCCGTCGACCCGGTCGCTCAGCGCCTTGTCGGCCTTCTGGCTCAAGGGGCGCAGCAGCCCGACGATCCGCGCCGCGCCTTCGAGATCGGCCTTGGCGGCGGCGGGATCGAGGCCCGGGTCGGCAGCGAGGCGGGCGATCACGGTGGCGGCGCCGCCGGCCATCTTCTCCGGCGGGATCGACAGATCGGCGATCCGGGCCTGCAGCGCCTGCACATCGGCCGCCAGCTTGTCGGCGACCGGGCCGAGGCCGTCGGTCGAGCCGCGGGTGAACAGCGCGTAGTGCAGACGGCGGAAGCCGGTGAAGCCCGAGTCGTCCTCCTTCTTCTCGAAATAGTCGGCGCGGGCGTCCAGCGCCGTGTCGAGATCGGCGAACAGGTCGGCGATCGGCTTGATCCGCTGGTAGTGGATCCAGGCCGGGGCCAGCAGGTCGCGCGCCTTGGCCAGGTCGCCGGCCTTGACCGCGGCGACCAGCGGCGGGGTGGCGTCGGCCAGGGCCTTGGCCTCGGCGGTGACGTAGACCTTGTACTCGGCGATCGGCCCGATCAGCTCGATCAGCGACGGCTGCAGCGCCTGAGCGGGGGCATTCTTCGCCGCAGTCACGGTCAGGGTGCCGCGCGGGTTGCTCAACAGGCCGCAGGTGATCTGGTAACTGCCGGGCTCCAGCTTGGCGGTCAGGCTCTGGGTGAAGCCGGGGGCGATGTTCTCGCGCTCCTCCACCACCATCACGCCCTGCAGGATCTCCCATTCCAAGGCGCGGTCGCTGGCGTTCTTGACCTGGAAGGTGACGCGGCCGGCCTCGACGGTCAGGTCGTTCGGCTCGCAGCTTTTTGCGGTGATGGTCACGGCATTGCCGCTCACGGCGGCCTTGGGTGCGCCGGCGCGGTGCAGATAGGCGTAGACGCCCAGGCCGGCGACGGCGACGGCCAGGAGGGCGACGACGCCGATGCCGATCCGGGTGGTGTTTTGCAGGGACATTCGGGCTCTGGCCTCAGGCGTTCGATCGCGCTTCCTGCGCGACCCGGCCGCCGCTCAGGAACAGGGGCAGCGTGATGAGGAGGAACAGGATGTAGACGGCGACCTCGCCGACCGTCGGCGTGTCCTGGTAGCCGAAGATGCCGGCCAGCACCGAGCCGAGCGGCCCGTCGATCGGCAGGATGTGGCTGAGATCGAAGGCGATCTGCTGCAGCCCGTTCCACAGCCCGGCCTCGTGCAGCGCCCGCAGCGACCCGGCCAGCAGGCCGGCGGCGACCACCAGGATGAACAGCCCGGTCCAGCGGAAGAACCGCTTCAGGTTCAGGCGGACGCCGAACCAGAAGATGGCGAAGCCGACCGCGACCGCGACCGCGACCCCGGCCAGGGCCCCGATCGGCGCCTCCAGCCCGACATCCTGCTGAAAGGTGGCCAGCAGGAAGAACACCGATTCCAGCCCCTCGCGGGCGACCGCGAAGAAGGCCATGCCGATCAGCGCGAGCCCCTTGGCGTCGGGCCCGTCCAGCGCGGCGTCGACCGAATGCTGCAACTGCGCCTTGATCGAGCGAGCGGCCTTGCGCATCCAGAACACCATCGAGGTCAAGATGCAGACAGCGACGAGGCCGACCAGCGCTTCGAACAGCTCCTGCTCGCGCTGCGGGAACTCGGCGCTGACCAGGTCCAGGATGATGCCGACGGCGATCGAGAGCAGCACGGCGACGGCGATGCCGATCCAGACGAGCGGCATCCATTGCGTCCGACCGGTCTGCCGCAGATAGCCGGCGATGATGCCGACGATCAGGGCGGCCTCGATGCCCTCGCGCATCATGATCAGGAACGGTACCAGCATCCCGACGTCATCCCGAACCCGCCGCCCGCGGCGGCCCACATGCTCGCCATGATTGCGAGCAAGAATGCGTATCTCTCGCAATTCTTCTGCTCCGAACGCCCGGCGTTGTCGAGGCCGCTTCGCTGCGGAATAGGTTAAATTTGTCGTAATCCGGGACGGGCCGGGCCGGAACCGGCGCGGCGTCGCCGCTGTTGGCGAAGGAGAGAAGGAGGCCGCCCATGTCCGAGACCGGAGCGAACAAATCTTTCGAGACCGGAGCGTCCAAGTCCGCCGCCAGCGCCGCAGCGGAGCTTGCAGGATCGAGGTCGACGCGTGCTGCCGCCGAGCTGGACGCGGCGACGACCGAGAGGGAGGCCGTCCGCCGCGATCTGGAGGCGGATCTCCGCGCCCTGCGCGAGGACGTCGCCCGCCTCGGTGAGACCGTGGCCTCGATGGCCCACGCCCGGGCCAGCGCGCTCGACGAGGCGGTGCACCGCAACCCCTGGTCGGCCGTGGTTGCAGCGGTCTGCGTCGGCTTCTGCCTGGGCCTCAGGGCGCGGCTGTAGACCCGCTGTCCCGGGCTGCCTGCCGGGCCGCCGTCAGCGCCTCGGCCGCATCCGCCTTGAACCGTACCAGGGGCGGCCGGACGCCATGGGCCAACAGGGCCCGCAGGATCGGCCGGCGGGCACCGGCGATGGTGACCGTGGCGCCCTGGCGCTTGGCCTTGCGGGCGAAGCCCTCGATCGTGGCGGCCGCGGTGGAATCGATCACCGGCACCGCCGAGAAGTCGACGACATAGGCCTTCGGGTGCTCGCCGATCCGGTCCAGCGCCGCCGCCACTCCGGTCGCGGCGCCGAAGAAGAAGGCGCCGGAGATCCTGTAGACGACGACGTCGCGGTCCGTCGCCAGCGCCGCATCGTAGGGCAGGCGGCCGTCGCCGTTCCCGGTATCGGGCCGATCGACCTGCACCGCCTGCGCCATGCGGTGCAGGAACAGGAGCGCTCCGAGGCCGAAGCCGACGAGGATCCCTTCGGTCAGATCGCGGAACACCACCAGGCCGAAGGTCGCCAGCAGCACCACGGCGTCGCCGACCGAAGCGCGGATCAGCGTCCTGAACTGGTGCTTCTCGGCCATGGTCCAAGCCACCACCGCCAGCACGCCGGCCAGGGCGGAGAGCGGGATGTAGGCCGCCAGCGGCGCCGCCGCCATCATGAACAGCAGCAGGAACAGCGAGTGCAGCATGCCCGACACCGGGCCGCGCGCCCCGGCGCGGACATTGGTGGCGGTGCGGGCGATCGTGCCGGTGACGCAGATGCCGCCGAACAGGGACGAGGCGATGTTCGCCAGCCCCTGCGCCACCAGCTCGCAGTTCGAGCGGTGGCGGCGTCCGCTCATGCTGTCGGCGACCACGGCCGACAGCAGGCTCTCGATGCCGCCCAGCAGGGTGAAGGACAGCGCCGCCGGCAGCATCTCCCGGATCCGCGCCCAGGACAGGTCGGGCAACTGCGGGGCGGGGAGGGTGGAGGGGACGCCGCCGAAGCGGCTGCCGATGGTCTCGATCGGCAGCTGCAGGATGGCGGCCAGGATCGAGGCCAGGGCGACGGCGATCAGGTAGGACGGCCAGTGCGGCCGCAGCCGCCGCACCAGCAGGATGGTGCCGACCGACAGCGCCGCGACAGCGATGGCCGCGGCATTGGCGGTCGGCAGCGCCCGGCCCAGCGCCTCCAGCTTCGGGATGAAGGGCCCGGGCTCCGGTCCGGCCAGGGTCAGGCCCAGCAGGTCCTTCAGCTGGCTGGCGAAGATGATCATGGCGATGCCGGCGGTGAAGCCGACGGTCACCGGATAGGGAATGTATTTGATGAAGGTGCCCAGCCGCAGCAGGCCGATCGCCGCCAGCATCAGCCCGGACAGGAAGGTCGCCAGCAGCAGCCCGTCGACCCCGTGCTGCGCCACCGTCGCGGCCACCAGCACGATGAAGGCCCCCGCCGGGCCGCCGATCTGGAACCGGCTGCCGCCCAGCGCCGAGACGATGAAGCCGCCGACGATCGAGGCGTAGAGGCCGCGGTCCGGGGTGACGCCGGAGGCGATGGCGATCGCCATGGACAGCGGCAGGGCCACGATCGCGACGGTCAGCCCGGCCACCGCGTCGGCCTTGAGGTCGGCGAGGCCGTAGCGCTCGCGCAGGACGGTCACGAGCTTCGGCGTGAACAGCTCGATGAAGGACGGATCATGACTGCGAGCCACCATGGGCCTCGACGCTCCCAACACCGTGGCGGGATCGTCGGGTCGGCCGGCGGTCACCGTCGCTGAACTCCTCGTCAGCCGGTTTCCGCCCTCGGGCTATCGTGGGGTCTTGAACCGCACCCCGCGGCCGCCCTCGCGGCTCACCGCATGATCGCCGATCAGGTCGACCCCGGCCCGGTCGAAGGCCTCGACCACCTTGGTCAGCGTGTCGACCACGCCGCGGACGTTGCCCTCGCTGGCCTCCATGCGCTGGATCGTCGGCAGCGACACCCCGGACAGCTCGGCGAGCTGCCGCTGGTCGATGCCGAGCAGGGCGCGGGCAGCCCGCATCTGGGCGGCGGTGATCATGCAGTTTCCTCTGACATGTTTAAGGTATCAGGCGGTAGATATGATGTCTAGTACATCACTATGGATGTCCCAGATCGGTATTCTGATGTTTGTATCGTATAGGTCCTGTGGCTGCCGGCGGCGCGGGGCGCCATCCGATCACGCTTCCCTGGCCGAGGGAAGAGCTCGAGCGGCGGGCTCGAATAAACAACATCGATATCTGTGAAAATTATATATGCACGTTTCGCATTTGCGCATTCGGAGGTGGCTCGCCATCTCTCGCGCCCGGCCCGAACAGCAGGTTGACGCTTCCCATGCACGTCCCATCCTTCCTGGCCATCCGCCTCGCTGATGGAGCGTGCGGGAATTTCCGCGCGGGGGCCGCATGACATCGATCTTCGACTTCGACTATTTCCTGTCGGCCTTCCCGCTGATCCTGCCCTACCTGCCGGTGACGCTGCTGATCGCCTTCAGCGCCATGGCCTTCGGCCTGGTGATCGGCACCGGCGCGGCGCTGATCCGGATCTACCGCATCCCGGTGCTGCGGCAGCTGGCGACGCTCTACATCTCCTTCATCCGCGGCACGCCGCTGCTGGTGCAGATCTATCTCGCCTATTACGGCATCCCGAAGCTGCTGCAGTACCTGAACGCACAGATCGGCACCGACATCGACGCGAACCGGGTGCCGGCGCTGGTCTTCGTCATCTTCAGCTGCGCCGTCAATGTCGGCGCCTACCTGTCGGAGGCGATCCGCTCGGCCCTGCTGTCGATCGACCGCGGCCAGGCCGAGGCCGCCTATTCGATCGGCATGACGCCGTTCCAGGCGATGCGCCGCATCATCCTGCCCCAGGCGCTGGCCGTGGCCCTGCCCAACCTGGGCAACAGCTTCATCAGCCTGATCAAGGACACCTCGCTGGCCTTCCTGATCGCAGTGGTCGACATCATGGCCGCGGCCAAGATCATCGGCGGCCGGTCGCTGCGCTTCTTCGAGCTCTATCTGGCGGTGGCGGTGATCTACTGGGTGATCTGCATCCTGGTCGAGATCGCGATGCGGCGCTGGGAGGCCTATCTGACGCGCGGCCGCCGGGATATCGCCACATGATCTCGATCCGCGACGTCCGCAAATCCTTCAAGGGCCAGGTCGTGGTCGACGGCATCGGCCTCGATGTCGGCCAGGGCGGCATCGTCTCGATCCTCGGCCCCTCGGGCTCCGGCAAGTCGACCTTCCTGCGCTGCCTGAACCGGCTGGAGACGCCGGAGGACGGCACCATCGACATCGACGGCGACCGCTACGACCTGCCGCGCCTGGACCGGCGCCGGCTGCAGTCGCTGCGCATGCGCATCGGCATGGTGTTCCAGACCTACAACCTGTTCCGCCACAAGACCGCGATCGAGAACATCCTCGAAGGCCTGCTGGTGGTGAAGCGCCTGAAGCGGCGCGAGGCCCGAGAGATCGCCGACCACCACCTCGCGCTGATGGGGCTGGCCGACAAGGCGGAGGCCTATCCGTCCTCGCTGTCCGGCGGCCAGCAGCAGCGCGTGGCGATCGCCCGCACCCTGGCGATGGCGCCGGAGCTGATCCTGTTCGACGAACCGACCAGCGCGCTCGACCCCGAGCACACCGGCGAGGTGCTGGAGGCGATCCGCAAGGCGGCGGGGCAGGGCATCCCGATGATCATCGTCACCCACGAGATGGGCTTCGCCCGCGAGATCTCGAGCGAGGTGCTGTTCATCGACGCTGGCCGCGTGATCGAGCAGGGCGACCCGAAGGCGCTGTTCGGCAACCCGCAGCAGCAGCGCACGCGGGACTTCCTCAAGAACTATCTGCGGTCCTTCAGCTTCGACATCTGAGGGTGGAGTGAAGACTTTTCCTTCCTGTCATCGCCGGGCTTGACCCGGCGATCCAGGGGCCACTGAGAACGGTGCTGGCGGCCCTGGATGCCCGGGTCAAGCCCGGGCATGACATTGAAAAAAAGGGATGAGAGAATGATGAAGAGAACGATGCTTCATAGTCTGGCCAAGGGCGCCGCAATGGCCCTGGTTGCCCTGGCCCTGGCGGCCGCCCCGGCGGTCGCGCAGGACACGGTGCGGGTGGGGACCGAGGGCAGCTACGCGCCCTTCACCTACCAGGACGACAGCGGCAAGCTGACCGGCTACGACATCGAGGTGCTGCGGCTGGTCGAGACCAAGGTGCCGGACCTCAAATTCGAGTTCGTGCCGCAGCCCTGGGACAGCATGTTCCTCGGCTTGGAGGCCGGCAAATACGACGTCGTCGCCAATGAGATCTCGAAGACGCCGGAGCGCGAGGCCAAGTTCCTGTTCTCCGACGTCGCCTACTTCCACAGCGGCTCGGCCATCATCGTCAAGAAGGGCGTCACCGGCATCCACAGCCTGGACGATCTGAAGGGCAAGGTGGTCGGCGCCGGCACCGGCAGCGAGCACACCAAGCTGGTCGAGGACTATCTCGCCGCCCATCCGGGCGCATTCGAGATCCGCTACTATGACGGCAACGTCACCCCGGTGCTGCTGGACATCGCCGAGGGCCGGATCGACGCCCATGTCAACGACCCGATCGTGGCCAAGGAGCATGCCGACAAGCTGGGCCTGCCGGTCGAGGCGACGGGCGACCTGCTGGCCAAGGTCCCGTCCTATTTCGTGTTCCGCAAGGACGCCAAGGGCGAGGCGCTGAAGGGCAAGGTCGACGGCGCTTTGACCGCGCTGAAGGCCGACGGCTCGCTGTCCAAGCTGTCGCAGCAATGGTTCGGTCAGGATTATACGCAAGACTAGGAAGGGAAGGGGCAGGCTCGCGCCCGCCCCTCCGGCCTTACTGCGCCGCGGGCAGGTTCAGCGCCGTGCTCAGGTCGCCCAGCGGCGAGTTGCCGTGGGCGGCGATCCCCGCGTCCCGCGCCGCGATTCCGGGCAGCACCGGCAGCCCGAAGCGGTGGGTGATGAAGCGCAGGATCGAGGTCGTGTCGTAGGGGGTGTGGTCGACATAACCCTTCTTGGCATAGGGCGAGACGATGATCGCCGGGATCCGGGTGCCGGGGCCCCAGCGGTCGCCCTTCGGCGGCGCCACATGGTCCCAGAACCCGCCATTCTCGTCATAGGTCACGACCACCAGCATGTGCGGCCATTGCGGGCTCTTCTGCAGATGGTCGATCAGCATGGCGAGATGGGCGTCGCCGGACGAGACGTCGGCGTAGCCGGCATGCTCGTTCAGGTTGCCCTGCGGCTTGTAGAAGGTGACCTGCGGCAGCGCGCCGGCGTCGATCGCCTTGACCAGCTCGGCCCCGTCCAGCCCGCCGTCGCGCAGGTGCTCCTGCCGCGCCGCGGTGCCGGGCGCGAAGCTGGCGAAGTAGTTGAACGGCTGGTGGTGGTACTGGAAGGCAGGGACCGGCGTCTGGTTGCCGTGATCCAGCACCGACTGCCAGGCGCCGGAATACCAGGCCCAGCTGATCCCCTTGGCGCTCAGCAGGTCGCCGATGGTGATCTCGGTCTGCGGCGGCAGCGTGGTCGGCGCCTTCGGGTCGGCCAGGGCCGGGTCGCCGCCTTCGGCTGGCTTGTTGGCGCTCGGCTGATACGGCGGCTGCATCGTGTTCACGGCGAAGAAATCGGGCGTCAGGTTGCCGTCGGAAGCGAATTTCGGGATGCCGTCCATCGCCGAATTCGGCGCGTTCGCCGCCAGGGTCAGGCTGGTGCCGTCCGGATTGACCACCGCGATCGTGGGCTTGGCCGCGGCCTTGTCGGCGTCCGGGTAGCGGGCGACGCAGGCGCAGGCCAGCCAGATGTGGTTCATGTACGAGCCGCCGAAGGCGCCCATGAAGAAATGGTCGGCCAGCGTGTATTGCTGGGCGACCTTCCACATCGCCATCTTCGAGCCGTCGAGATGGGCCATCACCTCGGCGCCGGCATCGGCCCAGGCGACGAACTTGTCGTTCCGGCCGCCATTGATCTGCATCTGGTTCTGGTAGAAGCGATGCCAGAGGTCGTGGGTGATGGTGCCGAGCGAGACGTTGAAGCCCTGCGGGTCATCCATCGCGAAGGGCGCGTTCGGCAGGTGCTCGGTCTGCGCCTGGGTTACCGGCGGCGTCACGCCCTTGGCGGTCAGCCCGTCCCACACCGGCGGCAGCTCCTTCAGCGCCGTGCCGTCGCGGTCCAGCTGGGTCTTGGCCGTCTCCGACGCATCCGCCAGCCCCTCGGCACCCGGGAAGGTGCCATAGAGATTGTCGAAGCTGCGGTTCTCGGCATAGATCACGACGACCGTGTCGATGGCGCGCAGCGCCCTGGTCTGGGCGGTGTCGGCGCTGCCCGGCGCGTCCGCGGCCAGCAGTGGCGGTGCGATCAGCCCGGCGGCACCGGCCGCGAGGGCAGTGGCGATCAGTTTGTGCATGCGGCTTCCCCTTTGGCTCCCGGTGCAATTCCCGGTGGCTAGTCCCCTTCCGCGGGCCAGCACTCGCGCGAAGCGGGCTGTCGCTCAAGTGAAACTTTTTCGGCATAGATAAGCGTCTGCGGGCTGGCTTCGGCGCCGCGTCGCGCAGATCACGGGGTGGCCGGAATGGCGTTGCGAACGGGTCGCTGGTGGACGGTGGGCGGTGGTCTCGCCGCGATGGTTCTGGCGGTCTCCGCCGCCACCGCCGGGTCGCACCCGGCCGGCGGCCTGTCGCGGGCCGAGGTGCGCCGCCAGGCGGCGGAACTGACGGCGCTGGGCCGCGCCATGTTCGTCGACCCGTCGCTGTCGGCCTCGGGCAAGCTGTCCTGCAACTCCTGCCACGACCCGCAACTCGGCTTCGGCCCGACCAACGCGCTGTCGGTCCAGCTGGGCGGGGGCGACATGGCCAAGGCCGGCCTCCGCGCCGTGCCGTCGCTGACCTACACCCAGGTGGTGCCGCCCTTCACCGAGCACTTCTTCGACTCGGAGGATGATTCGGACGAGAGCGTCGACAACGGCCCGACCGGCGGCCTGACCTGGGACGGCCGCGTCGACCGCGGTGCCGATCAGGCGGCGATCCCGCTGCTCTCCGATTTCGAGATGGGCAATGCCGGCCCCGACGCGGTCGTGACCAAGGCGCTGGCCGCCGGCTACGGCGATGCGCTGCAGCGGATCTACGGCGCCGACGTGCTCAAGGACCGCCAGGCGCTCTATGCCGGCATCCTCAAGGCCTTCGAGGTCTATGAGCAGGACGCCGCCAGCTTCTACCCCTACAGCAGCAAATACGACGCGTATCTGGCCGGCACGGCGACGCTGACGCCGCAGGAGGCGCGCGGCCTCGACCTGTTCAACGACCCTGACAAGGGCAACTGCGCCGAATGCCATATCAGCCAGCGCGGCAATGACGGCACTCCGCCGCAGTTCAGCGACTACGGCCAGATCGCCATCGCCCTGCCGCGGAACATGCAGATCCCGGCCAATGCCGACCCGGCCCATGTCGATCTCGGCGTGTGCGGGCCGCTGCGCACCGACCTGAAGGACCATCCGGAATATTGCGGCCTGTTCCGCACGCCCAGCCTGCGCAACGTGGCGCTGCGCCAGACCTTCTTCCACAACGGCGTGTTCCACACCCTGCGCGACGCCGTGGCCTTCTACGTGACGCGCGAGACCGATCCCGGCCGCTGGTATCCGCGCAACCCGGACGGCACCGTGCGGCTCTATGACGACCTGCCGCCGCAGTATTGGGACAACATCAACCGCGATCCGCCCTTCGACCGGCATCTCGGCGACGTGCCGGCCCTGACCGATGCCGAGATCGACGATGTCGTCGCCTTCCTGAAGACGCTCACCGACGGCTACCACCCGCCGTCCTGAGCAGGGCCGGCGCGACACGGCGCCGCGCCGTCGATTGCCGCGCCCGACCGCCGGGCCCATATCTGCGGCGGAAGGGGGGATGCCCGCGGCAGCGGGCCCGACCGGAGAGTTGCGATGACACCCCAGGAACGCGAGCTGCTGACCAATCTGGTGGCCCGGCTGAAGCAGGCGCCGCCGGTTGAGGCCGATGAGGAGGCCGCGGCGATGATCCGGGACCTGGTCCGCGACCTGCCCGACGCGCCGTACCTCCTGGCCCAGACCGTGCTGATCCAGGACTTCGCCCTGCACCAGGCCCAGTCCCGGATCGCGGAGCTGGAGCGCCAGGCCCAGCCGCAGCGCAGTGCCGGGGGCGGCAGCTTCCTCGGCGCCATCTTCGGCAGCGCCGCGCCCTCGCGCCCGCAGCAGCCGACGCCGCAGCCGCAACCGCAGGCCCCGGCCTATACCCAGGCGCCGCCGGCCTATGCCCAGCCCCAGCCCGGCCCGTGGGGCGGCGGCGGGCCTTTCGCCCAGTCTTCCGGCCCGTCCTTCCTGCGCAGCGCCGCCACCACCGCGGTCGGCGTCGCCGGCGGCGCGCTGCTGTTCCAGGGCATCGAATCCCTGTTCGGCATGGGCCATGGCGGCTTCGGCGGCGCGGCCCCCGGCCTGACCGAGACGGTGGTCAACAACTACTACGGCGACGCCGCCTCCGGCGTCGACGGCACCGACCTGCGTGACGCCGATGCCGTGCCCGCGGACGACCGGGGTGTCCAGGACGCCGACTATCAGGACGACGGCAGCCAGGATTTCGGCGGCGACGATTTCGGCGGTGGCGGCGACGACACGGTGGGCGTCTGAGGCTAGCCCTCCAGGATCTCCTCCAGCCGGTCGAGCAGGGGGCGCTGGCCCTCCAGGATCTTGTGGCGGGCGGTCGCCAGATCGAACCATTCGGCCCGGTCGACCTCCGGGAAGGACTGGATCCGGCCACTCCTCGGCGGCCATTCCAGCTGGAACTCGCTGCTGCGGGCGCGGGCGACATCCAGGTCGCCGGCGACCGCGAAGGCGGTGACCGCCTTGCCGCCGCGCTGGCGGATCCGGCCGAGCGGCAGCAGCGGCCCCTCGGGCGCCGTGCCCAGCTCCTCGGCGAATTCGCGCCGGGCCGTGGTCTCGAACGCCTCGCCCGGCTCCGGCTCGCCCTTCGGGATCGACCAGGCGCCCAGATCCTTGCCGCGCCAGAACGGGCCGCCGGGATGTACCAGCAGCACCAGCCGCCGCCCGTCGACGCGCTTGTGCATCAGGATCCCGACACTCTCCGCGGGCATGGCATCGTCCTCAGGCGACGGCTTCCTCGAGAAGATAGCGCTCCAGCCGGTCGAAGCAGCCGCTCCAGCCTTCGTTGTGACGGTCGCGGGCCGGCTCGTCGAAGAACTGCTCATGGGTCAGGATCAGCACGGTGCCGTCGCCGTCCGGCCGGAAGGTCAGCGTCACCTGCGATTCCCGCTCCGGCATGGTCCGCCAAGCCCAGCTGAACACCAGCCTCTCGTTCGGCACCACCTCCTTGTAGACGCCGCCGACATCGTGGCGCTCGCCGTCGGGCGTGGAAAAGGCGACATGGTAGCGGCCGCCGACGCGCGGGTCGGCCTCGGCGCTGATGGTCTCGGCGCCTTCCGGCCCGAACCAGCGCATTATTTTTTCCGGCTCGATCCAGGCCCCGTAGACTTTGGCGGGAGGGGCGGCGAGGCGGCGCCGGATGCTGAGGCTGGGCTTGGCGAGCATGCTTCCTCCTCGACGAACGCGGCCAGGCGGTCCAGCTGTTCGGACCAGAAGCGCTGGTAGCGGCTCAGCCAGTCCATCGCCTGCTCCATCGGTGCCGCGGACAGGCGGCAGGTCACGGTGCGCCCGGTCTTGGTCCGCGTGATCAGCCCGGCGTCCGACAGCACGTCGAGGTGCTTCATCACCGCCGGCAGCGACATGGTGAAGGGCCGCGCCAACTCGCTGACCGACACGTCCTGCTGCTCGCCCAGCCGGGCGATCAACGCCCGGCGCGTCGGATCGGCCAGCGCGGCGAAGGTACGGTCGAGAACGGGCTCTTGATAGTTAACCATCAAGTGAACTTTGCGTTTGCGGAGTCTGGCTGTCAAGCGATATGCGCCGACATCGGAGCCGCGGTCCAGTATGCCGGACGTTTAGGTTCGGCCCTACCGCACCCAGCGCCGGAAGCCCAGCCGCTCGGCCAGCACCACCGCGCCGAAGGCCAGCAGCCCCATCGCCGCGGCGATGAAGACGGCGGCGAACAGGCGGTCGGCCTGGTAGTTGAAGGTAGCCTGGATGATCAGCGCGCCCAGCCCGGCATTCGACCCGATCCATTCGCCGACGATGGCGCCGATGACGCTGCCGGTGGCGGCGATGCGCAGCGCGGTGAACAGCATCGGCAGCGACCGCGGCGCGCGCAGCCGCCAGAAGGTCTCCCAGCCGCTGGCCGACAGCACCCGCATCAGCTCGTGCTCGTTCGGCGTCGCCAGGGTCAGGCCGCGGACCATGGCGATCAGGGTCGGGAAGAAGCAGATCACCGCGGCGATCACGATCTTGGGCAGCAGGCCCAGGCCGAACATCAGGATGAAGATCGGCGCCAGGGCCAGCACCGGGATGGTGTTGAGGAACAGCACGATCGGGAAATAGGCGGCGCGGACCGGCCGGCTGTAGCTGAACAGCACCGCCAGCAGCACCGCGACCGCGTTGCCCAGCAGGAAGCCCAGCACCGCCTCCAGCGCCGTCGGCCAGGCATTGGCCAGCAGCAGCGCCCGGTCGGTCCAGAGCTTGCCGAACACCGCGGCCGGCGTCGGCACGATGAAGGCCGGCACGCCCAGCGCCGGCACCACGAACTGCCAGACCAGCAGGATCGACAGCGCCCCCAGCGCCGGCCACAGGATGTCGGACGGGCGGGTCATGCCGCGCCCCCCGACCCCGCCGCCAGCAGCCGGCGCAGATGGGCGGCGACGGCGGTGACCTCCGGCGCGTCGCGATCGCAGCGGCCTTCGGCATCCTTCAGCGGCCGCAGGTCGACGATCTCCAGCACCCGGCCGGGATGGGCGGCCAGCACCAGCACCTGCTGGCCCAGATACACCGCCTCGGCGATGCTGTGGGTGACGAAGACCACGGTGGTGCCGGTGCGCCGCCACAGCGCCAGCAGCTCGTCGTTCAGCCGGTCGCGGGTGATCTCGTCCAGCGCGCCGAAGGGCTCGTCCATCAGCAGGATGCGGGGCCGGGACAGCAGGGCCCGGGCGATCGCCACGCGCTGGCGCTGGCCGCCCGACAGCTGGTCCGGCATCCGCTCCGCCAGCCCGCCGAGGCCCAGCAGGGCCAGCAGATCGTCCGTCGCCAGACCGTTGGGGCGGGCGGCCCGCCCCCTGCCGACCTGCAGCGGCAGCTCGATATTGGCGCGCACGCTGCGCCAGGGCAGCAGGGTCGGGTCCTGGAACACGAAGCCGATGTCGCGGCGCGCCCGGGCCGCTTCCGGCGGGCCGCCCAGCACGGCGATCTCGCCGGCCAGCGGGGCCAGCAGGTCGGCCACCACCCGCAGCAGGGTCGACTTGCCGCAGCCCGAGGGCCCGAGGATGGTCAGGAAGCCACCCTGCGGCACGTCCAGGTCGACGCTGTCCAGCACCGGCATCGCGCCGTATCCGATGGCGAGCCCCCGGCAGCGGATCGCGGTCCCTTCCACCCGCTCCGTCACCCCAGCTTCGGCCGGTCGGCTGCGGTCATCTCCAGGATCGCGCCGGACCAGCAGTCTTCCGCTTTCGGCGTGTTGCCCTGGAACTGGCCGATCGAGTCATAGATCCGCACCTGCTCGGCGATCGCGGCCGGGTCGAACCAGCCCCAGCCCTTGGCCTTGGTGTCGGCGTCGAAGCTCAGCTGCAGCACCAGCCCGACCGTCGCCTGCTCGGTCTCGCGGTCCAGCTGCGGATAGGCGTCCACGGTCAGGTCCACCGCCTCCTTCGGATGCTCATGCGTCCAGGCCCAGCCCTTGGCCACGGCGCGCAGGAACTTCGCCAGCACCTCGGCATTCTCGGCCACCGCCTGGTCGGTGGCGAAATAGACGTTGGAGTAGGAGGGCAGGCCGGTGTCCTTCATCATCAGGTCGATCCGGTCCGGCCCGATCACCGACAGCGCCTTGGTGTTGGTGATCCAGCCGGTGACGGCGTCGACCTGGCCGGCCACCAGCGGCGTCATGTCGAAGCCGATATTGGTGATGTCCATCTGCGACGGGTCGATCTTGTTCTGCGCCAGGATCGCGTCCAGCACGAAGCGCGCCGTCGGCTGGATGCCGATGCGCTTGCCGATCATGTCCTTGACCGTGCGGATCGGCGCCTTGGGCAGGGAATAGAAGGCGAAGGGGCCGGAGCGGTAGCCGCAGGCGATGATCTTGACCGGCACGCCGGAGCCGCGGGCCAGCAGCAGCTGCGCGGAATCGGAGAACTGGCCGAGCGCCGCCTGGCCGGTCACGACCGGCGGCACGGTGGCGGAGTTGGGGCCGCCGGGCGAGAACTCGACCTCCAGCCCCTCGGCCTGGAACAGCCCCTGCTTCAGCGCCACCACGTCGCCGAACTGGCCGTTGCTGATCAGCCAGTCGTATTTGATCACGACCTTGGCGGCCTCGGCCCGGCCCTCCGGGATCTTGAGCGCGATGCCGGCGCCGAAGGCGGCGATCCCGGCCAGGACGGTGCGGCGGTCGAAGGCGGTCATGTTGTCCTCCGTCAAGCGGCCGGGCCTTCGACGTCGCCCACCGGGCCGCCGTCGAGCCAGGCATAGATCTCCCACAGATTGTCGTCCGGGTCGGTGAAATAGGCGCAGCGCGCGTTCCACGGATAGTCGGCGGGCGGGCGGGTGAATGTCACGTCGAGTGCGTTCAGCTCGCGGTACACGGCGTCGACTGCCGCGGGCGAGGGCAGCTCGGCCGCGGCGCAGGCCTTGTGCACCTGCGGTGGGGCGCGGCGGGCGGAGACGCCGGTGTGCTCGGCGATATGGCCGATCTCCCACAACGCCAGGGTCAGCCCGGCGCCCTTGAAATCGGCGAAGCCCGGGGCGCGGCGGCGCAGCCTGAAGCCCAGCTTGTCGATATAGAAGGCGGCCGCCCGCTCGACGTCCTCGACTAGGAAGCAGATATCGGTGATCGGGTGGGCCTGGGCGAAAGGCATGGCGGTCTCCGGCCGGTCTCATGCCGATCATGGCTGCGCCCGCCGCCGCTGCTCTTTCGCAATCCTGCGCTTTCGTTGCCGGAACTTGCGGTCACCCTGCCGCCCGGTAGCGCGCCGGGGTGGTGCCCGTGGCGCGGCGGAAGGCGGTGGAGAAATGCGCCTGGCTGGCGAAGCCGGCGCGATAGGCGATCTCGGCCAGAGCGAGGTCATGCCGCGCCAGCAGCGCCTTGGCCCGCTCGACCCGCCGCGCCAGCACGAACTGGTGCGGCGCCCGGCCGGTCGCGGCCTTGAAGGCGCGGCTGAAATGGAACGGGCTGAGCCGGGCGATGGCGGCCAGTCCGGCGAGGCTCAGATCGCCATCCTCCAGCGCGTCCTCGACATGCTCCAGCACCCGGCGCAGCCTGTCCGGCGACAGCGCGTCGGGCCGCTCCGGCCGCAGCGCCGGGCGATGCGACAGCAGGCGCAGGGTGCAGAACGCGAAGGACAGGCCCAGCTGCTCGGCCAGCAGCGGGTCGGCCGCCTCCGGCTGGCGCGCCAGCTCGGCCAGGGCCAGGGCGACATGGATCGTCACCGGGTCTGCGGCGACCAGCATCTCGCCGTCCTCGAACTCGGCCGGGCCGAGTTCGCGGCCGATCCGGCCATAGGCCTCGGGCGGCTGGAAGATCGAGATGTAGTCGGCGCCGTCGCCATCGACGAACAGCGGCAGCCCGGCCGGCTGCACCCCCAGCGTCCAGGGCGGCCGCGCCACCCGCCGTATCGGCCCGTCGCCGATCCGGAAGGCATAGCGCCCATGCCCTGTGCGGTTCAGCGACAGCCGGTGCAGCGCGCCGCAGGACTCCATCTGCCCGGCATCGCTGCGGTAGCATTCGACCGTGATGTCCCGCCGCGCCGCCGCCGCGTAATCGTGCAGCGCCGGCCGGCTGATGGCGAAGACCGAAGGGTCGAGACCGTCCATCCCATGCTCTCCCTGCCTGCCCGGCCAACGGCTCTCCGGCCGCGATTCCGGTGCCGTTCCCGCTCCGGAACGACGCAAGCAGCATGCCAGACGGGGGCGGGCAGGGCCACCGGCCCGCCGGGATGTGCCCCGGGGAACAGGCGGGGGCCGCGGATTGCCTTAGACGGAAGGATAGAGCCGGTTCAGCGAGGAAAACCATGGCCGTCACCGACAAGGACATCGCCGATCTCGTGGCGCGTGCCGCGGACGCCAATGCCGCGCTGATGAACGGGGATGCCAAGGGATATTTTGCTCTGATCTCCCTCGCCGAAGACTTCACGCTCATGGCCCCGTTCGGCGGGCCGCCTACCCTCGGCTTCGACATGTCGAGCGATCGGGTGGCGGCGCTGGGGCGCTTCTTCCGGGCGGGCCGAACGGCGCTGGAGCTGGTGCGGGCCTATGCCACGGACGACATGGCGGTGCTGGTGGTGATCGAGCGGCAGACGGTCGAGGTCGGCGGCCTGCCCGACCAGGACTGGTCGCTGCGCGTCACCCTCGTCTTTCGCCGCGACGGGCCGGAATGGCGGCTGGTGCACCGCCACGCCGACCCGCTGGTCAAGGGCATCAGCCTGGAGCAGGCGGCGGCGATCGCCCGCGGCTGACTGCCGGCCTCAGCCCGATTTCGCGGCCAGCTGCCGGCGGTATTCGGCAACCGGCAGGCCGCCGACGCCCCAATTCTCCAGCGGTACCTCCTCGATCACGACGAAGGTGGCGTCCAGCGGCTTGTTCAGCACGTCCAGCAGCAGCTGGCTGACGCCCTTGATCAGGGCTGCCTTCTCTTCCGCCGTCACCGCGGGGCGGTCGGGCGACGACCCTTCCCGAGTCACTTGAATGGTTACCATCGGCATGACGGACCTCCTCTGAGCAGGGATGCGGCGGCGCCGGGCCGCCGCGTCCTATCATTACCAGCGGCCGGCGTTCTGGCCGCCATCGACATGCAGGATCTCGCCGGTGACGAAGCCGGCATTCTCCAGGAACACCACCGCGTCGACGATGTCGCGGATCTCGCCCATCCGGCCCACGGGGTGCAGCTTGCTCAGCCCCTCGTGGGTCTCTGCCGGATGCATCGGCGTCTTGATGATGCCGGGCGACACGGCGTTCACGCGGATGCCCTTGGTCGCGTATTCGATCGCCAGCCCCTTGGTGGCGGAATTCAGGCCGCCCTTGGTCAGCGACGCCAGCACCGCGGGCACACCGGCGATCGGCTGGTCGACCAGGCTGGTGGTGATGTTGACGATGTGGCCCGAGCCCTGCTTCAACATCGCCGCCGCGGCGTGCTGCGTGACATGGAAGAAGCCCGCCACGTTGACCGAGAGGACCTTGGCGAAATCCGCCTCGGTGTAGTCGGTGAAGGGCTTGGCGACGAAGATGCCGGCGTTGTTGACCAGCGTGTCGACCCGGCCGAAGCGGGCCAGGCCTTCCTCGACCACGCGGGCCGCGACGCGCGGGTCGGCGATGTCGCCCTCAACCGCAAGGATGTCGGGGTCGCTGCCCTGGCGGATCGAGCGGGAATTGGCGACGACCTTGTAGTTCAGGTCGCGATAGGCCTGGACCAGGGCGGCGCCGATGCCCTGCGAGGCGCCGGTGATGATGGCGACCTTCCGTTCGGTACCCATGATGATGTGTCTCCGATCATGCAGCGGCCGGAGGGATGTCCGGTCGGCCGGGCCACTGCGGCGCCGGTGCCGAGATACTTACGGCCTGCCACCGATCGTTCGAATAGACGTCATCCGCGAGACACTGTTGCGCGAAACGAAATGCCGGTCAGGCGTTGGCCTCGGGCGTGAGGCGGGCGAACCGGGCCTTGAGCCGCGGCAGGGCGAAATCGACGAAGGCGCGGACCTTCGGAACCGACAGGCGCCCTTCCGGGGTGATGATGTGGACGGGCAGGGGGGCATGCTCGGCATCGGCCAGCACGATCTTCAGCCGGCCGGCCTGGACCTCCTCGGCCACATGGTAGGAGAACAGCCGGGTGACGCCGTGCCCCTCGGCGGCGGAGGCGACCGCGGCCCGGACGCTGTTGACGATCAGCCGCGGGGCGAACTGCACGGTCCTCGCCGTGGTCGTGCCCGGCGCCGGCGGGAAGCTCCAGGACTCGATGCCGAAATGGGTCATCGACACGACCCGGTGCTGGGCCAGGTCGGCGGGCTCGTCGACCCGCGGATGCTGCGCCAGGTAGGAGGGGGCGGCCGCCACCACCCGCCGGACCTCGCCGATCCGCACCGCGACCAGCGTGGAATCCGGCAGATGGGCGATCCGCAGCGCAGCGTCGATGCCCTCGTCGACCAGGCTGACCGGCCGGTCGAGCAGCAGCAGCCGGGCCGAGACCGCAGGATAGGCGTCGAGGAAGGCGTCCAGGATCGGGCGCAGCACGTCCTCGCCGCTGATCAAGGGCGCGGTCAGGGTCAGCAGGCCGCGCGGCGCCGCCCGCTCGCCGGCGGCCAGCATGTCGGCCTCCTCCAGGTCGGTCAGCACCCGCCGGCACGCCGCGGCATAGCGCTCGCCGGCCTCGCTCAGCCGGATCGAGCGTGTCGTGCGGTGCAGCAACTGCACCCCGACATGGTCCTCCAGGAAGGCGATGGCCCGGCTGACCGCGGCCGGCGACCGGCCCAGCCGCCGTCCGGCCCCGGCCAGGCTGCCGGTGTCGAGGGCCGAGACGAACACGCGCATGGCGTCGATCCGGTCCATCATTCTTCCCGGATGTGGAACAACGAACGCCCGAGCCTAGGCATTCCGGCGTCCGGTGCAAAGGCCGGCGCTATGCCACCGCCTCGATCCGCACCTCGCGGGTCTTGGCGCCCTCGGCGACGAGTGCCAGCAGCTGCTCGCCTTCCTCGGTCACCGCTCCGGCCTCCCGCTTCGAGAGCGGCTCGAACATCTCGATCCGCAGCACCGCGGCGCCGCGCGCCTGAGTCGCCTTCCAGCGGCCCTGGACATGGCCGTCCACCAGCAGCACCGGCGGCATGAAATTGCCATAGACCAGCGGCTTGTGGCGCTCCGCGATCACATGCTCGCGCTCCGCATGGGACAGCAGCAGGTTGTCGTATTCCGGCAGGAAGCGCGCCGGCGCCGGCACGTCCGGGCCGGGCCGCGGCGCGTCGGGCAGGTCGAACAGCTCGCGGCCGGCCTCGTCGCGGAAGGTCGCCAGCTTCGGCCGCAGCGCGTCGACAACGGGCTGCAGCCGGGTCAAGCCCGACCAGATCTGCATGTCCTGCACGCTGGCCGGGCCGAAGGCGGTGAGGTAGCGCAGCAGCATCGGCTCCGGCGCCGTGTCGGTGCCCAGCGGCTGCCGCAGCCAGGCCTCGGCCGTGGTGCACAGCGGCAGCCCGCCGATTCCCCACAGCCCGCGCGGAGGCACCTGCACCAGCGGCGCCAGGTTGCGCATGGCGTAGGACAGCGACTTGGCGTCCCGGTCCGGCCATTTCTTTTGCAGGAGCCGGCCCATCTCCTCGACCGTCCGCGGCTGGTCGACCAGCAGGCGCCGCCCAGCGGCCACCACCGCCTCCAGGTCCAGCCCGGCGAGCTGTTTCCCGTAGGGCGTGCCGGTCATCAGCAGCCGCTCCTGCAGTGCCTGCAGCACCGGGCGCAGCGCCCGGCAGTCGCGGGCGGTGACAAGGTGGATGGTCGACCGCATCAGCGCGATGCGCACCACCTTGCGGTCGACGATCAGTTGGGCGAGGTCATCGAGCTCGAAGCGTTCCAGCCGGCTCCACAGCCCGACATAGGCGGCGGTGGGGGATTGCGACTGCATCCCGACCAGCCGTTCGATCGCCTCGGCCGCGGTCACATTCCAGCGCTGCAGCAGCCCCTGCCGGGCCAGCAGCGCCCGGTTGCGGCTGCGCCGGTCCAGCACCGCCGCATCCCCCTTCGCCATGCATTCCCCGATCCCGCGACTCCGGGCGCCAGCCTGTCCCGGATCGGCGGCAGGAGACAAGTCCGGGGCCGATCCGTCTCGGGGCTTGCATCCGGCCGGGCAAGGCGTCGACAATTGGAGACTATCCCGCCCGATACCCATGGAGGCCGCGATGGCCATCGGACCGGACGACTGGGAAGTGCCCGTCCGGGCACAGCCCGACCCCGACGACTACGCCTTCGATCTCGACCGCGCGCTCGACGCCGTGGTCGGCCTGACCGCGCGCGTTCCGCCCGACGCCTTCACCGCCGGCACGCTGGGCACCGAACGGGCCGGCAACGGCGTGGTGATCCGCGACGACGGCATCGTGCTGACCATCGGCTACCTGATCACCGAGGCCGAGGAGGTCTGGCTCACCACCAACAACGGCCGGGTCGTGCCCGGCCATGTGCTCGGCTACGACCAGTCGACCGGCTTCGGCCTGGTCCAGGCGCTGGGGCCGCTCGGCGTGCGGGCGCTCAAGCCCGGCTACGGCCGCAGCGCCGAGCCCGGCACCGAGGTGGTGATCGCCGGCGCCGGCGGCCGCAGGCGGTCGCTGGCCGGGCGGATCGTCGCCCGCCAGGAATTCGCGGGGTATTGGGAATACGTGCTGGACGACGCCATCTTCACCGCGCCCGCCCATCCGCATTGGGGCGGCACCGCGGTGATCGGCCCGGGTGGCGACCTGCTCGGCATCGGCTCGCTGCAGATCCAGCATCAGGCGGAAGGCGGCCGGGTGCTGCCGCTGAACATGGTGGTGCCGATCGACCTGCTGCGGCCGATCTTCGACGACCTGGCCACGATCGGCCGCGCCGACCAGCCGCCGCGCCCCTGGCTCGGCCTGTTCGCGACCGAGGATGAGGGTCGGGTGGTGGTGGTCGGCTTCGCCGGCAACGGCCCGGCCCGGCGGGCGGGGCTGCGCGAGGGCGACGCCGTGCTCGCGGTGGACGGCGAGGCGGTCACCGACCTGGCCGGCTTCTTCCGCGCCGTCTGGGAACTGGGCGAGGCCGGGGTCGAGGTGCCGCTGACGCTGGACCGCGAGGGCGACGTGTTCGACGTCGGCGTCCGTTCGGCCGACCGCGCCCGCGTGCTCAAATCGGCGAAGCTGCACTAGGGGCTGGGATGCCGCCCGGCGACGTGGTCCTGGCCAAGCGCGCCGGCCTCTACCGCGAGGCCCGGCCGGCGCCGGCGCTGGCGCCGCATCTGCTGTGCCGCTGGGTCCATGTGATCCCGCAAGGCCCGGCCCTGCCGGTCGCGGTGGTGCCGGATGGCTGCGTCGACCTGCTGTGGGTGGGCGACCGGATGATGGTGGCAGGTCCCGACCTGACCGCGGCGCATCCAGTGCTGCCGCCCGGCGACCCGGTGGTGGCCGTGCGCTTCCGGCCCGGCGCCGCGATGCGCTGGCTCGGCCTGCCGATGTCGGAGATCACCGGCCGGCAGCTGGACCTCTCGGCGTTCGGCCGGCCCTGGGCGCGTGGCCTCGACAACCGGATCGGCGAGGCGCGGACGATGGCGGAGCGCATGGCCCGCCTCGAGGCCGGGCTGGCCGGCGCAGCGCCGGAGATCGGCCCGCCGGCGCCGGAGATGGCGCTGGCCTTCCGCTGGCTCGGCCGCGGCGCGGAGGAGGCCGGGCTGGCCGCCCTGCGCGACCGGCTCGGCATCAGCGAGCGCAGCCTGCGGCGGCGCTGCCACGAGGCCTTCGGCTACGGCCCCAAATCGCTCGATCGGATCCTGCGCTTCCAGCACTTCCTGCGGCTGGCAGGAGCGGGGGAGGAGACCGGCCTCTCGGCCCTCGCCGCCGCGGCCGGCTATGCCGACCAGGCCCATCTGACGCGTGAGGCGCGGCGCCTCTCCGGCCTGACTCCGGCCGCGATCCTCGGCCAGCTGGGCAGCCGCGACCGCCTGGCCGCCTGACTGGCCGTTCCGTTCAAGACCGGGCGTCGCCGCGGTGCCATGCTCGCGGCTGAACCAGGCAGGAGAAACTCATGGCCAGCCCCGGCAATGACCGCCGCATCGACTACATCGAGTTCGCCGTCACCGACATTCCGCGCTCGCGCGACTTCTACGGCCGCGCCTTCGGCTGGAGCTTCACCGATTACGGCCCGGCCTATTGCGAGTTCGACGACGGGCGGTTGAAGGGCGGCTTCGCCCAGGGCAGCCCGGCCGGGTCCGGCGGCCCGCTGGTGATCCTCTATGCCGACGACCTCGCCGCCGTGCAGCAGCGGCTGGAGCAGGCGGGGGGCCGGGTGGTCAAGCCGATCTACAGCTTCCCTGGCGGCCGGCGCTTCCACTTCCAGGACCCGGACGGCTACGAGCTCGCCGTCTGGTCCGATCGGTAGCCCGAAAAGAGGGAAGGGGGCCCAGGGCCCCCTTCCGGTACTCCGCCGTGAGTCGAGTCTGCCGTCAGTTGACGACGATCTCGACCCGCCGGTTCTGCGGCTCGCGCACGCCATCGGCGGTCGGCACCAGCGGATCGGCCTCGCCGACGCCGCGGGTCACGATCTCGCTGTCGGCGACGCCGTCGGACACCAGCTCGCGGCGCACCGCCTCGGCCCGGCGGACCGACAGGGCCTGGTTGTACTTGTCCGAGCCCGAGCGGTCGGTATGGCCGGTGACGTCGATCCGGGTGCTCTTGCCCTGCAGCGCGTCGGAGGCGGCCGAGCCGACGATCTGCTTGGCCTCGGGCGTCAGCTTCGAGCTGTCGAAGTCGAAGAACACCAGGTAGCTGCGGGCCTGGGTGACCTCCTGGACCTGCTCCGGCGGCGGCGCTTCTTCCGCGGCGCCGAAGGTGTAGCGCAGGCCGACCAGGACGGTGTGGTTGTTGTTGTCGTCCGACTTGATCCGGACGCCGTTGTCCTTGAAGGTCGGCCCCTGGGTGCCGAGGTAGCGGTATTCGACGGTGGCGGCCATGTTCGGCGCGAAGTTGTAGGCCACGCCGGCGATGCCCTGATAGGCGAGGGCCGCCTTGGTCGAGCTGAAGTAGTTGCCCGGGCCGCTCGGGTTGAAGTCGGCATCCACCAGCGCGAGGCCGATGCCGGCGCCGACATAGGGCACGAAGGGCGAGCCGAAATCGAAGTCGTAGTAGCCGTTCGCCATCAGGCCGTAGGTGGTCTGGTGGTTGTTGCCGTCATGGCTGTTCTCCCGGATGCTCGCCTCCAGGTCGGTGCGGAACCCGTTGCCGAAGCCGTAGCCGACATAGAGGTTGCCGGCCGGACCGACATCGTAGTCGTCCTTGTTCAGGCCGTTGCCCTGGAGGAAGTTCGCGCCCGCTCCGGCCCCGACATAAAGACCGTCTACCTGCTGCGCCATGGCCGGCGTCGCGGCGAGCACTGCTGCTGCCCCCGCGGCGAACACGATGCGTCTGGTCATTCCTGACTCCACGAATTTCTCGCTAGGATTTCGGTCTCGAATCTCGTCCCAGGCCAGACGATACAGACGCATACAGTCTTGAATGCTTGCCAAAGTGGCGCGCAGCGGCATTGTCGCACCTTGAACCGTCATCGGTCCGTCACACGGGTGCGGCGGGAGAACCGGCGAAAACTCGCCGGAAGGCCGGGGATAGCAAGGTTTTGAGAGGGGCGTGGCTCTCCGGCAACACTGCTCCGGGATCACGCCGGCCCTCAGCGCCGCGGCGGCGGGGCGGTGCTGGCGCGGACGATCAGGCGGTAGGGCACGGTGACGACCCGCGGCCCGGCGACTCCGGCCAGCCTTTCGGCCAGGAGGCGCATCGCCTCGAAGCCCAGCCGGCGGGACGGCTGGTCGATGGTGGTCAGCGGCGGGTCGGTGACGGCGGCGAAGTAGATGTTGTCGAAGCCGACGATCGAGATGTCCTCCGGCACCCGCAGGCCCGCCTGCTTGATGGTGCGGATCGCGCCCATGGCGATCTCGTCGCTGCCGCAGAACACCGCGGTCGGCGGCTCGGGCAGCTCCAGCAGCTCCGCCATCAGCTCCGCCCCGGTGGCGATCGAGAATGGGCCGTAGCGCACCATCTCGGGCCGCGGCTCGAGCCCGGCCTCGGCCAGCGCCTCGGCATAGCCGGCAAAGCGCTTCGGCGTTGCCGTGGTCGCGGGGCTGCCGCCGATATGGCCGACGCACCGGTGACCCAGCCCGATCAGATGGCGAGTCGCCTCCCGCCCGCCGGCCCGGTTGTCGATCTCGACCACCGGGACGTCCGGGGCGGCGACCGGCTCGATCACCGCCACCAGGCGCTGCTGCAGCGCCGGGGCCTTCAGCGGCTCCGGCATCCGCCCGCCCAGCAGCAGCATGCCGTCGACCGCGCCGGTCAGCAGCTGGCGGGCATGCTCCTCCGCCCGCGCCGGGTCGCCGGCGGTGTTGCCGATCAGCACGTGGAAGCCGGCCGCCACCGCCGCCTCCTCGGCGCCCAGCAGCACCGAGGCGTGGAACGGGTTGGCGATGTTCGGCACCATCACGAACACCTGCCGCGCCTGCTGCAGGCGCAGGCTGCGGGCCATGCGGTTGACGACATAGCCGGTGTCGCGCACCGCCGCCTCGATCCGCTCGCGCGTCTCGCCGGTCACCCGCGGTGATCCGGCCAGGGCGCGGCTGACCGTCGCCACCGACACGCCGGCGATGCGGGCGATGTCGGCCATGCGCGGCCGCCCGTCCTCGGGCGCCTGCGGCAGGCTGCGGCTTCGGCTCACGGCCGGATCTCGGAAACCTGGATCATGCCCCGACGATGCCCGGAACGGCGTTGCGGGCCAAGGGGGCGAACGCCCGCTCCGTCCAAGGGCGTATTGCGAATTGACAGCGGGCGCTTTCCCCGGTTCACTTGTAACCAATTGGTTACTTCGCCGGCGCGGCCAACCCGCCCGGATCATCGGCAACCAGGCGGGGGAGGGTGCAATGTCTGCTGCGATCGGGCGCAGATCCGTGTTGGCCGGGGCGATGGGACTGGCGGGGGCCGCGACGCTGCCGGCGGCCCTGCGGGCCGAATCGGCGCGGCTGCGCGTCGTCTGGTGGGGCAATGACGACCGCACCCGCCGCACGCTCGAGGTGCTGAAGCTGTATCAGGCCAAGGCGCAGGGCGCGGAGCTGGTGGGCGAGGTCAGCAACGCCGAATACTTCCCCAAGCTGGCCACCCAGCTGGTCGGGCGCAACGCGCCGGACATCTTCCAGCTCGAGCCCAACAGCTTCGCCGATTTCGTCCAGCGCGGGGCCACGCTGCCGCTCGACGATCTGATGCCGCAGCCGATCGACACCAGCGGTGTCAGCCGCGACCTGCTCGACCTCTGCGCCCTCGACGGCAAGGTCTGGGGCATCCCGCACGGTCTGAACTCCTTCGCCCTGATGTACGACACCGCCGTGTTCAAGGCGGCCGGCATCGCCCCGCCCGACGACAAGACCAGCTGGGACGACTATGCCGACCGGATGGCCGAGCTGACCAAGGCGGCGGGGCGCGACCAGTATTGGGGCTCCTGCGACGCCAGCGGCTACAGCTTCGCCTTCCAGGTCTGGCTGCGGCAGCGCGGCGCCGATCTGTTCACCGCCGACCGGGCGCTCGGCTTCAACCAGGACCACGCCGCCGAGTGGTTCAGCTATTGGGACAAGATGCGCAAGCGAGGCGGCTGCGTGCCGGCCGACATCGCGGCGCTCAGCCCGGATTCGACCATCACCCAGATGCCGCTGATCCAGGGCAAGGCGGCGACCAGCCTGGCCTTCTCCAACCAGATCGTCGGCATGCAGTCCGCTACCCAAGTGCCGCTGGCCCTGACGATGTACCCGAACGGCGGCCCGGGGGCGAAGCCGGGGCAGTTCTACCGGCCGGCCTCGTGCTGGTCGATCTACGCCCGATGCAAGGCGCCGGAGGCCGCGGCCGGCTTCATCGCCTTCTTCCTGAGCGATCCCGAGGCCGCCGGGGTGCTGGGGGTGGAGCGCGGCGTGCCGATGGCCCCGGCGACGCGCGAGCTGATCCTGCCGACGCTGAAGCCGGTGGAGCGTGCCACGGTCGACTACGTCAACTTCATCGCCGACAAGCTCGGCCCCTATCCGCCACCGCCGCCCAAGGGGTCGCAGCAATTCGGCCGGGTGCTGAAGCGGGTGGCGGACACGGTCGCCTTCGGCTCCGCCTCGATCACCGACGGCGCGGCCCAGCTGATCGCCGACGCCGGCACCATTCTCTGAGGAGATCCGATGTCGGTCCCGGATGCCCGCCCGGTGGAGGAGTTCGACTCCCATCCCTGGCGTTTCGAGAGCCAGGCCACGGACGCGCAGCGCCGCGCCCAGGCGGCCTTCGTCGCCGAGCTGGCACAGCGCCTGCCGCTCCAGCTCGGCGAGGCCTGCTACCTGTCGCCCCAGGCCTATATCTTCCCCGACAGCCTGACGCTGGGCGACCGCTGCGTCGTCGCCGCCGGGGTGCGCCTGCACGGCCAACTGACGGCCGGCGAACACTGCTCGATAAACCTGCATGCCTCGGTGATCGGCCAGGTGCGGATGGGCTCCTGGGTTCGCATCGCCGCCGGGGCGATGATCGCCGGCTTCGACCATGTCTCGGACGATCCGGAAAAGCCGATCGCGCAGCAGGGCGTGTCGACCAAAGGCATCGAGATCGGCGATGACGTCTGGATCGGCGCCAACGCCGTGGTCACCGACGGGGTGCGGATCGGCAGCCACTGCATCGTCGCTGCCGGCGCGGTGGTCACCCGCGACGTGCCGGACTATGCGCTGGTCGGCGGCAACCCCGCCCGGCTGATCCGCGACCGGCGCCGCCCTCGGGGAACGCCCCCGGCCGATGCGCTGCTGGAAGAGGTCAAGGCGTTCGACGCACGGATCGGGGAGGAGTGGCCGGCGATCCTCGCCGCGCATGCGGCGCCGCCCGGCCAGCCCTGCTGGTACCAGGACCCGCGCAACGCCGGAAGGGCGCCGTTCCGCGCCGATTGCGACGCGATCCAGATCGCGGCGATGTTCGGCGCCGTGCCGCCACCCTTCGGCCGCGAGGACTGGATCGCCCGCCTGCAGGCGCTGCAGGATCCGGAGACCGGGCTGTGCTTCAACCCGGACGCGCCGGATGCGGTTCGCCACAACCCGCCGGCCGATCCCGGCGGCGACAATCTCTACAACATCCTCTGCATCGGCTACGCGCTGGAGTGCCTGGGCACCGGCTTCCGTCACCCGGTTGCCTGGGCCTCGCGCCTCGACCCCGCGGCGCTGCAGCGGGCGCTGGACGGGCTGCCCTGGGCCGAGCGCGGCTGGTCCTCTGGCGCCTGGGTCGATGCGCTGGGCACGGCCTATTATCTCAATGCCCGCGATTTCGGCGATCCGGGCGAACTGACCACGCTGATCGGCTGGCTGACCACCCGCGCCAGCGCGACCACCGGGCTGTGGAGCGGCCCGCTCGGCGACGACTGGCTGCAGCCGGTGAACGGCTTCTACCGGCTGACCCGCGGCACCTACGCCCAATTCGGCCTGCCGCTGCCCTATGCGGAGCGTACGATCGATTCCGTCCTGGCCCATCTCCGCCGCCATGGCGGCTTCGAGCCCACCGGCTTCAATGCCTGCAACGTGCTCGACGTGGTGCATCCGCTGATGCTCTGCGCCCGCCAGACCAGCTATCGCGCAGCGGAGATCACGGAAGCCCTGCGCCTGCTCCTCGCCGCCGCGCTCCGGCATTACCAGCCCGGCCGCGGCTTCGCCTTCAGCCGCGGCGAGGCGCCCGGGCTGCAAGGGACGGAGATGTGGCTGTCGATCGTCGCCCTGATCCTGACCCATCTCGGCCTGGCCGATGCCGCGAGCTTCCGGCTGGTCGGCGTCCATCGCTGGGGCCCGGCCCTGCCGGTCGACCGGATCTGGCCGGGGCGTTGAGGCGGACGAACAGGCGATCGGACTCTATCGAGAACCGTCATTGCGAGGAGGCGAAGCCGACGAAGCAATCCAGGGGCCACAGCGAGCGGCCCTGGATTGCTTCGCTGCGCTGCAATGACGATCCCATATAGGCTCGCCACGTGAGACTCACCCCCACACCCCGGATACCGGGCGCGCCCGCTTGGAGGTCAGCTCCGCGTCCAGCCAGGCGCGGAACAGTTGCACCTTGCGCTGCCGCGCTCGGGATTCGGTGGTGACGAACCAGTAGGCGATCTCGGTCGGCGCCGCGATCGGGAAGGGGCGAACCAGCCGTCCGTCCGCCAGCGCGTCGGCGGCGATCAGCTGCCAGGCCATGAACACGCCCTGGCCGGCCACCGCCGCCTCGATCGCCGGGATCGGGTCGGTGTAGGACGGGCCGGACAGGCGCGGCGGCGACGCCACCCCGGCGGCGGCAAACCATTCGGCCCAGGAGATCAGCGAGCCCTCGTCGCGGATCACCGGCACGGTCGCCAGGTCGGCCGGGCGCTTCAGCCGCGACGCCAGCGCCGGGGCGCAGACCGGGAACACGGTCTGCGGGATCAGCTTCTCGGCCAGCGCCCCGGTCCAGCCGCCGCGGCCCATGCGGATGGCGCAGTCGATGTCGCCGAGCGCCAGGTCCAGCACGTCGGCGGTGGCGACGAAGCGCAACTCGATCTCCGGATGGGCGCCGGTGAAGCGCGACAGCCGTGGCACCAGCCAGCGCGCGGCGAAGGCGCTGCCGGTGGTGACGGTCAGGATGCCGGCGCGCTCGACCGCCAGCGCCGCCATGGCGTCGGCCAGCATGCGGAAGCCGGCGTCCAGCATCGGCCGGATCCGCCACAGCTCCGCGGTCGGCACCAGCCCGGTCGGCGTGCGCTCGAACAGCATCACGCCCAGCCGCGCCTCGGCCCGGCGGATGTGCTGGCTGACCGCGCCCGGCGTCACCCCCAGCTCCTTCGCCGCGGTCGACAGCGAGCCGCCACGCGCCACCACCGCGATGGCGCGCAACGCGTTCAGCGGAATCGGGAAGGGCGAGGCCATGCCTCTTCTTTGAGCGGCCGGGGCCGGGCTGTCCAGCGCCGCCGCATCCGGCAGACAAAGGGCGTTGACTCGTAAATATCCAATTGGTTATATAACCATATGGTTTTGGAAGACTCGCTCACCCTCAAATTCGCCGCGCTCGCCGATCCCACCCGGCGCGCCATCCTGCTCCGCCTGTCCCGGGGCGAGGCCACGGTGTCGGAGCTGCAGGCCCCGTTCCGGATCAGCCAGCCCGCCATCTCCAAGCATCTGAAGGTGCTCGAGGGGGCGGGGCTGATCGAGCGCGGCCAGGCCGCCCAGTCGCGGCCGCGACGCCTGAACCACCAGGCGCTGAAGGAGACGGTCGAATGGTTCGACCACTTCCGGACCCTCTGGAACGACAGCTTCGACCGCCTCGAGGCGCTGCTCGAAGCCCCCTCCGAACCCACAAAGGATTGATCATGGCCGCCAACGAATTCGTCATCACCCGCCTGTTCAAGGCGCCGCTCGCCCGGGTCTGGCAGTATTGGACGAGCGCCGAGCGGATGTCGCAATGGTTCGGCCCGAAGGGCGTCACCACCACCGTGAAGACCCTCGATCTGCGGCCGGGCGGGATCATGCATGCCCGCATGGACCAGCCCGGCGGCGGCCGGATGTGGGCGAAGTTCGTCTATCGCGAGGTGGTCGAGCCCTCGCGCCTGGTCTGGGAGCACTCCTTCGCTGATGAAGAGGCCAACATCGTCGAGTCACCCTTCGGCGGGCCCTGGCCGCTCAGGATCCTGTCGACCGTGACCTTCGCGGAGGAGGGGGCGGAGACCCGGATGCGCCTGGTCTGGACGCCGCTCGACGCCAGCGAGGACGAGCGGCGGGCTTTCGCCGAAATGCTGGACTCGATGACCGAGGGCTGGGGCGGCACCTTCGACAAGCTGGACGAGGCGCTGGCGGCAGGCTAGGCCGACCTATCGGTCTATAGAGATTTTCTATAGACCAGGAGAGACACTGTCCATCGCAGCCGCCGGCCGGCGGATCTATCTCTTGGAGAAGATCTGCCGAGGAGGCTGCGATGTTCTCCTTCCTGCGGCGCCGGGATGGCCGGCGCCGGGCCGACGGCGCCGAGGCGCTGCTGGCCATGACCCCGCGCGAGCTGGCCGACCTGCCCTTCTGGGCCGAGCCGCCCCAGCCGGATTGCGCCGATCCGGCGGGCCGGCCGGTCACAGCCCGAACCGCGCCTCGGCCTCTGCCAGCGTGAGGGTCAGCAGCGGCCGTTTGCCGGCCAGCAGCGCCAGCGGCCCATCCGGCGCGAACTCCCAGCCGAGGCCGCCGAGGCGCGGCCGGCCGGTGGCGGCGGCGCGGGTGATCCGGATTCCGGCCCCATCCGGCTGCAGCACCCGCAGCGGGACCGGCAGGCGCAGGAGCAGGGCGTGCCCCGGCCGGTCGGTGAAGGCCGCCACCGGCCCCCCCGCATCGGTCAGCTCGGTCCGCCCGTCCAGCGTCTCGAACCGGGCCAGCGATTTCGGGATCGCCCACAGCACCCGGCCACCGGCCAGCGACGCCCGGCTGTCGACCCAGGCGGCGGTGATGGTGATGCCGATCCGGCGCCCCAGCCGCAACGGCACCGCCACCACCAGCTCGGCATAGGCCAGGTCGCCGCCCGGCTGCCACTCGGCCCGCACCGTTGCCAGCAGCGCGCCGCGGCCCCAGCCCAGCGGTTTGGCCTCCCCCGGCAGCGGCCCGGGCAGCGCCGCCCGCGGCACCCGCCACAGCGCCGCGTGGACCGTGCCGCGCAACCGCCACGGCGGGGAGGGGTAGGGGGCTTCGATCATGCTGGCGACAGCGTCCGAGATTTCAGCCGGCGAGTCCAAAACGCACTTGGATTGCGAAGTTTGCGGCGGCCCCAACTAGGTATTGACGGAAACCGGCGGAAGGACGTCTATATCTAGACATCACGGGCAACCAAGGGAATCCGGTGCGCCGCCTGTCGGCAAGGCCGGAGCTGCCCCCGCAACTGTAAGCGGCGAGTCGGTTCGTCGTTCGGGCCACTGGCGGGCAACCGCTGGGAAGGTCGGACGATCCGATGGCGACCCGCAAGCCAGGAGACCGGCCCGTGATCGCGTAGAACGTCCTCGGGCGGGGTGTCCCCGACGGTGCGATGATCGAGATGCGCCGGCCTGCCGGCGCGCTGCCGACTCCGCATCTTCGGCCCAAGCCCCAACACGATCATGGGGTTTGCCGAATGTCTGTCCTCCTCGAATCCGACCGCGCCCTCGCCGGCACGCCCGCCGCCCCGGCTCGTGCGGCGGCCGAGCCCGCCTATCAGGTGATCCGCCGCAACGGCGCCGTCACCGCCTTCGACGAGAGCAAGATCTCGGTGGCGCTGACCAAGGCCTTCCTGGCGGTCGAGGGCGCCGGCGCCGCCGCCTCGCGCCGGGTGCACGACATCGTCGAGGGGCTGACCGCCCAGATCGTCGGCGCCCTGACCCGCCGGGCCGATCACGGCCGCACCTTTCATATCGAGGAGGTGCAGGACCAGGTCGAGCTGGCTTTGATGCGCGGCGAGCACCACAAGGTCGCCCGCGCCTATGTGCTGTATCGCGACGAGCGGTCGCGCGAGCGTGCCGCTGCCGCGGCCAAGGTCGAGGCGTCCCCGGTGGCGCCGGCGCTGCAGGTCACCGCCGCCGACGGCAGCCGCGCGCCGCTGGACCAGGCCCGGCTGGTCCGGCTGGTCGAGGAGGCCTGCGCCGGCCTGGACGACGTCGCCGCCGGGCCGGTGCTGGCCGAGGCGCGGCGCAATCTCTATGACGGCATCAGCGAGGCCGAGCTGGCCCTGGCGCCGATCATGGCCGCCCGCACCCTGATCGAGACCGAGCCGAACTACAGCCAGGTCAGCGCCCGGCTGCTGCTCGACCTGCTGCGGCACGAGGCGCTGTCCTTCGTCCATGGCCGGCCGACCCGCGCCACCCATGCCGAGATGGCGCAGGGCTACGCCGAGTACTTCCCGGCGTATGTGAAAACGGGCATCGCCGTCGGCCTGCTCGACGCCGAGATCGGCCGCTTCGACATCGCCAGGCTGTCCGCGGCGCTGAAGCCGGAGCGCGACCTGCAGTTCCAGTTCCTCGGGCTGCAGACCCTCTACGACCGCTACTTCCTGCAGACCGACGGCATCCGCTTCGAGCTGCCGCAGGCCTTCTTCATGCGCGTCGCCATGGGCCTGGCGCTGCGCGAGATCGACCGCGAGGCGCGGGCGATCGAGTTCTACGACCTGATCTCCTCCTTCGACTTCATGTGCTCGACGCCGACGCTGTTCAACGCCGGCACGCCGCGGCCGCAGCTGTCCTCCTGCTTCCTGACCTCGGTGCCGGACGACCTCGACGGCATCTTCAAATCGGTCAAGGACAACGCGCTGCTGTCGAAATACGCCGGCGGCCTGGGCAATTCCTGGACCCGGGTGCGCGGCCTGGGCGCCCATATCCGCGGCACCAACGGCCAGTCGCAGGGCATCGTGCCGTTCCTCAAGGTCGCCAACGACACCGCCATCGCGGTGAACCAGGGCGGCAAGCGCAAGGGCGCGGTCTGCGCCTATCTCGAGACCTGGCACGTCGACATCGAGGAATTCCTTGACCTGCGCAAGAACACCGGCGACGACCGCCGCCGCACCCATGACATGAACACCGCCAACTGGGTGCCGGACCTGTTCCTGCAGCGGGTCGAGGCCGACGGCCCCTGGACCCTGTTCTCGCCGGACGAGGCGCCCGACCTGCACGATTTGTACGGCCCGGCCTTCAAGACCGCCTACGAAGCCTATGAGGCGAAGGCCGCGCGCGGCGAGATCCGCGTCCACAAGCAGGTCCGCGCGCTCGACCTGTGGCGGCGCATGCTGACGATGCTGTTCGAGACCGGCCACCCCTGGGTGACCTTCAAGGACCCCTGCAACATCCGCTCGCCGCAGGGCCATGTCGGCGTCGTGCACTCGTCGAACCTGTGCACCGAGATCACGCTGAACACCTCGGATGACGAGGTCGCGGTCTGCAACCTCGGTTCGATCAACCTCGCCAACCACATCGGTGAGCGCGGGCTCGACCGGGCGCGGCTGGAGCGCACCATCCGCACCGCGATGCGGATGCTGGACAACGTCATCGACATCAACTTCTACACCATCCCCGAGGCGCGCCGGTCGAACCTGCGGCACCGCCCGGTCGGGCTCGGCATCATGGGGTTCCAGGACGCGCTGCAGGCCCTGCGCCTGCCGGTCGCGTCGGAGGCCGCGGTGCGCTTCGCCGATGAGAGCATGGAGGTGATCAGCTTCCACGCCATCTCCGCCTCGGTCGATCTGGCGGCGGAGCGCGGGCGCTACCCGTCCTTCGACGGATCGCTGTGGAGCCGCGGCATCCTGCCGATCGATTCCGTCGAGCTCTTGGCCGACGCGCGGGACGGGGTGCTGGATCTCGACCGCTCTACGACCCTCGACTGGAGCGGGCTGCGCGAGCGGGTGCGCACGACCGGCATGCGCAACTCCAACACCATGGCGATCGCGCCGACCGCGACCATCTCCAACATCTGCGGCGTCGCCCAGTCGATCGAGCCGGCGTTCCGCAACCTCTACGTCAAGGCCAACATGTCGGGCGACTTCACCGTGGTGAATCCCGGCCTGGTCCGCGACCTCAAGGCGCTCGGTATGTGGGACGAGGTGATGATCTCGGACCTCAAGTATTTCGACGGCAGCCTCGGCGCCATCGACCGGGTGCCGGACGACCTCAAGGCGCTGTACGCCACCGCCTTCGAGATCGACGCCTCCTGGCTGGTCGAGGCGGCGGCGCGACGGCAGAAGTGGATCGACCAGGCCCAGTCGCTGAACCTGTACATCGCCAACCCGAACGGCCGGAAGCTCGACACGCTGTACCGCCTGGCCTGGAAGCGGGGCCTGAAGACCACCTACTATCTGCGGGCGATGAGCGCGACCCATGTCGAGAAGTCGACGCTGAAGGGCACGGACGGCAAGCTCAACGCCGTATCCGCCCCGGCTCCGGTCGTCGCGGCACCGGCTCCGGCCGACGAGCTGACGCTGACCGACGGGGCGCTGATGGTGTGCCCGATCGACGACCCGACCTGCGAGGCCTGCCAGTAGCCCCGTGAAAGCAGGGCTGGGCGGCTCAACCCAGCTGGACCTTGCGCTCCTGCAGGATGTTGCCGCCGTCCACGACCAGAAGCGAGCCGTTCACATAGCTGGCTTCGGCCGAAGCCAGGAAGGCGACGGCCGCCGCCACCTCGTCGGGCGTTCCCGCCCGGCCGGGCGGCGTGTGCCGGGCCGCGACCCGCTCGTCTTCCGTCGTGGCCCCGGTCTCGATCCATCCCGGCGCGACCGCATTCGCGGTCACGCCGTAACGGGCGACCTCGAGGGCCAGGGCGTGGGTCAGCCCCACCATTCCGGCCTTTGCCGCCGAATACGCGGCCTCCCCCGGGTTGGAGACCAGGGGACCCGTGACGGACGCGACATTGACGATGCGGCCGCCGCGCCCGATTTCCGTCATCGCGCCGAGAAAGGCGCGAGTCACCAGGAACGCCGTCTTCAGGCTGACGTCGAGTCCGGCATCCCAGTCGGATTCGTCCAGTTCCAGGAACGGGCGTTGCACCGCCGGCGCGGCCACCGATCCCATCCCCGCATTGTTGATCAGGATATCGACGGCTCCGACATCCTGGCGCAGGCGCGAGACCTCGGCGGCATTGGTCAGATCCGCCCTGTGGGAGGTGACGTCGAGGCCTTGCGCCCGCAGCTCCGCGGCGCGGGCATGGATGCGCTCGCTGGCGCCGGTGATGAAGACCGCAAGGCCCTGGCCCGCCAGCTTGCGCGCGATCGCGATGCCGATGCCGTCCCTGGCGCCGGCGCCGGTGACGAGGGCGGTGCTGAAGACGGTCATCGGCGCTGTCCTCAATAGCCGGCGGTGACGCCGAAATCGATCGGCAGGGCGACGCCCGTGATCGGCGCCGCCTTGTCCTCGCACAGGAATTGCACCAGCCGGGCCACCTCCGCGGCCCGGATGAAGCGCGCCGACCGGCCCTGCGGATAGTGCTTCAGCAGATTCGCCCGGTAGCCATCCGGGTCGCCGCCGCCATAGACCTCCGCCTGCCCGTCCAGCATCGGCGTCGCCACGTCGGCGGGGCAGACGGCATTGAGCCGGACACCCTGGGGCGCCAGCTCGAGCGCCAGCGCCTTGGTCAGCAGAACCAGCCCGCCCTTCGAGGCACAATAGACGGCAGCGCCGTTGTTCCCGACCAGGCCGGCATCAGAGGCGATGTTCACCACCACGCCACGCGACGTCGCCAGATGCGGAATGGCCGCCGAGATCATGAAGAAGGCGCCCTTGAGATTGACGTCGAGGACGCGGTCCCATGCCTCCTCCCCGACATCGGCGGACGGCCCTTCGAGCCAGACTCCGGCGGCGTTGACCAGCACGTCGATCCCGTTGCCCCATGCCGCCGCCCGTTCGATCGTGCCGCGGCATTGCTCGACCGATCGGATGTCGAATTCGATCACGTTGCAGCCGGCCTTCATCTCCGCCAGCACGGCCGCGGCGGCCAGGGTGCGGTCGCCTGGCAGATCGGCGATGGTGATCCGGTCGCCCGCGGCGGCGAAGGTCCTGGCGATCTCGATCCCCATGCCCCCGGCGCCGCCGACGACAACGACATGGCGGTTGCCTCCGGCCGTCATATGACGCCTCCGTAATAGGCGAACTCTTCCGCGGTCACCTCGGCGGCGAAGCGGAGATATTCGGCCCGCTTGAGCGCGACGAAGACGGCGGCCAGCCGCTCTCCCAGCGCGCCCTTGACGAAGTCGGACCCGGCGGCCCGCTCGATTGCGGAGCGCCAGTCGGGCGGCAGGGCGCCGTGGTCGCCGCTGCTGTAGGAGGACGCCTCCGCATCCGGCTGAAGCCGGTTCCGGATGCCGTGCCGCATGCCCGCGAGAACCGTCGCCGCCACCAGATAGGGGTTGGCATCGACGCTGGGCGAGCGATGCTCGAAATGCCGGTTCGCCGGGCTTCCGGCGGGCACCCTGATCGCGACGCTGCGGTTGTTGCGCCCCCAGGTCGGCGCCGTGGGCGCGTAGCTGTTGCGCGCGAACCGGCGCCAGGAGTTGAGGTTGGGCGCGAACACCAGCATCGATTCCGCCATGGTCTGCTGCACGCCGGCGATGGCGTGCCGCAGCAGCGGCGCCAGATCCTCGTCCACATCGGCGAAGAGATTGCGGCCCGACGCATCCGCCAGGCTGGCGTGCAGATGCATGCCGGAGCCGGCACGGTCGGCGAACGGCTTGGCCATGAAATTCGCCCGCATGCCGTGGCGCAGGGCCAGGCCGCGGACCAGCCGCTTCAGCATCACCAGGTCGTCGGCCGCGCGCAGGCCGTCGGTGCGATGGCGCAGCGTCAGCTCGTACTGGCCGGGAGCGTATTCGGAGATCAGCGTCTCGGCCGGCAGCTCCTGCGCTGCGGCGCAGGCATACAGCGCTTCGATGAAGGGTTCGAGCCGGTCGAGCGCGTCCACGCTGTAGACCTGGTTCCCGCGCGGAACCTCCCCGGTCAAAGGCATCCGCGCGGCCCTCGGCTGTCCGAAAGCGTCGGTCTCCGCGTCGAGCAGATAGAACTCCAGCTCGAACGCCAGGACGGGCGACATGTCCATCGACCGGCATCGTTCGATCTGGCCCGCCAAAGCGTGACGCGGGTCGGCCCCCATCGGCGAGCCGTCGAGCTCGTACAGGCTGACCCGGACTTCGCCGCGCCTGGGCGAGGTCCAGGGCAGCTCCACAAGCGAACCCCGGATCGGCCAGGCCAGCCGATCGGCATCGCCGTCATCCCACACCAACCCGGTCTCCTCGACATCGGCGCCGGAGATGTCGAGCCCCAGGATCGAGCCCGGAAGGTGCCGGCCGGAGCGGAAGAGCGGCAGGAGCTCGTGCCGACGGATGATCTTGCCGCGCGCTACGCCGTTGGGGTCGATCAGCACCAGATCGAAGGCCGCGATATCCTCATGCCGCGCCAGGAAAGCCTCGGCTTCCTCGACCGGCGCCGCGTCGATGGGCCGGGCTCCGCTCACTTCGCCACCGCCCAGGTCGTCAGGCGCGACAGGATCTGCCCGAAGGCGGCGACAAGCCCCGCAACCTGCGACCCGGAGGTCGTCGGCGCCACCAGGACCATGTTGTGGAACGGGGTCAGAAGATAGCCGCGGTTCAGCAGCGCGAGATGGATCGCCTTCTGGACTTCGGGAACGGATGCGGCGCGCGCTTCCGCCGCGTTCGTGACGGGGCTCGGTGCGAACACGACCTCCAGCCTCGCGCCGACGCGGCTGACATGCCAGGGCAGCCCGGCGGTCTCGATCGCGGCGGCGAACCCCGCTTCGATCCGGTCGGCGAGCCCGTTCATCGTCGCATAGGCCGCGTCGGTCATGACCTCTTCCAGGCACGCCCGCAGGCACGCCAGCTGCAGGGCGCTTCCCGACAGCGTCGTGCCGATGCCGGAATGACCGATGCCGCGCTTGCTGGCCCGGATCGCGTCGAGCCGGCTGGCGACCGCTTCGGTCATGCCCCAGACCGCCACGGGCACGCCGCCGCCGACCGGCTTGCCGATGACGAGGATGTCTGGCTCCAGCCCATGGGTTCGGGTGTAGCCGCCGAGCCCGGTGGAGATCGTGTGCGTCTCGTCGATATGCAGCAGCGTGCCGTGGGCCCGGGTCAGCTCGCGCAGCGCCTGGTGGAATCCGGCCTGCGGCAGGATCATGCCGCAATTGGTCATCACCGGCTCGGCGACGACACACGCGATGTCATGCGTCGCCAGCGCGGCTTCGAGAGCGGGCAGGTCGTTGAACGGGATGCAGACCGTCGTGTCGGCCAGATCGACGGCCTGGCCGATCAGGTTTTCCCGGCCGACCGTTCGCCCGTCCTTGAGGTCCACCAGCGTCTCGTCGGCCGCGCCGTGATAGCAGCCGTCGAACACCAGGATCTTGCGCCGGCCCGTGACGGCGCGGGCGACCCGGAAGGCGAAGCGGTTGGCGTCGCTGGCCGTGGCCGTCACCTGCCATCGCGGCAGGTCGAAGGTCGTCGACAGGAGGCTGCCGACGACACCGACATCCCCGGATGGCAGCATCGTGGTGAGGCCGATCTCAGCCGTCCGCGCCAGCGCTTCGAGAATGGCGCCCGGCCCGTGCCCGAACATGGCGCCGGTGTCGCCGAGGCAGAAGTCGACGGCGCTGTTGCCGTCGATATCGGTCACCTCGCTGCCCTTGGCGGTGGCCAGCGCCATCGGGAACGGCATCGGCCAATCGCGCATCCAGTAGAGCGGAACCTGATCGAAGAAGCCGGAGGAGGGGGCGTCGAACAGGGCTTTGCTGCGGGGGTGCCGGTCGACGAAGGTCGCGGTCTCTTCGGCGAGAGTCCGGTGGGCAGCGGCAGATATCGCGGCAACGGCTTGGTGAGAGCCGCGCTGCCGGCTGGACTGGCTATCGAGCACTCCGGATCCCCTTCAATATCTAATTCGTGATCACATTTCTCAGAAGCATTAAGGCTTGTCAACGCTGTGGCGGCCCTCGCTTCCCTATGGGCCGCAGAAATTCAGCCTTCTGGATCGGTGTAAAATGGGCTCTTGACTCGTTGGCCAGTCTGCTCCTTGAGTCTGTGATCACATTTTGCCCATGCAAGCGCCGCACGACCGGCTGCAAAGACCATGTCGTCAAACAAGCAGGAAAGGGGAGGAGGCCATGATCACGATCTCAGAGCGAGCATCCCTTTTGGTGGCGAGCATTCTGATCGGCGCGGGCGTGTTGGCGAACGCGAATTCCGCTGCCGCAGCCGGCGCGCGCGACACGCTCAGGATCGCCCAGACCAATGACATCCGTGGCACCGATCCGGGCATGAAGCGCGATGCCCTCACCGATGCCGTTCTCGCGCACATCGTCGAAGGCCTGGTCGCCTACAGGGAGGACACCTCCGTCGGCCTGATGCTGGCACGGTCGCTGGATGTATCGCCCGACGGCAAGACCTACACGTTCACGCTGCGCCCGGGGCTGAAATTCCACAACGGGCAGCCGGTCCTGGCGAAGTATTTCGTCGCCAACTGGGCTCGCTACATGGACCCGGTCAACAACTGGCGCTGCCTGCAGCAGTTCCGGGCGGACGGGCCGAGCCCGGTCGTAGCGATCGCGGCGCCAGACGACGCGACGGTCGTCTATAAGCTCGCCAGGCCGTCCTCGCTGTTTCTGGCAAACCTGGCCCGTCCGGATTGCGGCTCGGCCGGCGTCTATCATCCGGAGTCCCTGAAGGCCGATGGCACATGGGACCGCCCGATCGGAACCGGGCCTTACAGGCTGGGCGAGTGGCGGCGCGACGAGTATGTCGAGCTGGACCGCTTCGACGGCTATGCTGCGCTGCCCGGTGAACGCGACGGCATGACGGGCCACAAGGAAGCGCTGATCCCCAAAGTGCGCTTCGTCGTGGTTCCGGACGAATCGACGGAGAAGGCGGCCCTCTTCACCGGTGACATCGACATCGTTGCCAGCGTGCCGGATTCCGATCTTCCGGATTACCGGACGAATTCCGCCGTCATCGTGCAAAGCACGCCGTCCTTCGAGACCCAGCTTTTTCTGTTCCGCACCGAGGATCCCGCGCTGAAGGACCGGCGGATCCGGGAAGCGTTTCTCCTGGCCCTCGACCTGCCCGAGATCGCCGCGGCGATGTCGAATGGCCAGTCCCAGGCCAGCTACTCCATCATACCGAGCGCCAGCCGGTACTATAGGGACGCGCAAGCGGCTTTGCCGAAGCGCGATGTCGAGCGCGCCAGGGCGCTGCTGCAGGAGGCCGGATACGACGGCAAGCCGCTCACGATCATCGCCAACAAACAGTATGGCGAGATGTTCACCGGCGCCGTGGTCGCGCAGCAGATGGTCAAGGACGCCGGTATCAACGTCGATATCGAGGTGCTCGACTGGTCGACGCAACTCGATCGCTACAACAAGGGCGCCTACCAGATCGCGTCCACGGGGTTCTCGGCGCGGCTGGATCCATCGCTGTCCTTCGAGCAGATGGCCGGAAACAAGGAAACTCAGCCGCGCAAGGTCTGGGACAACCCCGAGGCCCTGACACTGCTGGACGAAAGCATGTCGACCTCGGATCCGGCCGAGCGGCAGGCGATCCTCGACCGGATGGAAGCGCTCTATCGCGCGGACATCCCCGCGATCGGGCTCTACTCCGTCGTCAAGAGCTCCGCGGCCCGCACGGAAATCTCGGGCTACAAGGACTGGGCGCTCGGCGAAGTGCGCGCCTGGGGGGTGTCGTTCGAGGATTGATCTTCAGTGCTGGGAAGCCAGGGTCTGCCTCAGCAGATGCACGGCATCCAGGATGTCGGCCCGGATGGCGACCTCGAGGGCATCCTGGTCGTGGCGCCTGATCGCCTCGAGGGCCATCTTGTGCTTGTCCACGATCGCTGTGGTCTCGCTCATGTCGTAGACGCTGCGCATGAACGGGCCGAACTGCATCCAGACGCTTTCGAGCAGCGGGACGAAGACCTGCGAGCCCCCCGCGCGGTAGAGCTCGAAGTGAAAGCGGTAGTTCTCCAGCATATAGGCATCGGCGTTGCCCGACCCGTAGCTCGAATTCATGGTGTCGTCGAACGCTTCCATCCGTGCGAGGCGTTCCGCATCGACAAAGGGAAGCGCCCAGCGGGCACAAGGCGGTTCGAGCTGAAGCCGGGCCTGCATCAGCTCCTCGAATCTCTGCTGCGTGAGATCCGGCACGCTGACGCGGCCGTTGCGCCGGACCTCGAGCGCCCGCTCGCCCGCAAGCCGATTGATCGCTTCGCGGACCGGCATCAGCCCGACGGCGAAGCTGGACGCGATGCCCCGCAGGCTGACGGCGGTGCCGGGCTTGAAACGCCCGGCGATGAGCTGCTCGCGGAGCGTCTGGTAGACCTGCTGCTGCTGGGTTGCGAGATCCCGCATCGATCATGGACCCTCGACGCTCATCGCCACTGAGCTGGATCGGCGCCATCACTTAGCTAGCAGACCGGCGAGGTCGCCAACAATGATTGAACATCCGCAGGCAACCGGGCCGCGGCGGGCGACGCACGCGTTTACAAAAAATAATATTTGGATGGATGATTGCCCGCCGGCCCGCTGCGAGAATGCATCCATGGTGGGACCCAGGAAGGCCATATCCTCCGCCGCAGCCGCGCGGCCGGAAGGGCAGCCGCATGTGCTGCTCGTCGAGGACGATCTCGAGATCTCCCGCATGCTGCAGGGCGTGCTGTCCGAGAGCGGCTTCGCCGTCTCGGCCGCCATCGGCGCGGCCGAGATGGATGCGGTGCTGCGCCTGGCCAAGGTCGACCTGGTCGTGCTCGACCTCATGCTGCCGGGGGAGGACGGGCTCAGCATCTGTCGCCGGCTGCGGGTTGCATCGGCCGTGCCGATCATCATGGTGACGGCCCGCGGCGACCCGGTCGACCGGATCATCGGGCTGGAGATCGGGGCCGACGACTACCTGCCCAAGCCGTTCGATTCCCGTGAGCTGGTGGCGCGCATCCGGGCGCTGCTGCGCCGTGCCCAGGGCGGCAACGGCGACGGCCGACTGCGCCCGCTGCGCTTCGCCGGCTGGCGGATCGATCCCACCTCGCGACAGCTGCACGACGCCGACGGGGTCCAGGTCGCCATGACCAGCGTCGAGTTCGACCTGCTGGCGGCGCTGTGCCGGCACCATGGCCAGGTGCTGTCGCGCGATCAGCTGATCGAGCTGACCCATAGCGGCCTGGCCAGCCCGGTGCAGCGCAGCATCGACGTGCATGTCAGCCGGATCCGGCAGAAGATCGAGCCCGACCCCGACAATCCCCGCTACATCAAGACCGTGCGACTCGGCGGCTACATGTTCACCGAGCGGGTCGAGCCGGCCTGATGCGCCTTCTTTCCCGCCTGGTCCCGCGCAGCGTCGTCAGCCAGATCACCGGGCTCGTCGCCATCTCGATGCTGCTTGGCATCGGCTTGACCGGCTCCGTCCTGTTCCTGTTCTTCCGGGAACCCGACGCGCGGGACGGGGTCGTCCTGTCGGCAGCGGGAATCGCCAAGGTCACCCAGATCTTCCAGAGCGCCGGCACCCCGGAGGAGGCCGACAGCATCCTCGACATCGCCCGGCGTGCCGGCGCCGGTGTCGTCCGGGCGCCGGCAGGATTCACGGGGCCGCCCGACGGCGAGCGAACGTCGGTCCTGTCCGCCCTGATCGCCTACCAGCTGAACACCCTCTGGGGCATCGACGCCCGCGCCGCCAACCTTCCTGACGGTGCCGGCGACGGCCTCGTCGTGCGGGTCGACGACCACACCATCCTGCTGTTTCCGACGCCGAACTGGGCCGGGCTGTGGCCGTTCATCTTCAAGCCCACGGTCCTGATCATCGTCACCATGCTCGTCTTCGTGCTGATTCTGTCGATCTACGCCGTGCGCTGGATCATCGCGCCGCTGTCGGCGCTGGGCGCGGCCGCCGAATCCTTCGGACGCTCGCCCGACGACGACCGCCTGGTCCACCGCCGGGGACCGCGCGAGATCGGCCAGGTCGCCGGCGCCCTCAACGACATGCGCACCCGCATCCGCGCCCTGATCGACGACCGCACCCGCATGCTGGCCGCGATCAGCCACGACCTGCGGACGCCGCTGACCCGCCTGCGGCTGCGTGCCGAACGGATCGGCGATCCGGAGCTGCGGGACGGCATCCTGCATGAGGTCGTGCGGATCAGCGGCATGCTCGACGAGACGCTGGAGTATCTGCGGCCCGGCACTCGCGAAGAGCCGATGTCGCGGGTCGACCTGTCGAGCCTGGCGCAGACGATCTGCACCGAATTCGGCGATGTCGGCCACGACGTCGCCTATGCCGGGCCGCCGCGCCTGGCCTGGGTCTGCCGGCCAAACGCGCTGGCCCGCGCGGTCACCAACGTCGTCGACAACGCCGTCCAGCATGGATCGGCGGTGCGGGTCGGCCTGCGGGCCGGTGACGGCGACATGGTGGAGATCGAGGTGGCCGACGACGGGCCCGGCATTCCCGCGCCGCTGCGCGAGAAGGTGTTCGATCCGTTCTTCAAGGGCGACGATACGCGCTCGGCGGCGACGGGCAGGGGCTTCGGGCTGGGCCTGTCGATCGCGCGCGACGTCGTCCGCGGCCATGGCGGCCGCATCGAACTGCTCGACTGCCTGCCGCGCGGCCTGCTCGTCCGGATGTCGCTGCCCCGCAATCCGTCCGGTCTTCGGCCGACAATCTGATTCGAAACACCAGAAACGGAGCTGCTTCATGATCCGCCACACCGTCGTCTTCAGCCTCAAGCACCCGGAAGGCTCGAGCGAAGAGACGAGATTCCTGGACTCCGCCCTGGTTCTCGCCGGCTTGCCCATGGTGAGGAATTTCGAGCGGCTGAAGCAGGTCAGCGCCAAGAACCGGTTCAGCCATGGCTTCTCGATGGAGTTCGAGGATCAGGCCGCCTATGACGCCTACAACCTCCATCCGCTGCATGTCGAATTCGTCCGCGATCGTTGGCAGGTGGAGGTCTCGGACTTCATGGAGATCGACTACGTCAGGATCTGACGGCAGCGCGGCCATCTCGTCGGTCTGCGGCCGGGATCTCCGGCAACATCTCTTAATATAACTTAAAACCCGTCCATCCGGTCGGCTTCTATCCTCGCGGCTCAATCGAGTCACGGGATGAACCGAATGCAAGCGTCACTGTCGACTGTCGCCTCTTCTTCGCGACCCGATATCCGCTGGGCCAGGACTTGGGCGCCGCTCGCCTTGGCCGGGGCCTGCCTGGTCCTGGCCGCGCCCGGCATGCGTGCGGAGGCTCAGGATGGTCTTATCCTGCCGCAGGAGGACGCTCCGGTTCCGGAGGCTGTAAGCCCCCGCGGCGACTGGACCTTCGTGCTCGGCGGCGGTGTCAGGGTCGCGCCCAGCTACGAGGGTTCCGACAAGTTCTCGGTGTCGCCGCTGCCCTTCGTCGCGATCAACTGGCGGGACCGGGTTTTTCTCGAGATGGAGCGCGGGGTCGGCGTCAACGTCGTGCGCACCGAGGCGCTCCGGCTCGGCGTCTCCGTGGGTCTCGCGCCCGGCCGGAACGAGGATGACGAGGACCATCTGAAGGGGCTGGGCGATATCGACATGGCTGCGCGCGGCCACGTCTTCGGCTCCTATTCCTTCGGCATGTGGCAGATCGGCCTCGACGTCGCCAAGGATTTCGGCGGCAGCGAAGGGTTGCAGGTCCGGCCCGACATATCGGTGAAGGTGCCGCTGTCCGAGACCTGGACCCTGTCGTCCGGCGTCTCCGCCACCTGGGCTGATGACGACTACATGCAGAGCTTCTTCGGCGTCTCGCCGTCGCAGTCTCGGAAATCGGGGCTGGAGCGCTACGACGCCGGGGCCGGGTTCAAGAGCGTCGACTTCAAGGTCGGCCTCAACTGGGCGATCTCCGAGAGCTGGTTCGCCACCGCGAATGTCGGCGTGGGCGTGCTGCTCGGCGACGCGGCGGACAGCCCGATCACCGAAAGCCAAGTGCAGCCCTCGGTCGGGCTGGCGGTCGGCTACCGGTTCTGAGGCGGGGTCGTGCTCGTGCTCGGCCTGATCGAAGCCCTGGAGGACAGCATGATGACCTTCGCCATGATCTGGCTCGGCGGCATCCTGCTCTGCGCCGCGCCCTATCTCTGGGCCCTGTACCGCGCCGCCCGGGATACGGCACGGCCGCAGCCGTCGCGCGAGTCGCCACGACGGACCAAATGAAAGAGGCGGCGGGAAGACCCGCCGCCTCGGTCATTTCTCCGGTGAACGGGTGATCAGAGCACGAAGTCGCTCGTCACCAGGACGCCGTTCAGCCCCTTCAACACGATGTGGAAGTCCGACACGCCGTCACCATTGACGTCGCCGGCAATGGTGATGACGCCTGAGCTGGTATTGGCGGCGCGCAGCTCGCCGGCATGGTGCGTGAACAGCCCCGAGCCGATATAGGTGAACGCCTGGTTGCCCGCCGCGCCGGTGTTGGCGTCGATCCCCGACAGGTCGATCTTGTCGCCCTGCGCCCGGCTGAAGTCGGTGCCCACATCGGCGTTGGCGCCCAGGCCGCTGTCGCCGGCCGCCGAAAAGACGAACCGGTCGGCCCCGGTGCCGCCGGACAGCGTATCCCGTCCCGCGCCGCCATTGACCACATCATTGCCCTCATAGCCGTTGAGGACATTGTTGGCGACGTTGCCGGTCAGCGTGTCGCCGCCCTTGCCGCCATTGACGGCCTCGATGCCGACCAGGGTATCGCCCTGCGCCTCGCCGCCGCTGCCGATGCCGGTCGCGAGATTGACCGTCACCGCGTCGGTGCTGCCGTAATAGCTGACAGTATCGGCGCCGGCGCCGCCATCGAGGAGGTCGGCCCCCGCGCCGCCGCGGAGGAAGTCGGCGCCAGCGCGGCCGTAGAGGGTGTCGTCGCCGTCGCCGCCATCGAGATTGTCGTGCCCGGCCAGGCCGATATTCGGCGAGGTCGGCGGCGGCGGCGTCACCGAGACGTTCAGCTCATAGGTCGCGCCGTTGGGGACGGTCTGTTCGGTATCGTTGGTGTCGTTGTTGAACTGCCCGACCACGATGTAGTAGTCGCCGGTCTCGGTGACCTTGAAGCTGAATGCCGAGTCCGTCCGGCGGGTGGAACCGGGATCGTTGCCGCCGTCATCGTTGAAGGCGACCACGGTGCCGTCGGCCCGCTCCAGCCAGATGGCGCTGTCGCTCAGCCCGTCCGAGGTGTGGTCGATATCGGCGGTGACGAGCGTCCCCGCATTCACCGTCAGCTTGTAGTAGCCGCCCTGGCCGTTGCCGGTGGCATTGACCGTCGAATGCGCCAGGGTGGTGGCGTTGCCGATATCGGCATCGGCGGCCAGCGAGAAGTTGTTGGTGATGGTATGGGCGGTGGCGACGGAGTTGTTGGTCGCGCTCGGCGCCAGCGTCGTGTAGCCGTTGCCCATGCCGACGCCGGTGACCGGGAACGGGGTGAAGTCGCCGTCGATCGTATCGCTGCCGGCATTTCCCTTCAGCACGTCGTCGCCGCCCTGTCCAACCAGCTTGTTGGCGAGGGCATCGCCGGTGAGCTGGTCGTTGTGGGCGGAGCCGGCCAGGCCTTCGATCGAGATGTAGGTCTCCGGATGCGAGCCCGGCACGAGGAGCGAGACGTTGACCCCGGTGGCGCTGCCGTAATAGGCCGCCATGTCGAGGCCGGCGCCGCCGTTCAGCGTGTCCAGCCCGCCGCCGCCGGCGAGGACGTCGTCGCCCGCGGCACCCGACAGGACGTTGACGCCGGTGTTGCCGATCAGGGTGTCGCCGAACTTCGAGCCGATCACGTTCTCGATGTTCGCCAGCTTGTCGAACTGATGCGTCGTCGTGGTGTCGCCTTCGCCGTCGCCGCCGCTGGCGGTGCCGGTCGCGAGGTTGACGGTCACGCCCTCGGTGGCGGGCGCCCGCGGCGGGCCGAACATCGGCTGGCGCTCGTCCAGCGTGTAGTCGGCCGTGTCGATGCCGGCGCCGCCGTCCAGGAAGTCCGCCCCGGCGCCGCCGATGAGAAGGTCGTTGCCGGCGTCGCCGCTCAGCACGTCGCCGTCGCGGGCACCCTCGAGCTTGTCGTCGCCATTGCCGCCATTGAGGACGTCGCCGCCGCCCAGGCCGAGGAAGTAGTTGTTGGAGTCGTTGCCGACGAACCGGTCGATGCGGTCGTCCGACCCGATCAGGTTCTCGACGCTGAAGAAGGTGTCGCCGGAGGCCGTGCCGCCGGCGGCGACGTTGGTCACCAGGTTGACCAGCAGCTGGAACGGGCTCTCCAGGCTGAAATCGACCGTGTCGTTGCCGGCGCCGCCGATGAAGACGTCGACGCCCGCCATCCCGCGCATGATGTCGTCGCCGGCGCCGCCGTCGAGCACGTCGTTGCCCTTGCCGGCATTGATCGTGTCGTTGCCGTCCTCACCGTACAGCAGGTCGTCGCCGTCCTTGCTGTCGGGGCCGGTGATGATCGGCAGGGTGTTGTTGCGGTCGCGGCTGTCATTGGTGTCCGCGCCGCCGACGATGATGTCGTCGCCGGAGCCGCCATGGATCTCGTCGGCGCCGTTGCCGCCATCGATCCGGTCGTCGCCGCCGCCGCCCAGCAGCTCGTTGTCGCCGTCATTGCCGATGATGATGTCGAGGAAGGCGCTGCCGACGCCCTTCTCGACATAGTACTCGGTCGCGTCGGCATTGTGGCCGTCGAAGATGGCGACGTTGTAGGTGTGGCCGTTGACGCTGGAAAAGCGGCCCTCGCGCAGGTCGAGGATGGTGCTGCTGGTCGAGCCGGAGAAGTCGATCGTGTCGTGGCCGCCGGTGTCGTGGATGACGAAGCCGATGTCATGGGTCGGCCCGTCCGCCGTCAGCGTGTAGCCCAGCCGCGTGCTGCCGAAGCCGTAGACGTCGTCGCCGGTGTTGAGCTGGATGTCCTGATAGCTGCGGACGCCGTTCGTCACCGTCGAGAAATAATGCCGGATGACGGCTTCGATATCGGCGATGCCCGGGGTCGTGTTGGTCCAGGCCGTGCTGCCGCCGATGTCGATATTGTCGAAATACGACATCACCGAATACTGCTGGTTGTCGTAGACCCATTTGGCATCGTTGTAATAGGTGATCTGCGGGCCGCCGGGGCCGCCGTAATTGTAGAAGCCGGGATGGTTCAGGCCCCATTCGTGGCCGAATTCGTGGATGAAGGTGTTGAAGATGTAGCCGCCCGGAGAGGTCGCGTCCGGCTCGGTGTCATGGAAGCGCTGCCCGACGCTGACATAGCGGCCGGCGGAATAGGCGCTGCCGTCGTCCTGCTCGCCGACCTCCGGGCTGACCACTTCGAGATAGTCGGTGGCCGCGTTGAAGGGCCGGTCGGTGACGATCGTGAACTGCAGCGGCGTCACCGCCGACCACATCTGCAACGCCCCGGTGGCGGCCTCCAGATAGGCCGGATGGTCGCTCAGCTCGGACAGGTTCACCACGAGCGGCGATTGCGCCATCGCCGGCGTCAGCGGGCGGTTCAGCGCCCCGAGATAAGTGAGAAACGTCTCGTAATTGGTGTCCTTGTTAAACGGATTGTCCGGGGTCTGGTCGATGTTCTGCCAGTTCTGCAGATCCTCCGGGCTGATCGTCAGCGCGCCGGCGCTCGCCTGTGCTGTCGGGGTGGAATGTTCTCGGCTGTAGCCCATCTGGCAAAGAACGCACATATGTTTCCCCTTCGATGTCGGCCCTGGCATGGGTCCGTGTCGGGTCGGCGCATGCAGCGGCGAATAGAATCCCGTTCACGGAAGCCGCGTCAGCTTCGGCCGTGGTGTCAGCGTCTTTCGATTAAGGTCTCGTCAGCTGGCGCCGGACAGTGTCCGCCGCTCGCACTCAGCGCGTCCGCGTCGCGCCCCGGGCATCGATGCACTGACATCGCCCCGAAAGCGCCTGCGCCGGTGGGGACGATGCATGGCCCGCCGGGATCGATGCAGGCGTCAAGGAACGACGCCGCAGCAGTCCCGACGTGGATACGATGCTCATGGTTATTGTTGTCCCCCTGTTTGCGGTTCGCAGTTTGTCGACATGCCGGGCCGAGAAACGTCACCCATCGCTCGTCCAACCGCTGCGGCCATTTCTTGACGGACGCCAATGACAACGGCGCCACATCATGGCTCTTCCACCTCTCAAACGAGAGGTGAAGCGCGATTCAGCATCTCGACTGTCTGCGCACCTGTGGCGTCATCCTTCGGCAATGTAGCGGCCACCGCAATCAAAAAATCTCTCATATCCGGTTACATCGCGAGGCTTTGTTGGTGTGCATACACCCGCTTCCACAGGCGGCAGACAGATATTTCCAGAATGCCCATCTGTTTATGCAATAGATTATCCGAAATTATCCTCAAAACCGTTCAAACCACTGATCGACCGATCCGGACGAATTGCAGGTGCCGCGTCGTGACTTTCTTTTCTTCTGCAATCCACAATCGGGAATGGGCGGGCGCTTTGACGACGGTCGGGCGGGCCACGAACGCTGTTGCCGCCGCGGATTGCTCGGGTTTCGAGACGCCGGCGCCACAACACCTGGGGTTCGCCTTGCTGTCCGCGGCAACATCTTGTAGGGTCGCCGACCCTGCATCGCCGCCCGAACCTCGACGGTCACGGTGCCGAGCCGAGAATCCGTCCACCACAGCCGTGAGCCACCCCATGACCATGCTCGACTGGTCCGACACCCCCGCCGCGCCGATCCGGACGAGGCGAGCCGATGCGTCCGCTGCCGACGCCACCGGCCTGGGCGCCATCGACCGGTCGGGCGGCCGGGTCAGCATCGACGACAAGGCGATGATCAACTGCCGCGCCGACGTCAACCAGCTGCTGCCGATGAAGTACCGCTGGGCGTGGGAGAAGTACCTGGCCGGCTGCAACAACCACTGGATGCCGACCGAGGTCTCGATGCAGGCCGATATCGCGCTGTGGAAGTCGCGCGACGGGCTGACCGAGGACGAGCGCCGGTCGGTGAAGCGCAATCTCGGTTTCTTCGCCGCCTCGGAGTCGCTGGTCGCCAACAACATCGTGCTGGCGATCTACCGCCACCTGACCAACCCGGAATGCCGCCAATACCTGCTGCGCCAGGCCTTCGAGGAGGCGGTGCACACCCACACCTTCCAGTATGTGGTCGACAGCCTGGGCCTGGATGAGGGCGAGCTGTTCAACATGTATCGCGAGGTGCCGTCGATCACCGACAAGGCGGCCTGGGCGCTGCGCTACACCCAGAACCTGTCCGACCCGTCGTTCCGGACGGGCACGCCGGCGGCGGACCAGGCCTTCCTGCGCGACCTGGTGGCCTTCTACGTCATCTTCGAGGGCATGTGGTTCTACACCGGCTTCGCCCAGATCCTGTCGCTGGGCCGGCGCAACAAGATGGTCGGCATCGCCGAGCAGTACCAGTACATCCTGCGCGACGAGTCGATCCATCTGAACTTCGGCATCGACGTCATCAACCAGATCAAGATCGAGAACCCGCATCTCTGGACCGCCGCGTTCCAGGAGGAGCTGCGGCGGATGCTGGCCGAGGCGGCAGAGCTCGAGGCCGCCTATGGCAGGGACACCATGCCCCGCGGCTTCCTCGGCCTGAACGCGGCCTTGTGCGAGCAGTACATGCATGTCATCGCCAACCGCCGCTGCGCCCAGCTCGGCCTGGCCCCGGTCTTCGCCGAGACCGAGAACCCGTTCCCCTGGATGTCCGAGGCGATGGACTTGAAGAAGGAGAAGAACTTCTTCGAGACCCGGGTGATCGAATACCAGAACGGTGGTGCGCTGAGCTGGGACTGAGGAGGGCTCGGGCTCCTGTCGGGTCCGCTGGCGCGAACCCAACGAAGCGGGCGGAAGGCACGGGCAACGGAATGACCGCAATCGGCCTGAGCGAGGAGGCCCGGCGTCGGGCGCTCTCGGCCGGCGACGCCGGCGCGGCCTGGCTCGTCGGGCTTGACGGCCTCATCCGCGGCATTGCGGCGGAGTGGGGACTGTCGGCGCTCCGGCCGCTGCCGGGAGGCACCGCCGCCTTCGTGGCCGAGGCGCGGATGCCCGATGGCCGGCCGGCGGTGCTGAAGCTGGCCGTGCCCGGGCTCGACCCCGCTGCCGGCGGGCTGCGCACGCTGCTGCTGGCCGACGGGCGGGGCTATGCCCGGGTCTACCGCCACGACCGCGCCCGCGAGGCGATGCTGCTGGAGCGGCTGGGCGGCCGGCTCGCCGATCTCGGCCTGCCGGTCGAGGCGCAGATCGACGCCATCTGCGCGACGCTGCTGCAGGCCTGGCGGCCGCTGCCCGAGGGTGAGGGCGGCTTCATGACCGGCGCCGCGAAGGCGGACAGCCTCGCCGCCTTCATCTGCGCGGCCTGGCGGGATCTCGGCAGGCCCTGCACGGAGCGGGCCGTCGACATCGCCTGCCGCTTCGCCGGGCTGCGCCGCGGCGCCTGGGATCCGGCGGCCGCGATCCTGGCCCATGGCGACGCCCATGCCTGGAACACGCTCGCCGTCCCCGGCGAGCGGGGGCGGTTCAAACTCGTCGATCCCGAAGGGCTGTTCATCGAGCGCGCCTACGACCTCGGCATCTCGCTGCGCGAATGGGGCGCAGAGCTCTTGGCCGGCGACGCGGTGGCGCTCGGCCGGGCCCGCTGCCTCGGCCTGGCCCGCCGCGCCGGTGTGGAACCCGGGCCGATCTGGCACTGGGGCTTCATCGAGCGGGTGTCGACCGGCCTGGTCCTGCTGCAGCTTGGCCTCGATGCCCTGGGGCGGGAGTTCCTGCAGGTCGCCGACCTCTGGGCCGCCGCCGATCCGCCGGGCTGGGCCTGAGCCGGGACCGGTCTCCTGCGCTCAGTCGAAGGACGGCATTGCCTCCGGCCCGGGCCGATCCTAGCGTTCAGGCAGGACCGGCGGAGCGAGGGGGCGGGAATGCAGCGTATCGTGATCCTGGGCGCGGGGTTTGCCGGGCTGTGGGCCGCGGCGGGCGCGGCGCGGGCGCTTGACGCCTTCGGCATCGGTCCCGGCCGGGTCAAGATCACGCTGATCAACCGCGACGCCTGGCACGGCATCCGCGTGCGCAACTATGAGGCCGACCTCGACGCGATCCGAGTGCCCCTGGCCGCGGTGCTCGACCCGATCGGCGTGCATCTGGTCGAGGGCGAGGTGACCGACATCGATCTGGCGCAGCACACCGTGCGCTGCCTGGTTGCCGGCAAGGGGGTGGCGCTGCGCTACGACCGGCTGGTCTTCGCGCTCGGCAGCGCTCTCGTCCGGCCGGCGATCCCGGGGCTGGCCGAGCACGGCTTCGACATGGACACCTTCGCCGGCGCGCGCCGCCTCGCCGACCACCTCGCCGGGCTGGCGGAGCGGCCGGCATCGGCGGGGCGCGACACCGTCCTGGTGGTCGGCGCCGGGCTGACCGGGATCGAGGCCGCGACCGAGATGGCGGGCCGGATCGGGGCAGGGGGCCGGGTGATCCTGGCCGACCACGCGCCGCAGGTCGGCTCCGACATGGGCGACAGCGCCCGGCCGGTGATCGAGACCGCCCTGGCCGCGCTCGGCGTCGAGACCCGGATGGGCGTGTCGGTCGCGGCGGTGGATGCCGGCGGGGCGACGCTGGCGACCGGCGAGCCGATCCCGGCCGCGACCGTGATCTGGTGCGCCGGCATGCGGGCCAGCCCACTGACCGATCGTTTCCCGGTGGAGCGCGACCGGCTAGGCCGGCTGCCGGTCGATCCGACCCTGAAGATCATCGGCTGCGAGGCCGAGTTTGCGGTCGGCGATTCGGCGCGGGCGATGGTCGACGACAGTCACGCCTCGGTGATGTCCTGCCAGCACAGCCGGCCGATGGGCCGCTTCGGTGGTCACAACGCGGTCGCCGACCTGCTCGGCCAACCGCTGCTGCCGATGCGGATCGAGTGGTACACCACCATCCTCGATCTCGGCTCCTGGGGCGCCGTCTATACCGAAGGCTGGGACCGGCAGGTGGCGGCGCAAGGCGCGGCGGCGAAGCAGACCAAGCAGATCATCAACCGCCAGCGCATCTATCCGCCGCTGACCGGCGATCGCCGCGCCATTCTCGATGCTGCCGCCCCGGTCATCCAGGCGCCGCCGCAGCGCTTCCGCTAGCCCAGGCTGACCAGCGCCGAGGCCGCGGTCTCGTCGGTGATCAGCCCCTGAAGCAGTCCGCGCGCCAGCACGGCGCGGATCGCGGGCACCTTGACCGTACCGCCGGCGATGGCGACGGCCGGGCGCTGGGCCACGGCGTCGAGCGGCAGGCCGATCACCCGGTCGCGCAGCGGCGACGGCAGCACCTGGCCCTTGGCGTCCAGGAAGTTGCCCAGCACCTCGCCGATCGCGCCGGCCTGGCGCAGCACCTCGAACTCGGCGCGGCTGATCACCTTGTCCTGCAGCACCGGGGCGCTGTCGTCGAGCTGGCCGATGCCGATCAGGATCGCGTCGGCCCGCGCCGCCAGCGCCATGATCTCGCGGAACGGCTTCTGCTCCGCCAGCACTCGCCGGTCCTCGGCGCTTTCGGCGATCAGCGGCGCCGGCAACAGGTAGCGCTGCGCGCCCAGTCGGTCGCCGAGGCGCATCACCACGTCGAAGGGGTTGTAGGAGGAATCGCGCGCGATGTTGCCGGTGACCGACACCACCTGATGCTGCGGCCGCGGCGACGACGCCATCTCCTCCACCGCCGCACGCACGCTGCGGCCGTTGCCGACGCCGATCACCAGCGGCGCCTCGGTGTCGACCAACCGCTCGATCCAGGTGGCCCCGGCGATCGCCAGCGCCGGCAGGTTCGGCTGGGCCGGTGCCACCGGGTCGGCGGGCACCACCTCGCAGAAGCGCAGGCCATGGCGGCGGGCGATGCGCTCGCCCAGCTCCATGCAGGCGGCGATCGGATGGTCGATCCGGACCTTGACCATGCCCTCCTGCGCGGCGAAGGCCAGCAGGCGCTGCGCCGCCATGCGCGAGACGTTGAGCCGCCGGGCGATCTCATCCTGGGTCAGGCCCGAGACATAGGACAGCCATGCCGCCCGCGCCGCCTGATCGCGCTTTCTCTCGGTCTGGTCCATTCCCGGCATCCGCCACGCTCCGCGCCGTTCGAACACCATCTCCCCCGATCGGGGCGTCCGGCGCAACGGTGGCGTGCAGCGATTGCGGTTCGCCGGCATCGAAGCTGCGGCGATGATGCCTGCTCCGGCACGTGTCGAAAGGCTTGACCGCGGCGCTGCGGAACGGTCCATTCCGGCCGGTAGGAAGCAGGACTCCCGCCTGGCGAACAGGCGGGCGAGCGAAGGGGCAGATGATGATTCGGTGGGCTCTGGTGCTGGCGGTGGCGCTGGCGCCGCATGTCGCGGCCGCCGCGACCAAGCCGACGCCGGTGGCGGCGGAGGACAAGGTCCACGCCCAGCTGCGCCTGGCGCTGGAGCGGGCGGAGGCCGAGCTGGCCGCGGCGCCATCGGCGATTCCCGTCGGCACGCTCAAGCCCAGCGCCGTCGATCCGCGCGTGCCGCTGCTGCGCCAGCGGCTCGACGCCATGGGGGTGCCGCTGCCCGAAGCTGCCCTCCCCGCGGTCGCCGTGCCCGCCATCGCCCAGCCCGAGGCGCCGCCGGTCGAGCCGGCCACCACGGTGGCCGCGACCGGGCCGGAGCTGATCGGCCCGGTGGCGCCGGCCACCCTGGTCTATGACGAGGCGCTGACCCAGCGGGTGAAGCTGCTGCAGCTGAGCTGGGGCCTGCGCGACGACGGCGTGGTCGGCCGCCGCACGCTGCGGGCGCTGAACTTCACCCCGGCGGACGAGGCGGCGTCGCTGCGCCAGACCCTGGCCCGCTGGCAGCCGCCGCCGGCGCGCGGCAAGTCGATCACGGTCAACGTCCCCACCGCCGAGATCATCGCCTTCGAGAACGGGGTCGAGGTGCTGCGCACCCGCGCCGTGGTCGGGTCGCCGCTGACCCAGACGCCGCTGATCCAGTCCAACATGATCGCGGTCAAGTACAACCCGGACTGGACCGTGCCGCCCGGCCTGACCAAGAAGTACAAGGCCCAGATGGCGGCCGGCCACTACGACGACATGCGCAAGCATGGCGTGGTGGTGAAGACGCCGGAGGGCCAGACCTTCGACCCGGCCCAGGTGCCGCCGGACATGGTCGGCACCATGGGCTGGAAGTTCTGGCAGCCGCCGGGCGACGACAACGCCCTCGGCCTGCTCAAATTCGAGCTCGACAACGACCAGGCGATCTACCTGCACGACACCAACAACCGCCGGCTGTTCGCCACCGACAACCGGGCGGTGTCGAATGGCTGCATCCGGGTCGAGAACTATCTCGGCCTCGCCGCCTGGGTGCTGGGCACCGACACCGCGGGGGTGGAGGCCGCAATCGCCACCGGCAAGACCCATTTCGCCCGGGTGCCGAGCCGGATCCCGGTGCGCATGACCTACTACCTGGCCTATCCGGACATGGCGGGCGGCATCCGCTACGGCGAGGACGTCTACACCCTGGCCGAGGGCAGCTAGGGCAGGGGCCGGCAGGCCGGATCGGGTTGTCCCGACCGCGCCGAGGCGGTGAGTGTCACCTTTCCCGCTTACGGGACCTTTTCAGAACGCCCATCACTCGCCGTCAATTGCGAGAGGCGAAGCCGACGAAGCAATCCAGGGGCCGGTTCGCACCGGCCCCTGGATTGCTTCGCTGCGCTCGCAATGGCGATGTCTGGTTTGGCGTGGCTCTCTCATTTCTATGGCGCTACTGCAAAATCGAATTTAGCTCGAATTCAATATTGTCGGCCCGCTGATCCAGTAGATGCGCGGGCCGCGCGAATCATGCTCTAAGCGAGTCCATCGGACTCACGAACTCCTTCCTGGATCGCGCGCGACAGCATCGGCCAGGTCACCGTCGAAACTGCGACGGTCCGCGACGGCGCGCCCGGGATGGCCATTGCAATGGAGCCGGAACGCCATGCAGCGGATCAGCCGACTGTCTCGTCCTGTCATCGTGTCGCTTCGCCCGACCCTTGCCGTCCTCCTCATCGCCGGCCCGGCGCTGGCGGCGGATTACCAGCCGCGCGAGACCTTCGCGCCACGCGACATGGGGCAGGCGGTCAACACCTATCGATCGGGCAACGGCGCGCCCGGCCCGGACTACTGGCAGAACCGCGCCGACTACCGGATCCAGGCGACGCTCGACCCGAAGACCCCGTCGCTGAGCGGCGAGGAGGTGATCGCCTACACCAACAACAGCCCGGACGCGCTCGGCGAGCTGTGGCTGCAGCTCGACCAGAACATGTACCGGCCGGATAGCCGCAGCGTCTTCGCCGCCGGCAAGCCGGACAAGGGCTCCTCCGACGGCTATGTGCTTGACGAGGTCGCGATCGAGCGCGACGGCAAGACCACGCCGGTGTCCGTAGAGGTCAGCGACACCCGCGGGCGCATCGCGCTCGGCAAGCCGCTGGCGCCGAAAGGCGGCCAGCTCAAGCTCCACATCCGCTACCATTTCACCATTCCGGGCGAGGAATGGGGCGGGCGCATGGGCTGGGGCAACGCCAAGGACGGCCCGATCTACAGCCTGGCGCAATGGTATCCGCGGATGCAGGTCTATGACGACATCCGCGGCTGGGACACGCTGCCCTTCCTGGCCCAGGAGTTCTACCTGGAATACGGCGATTTCGACTACGAGATCACGGTGCCGAGCAGCATGATCGTCGCCGGCTCGGGCGAGCTGAAGAATCCCGACGACGTCCTGACCCGGGACCAGCGCGCCCGGCTCGACAAGGCCCGCGCCAGCGACGCGACGATGGCGATCATCGGCCCGGACGAGATCGGCAAGGCGGCGACGCGGCCGAAGTCGGACGGCACGCTGACCTGGCATTTCGCGATGAAGCACACGCGCGACGTGGCGCTGTCGATCTCGCCGGCCTTCGCCTGGGACGCGGCCCGCATCAACCTGCCGGACCACAAATCGGCGCTGGCGATGTCGTTCTATCCGGCCGAGAGCCAGGGCGCCGACCGCTGGGGCCGGTCGACCGAATATCTGAAGGATTCGGTCGAGCGCTTCTCCGCCCGCTGGTATCCCTATCCCTGGCCGGTCGCGGTCAATGTCGCCGGGCCCGACAACATCGCCGGGATGGAGTATCCGGGCCTGCTGTTCGACGGCATCAGCGACGAAGGCAAGGATCTGTTCTGGGTCACCGCCCATGAGATCGGCCACACCTGGTTCCCGATGATCGTCGGCTTCGACGAGCGCCGTGACGCCTGGATGGACGAGGGCTTCAACACCTTCATCGACGTCTACCAGTCCGACGACTTCAACAAAGGCGAATACGCGCCGAAGCGCGACAGCGAATACGCGCCGGGCGGCGGCAACCCGGCCGACGAGATCCTCGCCGTGCTCAAGGACCCCAACGCGCCGGTGATCCTGTCGCGCGCCGACACGGTGATCGAGAAGTACCGTCACCCGGTGACCTACTTCAAATCGGCCTTCGGCCTGATTCTGCTGCGCGAGCAGATCCTCGGGCCCGACCGCTTCGATGCCGCCTTCCGCGACTTCATCGCCGCCTGGGCCTACAAGCACCCCAAGCCGGCCGACTTCTTCCGGTTCATGGAGAGTGCCGCCGGCGAGGACCTGTCCTGGTGGTGGCGCGGCTGGTACGACCACAACTGGTCGCTCGACCTCGCCATCGGCAAGGTCGTGGCAGGCGACGAGGCCAAGGGCACGGTGATCACCGTCGAGGCCAAGGACAAGCTCATCATCCCCGCGACCCTGCGCGTCGATTTCACCGATGGCAGCCACCGCGACTATCGCCTGCCCGCCGAAAGCTTCATCCGCCAGGCGGCGACGACGGTGACGACCGACCCCGGCAAGGCGGTCGTGCAGGTGACCCTCGACCCGGATCACAAGCTGCCGGACGAGGACCGCACCGACAACGTCTGGAAGGCCAAAACGCATTAGGGAGGACCGCTCCGCCGAGACCGCTGCAGCGGTCTCGGCGGCAGCCGGTATTTCGAGCCAGTGTCAGTACGGCCAACCGCACCGACGGGCTACGTCCATGATCGCGTCGTTGATGCCGGTGATGTCGAACGAGGCGGTGACGGCATTGTCGTCGTAGGGGATCGTCGAGATCAGAAGGCTGCGGCCGCCCTTCATCACCCTGGCCGATGTGACTGCATTCTTCGAGAACGTGCCTTCATTGTTGGTCGACATCGACCAGACCGTCTTGTTGGCCGGCTGTTGGTCGACGCGGTAGGTGATGTTCACGTCGCCTCCCGTCCCGCCGGTAGTGATGAAGCGGCTCCAGTCGACATAGAGCTCGGTTCCGCCGTTCTGGCAGCGAATCACCAGCGTAGGCCGGACCCCGCGCCCCAGCCGGTCGGGAATCTCGTTGTCCGCGGCGACCGTCCAGGACGAGTTTTCGAAATCGGTCATGGAGTCCTTTTCGACCACATGCGCCCAATGGCCGGCACCTGGCTCGGGTGTGGCCGAGGGCTGGTCGTCCGGACCGGACAGCGCGTCGTAGCAGGAGAGCCGGGCGGCATCCTCCGCGATGTCGCGGCAGGCCCGGACGGAGGATGCGAGGTCGGCTGCCTGGGCCCAAGATGCGGTCAGGGCCGCCGCAACCAGAGCCACTCCGGCGCCGCGCCGGACGTATCGCATTTGCCCCTCCACAGGTCCGGTCATCGGGCGTCGGCCGGCGGCGGGGCGCCGATCAGCCGGAAGAATTCCGCTGCGTCGGGCGGTCCCTCCGGCCAGGCGGGAACCTGCGGGTCGAGCGTCAGCCAAGGCTGCCTGCGCCTGGTCCACATATGGGCGACGACGGCCAGGCGATGGCTGTCGTCGAAGGTGCCGGCGCGGATGGCGACCCGGCCCGGGCGCGAACTGTTGGTGTTGTAGACCCGGGTGAAGCAGGCCGGGCAGGCGACCTGGTGCGAGATCCGGCTGCCGTCGTCGCTGGGCAGGTCGAACAGGCCGACCGGGCCGGTGCAGGCGAACCGGTCCTGCGCCACGATCGCCTGCTGGCTGAAGGCGCTGCCGGTCCAGGTCTGGCAGTCCAGGCAATGGCAGGCATAGGTCAGCGGCAGGCCCGCGGCCTCGAGACGCCACCGCACGGCACCGCAGCGGCACCCTCCTTCGATCCCGGCCAACCCGCCCTCCCGCGTCGTCTGCGGGTCCGAGAATGCGCGATCGGGCTGGGGAAGGAAACAGCCTCTCAGGCCGCCGCGATGCGCCGTCCCTTCAGCTCGAAGCCGCCGCCGTCCAGCCGGTGCAGCGCGGGGGCCGCGGCCAGCAGCTCGCGGGTGTAGTCGTGCTGCGGATGGTCGAACACCGTGTCGCGCGGCCCGGTCTCGACGATCTGGCCTGACTGCATCACCGCCACCCGGTCCGCCACCTGCTCGACCGCGCCGAGGTCGTGCGACACGAACAGGCAGGCGAAGCCGTAGCGATCCTGCAGCGCCCGGAACAGCTCCAGGATCTGCTTCTGCACCGTCATGTCCAGCGCCGAGACCGGCTCGTCGGCGATGACGAAGGCCGGGCGGCGGATGATGGCGCGGGCGATCGCCACGCGCTGCCGCTGCCCGCCCGACAGCTGGTGCGGATAGCGCCCGGCATGGTCCCGCGACAGGCCGCAATCCGCCAGCGTCTCGGCCAGCCGGTCCGCCTTCTGCCTGGGCGTCATCTCAGGCGCCAGCCGCAGCGGCTCGGACACGATCGGGCCGATCTTCATCCGCGGGTCGAGCGAGGAATAGGGGTCCTGGAAGATCATCTGGCAGTTCAGCCGGTGATCGCGCGCCGCGGCGCCGTCCCGGTCGCCATGCACGTCGCCGCCGCGGAACAGGATGCGGCCGGCCGTCGGTTTCAGCAGGCCGACGATGGCGCGGCCCAGCGTGGTCTTGCCGCTGCCGCTGCCGCCGACCAGCGCCACGGTCTCGCCCGGATGGATCGCCAGGCTGACCCCGTGCACCGCCCGCTTCGGCGGGGTGCGCGAGAACAGCCGCTGCCGCCCGGCATGGTCGATGGTGACGTCCTCGACCGCGATCAGGGGTGCTGTCTGGTCGACCGGCGGCCGGGCGGTGCCGCGCTTCGGCAGCGCGTCCAAGAGCTTGCGGGTGTAGTCGTCGCGCGGGCTGAGCAGGACTTGTTCCGTCGAGCCGCCGTCGACGGCGCGGCCGTGCTGCAGCACCACGACATGGCGGGCGTAGCGGGCGACCATCGCCAGGTCATGGCTGATCATCAGCACCGCGGTGCCGTTCTCGCGCGTCAGCTCGACCATCAGGTCCAGCACCTCGCGCGCCACCAGCGTGTCCAAGGCCGTGGTCGGCTCGTCGGCGATCAGCAGCGCCGGCTTGGTCAGCATCACCGAGGCCAGCATGATCCGCTGCCGCATGCCGCCGGAGAATTCGTGCGGATAGGCCGACAGGCAGCGTTCCGGGTCGGCGATGCGGATGCGTTCCAGCATCGCCAGGCTGCGGCGCCGGATCTCGGCATCGTCCAGGCGCAGATGCAGCTTCAGCGCCTCGGCCATCTGCCGGCCGATCGGCATCGCCGGGTTCAGCGACACCATCGGCTCCTGGAACACCATGCCGATGCGGGCGCCGCGGATCTTGCGCAGGCCCTTGGGCGGCAGCGCCGCCAGGTCCTGGCCGTCGAAGCGGACCCGGCCTGCGATCCGCTGCATTGGCGGCGGCAGCAGGTCCAGGATGGCGCGCGCCGCCATGGTCTTGCCGCTGCCGGATTCGCCGACCAGCGCCAGCATCTCGCCGGCCGGCAGGGCGAAGCTCAGGTCGTCGACCACCAGCGGCCCGCTGTCGCCGGCGCGGATGGTCAGGTGCTCGACCGAGAGGAGGGGGCTCATCGCTGCATCCTGGGGTCGAGGCGGTCGCGGATCGCGTCGCCGAACAGGTTGATGCCGAGCAGGGTGAGGGAGATGCACAGGCCGGGGAAGATGCCCAGCCAGGGCGCGGTGCCGATATAGGGTCGGGCGGCCGCCAGCATGTTGCCCCAGGTGGCGGCCGGCGGCGGCACGCCGAGGCCCAGGAAGCTCAGCGCGCTCTCCGACAGCAGCACCCAGCCGAACATGCTGGTGGCCAGCACGGTCAGGGGGGCGACGCAGTTCGGCAGCACGTGCCGGGCCATGGTGAACAGCTCGGAATTGCCCATGATCTGCGACGCCTCGACATATTCGCGGCCGCGGATCGACAGCACCGTGCCGCGCACCACGCGGACCACCGAGGGCATGTAGGCGAGGCCGAGGGCCAGGATGATGCCGTATTTGTTGGCGCCGAGCACCGCCATGATGCCGAGCGCCAGCAGGATGCCGGGGAAGGCCAGCAGGGCGTCGTTGAACACCATGATGATGCGGTCGACCCAGCCGCGCATGTAGCCGGTCAGGACCCCGACCAGGGTGCCGCCGGTGACCGCGGTGGCGACGGTCAAGAGGCTGATCCAGGCGCTGGTGGCGGCGCCGCTCATGGCCCGGCTCAGCACGTCGCGGCCGAACTCGTCGGTGCCCAGCCAATGCGCGGCCGAGGGCGGCTTGAAGCGCGACAGGATGTCGATCTTCAGCGGGTCGTAGGGCGTCCACACCGCGCTCAGCAGGGCGGTCGCGACCAGCACGCCGATGATCAGCCCGCCGATCGCGGCGTTGGCGCGGATCCGGCGCCGCGGACCGGCGGTTGCGGTGGAATGGGCCTGCACGCTCATGCCGTCACCCGCGGATCGAACAGGGGATACAGAAGGTCGACGATCAGGTTGACCACGACATAGATGCCGGCGACGAACAGCAGGCAGCCCTGCACCACCGGATAGTCGCGGGCATAGATCGAATCGACCAGCAGGCGGCCCAGGCCGGGGATGGTGAACACCGTCTCGACCACGGCGATGCCGCCCAGGAGGTTGCCCAGCATCAGCCCGATCAGCGTCCAGGTCGGGGCGAAGGCGGTGCGGAAGGCGTGGCGCCACAGCACCGCGCCCTCGGACAGGCCCTTGGCCCGGGCGTGGGTGATGTATTCCAGCCGCATCACCTCGATGGTGCTGGCCCGCGCCATGCGGATGATCACCCCGGTCTCGACCAGCACCAGCGTCGCCACAGGCATGATCATGTAGAGGAGGGCGGCGCCGGCATCCTCGCCGAAGGGCACGTAGCCGATCACCGGCAGCCATTGCAGCTTCAGCCCGAGCAGCAGCAGCAGCAGCAGGCCCAGCCAGAAGCTCGGGATCGACAGCAGCAGCGTGGCGCCGGAGATCACGGCCAGGTCCAGCGGGCTGTCCTGGCGCCAGGCGGCGATCATGCCGGCGGGCACCGCCACCAGGCTGGCCAGGGCGACTGCGACCAGGACGATGCTGGCGCTGACCGAGAACCGGTCGATGATCAGCGGCAGCACCGACTGGCCGGTGCTGATCGAATGGCCGAAATCACCCGACAGCGCGTTGCCGAGCCAGTACAGGAACTGCACCGGGATCGACTGGTCGAGGCCGAGCGACCGGCGCAGGTCGGCGACGGCGGAAGGGTCCGCCATGTCGCCCAGCATCAGCGTCACCGGGTCGCCCGGGATCAGCCGGATCATGGCGAAGACGATGACGGCGACGACCAGCAGCGTCGGCACCGCCATGCCCAGCCGCTGCAGCAGGAAGCGAACCATCGGCAGGCCTCTCCCGACTATGGGATCAGTTCTTGATTGCCACGTTCCACAGCCGCGGCTTCGACGCCGACCAGGGCTTGTAGCCCTCGAGCCGGTCGGACACCGCGGCGATGTCGGACCCGTTATAGGTCACGATCAGCGGCACGTCCTCGATCTGCATCTGGTGCAGCTTGTCGAAGATCGCCTGGCGCTGCTTCGGGTCGCTGGTCACCATCGCGTCCTGGATCAGCTTCAGCGCCTCCGGGTTCTCCCACACCTTGCGCGGCTGCTTGTCCTTCGGGCCGGACATCATCTCGTAGCTCAGCGCCGGATCCATGCGGGCGGAGTAGCTGAACGACATGGTCTGGTAGTCGCCGCTGGTATAGCGGTCCAGCTGCGCCCCCCAGTCCAGCACCTCGAGCTCGATATTGATGCCGGCCTGCTGCGCCAGGGCCTGGGCCAGGATCGCGGTGTCGTAGACGCTCTGGATCTTGCGGTTGACCAGCATCTTGATCGGCTGGCCGGTGTAGCCGGCCTCGGCCAGCAGCGCCTTGGCCTTCTCGATGTCCGGCGCGTAGCCCTGCCGCTCGACGTCGGTGTAATAGGGGCTGGCGCTCGGCATCACCGACGGGTTCGCCGGCGAGGTGCCCTGGGTCAGCGCCTGGGCGATCTGGTTGCCGTCGATCGCCAGCGCCAGCGCCCGGCGGATGCGGACATCCTTCAGCAGCGGGTCGCGGGTCTGGAACAGGATGGCGTTCATCGACAGCGCCTGCGCGAACTCGGTGCGCACGCCCTTCTGGCCGTCGAGCTCCTGCTTGTCGGCGATGCTGACATCCGGCACCACGTCGATGTCGCCGGACAGCAGCGCCGTCTTCGCCGCGGCCGGGTCGCCGATGATGTTGAAGCGCACGGTCTCGGCCAGGGCCTGCTTGCCGCCGGTATAGCCGTCGCGCTCGCCGCCGCGCGAGGCGTAGTCGGCGAAGCGCTTCAGCAGCACATACTGGGCGGGCTCCCACTTCTCCAGCTTGTACGGGCCGGTGCCGATCGGTGCGATCCACTTGCCGTCGGGGCCGACCGAATCCGGATGGATCACGGCGCCCTCGGCGCAGTCGGTGCGGGCCATGGTGGCCAGGAACAGCGCGCTCGGCGCGTTCAGCCTGAACACCACGGTCTTCGGATCCGGCGCCTCGACCGCCTCGATCTTGGTCTTGCCGCGGCCGTCGAACTCGGGCAGGCAGCGCCACTCGGTCTTGGGGTCGAGCCAGCGCTTCCAGCTCCACACCACCTCGGCCGAGGTCATCGGCGCGCCGTTCTGGAACTTGATGCCGTCGCGCAGGGTGAAGGTGTAGGTCTTGCCGTCGTCGGAGACGGCGATCTTGTCGGCCAGCATCGGCCCGACCGAGGCATCCTCGCGATAGGCGACCAGGCCCTCGACGACATGCAGGATCACCGCATCGGTGTTGTCGTCGCGCTTGGTGCCCGGATCGGTGCTGCGCAGGTCGCCGTTCAGCGCCACGCGGATGGTGTCGGCCGGCGGCGCCGACCAGGCCGGGGCGGTCGAGGCGAGCGCCGCCGTGAGCGCAAGAAGGGAAAGTCGGGTCAACAGGGCCTCCCTGTGTTGAGGCGTTGCAACAGGCCGGACCGCGTTCAGGCCGCGTTTTTGGTCCGGCGGGAGAGGTCGAGCGAGTAGGTGGTGAAGGTGCGGTTCAGGGCCGGCAGCGGCGCCACCTCCATGATCCCCTCGGCCGGGCGCATGATCACCATGGCGACGGTGGCCGACAGGTTGTTCCGCGACGAGGGGCGCGGCGGCCGGCACACGGCGTAGGGCGCGCCGAAATCGTCGAAGAAGGCGGCCTTCATGTCCTCGGCGGTCAGCTGGCCGCGCTTGGCCTGGAGATGCTGCTGCACCCGCCAGTCGCGGTAGTAGCTCTCGGGCGAGCTCGGGATGCCGGCTTCCTTCAGCTTGGTCAGCGCCACCGGGCTGCGCCAGTGATTGGCGTGCACCAGCAGGCCGTCCTCCGGATACAGCGGGAAGGTCTCGTCCGGCGCGCATTCGAAGTCGATGGCGAAGCCGCCGGCATTGCTCAGGATCATGTTGTTCGAGGCGGATTTCGCCGTCGTCGCCACGATCCGCATCGAGATGGCGAAATGCTCCTGCTCCAGCGCCTTGCGGCGGATCAGCGGCAGCGGCACGCCGACGTCCAGCTTGTAGTCGCGGTCGGATTCCAGGTAGTTCGCCGTGATCGCAGTGCCGACCGAGTTCAGCCCGTTGCGGGCCAGGCCGCCGGCCTCGGTGAAGGTCAGCACATCCGGCCCGTCCTCGCGCCGCACCCGCAGCACGATCGCGGTCTCGGCGCATTCCGCCCGCCAGTCCCAGTTCTGGCCGTGGATCAGCTGGCCGTCGGCGCTGGCCGATCCCATGATCACCGCGCCGGTGCAGCCGTCCGGATCGTCCTCGATCATGCCCTTGCGGCGGTGCGCCAGCTGCATCACCTCGGTGCGGCAGTTGATCAGCGCCACCGCCTCGAAGTCCAGCTCGGCGCCCTCGGCGATGCCGCGCATCTCCTCGATCAGCTCGGGCGCGAAATCGTCCATCTTCGGCAGGAAGTCGCCGACGAAGCCGCGGATCTGCGCCCAGTCATAGCCGAGGTCGCGCAGCTGCCGGGCATAGACCTCGACGCTCTTGCGGGTGCGGTCGGCCGCGGCGGCGCCGTATTGCCGGCCGCGTTCGCGCGGGGTGCCGTGGATGTCGACGAAGGGGAAGGGCGTCATGATCGGGGACCCGTTGTCATCGGTTGGTCACACCGTAATGCACTTTATGGATACGAAAAACATGTTTTTGCGGCATGCTGCGAAGTCGAAAGATTTTTACACGCTCGCCGCACGCCCTTTCCCCGCGTCGCGCGATCGCTATCATGAGAGGGCAGGACAGCGTGGAGCAGAGCGTGTCAGCGGCTGAAGCGGCGGAGCGGGCGAGCCCGCTGCAATTGGAACTGGCCCGGCAGATCGTCGAGCGCATGCGCGACGAGGGCTGGGTGCCCGGCATGCGGGTGTCGGAGCAGGCTCTGGCCCGCACGCTCGGCGTGTCGCGCTCGCCGATCCGCGGCGCGCTCGACCTGCTGGTGGCGCAGCAGGTGCTTGAGGCGGCGTCCGGCCGCGGCTTCGTCGTGCTGCGCCGGCCGGAGGGCAACGAGATCGCCGGGCTGATCCCGCGCTCGGAGGGCGAGGAGGTCTATGCCGCGATCATGACCGACCGGGCCAATGGCCGCCTGCCGCAGGAGGTGTCGGAGGCCGAGCTGATCCCGCGCTACGGCGCCTCGCGCGGCGTGGTGCGCAAGGTGCTGATGCGCTTCGCCGCCGAAGGGCTGGTGCAGCGCCAGCGCGGCCATGGCTGGCGCTTCGTCGACAGCCTGGAGACCGACGAGGCGGTGAACGAGAGCTACCAGTTCCGCATGGTGGTGGAATGCGCGGCGCTGCGGCAGCCGGGCTTCCGCGTCGACCGCGACCGGCTGCAGCAGCTGCGCCGGGCGCATGAGGACATCATGGCCCGGGCCGCCGGCGGCGTCGGCACCGACGAGTGGTTCCGGGTCAACACCGCCTTCCACGAGATGCTGGCGGCGTCGTCCGGCAACCGCTTCTTCCTGCAGGCGGTGCGGCAGCAGAACGCGCTGCGCCGGATGCAGGAATACGCCGATTTCGTGCAGCTGCCGCAGGGCCGGGTCGAGCAGTCCTGCCGCGAGCACCTGGCGATCCTCGACGCGCTCGAGGCCGGCGACATCGAATGGGCGGCGGCGCTGCTGCACCGCCATCTGGCGCTGGCCGCCGGCACCTATGCCGGCGAGGCCGCGGCGGACGGCAAGCAACGGGCCGAGCTGAGCGCATGACGGCTGAAGCGGGGTCCTACCGCATCCGTCCGGGCCGTCCCGACGAGGTCGAGACGATCCGCGCCATCGAGGTCGCGGCGGCGTCGCAATTCCGCGGCATCGGCCTGCCGGAGATCGCGTCGCTGGAGCCGGCGGAGCGGCAGGAGGTGCTGCTGCGGGCGCGGGAAGGGCGGCTGCTGGTCGTGGCCGACGCCGCCGACCGGCCGGTCGGCTTCGCTCTGTTCGGCGAGATCGACGGCACCCTGCACATCGAGGAGTTGGACGTCCATCCCGACCATGCCCGCCGCGGCCTGGGCGCGGCGCTGATCGAGCGGCTCGACGCGGTGGCCCGGGAGCGGGGGCTGCCGGAGCTGACCCTGTCGACCTTCCGCGACGTGCCCTGGAACGCGCCTTACTACGCCAGGCTCGGCTTCGTGCCGATGCCGGACGAGGCCCTCGGCCCCGGCCTCGCCGCGATCCGCGACATGATCGCCGACAAGGGCATCGACATCATTCCGCGCCTGTTCATGCGCAGGCCGGTGGCGGGGTAGGGGGCATCCGATGGAGACGCCCCGGGCCGGCGACCTAGGCCGGCCTTGCCAGGGCGGCGGCCACATCCCCGAGCGGGCGCGTCGATATCATTGCCGGATGAGCGTCGATATTGAAGATGTTCTTCAGGTGAGCGCTCAATTGCACCGCCAGAAGTGAGCACATTTCAAGGTTGCTGAGCAGGGTGGATGCATTGATATCTGTGCTGTCCATGTTGAATTTCTTGGAAATAAAGGAAACGATCTCATCTCGAATGTTCTCTTTCGTTGGCGCGGAATTGGCGGTCATGATTTTCTCCTGTGCATCAGAATATGCGAAATCGAGGTCGAGGCGATAGGATCGAAAGCCTCGATAACATACTGCCGAATCTGATAATGACCGCCAGAGAATTTTGATGGCGAGTCGATCTTAAGTAGTTATACAAATTTTGTATAAATTCTTCTGGCAAGGAACCGCTGTGCCCTTTCGTCACCGACAGCTTCCATCTGATGGATGGCGGCTTCACCGTGTGCTGACGCAGGATCGACCAAGGGTCGGGGGGCCGCTGTCGCCGGCCAAGCCATCGGGCATATCCTTCGAATCCTTGTCTGACATATAATTTTATGCAAACCTGAAATGGCGCGCTGCGGTCTGGCGAATTTTGCGTCCCGATTGGCCCGGCGTTGCCCAATGCATTTCGATGGACCGGGATCATGGCAAATCAGAAAACCGACGATACGAATAAGATCGCGAACGAACGGTCCGGCGCCTGGACCGATATGAGGCCACTCGACCTGGCGAGCAAACCGGCGGCTGACACTCCCCCTGCGCCCAAGAAGCCGAAGATCAACAAAGACGACGTCAGGCCGCCGCCCGGAATTTCTCCTGACAACTGGGACGGCGGCGAGCCCGAATAAAAGACGCTTTATATGGCCGCGCCGCCCCAGGGAAGGCGGGCGCGGCTGTACAATCCCGCGGCGATTCGGCCACGACGGGCCTTTGCGTATGGTCGCGGCCACCGCACGCGAACCCTCAACTGCCTGCACGGGAAGGCTCCGTCTGCAGTTGCTCAGGTGCGGGTTACTACGAGACCAGGCGTTTCCTGTCACTCCTGGCCCGACGGCAAGATCGGCTTCGGGTCGAAGGGCGATGTAGTAGGCTCGCCAGGGCTCCCCAAGGCCTCGGCGTCAGAACGCCGTCAGCCGGGCGACGTCGTGGCCGAAGGCCGATTGCGGCCGCGAGGGCTCGAAGCGCTTCGCCCGTTCGCGCCGGGCGACGCAGCCGGCGACATCCGCCGCGATCGCGGTCCAGGCCGCGCCCCGCTTCAGCGAATCGAGGAAGCATTCGTCGTAATAGGTGTAGCGATTGTCGGCGCTGCAGCCGAAGGACGGCTGGTCGGCCCGGGCCGCGGCCAGCACGATGCGGTCCGGCGTCGTCAGCGCCGGCGTGTCGGTGTAGATCCCGGAATAGCAGCCGGAGGTGACCAGGACGGTCGGCCGGCCGCCGCAGGCGCCGTCCAGCGCCTTCGCAAGATAGGCGGGCGGGATCACCGCATCGTCGGCGGCGGCGAACAGCCCGCGGCCCTCGACGCCGTGGGAGGTGATGTAGACGAAGCAGCCGGTTCCCGCGGGGCCGGCCAGGCCGGTCATGGCGCGGTCGAAATTCGCCTTGGTCGCGACCGCGCCCGGCTGCCGCGCATCGGCCTTCAGCACGGCGATGTCGGCCGGCGCCACGCCGAAGGACAGCAGGCTGCGCCGCAGCGCGTCGACGCCATTGTCGAACACCGGCTCGGCATCGTCGGCCGCGACCAGCAGCGCCTTCCAGCGCAGCGGCGTATCCGCCGCGGCAACCGAAGGGGAGGGGACGGCCCGGCCGGCGCAGCCGGACAGCAGCGCGGCGGCCGCCAGGGTGGCCAGTCGCAGCATCATCGTCGGGCCCATGTGCCCCCCAATCATCCCAGAGACCGTTCGGAAACGCGCTGGCGTGAGTCGGCTGGCGGTGGTGTCGAGAACCGGAGCGCAGCGCACATTGGTGCGTGAGCACCGGAAGCGGAGACACCGCCGTCAGACGGCCACGCCAGTAGCGTTTACAGGCGGTCTCTCACCAGGCGCCGGTGTTCGGCATCGAGGCCCAGGGCTCGGCCGGCGGCTTCGAGCCGCCCTTCTGCAGGATCTCGATCGAGATGTTGTCCGGCGAGCGGACAAAGGCCATGTGCCCGTCGCGCGGCGGCCGGTTGATGGTCACGCCGGCCTTCTGCAGCCGGTCGCAGAACTCGTAGATGTCGTCGACCTGATAGGCCAGGTGGCCGAAGTTGCGGCCGCCCGTGTAGACCTCGGGGTCCCAGTTGTAGGTCAGCTCGACCGGCGCGTCCTCCTGGCCCGGCGGGGCGAGGAAGACCAGCGTGAAGCGGCCCTTCTCGTTCTCGATGCGGCGTGTCTCCTTCAGGCCCAGCAGGTCGCGGTAGAAATGCAGCGACTGCTCCAGGTCGGTGACGCGGACCATGGTGTGCAGGTATTTCATCTTCCATCCTCCCGAACGGGTTCGCGGCGGCGTGTGTCGGCTCATCTGAGGTGGTCCGGGCCGCGGCCGCACAGGCATCGCCGAGTCCGGATCCGCGCTACAATCGTCGCCCGAGGGCTGTCTGACAAGTCGCTCCGGCCCCGGGCCGGCGCCGTTGTCGGGGGCGATGCCTGAAGCCGGCAGAAAATCTCGTCAAATCGCAGATCAAAGGTTGTGGTCGGCCCCATCGTTCATAAATGATGGACATCGTGTCGGCCCAGCCGATGCATCCCCGACCATCTCTGCTCCGGAGGCCGAGGCGCATCCATGCCGCACGATACCCCCCTGATCGCCACCATCGTCGCCGGCCTCGGCCTCGCCTTCATCTTCGGGGCCCTCGCCAACCGGATCAAGGCGCCGCCGCTGGTCGGCTACCTGCTGGCCGGCATCCTGGTCGGGCCGCACACGCCGGGCTTCGTCGCCGACCAGGCGCTGGCGCCGGAGCTGGCGGAGATCGGCGTCATCCTGCTGATGTTCGGCGTCGGGCTGCACTTCTCGCTGAAGGACCTGCTGTCGGTGCGCGCGATCGCGGTGCCCGGCGCCGTGGTCCAGATCGCCTTCGCCACCGCGCTCGGCCTCGGCCTGGCGCTGATGCTGGGCTGGACCATCCCGGCGGGGCTGGTGTTCGGCCTAGCCCTGTCGGTCGCCTCGACCGTGGTGCTGCTGCGGGCGCTGCAGGAACGGCGGCTGGTGGAGACCGAGCGCGGCCGCATCGCCGTCGGCTGGCTGATCGTCGAGGACCTGGCGATGGTCCTGGCCCTGGTGCTGCTGCCGGCGCTGGCGGGGCTGGTCAACGGCAGCACCGACCTCGGGTCCGATCCGCTCGCGGTCTCCCTCGGCCTCGACCTCGGCGTCGGCGGCATCCTGGCGCTGACCCTGGTCAAGGTCGCCGCCTTCGTCGCCCTGATGCTGGTGGTCGGCCGGCGGGTGATCCCCTGGGTGCTGCATTACGTCGCCCACACCGGATCGCGTGAGCTGTTCCGCCTGGCGGTGCTGGCGATCGCGCTCGGCGTCGCCTTCGGCTCGGCCAAGCTGTTCGGCGTGTCGCTGGCGCTCGGCGCCTTCTTCGCCGGCATGGTGCTGGCCGAATCCGAGCTCAGCCACGCCGCGGCGCAGGAGACGCTGCCGCTGCGCGACGCCTTCGCCGTGCTGTTCTTCGTCTCGGTCGGCATGCTGTTCGACCCGACCAGCCTGTGGCGCGACCCGCTGCCGCTGCTGGCGGCGGTGTTCATCATCGTCATCGGCAAGTCGCTGGCCGCCTTCGTCATCGTCCGCGTCTTCGGCCATCCGGTGACGACCGCGCTGCTGATCTCCGCCAGCCTGGCGCAGATCGGCGAGTTCTCCTTCATCCTGGCCGAGCTCGGCGTGAAGCTGGGCCTGCTGCCGGAGGCGGGGCGGGACCTGATCCTGGGCAGCGCGATCCTGTCGATCCTGCTCAACCCCCTGGTGTTCAGCGCCTTCGGCCGGCTGCGGCCGCTGCTGGAGCGCTTCTCGCCGGTCCCGGTCCCCGCGGGCGGCCCGGCCATCCCCGCCGAGGAGGCGCCATCGGCCGAGGTCGCACCCGCGCCCGCCGCACCGCCCGCGGCCGAGCCGGCCACGCTGGACGAGCCGGCGGTGCCGACCGCGCTCACGGATCATGTCGTGCTGGTCGGCTATGGCCGCGTCGGCAGCCTGATCGGCGCGGCGCTGCAGGCGACCGGCCGGCGCTTCCTGGTGATCGAGGATGCCGACCAGCCGCTGGCCCGGCTGCGCGAGGCCGGGATCGAGACCATCATCGGCAACGCCGCGGCGCCGGAGGTGCTGGCGCTGGCCAACCTGCCCGGGGCCCGGCAACTGGCCGTCGCCGTCCCGAACGCCTTCGAGGCCGGCCAGATCGTCGCCCAGGCCCGTGCCGCCAACCCGGGCATCGCCATCATCGCCCGGGCGCATTCCGATGCCGAGGTCGAGCATCTCAGCAGCCTGGGCGCCGACGCCGTGATCATGGGCGAGCGCGAGATCGCCCGCGGCATGGCCGAAGCCTTGGTGGCGGGCGAGGCGGCACCGCCCGAAATCACGCAACCGGCGTGATCCCCTGAACCTGGTCGCAAAGCTGTTGCGCGGCCGGGTGGGTTCAGACATATTACATTTTGTATACCAGTTGGAATCCTGCCGATCATGACTTGGTCGTGGGCGGACTGCCGACGGAGAACAGAGTGTCGGCCCACGCCGTCGCCGATCGTGCATCCGGGCGACATGACATGTCGGCCCGGATTCGATGCCAAAGCGGCGCTCAGCGCCGGACGTCCTCCATGACTCGATTGGCGCTCAGCGCCCTACGCCTTTGCAGGCTCTGCCCGACGGCTCGGGATCAGGCAGGGCTGGCTCTCCGGAGGCCCCGGAGGACCGGCCCGATCCCGCAGGCACCGCCGCGGTAGAGCACGGGAGGCCAAAGAACCGCCGGCAGTCAACGACCGGCCGAACGAGTGCAACGAGACACTGGGAGAGCCATCGCCATGAGTGCGATTTCCAACGCGAGCGCCGGGACGGGGAGACCGCCCGCGAATCGCTGGATTCAGCTGATCGCCGGCATCGTCTGCATGGTCGCCGCCGCGAACATCCAGTACGCCTGGACCCTGTTCGTCCCGGAGATCCAGGAGACCTATGGCTGGAGCCGCGCCGCGATCCAGACCGCCTTCACCATCTTCGTCATCGTCCAGACCTGGCTGACCCCGATCGAGGGGTACTTCATCGACAAATACGGCCCGCGCGCTTTGGTGCTGGTGGGCGGCGTCATGACCGGCCTGTCCTGGATCGTGAACTCCTACGCCACCTCGCTGACCGGCTTCTATGTCGGCGCCGCGATCGGCGGCATCGGCGTCGGCTGCGTCTACGCCACCTGCGTCAACGCCGCGCTGAAATGGTTCCCGGACCGGCGCGGCCTGGCCGTCGGCCTGACCGCCGGCGGCTACGGCGCCGGCTCGGCCCTGACCATCATCCCGATCGCCAATGTCATCGCCGATTCGGGCTATCAGACCGCCTTCTTCTGGTTCGGCCTGATCCAGGGCAGCATCATCTTCGCCGCCGCCTGGTTCCTGCGCTCGCCGGGCAAGGAGGAGGTCAAGCACTCCACCAAGGTGGCCCAGACCCGGCGCGACTACACGCTGGGCGAGGCGCTGCAGACCCCGGTCTTCTACGTCATGCTGTTCATGTTCATCTGCACCGTCACCGGCGGTCTGATGGCGGTGGCCCAGCTCGGCGTCATCGCCCAGGATCTCGGCGTCAAGGACATGCCGGTGAACCTGTTCTTCTTCACCATGGCGGCGCTGCCCTTCGCCCTGATGCTCGACCGCATCATGAACGGCATCTCGCGGCCGTTCTTCGGCTGGGTGTCCGACCATATCGGGCGCGAGAAGACGATGTTCATCGCCTTCACCATGGAAGGCATCGGCATCGTCGCGCTCGGCACCTTCGGCCATAACCCGTGGGCCTTCCTGATCCTGTCGGGCGTGGTGTTCCTGGCCTGGGGCGAGGTCTACTCGCTGTTCAGCGCCACCGCCGGCGACACCTTCGGCACCAAGCATGTCGGCAAGATCTACGGCGTGCTGTACTGCGCCAAGGGTGTCGCAGCACTGCTGGTGCCGTTCGGCAACCTGCTGATGGAGGCGACCGGCACCTGGTCGACGGTGCTGTACACCGTCGCGGCGATGGACCTGATCGCGGCCTTCTCGGCGCTGGCGATCCTGCGGCCGATGCTGCAGCGCCACCATGCCCGCAACGCCTCGGCCCTGGCGGCGGCCGAGCCGCAGCGGGCGACCAGCCACAGCGGCCGGCTGGCCAGCGCGAACTAGGCTCACGGGCCGGCTCGTCGCCGGCCTCCGGGACCTGACCCGGCCGCACATGTCCGTCCCCAAGGGCGGCCGGGGATTTTCGGAGCGACAGCTCCGCGGGATGGAACAGCCGGGCCGGGAGGGGCGACCCTCCCGGCCGGTTTCCGTTTTTGCCGCGCCGGTCCGCTTCGCAGATCCGCCACAATCAAACGGGACGATGCGGCCATGTCCGACGTCGTCACCATCATCCGCATCCTCGGCCGGTTCCTGCTCAACATCCTGGTCCTGCTGGCCTGGATGTTCGCGGCCGCCCTGGCGTTCACGCTGGCGAGCTGCACCTCCGGCGACCCGCTGAGCTGGGCGGTCCTGATGGTGATCGCGACCGGCTATTTCGTCTGGCCGGCGACCTTGGCGCTGCTGGCCGGCGCGCTGGTGCTGGCCATCCGTCGCCCGCCGACCCGCAACTGGCTGCGGACCATCGTGGCCGTCGCGGCGATCCTGGCCTTCCTCGGCGCCGCCGCAGGATTCGGCGACCGCGGGGCCTGCACCTTCGGCGGCTTCTGACGCGGCCCTTTCAGCCCTCGAACACCAGCTGGATGCGATCGCTGGCGAAGCTGGACAGGCCGAACTCGACCACCGCGCCCTCGGCGTCGACATTGATCGCCTCGGTCGCCATCACCGGCCGGGTGCGGGTGATCTCGAGCAGTCGCTGCTCCCGCGCATCCGGCAGCCGTGCCGACACCCGGGTGCGCCGGCGGGTGTAGTCGGCGATGCCGAAGCGGGCGAAGCTCGCCGTCACCGATCCGGTCTCGCGGAAAATCTCGACCAGCCCCGGAAAGCGCGCCGCCGGGAAATAGTGGCTGGCGAGGCTCAGCGGCAGCCCGTCGGCATGCGACCGCGTGTCCAGCCGGATCACCGGGGTGCCGGCCGTCACTTCCAGCTCCCGCGCGATCGGGCCCGAGGCCTGCTCGGTCGCCGATTCGAGCAGCTCGAGCCGCGCCGCCCGGTTCTCCCGGCGCATGTTCTCGTGGAAGCGGGTGCGCCGGCCGATCAGATAGGCGATGGCGCCGAGATGGACGAAGGTGCCGCGGCCCTGGGTGACGTCGATCAGGCCTTGCTCCTCCAGCTCCGCCATCGCCCGCCGCACCGTGTGGCGGTTGACGCCGAACCGCTCCGACAGCTCCGCCTCGGTCGGCAGCCGGGCGCCGGCCGGGTGCACGCCGTCGCGGATCTCGCGCTCCAGCGCCTCGCTGATCTGGCGCCACAAGGCGACGCCGGCGCCTCGGCTGAGCGAGGTGTGCGAATTCATGCCAGCTCCGTCACGCAAATTTCATCCATCCCGACTTGCGGATGTCGTCGAATCCCGTCCATGATCTAAACATACGGATGACTAGATGAATAGGCAATAGGTCCATCAGCCTATGACGAAAGAAACCGAACAGCGCCGGAACTGGATGGCCGTGCTGGCCAAGTCGGATCCGGCGACGCTGCAGCGCCTGTGGTCGGATCTCGGCGACCGAGCCGGCTTCACCACGCTGCGTCCGGCCGAGACCGGCATGGTGATGGTGCGCGGCCGCGCTGGCGGCGACGGCATGGCCTTCGCGCTCGGCGAGATGACGGTGACGCGCTGCACCGTCAGGCTGGACGGCAGCGAGGTGCTGGGCTTCGCCTATGTCGCCGGCCGCGACCGCCGCCATGCCGAGATCGCGGCCCGGGCCGACGCCCTGCTGCAGACCGACCGGCGCGACGCCGTCGAGACCGCGCTGATCGCGCCGCTGCGCGTGGCGCAGGCGGAGGCGCGCGAGACCGCCCGGCGCAAGGCGGCGGCGACCCGCGTCGACTTCTTCACCATGGTGCGGGGGGAGAATCCGCGATGACCGCGATCCTCGATTCGTCGGCGCTGCTGCCCGGCTTCGCCGACCCGGTGCTCGGCAGCCAGTCGGTGTTCCGCGCCGTGCTCGACGCCATGTCCCGGCCCGGCCGGCCGGTCGCCTGCCCGGACCCGCTCGCGGCACCGGCCCCGCTCGGCCGCGCCATGGCGGCGGCGGCGCTGACCCTGGTCGATTTCGACACGCCGGTCTGGCTCGACCCGGCCCTGGCGACCCCGGCGGTGCAGAGCTTCCTGCGCTTCCACACCGGCGCGCCGCTGGTCGCCGACCCGGCCGCCGCCGCCTTCCTGCTCGTCGCCGATCCGGCGGCGCTGCCGCGTCTCGGCGGCCTGGCCCTGGGCGAGGATCGCTACCCCGACCGCTCGGCGACCTTGGTGGTCGAGGTGCCGGCGCTGGACGGGCCGGAGGCCGGCCGCTTCACCGGTCCCGGCATCGCCACGGCCGAGCCCGCCCGGATCGCCGGCCTGCCGGGCTGGTTCCGCGAGGCCTGGGCGGCCAATGGCGCCGCCTATCCGCTCGGCGTCGACCTTCTGCTGACCTGCGGCGGCCGGATGCTGGGCCTGCCGCGCACCACCCGCTGGGAGGGCTGATCCGATGTATGTCGCCGTCAAGGGGGGCGAACGTGCGATCGAGAACGCCCAGGCGCTGGTGGCGGAAACCCGCCGCGGCGATCCGGCGGTGCCGGAGATCGCCCCGGACCAGATCCGCGAGCAGCTGGGCCTGGCCGTCGACCGGGTGATGGCCGAGGGCTCGCTGTACGACCGCGACCTCGCCGCGCTGGCGATCAAGCAGGCGCAGGGCGACCTGGTCGAAGCGATCTTCCTGCTGCGCGCCTATCGCACCACGCTGCCGCGCTTCGCGGTGTCGGAGCCGGTCGATACCGCCCGGATGACGGTGCGGCGCCGGGTCTCCGCCACCTACAAGGACATCCCGGGCGGCCAGATCCTGGGCCCGACCTACGACTACACCCACCGCCTGATCGACTTCGCTTTGGCCGCTGCGGGCGAGCCGCCGGTGGTGGAGGAGGGCGAGGCGGGGCCGGACGGGCCGGTGCCGCGCGTGGTCGACATCCTCAACCGCGAGGGGCTGATCGAGCGCGAGGCTGCGGCGCCGGAGGGGCATGAGCCGGTCGACCTGACCCGCGACCCGCTGACCCTGCCGGCCGACCGCGACCAGCGGCTGCAGAACCTGGCGCGGGGCGACGAGGGCTTCCTGCTCGCGCTCGGCTATTCGGTGCAGCGCGGCTATGGCGGCAACCACCCCTTCGCCGGGGAGATCCGGCTGGGCGAGGTGGCGGTCGAGATCGTGCCGGAGGAGCTGGGCTTCGCCATCGAGATCGGCGAGGTCACCGTCACCGAATGCCAGATGGTGAACCAGTTCGCCGGGTCGAAATCGGCGCCGCCGCAATTCACCCGCGGCTACGGCCTGGCCTTCGGCCATTGCGAGCGCAAGGCCATGGCGATGTCGCTGGTCGACCGGGCGCTCAGGGCGCGCGACCTGGGCGAGGCCGCGCGCTACCCGGCACAGGATGAGGAGTTCGTCCTGGCACACAGCGACAATGTCGAGGCCTCGGGCTTCGTGCAGCATCTCAAGCTGCCGCATTACGTCGACTTCCAGGCCGAGCTGGAGCTTGTCCGCCGGCTGCGGGCGAAGCATGAGCAGCGCGCCCGCCAGACCGACGACACCCGGAAGGAGGCGGCGGAATGAGGATCCGTATTCTTTCCCCTGATCGTCATTCCCGCGAAAGCGGGAATCTCCCGCCGGTGAGTGCGTTTCGAGATCCCCGCTTTCGCGGGGATGACGACAAATGGAAATGGGTGAGGGGGCGAGCCGATGTCTGACGTGGGAACCGCCGTGACCCGCGACCCCGGCTACAACTTCGCCTATCTCGACGAGCAGACCAAGCGGATGATCCGCCGGGCGCTGTTGAAGGCGGTGGCGATCCCGGGCTACCAGGTGCCGTTCGGCGGCCGCGAGATGCCGGTGCCCTATGGCTGGGGCACGGGCGGCATCCAGGTCACCGCCAGCATCATCGGCCCGGACGACGTGCTGAAGGTGATCGACCAGGGCGCCGACGACACCACCAACGCCGTCAACATCCGCCGCTTCTTCGCCCGCGTCGCCGGGGTGGCGACCACCGAGGCGACCTCCGACGCCACCGTGATCCAGACCCGCCACCGCATCCCGGAGCAGCCGCTGGCCGAAGGCCAGATCCTGGTCTACCAGGTGCCGCAGCCGGAGCCGCTGCGCCAGCTGGAACCGCGCGAGGTCGAGACCCGGCTGATGCACGGCTATGCCGATTACGGCCTGATGCATGTCCGCCTGTACGAGGACATCGCCCGCTACGGCCATATCGCCACCACCTACTCCTATCCGGTGATGGTGCATGGCCGATATCTGATGTCGCCGTCACCGATCCCGAAATTCGACAATCCGAAGATGCACATGAACCCGGCGCTGCAGCTGTTCGGGGCGGGGCGCGAGAAGCGGATCTATGCCATCCCGCCCCATACCCAGGTGGTCAGCCTGGACTTCGAGGACCATCCCTTCGACATCCAGCATTGGGACCAGCCCTGCGCCCTGTGCGGCGCCGAGGACAGCTATCTCGACGAGGTCGTGCTCGACGATGCCGGCGGCCACATGTTCGTGTGCTCCGACAGCCATCACTGCCGCACCCGGCGCGAGGCCGGCCATCACGGCGCCCTGACCGGCGAGGCGCTCGCCGCCTACAACCGCGCGGTCGAGCAGGCGCATGAGCCGAAGGGAGCCGAGGCATGAGCGGCGACATCCTGCTGCGGGTCGAGGGCCTGACCAAGCTCTTCGGCGACACCGTCGCCGCCTGCCGCGACGTCTCCTTCGAGATGTCGCCCGGCGAGGTGCTGGGCATCGTCGGCGAGAGCGGCTCGGGCAAGACCACGCTGCTCAACTGCATCTCCGGCCGGCTGGCGCCCAGCGCCGGCACGGTCGCCTTCGACACCCGGGTGCGGGGCCTGATCGACATCTACGCGCTGTCGGAGCCGGAGCGGCGGATGCTGGCCCGCACCGACTGGGGCTTCGTGCACCAGAACCCGCGCGACGGGCTGCGCATGGATGTCAGCGCCGGCGCCAATGTCGGCGAGCGGCTGATGGCCGTCGGCGCCCGGCATTACGGCCGGATCCGCGGCCAGGCGCAGGACTGGATGGAGAAGGTCGAGCTCGATCTCGGCCGCATCGACGACCGGCCGGCGACCTATTCCGGCGGCATGCAGCAGCGGCTGCAGATCGCCCGCAACCTGGTCACCAACCCGCGCCTGGTGTTCATGGACGAGCCGACCGGCGGCCTCGACGTCTCGGTCCAGGCCCGGCTGCTCGACCTGCTGCGCGGGCTGGTGCGCCGGCTCGGCATCGCCGTGGTGCTGGTCACCCACGACCTCGCCGTCGCCCGCCTTCTGGCCGACCGGCTGATGGTGATGCGGCACGGACGGGTGGTGGAGACCGGCCTGACCGACCAGGTGCTGGACGACCCGCAGCACCCCTACACCCAGCTCCTCGTCTCCTCCGTCCTGCAGGTCTGAGCCATGCCGAATGGGAATCCGATGATCGAGGTCTCCGGCCTGTCCAAGACCTTCGTGCTGCACAACCAGGGGGGCGTGCGGCTGCCGGTGTTCGACGGCGTCGACTTCACCGTGGCCGCCGGCGAATGCGTCGTGCTTGGCGGTGCCTCCGGCGCGGGCAAGAGCACCTTCATGCGCACCCTCTACGGCAACTACCTTGCCTCGGCCGGGCAGGTGCTGATCCGGCACGACGACGCGCCGGTCGACATCACCGCCGCAACGCCGCGCCGGATCCTCGAGATCCGGCGCCGGACGCTCGGCTATGTCAGCCAGTTCCTGCGGGTGATCCCGCGCGTGCCGACGCTGGAGATCGTCAAGGAGCCGATGCTGGCCTCCGGCGTCGCCGAGGCCCAGGCCGAGCGCCGCGCCCGCACGCTCTTGGCCCGGCTGAACCTGCCCGAGAGCCTGTGGTCGCTGCCGCCCGCCACCTTCTCCGGCGGCGAGCAGCAGCGGGTCAATCTCGCGCACGGCTTCGCGATGGAGTATCCCATCCTCCTCCTCGACGAGCCGACGGCCTCGCTCGACGCCGACAACCGGCGCGTGGTCATCGAGCTGATCGAGGAGGCCAAGGCCCGCGGCGCCGCCATCGTCGGGATCTTCCACGACACGGCGGTGCGCGACCGGGTGGCGACCCGGATCTTCGACGTCACGCTCTACAAGGCGGCCGCATGAGCACGGATCTGAACTTCTCGAACGCCCGGATCGTCACCCCCGAGGCCGTCGTCACCGGAACCCTGCGGGTCGAGGACGGCCGCATCGCAGCGGTGGAAGAGGGGGCATCCCGCGCCGGCGACGACGCCGACGGCGACTACCTGATCCCCGGCATGATCGACCTGCACACCGACCATCTCGAGCGCCATGTGGCGCCGCGGCCGGGGGTGATGTGGAACAACGTCTCGGCGGCGATGGCGCATGACGCGCAGGTCGCCACCGCCGGCATCACCACCGTGTTCGACAGCCTGTCGCTGATGGGCGAGCACAAGGGCGTGCCGCGCGGCACCCTGCTGCGTCCGATGGTCGACGGGCTGGAGGCGGCGCGCCGCCAGGACATGCTTCGGGCCGACCACTTCCTGCATCTGCGCTGCGAGGTCGCCGACCCGCATGTGCTCGACTATCTCTCGGTGCTGGTCGACGACCCGGCGGTGCGCCTGCTGTCGATCATGGACCACACGCCCGGCCAGCGGCAGTACGCCCAGGTCGAGAAGTGGCGCCAGGCCAACCGCCACCGCTACAGCGATGCGGAGCTGGACGTGGTGATGAAGCAGCGCCAGGAGTCGCAGGAGGCGCATGCCCACCGGCATCGCCTCGCCATCGCCGAGCTCGCCGTCGGCCGCGGCCTGGCCCTGGCCAGCCATGACGACGAGACCCCGGCCCATGTCGACGAGGCTGTATCGCTGGGCGTTTCGATCTCGGAGTTCCCGACCACGGCGGAGGCGGCCCGGGCGGCGCGCAGCCACGGCCTGTCGATCCTGATGGGCGCCCCGAACGTGGTCCGCGGCGGCTCGCACAGCGGCAATGTCGGGGCGGCGGATCTGGCGGCGGCGGGAATGCTCGACATCCTCGCCTCCGATTATGTGCCGATCAGCATGCTGCACGCCGTCTGCCTGCTGGCCGAGGCGCCGGTCGGGCTCGGCCTGCCGGGGGCGGTGGCGCTGGTCAGCGCCAACCCGGCCAGGGCGGCCGGGCTGGACGACCGCGGCCACATCGCGCCCGGGCTGCGGGCCGACCTGGTCCGCTTCCGCCTGATCGACGGCGTGCCGCACATCCGCGCCGTCTGGCGCGCCGGCAAGCGGGTGGCCTGAGCTGGTCTTCTTGAGTCCCCCTCCCCCCGCGGGAGGGGGGTAGGGGGAGGGGGTTCCCTCAGCCAGAACCGCCGCCCGGCTCCTGCTCTCCCGATCGACAACCCCCTCCCCCTGGCCCCCTCCCGCGAGGGGAGGGGGGACTCGGTTCTACTTTTGCCTACCCGACAGCCTTGGACGTCTGAGACGACATGACCCGACGCTACGCCATCTACTTCGCTCCGCCCGCGCGCTCGGCCCTGGCGGAGCTCGGCGCCGAACTGCTCGGCCGCGATCCGGAGACGGGGGAGGCGCGGCCGCAGCCGCGGCTCGACGGCCTCGACCCCGACCGGTTCCACGCCATCACCGAGGACGCCCGCCACTACGGCTTCCATGCCACGCTGAAGGCGCCGTTCGCCCTTGCCGAAGGCGTGTCCGGGGAGGCGCTGCACGCGGCGGCCGAAGCCTTCGCCGTCAGCCGCGCCCCGGCGACCGGCCCGGCGTTGGCGCTGGCCTCGATCGGCGGGTTCCTGGCCCTGGTGCCCTCGGCGGACGCGCCCGCGGTGCATGGCTTGGCCGATGCCTGCGTCGAGGCCTTCGACCGGTTCCGCGCCCCACTGACGGCGGCGGAGCTGGAGCGGCGGCGCCGGTCGCCGCTGACTCCGACGCAGGACCGCCACCTAGAGCGCTGGGGCTATCCCTACGTGTTCGACGAGTTCCGCTTCCACATGACCCTGACCGCCCGGCTGACCGACAAGGCCGAGCATGACCGCGTCCGCACCCTGCTGGCGGAGCGCACCGCGCCCGTCTGCATCGATCCGCTGCGGATCGATGCCATCGCGGTCTACGAGCAGGCCGACCGGCAATCCCCATTCCTCGTCACCGGCCGCTATCCGCTGAAGGGGGCCTCGGCATGACCGCCAAGGTGACCGCGGTCGGCCTCTGCCCGACCCACAGCTTCAGCAAGCCGGTTGTCGAGACGATCCGGTTGCTGGCCGGGCTCGGGGTCGAGGGTGACGCCCATTTCGGCGTGACGGTGAAGCACCGGTCGCGGGTGAAGGCCGACCCGACCCAGCCCAATCTGCGCCAGGTCCACCTGATCCAGGGCGAGCTGCATGACGAGCTGGCGGCCGCCGGCTTCACCGTGGTGCCCGGCGACCTGGGCGAGAATGTCACCACCCGCGGCATCGACCTGCTCGGCCTGCCGACCGGCGCCAAGCTCCGGCTCGGCCCTGACGCGGTGGTCGAGATCACCGGGCTGCGCAACCCCTGCAGCCAGATCGACGGCTTCCAGCAGGGCCTGCTGAAGCAGGTGCTGGGCCGCGACGAGGCCGGCAACCTGGTGCGCAAGGCCGGGGTGATGGCTATCGTTCTGGCCGGCGGAACGGTGCGCCCCGGCGACCCGATCGGGATCGAGCTGCCGCCGCAGCCGCACCGCCCGCTTGAGCGGGTCTGATACCAGGCATCATCAAGAACGACCCGTCATCCCGTGCGCAGCGCAGCATGCAATGCTGCGCTGCGCACGGGATCTCGCCGGGATCGCGCGGAGATCCCGTGTCTGCGCAGCGGCACTTTCGCGCCGCAGCGCGCATGGGATGACGAGTCGATATTTTCGACCGTTGGTATCATCCGGCTCTAAACACATTGTGCAGTAGTATTATTCGGCGTCGTCGTTCATGATATGTTCTATGGACAAGGCGCAGACCGATACGGCGACGAAGACCCCGCCCACTCCCGACGAGGAGCGGGCGGCGGATCTGTGCGTGCTGTCGGAGCTGGTTGAGATCCAGATGTCGATCGCCCGGGCGACGCAGCGGGAGGCGCTTGAGGCGCCGCAGCCCGGCGTCGACTACGGCCAGCGGATCGCCACCATCTCACGCTCGGTGCGGCTGACCCTGCTGCTCAAGCGCAAGCTTGCCGATGAGCGTGCCGAGCGTCGCAAGGCTGCGGCGAAGCGCGAGGCGGCGCAGGAGGACTTTCACGACCTGCGGGTGAAGCTGGCGATGATGGCGGCGGCTTACGAGGCGTCGAAGGACAATGAGGAGATCGCTCGCCGCGTCACCGAGGTGCGCGAGCAACTGGAGCGGCCGGAGGTGGCGGAGCTGATCGAGGCCAGCCGGGCCCCGGTCGCAGTGGCGGCCTTGTGCCGGCGCTGGGGCTTGCCGGTGCGGGTGGAGCGCTGGCTCGAGATGGCCGACGAGGCCATGGAGCAGTTGGGCTTCCTGCCGGACGACGACGACGATCCGCCTGCGGACCCGCCCAAGCCTCGCCCGGCCTCCGGCCGCAAGCCCAGGCCGCCCGACACCGGGTGAGCGGCCGGCGCAACTCCCCCTCCCCTTGCGGGAGGGGGCCAGGGGGAGGGGTCTGCGCGCGTCCGCGCTCCTGCCCGGATACACCGGGGGACCCGACGTCACTTCATTCCGCCGGATGCGATGCCGGCGCGCCCGGCTGGCGCAGCGGGTGGGCGCGGGCGAAGGCGTCCAAGGCCAGGCAGGCCTCGGCGATCCGGTGCACGGTGGGCAGCTCCGAAGTGTCGATCTGGAAGCCCCGGGCTCCCGCCACCTGGCTGACCAGGCAGAGATCCGCCATGCCGGGCGTGTCGCCATGGCAGAACCGCCCGGTGCCCGGCTCCGTCGACAGCCGCCGTTCCGCCTGCACCAGCCCTTCCCGGAACCAGTGGCGCAGCCAGCCGGTCCGCCGCGCCTCGTCGATCTGCAGCTCGTCGGCGAGATAGCGGCGCACGCGCGGCACGATCAGCGGATGGTGGTCGGCCGCGAACAGCAGCGCCAGGGACCGCACCCGCGATCGGCCACGAGCATCCGCCGGCAGCAGCGCCGGCTGCGGATGCGTCTCCTCCAGATATTCGAGGATCGCCAGGGACTGGGTGAGGGGCGGGCCGTCATCGACGAAAAGGGAGGGCACGACCGACTGGGCATTGACCGCGCGATAGCCGGGCGCGTGCTGCTCGCCGGCATCGATGTCGATCATCGTCTCCTGATAGGCGAGCCCCTTCAGGTTCAGCGCGATGCGAACGCGGAAGGAAGCGGCCGAGCGCCAGAAGCCGTACATCCGGATCATGAGGCGACCTGTCTTGGAAGCGGGCGGGGATGGCCGGATCGGCCCGGCCATCCTGTATCTGGGCGCCGCCGGCTCGCCGTTCCCGACCTTCCTGACCTCGGCCGTCGCGCCCTATCGCCGCAGATTGGTCTTCGCCAGCTCGATCAGCTCGCTGCCGCGGCCGTTGATCACGGCGCGCAGCATGTACATGCCGAAGCCGGCGACCTGGCTGGCCGAGACGGTGGGCGGCATCATCAGCTCCAGCTTGTTGGTGACGACGTCGATCACCACCGGCCCGTCATGGTGCAGGCCGCGCCGCACCGCGCTCTCGACCTCGCCCGGATCCTCGACCCGGATGCCGAAGATGCCCATCGATTCCGCCATCGCCGCGAAGTTCGGGTTCTCCAGGTCGGTGTAGGTGTCGAGGAAGCCGGTCGCCTTCATCTCCATCGCCACGAAGCCCAGCACGCCGTTGTTGTAGACGATCACCTTCACCGGCAGGTTCTGCTGCTTCAGCGTGATCAGGTCGCCCATCAGCATGGTCAGGCCGCCATCGCCGGACAGCGACACCACCTGCCGCTTCGGACAGGCGGCCTGCGCCCCGATCGCCTGGGGCAGGGCGTTGGCCATCGAGCCGTGGTTGAGCGACCCGATCAGCCGCCGCTTGCCGTTGACCTTCAGATAACGCGCCGCCCACACCGACGGGGTGCCGACATCGAAGGTGAAGACCGTGTCGTCATCGGCCAGGTCGCTGACCAGCTTGGTGAGGTATTGCGGGTGGATCGGCGGCCGGCCCGCCTTGCCGACCGCAAGGTCGTCCAGCCCCTCGCGCGACTTGACATAGTCCTGCAGCGCCGCGTCGAGGTGGTCGCGGTCCTGCTTGACCTGCAGTCGCGGCAGCAGCGCCGCGATGGTCTCGCCCACGTCGCCGACCAGCCCCAGTTCCAGGCTGCAGCGCCGGCCCAGATTCTCGGCCCGGATGTCGACCTGGATGATGCGGGCATCGGCCGGATAGAACTGGCGGTACGGAAAATCCGTGCCCAGCATCAGCAGCACGTCGCAGCTCATCATCGCGGTGTAGCCGGAGGAGAAGCCGATCAGCCCGGTCATGCCGACATCGTAGGGGTTGTCGTATTCGACGAACTCCTTGCCGCCGAAGGCGTGGACGATCGGGGATTTCAGCGTCTCGGCCAGCCCCATCAGCGCCTCATGCGCGCCGGCGCAGCCGCGGCCGCAGAACAGGGTCACCCGGCGGGCCTCGTTCAGCAGCGCCGCGGCCCGCTCGATCTCGGCCTTGGCCGGCACCACCACCGGCTGGGCCGGCAGCAGGAAGGGGGAATGGCGCCGGTCGCCGATCTCCTTCAGCGCCACGTCGCCCGGGATGACGACGACGGCGACGCCGCGCTTGGCCACCGCCTCGCGCATCGCGATCTCCAGCACGCCGGGCAGCTGCGCCGGATCGGAGACCAGCTCGCAGTAATGGCTGCACTCCTGGAACAGGGTCTGCGGATGGGTCTCCTGGAAATAGCCGCGGCCGATCTCCGAGCTCGGGATATGGGCGGCGATCGCCAGCACCGGCACGCGGTTGCGGTGGCAGTCGAACAGGCCGTTGATCAGGTGCAGGTTGCCTGGCCCGCAACTGCCGGCGCAGACCGCCAGATCGCCGGTCAGATGAGCCTCGGCGCCGGCGGCGAAGGCCGCCACCTCCTCGTGCCGCACCCGGATCCAGTCGATCGTCTTCTTTCGCCGCAGGCTGTCGGTCAGCCCGTTCAGGGAATCGCCGACGATGCCGTAGATCCGCTGGACCCCGGCATCGGCCAGCATGTCGGCGATCATGTCGGCTACCGTTCTCTTGGCCACGGCCGTTTCTCCTGCAATCGGGTTGAGCTCAGGCATGATAGCCGCACGCGGCGCGATCCGAAGACCTGACCGTTCGATGACGGATGCAACAGGTTTCGTGGACCCCGACATGCGGCTGTAGCGCTGCCCCGGCAAGCTGCACTGGTCTAGGGTCCCGACCCGACCTCCCTTTGGTAAGACAAATCGTTCATCGAACGGCAGAGCCCGACATGACCCATGCCATCGCCGCCGACCTTCCGTCGGCGCGGCGCCTCACCGCCGGCGACTACCGCACCCTCGGCCTCGCCTCGCTCGGCGGCGCGCTGGAATTCTACGACTTCGTCATCTTCGTGTTCTTCGCGGCCGTGGTCGGGCAGCTGTTCTTCCCGCCGGACATGCCGGACTGGCTGCGCCAGTTCCAGACCTTCGGCGTGTTCGCGGTCGGCTATCTGGTCCGGCCGCTGGGCGGCATCGTCATGGCGCATTTCGGCGACCTGTTCGGCCGCAAGCGGATGTTCACACTCAGCATCCTGCTGATGGCGGCGGCCACGCTCGGCATGGGGCTGCTGCCGACCTATGCCCAGATCGGCATCTGGGCGCCGGTGGCGCTGCTGGTGCTGCGCATCCTGCAGGGGGCGGCGATCGGCGGCGAGGTGCCGGGCGCCTGGGTGTTCGTGGCCGAGCATGTGCCGGCCAACCGCGTCGGCTATGCCTGCGGTACGCTGACCGCCGGGCTGACCGCAGGCATCCTGCTGGGATCGCTGGTGGCGACCGCGATCAACGGCAGTTACAGCCAGGCCGAGATCGCCGGCTGGGCCTGGCGGCTGCCGTTCCTGCTCGGCGGCGTCTTCGGCCTGCTTTCGGTGCATCTGCGCCGGATGCTGCACGAGACCCCGATCTTCCGCGAGATGCAGGCCCGCAAGGCGCTGGCGGCGGAGCTGCCGCTGAAGGCGGTGGTGCGCGACCACCGCGGCGCGGTGCTGGTGTCGATGCTGCTGACCTGGCTGCTGTCGGGGGCCATCGTCGTGGTCATCCTGATGACGCCGACGCTGCTGGAGAAGCTGCACGGCGTGCCGCCGACGCAGGCGCTGATGGCCAACAACCTGGCCACGCTGGGGCTGACGGTCGGCGTCATCCTGGCCGGCCTCATCGTCGACCGGGTCGGGGCGGGGCGGTTCTTCGCCATCGGCTCGCCGCTGCTGGGGATCGGCGTCTGGCTGCTCTACACCAAGGGCGCCGCCAGCCCCGACCTGCTGCTGCCGACCTACGCCCTGGCCGGCATCCTGGTCGGCCTGGTCGGCGGGGTGCCTTTCGTCATGATCCACGCCTTCCCGGCGGCGATCCGCTTCAGCGGCCTGTCCTTCTCCTACAACGTCTCCTACGCCGTGTTCGGCGGGCTGACGCCGGTGGTGGTGCCGCTGCTGCTGGCCGCGGACCCGCTGGCGCATCTGCACTACATGCTGGCGCTGTGCGTCCTCGGCTGCCTGGTCGGCCTGTGGCTGTTGCGGCGCGAGGGCTGACCCTCAGCGCAGCATCAGCACCGGGATCAGGCAGGATCGCACCATCGCCGTGGTGGTGCTGCCGATGATCAGGTTGCGGATGCGGGAATGGCCGTAGGCGCCCATCACCAGGAGGTCGATCGACGCCTCGGCCACCTGGGCCGCGATCACCGCCTCCGGCTCGCCGGGCAGGATCCGGGCACGGATGTCCCAGCCGGCGTCGCGCAGCTTGGTCTCGGCGGCGTCCAGCTTGGCCTCGGCCTCCTCGTCCGGGCTGCCGGCCATCAGCAGGTGGCCCTCCAGCCCGCGCATCAGCTGGCCGTTGGCGATCAGCTCGACCGCCTTGGTCACGCTCGGGCCGCCGTCGAAGGCGATCAGGAAGCGCCGGATCGGCTTGAAGGCGCGGGCGGCCACCAGCACCGGCTTCTTCGCGGCGCGCGCCACCCGCTCGAGGTTCGAGCCGGGATGCAGCTTGGCGAAATCGGCGGCCTCGCCCCGCTTGCCGATGATGACGACACTGGCGTCCGGCTCGAACTCGCCGACCGTCTCGACCAGGTCGCCATTGTAGAGATGGGTGTCGACCTCGGCGACGCCGGCCTCCTTCAGCCGGGTGCGGCCTTCGTCGAGGATCAGCCGGCCCCGCTTCTGCGACAGGCCGGCCCGCTGTTCGTCCATCGCCGCCAGCTCGGCCAGGATGTCCTGGGAATAGGCGACCAGGGTGCCGCTGATGTCGACCGGGATGGTCGACACCTCGCGGCGGCCCAGCACGTGCAGCAGCTCGACCGGCTGGTTCAGCCGCGATGCCGCCCAGGCCGAAAGGTCGCAGACGCTGTGGGAGTAGATCGAGCCGTCGATACAGGCGAGCACCTTGGCCATGTCATCGACTCCATGTTGGCCGCGCCCGTGCAGGGGCGATCGGCGACGATGGAAGACTGACTCAATGCCGGTCCGGACTCAACCAATCTGGGGGCCGCGGCGCACGGCCTCGGTCAGGCCCGCCTGCAGCAGCGCCGCCTCGATCGCCCGGGCCAGGCCCAGCACCGCCTCATCGGCATGGCGCTGTCCGACGATCTGCAGCCCGACCGGCAGGCCCTGCGGCGTCAGCCCGGCCGGCAGCGACAGGGCAGGACAGGGCGACAGCAGGTTGAACGGGCCGGTCATGTCCATGCCACCATAGCGCCCGTCCGGGCGGTCCGCGGCGAAGTCGTCATCGGTCAGGACGACGGGCGGCGGCGGGACGGGGCAGGTCGGGCACAGCAGGGCGTCGCGGCCGGCCAGCACGGCGGCCAGATCATTCCACATCTCGCTGCGCAGGATCTCGATGCGCTTGACCTCGGCGGCGCCCAGGGTCAGGCCGCGGTCGATCAGACCGACCAGGATCGGGTCCATCCGGTCGCGGTATTCCACCAGCCGATGGCCCTGGAACGCCGCCATGAACACGCACCACAGGTCCAGCCAGCGGTCGCTCACCGCCCGGGTCCAGGGCAGGCGCACCTCCTCGACCACGGCGCCGGCCCGGCGCAGCGTCTCCGCCGCCGCCAGGATCGCGGCCTCGACCGCCGGATCCACCGCGTAGTAGCCGAGGTCCAGCGACAAGGCGAAGCGCCGTCCGGCCAGCCCGTCGATCCGTGTCGCCGCGGCGTCGAAGGGCAGGGGCAGGGAGCTGATGTCCTCGTCGCTCGGCCCCGCGGTCGCGGCCATGAAGGCGACGGCGTCGTCGACGCTGCGGGCCAGCGGGCCGAAATGCGAGATGTCGTCGAACTGGCTGGGCAGGATGGTCATCGGGATCCGACCCAGGCTCGGCTTGAACCCGACCACGCCGCAGAAGGAGGCCGGGATCCGCACCGACCCGCCCATGTCGGTGCCCTCGGCGAAGGGTACGACGCCAGCGGCGACCGCGGCACCGGAGCCGCCGGAGGATCCGCCGGGCGACCGCTCCGGGTCCCAGGGGTTGCGGGTCACGCCCCAGCGCGGGCTGTAGGTGAAGCCGGAATGGGCGAATTCCGGCGTCGTGGTCTTGCCGATGACGATGGCGCCGGCCGCCTCCAGCCGCCGGACCACCAGCGCCGACCGGTCCGGCACCCAGTCGCCGGTCGAATGCGAGCCCAGCGTGGTCAGGTGCCCGCGGGTCGGCGTCAGGTCCTTGATCGCGACCGGCACGCCGTGCAGGGGGCCGGCGGGACGGCCGGCCGCGACCGCCGCATCGGCGGCCTCGGCCGCGGCCAGGGCCTCGTCGTCGAGGATCAGGGTGAAGCAGTTCAGCCGGCCCTGCGCCGCATGGGCGCGGGCCAGGGCATCGGCGATCACCGCGCGGGCGCTGGTCCGGCCGGAAGCGATATCGGCGGCGATGGCGCGGGCGCCGGACGGGGCGGGCGACGTGTCGGGCATGTCCTGAACCTCGGCGGCGATCTCGGTGCGCTGGCGCCGAGCATAGCGGCCACCTGAGGCAAAGGGGAGGTTCCGGCACGCGACACGCATGCCGACAGGGCGCGTCGCGTCAGGCGGCTTGAGACAGAGGTGCCGTGCCGGCCGGCAGGGCGACGCCGAGGTCGATCCTGGCCTTGAGCGGCAAATGGTCCGAGGCGATCCGCGACAGCGGGGTGCGATGGACCTCGACATGCCGGAGCACGCCCTGCGGCCAGCCCAGGATGCGGTCGAGCGAGATCAACGGCAGCGGGGCGGGAAAGCTGGGCGGGCTCGCCTGCAGCGGCCCGAACAGCGCGCCGAGCGGCTGCAGCGAGGAGCGCCGCCCGGGACGCCATTCGTTGAGGTCGCCGACCAGCAGCGTCGGCATGCTCTCGCCCGCGGCGATCTCGTCGAGGATCATCGCGGCCTGGCGCATCCGGCAGCGCCGGAGCAGGCCGAAATGGGCCGCCACCACCCGCAGGCGGCCGGCGGGCAGGGCCAGCTCGGTGACGATGGCGCCGCGCGGCTCGGCCCCCGGCAGCGTCAGGCGGCGCAGGCGGGTAACCAAACCGTCGCGCACCAGCAGGGCGTTGCCGTGCCAGCCATGGCCGTCGGGCAGGTCGGAGACATGGACCAGATGCAGGCCGCTGTCGCGGCGCAGCGTCTCGGCGTCGAGCAGGCCGGAGCGACGGCCGAACCGGCGGTCGACCTCCTGCAGCGCCACCACATCGGCATCGAGCTCGGCGACCACGTCGGCGATGCGCACCGGGTCGAAGCGTCTGTCGAGGCCGACACATTTGTGCACGTTGTACGACCCGACCACGACCGTCCGGACCGGGGCCGTCGGTGTCTCGGGCAGGGTCTCGGTGCTCAAGGATGCGTCGTAAAGGGCCATCTCGGTTCCGAAAGCCGGGACCGTCAGACAGCGCCCGGGACGGCATGGATTTAGTATAACTGCCGGTCGATGCCAAGACGGGCGCGACGGAATGTATCGGACCAAGGCCGTCGCCGCGCATCGATGAGATGGAGAAAAGTGGCTCCCTGGACTGGACTCGAACCAGTGACCCGCTGATTAACAGTCAGCTGCTCTACCAACTGAGCTACCAGGGAACATGGGCGCCGGATCGCTCCGGGCTGTTGGTGGCGCGGCTTATAGCAACCTCGCCCCGCCCTGCCAAGCCTCACATGCGCCTCCAACCACACTTTTTGGAGGCACGGTTTCGGCCGGCATCTCGGCGGGCCGTTTGGAGGCGCGAGCCGGAATCGAACCGGCGTGCACGGATTTGCAGTCCGCTGCTTGACCACTCAGCCATCGCGCCCCGACGGCGGCCCCCGTATATCGCCCGCCGAGAAGCAGGGTCAAGGACGAACGCGAGGAACTTTCGACGCCGTTCAAGCGGCCGATACGGCCGGGCGGCATCAGACTGATTGTGTTGCGAGCGCGAAGGCCGATATAACCGCTGCGTTTGAGCGCGCAGCGGCCACCCGGCCGCTGCGCCTCGCCGTCCTCAGATTGCGGAATCCCATGGTCGACTACGCAGCCGCCCGCCTGAACATGGTCGAAGGGCAGATCAAGCCCAACAAGGTCATCGACCAGGCTCTGATCGACGCGATGATGGCCGTCCCGCGCGAGCGCTTCGTGCCGGCCGATCGGCGCGGCGTCGCCTATGTCGACGAGGATGCGGCGACCGGCGGCGGCCGGGTGCTGATGGAGCCTCGGGTTCTCGGCCGGCTCCTGAACGATGCCCGGATCACGCCGGACAGCCGGGTGCTGATCGTCGGCGCCGGCACCGGCTACAGCGCCGCGCTCGTCGCCCGTCTTGCCGCCAAGGTGGTGGCGCTGGAGGAGGACAAGGGGCAGCTCGGCACCGCGCGCGGGGCGCTGGCCGAGCTCGGCGTCCGGGGCGTCGCGCTGGTCGAAGGGCGGCTGGCCGAGGGCTGGCCGGCCGAAGGGCCTTACGACGTCATCCTGGTCGACGGGGCGGTGACGGAGGTGCCGGCGGCGCTGATCGCGCAGCTGGCGCCCGGTGGCCGCCTGCTCACAGTGGTAGATGACGGCAACGGCGTCGGCCGTGCTATGCTGGTCAGCGCGGTCGATGGAGTCGCGTCGCAGCGCCCGCTGTTCGACGCGACGACGGCGATCCTGCCGGGCTTCGAGCGGAAGCCGGCCTTCCAGTTCTGAGCGTGGCGGGGCATCGGGTGCAGCAGTTCGAGATCGACGTGGCGACCTTGGCGGATTGGCGGCGCGACGGCACCGGGCACGTGCTGGTCGATGTGCGCGAGCCGCAGGAACTGGCGCTGTGCCGGATCGAGGGCTCGCTCGACATCCCGATGGGCGAGATCCCGGGCCGGTTGGAAGAGATTCCGGGCGATCGCCCGGTGGTCGTCATGTGTCACCACGGGGGGCGCAGCGCGCAGGTGGTGCGGTGGCTTTCGGCGAGGGGCATGGACAACGCGGTCAATCTGCGCGGCGGCATCGATGCCTGGGCATGCGAGATCGACCCAACCATGGGACGGTATTGACGATGACACGATTTGGACGGTTCGGGCTCTCCACCGCGGTGCTGGCCGCGGCGCTGATGCTGGGCGCCGCCCCGGCCTCGGCCCAGTCGATGGCCGAGGCGCTGGCCTCGGCCTACGCCACCAACCCGGATCTGGCCGCCGACATCGCCAATCTGAAGGCGGTCAATGAAGGCGTGGCCCAGGCTCTGTCCGGGTACCGGCCGGATGTGAGCGCCAGCGCCAGCATCGAGAGCCAGTTCACCAACACCACCTCGGATGCGGTTCCGACTGGTACCAGCATCATCGACCAGTTGCAGCAGAGCGGCCGAAAGGGCGATCCCCTGAGCGGCGGCGGCCGGGAAGGTTACTGGCACGAGGTCAACCCGGCCACGCTCGGCATCACGGTCACGCAGAACATCTACAATGGCGGCCGGACCCAGGCCGGGGTGAACCAGGCCGAGAACACGGTGATGGCGACCCGCGCGGTCGTCCAGACCACCGAGCAGACGGTGCTGCTGGACGCCGCCACTTCCTACGCCGACGTGGTCCAGAACCAGGCGGCACTCGATGTGCAGCGCAACAACGAGGCGGTGCTGCGCCGGCAGCTGCAGGCGACCCAGGACCGGTTCAATGTCGGCGAGGTGACGCGCACCGACGTCAGCCAGGCCGAGGCCAGCCTGGCCAGCGCCGTCGCCGGCCGGATCGAGGCCGAAGGCACGCTGCGCGCCAGCCGCGCCACCTTCGAGCGCTTCGTCGGCCAGCCGCCGGGGACGCTGGAGACGCCGACGGTGCCGGCCGGGCTGCCGTCCTCGATGCAGGACGCGATCCAAAGGGCCCAGGCGAATTATCCGGGCATCGTCGCGGCGGTGTTCACCGAGCGCGCCGCGGCCGACAATATCGACCTGCAGTTCGGCGCGCTGCTGCCGTCGATCGACGTGCAGGCGCGGATCCAGCGGCAATACTCGACCGTCTCCCATCCGCGAACGAGCACCGGGGCGCAGTCACGCGTCGATTCGGCGGCGATCGTGGCCCAGCTGACCATCCCGCTGTACTCGCAGGGCAACCAGGAATCGCTGGTGCGCCAGGCCCGCTACACGCATGGGCAGCGCCGCATCCAGATCGAATCGCAGCGCCGCACCGCGATCCAGGGCGCGGTCCAGTCCTGGCAGGCATTGGTGACGGCGCGGGCGGCGATCAAGTCGTTCCAGGCCGCGGTCAAGGCCGAGGAGCTGGCGGTGGAAGGCCTGCAGCAGGAAGCGCAGGTCGGGTCGCGCACCGTGCTCGACGTGCTGACCGAGCAGCAGAACCTGCTCAACGCCCAGCTCAGCCTGGTGCAGGCGCGGCGCAACGAGGTGGTCGCCGGCTATCAGTTGCTCAACGCGATCGGCACCCTGACCGCGCAGGACATGGGCCTGGCGGTCAAGGTCTACGACCCGGAACCGGACTACCAGAAGACCCGCGCCCGCTGGTGGGGCACGTCGGTCGACGAGTGAGGGTGTTCTCCAGGTCGCTGGAAGGTTAGTTTGACATGCCCGGGTCGAGCCCGGGCATGCCGGTATGATGGAAAGTGGAAGACGACCGAGAGGATGAGCGAGACGCGGGCACAGCAGGAGCCGTCGATGGAGGAGATCCTGGCCTCCATCCGGCGCATGATCACCGAGGACGATCCGGCCCGCGGCCGGGCCGCCCCGATCGATGCTGCGCGCCCGCAATCATCGGTGTCTTCGCCGGCCGATGACGACGTGCTGGAGCTGACCGAGGCGCTGGACGATCCGCGCCCGGCCGCTCCCCCGCCGCCTGTCGCGGCGGCGACCGTGGAGGACGACTCCGTGGTCTCCCCGGCCAGCGCCAGCGCCGCGCTGGCCGCCTTGGCCCGGCTGAACGCCGCGGCCCCGCCGCCGGCGGCGGTGCATAAGAGCCAGACGGTGGACGATCTGGTGCGCGAGCTGCTGCGGCCGATGCTGAAGGAATGGCTCGACGCCAACCTGCCCCGGCTGGTCGAGCAGGCGGTCGAGCGGGAAGTATCCCGCATCGCCAGCGGCGCCGTACGGCGCTGACCCGCCCCTTAGCTCCACCGCTCCATCGTCAAGAATTCAAGAATACGGAAGGTTCAGCCATGCTGGACAAGACTTACGGGCCGCGCGAGGTCGAGGCCAAGCTTTATCCCGAATGGGAGAACGGCGGCGCCTTCGCCAACAACGTCCAGTCGAACGCCGCGCCCTTCACCATCATGATGCCGCCGCCGAACGTGACCGGCAGCCTGCACATCGGCCATGCTTTCAACATGACCCTGCAGGACGTGCTGACCCGGTTCAACCGGCGGCGCGGCCGCGATGCGCTGTGGCAGCCCGGCACCGACCATGCCGGCATCGCCACCCAGATGGTGGTCGAGCGCGAGCTGGCGAAGCAGGGCATCAAGCGCCAGGATCTCGGCCGCGACGGCTTCCTGAAGAAGGTCTGGGAGTGGAAGGCCCAGTCCGGCGGCACCATCACCAGCCAGCTCCGCCGCCTCGGCGCCACGCCGAACTGGGAGCGCGAGCGCTTCACCATGGACGAGGGCCTGTCCCGCGCCGTGGTCAAGGTGTTCGTGCAGTTGCATCGCGAGGGCCTGATCTACCGCGACAAGCGGCTGGTGAACTGGGACCCGAAGCTGCGCACCTCGGTCTCCGACCTCGAGGTCGAGCAGAAGGAGACCAAGGGCCATCTCTGGCACTTCCGCTACCCGATCGAGGGCGAGGAGGGCCGATATATCGTCGTCGCCACGACGCGGCCGGAGACGATGCTGGGCGACACCGCCGTCGCCGTGCATCCGGACGATGAGCGCTACAAGGACCTGGTCGGCAAGAACGCCGTCCTGCCGCTGGTCGGCCGGCCGATCCCGATCGTCGCCGACGCGTATTCCGACCCCGAGAAGGGGTCGGGCGCAGTGAAGATCACCCCGGCGCACGACTTCAATGATTTCGAGGTCGGCCGCCGCCACGACCTTCCGCTGATCAACATCCTCGACGAGGAAGCCCGGTTGAACGACCAGGTGCCGGAGGCCTATCGCGGCCTCGACCGGTACGAGGCGCGCAAGCGCGTGGTCGCCGACCTCGAGGCGCTGGGGCTGGTCGAGAAGATCGAGGACCATGTCCATGCGGTGCCGCATGGCGACCGCGGCGGCGTGCCGATCGAGCCGTACCTGACCGAGCAGTGGTACCTGAAGGCCGAGGTGCTGGCGAAGCCGGCGATCGAGTCGGTGGAGCAGGGCAAGACCGTGCTGCTGCCGAAGATGGCCGAGAGCATCTTCTTTGAGTGGATGCGCAACATCCAGCCCTGGTGCATCAGCCGGCAGCTGTGGTGGGGCCACCAGATCCCGGCGTGGTACGGGCCCGACGGCACGATCTTCGTCGAGGAGAGCGAGGCCGAGGCCAAGGCCGCGGCCGAGAACCACTACGGCGAGGCGGTCGAACTGCGGCGCGAGACCGACGTGCTCGACACCTGGTTCTCCTCCGCCCTGTGGCCGTTCTCGACTCTGGGCTGGCCGGACCAGACGCCGGAGCTGCAGCGCTACTACCCCGGCGACGTGCTGGTCACCGGCTTCGACATCATCTTCTTCTGGGTCGCCCGGATGATGATGATGGGCATCCATTTCATGGGCGAGGTGCCGTTCCGCACCGTGTATTTCCACTCCCTGGTCCGCGACGAGAAGGGCCAGAAGATGTCGAAGTCCAAGGGCAACGTCATCGACCCGCTGGAGCTGGTGGATCGCTACGGGGCCGACGCGCTGCGCATGACCCTGGTGTCGCTGGCCGCCGGCCGCGATATCAAGCTGGGGCCGCAGCAGGTCGAGGGCTATCGAAACTTCGCGACCAAGCTGTGGAACGCCGCCCGGTTCTGCGAGATGAACGAGTGCCGGCCGGTGCCCGGCTACGACCCGGCGGCGAACACGCTGACGCTGAACCGCTGGATCGCCGGCGAGGTGGCGAAGACGGCGGAGAAGGCGGCCGCGGCACTTGAAGGCTTCCGCTTCAGCGAGGCGGCGCAGGTGCTGTACCAGTTCACTTGGGCCGGGTTCTGCGACTGGTACCTGGAGTTCGCCAAGCCGGTCTTCGCGGGCGCGGACGAGGCTGCTAAAGCCGAGACCCGCGCCACCACGGCCTGGGCGCTGGAGCAGATCCTGAACCTGCTCAACCCGATCATGCCGTTCGAGACCGAGGAGCTGTGGCGCCACCTGGCGGATCGCGGCGACGCTACGCTGGTGACCCAGCCCTGGCCGGACTACCCGACCGGCCTGATCGACGCGCAGGCGGCGGCCGAGATGGATTGGGTGATCCGCCTGATCTCGGCGGTCCGCACCATCCGGTCGGAGATGAACGTGCCGCCGGCCGCCGAGCTGACGGCGACGCTGCGCGACGCCTCGGCGGAGACCAGGCGCCGGCTCGACACCCATGGCGCGCTGATCCGCCGGCTGGCCCGGCTGGCCACGATCGACCTGTCGGAAGCGGAGCCGGCGAAGGGCGCCGCCCAGGCGGTGATCGACGAGGCGACGCTGGTGCTGCCGTTGGCCGGGATCATCGATCTCGACAAGGAGCGGGCGCGGCTGAACAAGGAGATCGAGAAGAACGCCTCCGAGGTCGAGAAGATCGACCGCAAGCTCGGCAACGCCCAGTTCCTGGAGAAGGCGCCGGATGAGGTGGTCGAGGAGCAACGCGAGCGCCGGGCGGAGGCTCAGGCCGCGATCGAGAAGCTGCAGCAGGCACTGGCCCGCGTCGCGGACTGACCTCAGCCTTCGGATGATCTTTGGAATGGGCCCCCTCGTGGGGCCCGTTTCAATTTCGGTCGTGCGGGCCTTGACAAAAAAAGTTGTCAAGGCTGGAATGGGCGCATGCTGGACGTGGATGTCATCGACGACCCGGCGGCCGCCGTCGCCGCGCTCGAACCGGTTCGCAGCCGATTGCTGGCGGAGCTGGCCGAGCCGGCCTCGGCCGCCGGGCTGGCCGCGCGGCTCGGGATTCCACGGCAGAAGGTGAACTACCATCTGCGCGCGCTTGAGGCGCACCGGCTGGTCCGCGAGGCGGAGACGCGGCGCTGGGGTGGGCTGACGGAGCGGCTCTACGTGGCCACCGCCACCTCCTACCTCGTCTCGCCGCAGGCGCTCGGGCCGGTTGCCGCCGATCCTGGGCGCAGCTCCGACAGGTTGTCGGCCAGCTATCTGATCGCGCTGGCCGCCCGCATCGTGCGCGAGGTCAGCGGCCTCTGGCGGGCCGCTATCCGCGCCGAGAAGCGGCTGGCCACCCTGTCGATCGACACCGAGATCCGCTTTGCGTCGCCGGCCGACCGGGCCGCCTTCACCCAGGAGCTGACAGCGTCGATCGCCGGCCTGGCGGCCCGCTACCACAACGCGTCGGCGCCGGGGGGACGGGACCATCGCCTGATCCTGATGGCCTATCCCAAGCCCGCCGACTCAATGGAAGGGGAGCAGACATGCCATTGAAGAGTGACGCGACGCGGCGCTGGGTCGAGCTCGACGTGCTGCTGCCGGGAACGCCGGAGCAGGTATGGCAGGCGATCGCCACCGGCCCGGGCCTCAGCGCATGGTTTACCAGCACCCAGGTCGAAGAGCGGGTCGGTGGCGCCATCCGCTTCGAGTTCGGCGAGGGCATGGCCTCCGCCGGCACCGTCACCGCCTGGGACCCGCCGTTCCGCTTCGCCTATGAGGAGACGGGCTGGAACGGCGAGGCGCCGCCGGTGGCGACGGAATGCGTCATCACCAGCCGGTCCGGCGATGTCTGTGTGATGCGGCTGGTCCACACCCTGTTCACCACCGACGGCGGCTGGGACGACGAGCTGGAAGGCTTCGAAGCCGGCTGGCCGGGCTTCTTCGTCATCCTGCAGCTGTATCTGAAGCGGTTCGCCGGCATGCCGGCGGCGCCCGCCCGCGCCATGGCCATCCATCCGGGCCCCGACCTCGAGGCCTGGACCGACCTGGCCGGCCGGCTCGGCTTCGCCGGCGTGAATGTCGGCGAGCGGTGGAGCACGCCGGCCGGCGTTCCGGCCCTGGCCGGAACCGTGGAGCGGGTGCAGCAGGATGCCAAGTCGCGCGAGGTGACGATGGCGCTGGACCAGCCGGCGCCCGGCATCGCCTTGATCGGGATTCATGGCTGGCAGGGCAAGGCCCGGGTCGCGGCGAGCGTCTTCTTCTACGGCGACCGCGCCGCCGACACCGCCTCGAGGTTCCAGGCCGAGCTGCGCCACTGGACCCAGGAGACCTATCCGGACAAGGAAGGGAATTAGCCATGCCCGTAAAGAAGGATCAGACCGGCCGGCGATACGTCGAGGCCGAGGTCGAGGTGCCGGGCACGCCGGAGGAGGTATGGCAGGCGATCGCCACCGGGCCCGGTGTGACCTCCTGGTTTGTGCCGACCCGGGTGGAGGAGCGGGTGGGCGGCGCCGTCACGGCCAATTTCGGTCCGGGGATGGATTCGCTGTCGACCATCACCGCCTGGGAGCCGCCCCGCCGCTTCGCCGCCGACAGCAATGACATGGGCCCGGACAGCCCGGCCATTGCCACCGAATGGACCGTCGAGGCCAAGGCCGGCGGCACCTGTGTCGTCCGGGTGGTGCATGCCTGGTTCGCCGAGACCGACGACTGGGACGGCCAGTTCGGGGCGTTCGAGAGTGGCTGGCCGGCCTTCTTCCGCATCCTGCGGCTGTACCTCGCCCATTTCCGCGGCCACAGCGGCGTCAATCTCCAGCTGATGGGGGTGGCGTCCGAGCCGACGATCGAGGCGGCCTGGGCAGTGCTGACTTCGCGGCTCGGCATCGCCGGCGCCGGGCTGGGGCAGCGGGTGCAGGCGGCAGCCAACGTGCCGGCCCTGGCCGGTCAGGTCGAGCGTGTCGGCCCGGACGAGTATCCGGAGCTGCTGCTGCGGCTCGACGCGCCCGCGCCGGGCATCGCCCATCTCTTCGCGCTGCCGATGGGCGGGCAGGTCTATCTGCCGGTCCGGCTGTACCTGTTCGGCGACCAGCCGGCGGCTGTCGCCGCACGGGAGGAGCCGGCGTGGCAGGCCTGGATGGCCCGCCATTTCCCGATGCCGGCCCAGCCGGGCTGAGGCCTCAGCCGGCCTCGCGCTCCAGCAAAGCGCGCTTGCGGGCCACGCCCCAGCGGTAGCCGGAGAGGTCGCCGTCGGAGCGGACCACGCGGTGGCAGGGGATGGCGACCGCCAGGTCGTTGGCGGCGCAGGCCTGGGCCACCGCGCGCACCGCCTTCGGGTGGTCGATCCGCCGGGCGATCTCGGCATAGCTGGCGGTGCTGCCGGCCGGGATGCTGCGCAGCGCCTGCCACACCTTCTGCTGGAAGGCGGTGCCGCGGATGTCGAGCGGCAGGTCCAGCATCGCCTCTCCATTGGCCGCCGAAGGCGCCTCGACGAAGCCGACCACCCGGGCCACCAACTGCTCGAATTCGGCGTCGCCGCCGACCAGCCGGGCCTTGGGGAAGCGGTCCTGCAGATCCTCCAGCAGCGCCTGCGGGTCGTCGCCGAACTGGATGGCGACGATGCCCTTGCCGGTCGCCGCCACCAGGATGGCGCCGAGATGAGATTGCCCGATGGCGAAGCGGATCTCGGCCCCCGTGCCGCCGTCGCGGAAGGCGGTCGGGGTCATGCCCAGCCGCTGCGGCGCCGCGGCGTAGAAGCGGCCGTTGGAGTTGAAGCCGGCGCCGTAGATCGCCTCGGTGACGGTCTCGGTCTGCTCCAGCTCGTCGCGCATGCGGTCGGCCCGGTGGGCGTCGGCATAGGCCTTGGGGGTGACGCCGGCCACCGACTTGAACATGCGGTGGAAGTGGAACCGGCTCAGCCCCGCCGCCTCGGCCAGCTCATCCAGGCTCGGCATCTCCTCGGCGGTCTCGATCTTGCGGCAGGCCGCGACCACCAGGGCGGTCTGGCGCTCGGCCAGCGACATCTCGTTCGGCTTGCAGCGCCGGCACGGGCGGAAGCCGGCGTGCTCGGCCGCGGCAGGGTCGGCGTGGAAGCTGGCGTTCTCGCGCCGCGGATGGCGTGAGGCGCAGCTCGGCCGGCAATAGATCCCGGTGGTGCGCACGGCGAAGACGAAGGCGCCGTCGGCGGCGCGGTCGCGGCGCAGCACGGCAGCCCAGCGGGCCTCGTCATTGACGAAGACCGGGGCGGGGACGGGGGGCGGGGGGATGAAGCCCATGGGTCGCTCCTGTTCGACGGTGGGATCGACAGGTCCCGTTGATATGGGGATGCCGATTGTTCCACCGAAGATGGCGGGCCACGCTGCCGCCGGCACTCCGGCCCTTGCTCTCAAATTCCAGGGCCGGCGGCGACCCGGTTCTTGCGGTGCTTGCGGCCGAATTCGGCGGCAACAAGCGGAGCGCGGGGCAGGGCCGATGCAGGGATGCTCCAGGCCCCACCTCCTTCCGCGAGCTCCCCATGTCCGCCACTGCCCCGCTTCCCGCGCCGTTCCGCCGCCTGGCCTGGTCAAACCTGGCCGCGCAGTCGGCGGAGCAGATCGGCCTTGCCGCCGCGCCGATCGTCGCCGTGCTCGCCCTCGGCGCCGGGGCCGGCGGCACTGGCTTGTTGCAGACCGTGCAGACGCTGCCTTTCCTGCTGCTGTCCCTGCCGGCCGGGCTGCTGGCCGACCGGTCCTCGCGCCGCCGGATGATGGCGGCGGCCGAGGCGCTGCGAGCGGTCTCTCTGCTCGCCGTGCTGCTGCTCCTGGTCACCGACGGCCTCAGCCTCGGCCTGCTGGCGGCGCTCGGCTTCCTCGGCGCCGCCGGCACCGTTGCCTACAGCGTGGCGGCGCCATCGCTGGTGCCGGACCTGGTGCCGCGGGCGGCACTGCCGGCCGCGAATGGGCGGATCGAGCTGGCGCGCAGCGCCGCCTTCGCCGCCGGCCCGGCCGTGGCCGGCGCGCTGGTGGCCTGGACCGGCGCCGGCCTGGCCTTCGCCGCCGCCGCGGCCCTGTCGGTGCTGGCCGTGATCCTGCTAGCCGGCATCCGCGAGCCGCAGCGGCCGGCGATGCCGCGCCGTCACGCCTTGCAGGATCTGCGCGAGGGCGCCAGCTTCGTCCTGACCCATCCTCTGCTGCGGCCGGTGCTGCTGACCGCGGTGTTCTTCAACCTCGGCTGGTTCGTGCTGCAGGCGATCTACGTGCCCTATGCCGTCGACCATCTCGGCCTCGGCGCCTCGGGCGTCGGCGCCACGCTGGGGGTCTACGGCATCGGCATGGTGCTGGCCGCGCTGGCGGCGCCGCGGATCGCCCGGCGGATGTCGTTCGGGGCCACGCTGCTGGTCGGCCCGTTCTTCGGCTTCGCCGGGGCGCTGCTGATGCTGCTGACCGTCTGGGTGCCCTTCGCGCCGATCGCCGGCCTGGCCTTCTTCCTGTTCGGCTCCGGCCCGACCCTGTGGGTGATCGCCTCGACCACCCTGCGCCAGGCGGTGACGCCGCCGGCAATGCTGGGCCGGGTCTCGGCGATCATCACCATGGCGACCTTCGGCGCGCGCCCGCTCGGTGCCGCCATCGGCGGGCTGGTCGGCGACAGCCGCGACGCCGCCGCCTGTCTGGCCGTCGCGGTGATCGGCTTCGCCATCCAGGCCCTGGTGATCGCCGGCTCGCCGGTACCGCGCCTGGCCGCCCTGCCGGCGGAATAGGGCTCAGCGCGACCGGTCGAGCCGCCCCGCCACCAGGGCGACCGCGCCGAAGCCGCCGCCGATCAGGCAGATCAGCGACCACCCCCCGATGGCCCAGGCGGCGCCGGCGGCGGCCGATCCAACCGCGCCGCCGAGGAAGAACAAGCCGACGAACAGCCCGTTCAGCCGGCCGCGCGCCTCGGGCCGCAGCAGGTTGATGGCGCGGCGGCCCAGTGTCTGGTCGCCGGTGACGCCGATGTCCAGCACCACCGCGGCCAGTCCCATCGCCGCCAGCGGCAGGAGCATCCCGCCCGACGGCGCTGCGCCGGCCCAGGCGGCCAGGGCGAAGCCGCCGAGCACGGCGAGATGCGAGGCCAGGGTCGCCGGCCGGGTCCAGCCGCGGTCGCCGGCCCGGCCGGCCATCGGCGTCACCGCGGCCCCGCCGGCGCCAACCAGGGCGAACAGGGCGATGCCGCTTTGGCCCAGGCCGAAGGGCGGTTGCGCCAGGCGCAGCGCCACCGCGGTCCAGAACAGGCTGAAGGCCGCCATCACCAGGCTTGCCGTCAGCGCCCTGGCGCGCAGCACCGGCTCCTCGCGCAGCAGGTGCCACAGCGAGGCGATCAGGGCCGGATAGCGCGTCCGACCCGCTGGTTGCCGCTGCGGCAACCGGGCGGCCAGCACCAGGGTCAGCAACGCCATGGCGACAGCGCTGGCCAGGTAGAAGCCACGCCAGCCGGCGCTGCCGGCGATGGCGCTGGCCAGCGGGCGGGACAGCAGGATGCCGACCATCAGCCCGCCCATGACGTCGCCGATGACGCGGCCGCGCTCCTCCGGCGGCGCCATGGCGGCGGCGATCGGCACCAGGATCTGGATGGCGGAGCAGGCGGCCCCCAGCAGCACCAGAACCGGCAGCAGCGTGGCGGCCGTCGGCGCCAGCGCGGCCAGGCCGGCGCAGATGGCGGCGGCGCCCAGCATCCGCAGGATCAGGCGGCGGTTCTCGGCCAGGTCAGCCAGCGGCACCAACAGGAACAGCCCGGCCGCATAACCGAGCAGCGTCGCCATCGCCACCAGCCCGGCCGACGCGGTGGACAGGCCGAGCGACGGGCCTATCAGTCCCACCAAAGTTTGCGGCGCGAACAGGTTGGTGACGATGACGCCGACCGAAGTCCCGAACAACAGGATCAGCGGGCGGGTGAGGGTGGCTTCGGGCTGCGCCAGGGCCAGGGACTCGCTGGTGGCCGACATGATCCACTCGAATGATGGATGGGTATATCGGTCGACAGCTTTATTCTCTCTTCGCAAGATGATACAATTCAATTGTCTATATAAAGTTTATGCGACATCAGTATGAACATTCCGGACCTGGAAGCCTTCATCGCCGTGGTGGAGACGGGGTCGATCGTCGCGGCCTCGGCCCGGCTGAACCTGACCCAACCGGGCGTGACCCGGCGGGTGCAGAACCTCGAGGAGCGGCTGGGCGCGGCCCTCCTCGACCGCCAGTCGAAGCCGTTGAAGCCGACCGCTGCGGGGCGCGAGGCCTATGAGCAGGGCCGCCGGGTGCTGCGTTCGCTGGAAGATCTGCGCGCCGCCGTTGCGCCCGGAGGCGAGGTGCGGGGCGAGTTCCGGCTCGGTGTCATGCCGTATTTGTCCGAGGCCGCCCTGTCGGTGCCGCTCGACCGGCTGCGCGCCGAATTCCCGCAACTGACGCTGCGTGTCTCCTCAGGGTGGTCGGTGCGTCTGGTCGACCAGGTGGCGCGCAGCGAGCTGGATGCAGCCGCGGTGTGCCTGCCGGACGGGGCCAGCCCGCCGGAGGATCTGATCGGAGAGGATCTCGGCGCCCAGCGCGTACTGCTGGTCGCGGCGCCGTCCCTCGGCGTGCCGAAGCCGGCCGGCCTGGCGGAGCTGTCGCGCTTTCCCTGGATCATGAACGAGGGCGGCTGCGGCTTCCGCGTCTACCTGCGGCAGCGCTTCGAGGCCGAGCGGCTGCCGTTCCAGGTGGCAATCGAGGCGCTCAGCGCCGACCTGCGGATGTCGCTGGTCGCCCGCGGCCTCGGCATCGGCATCCTGACCCCCTCCGCCTTCGCCGACAGCCGCTGGCGGGACGCGGTCGAGGTGGTCGAAGCCGTGGATTTCCAGCCACAGGTGCGGGCCTGGATGCTGCATCGACCGCCGGCAGGCCGTCTGGCGCAGCCGATCGCGGCCTTCCGCGACGGGCTGGCCGAGGCCCTGGCGCTGCCCGGGCCGTTCCTGGCCTGATCCGGCCGGACGGATTGTCCGATGGTCGGTTGAGCTTCCGCGGGCGCTGGGGATAATGCCGCCATCATTCGCGATGGCGGGGGCAGCAGGTGGGATACGGTCGTTCGATCCTGGAGCATCCGCGGAGCCGGGTGCTCGCCGCCGCGATCCTGTTGCTGATCGGCGGTGGGGCCGCGGCCCAGACGAGCCTGTCTGCGGATGCGACCAGCGAGGCTGTCGTCGCCCAGGCGGAAGCCGACGTCGCGGCCGGGCGCTACGGCCGGGCGATCGAACGCTATCGGCAACTGCTCAAAGTCGCTGCTGACGATGCGGCCGCTTTCGACTTGGCGTTGCGGCTCGCGGAGCTGGCCAATGCCGTGGGGCGGCCGGATCTGTCCTATGACGCGCTGGTTCCGCGGATGAAGGCGCCCGCTACCGGAACGCCCGCCGAGCAGGTCGAGAGCGGATACGAGCTCTTGACCGAGGCGGCGGGCATGCTCGGTCGGCAGGACGACGCCGTCGCCTATGCGCGGGCGCTGGCGGCGGCTCGGCTGCAGCGGCTCGGCGAGGACGCGCCGGCCACGCTGGCGGCCCGCCTGACGCTGTCGGTCGTGCTGGAGCAAGCGGGCGCGGCGGAGGAGGCCCGCCCCGTTCGGACGGATGCCCTGGACCGGCTCGAACGGGGCGACCCGAGCCTCTATGTCCGCATTCTCAACAACACCGCGATCGTCTTGCAGAACGGCGGCAAGCTGGACAGCGCCGCCGAGGTGTTCGGCCGGCTGGTGCAGGCCCTTGCGGCGCAGCCGGAGAGCGTGGAGCTCGGCATCACCCAGTTCAACCTGGCCGTCCTCGACCGCGACCGGCGGCACTACGCGTCGGCGATCAGGCATCACCAGAAGGCGATCGAGATCCTGGAGCGGCTGGAGGGTCCGCTGTCGCCGGAAACGATCGCGGCGGTGGGCGGCCTCGGCCAGACCTACGACATCGCCGGGCGTCCCGCCGCGGCGCTGCCGTTCCTGCGCGACGCGCACGACCGCGCCGCCAAGGCGTTGGGCGACAGCGATGACGCGATGATCCAGGCGAACAACCTCGCCAATGTGCTGCGGCAGTTGCAGCGCTTCGACGAGGCGGAGCCGCTCGACCGGTCGGCCCTGACCTGGCGCGAGCGCAATCTCGGCCCGGCGGACGAGTCAACCCTGATCAGCCGGAAGAACCTGGCGCTTGACCTCATCGGCCTGGACCGGCCGAAGGAGGCGATGGAGCTGTACCGGCAGGCCGTGGCGACGCTGGAGCAGGAGCGCGGCCCCGACCACCCGATGACGACCGAGCTGCGCCGGGAGCGGGACATGCTCGCGATCCTGACCGGGGCGGCGCCGGCCGACGGCGCGGCGTTCGAGAAGCTCGCCGCCGACGCCAAGCCCACGGCCGACTCCGTGCGCATGGCCAATCTTCTCGCGGGCATCGCCGAGAAGCGGGGCGACGTCGCGACGGAAGGACGCCTGCACCGCCTGTCGCTGCGGCTGTCCGAGGCCTATTACGGCGAGCTTGATCCGCACACCCTCGCCATGCTGACCAATGTGGCGCGTCTCGAGCGTCAGCAGAAATCGAGGACCGCGACCGCCACCTACCAGGCCCTGGAGCAGCGGCTGCGGCTCTGGTCGCGGCGGGAGATCGCTTCGACCTCCGACCCGGCGGTGATGGAGCTGGTGGCCGCGACCACCCGCGAGCCGCTCGGCGACATCCTCTCCTTCTGCCTCTCCGCCTCGGCCGACGACCCCGCGGCCGCCGAGCTGTTCGCGACCGTGCTGCTCGACTGGAAGGACGTGCTGTCGCTGGAGAAGACGCTGCTCGACACGGCAGCCGCCGGGCTGTCGGCCGACGATCGGGCTCTGCTCGACCGGGTGCGGGCGCTGCAGGCCGAAAGCCTGCGGCAGCCGCGCAACACCGCCGCGGCGGAGCGGACGGCCCATCGGCTCGGGGTCGCGGAGGCGACGCTGTCGGACCGGATCACGGGCTTGCGCAAGCTGGAGGAGGAGCGCCGCCGGCCCTACGCCGCCATTCTGTCCACCCTCGGCCCGAAGGAGGCCGTGGTCGACTACATCATCGCGCCGCTGAAAGTGCCGGGAGGGGCGCTCGAGGAGCGGATCCTGGCGATGGTCGGCCGCAGCGACGGCAGCGTGTGGCTCTACGATCTCGGCGCGGCCGCCGATGTCGACCGGTGGCTGCAGGCTCCGGACGACACCGACCGACAGGATGTGCGCCGGGCGCTCTACAAGGATCTGATCGCGCCGCTCGAGGCCAAGCTGGACGGGATCGAGCGGCTGGACATCGTCCCGGACGGCATCCTTCATCTCGTACCCTTCGACGGGCTGCTCGACGGGTCAGGGCGCAACCTGATCGAGGCCAGGGATGTCCGCATCGCCCGCAGCGCACGGGCGATCCATGGGGAGCTGGAGCCGCAGCCGCCGGCGGAGGCGGGCGGAATGCTGCTGGTCGGCGATGTCGACTACGGTGCCGGCTCGGCCATGTCTGCCCTGCGGTTCACCGGCATGGAGGTCGACACCATCGCCGGGACCATGACGGCGGCCGGGTATACACCCGAGGTGCTGCGCGGCGCCGCGGCCGACGAAGCCGATGTCCGCTCCAAGGCGGAAGCGGGCAAAATCCTGCACTTCGCCACCCATGGCTTCTTCGATCCGGTCTGGGCGGGAGAGCCGGCGCCGCTGTGGCGGGCCGGCATCGCCCTCGCCGGCGCCAACGCGGCCGGCGAGGACCATGTCGCGGCAAATGATGGGGTGCTGTATGCCGCCGAGGCGACGGCCTGGCCGCTGTCGGGCGTCGAGCTGGTCGTGCTGTCCGCCTGCGATACGGCCCAGGGTGACCGCAGCTATGTGGAGGGGTTGAGCGGCCTGCCCTCGGCGCTGGCTGTGGCCGGGGCGCGCCGCAGCCTGCTCGCCCGCTGGCCCGTCGACGACCGCGGAACGGCGCTGTTCATGATCCGATTCTATCAGGCCCTGGCCGAGAGCCGCTCCTACGAGCAGGCGATCCGCATGGCGAAGCTCGACGCGATCACGGGCAAGCTGCCCGGGGTGCCGGACGATGTCTGGCTGGCCTTCGCCATGATCGCCAACTGACCGGCAACGATGAGCCGCCGGCGGCTGCCGGCGGCTCAGTCAGGCCTGATCCGGCGCTCAGCTCTTCTTGTCGGGCGCCGGGGTCTGCGGGATCTGCGTCTGGCCGGCCTGGATCTGGCTCTGCCCGCCCTTCGCCTCGGCCTGGGCGCTATAGGGGCAGGCGAAGGCAGGGGACGCGATCAGCAGCGCTGCGGCAGCAAAAGCGATGAGCTTCATGTCGGCCTCCCGTTTCTGCGCCGGAGCGGCGGATCGAGAATCCGAACTGCGGCGCGATCACATCAGGGATCGATCGGGACCATCGTACTCGCCTGTGCTGGATCTGGAAAGCCGCTGGCCCGGATCAGCGTGGCGGCCTGTCGCGATCCAGCACATTTGAGCCGCAACACCGCGTGCCTTTCAGGCGGAGCAATCAGTCTCCCGCACCACCGCGATGAACGCCTTGAGGGCGGGAGGGACGTGTCGATGGCTGGCATAGTAGAGGCATAGGCCAGGAAACGGCGGCGACCATCCCGGCAGCAGAAGCTGCAGCCGTCCGTCGGCGAGCGCCTCGCGGGCGTAAGGCTCGGGGACGTAAGCGATGCCGAGGCCCTGGACCGCGGCCTCGACCATCAACCCGTTGTTGTCGAGGATGAACGTACCCGGCACGTCGACGGCGATCTCCTGTCCATCGCGGCTGAATTCCCAGCGATAGAGCTTGCCGCTCGGCAGGCGCTGGCGGATGCACCGATGGCTTTGCAGATCATGCGGCGTCGCCGGGCGGCCGAACAATTCGACATAGGCGGGGGCGGCGATGGCGATGAAACGCGCTTCCCCGCCGAAGGGAATCGCAACCATGTCCTGCGGCACCGATTCCAGGAGCCGCACCCCGGCATCGAAGCCCTCGGCAACGATATCCACCAGGCGGCCTTCGGCGACGAGATCGAGCAGGACGCGCGGGTGACGTTCAAGGAAGGTGGGAACGGCATGGCGCAGCAGCCAGCGCGCGCCGCCCTCATTGGCGTTGATGCGCAGCGTGCCGGCCAGCTCATGCAGCCCGTGACTGATCGTCTCCAGCACGTCATCCAGTTCGCGCAGCATGGGAGCGAGGCGCTGCAGCAACTGCTCGCCCGCCTCCGTCACCGCGACGCTGCGCGTCGTCCGATGCAGAAGCCGCACGCCCAGCCGTTGTTCGAGCGACCGCAGGGCATGGCTGAGGGCCGACCGCGACACTCCCTGCGCATCGGCCGCGCGTCGGAAGCTGCGATGCCGCGCCACGGCGGCGAAGGCCTTCAGATCGGAAAGGTTGACATCCGGCATTGGTGAAATTCCTGCACCGGCCTATGCCGATTGGGCCGTCTTACCACAACGGACCGGCCGATCCATCTCTCGAGCCAGGCAAGGAGACCGACATGAACACTTGGTTGATTACCGGCGCATCGTCCGGCCTCGGCTTCAGCATGGCGCGCAAGCTGCTGGAGCGCGGCGACCGCGTGGTCGCGTGCGCGCGCCGCGTCGAGAGGCTGGACGAACTCGCTCAGCTGCATGGCGATCGGCTGCGAACAGCGCGCTTCGACGTGACCGACACCGCGTCACTGCGGCGCGAGGTCGATGCCGCCTTCGCCGCGATGGGCCGCATCGATGTCATCGTCAACAACGCCGGCTACGGCCTGTTCGGTGCCGCGGAGGAGGTGAGCGACGCGCAGATCGACCGCCAGATCGCGACCAATCTCGTCGGATCGATCCAACTCATCCGCGCCGTGCTGCCGTATCTGCGGGCACAAGGCGGCGGACGCATCCTGCAGGTTTCATCTGAAGGCGGACAGGTCGCCTATCCCAATTTCAGCCTCTATCATGCGACGAAATGGGGCATCGAGGGCTTTGTCGAGGCCCTGGCGCAAGAGGTGGCGCCCTTCGGAATCGAGGTGCTGATCGCCGAGCCGGGACCGACCGCGACCGGTTTCGGCGGCGGCCTGGATCATGCGCGGCCGCTTGCGGCCTATGACGCCACGCCGGCCGGCGAGGTGCGGCGCGCGGTCGCCGAGGGCAGCTTTGCGATCAAAGGCGATGCCGAGCGTACTGTCGATGCGATGATCGCCGCCGCCGATGCAGAGGTCCCGCGACGCCGCATCGCGCTGGGCAGCGCTGCGTTCGAGAATATCAGTACGGCGCTGGCCGCGCGGCTCGAGGAATTGCGTGCTCAACGCGACATCGCCTATTCGGCGGACCGCGCATGAGACCGATCATCTCGATCCTCGCAGCCCTGGCGCTGGCGGGGTGTTCCGGCCACGAGTCGTCCAGCGAAGCGACGCCAAACCGAGTCGCCGGCACGTGGCGCATGGTCTCGGCCGTCGTCGAGAAAGATGGCGTTACGCGCCTCCCTTACGGCACGCGGCCCAATGGCATGCTCGTCTTCACCCGCGACATGCACTTTGTGGAGGTGCTTTCGGACCGTGATGCCCCCCGGTTCGCCTCGGATGCACGCGGCGGCGGCACTGACGCCGAGAACCGGCGCGCAATGGCCAGCAGTATCGGCTTTTTCGGCCACTATACAGTCGACGCGCAAGGTCGGTTCACCGGCAACACGGTGGACGGCGCCACCTTCCCGAACTGGGTGGGCAGCGTGCGAACCGAGCGCGACCTGCGTCTGGAAGTCGTCGGCGATCGCATGTTCGAAACGTTCACCCGGCCAGACGGCGGACGGGTCACCGCGGAGTTTGCCCGCATCCGCTAGCCGGCGAGGGTGCCGCCCCCGTTCCTGGCCACGGGTAGCGCCCGGGGCGCGTCTCACTCGGACCCGTGCCGCTGCCCGTCGGGGCCGAGCATCGCAGCCGAGCTCCTGTCCAATCCAGCTGACATGAATTTCGCCGCCGCGGTCACGCCCGCTGCTTCTGCCGGGCCTGCCGCAGATAGGGCGCCAAGTACTGGCCGGTGTAGCTGCGCTTGGCGCGCACCACATCCTCGGGCGTGCCGGCGGCGATGATCTCGCCGCCGCCGTCGCCGCCCTCGGGGCCGAGGTCGACGATCCAGTCGGCGGTCTTGATCACCTCGAGATTGTGCTCGATCACCAGCACCGTGTTGCCCTGGTCGACCAGCTCGTGCAGCACCTCCAGGAGCTTGCGCACATCGTCGAAATGCAGGCCGGTGGTCGGCTCGTCGAGGATGTAGACGGTCTTGCCGGTGGCCCGGCGCGACAGCTCCTTGGCCAGCTTCACCCGCTGCGCCTCGCCGCCCGACAGGGTGGTCGCGGCCTGGCCGATCTTGACGTAGTCCAGGCCGACCCGGTGCAGCGTCTCCATCTTGTCGCGGATCGAGGGCACGGCGCGGAAGAACTCCGCCCCTTCCTCGACCGTCATCTCCAGCACCTCGGCGATCGACTTGTCGCGGTACAGCACCTCCAACGTCTCGCGGTTGTAGCGATGGCCCTTGCAGACGTCGCACTGGACGTAAACGTCGGGCAGGAAGTGCATCTCGATCTTGATGACGCCGTCGCCCTGGCAGGCCTCGCAGCGGCCGCCCTTGACGTTGAAGGAGAAGCGACCGGGGCCGTAGCCGCGGGCCTTCGCCTCCGGCAGCCCGGCGAACCAGTCGCGGATCGGGGTGAAGGCGCCGGTGTAGGTCGCCGGGTTCGACCGCGGCGTGCGGCCGATCGGCGACTGGTCGATGTCGATGATCTTGTCGAGGAACTGGACGCCCTCGATCGCATCATGCGGCCCCGGATGCTCATGCGCCCCCATCAGCTGCCGGGCCAGCGCCTTGTACAGGGTCTCGATCACCAGGGTCGACTTGCCGCCGCCGGAGACACCGGTGACGCAGGTGAAGGTGCCCAGCGGCACCTCCATGGTGACGTTCTTGAGGTTGTTACCGCGGGCGCCGACCACCTTCAGCACCTGGCCCTTGTGGCCGGGGCGGCGGGTCGTGGGCACCTCAATCCGCTTGGCGCCGGTCAGGTACTGGGCGGTGATGCTGTCGGGCGCCCGCAGCACCTCCTCGGGCGTGCCATGCGCCACCACCACGCCGCCATGCACGCCGGCGCCGGGGCCCATGTCGACCAGGTAGTCGGCGGCGCGGATCGCATCCTCGTCATGCTCGACCACCAGCACGGTGTTGCCCAGGTCGCGCAGCCGTTTCAGCGTGCCCAGCAGCCGCTCGTTGTCGCGCTGGTGCAGGCCGATCGACGGCTCGTCCAGCACGTAGAGCACGCCGGTCAGGCCGGAGCCGATCTGCGAGGCCAGGCGGATGCGCTGGCTCTCGCCGCCCGACAGCGAGCCCGAGCCGCGCGCGAGGGTCAGATAGGTGAGGCCGACGGCGCTGAGGAAGGTCAGCCGCTCGTTGATCTCCTTCAGGATGCGGTAGGCGATCTCCTGGTCCTTGACCGACAGCTTGGCGTTCAGCGCCGCGAACCACTGCCCGGCCTCGGCGATCGACTTCTCCGCCACCTGGCTGACATGCAGTCCGTCGATCTTCACCGCCAGCGCTTCGGGCTTGAGGCGGGCGCCGCCGCAGGTCTCGCAAGGCCGGGTGCCCTGGTACTTGCCCAGCTCTTCCCGGGTCCAGGCACTGTCGGTCTCGCGGAAGCGCCGCTCCATGTTCGGGATCAGCCCTTCGAACGGCTTCTCGGTCTTGTAGGTGCGCAGCCCGTCATCGTAGCGGAAGACGATCGACTCCTTGCCCGAGCCGTACAGGATCGTGTTGCGGACCTCTTCAGGCAGGTCGCGCCAGGGCGTGGTGGTGCTGACGCCGTAATGCGCGGCGATCGCCTCCAGCGTTTGATGATAGTATTTCGAGGACGACCCCTCCCAGGGCGCCACCGCGCCCTTGGCCAGGGTCCGGCTCTCGTCCGGCACCACCAGCTCGGGGTCGAACACCAGCTTGGCGCCCAGGCCGTCGCAGGCCGGGCAGGCGCCGTGCGGGCTGTTGAAGGAGAACAGCCTCGGCTCGATCTCCGGGATGGTGAAGCCGGAGACCGGGCAGGCGAATTTCGACGAGAACAGCGTGCGGTCGCCGCTGTCGGCATTCTCGGCGATCGCCAGCCCCTCGGCCAGGCCCAGCGCGGTCTCGATCGAATCGGCCAGGCGGTTGCCCAGGTCGTCGCGCACCACCAGCCGGTCGACCACCACCTCGATGTCGTGCTTCAGCTTCTTGTTCAGCGCCGGTACGTCCTCGATCTCGTAGAGGGTGCCGTCGACCTTGACGCGCTGGAACCCGCGGGCCCGCAGCTCCTGCAGCTCCTTGCGGTACTCGCCCTTGCGGCCGCGGACGATCGGGGCCAGCAGGTACAGCCGGGTGCCGTCGCCCATCGCCATCACCCGGTCAACCATCTGGCTGACCGTCTGGCTCTCGATCGGCAGGCCGGTGGCGGGGGAGTAGGGAGTGCCGATGCGGGCGAACAAGAGCCGCATGTAGTCGTAGATCTCGGTCACCGTGCCGACGGTCGACCGCGGGTTGCGGCTGGTCGTCTTCTGCTCGATCGAGATCGCCGGCGACAGGCCCTCGATCGAATCGACGTCCGGCTTCTGCATCAGCTCGAGGAACTGCCGGGCATAGGCCGACAGGCTCTCGACATAGCGGCGCTGGCCCTCGGCGTAGATGGTGTCGAAGGCGAGGGAGGACTTGCCGGAGCCGCTCAGGCCGGTGATCACGATCAGCTGGTCGCGCGGCAGATCGACGTCGACATTCTTCAGATTGTGCTCGCGCGCGCCGCGGACGCTGATGGACTTGTGCATCGCCAGGATCACTCTTGCGGGAAGGGCGTCCCCGGCTCCCGGACACGCCGATGTGCAATATGGGGCGGGTGAAGCGCGAAAGCGACTCCGGCCCGGCCGTCGGATCGCTGCAGGGGTTGCGGCCGCATTCCAGTCCGCAGCGAGTCCGATATTGAGACTCGAACATATCGGGAACGTTGCGGTCAAGCGGAAAGCAAGATAGGATGCCTGTCCAAAGCCTTCCAGGGGCAAAACCCCAAGGCCTTCGGTGCTTCGCAGGCGGTGCGGCAGGATGCGGAGCGATCGGTCCGCTGCGCTGGAGATCCCATGATCCGTCGGGTCGGCTTGGTTGCGCTTCTGCTGCTGCTGTCGGGGGCCGGCGATGTGATGGCCGCGACACCGGATTGCGGCGACGCCGGCAAGCGGCTGTGGAGCGGCAGCGATCCCCAGGTCAATCTCAGCCACATCTTCTGCGGCGAGATCGGGCGCAACGGCGACCCCAAGGGGTTTCATTCGCGCGCCGCCGCCCTGCCGACCGGCGCGGTCGACCGGGTGGAGGAGACCGCCCATCGCGGCAGCGAGGTCTATGACGCGACCGTGATCTTCAGCAACGGCCGACGCAAGCGGTCGACCTTCTATCCTGACGACTGCCCGGCCGAGGCGATCCTTCGCTCGGTGCTCTACGCCTACCGGAACCAGACCGGCGAGCACCCCGCCTGGGGCGTGCTCGGCCCCTCTGCACCGGATGGGAGCAGCCAGGGGGACGGCTATTGCCGCGACGGCCGAGGCTGGCCCTTCGAGATCCGGATCGGCACGATCCAGCGTCGCGGCCAGGACGCGGTCAACACCGCGTTCCCGAACTGAGAGGCCGCGATGAAGGGGAAGCAGACCATGATCGAGATCATCCGGGACGGCGAGGGGCGGCCCCGCGTCGTGCCCGGCACCGCGGCACCGATCCTGGCCGACTTCCTGGAGACCGATCTGCGCGGCGACGCCGCCTGGACCGCCAGGGTGGCCGAGCGTCTGGGCGAGGCCGGAGAGAGGGGAGAGCCGATCACCGGCAATCTCTACGCCTTGGAGATCCGCGGCGCCCAGTCGGTGCTGCGCAACATCCACGATGCCAAAGCGCCGGCCCTGGTGCTGCCGACCCGGGATCTGGCGGCGGCGGTCGGCGCCTGGCTGGCGGCGCTGCGCAAGCCCGGACGGGCGGCGCGGCCGCGCCGGAAGGGGTGATGCGGCCGCCGCGCGCGAACAGGATTGGAATCGATGGACCATCCGTCTAGGGTCCGCCGCTAACAGGTATGGAGTGAGGTCTGGATCATGGCTGGCAGCGTCAACAAGGTCATTCTCATCGGCAATCTCGGCCGCGATCCGGAGATCCGGTCCTTCCAGAACGGCGGCCGGGTGGCGAACCTCTCGGTCGCGACGTCGGAGAACTGGAAGGACCGCACCACCGGCGAGCGCAAGGAGCGCACCGAATGGCACCGCGTCGTGGTGTTCAACGACGCGCTGGTCGGTGTGGTCGAGCGGTTCCTGAAGAAGGGCTCGAAGGTCTATATCGAGGGCCAGCTCGAGACCCGGAAATACACCGACCAGAGCGGTGCCGAGCGCTACTCGACCGAGGTGGTGCTGCGCCCGTTCCGGGGTGAGCTGACCATGCTCGACGGCCGTGAAGGCGGCGGTGGCGGGGGCGGCGGCTTCGAGGACGAGGGCGGCGCGGGCGGCGGCTACGGCGGTGGTGGCGGCGGCTATGGCGGCGGCGGCCGGTCCTCGGGCGGCGGTTCGTCCGGCGGGGGCTCTTCCGGCGGTGGGTCGTCCGGTGGCGGCCGCGGCCCGATGGCGGACGATCTCGACGATGAGATTCCGTTCTGATCCATCCGGACGGGCGAAACGGAACGGGCCGGCTGGGGAACCAGCCGGCCCGTTTGCATTCAGGCTGTGCGCTTAACCGATCGCCTCGATCGGGTCCCGCCTCATATTGTCGGGCGGCGTGCGGCGCACTCCGGGCTGGGCGGCCCAGGAGGCGGCATTGGCGATCACCTTCTGCACCTCGGCGTTGTGGTAGCTCGGGAAGGTCTCGTGCCCCGGGCGGAAGTAGAAGATCCGGCCATAGCCGCGGCGGTAGGTCAGGCCGCTGCGGAACACCTCGCCGCCCTTGAACCAGCTGACGAAGACCAGCTCGTCCGGCTCCGGCACGTCGAAGAACTCGCCATACATCTCCTCCTGCGGGATCTCGATGTAGCGGTCGAGGTCGTCGGCGATCGGATGCGCCGGGGCGGTGACCCAGATCCGCTCGGTCTCGCCCTCCTTGCCGTGGACCCGCCAGTTGACGCTGCAACTGGTGCCCATCAGCCGGCGGAAGATCTTCGAATAGTGGCCGGAATGCAGCACGATCAGGCCGAGCCCGCCCATGACGTGGCGGCGCACCCGCTCGACCACGGCGTCCGACACATCCTCATGCGCCTTGTGGCCCCACCACAGCAGCACGTCGGCGCCGTTCAGCACCTCGTCGGTCAGCCCGTGCTCGGGCTGGTCCAGCGTCGCGGTCGCGACCGGGAAGCCGCGCTGGCGCAGCGGGTCGGCGATCGCCTCGTGGATGCCGTCGGGATAGACCGCCGAGACCTCGGGGTTCTGCAGCTCGTGCCGGTACTCGTTCCAGACCAGCAGGCGGGGAAGGGCCATGTCGCTTGTCTCCGGGATTGCGCGGTCAGGGGAGAATTTCGGACAGCGACACCCATGTGCCGTCCTGGGCGCCCGACCGCATGCAGGCGAAGCTGGTGGCGAGGGAGTGGATGTTGTCCTCGCCCGAGGTGAAGTAGCGCGGCGGCTGGCCGCGGACAGCCGCGGCGAAGGCATTCAGCGTGCCGGCGCGGTCGATCAGCGCCAGCGGCTTCATCGGCAGGTCCCGGACCGAGCCGTCCGGCTTGCGCAGCGCCAGCTTGTCGGCAATCTCGCCGGCCATGCCGCGGGCCTGCCACACCAGCTGCCCCTCCTCGCACTCGACCGCCCACTCACCGGTCCAGGTGGTCGGCGTGCCGCGCGACACCCAGGAGCCGTTGTAAGACACCATCAGCCCGTTCTCGAGCGCCAGCAGCGCATGGGCCGCGGCGTGGTCCCTGAACGGGCTGTCCGGCGTGTTCCAGCTGCGGCAGGCGACCCGCTGCACATTCTCGCCGAAGATCATGCGCATCAGGTCGAAATGATGGATCGCCATGTCCAGCAGCAGCGGACCCGGGATGTCGTGATAGCGGTGCCCCGTCACCTTCCAGTTCTGTCGGAAATCGATCAGCGCCGACAGCGGCCGGCCATAGGTGCCGTCGCGCACCAGGTCGGCCACCGTCTGCACCGCCGACATGTAGCGGTAGTTCTGGCTGACCATCAGGACCCGGTCGACCCGCTTGGCCAGGGCGATCAGCTCCTGCGCCTCCTCCAGCGTCGAGGTGAAGGGCTTCTCCACCAGCACATGCTTGCCGGCCTTGAGCGCCGCCTCGCTGACGCTCTTGTGCCCGGCGGTCGGCAGCACCGCCAGGACCGCTTCGGCCTCGACGGCGGCGAGGGCGGCATCGAGGCTGGGGAAGCACTTCTCCTCGGCCAGGCCGAGCGTCTCCTGGGCCTGCTTCAGCACGGCGGGACTGGCATCGACGAAGCCGACGACATCGACCGCCGTGACCTGCGGCAGGATGGTGTGAGCCCAGTTCATGCCCCAGCCGCCGAGGCCGACCTGGATGACCTTGACCGACATTCCGTCTCCCTTCGTGCTTCCGTTATCCCGTGATGCTCACCAGCGGCCGCCGCGGCTCAGCCGGTTCAGGTCCTTCTGCAGCTGCGCCAGGTTGGCGGCGCCGTCGCCCTGTTTCGACAGGGTGCTGTGGACCGCGTTCCAGAACAGCGACGAGACCTCGCTGTAGCGCTCGCCCGTCACCGCGGACGGCCGCGCCACGGCGCTCTCCAGGATCTGGCGTGTCGTCTTGAAGAAGGGCCGCTTCTGCAGCAGCTCCGCATCCTCATAGAGGGCCGGGATGGTCGGCTGGTAGCCGCCCTCCATGGCCCGGCGCTTCTGCTCGTCCCTGGAGGTCAGATAGATGGCGAAGGCCGCCGCTTCCTTGGGGTTCTCCGAGTATTTCGAGACCGCGATCTGCCAGCCGCCCAGCGTCGCGGCGGCGCGCGCCCCATCGCCCTCGCCCTTCGGCAGGGGGGCATAGCCGACCTTGCCCTTGACCGGGCTGTCGGCCGCCTCCGCCAGGCTGGCGGCATAGGGCCAGTTGCGCATGAAGGCGGCGTTGCCGGACTGGAACACGCCGCGGGCGTCCTCCTCCATGTAGTTCAGCACGCCGTCCGGCGCGATGGTGCCGACCCAGGAAGCGGCGACGTCCAGCGCCTTGGCCGCCTGCGGGTTGTCGACGGTGATCTTGCCGTCCGGCCCGACGATGGTGCCGCCGCCGAAGCTGGAGATCCACTCCAGGGCGTCGCAGGTCAGCCCCTCATAGGCCCGGCCCTGGAAGACGAAGCCGAAGAAGCGGTCGTTGCCGGCCTTCCGCTCGCCGTCCTGGATCGCCTTGGCGGTCTCGGTCAACTCGGCCCAGGTCGCCGGCACCTCGAGCTTGTACTTGTCCAGCAGGTCCTGGCGGTAATAGAGCAGCCCGGCATCCGTGTACCAGGGCAGGGCCAGCAGCTGGCCGTCGCGGGTCAGGCCCTGCACGATGTTCGGGAAATACTGGTCGATCGTGGCCTGATCGACATATTGCTTCAGGTCGACGAAGTGGCTGCCGAGGATGCCGGGCCAGATCACATCGACCTGGAACACGTCGATGTCGCTCGACTTGCCGGTCAGGAACTGCTGGTAGAGGGCCAACTGCTCCGAGGTCGATTGCGGGGCGGCGACGACCCTGACCGTGTTGCCGGTCTTGGCCGACCAGGCCTTGGCGGCCTCGTCGCACAGCCTGGACTGGATGCCGGTCGAGCCGCAGGCGAAGGTGATCTCGGCGCCGAGGGCGGCGGAAGAGGCCGCCAGGGTGAGGGCAAGTGCTGCGAGAGCGGTCAGGTGTTTCCCGGACATGGTTCCTCCTGTGATCTCGACAAACGGATTCTGGCGTCCGCTGCAATCGTTTGCAGATTAGTGGGGCGAGGGCGTTTGGCAACCGGCAATCGATGCCGAAGACCGCATTCGCCAGACCCGGGTCTGCGGGAGGGGGGATGGCGGCAAGGTCTGGTTGAGGGATCCTTGGGGAGGGACTAAGGATTCGCTGGGAGATGCGCCCGCCAGTCTCTACAACCCGCAGTCGTGGCTTCCAGGACACGGCCGGACGCTTTCTTGACGCGAAGCCAGACAAAAAAATGGACATAAATAAATATTCCATATATTTCGATATAGTTTGCAGCACTCGGTCGGACTTCCGTAGGAATACGCTCCGTCGCAGCCTAGGTTCATCCCCATGCATAATATAGTATGCAGGTTTCTTTGCTTTCTGATTTCTAGTAAGGTCGGACTTTGGTTTAATGAAATCTAATGAAGCTTGTGTGTTCGTTTGGTTTGTGCTACATATCTGGTTATTAGTGCTAGTTTAGCTCATCTTTTAGGGAATGCGGGGAATGAGCAAATATTCTGGAGTTCTGAGGCGCTAGGCGAGTAGGTTTGAAAAATGCCTTCCCGCTTGGCAGGTGCATGGTTTTGATATGTACATTGTAGTCCCCCGCCCATGAACACGAACGCGCTGACAAGAGCTTATCTGGTCCTCGGGGGGCTGGGGGCGGCGTCGCTGATTGCTTATGGCATCTACAAGAGCTCCGTGCCGGCGAGCATGGCCTCTACACCGGCGCCGGTGGTTCAGCCTGCGCCCGTCGATACGAAGGTGTTCGCGGTCATGACGGCCGCCCGGTTCATCGCGCGGGGGCAGGCGATCACGCGCGAGGACGTGGCCACCACCTCGATTGCCGGCGCGGTGCCGCGGGGCGCGCGGACGGCGATCGGCGATGTGGTCGGCAAGGTGGCGACGGCCGACATCATGCCGCAGCAATTGCTGCTCGATTCCACGATCTCCGCCGATCCGGCCCAAGCGGGCCTCGCCGCGCTGATCCCAGCCGGCTATCGGGCGATCAGCATCCTGACCAATGACGAGATCGCGGTCAGCCAGTTCGTCCGGCCGGGAGACAAGGTCGACATCCAGCTCGTGCTGCCGGACAACGTCATGAGCGAGCAGGGCGGGCTGGAGCGGCCGGACGGCAATATGAGCGAGGCGCGCACGGTGCTGCAGGACGTACTGGTGCTCACCGTCGGCGCCACCCTCGGCGATCCCGCCCTGGCCCCAGCCGCTCCAGAGCCGGCCACGGGCGCCGCCGGACGCCGGGGCGAACCGTCGCGGACCATCAGCCTGGCGATGACGCCGGATCAGATCGCCAAATTCGCCCTGGCCCGCAGCCTCGGTTCCTTCTACCTGTCGCTGCGCGGCAGCGACGATCTGCAGCTGATCGACGACAACACCGCCAAGCTCTCCGACATCCGCGGCCCGGCCTCACCGGTGGCCGCCCCGGCGGCGCCGCAGCAACGACCGATCGAGCTGATCGTCGGCGACAAGACCCAGCTGATCTATCCCAAGACGTCCGGAGAGCGGCGATGACATTTGTGGTCCGTATGCTGTGCGTCGCGGTCCTCGTCTTCGTCTCTCAGGTCGCGGGGGCGGAGGAGCTGCGGCTCGGCGTCGGGGCCCAGCGTGTGCTCAACCTGCCGGCGCCGATCACCCGCATCGTCGTCGGCCAGGGCGGCATCATCGATGCGACCGCGCTGAACGAGGACCAGCTGCAGATCACCGGGCTGCAGTCGGGCCAGACCACGCTGGCCGTCTTCACCGCCCGGTCGGACCAGGGGATTTCCTACGACGTCACCGTCGGCGGCGCCCCGGCGGTCGCGCTGCCGACCATCCCCGACCGCGGCGACCCGGCCCGGCAGATCCGCGGCCAACCAGGGTTGCAGGGAGTGCGGGTGAGCCGGGACGGCGACACGCTAGTGCTGTCCGGTTCGGTGCCCGATCTCGACTCCCATGCCCGGGCGTCGAGCATCGCCAACGCCTATGGCGGCGGCAATGTCGTCGACCTGACCCGGGTCACCGGCAACCAGATGGTCGCGGTCGACATCCAGTTCGCGGCGGTGTCGGCGACCACGCTGCGCGCCCTCGGCTTCCGCTTCTCGGCACTCGGCGGCAGCGATTTCCAGGGGGCTCTGCTCACGCCGAACTCGCTGCAGGAGTTCGAGTTCAACAACACGGTGTCCAGCATTACCGCGACGGTGCCTCTCGCCAGCGCCTTCAATGTCTTCCTAAGGGATCCGCGCAACGGCATCCTCGGCATCCTCAGCGCCCTGTCCCAGGCGGGGCTGACCCAGCTCCTGGCCCAGCCGACCCTGTTGGTGCGCTCCGGCGAGGAGGCGAGCTTCCTGGCCGGCGGCGAGATCCCGATCCCGGTGCCGCAGGGCGGTTCCTCGCTCGGCACCACCACCATCGAATACCATGAATACGGCGTGCGGCTGAGCATCGCGCCGGTGGTGCTGTCGGACAAGCGCATCGTGCTCAAGGTTTCGCCCGAAGTCAGCGAGCTGGACTATGCCAACGCACTGACCATCCAGGGCTTCAATGTCCCGGCCTTCCGCCGCCGCTCGACCACGACCACGGTCGAGCTAGGCAGCGGCCAGAGCTTCGTCCTGGCCGGGCTGATGTACAGCAACAGCACGATCAACGAGAGCAAGTTCCCCTGGCTCGGCGACATTCCGATCATCGGCGCCCTGTTCAAGAGCACCAACAACCAGCAGGAGCGGCAGGAGCTGATCATCGTCGCGACGCCGCGGCTGGTACGGCCGCTGTCGCCGAACCAGATCCCGCCGCTGCCCGGTGTCGACACGCGCAAATTCAACCCGAGCATCGGCGACATGATCCTCAATGTGGACCAGGTGCAGGACCAGCTCGCCCCCTACGGATTGATGCGGTAGGGCATGATGTTCCGGCTGATCGTCGCCTCCTCCGACACTGCCCTCGTTGCCCGGCTCATCGGCCCGCTGGAAGGCGTGGCCGCGATCATCCGCTCTGCGCCCGACACCGCTTCGCTGCTGGAGCTGTGCCGCAAGGCGGCGCCAGACCTCGTGCTGATCGATGCCGATCCGGTCGACGGCTTCGGCAGCCTGCTCGGCGAGGCCATGGGCGAGGTGGCCAGCGCCGATCCGGAGGCGCTGGTGGTGGTCCTCGGCGACGAGGGGGATGCGCGCTCGGTGCTGCGGGCGATCCGCGCCGGCGCCGCCGATGTGATCGACCGGGGCACCGAGGGCGATGAGCTGCGCAGCCAGATCGCCCATCATCTCACCGGCGCGCCCCGCGGCGATGCCGCCGGGGCCGGCGCGCTGACCCTGGTGATGAGCGGGCAGCCGGGCGGCGAGGGGCTGTTCGCGCTCAACCTGGCGGTGCTGCGCGCCAAGGCGCGGCGGGAGGGGCTGCTGATCGACGGGGCCCTGCCGTCAAGCGAGGCCGGCGCCGCGCTCAACGTGCCGCTCACCTACACGATCCGGGACGCTGTCCAGGACCTGCCGCGGCTCGACCGGACGCTGCTGTCCTCGGCGCTCGGCCATCACGCGCCGTCCGGGCTGCACCTGCTGCCGCTCGCGGTCGCGGGGGAGGAGGTGCATGACATCGCTCCCGACGCGATCGCCTCGATGCTGCTGGTGCTGCGCGCGCTATTTGGCGAGGTGGTGCTGAATGTCGGCGGCATCCGGCATCCCGGGCTGCTGACGGAATTCACGCGCGCCGCCGCCCGGATCTATCTGGTGGCGCCGCAGAAGTTCACCGCCGTCAAGGCCTGCCGCGACCTGCTGGTGCAGATCGCGCCGAACCCGCAGGTGCTGGACCGGATCACGCTGGTGGTCGAGGACCACATGCCGGGCATCACGCTGAGCGAGGAGCAGATGCGTGACGCGCTCGGGCTGAGGCGCTCGGTGCGGCTGCCGGCGGCGCGGGTCGAGCTGATCAACGCCCTCAACACCGGACGGCCCCTGGTGCTCGACCAACCGCGCGCCGCCTACAGCCGGGCGCTGGAGCGGCTGGCGGTGGGAGATGCCGTCCCGGCCTTGGCGCCGGCGGCCAGGCCGGCCACACGCGGCACCGGCCTGTTCCGCCGCCTGCGGCCGTCATAAGGGGATGCGACGATGGCCGGGCTGATCAACGGGGTTGGTGTAAGGACGACGGCGGAGACGGATCTCGCCGCTGCCGAGCTGCGCACGACCGATGGCTATCAGCGCACGAAGTTCGCGATCTTCAACCTGGTGCTGGAGCAGCTCGAGGCGCTGGGCATCACCGCGGAGACGGCCCCGGCCTCGATGATCCGGGACGGCGTCGAGCAGGGGATCACCCGCTTCGCCGCCAAGGAAGGGCTGGCGCTGAACGCGGCCGAGCGGGCGCTGCTTGCCTCGGAGGTGCAGAACGAGGTGATCGGGCTCGGCCCGCTGGAGCCCCTGCTGAAGGACCCGTCGATCGACGACGTGATCGTCAACGGCCCGTTCCGGATCTATGTCGAGCGCGCCGGGCAGCTCTCGGCGGTGCCGGCGCGGTTCCGCGACACCGCCCATCTGATGAACATCATCCAGCGCATCGTCAGCCCGATCGGCCGCCGGGTCGACGAGGCGACGCCCTATGTCGACGCCCGGCTACAGGACGGGTCACGGGTCAACGTCGTGATCCCCCCGATCGCGCTCGACGGCCCGATGGTGTCGATCCGCAAGTTCCGCAACCAGTCAATGGGCGCACAGGACTACGTCCGGCTCGGCTCGATGAGCCAGGAGATGCTCGGCTTCCTCTCCGCCGCTGTGAGGTCGCGCCTCAACATCCTGATCTGCGGCGGCACCGGCTCGGGCAAGACCACGCTGCTCAACATGCTCAGCAGCTATATCGAGGAGAAGGAGCGGCTGATCACCATCGAGGACGCGGCCGAGCTTCAACTGCGGCAAAGCCATGTGGTGCGGCTGGAGACGCGGCCGCCAAATCTCGACGGCAGCCGCGAGGTCACCGCCCGCGACCTGGTGCGCAACGCCCTGCGGATGCGGCCCGATCGCATCATCCTGGGCGAGGTGCGCGGTGCCGAGGCGGTCGAGATGCTGCAGGCGATGAGCACCGGCCATGACGGCTCGATGGCGACGATGCACGCCAATTCCAGCCGCGACGCCTTCGGCCGGCTGGAGATGCTGCTCGGCTTCGGCGGCCTCAGCGGCGATCCGAAGACCCTCCGGCGCTACATCGCCAACAGCATCCAGATCCTGGTCCAGGTCGCCCGCATGGCGAATGGCAAGCGGCGCATCACCTCGGTGTCCGAGCTGACCGGGATGGAAGGCGAGAGCTACAGCCTGAACCAGATCTTCGGCTTCGACGAGCAGCCGCCGCTGAGCGGGCTGGGCGAGTTCAAGACCCTGTCGGCGCGACCCTATTTCGGCCATCGGCTGGTCGGCGTGCCCGACCTTCGTGCCGCCGTGGCGCGGGGGCTGTCATGAACGGGTACGGGTTCCTTCTACTCGGTGTGCTGCTGCTGCTGACTCTGGCCGGGGGCAGCCTCTTCAGCAGCCGCGTCCATCGCCGGCGGCAGCAGGAGATGGCGAAGCGGCTGGAGGAGTTGCGGGGCGCGCTGCCGGTGGACGACGCCGTTGCGGCGGCCTGGGCGCCGGCCGGCGGGTGGGCCGGGCCGCGCCTCTTCCAGATCTGGCAGGCGCGAGCAGACGTCACCCTGACGCCGCAGTTGCTGGTCGCGGGTGGAGTGGCGTTGGTGGCGCTCGGTGTCGGCTTGGCTTGGCTGGTCAATCCGATCGTCGGGCTGGCGGTGCCGGCCGCCTGCTTGCTGACCGCGGTCTATGCGTCGTGGCGGCTGGCGACCCGGCGACTGAACGCGTTCATCGAGGCGCTGCCCTTCTTCCTCGACGCGCTGCGCCAGCTCCTGATCGCCGGCAATTCGATGCAGCAGGCGCTGCTCAAGGGCGCCGAGAATACCGGCCCCGGCATGCAGCGCTATCTCCAGCCGATGATCCGGCGCATCAACAACGGCGCCCCGGTTCCCGACAGCATCCGCTGGCTGGCCACGCGGCTGGATGTGGCGGAGCTCTACATGCTGGCCACGGCAGTCGAAATCAACTTTCGCTACGGCGGCCGGATGTCGGTGGTTCTGGCCAATCTCGTCCAGATCCTGCGCGACCGGGCACGGGTGGGGCGGGAGCTCAAGGCGGCAACGGCCGAGATCCGCTTCGGGGCCATCGTTCTCGGCTGCATGCCCTTCGCTGCTGCAGTGATCATCGCTCTGGTCGAGCGGGACTACATGCTGTTCTTCGTCGAGACCGAGCAAGGAATGCGCCTGGCCGGCATCGCCTTGGGGCTGCAGATCGTCGGGATCGTGATCATGCGTCGCATCATGCGGCTGGAGTTCTAGGCGATGATCGTCGACTCCTTCGAGATCGTGGCCATCGCATTCACCGCCTGCTCGAGCCTGATCCTGCTCGTGCTCGGGGTTCGCGGCACGCTCGGAGAGGTACGGCTGAAGCGCCGGCTCAGCTCGATCGGCGATCGCCAAGCCTTGGTGGGACCGGTGAGCGGCATCGCCTGGCTGCGCCCCCTGGAGAGAATCCTGATCGGTGGCGCCAAGGACCGCGAGGAGATCGGGGAGCTCTTGAGGGCGACCGGTCACTACGACTCATCCTCGATCCTGGTCTTCGCCGGCCTGCGCCTGGGCGGGGCTTTGCTGGCAGCGGTTGTGGTCGCCGTTGCCCTCTGGCTCGCCGGTCGTTGGACGGACATGGCGTGGCTCTATGCCTTCGGGGCCGCCGGTGTCACCTATATCGGCGCGAAATTCGTGCTGCGGTGGCGCGCCACGATCCGTCAGCGCCGGATCGCCGCCGAGCTGCCCTTCGTCCTTGATGTCCTGCTGCTGATGCTCGAAAGCGGCGTCAGCCTCGATCAATGCTTCCGCTCCGTGGCTCAGACCGATGGCGGGGGCATGCCGCTGGTCCGGCGGACGGTGCAGCTTCTGGTCGAGGACCTGCAGCGCGGCATGGCTTACGACTTGGCCCTGGACCGCTGGCGGGAGCGGCTGGGCGTCAATGGCGCCCGCGAGCTGGTGGCGCTGTTCAAGCAGAGTTTGCTGCATGGCACCGAACTGGGAGCCGGGCTCCGCGAGTTCGTGCGCGAATTCGCCGACAAGCGCGTCTCCATGGCCCGGGAGAGCATCGGCCGCAAGACCACTCAGATGACGATCGTCATGATCGTCTTCCTCATGCCTGCGCTGTTCATCATCCTGTGCAGCCCCGCGATCGTATCTCTCGTCCGCTCTTTGACAGGAAGCTGAGCATGCGGGTTCCGCTCCATTTTGCCATGCTCGCCCTGCTCCCCGCGCTGTCGGCCTGCTCGAGCGTGTTCGGCGGCGACACGCCGAAGCGCACGCCGTCGCCGGCCGACCAGATGCCGCAGGCGGCGGCGCTGGACGCGGAGAATTCGCGCGACCTCTATCTCGGCATCGTCGACAAGCTGCGGCAGGGCGGCAAGTCGCGAGCCGCGCTCGCCTATCTCGACGATTACGACAACCGCCATCCGGGCGATGTCCGGGCACAGGTGCTGCGGGCCAATTCCTTCCTCGATATCCAGGACTACGACCGGGCGGAGGCGATCTACCGCGAGCTGGTGAACGGCGACGAGGCGGCGGCGGCCTATGACGGTCTCGGCCGCGTCGCCGTGGGGCGCGGCGACTGGATCAAGGCACGGGCGCAGTTCCACGAGGCGGTGCGGCGCGAGCCGATCAACGTCAAGTACCTGAACGATCTAGGCTTCGCCGAGATGCGCATCGCCTCCTATGACGAGGCGCTATTCACCCTGCGGCAGGCCAGCGAGCTTGCGCCTGGCAACGCCCAGGTCCGCAACAACCTGATCCTCTGCCTAGACGTCGCCGGCCAGGGCAGTGAGTCGAAGGCGATGATCGCCACGATCGCCGACGCCAAGGAGCGGCGCGCGGTCGAGCAGATGGTCAAGACCGCGCGCGCCCAGGTACGGACGCCGACCACCGCCGGCACCGGTACCACGGCCGGCCCGCGGCCCCTGGCGCAAGCTTCGGAGACCCAGCCATGACAGCGCGTTCCCTGACACTGACCGCCATCCTCGTCCTGCTCTCCGCGGCGGCCGGCGCCCAGCAGACCCTGGTACCGGCGGCAGGAACGGCCCAGCCCGGATGGCCTGATACCAGCCGGACGGCACAGGTCCTCCGGCAGCAGCTTCGGCCCGCGCCCGCCGTCCAGGCCCCTCTCGGCGGTGCCGAGGCAACGCAGATCTACCAGCAGTACTTGCAGCGGATCGGCAGGCCGGCACAGGGATCGGGGAACGGCTACAGCAGCAATTCGGGCTTCGGCTCGAATCCGCTGTCGTCGGGTTATGGGGCGCCGCAGTGACTCTGCGCCGGATCATCGCCGCATGGTCGGAGGAGCGGGGGGCGATCGCGCCCTTCGCTGCGATCGTCCTTGCGGTGACGATCGGCCTGGTCGCCCTGTCGACCGATCTCGGCTCCTGGTTCGCCAAGAGGCGAAGCCTGCAGGCGGCCACTGACGCCGCGGCACTGGCGGCGGTCAGCGACACCGGGCTGCTGGCTGCTAAAAACAAGTCGGCCATCGTGGCAAACGCGACCGATCTGCTGGAGCGGAATGGCGGCACGGTGCCGACGATCGGGGCGACCGATCTCGGCGTCTATTGCGCTTATGCGCGGGACGACGATGGAGAACTGGCCAAGCCGAGATTCAGCACCGACATCGCGCTTTGCGACGGCGACGACCGCCCAGCAAGCGACGCGGTCCCCAACGCCGTGCGGCTGCAGACCGTTAGCGCGGCTTCAACCTTCCTGTCGCGGGTGCTCAATCCGACCCAGGCCTCGCTGAGCATTAACACCAGCGCCACCGCGACGCGCATCGACGAGGCCGCGTTCCAGGCCGGCACCGGCCTCGCCGATCTGAACGGCGGCATCGCCAATGCCCTGCTCAAAGCACTGCTCGGCAGCAGCGTCCAGCTGACTTTGGCTCAGTATGACGGCTTGCTAAAAACCGACGTGAAGCTGTTGCCCTTCCTCGATGCGCTGGCAACCAACCTCAACCTCACGGCCGGAACCTATGACAGCCTGCTGCAGAGCAACGCCCAGGTCGGCGATATCGTTCAGGCGGCGATCCAGGTGCTCGATCAGCAGGGTCAACTGGCCGGGGTGCAACTGGATGCCCTCAACGCCCTTCTGACCCTGCAGGGGCAGATCACCACTCCCAACGATATTCAATTGGGCGACCTGATCGATCTCGGTGTCTGGAAGCCACAGCCGATCGGTGCGCCGGAGCCCAACAGCGCGCTGAATGCCGGGCTGAACCTGTACCAGCTGGTCACCTTCTCGGCTCAGCTCGCCAACGGCAAAAACGCCGTCGCGATTCCCGAGCTCGGCCTGAATCTCGGCCCGATCCTCAGCATCTCGCTGGAGGCCACGGCCATCGAGCCGCCGCAGAAGCCATACTTCACCTTCGGCCCTGTGGGGGCGCAGGTGCACACCGCCCAGGTGCGGCTGCAGCTGATGATCAAGCTCCTGAACTTGCCGAGCCTGCTGGGCAAGGGCGTGCAGCTGCCGATCTATATCGAGATCGGGGAAGGCGACGCGAAGCTCTCCGACATCTCGTGCGGCGTGAATCCGGCGACCGATGCGGTGGTGACGGTGAAAGCCCGCAGCGGCGTTGCCGCCATCTACATCGGCAAGGTCGACGACAATGCCATGAGAAATTTCACCAAGCCCGTCACGGTGGAGGAGGCAGATCTCATCGACGTCAGTCTGGCCGGGCTTGCCAACCTCGTAAACATCAAGGGCAAGGCGAAGGTCCCGTTGGGCAGCGGCGCCGAGACGCCCCTGACCTTTACCCAGCCGCAACCGGGCGTCACGCCCGTCAGCCTCGAGCCGCCGACCACGGAGGGAGTGATCGGGCCGGTCTCCGGCGGCGGCCAGCGCGCGCGGGCGGTCAGCGCAGGCATGGGCGAGAATCTGGGCAAGGGCCTTTACGACAACCTCGAGATCACGGCGACCCTTGCTCTCGGGCTTGTGTCGGGCAAAGTCGATCTCAAGAGCGACGGCGCCGTCTGCCTTCGCCTTCTTGTCGTGCCCTTGTGCGTGGCCAGCGCCGAAGATGCCCGTGCTCTGCTGGGCGCATTGAGGGGCGTGCTCTCGGTGCTCGACCATCTGCTCGACCCCCTGGTCCAGGCCCTCGGGCTCCAGCTCGGATACATCGATGTCTACGTCACGGGGGTGCGCTGCGGCGTGCCGGTGCTGGTGCAGTGAGTTTTGGAACACCGCCGGCGGTGCCGGGACGTAGGCGGCCAAACAGACCCGGTGTAGTCAAGGAGGTATAGTTCATGTTGCGGAAACTGATTAACTACTGCCGCCGCGCGGCTCGCGAAGAAGATGGCATCACGTCCGTGGAATACGCCGTCCTCGCCGCCCTGGTGGCCGTAGCGCTGATCGCGGTCGTGCCGAATCTTCAGAGTGCCTTGAATACGGGCTTTACCAAGATTCAAACCATCATCACGACAGGTGCGCCCTGATCGCTCTCTCAGCCGACGGACGGTCTGCGGTCCGGGAATTTTCGAGGCACCACCGGCGGTGCCCGGACGCAGGCAGCCGGTCGGATCCGATGTAGTCAAGGAGTATCATCATGTTGCGGGAACTGATTAACCACAGCCGTCGTGCGGCTCGTGAAGAGGACGGCATCACGTCCGTGGAATACGCCGTCCTCGCCGCCCTGGTGGCGGTGGCGCTGATCGCGGTCGTACCGAATCTCAGGAGTGCCTTGAATACGGGCTTCACCAAAATTCAGACCATTATCTCGACAGGCGCAGCGAACTGATCGATTCCGGCCGACATGCGGCCTGCGTTCTGAACATTTGCGGATGTAACGATGAGCCGATCATCGAAGCTTCGTAGAAACTCGACGGGCGGTTCGCCGCCCGTCGGCCTATCCCAGGACTCCGGCCTGGCGGCGATGGAGTTCGTCCTGGTCGCGCCGCTGTTCCTGATGCTGATCTTCGCGACCGCCGTGTTCGGAATCTATTTCGGCACCTGGCTCGCCGTGTCCAACGCGGCGGCGGAGAGCGCGCGCGCATCCGTCGCCGGCCTGTCGACCGCGGAGCGCGGGGGGCTGGCGGAGACGGCGGCCAAGACCATCTTCGCGGGCTACGCGCCGACCTTCAATTGGGCCAAGGTCACGAATTTCAGGGCCGCGGCGGTGGACGGCAGCCCGAACCTATTCCAGGTGAGCATCACCTACGATCTCTCGGGGCTGAAGATCCTGCCCTTCTCGGACCTCCTGACCGGCGACAGCCTGACCGCGACCAGCGTCGTGCCCAACGGCGGCTATTGATGAACGGGTTCGACTTCATCGCCCTCGGCCTGCTGGTCCTGCTGCTGCTGCCGATCGTGCTGATCGACCTGCGCGAGAGCCGGATTCCGAACATCTGCAACCTGGCGCTCGGCGCCGTCGGCCTCGGCCAGGCGGTGGCACGCGCGCCGGAACTGACGACGCTGGCCGTCGCCCTGGCCCAGGGCGCGATCACCTTCCTGATGCTCGGCGGCATCGCCTGGCTGATTCAGAAGGTTGACCGCAATGCCCGCATTGGCTGGGGCGATCTCAAATTCCTGACCGCCGCCAGCCTGTGGGTCGGCGTACAGGGCAGCCTGATTGTGCTGGTCCTGGCCTGTCTCGTCGAACTGGTCCCGAAGCTGGCCCTGTCGCCCTGGCGCGGCATGCAATGGCGCGAGATGCGGCCCTTCGGTCCGGCGCTGGCTCTGGGGCTGCTGGCCGTCACCGTCACGGTCTTCATCCGCGGCGCGTGACATCGGCCCTATTCTGCGTTCTGTCGGTGTGGAATAGATCAAATCCCTTCTTCTCGCATGACAATGGTGCTTAGCTCCCGCCATCCATAGCTGGGAGCGTGTCATGAGCACCGATGTGAATCGCCGGATCCTGCTGGCCGCGCGGCCGGTCGGGGAGCCGAAGGACACCGATTTCCGTCTGGTCGAGGAACCGGTGCCGGCGCCGGGGCCGGGCCAGCTCCTGGTCCGCACGCTGTGGCTGTCGCTCGACCCCTATATGCGCGGCCGGATGAGCGATGCGAAATCCTACGCGACGCCGGTCGAGATCGGCCAGGTCATGGTCGGCGGCGCGGTCGGCCGCGTCGTCGCCTCGAACCATCCCGGCTTCGCCCCCGGCGACATCGTCGAGGGGCGCACCGGCTGGCAGGACTACGCCCTGTCCGACGGCGCCGGGCTGCGCAAGGTCGATCCGTCCCTGGCGCCGATCTCGACCGCGGTCGGCGTGCTCGGCATGCCCGGCATGACCGCCTATACCGGCCTCCTCACCATCGGCCAGCCCAAGCCGGGCGAGACCGTCGTGGTCTCCGCCGCCTCGGGGGCGGTCGGCGCGGTGGTCGGGCAGATCGCCAGGATCAAGGGCGCGCGCGTCGTCGGCATCGCCGGCGGGGCCGAGAAGGGCGCCTACCTGACCGGCGAGCTCGGCTTCGACGCCGCGGTCGACCACCGGGCGCCGGACTTCGCCGAGCGGCTTCGCGCGGCGGCGCCGGACGGGATCGATGTCTATTTCGAGAATGTCGGCGGCGCGGTGTGGGAAGTGGTGTGGCCGCTCCTCAACGATTTCGCCCGCGTCCCGGTCTGCGGCCTGATCGCCCAGTACAACACCACCGGCCTGCCCGAGGGCCCCAACCAGGTACCGGCGGTGATGCGGAGCGTGCTGTCGAAGCGGCTGACCCTGCGCGGCTTCATCGTCAGCGATTTCGCCGACCAGCACGCCGCCTTCCTGCGCGACGTCTCCGGCTGGATCCGCGAGGGCCGGCTGCGCTATCGCGAGGACGTCGCCGAGGGGCTGGAAAATGCGCCCCGGACCTTCCTGCGGCTGTTCCGGGGCGAGAATTTCGGCAAGCTCCTGGTCAAGGTGGCGGAGTAGCGTCGGCCGTCACAGCAGGGTCCGGCCGGCCACGGCCATCAGGCCGATGCGGGTGATCGCGGCGTCGAAATTCGTGTCCAGCGGCAGGCCGAGGTCGCTGCGGGCGGAGTCGCTCAGCGTCTCCAGCCGCAGCCGGTTCTGCCGCGCGGCCGGCCGCGCCGATCCAGCGGCGAGGCGGCGCCAGATCCGCTCGAGCAGGCCGGCGGGGCGCTGACGCAGCGGCAGGCGCAGGGCATGAGTGCTCATGACGATCTCCTGGAAGCCATGGAAAGGGGGCAGATGGCGGCCTTCGGCGCCGGCGCCGGGACCGTGTCGATACCGTATCGCCCGACGATCACCGGGCCGGTGGCGTCGGACACCGTGACCACGGTCTCGGCCGCGGCGCCGGGCCGGGCCCGGTACACCACCACCTCGGTCAGAACGGCCATGAGGTCCTCCATCTCCGGCCCCGGCGACCCGAGGCGATGGTGAAACTCTACGCCACCCCTCCTGACATCATCCTGTCAGGAGAGACGGTGGGCCGTCGCATCGGGCAGTCGCGAGGCAGAAGGTGAGAGTGAACGCGGACGTACGCCATTCGATAATATCGAGGGGTACCTGTACGTTTCCGTTCAGGGTGGTGGCGGCCGCATATGAGGCGGGTCCCGTCCCGAACGCTCAGCCGCGGCTGGCGATCAGTGCCGCGGATCCCGCCATCATCGCGGCGGCGGAGCGGTTGACCAGTCGCAGCCGTCGCGGCGACCGGAAGAAGCTGCGGGCGCGCACGGCGCCCAGCACATAGGCCGACTGCACCAGGAGGTCGATGCCGATCTGCACCGCGAACACCGCGGCGATGCTGGCCGCGTCCAGCGTGGTCAGGTCGACCACCTGCGGCAGCACCGCGCCGTAGAATACCACGGCCTTCGGGTTGCCCAGCGTCAGCGCTGCCCCGCCGAGGAGCCCGCCGGTCCGGCGCGGCGTCGCGTCAGGTTCTCCCGCAGGGGCGCGCCAGAGCTTCCAGGCCAGCATGGCTAGATAGGCGATGCCGGCCCATTTCACCGCCACGAACACAGGCTCATAGGCCAGCGCCAGCGCCGACAGGCCGAACACCGCGGCGGCCAGCCACAGCGCGTTGCCGGCGATCATGCCCAGGACGAAGGGCAGGGCCTCACCGCCGCCGCGCGACAGCACCCGGGCCACCAGGGCGGTCTGGGCCGGACCGGGGATCATGGCGGCGATCGCGACGGGCACAGCGAACAGGGCGAGGGCGGTGATCATCGCGGTGGCCTGCTGGTGATGGTGGGCCAGCATACCCGTCGGCTGCTGTCGAGAGAACCGCATGGCAGTCCGGCGTTCGGACCTCTGATATCCGCCGTTCCGTGCTGCTAGGGTGCCGCTCCAAGGGAGAGGCGCCGGCGATGTACCAGGTTCCGATCCGGCCGGGCGAAAGCTGGATGCGCGCCCGGGTCCGGCGACATGTCTATGAGCTGCTGCGCTTGGCGCTGCCGGTGATCGTCGCGCGCGCCGGGCTGATCCTGATGGCCCTGGTCGACACCCTCTTCGTCGGCCGCTACGGCAGCGCCGACCTGGCGCATCTGTCGATCGCCAACGCCCCGATCGGCAGCATGATCGGCACCTCCACCGGCCTCGTCATCGGCACGCTGGTGATGACCGCGAATTCCCTCGGCCGCGGCCGGTCCGACGAATGCGGCGCGGTCTGGCACCGGGCGCTGATCTATGGCGGCGCCATCGGCCTGGTCCTGGCCGTGCTGTGCCATTTCATCGAGCCGTTGCTGATCCTGACCGGGCAGGGGCCGGAGCTGTCGAAGGCCGGCGCCGACATCGCCATCGTGCTCGGCTGGGGCATGCCGGCGGCGGTGATCTACACCGTCACCGCCTTCTTCCTCGAGGGGCTGAAGCGGCCGGTGCCGGGCATGATCGCGATGATCGTGGCCAACCTCCTGAACGCCCTGGTCAACTGGCTGCTGGTGTTCGGCGCCGCCGGGTTCCCGGAGCTCGGGGCGATGGGCGCGGCCTGGGCCAGCACCGCCTCGCGCGTGTTCCTGGCGGCCAGTCTGGTCGCCTATGTCTGGTGGATGCGCGACCGCGACACCTTCGGTATCCGCCGCTGGCGCGGCTGGCGCTGGCGCGACTGGACCAAGCAGCGCCAGCTCGGCTATGGCGGCGGCCTCAGCATCTTCATCGAATCGGGCGCCTTCACCGCGCTGACCTTCTACGCCGGCGTGCTCGGCACCCTGCCGCTGGCCGCGTTCTCGGTCGGCCTCAACCTGATCGCCCTGATCTTCATGGTGGCGCTCGGCCTTGCTTCCGCCACCGCGGTCAGGGTCGGCGTCGCCCACGGCCGGCGCGACCTGAAGGACATGGTGCTGGCCGGCTGGGTCGGGCTCGGCGTCAACAGCGTCGTCATGGTGGCCTTCGGGGTTGTGTTGTGGATCTTCGCCCGGCCGATCGCCGAGGCCTACACCAGCGATCCGGCGCTGATCCCGCTGGTGGTGCCGGTGGTCGTGGTCTCGACCTTCATCCTGGTGGTCGATGGCGGCCAGGTGGTGGTCGCCAACGCGCTGCGCGGCCGCGGCGACGTGGTCGTGCCGACGCTGCTGCACACCATCTCCTACGTCGTGGTGATGACGCCGCTGGGCTGGTTCCTGGGCGTCCATCTCGGCCGCGGCGCGGTCGGGCTGTTCGAGGCGATCCTGATCGCCAGCGTGGTCTCCGTTGGCCTCCTGGCCGGCCGTTTCCACCTCTTGGCGCGCGGCGACGCCCGGGCTTCGGCGGCGGCCGGCGCGGCCGCCTGAGGGCTGCTGCGGCGCGATTGTTCGCAGGTGCGGAAACGTGCTAGCGTCGCCGCGCCCGGCAGGCTGTCCGGGCGCGTCCTTTTGCCAGCCCGGACAGTGCTTTGACCGAACGTCCCACCACGCCGCCACACTTCGACATCACCCCGGTGACGATCGAGGAGGAGATGCGGCGCTCGTACCTCGATTACGCCATGAGCGTGATCGTCTCCCGCGCCCTGCCGGATGTCCGCGACGGCCTCAAGCCGGTGCACCGCCGCATCCTGTTTGCGATGAAGGAGGGCGGCTACGATTCGACCAAGCCGTTCAAGAAGTCGGCCCGCGTCGTCGGCGACGTCATGGGTAAGTACCACCCCCATGGCGACACCGCGATCTACGACGCCATGGTGCGCATGGCGCAGGACTTCTCGATGCGGTTGCCCCTGATCCAGGGGCAGGGCAATTTTGGCTCGATGGACGGCGACCCGCCGGCGGCGATGCGCTACACCGAGGCGCGCCTGGCCAAGGCTGCCGAGGCGATGCTGGACGACATCGACAAGGACACGGTCGAGTTCCAGCCGAACTACGACGAGACCCAGTCCGAGCCGACGGTGCTGCCGTCGCGCTTCCCGAATCTGCTGGTCAACGGCGCCGGCGGCATCGCCGTCGGCATGGCCACCAACATCCCGCCGCACAACCTCGGCGAGGTGATCGACGCCTGCCTGGCTACCATCGACAGCCCGGGCATCACGATCGAGGAGTTGAACCAGATCGTGCCGGGGCCGGATTTCCCGACCGGCGCCCTGATCCTCGGCCGCTCCGGCATCCGGTCGGCCGTCGCCACCGGCCGCGGCAGCGTGGTGATGCGGGCGCGGTCGAACATCGAGGAGATCCGCAAGGACCGCGAAGCGATCATCTTCACCGAGATCCCGTTCCAGGTGAACAAGTCGCGGCTGATGGAGCGCATCGCCGAGGTCGTCAATGAGAAGACGGTCGAGGGCATCGCCGAGCTGCGCGACGAGAGCGACCGCGATGGCGTCCGCATCGTCGTGGAGCTGAAGCGCGACGCCAGCGCCGATGTGGTGCTGAACCAGCTGTATCGCTCGACCCCGCTGCAGACCTCCTTCGGCGTCAACATGCTGGCGCTGCACGGCGGCCGGCCCGAGCTCCTGAACCTGAAGCAGATCATCGACGCCTTCGTCGCCTTCCGCGAGGAGGTGATCACCCGGCGCACGCGCTACCTGCTGAACCGTGCCCGCGAGCGCGCCCATGTCCTGGTCGGCCTCGCCACCGCCGTCGTCAACATCGACGCGGTGATCGAGCTGATCCGCCGCGCGCCCGACCCGCAGACGGCGCGCGAGGAATTGATGGCTACGGCCTGGCCGGCCGGCGACATCGCGCCGCTGATCGCGCTGGTCGACGAGCCCGGCCATCCGCTGGCCGAGGACGGCACCTACCGGCTCTCCGAAGTCCAGGCCCGCGCCATCCTGGACCTGCGCTTACACCGCCTGACCGGGCTGGAGCGCGACAAGATCGGCGACGACCTGCGCGCCATCGTCGCCGAGATCCAGGAATACCTGTCGATTCTGGCGAGCCGCGAGAAGCTCTTGGAGATCCTGCGCGGCGAGCTGATCGAGATGAAGGATCAGTTCGCCACCCCGCGCAAGACCGAGATCCTCGACCTCGAATTCGAGGCCGACATCGAGGATCTGATCCAGCGCGAGGACATGGTCGTCACCGTCTCCAACGGCGGCTACATCAAGCGCGTGCCGCTGTCGACCTACCGGGCGCAGCGCCGCGGCGGCAAGGGCCGCAGCGGCATGGCGACGAAGGAGGAGGATTTCGTCTCCGACCTGTTCGTCGCCAACACCCACACGCCGATGCTGTTCTTCTCCAGCCGCGGCATCGTCTACAAGCTGAAGGTCTATCGCCTGCCGATCGGCACGCCGCAGTCGCGCGGCAAGGCGATGGTCAACATGCTGCCGCTGCAGCAGGGCGAGACCATCTCCACCGTCATGCCGCTGCCGGAGGACGAGAGCACCTGGGACCAGTTGTACGTCATGTTCGCCACCGCCAGCGGCGGCGTCCGCCGCAACAGCCTGGCCGACTTCACCAGCATCAATCGCAACGGCAAGATCGCGATGAAGCTGGACGAGGGCGACAGCCTGATCGGTGTCAAGGTCTGCAGCGACGACCAGGACGTGCTGCTGGCCACCCATGTCGGCATGTGCATCCGCTTCCCGGTCACCGATGTCCGCGTCTTCAAGAGCCGCGATTCGGACGGCGTGCGCGGGATTCGTCTGGGCGAGGGTGACCATGTCATCTCGATCTCGATCCTGCACCATCTCGACGCCACGCCGGACGAGCGCGCGAACTATCTGCGCATGGCCAATGCGGCGCGCCGGGCCGAGGGCGAGGAGACAGACGGCGAGGACAGCGAGACGGTGGAGGAGCACGACCTCGACCCGGCCCGCTTTACCGAGCTCGAGGCCGTCGAGGAGTTCATCCTGACGGTCAGCGAGGAAGGCTTCGGCAAGCTCAGCTCCGCCTACGGCTACCGCATCACCGGCCGGGGCGGGAAGGGCATCTGGACCATGGCGATGGGCGAGAAGAACACCGCCGTCACCGCCTGCTTCCCGATCTCGCCGAACCAGGAGATCATCCTGGTCACCGATGGCGGCCAGCTGATCCGCTGCCCGGTGGCGGATGTGCGGATCGCCGCGCGCAAGACCATGGGGGTGCGGCTGTTCAACGTCGCCGAGGGCGAGCACGTCGTCTCGGTCGCCTCGGTGCCGGAGGAGAACGGCGAGGGCGGCGAAGGCGACGCGGCTGAGGACGCCACGGAAGAGCAACAGGACGGCGCCGCGTCGGACGGCGACAGCGCATAAGAAAGGCCGCACGGATGTCCAAGCCGCGCATCGGGGTCTATCCCGGCACCTTCGATCCGATCACCAAGGGCCATATGGACATCATCCAGCGGGCGACACGGATCGTCGACCAGCTGGTCGTCGCCGTGGCCCGCAACGACGGCAAGGGCCCCCTGTTCTCGACCGACGAGCGGGTCGAACTGGTGCGGGCCGACGTCGCGCCCCTGGTGGCCCAGGGGATCTCGATCGAGGTCCGCTCCTTCGACGTCCTGCTGATGCACTTCGCCGCCTCGGTTGGCGCCACCACGGTGGTGCGCGGCCTGCGCGCCGTCTCGGATTTCGAGTACGAATTCCAGATGGCCGGCATGAATGCCAAGATCAATCCAGTGATCGAGACGGTGTTCCTGATGGCGTCGGACCGCTACCAGTTCATCTCCTCGCGCTTCGTCAAGGAGATCGGCCGGCTGGGCGGCGACATCGCCCCCTTCGTCAGCCCGCTTGTGGCCAAGCGCCTGAACGAGCAGTTCGCGCGCAAGGGGATTGTTGCGGATTAGGATGTCGATCGCGCCCGCGAGTGTTGACCGTCGGGCAGTGCCTCCCTAATGTGCGGCCCGCCCGCCCGGACAGGCTCCGGGCCGGCAGTGTGAGCCGGTAGCTCAGTCGGTAGAGCAGAGGCCTTTTAAGCCCCTGGTCGTGGGTTCGAGTCCCACCCGGCTCACCAATCTTTTCAAATGCTTAGCATGTGGCGGCGTGTCCCATTCCGACACGCCTTCCTCTGCTCATTCCGACAAACCGTCTGGTTTCGTTCTCGTCGCGCGTCGTTTCTTGGCCACCGTCGCCACCTGTTTCATCGTTCGCTTGGCGTATCGTGGGATGACGTGAGGGGTTTTGTGGCGGGACAGAGCCTGGATTTCGCGATCTGTCAGATCCGATTCGCCCGCCTCGGTCATGCCGCCGTGCCGGAAGCTGGTGAAGGTTAGGGCCGGGCGCAGGCCGGCGGCCAAGATCAGGCGCTTCACCTCATGGCGAAGATAGGTCAGATCGGCCTTCTCGGTGATCCATGGCACCGGGACCTTGGCGAGTCGGTCGTTCCAATCGCGCATGATCATCAGGCCACCCACCCGGTTGCGCTTGATGGCGTCGAGCCTAGCCATCAGTTCCGGGTAGAGCGGTGCGCCGTCCTCGTCGAACAGCGGCACCCATGCCTCCTCGCGCGTCTTCTCATGCACGACGCGGGTGGCGTTCGGCCGATCCTTCGGGCGGTAGTGTTTGACGTCGAACGTGCCGAAGATGTCCTCTTCGCGCTGCACCCATTCCCAGGCCAGAAGCGCCGCGGTGCCGAGCGAGGCGCGGCTGTTCTCGTCGCACACCCTGATGAAGGTGCTCAGTTCCTCTAAGGTTGCCGTCGGCGTCTCTTTGGCCGGGGCTGACTTCAACCCCATCTTGGAGAAGGGGTTTTCCCCCGGGACGAGGTTGACATGCTTCCGTCGGACCACTTTCCAGGCCCGGCGGCATGTACGCATCGCCCTGTTGGCCGTGGTGCGGCGCTCGCGCTCGACGGTGACCGGATTGCCCTTCGCGTCCAGGACCACTTTGCCGTCGTCGTCGACCACCGGGTCGTGCGCTACCAGAATGCGCTCGTGAAGTCGATCGGCCACATCAGGAGTGATCGCCGTCAGTCGGACGTCGCCGAAGCGGCGACCATCCTTCAGGACGTGGGAGCGGGCAAGCTCGAGGCCGTGGTCGTAGCTCTTGCGCGTGTCGGGCTCCAAGTCGGTGTAGAGCTTGCTTCGCTTGAACTCGACCACCATCCAGTTGAAGGTGCCTGGCACCGCCTCCGCCTTCGGCACCATGTCGGTCGCGCCGCCGCTGCGCCATGAGTCGAAAAGGGGTAGCAGCACATCCTCGACCTTCCGCACCGCTGCGTCGTAGCCGGTGCCGAGCGGTTCGTTGTGTAGCGGGCAGCTTTCGTCCTTCCTAGCCCAGCTAGGGAGGTCGAAGAAATAGGCCCACTTCCCTTCTGCCCGCAGCCATTTGCGGCGGGTGTAGCGGGGTAGCGGCAGGGCCGTCCGCTTCGGCATACGTGCCATCAGATCAACCCCGAAATATCGTCCTCACCAATGCCACTATCCTGATCCAGGTCATGACGCTGCGCAACGAAGCGCTCCATGAGGGGACGCGCCCAGAGTGGCTCGCGCCCTTTTCCCTTCCCCCGCTGCCCTGTCGGCAGCGGCGCCTCGCCGCGCATGACGGCCGCGAAGAAGGCTCGCGTATCCGGATAGTCGAGGAAAGCCGCGGCCACGTCGGCGCGCAGCTCCAGCGGCCAGGAACCGGCCGGTGGGAAGCGAGCGGGCAAGGCGCCGCGTAACATGGTGCGGCGGTCCCGACTGTTGGAATGGGTCAGGGTCACCCGACCCATATCCTGACATTTTCGGCTGGGTCTAGCGAAATCGCACCAGAACGGGAAAGGCCATCCCTATGGGGGTTGCCCTGACCTCACGTTCCAAACGGCCGCCCGTGCATCTGTTTGTAGAAGTGACGTCCGGCGTCAATCTGATCGTCCAGGTACCTCGCGAGGTCGGTGATCGCGACCCCCTTGGAACACTTTTGAGAGCGATCCATCCGGACTAGCGGAAGTTTGATGTCGCCCCTCGTGATCCTCGTTACCAGCGACTGAGGATTCAGGTGACTGAAATAGTCCCGACACACGAGCTCGATCGGAACGACGGCGGTGGCGCCGTACTGGGCCATGAGGATGAAAACGGTGTTCATCGGGCACCTGCCTTCCGACGATCGACAGTTGGCGGTGCGACAGGTTTGGGCAACGGGACCACCTTCGGGCCATTCTGATTCGGCACCTTCCTGGTCGCAAGTGGCAGACCATCGATATAGCGATCGATGTCGGATTGCCTCCACCTAACGACATATTCCCCATCCTGAACCGGTAGAGGGAATCGGCCTGCAGCCATGCGCCGGTAGATCGTCTTGCCGGACATCCCTACCTTTTTCTCCACATCCCGGATCCTGAGAAGCCGCTCTCCAAGATCATCCTCTGGTGCGTCGATTTTCGGCATGTCTCAGCTCCTTCTGTTTGAATGATTCGAAAAGAGCAGAAACCTACGCCGACCGGATTCGAAAATACGCGATAGCAGTGTGGTCGTGGATGTATGGAACGATAATTCGGGATGATCGTTGATAGGCAAGAATCTGAGTCTGTGTATTACGAAATTCGTAAACACCAAAGATTAATATTTGCAGCTATACAAGTTGGTTATTACGGATTTCGATTCGTCTTCTGCTCGTGCCGATGGGAAAGGGGTTTTCGACCGTCTAGCGTCAGGCGGTGAAGGGGATCATGATTATCCCAACAGGAGGTCCATCATGAAGAACCCCGCCTTCGATACCGGGCGGAGACGCAGCGCCCTTCCCGCCTTGGCGGCGGACCTGGACCGTGATGCGGCCGAAGCCCGAGCCGACGCTGAGCACTATGCACGGGTTGGTAACACCGGAATGTACGCCGCAACGCTGGCCGTTGTGGACGCCTGTGAGAAGGCAGCGGCCAAGGCGCGCGATGAATACGGGAGGCTGACAACTGGGCCACGGAAGGTCTGAGTTCAGGCCATCAGTCAGGCACGGCAAACACCACGTCCGCCGCCGTGACCGGCTTCCACCGATGCATGTAAGTCCAGAGGCCGCGCGTCACTTTCCCAGGGACGATACCCCCAACGACAGGCGGCATCGGCTGCCCCTCGGACAATTCCGGGTTGATGTCCCGTTCAATCAGATCGAGGTCCGTGGGGATGCCGGTGCTTGGCATCCTGACGACGTAGATCAGGAAATCAGGACGCAGCCCAACTCTATCTAGCACTTCAAGCATGTGGATTCCTGAAACGATCATCGGACGCGGTTCGACGGCCTTCTCCAACGCGTCGAACCGAATCTGTTCGACGAACGGCCTACGGTCCCCTTCCAAATGGTCGTCTAGGTCTACCCTGTCCCAACCCAACGTGGCCGACAGGTGCTTCGCGAGGGTGGTCTTTCCCGCCCCATCTACACCATCGATGGCCACCAACGGATCGGCCAGGACGGACACGAGGCCAGCGAGCTCGGCCACGTCGCGGATGATGGTCTTTCCGGGGAGCCATTGGTTCATGGATTGAAACCGTGAAGAATGACGGTACTGCGGCAGGTTATCCGCTGTGCACCAAAATGGGGGGCTCTAGATTGGATACTTCCGCATAAACTCAAGCATATTCATGACGACGCGATAACTCTCATGAAAAAGGTAAAACATGCCCAAAATTAGAAACACAATAATAATAAAGTTCACGATCCGCCAGAGCAAAGATTCTTTTTCAAACCAGTAACGATATTTCAAACTGTATATAATAAAAACTGCTCCGATAGTGATGGTAAATATGAGAAATGACAATACAAAAATATTCATCATCGCAAATCTGACGTATTGCGACTTTTCAGAATCAGGAATCAACGTTACCGCGCTAAAAAATACAGCACCAGAGGCAATTGCGCCGGACTGTGATACGCCAGCTATGCTGATATCTTTGATGTATTTTCCAAATACCACGACAATACGGTCTTTTATCAACCCATTTTCTTCATTCTCTGGAAGTTCCGGTTCGGATACGATCCTGTCGGACATGTATTGCAATCCCTGCATTTTCAGAGGATCGAAGGCTAGGCGGATTCATCCAATCGGGTCGGATCGCACCTGACCGTAAGCGCCGAGATGCGGAGGCGCCTCGCTTCTTCGATCGCCCATTGGACTGCCTTGCGAGGCTCCATCTCTAGATGACCGCGATCTTGTTTCCCGATCGGAACGTCATGCTGCGTTGCGCCCTTGTCCAGATCCGGGTTGAAGACCTCTTCTGTGAGCATCGCAAGAGGATTCGGGTTGTCGCCGGTGAAGTGCAGCACAAGCTCAAGGCGTGTGTTTTTGGGGCCTCCAGACAGCACCTCGACGTTAAAGCCGTATGGTTCAGGATCAGGCATTCTCTTCCCAGCCATAATCTCCTCTATAGCGTTTAGAATTTCCTCATGTCGATCTTGATCGCCCATGCCAATGACCTCATAAAAGCGAGCTAAAAATGTCGGCCACCGATAATCGGGTGCCATATGGCATCATCCGTCTGACACGGTTAGTTGTCCAGTGACCGCGAAGCGCATGCGTTGCCGCATAATTTTGGAGGCTGATATACATGAACGATTCAAAGATAAAGTTTAAATGGGAACGAGGCAATATGGGGACGCGATATTATCCCGCTGTATCGAGACTCGCTTCCGAGGTATTCAAATATGCAGAATGGGCAATAGTATTGGCGGTAGTGGAATATGGACGCGCCAAGACAAATAATATTTTTATTGATTCTTTGTCATTGATATTGTTATTATTGTATATGTCATCGATAGCACTGTCTTGTTATAAGATAGGAGAATTGCCGATAGCCGATTCGTGGCACCCTGTCTGGAAATGGGCATTATTTTTGGCTAGCTTGATTGCCTCTTTGATTCTTTCGTTCTCTATTTTTCCTCTTGTCGATGCCATTATAGAAAGTACGCATTGATATTATGCCGCGATTGGCGTCCGCCCCACGAATGGGGCGGCGCTAGCAACATACTACGCTCGACCGATCCGTCCGACGCTGGACTTCGGCTTAGCTGCGCGTTCATGCAGCACAACCCGAACCCTGTCGATCAGATCGACGGCGCCGACTGTGTTCAGGGCATCCACCGTATCGGCGCGGTGTTTCCCGAAAGGCTGAAGTCACGCCAGGCGCCCTCCCGACCGTTCGATCTCCAGAGCACGCCGCAGGGCCGGCAATTGCGGAAGGATGCTGCACAGGCTGACCAGCACATCGCGCAAGGCCAGAGCATCGAAGTACGAATGAGTCGCCGGCCGCTTTGGTTCGATCTCAGCGCGACCCACGACGACCGTCTCCCACTCACCCGTCTCCTTCCACTTCGCACGCGCGTAGTAGCGGACGGGGTGACCACGATCGCCCTCGGCGTCCTCGTGGCAGAGCGGGTCCGCCGAGAAGGTGTCGTTGCTATAGACGATGTCGGCGTAGACGGTGCTGAGTTCCGGCTGGCTTCGAGCCAGCTTCAGCAGGCCCTTGTACATCGTACGCAGCCCCACCGTTCGATCCGGGAGCGGCACCAGTGCCGCCTCACCGAGGACGCCGTCCGGCAACAGGCCGAGTTCGGCGCACTGGATGCAGGCAGCGAATAGGCTGGTGCGGTCGCATTCCAGCAGCTTCGGATTCTGAGCGACGACGATCTGCGGCGTCCGAATGAACCTCTCTGGTTGCACGAAGACGGGTAGGGCGTCGCGGAATGTCGGCAACATAGCTTCCAACTGCCGGCGAACGGCTTTCACAGTGGGTTCGAGTTCGGCGCGAGTTTCCTCGATCGCAAACATAGTGCGTTCCCCTTGCGAGTTGCTGGCGTGTGGCCTATATCCAGGCCGCTCACATTGAGCAACCTTACTCATTTTGTGTCAACTGAATTTTGAGGACGTCGATGACCCCGGCTCAATGTCGTGCCGCCAGAGCTCTTCTGGGATGGTCTCAGGAGGAGCTATCGGTCGCGGCATCCGTCTCCAGGAAGACCATTGCCGATTTCGAGGCGGACAAGCGGACGGCCTATGATCGGACCCTTAGGGACCTCCGGGCCGCGCTGGAGGAGGCGGGTGTAGAATTCATTCCGCAGGGAGTACGGATTTTATAGCGACTCATCTTTTTTGGGATTAGATCAGGCCGGAGGTGCATCGCGTTCCAGCGCAACGCCATATTGCTGCCTTCTAGTTGACGAGAGAGATATGGTGCAATTCAAAGAACCAGTTGATATTAAAGTCGACGGCAAGACGATAATCTTCCAGTCGACTCAAGAAATAGACAAGCTTTTTACGGAGGAGCAGGAATTCTGGAAGCAATTGTGGTCGGGAAGAAACCCAGACCCTGAATATCAAACATTGATGAATACAATCAACAGTCCTATCCAGGAATGGAATCAGGCCAAAGGAAACTATGTTAATAATCCGGAGGCAATGGAGGGTCAGGCTAGGAGAATTGTAAAGTCGATGTATGCCGGAGGAGGCATTCCTCATTCTACCTCCATCCGTGCGAAGTATATTCTGAAGATACTAGAGGATATGGATAAAAGATCAGCGCTAATTGCCGCGCAGATGATATGTGGCATTCAGGTGGATATCAGGCAGTATAGGTACTTCTACGTCGCGTCGAAATTGGCAGCATTGGAGCTCGGCCTCACAAAGGGTTCATCGGAAAGCGTAAAGAAGTCGATCAATGCCGCTTTGTCGAGCGTAGATGTATTTATATCTGAGAGAAGAGCACAGGCAGAGGCAGTTGAAAGACAGATTCAAGACGCCATCGCCAAAAATGAAAAGGTTGTATCTGGAAGTTGGAGTCGGGTAGTTCGAAAGATTTTGAGAAATAAGATCAAAATTGCGCGTGAGGCCACAAATAGTACCCAAAATTTGAGACGGCTAGAGGCAACATATAGAGAGCACATGGCGCTTTCAGCGCCTGTCGCCTATTGGAAAAATAAGGCATCTGAACATAAGGAAAATGCTGATACATATAGAGTGTGGATTCTTACCTATGCCGGTTTAGGATTAGCCGGTACGCTCATCGCATTGTCCATTCTATTTTCGCAATCTCTCTCGGCAGATACTGATCGAGTGTCGACTCATTTGATTCTGGTGACAATGGGCATTTTTATCTCGACCGTAGTGCTCTGGGGTGGAAGAATTTTTGTAAGACTTTTCCTCAGTGAGCATCATCTCGCGCTCGATGCTGCCGAGCGGGCGACAATGGTGAATACCTACTTGGCTCTCACCGAGGTTGCGAAGGTCGATGAAAAAGATCGAGAGCTGGTCCTCGGTCCTCTGTTCCGGCCGACGGCAGATGGCATCGTAAAGGACGATGGTGGGCCAGATCTGTCTCCATCGGGTGCGCTCTCGCGGATTTTATCCAGATAGCTTTCGTGGGGCCGGCACCACATGCTCGCCCGAGCACTGTCCGGCGAACGTCCGTTTCTCATGGCCGATCTGATCGAGATGACGGATCCGATGCAGGCGCTTGAGGTGCTGGCGAAACTGGGGTTCTGTGCGAGGCCGGAGCGTGACTGACGCCGAGCATATCCGCAGACTCATTGAGGCTGAGAAAAACTGATAGACACGATTCTTAAAATCGGCATATGGGTTAGAGGTTGATCGTTGTGATCGACCGGCATCTATATGTGAGGCCGATTTTGTACATTCTCTCGATTAAAGAAGTTTCCCGCCGCACAAGCCTTTCAAAGGCGACGGTCTATAAGCGCATCCGCGCAGGCGAGTTCCCCCGTCCGGCAAAGCTTACTGCTGGAAGAGTCGGTTGGCGGTCCACGGACATTGACGCGTGGATCGGGAAGAAGACGGTCTCGGCCAGCATGGGGACCTGGGATACGGAGATTGTCCAGCGCGAGTTCGCTAGCAGCGACGATCTGGTGATGGAATTTCTGCGGATGACTGCGGCCGCGGCAGTGCGAAAGCAGTTGGCGCGTGAGGCTGAAAAGGGCGCTGGTGACGTCTGACAAAAAGATGCCGGCCAGAGTATGACTCGGCCGGCAAATCAATCCAAACATAGGTATAATTATAATGGAAAATCTCAATAAATTCAAGCCGTCAGCATGGGATCTGTATCTCGCCTGCAGCGGGGAGGATGCTGTAGTGCCGTTCGCCATCTCGGATTTCATCGAAGAGGTTGCGATTGCCGAGCGGAACGACATTGTTGCGGATTTTCGTGGTCCCGCCAGCGTTGAAACGATCCACGCCATTTCGTGCATCTTCGGCTCACAGCAGGTGCGCGTTGCGCCGGACGGGACGGCTGTGGTCGCCGGCGTCGGCGGCTACGCTCCGGAGACCGATGTGCTTCAGGTCGGTGCTGGCGGTATGTGGTATGGCGAAAGCGAACTCGGCGGTGCCGGCCGAACGCTCGAGAGCCTCGCCAAAGCCAGCATGGGTCTGGCCAGCTACGATGCAGCCGAAGCCTTCCTGGCTGCGCTGCCCCGGCTGCAAACGACTGAGCACGAGCCCGAGATCGATGACCTCCTGGCGGCCGCGCGGGCGGCGTATCGCGAGGCTCACTATGGGTGAGGCCGCGCGAAGTCACGACGCGGTTCAATGCCCGAAATGCTATGGCCTCCAGATGGTCGAGTACGCGCCGCCGCTGAGGCCCAACGAGCCGGCGCCGACCGTTAAGTGCACGATCTGCGGTGTGGGCACGATCGAGAGGCCGAGAAGACCTGAGCCTCCTCCCGCACCTAAACCGGCGGCCAAGGCGCCGCCAGAGCGGGCCGCAACACTCGCTCGGGAAATGCGCCGTCCTGCAAACGAGGATTATCCCGTCCTCGAGCCGACCCGCACCGCTGCTCGATCAACCGGTCCGGCTCCGGCGCCTGTCATTGTGCCCCAGCCCGCATCTCCGGCCCCGAAGCGCGTCATCATCCCCGCCACGTCATTCACGTGGGTGCCGCCCGAGACGATCCCGCCCCGGCAGTGGATCTACGGAACCCACTACATCCGTCAATTCCTCTCGGCCACCATCTCGCCCGGTGGTGTCGGCAAATCGTCTCTGACGATTGCTGAGGCCCTCTCGATCGGGGTGGGTCGCCCGCTGTTGGGTGAGAGAGTCCATCACTCGGCGCCCGTCTGGATATGGAATGGCGAGGATCCGGCTGAAGAGCTCCAGCGCCGGATCATGGCCACCGCCCTCCACTTCGGCCTCGGACCGGACGATATCGCCGGCCGCCTGTTCGTCGACTCCGGGCGGCAGACTGAGGTCGTCATCGCGAATGACGGTGAGAACGGCACGGTGATCGCCGAGCCCGTAGTCGACGCTCTCATCAAAACGATCCGGGACAACCGGATCGGCGTGTTCGTCGTCGATCCCTTCGTCTCATCGCACCGCGTGTCCGAGAACGACAATATGGCCATCGACCGCGTTGCGAAAACCTGGTCGCGGATCGCCGACGTCACCGGCGCTTCGATCGAGCTAGTCCACCACGCCCGGAAGACGAACGGTGCCGAAGTTACCATCGACGCCAGCCGCGGTGCCGTCGCCCTGATCGCCGCTGCCAGATCCGCACGCGTCTTGAACCGCATGACGGCGGAGGAGGGGAAGCAGGCGGGGGTGTCGCAGCACAGGCGTTACTTCCGCACCGACGACGGCAAGGCCAATCTCGCTGCGCCGGCCGACAACGCCAAGTGGTTCCGGATGACGTCGGTCGAGCTCGGCAACTCCACTCCGGCTTACCCCGACGGGGACAGCATCGGCGTCGTCACCCCGTGGCAGTGGCCCGACGCAATGGAGGGCGTCACCACCGAGACCCTCCGGTCCGTCCAGAAGATCCTCGATCAGGGCCGCTGCCGCCGAGCCGATGTCCGATCTGACCAGTGGGTGGGGCGGGCAGTCGCTGAGGTGATGGGGCTCGATATCGAGGTGGAGGCCGACAAGGCGAAGGTGACCCGCGTGGTGCGCGTCTGGACCAAGAACGGCGGGCTCATCGAGGATTCTGACGCCAAAGATGAAAAGGGCCGGAAGATCAAGGCGATCAAGCCGGGCAACCGTGCGTGATCCGGGGTTTCCGGGGTTGTCCGGGGTCAGTCCTAGGAACCCCGGAGTTATTGATTTCATTGATGTTTTTGGCGTCTTGGTGCCTGTGCTTTCCGGGGTCGCGAAATACCTATAAACCCCTCCCGGGTGTTGGTTCCGGAGTGAGCCGGAACAACCCCGGGAAAGGGGTTTTCTGGGGTCTAAAAAACCTAGGGATTCTGCGGATGTCCGGGGTTCCGGGGTTCCGGGGTCACTATAGTAGAGTCCGGAACCCCGGAACTTGGGTATCAGACTGACGGGAACGTCGAGCCGTCAGTATGATCCCGCATCGTCAGGATGGCGATTGGGGCGTGGTCGAGCGCCGTTGCAAACAGATTACCGCTCAATAACGTGAAATTCACTGTCGCTTGAAGGTCGGCCTCGTTATCGTGCTTGCGTTGCGCTGGTCGTCTATTGGCTAGGACATTCATCTAAGATCTGAAAAAAGCGGGTTCAATTCCCGTCCAGCGTACCAATCCCCGAATGCTCTCGGAACGTGCCGATCGCTGTTACGACAGCGGGCCTCAACGTTAGCCTCACCTTTCCATCCGCGCCGACGGTCCGGCTGGTGAGAACGGACATACCGGCGGGTTCGACCTTCAGTTCCTCGGCGACGCGGTTGCAGAGCCAGCCGAAGTGCGTGTTCACCACCTGACCCAACTCCTCTTCCAAAGCCTCTACGGCTCTGGTGTGGCTAGGAGCGTCGAAGAGTGCGAGCAGCACACGACGGCCAGGCTCGGTTCGCTTGCCAGGCGTCGTGTTCACCAGGACAAGAGCGGCGGCGATCTGGGCCGGCTCGGCGGGGTCACTTGGATTCTGCGTCATTGGCTTGATTCAGAAAATTGAGCCAGGCTTGGTTGGATGCGCCTTATCCCAGGAGTATGGGTTCGCCGAATAGGGCTTGCCGGGATTCGCCTTGTGCCATGCCTCGAACTTCGCCGCGCGTGTAAGATCCTCTGATAAATACCTCTTCTCACGCAGATGCGGATTCTCGGACTTGCGGCCGGGATGCTTCATCGTCCAGTGCGCTTGCTCGACGGCCCGCAAAGGTTCGCCAGGACCAAACTTGGCGACCTTATGTTCGTTAGCTTTGTGAGCGGCGGCAATCTCGACGGACTTACTTCGCTTTTTCATATCCCCCTCTCAGGCATGGAACCGACGACTCATAGATCCACGTCCGGTGTGTGGAGAACGATTCGCACGAGGTGACGGGAACTGTGGGTCGTCGGCTTCCCCGGTTCCATGGTGGTGGTTGAACTCGAACTCTCCTCGTATGGCGTGCCTCTCCCGTGTTCGTCGAAGGAGAACTGGGCTCGGCATTCCTCCTTGGTGGTCGGATGGACGATGCGGAAAAACTGCGCGCCCATTTCCCCGGCGAACTGGCGTAGGACTGCCCATTCGGGTCCATTGAGTTCGGCGAGCCCGATCAGGCCGGGCTGTGGGGTGAATTTGGGGCGACGATGGACATGCCCCGAGTCCATGCGTGTCTCGATCCAGAGCGTGATCTTGTAGTCGTCCAGTTTTTCGATGATCCCGGCAAGCGGTGGCGGAAAATCTGGTGCTTCCGATGTCGGCACGATCGTCTCCGATCTCATGAATGGCGGCGCGCAAGGATGGCCCGGCGCGCCGCTTCTTTGAACCTGTTCGTGGCTACGTGGCAGTTACCTACGTGGACAATTTCTGCATCGTTGCGGTGAATTTTACGCCTGGGGCCTGAGGTGATGTGCCTTGCAGCGATGCTGTACCTCCGGAGAAAGTCCCATTCAAAACTATGGACACGTTGTCCTGACCAAACACGGATGTCATGCCCGGCTGACGGCTATGAGTTATCGCGGTCATCGAGGCCGCAAAATGGCTTCCATTTACCGTATATGTGCCTGAATAGTACATCATTGAATCGCCGCCGCGAGCCGTGCCATCTTGGAGTATTACGACGCCGGAGCCGGATCCCACCGGTGTACCGAAGCGAACTACGTACATTCCATTGTCCATGTTAATTCTCCTTAAAATAGGAATAAAATGTACGCTTAGGTGCGAGCTTAGCGCAAGAGGCGACTGACCTCAGATCAACATTGCTGAGCCGCCCAAATGATCGCCGCCCAGTGGTGCCAGTTTCCGACGTGAGGGAACGACACTGACGTCCTTCGACGCTCTCCCCGCGCGTCCGCTCCGTCCTGAGCGCCGCGCCGCTACGCGGCCCTCCCTCGCGTTCACAGCCGTTTCGCCCCTTCAACTCGCGTCTCGCCTTGACAGACGATCGTTCACAATCCATAGTAACGCTCGTTACATGGGATTGTGGATATCGTCATGATCAGAAATTTTATTGCTTACTTTCGAGTGTCGACGGCTAAGCAAGGCCGCAGCGGATTGGGCCTCGAGGCTCAGAAAGAGGCCGTTGATCGCTACCTTCAAGGTCTGGGGAAGGGGGCGCGGCTCCTCGCCGATTACCAGGAGGTCGAAACAGGCAAGCGCGACGATCGTATCGCATTGCGCCAGGCCCTTGATCACTGCCGCCTCACCGGGGCAACGCTCATCATCGCCAAGCTTGATCGGCTTTCCCGCGATGCGGCCTTCCTGTTGACGCTTCAGAAGGGCGACGTTCCCTTCCTCGCGGCCGACATGCCGGAGATGAACAACCTGACAGTCGGCATCATGGCCGTGGTCGCTCAGGCTGAACGCGAGGCCATCAGCCGGCGAACCAAGGAGGCGCTGGCAGCGGCGAAGGCGAGAGGAGTGAAGCTCGGCAATCCCAACGGCGCCAGGGCGCTGCGGGAGGGCCTGGCTCGGGCTGGAGGGCCGAACCCACAGCGAGCCGCGGAAGCGGCCCATACGGCAGCCCTGGAGCGCTCTGAGCGGCTTCGGCCGGTGATCGACGGCCTCAAGGTGGACGGCATCACGACCGTCAGGGCAATGGCCGAAGAATTAAACGCTCGCGGATATAGAACTCCACGCGACGGTCGCTGGCACAGCACTTCAGTCCATCGACTTCTGAAGGCCCTGGAGCATACAGCCGCTTGACAGGCCAAAAAATCTAGGCATATGTCATTAATGTAGGTTCGATAATTACGCCCGCCTGGCACCCGCTCGGCGGGTTTTGCTTTTTGTGGCGGGACGATTTTCATGAGCAAGTTTGTAAAGGGCCAGTCGGGCAATCCTGGCGGCCGACCGAAGGGCATTAAGGAACTCACTGAACTCGCCAGAGCCAACAGCACGACAGCATTCGAACGCATCGTGGCGATGCTCGACAGCTCCGATGAACGCGTAGTACTGGCGGCTGCTCAGGAAATACTGAACCGCGGTTTCGGCAAGCCGGCTCAGGCCGTTGAGATGACTCACCGCAGAGCGGTCGAAGAGTTGGGGGAGGAGGAGCTTGACGCAGCGATCGTCGAGCTCCGAGCTCGACTTGCAATTACTCAAAGCGCTCGAGACGGAGCGCGAGAGACGTCGGTCGAATAACCGGCTCGCCGATTATAGGCCGTATGCAAAGCAGTGTGCGTTTCATGCCGCAGGGGCGGACCACCGTGAACGTCTCCTTCGGGCCGGCAATCAGAATGGCAAGACCTTCGCCGGCGGCTGTGAGGGCGCCTACCACCTGACAGGTGAGTATCCGGACTGGTGGGAGGGGCGCCGGTTCGATCAGCCCATCACCATGTGGGCCAGCGGCGTCACCGGTGAGACCACTCGAGACAACCCACAGCGGGTCCTGATCGGACCAGTCGGTGAGGTCGGCACCGGCAGCATTCCTCTTCGCACGATCGTGGAAACGGCTCCAGCGCGGGGCGTTGCCGATCTGCTGGATTATGTGAAGGTTCAGCATGTCTCTGGCGGCCTGTCGACGCTCAGGTTCAAGTACTACGAGCAGGGCCGGCAAAAGTGGCAGGGTCCGCCCGTCGATGTCGTGTGGTTCGACGAAGAACCACCCCCGGATATCTACGCAGAGGGCCTGGCGCGGACCATCGCGACTAGAGGCATCGCCTACCTGACATTCACTCCACTGCTGGGCATGTCACAGGTGGTGCAGTCATTCCTCGTGGCACCAACCGCGGATCAGCACGACACGAACATGACCATCGACGATGCTCTCCACATCCCAGCGGAGGAGCGCGAGCGCATCATCGCATCCTTCCCGGCGCATGAACGTGAGGCCCGTGCTCGCGGCGTGCCGACCTTGGGCTCCGGCCGCATCTTCCCCATTGCTGAAGAGCAGATCACGGTCGATGCATTCGAAATCCCGTCTCACTGGGCGCAGATCGGTGGACTCGACTTCGGGTGGGACCATCCCTTCGCGGCGATCAAACTGGCCTGGGATCGCGATGCGGACATCCTGTACGTCACGTCCACCTATCGGTCGAAGCAGGAGACCCCGCCCATCCACGCCGCCGCGATCCGGCCCTGGGGGGATTGGTTGCCCTGGGCATGGCCACATGACGGTCTGCAGCACGACAAGGGTTCAGGCGACCAGCTTGCCGAGCTCTACCGCGCTCAGGGGCTGAGCATGCTGCCGGAGCGCGCGACGTTCGACGACGGAACCAACGGCGTCGAGGCCGGCATCGCCGACATGCTGACTCGAATGCAATCCGGGCGGTGGAAGGTCTTCCGGCACCTGACGGATTGGTTCGAGGAGTTCCGGCTCTATCACCGCAAGGACGGCCGGATCGTAAAGCAGGGCGACGACCTGATGGCCGCCTCCCGGTACGCCCTGATGATGAAACGCCACGCCTGCACCGCCCCGTCTTCCGAGACTGCATCTTTCTGGCGCCGCGGTCGAGGCCGCGTCTCTGGGTGGCTGAGCGCATGATTATTTGTGAGGTCGCCTGATGGCTTACGACACCAAGGCCGTTGACGGCGCGACCGATCTGATCCGCGAGATGCGTGAGCGTTGGGATCGTGCGCTCGATCACGACCGCGACAACCGCAAGGAAGCCCTGGTCGATCTGAAGTTCGTCGCTGGCGAGCAGTGGCCCGACAGCGTTCGGCAGGAGCGCGAGAGCGAGGGGCGTCCGGTCCTGACGATCAACCGGATGCCGCAGTTCGTGCGCCAGGTGACCGGCGACATGCGCCAGAACCGTCCGAGCATCAAGGTCCGCCCGGTAGACGACCGCGGTGATCCGGCGATCGCCAAGATCTTCACCGGCCTGATCCGTTCGATCGAGCAGCAGAGCGATGCTCAGGAATCCTATATCGGCGGTGCTGAGACATCTGCCCGCTGCGGCATGGGCCACTGGCGCATCCTGACGCAATATGCCGGCGATGACGTGTTCGATCAGGACATCGTCATTCAGCCGATCGTCAATCCGTTCGCCGTTGTCTGGGATCCGCAGAGCATCCGGGTCACTCGGGAGGATGCCGGCTGGTGCTTCGTCATCGATCGCATTCCGTTGGTCGAATTCCAGAAGCGGTGGCCGGAGGCGCGCACCACGGGATGGGACGGCGAGGACGGCACGGAGGGTGACAATTGGTTTTCGGGCGATGACATCCGGATCGCCGAGTACTGGTGCAAAAAGCCCTACAACCGGACGCTGGCCCTGCTGCGGAACGGCGAAGTGGTCGACCTGTCCGGCGGTGAGAACGACGGCCTCGGGCAGCCATACGATATCGTGGAGACCCGTGAGGTCGAGAGTTTCAAGGTAGTCCGGCACATGGTGTCGGGCTGCGAAGAGCTCGAGCCCGAGGTCGAGTGGATCGGCCGCTGGATTCCTATCGTCCCGGTGATCGGCGAACAGGTGCACATCGGCGAACGCATCGTCCGGCATGGCGTCGTGCGTTTCGCTCGCGATCCTCAGCAGCTCTACAATTATTGGCGCACCACGGCGGCCGAGACGATTGCGCTGGCTCCGAAGGCGCCGTGGCTGGTCACGAAAGAGCAGATTAAGGGGCAGGAGGCTCTGTGGCAGGAGGCGAACGTCCGCAACCTGCCGTATCTGGTCTACAACCCCGACCCGAAGGCCCCTGGTGTAGCCCCCAGCCGCGTCGCGCCGGCCCCAATCCCAGCAGCGCTACTGACGGAGGCCAATGTCGCGAACGACGACATGAAGGCCACCACCGGCATCTACGACGCCGCCCTGGGTGCGAAATCGAACGAAACTAGCGGTCGTGCCATCATGGCGCGGCAGCAGGAAAGCGACGTCGGAGCGCTGATCTATTCGGACAACCTGGCCCGATCGATCCGCCACACGGGCGTGATCCTGGTCGACCTCATCCCGAAAGTTTACGACACGGCGCGCATCGTGCGGATGCTCGGTGAGGACGACACGGAGGAATTCGTCGCGATCAACGCGATGCAGCCTGACGGGTCGGTCCTCAACGACGTTCGTGTCGGAAAATACGACGTCGCCGTGATGGTGGGGCCGAGCTATGCCACGAAGCGCCTCGAGGCCTCCGACAGCCTCATGGCCTTCGTGCAGGCTGTGCCGGCGGCGGGTGCGGTCATCGCCGACTTGATCGCCAAGAACCAGGACTGGCCGGGCTCTGAGCAGATCGCCGAGCGGCTGAAGCGCATCTTGCCGCCGGGCGTCGATCCCGATGCTCCGCCTCAACAGCCGGATCCACGTGTCGCGGCCGATGCCGCCAGGGCACAGGCCGATGTCGAGAAAACCCGTGTCGAGACGCAGGGTAAGCAGCTCGACAACGCGCAGAAACAATTAGAACTCGCCGCCCAGACTGGACAGCTACAGCAGCTCGTCCAACAGATGGTGGTGCAGACGCTGGCGCAATTCCTGCAGCCGGCGCCGCAACCGATCCCGGGTCCGATGCCCGGTATGCCGACCGGCGGGCCGTCGCCGGGCTTTTAAATCCGTCTGGAGAGACGCATGACCACCAGCGAAGCGATTTCGCCGGTCGAGATCGACATTGTCGAAGACGATCGGCTTCCCGATGAACCCATTCCGGCAAACGACGATGCCGCAGAGGCTGATGACACGGGGGAAGCAGCCGCCTCCATCGAAGAGGAAGACTCCGGCGATGATGCCGCCGCGGATGCTGGGCCGAAGAAGGCCAAGGGCGTCCAGAAGCGCATTGATGAGCTGACACGACAGCGCGAGGACGCCAAGCGTGAGCGCGACCACTGGCGGTCGATGGCGATGGGAGCGCACCCCAGTCAGCCGCCGCACCAGCCCGGTCCGCAGCACGATGAGGGCGCCGCACCGCGGTTGGTGGATTTCGGCGGCGACTACGAGGCGTATGTGGTCGCTCGGGCGAAGCATGAGGTGCGGCAGGAGATCGTCGCGAATCATCGACGCCAGGCCGAAGCGCAGGAGCGGCATCGGGCTCTGGAAGCCCAGCAGGCTCTTACGACCAGGATGGACAGCGCACGCGCGAAGCACGACGACTTCGACGACGTTCTGGCTGCATCGAACGACGTCATCATGTCGGATGACGTTCTGAGAGCGATTGCGGATTCAGAGATCGCGGGCGAGCTGGCCTATCACCTGGCCAAAAACACCGAGGCGCGCAAGAAGCTCGCGACTCTCTCGCCACTCGCAGCCATTCGTGAGCTCGGGCGTATCGAAGCCAAACTACAGGCACCGCCGGTCAAACAGCCGACCAAAACCCCGCCGCCGATCAAGCCGGTGGGTGCGGGTGACAAGGCTGCCCGCGACCCTAACGCGATGTCGATGGCCGAGTACGCCGCGTGGCGCCGGAAGGCGTCATAACCCACCCCGAAACACCAGCGCCGTGAGGCGCCGGCCTTCCCTTAGATGGAGCCATTCCCGTGCCCAATTCGATTCTCACCCCGAGCGTCATCGCCAAAGAGGCGCTGATTCAGCTCGAAAACAACCTCGTGATGGGCAATCTCGTCCATCGCGATTACAAGAAGGAATTCGCCAAGGTCGGCGATACCGTGACCATCCGCCGGCCTGTGCAGTTTCAGGCGTCAGATGGTGCCTCCCGCGTCAATCAGGACGTTACCGAGGGCAACACCTCGATCGTCATCAACAGCCGCAAGCACGTCTCGTGGGGCTTCAGCACTCAGGATCTGACTCTCTCGATCGAGGAGTATTCAGAGCGCTACATTAATCCCGCGATGATCGCTCTGGGCAACCAGGTCGATAGCGATCTCTGTGGTCTCTATTCCGACGTCTACAACTTCGTCGGCACTCCCGGCACCGTCCCGAGCACCTTCGCGGAACTCGGTGGCGCCGGCCAGTTGCTCGACGAGATGGCCGTGCCGAAGGATAAGCGGAACGCGGTGCACAACCCCGCGACCGCATGGAAGCTGGCGGATGGCCTCAAGGGCGTATTCGTCCAGGACAAGGCGCGCGGCGCGTTCGAGGAAGCGAAGATCGGCCGCTACGCCGGCTTCGATAACTACATGGACCAGAACGTCAAGGTCCACACCAATGGCGCCCGTGGTGGCACCCCGCTGGTGAACGGCGGTTCCCAGGCCGTGACCTATGCCAACGTCAAGTCGACCATGACCCAGTCACTGGTAACGGACGGTTGGTCAAACAGCATCACTGGCGTGGTCAAGAAGGGCGACGTGTTCACCATTGCGAACGTGTTCGCCGTCAACCCGATGTCGAAGCAATCGACCGGCCAGCTACAGAATTTCGTCGTCGTCGCGGACGCGAATTCGGACGGCTCGGGCAATGCGACGATCACGATTGCTCCCGCGATCATCACGTCGGGTGCATATCAGACGGTCACCGCGGCCCCGGCCGACAATGCCGCTATGACGTTCAAGAGCGGCACGGCTTCCACCGGCTATGGCCAGAACCTGACGTTTCACAAGAACGCCTTCGCTCTCGTCATGGTCCCGCTGGAGATGCCGGATGGCGCAGCGTTCAAGGCCCGTGAGCAGTACAAGGGCCTCTCGGCCCGTGTTGTGAAGGACTACGACATCGACGCGGACACCGACGTGATCCGCATCGACATCCTCTACGGCACCAAGACGCTCGATCCGCGTCTAGCCTGCCGTCTCACCGCCTGATCCTAACGGCCGCCCTTCGGGGCGGCCTCTCACTTCGGGAGGTCGATATGACCAGCTTCCCCGCATGGTTCTACGGGCCGGATGGCGACGCCCGCATCTTCGAAAGCGCCGACGACATCCCAGAGGGTTGGGCGGATACACCCGCGGCTTTCGACATGGTGGCAGAGGTCGAGAACGACGGCACGAAGCGCCGTCCCGGCCGTCCCCGGAAGGACGTCGCCGCATGACTACCGCCTATCAGATCGTCACCGGCGCTCTCCGGCTCGCGACGGTGGTCGCTGCCGGTGAGCAGCCGACCGCGGAAGACATGGCGGACGGCATTGAGGCCCTGAATCAGACGGCCGCTGCCCTGAAGATCGACGGTATTGATCTGCAGTGGGTCGACGTGGATTCGAACACCGAGCTGACGCTCGACGATGCCTACCTCAAGGCCCTGAAATGCCTGCTGGCTGTCGATCTGGCGCCGGAGTACGGCCTCACGATTGCACCGGCTGTCATGGCACAGGCCGAAGGCGGCTATCGAGCTCTTCAGATGGCTTTCACAACCGTTCCCGATGCCACGTTCGACACCGGCATCGGCACGGTCGGTCGTAAGATTTTCTGGAACATATAATGGCAGGGCTTTCGATTTTCGGCCGCAGCCAAGTGGACACCAGCGGCCCGGTTGGGATAGGCGCGCGTGCTCTGAGCATGGTGCCCGGCCCGCTTGGCATCGCCGGCACCCTCGCGTCGCTGGGTATGCGCGCCAACAATGTCGGCTACACGAACCGTGCCCGGGCGTCATGGGGGCAGGAGGGTCTTGGCTTCGGCCAGACGCTCGGTGGGTTGCTCGGCCTGAATAGCTACAGCGGCGGCGGCGAGCGCGACAAGCTAGGCGACTTCCGGGGCGTCGACGTGACGCCTTCCGGCGTGTCATCTCGAGGCGGGTTTCTTGGCATCGGGTCGGAGACGACAGGCGCTTACACCCCGGGTGAGGCGCAGAAGCGCGACGCGGCTGCGAAGTATGGCTCGCCGTTCGGAACGCCGCATGTCGGCCCTGTAGCACCGGCGCCGGTGAGCGTTCCGACCACTTCGCGGCCCGTCTATTCGAAGGATGCGTTCGACATGGGCACGTATGATTCCGATCCCGATCCGATCGGCGCTGCAATCCGAGGCATGAGGCTCGGTGCGTCGTTGAACGGTGGAGGGAGAGGGCAGGGCGGTACCGCCGGCGCACGCAGCGGAGGTGGTGCTGGTGGACGTTCCGACCGTTCCACGATGAGCAGCGGGCGCGGCTGATGGTGCGCTTCTCTCCGCCACTCGGCTCGGCTCCGGCACGCTCGAATCTGGTGTCGGTCCAGCGGGTCGTCAACATGATGGCGCAGAAGGCGCCGGAAGGGTCGACGGTCCCCTTCTGGCTTGTCGGGTGCCCGGGGCTGAAGCCTTGGCTGACCCTTCCGAAGGGGCCGGTGCGCGGTATCGACGTGCTCGACGGCGAGCTCTACGCGATCGGCGGCAGTGCGCTCTACAAGGTGTCAATGCCGGCTGAAGAATCCCCATTTCCGCCGGAGTAAAATTCCCCACCTGGCACGGTGGTGGTGGTCGGTGATCAGCCGGTGTGGAGATCGGAGGC